>JAESGR010000045.1_pt1 | contig 475522 bp, 466 predicted proteins | sample 9269771 | NCBI WGS metagenome assembly JAESGR01 (sample SAMN15739572, study PRJNA653492) | algae metagenome | isolation source: Chroococcus sp. CMT-3BRIN-NPC107 and co-occurring heterotrophs from well... | place: USA: Clark Mountains Wilderness, California | collected 2010-04-18 | reverse complement strand
TGTAGCTACACGCAGCTACCAGAGACCAAATCATAGACCTTTTGAAGGCTTGACTAACTCTGAATACTCCGAAAAGCTGTGTACATTCAAAGGCACATTAGCCGAATGGCTCCGGTCCCGGGCACCAATTTTCTCAGCCAAGTCTACGATTTGCAGTGCGACTGGAACGCGCTGCCAAGACCGTTGGCGATTACCAGCTAGAACTTGGGTAGCGGCATGGCACACCTGCACAATGAACCAGGGCCTGTGTTGGCAAGCAAGGTTCGCTTTGTCTAAGGCCACTCCAGCCGCATCCATCACGCTTTGAGAACGTGGCTCTCTTGCGGTATGGCGTAGCTGAAGCCGTCGTGTTCCACTAAGTGGGAACAAGTAGTCACTTCAGGCGGGGCTCGATGCGCATCACTATGATTGGTACTGGCTATGTAGGTCTGGTCTCGGGAGCGTGTTTCGCCGACTTTGGCCACACGGTCACTTGTGTCGATCTGAACCAAGGCAAAATAGAAGCTCTTCGTGAAGGCAAGATGCCTATCTTCGAGCCGGGCCTTGACCAATTGGTCGCCAACAACGTGAAAGACGAGCGCCTTCTGTTTACCACTGTGCTTGAGCCAGCTGTAGTTGACGCAGACGTGGTGTTCATTGCTGTCGGTACTCCCTCACGACGGGGAGATGGCCACGCTGACCTATCCCATGTGTACGCGGCAGCCGCATCGATTGCAAAAGCGCTCTCTGGATTCACGGTGGTGGTGACAAAGTCCACTGTCCCAGTTGGAACTGGCGATGAGATCGAACGCATCATCAAAGAAGTTAATCCTGAGGCCGAGTTCGTGGTGGTGTCGAACCCGGAATTCCTAAGAGAAGGCGCAGCTATCAATGATTTCAAATTGCCGGATCGGATAGTCATCGGGATCGAAGACGAGCGGGCACGCCTACCCATGACCGAAGTGTACCGCCCCCTTTACCTCAATCAGGGCCCTCTCATGTTCACGGGTCGGCGCACGGCAGAACTCATCAAGTACGCGGCAAACGCATTTCTCGCCATGAAAGTCACGTTCATCAATGAAATTGCGGAACTTTGCGAACAGACCGGTGCGAACGTGCAAGACGTTGCACGCGGCATGGGCCTCGACAATCGGATCGGTACCAAGTTTTTGAATGCAGGCCCTGGTTACGGGGGGTCGTGCTTCCCAAAAGACACATCAGCTCTAGCTAAAACCGGTCAGGACTATGGCGCTCCGTTGCGCCTTGTCGAAACGACAATCGCCGTTAATGAGAGCCGCAAGCGGGCCATGGGCCGTAAGGTTATTCAAGCGATGGGCGGCGACGTGCGCGGTAAAACCGTCGCGCTATTAGGTCTCACATTCAAACCGGACACCGACGACATGCGGGATGCGCCGTCCCTGGCGGTCGTACAGTCGCTGGAGGATGCCGGCGCAATCATTCGAGCGTTCGATCCGCAGGGTATGGAAGCTGCAAAACCTCTGATGCCGAACCTTCAATATGCCAACGACGCTTACGACGCTGCCAAGGGATCCGATGGCATAGTACTGATTACCGAGTGGAGTGCGTTCCGCTCGCTAGATCTTTGCCGGTTGCGTGAGGCCATGTCTGGATCAGCTTTCATCGATCTGCGAAACGTTTACAGACGAAAGGAGGTGGAGGAAGTTGGCTTCGCTTACACAAGTGTCGGTCGGCCGGAACAAGTTGAGCGATCGAGCAGCGCTGTAGTTGCTGCTGAGTAGGTTCTGCATGTTGAGAAACATGGGCGGCACGGGCATCTTGGGCGCCAATAGGACAGATCTAGACAAAGTCTGGGGAAGTTGTCGCATCGCGTCGTAACGATCATCGAGGGTTTGTCAGGAAACCTTCGCGAGGATGGGCCGGAGCCAGTGTTGCCGATGTCAGCTTTGTGCAAGAAAACCAATCAGGTGAGACCTGCCTGCAAACGGACCCTGGGGTCATCATGCCCCTCAAGCAACCAATGCCACCGAGTTGGAGACAGAGTTGGGGTGGCGCAGCAAGGAGAATTTCCATCCTGGCATCGAGGAGACCGTCGTCTGGTATCTGAAGAATAGCCCGGGGCGGCGACCGTTACGAGAGCAGTGAGCGGATGAACGCTTGGGTGCGCTCACTCAAGTCAAGGCGAGCTGATGCGCGTTGTTGTTGCCGAAAGGACCGGCCAGGTCGCTACCGCCTTGCTCAGTGCAATGGGATCAATAATCAGCGTTATCGATCATTTGTCGCTAGCACGCTGTGAAAAATGGGTTGGGTTCCCCGATCATGATGATAGACAGGAACGTTGTTGACGGTGCCGAGATCGCTGCTTCAGTGATGCCGACACTTCTGGACCGCAGGTCGTTCCTGGCCGGCTCCGCTGCCTTTATGGGTGCCGTGGGGCTTGCTGGATGTGCGTCGTCCGGCGGCGGCATGAGCCTGGCAGAGGCAGAAAGAGTCTACGGCCCACTTCCAAACGAGCGCTTTCCTGTTCCAGCTGTAAACGTCAGCAAGATCAATCGCAAATACCTTCGCCGCACGGTACGCTATGAAACCGCGGAAGCGGAAGGCACGATCATCGTCGATCCCAAGAACTACTATGTCTACCGCATTGAAGGCGGCGGCAGTGCTACCCGTTATGGCGCCAATGTCGGGCGTGCCGGTTTCCTATGGAGTGGTAACGCCTATATTGGCCGCAAGGCTGAATGGCCGGTTTGGACGCCGCCCAAGGAGATGATCCTGCGTCAGCCAGAAGCCGCCCCATACGCTAACGGAATGGCGCCAGGACTAAACAACCCACTCGGCGCGCGCACTCTCTATCTTTACCAAAACGGCGCTTACACCCTTTATACGATCTACAGCACCATCATGCCCGAGACGATTGGCAAGGGTGTTTCCAGCGGATGCGTAGGTCTTCTCACCCAAGACATGCTTGACCTTTATGACAAGACGCCTGTGAACACCAAGGTAGTGGTCTTGCCGGCTTAGCGAAGCCCAGCAATGAAGAGGTGCTATTCGCCTCGCACCAGCCGCACGGCAAACAGGTGTACGATGAGACTGCAAACTGCAGCCACTACCACCAGTGTCAGCGGAGCTCGATCAGTTAGGCAGGCTCCGCCAACACTTGCGAGGATCGCCACCGCCAATCCGTTCAGGTACTGCGCTGTGATCTTTCTTGCTTCGCTCATCATTGCTCGCCTCCTGCTGCTACAAGGAGAATAGGGCTTGGGCGGCGCAGGGAGATAAAGAGGATAAGTCCGTAATGGGTGTAGAGCCATGAAGGCGGTTGTCGATCGGCTTAGCGTTGGGCTAACGGACCGTTACGCCCTTTACATCGAAAGCTTTGCCGTCAAGCTTTGGAGCGAGGCTGGGTTCATCGAGTTCAGGTGCGCATTCAACCTTTTTTCCGATCAGGCGCTACGGAGCTTCACCTTGAAAGTTCCCGCTGTTATCGGAGAAACCGACAGCGAGCGCGAATTGCTGATCATTGTCGTGTTTGAGCAGATTGAGCAGCTGATCGACAAGGCTATCGCAGAGAACCGGGCTGAGGTGAACTAATGGTGCGGGTACCCGACACGCCGCCCAAGCCTGTCGCTCCCATCCTGACCGTCCAAGATCATATCTATGCGGGCTATCAGGTCATTGTTCATTGCAGCGCCTTCCCAGCGCAGCATAAGCACATACCGGACTTACAAGCCTCCATAGCTGCCGGTGACACCATGCTGGATCATCACTGGACCCGTGCACAGCGCTGCCGCGAATGCGGTGCGCCTGGAGGTGGTGTCACTGTCGCCATCTACCCGGGATAACAAAGACCGGTTTGAGGCCTGACGGCACCAGTCCATTCGATCAGCAATCGATGGTAGGTAATGAATGTAGTCGAGGCGTTGCGATTATACTTGCAGCCCCCATCTGAGTGAAATGCCAACAAAGCAAAAACTCATCCAACCACCTGCGCTGAAATGCGAGTGGCCGCTGCCCACGGCGGCAACACTGGGATCCAGTGTGCGCGCCAAGGGCATCATGCTCGAATTGCGAGCTAAGCTGCCCACACGCATACGGAAGTATCTCGATGTTCGCGCCGGGCTACTCGTCCTAAGCATGCCTGAAGGCACAGACGACGACTTTGCTTGTTCGTGCGCGACTATTGCCTCTGCTCTTGTTGGTATCGAAAATCTGCCAGTCATCCCGCGTGAGATTCAGGACATCCTGACGATCAGCACCAACGAACGCCACCGCTGGCTCAAGGACGGTCGTTTGCCCAGTGCCGGCACCCGCACGGTGAAACTGCGCGGCCGAGCCCGCAAGATCACCTTCCATGTTTTCAATCCTAGCATTGTGGAAGAGCTTCTAGATGCTGACCGCATTACCGACTGGCGTGAGGCGGACAAAGAAACTGCTACAGAAAATCGTCGCTAGGCCGCTTGGAAGCGTCGGCTTGCCCGAGAGCAGACAAACAAGCCCTCTCTCAAACAACAAGATCAAGCGGGTTCTGGCCTGGTAGGATGGGCCGAGTTCGAACGCGATGGTCCGCTACGCTGATCTGCATGGGCGGGTTGCAACAATCACTAACGCGAGCCCTGTTATGTTCAGACTGCATTATAGCTGAAATGCCGGTTATCGACCCCATTTATGACGAAAACGCTCTTTAGTCTGATCGCCGAAAGCGGACATTAGCCTATGAATAGCGGAGCGTTCTGCCGTCCACCTCCCCTCAAGACCGGAACACCATGAAGAGCTCGACAATCCATCTGTTCCGACACGGCAAACCAGATTGCCCGCCCCGGAGAGCTCTCTCACGCACTGAGTATAGTGGCTGGGTTCGCGCCTATGACGCCGCCGGCATTGCAAGTGATCCACCGGCCTCACTAAAGGCATGGATACAGACCGTCGGGGTGGGGGAGGTTTTCGCCAGCACTTTGCCGAGGTCAGTCCAATCCGCCAGAGCGCTCGTTGGGACGGCGAAGGTGCGAAGTTTAGCGCTATTCAACGAGGCTGCAATCTCAACCGCCTCGATACCGCTCCGCATGAGTTCCTCAACATGGACCTTGTTGGGCAGGTTGATGTGGCTGTCCGGTGCCGCTTCCCCAGAACGTCTTCTGGAATGCCGTGCACGGGCACGCGCAGCCACGGACATACTGGTGGCATCAGCCGTCAAAACTGAGACGCTTTTGGTGGGTCACGGATGGATGAACCGCATGATCGCTAAGGAATTGCGCCAGAGGGGATTCGACCAAAGCGCCACAACGGGCAGCGGCTTCTGGTGTGGTACAAGCTTCCGACAGTCAGGTTGAGCATTCCAGGAGCCCGACCGAAATTGCCATAGGCGGCGATCCTGAGAGCGGGACGTTGCCTATTCCCCAGCTCTGATCATCTCACGAATTTTGATCGCTTTTTCGAAATGATCCAGAGCATGAGTTTTGATCCACCATTCGGCAGCTTCCATAAGGAGCTCGGGGTCATCGTTCCTGTTGGCAAAGAATGCATAGAATGACAGGCCAACACCTTCACCTTTCTTCGCAATTTTGTCGTCGCAGACTGAAATGGCTTTCGCCCTTAAGGTCGGTCTCATTGTGCGCCTTGTTTCGCAAGCGACCGTGGAGCTACCATGTCTTGCTTGCCACAGGAATGCTGACACCTATGGGCAGGAAGACCGTGTGAGCAGGGCGGCTGTCGACCCCATATTGGACCTTAGCTGTGATATTAAGGACTCTGAAAACCGCTATCGTTGTACTGCTAGAGCAGCGATGCACGAGGGCGGAGCAGCTGATCACCGGCAGTGGGCGCTGGTGTCAACCGGGTCTTTCAAATGAGCTAATGCCTCTCTCACAAAGCGGGCAAGTCCAGTCCTCAGAAAAAACCAGCACGATAGACCTGAATTTGTGAAGCAACGAAACAGCCGCGCAATACCTTAGGGAGCCAGCGTCTCTGTCGTCGTTTCTTATGGATCTCTCCTAAGCCTCGTGCATAGCGTCAGGCACATCGGCTGCAACGCTTCTGAGAAAAATGTCGCGCGGTGTCTTTCTTGCCATTCTCGCCTATGGTCTATTTTCGTGTGCCGATGCCCTGATCAAGTCCACCGGTGGTGCACTTAGCGTCTTTGAAGTCGGTTTCTTCACCTCCCTCTTCGCCATCATGCCGGCGGTGCTGACTAAGCAGCGCGCCGAGCGCTGGCGCGAGGCGGTCCAATTCCGCAATCCGCTCCTGCTCAATCTGCGCGGCATGTCCGGCGTTCTGGGGTCGGCCTGCGTCATCTACGCCTTCACCCATATCCCCCTGGCTGATGTTTATTCCCTGGCGTTCCTGGCGCCCATGTTCGTGGTTATCCTCTCGGCCCTGCTGCTCAAGGAGGTCATCCCTCGTCGCCGCTGGCCTTTGCTGCTCCTAGGCTTTGTCGGGGTGCTGATTGTCGTTCGTCCGGGCTTCCGCGATTTGCAATTGGGCCACCTGGCCGCGCTGGCCTGCGCCTTCTTTACCGCGTCTAACACCATTCTGTTGCGGTCCCTCGCACCAACTGAGCACCGGTTGAGCATTTTCACTGTTGTCACCGCCTATGCTCTCACCATCAACAGCATCGGTATGCTGGTCTGGGGCTTTACGCTGCCCAATCTCGAACAATTCGCCACCTTGATGGCTATCGGCACTTTGGGAGGCTTTGGGCATCTGACCTTCATCAGCGCCACCAAGTTCGTGGAGGCCAACCAGATTGCGCCATCCCAATACACGCAGATGATCTGGGCTCTAGCCCTGGGAGCGGCATTTTATGGCGAGTACATCGACCTGCCGGCTGCATTCGGCATTGCTATCCTGGCCACTGCGGGCGGGCTGAACGTTTTGTCTAACGAACGGATCGATCGCCTGGTGGCAGGCAAGTCGATGGCCCGAATGGCAGCGTTGCATCCCCGTCGTCGGGCGGAACCCACGCCGGACGAAGTCACCACGTAAGTACTGCTCCGCGCACTTGGCTCGAAGCAAGGGCGGGCGCGATCTAGACGGCACGAGCCGCCAGTTCGATGAGCTTAGTATTGCCGCTTTTGATCAGTTGCTTGAGGCTCCCCTGGATCAACGACGTCCAAGCGTCCGAGCAGGTGTCAAGCATTCTCCGGTGGGCTGCTGCCGACCCCGTTCTTGCCGTTCAGGGCTAGATTGGTTTCTCCTAAAAGCTGCCATACCGAAGTTGCGAAGACAGCTGGTCTGTGGCTATGGTGTTAAGCTATCTTGGAACAAGCGGTATTTTGTTGAGTTAGCATCGTGATCTAAAGGAAACGATGCTGATGATCCGTGACCTGCTGAGAACAGCGGTTGAGTCAATCCGAGAGGGACTGGTCATCACGGATGAACTCGCCCCTGATGCTCCAGTCATCTTCGCCAATCATACCTTTTGCAGGATCACGGGGTATCCCGAAGAGGAGATTCTTGGCCGCAACTGCCGCATCTTGCAGGCCGATGATCGCGAACAGCCCGGACGTAAAGTGCTGGCAGATGCCATTGCCCGAGGCGTTCCAGCAACCTGCCGGCTTCGCAATTACACCAAAGATGGACGCCTCTTCTGGAATGACCTTTCCCTATCGCCGCTGAAGGACGACCACGGACGCGTCACCAACTATGTGGGTGTTTTGGCCGATGTTACAGTGGAGCAGTTAGCCAACGAGCAGAAGGCAGTGCTTGAGCAAAGAGCTCAACATCGGCAACGTGTAGAAGCCTTGGGAACATTGGCCGGCGGTATTGCCCATGATGTGGGCAATACGCTTGTACCTATCACCAGCCTAAGCCAGCTGCTGGTCAATGAACTGCCCTGCGGCTCTGATCATCAGGAGATGGCCCGAAAGATCCTCGACGCTGGGCATCGCATCAACGACCTTATTGGTGAAATCCGCATCTTCAGCCGACGAGAAACAGTCCAGCCGGTGCCACTCAGGCTTGCCGATGAAGTGCTCCAAACCTTGGCGCTCTTCCGTACTGGTCATCCACAATCGGTTGTGCTTGCAACCAACATCGAGGCAGACCCTGTTGTTGTTGCGGAACGAAGCCGCTTGCACCAGGTGACGGTCAATTTGTTGACCAATGCACTGCATGCGACGGCAGGCACTGTACTGCCCGAGATCAACGTTCACGTTGCGGAACTAGAAGATCTTGACGCCAACGGTCCGGGTTCAGCCAAATATGCGCGTTTGACCGTTGCTGACAACGGTCACGGGATGAGCCCAGAAGTGCTGTCACGCGCGCTGGATCCGTTCTTCACAACCAAAGGGCCAGAAGAAGGAAGCGGCATGGGCCTCGCGATTGTGCATAGTATCGTCAGCAATGCTGGAGGTACGGTGCGGCTCGAGAGTGCCCTTGGTCAGGGCACCAAAGTGCACGTTCTCTGGCCACAGCTTAGAAGTGGAACGCTTTAAGTCTCCAGTAGGCCTTGCAGCAGGTGCTCTTCACCCGGCATCAGCTTGAGCTTGTCCAGAGCGTTTCTGCGATGGCGTTGGACGCTCTTTTTGTGCAGCGACAATGCCGAGGCAGTCTCGTCCTCGCTGGAGCCATTCGAAAGCAGGGAAAGCACTTGACGCTGTGTGCGGCTGAGCAGCTCCATCCTGATACTCAGTTCCTGTGGAACTTGCCGATCACCCGAAAGAGCAAGCGCTTGCTGAATGCTGTCCAGCAAGTCTTGGGGAACAAATGGCTTGTCAAAGAAGTCGATGGCTCCTGCCTTCATCGCCAGGGCAACTGTTCTCGTGGTGGCATGGGCACTCATGCCAATCGCGGGCAAGGCTGGGTAGTTCTGACGGATATGCTGCACGCCGGGCAGGCCACCGAGTTTTGGAAGCCGCATATCGAGCAGGATGCAACCCCTTAGCTCCTTCTCGGAGTTCTGGTCGAACGCCTCGATCGAAGGGTACTCCCGCACCTGTGCCGATATTGAGCGGCACAGGATGCGAATCACGTCACGTACAGAGCTGTCGTCGTCGATCACATGAACGATGCTCATTGGCGCCACCTTTCCCGATCGCGGCTTAGCTCAAAATTTGGAACAGTTTATCTGTTCCAAGCACAGTTTAGATGTTCCCCGAATAGTAAACCTGTTCCGCGGAACATCTAAGATGTCCCCAGCACAAATTTGTTCTCTATCAGCGACTTATACGATTTTTAATAGCTCAAGTGTAGCTTGATGCAAGATAAAAACTGGCAGTCTCTTGCACTCCCAAGACATCGCAAAGCCTGTCTTCAAAGTAACGGCGACTGGAGTGTTGGGAGAGGGTTCACCACACATCAGCTCGCTACTGGCACGCTCACCCCGAACCTTCGAAGGTCTAGAATGAAGTGGTATCTGAGTAACGCGAAAATTTCGATCAAGATCGGCATCTTGGTGATGTTTATCGCCCTGGTTGGGCTCGCAGGCATTTTGTACGTTTCCTCAACATTCAAAGAGACGGACACACGCTACAGCGAGTTCATCGGCAATGAGACTTTTGGTGTCCTACATAGTGCGCGTGCCCTCAGCCAAATGCGCAATCTTGGCTATCTGATTTACCAGATCAAAGCAGCTCCGGTGGGGTCACCAGAGGAGGCGGAGTCTGTTACCAGTGCAAAGAGCGCTGCCGAGAAGATAATTCAGCATTTCGAAGAGGCTGCACGTTTGATGCCCGCGAACGCTCGCGACATCAACGCACTCCGAGATCGCGCAGCAGAGATAATTGCACTTAGCACTAATGCTATCGCACTGGGCCAAGGATTGGATGAGCAGGCGTTTGTCCGTGCCATGGACCAGATTGATCCGCTAATTTTGCAGATGAGCAAAGACACGGTGGCGTACAACGACGCTTTGATGGCAACGCTGAATACCGATAGCGACGCTATGTCCGCGCGAACGGACCAGACGATTGCCACCAGCCTTGGTGTGCTTGCGGCAGCCGTTCTTGCAGGCATCGCGGTGGCCGTGCTTGTGGCCAATAAGGCGGTTTCCGGCCCTATGGCCCGCCTGAATGCAACCATGCAAACCTATGCGACAGGAGACTTCAGCCAGGCTGTTCCAGAGCAGGGCCGCAAGGATGAAGTCGGTCAGATGGCGGCGACCGTCGTGGTCTTCCGGCAGAACGGAATGCGTGTTGCGGAAATGACGGAAGCGGAGGCTGCCCGCATCATCAGCGATCAAGCCGCTCGCGCTCAGATGATGGCTGAACTCCAGCAAGCCTTTGGCACAGTGGTGAACGCCGCAGTAGCCGGTGACTTCAGCAAGCGCGTGGACGCAAGCTTCCCGGACAAGGAACTTAACTCGCTTGCTAGTGGCGTCAACAGCCTCGTGGAAGTCGTTGACCAGAGCATCGGGGAAACGGGTGAGGTGCTAGCCGCACTGGCCGAAACCGATCTGACCAAGCGTGTGTCCGGCAACTACCAAGGTGCTTTGGCCCAGCTCAAGAACGACACGAATGCTGTTGCCGACAACCTTACGAACGTTGTGACGCAGCTTCGCGGCACCTCGCGTGCGCTGAAGTCTGCGACAGGCGAGATCCTGGCCGGCACCAACGATCTGGCGGAACGCACCACCAAGCAGGCTGCCGCGATCGAGGAAACTTCAGCCGCCATGGAGCAGCTGGCCACCACCGTCAACGACAATGCCAAAAAGGCAAGCGACGCTGCCATGCGCACCCAGTCGGCGGCCCAGCTGGCCGATGAAGGCGGCCAGGTGATGGAGCAGGCAACCCATGCCATGGACCGGATCAGCACCTCCTCGGCCAAGATCTCCAACATCATCGGGCTGATCGACGACATCGCCTTCCAGACCAATCTCCTCGCCCTCAATGCTTCGGTGGAGGCAGCGCGCGCTGGTGAGGCCGGCAAGGGCTTTGCCGTGGTAGCCGTGGAAGTGCGACGTCTGGCACAATCTGCAGCCCAGGCCTCCTCGGACGTTAAGGCACTGATCGAGCAAAGCTCGGTGGAAGTCAGCGGCGGCAGCAAGCTGGTCGACAACGCTGCCCAGAAGCTGCAGGCGATCCTCCTTGCGGTGCGGGAGAACAGCGTGCTGATGCAGGGTATCTCCTCGGCCAGCGGCGAGCAGTCCTCCGCCATTGCGGAAGTCACAACCGCTGTTCGGCAGATGGACGAGATGACCCAGCACAATGCTGCTCTTGTCGAAGAGACAAATGCTGCGATCGAGCAGACCGAGGCCCAGGCGGTTGAACTCGACACAATTGTCGACGTGTTCAAGATCGACACGCACGGCGAGCGTCAGGCCAGCGCTCCACCAGCTGTCGCCGCCAGAGCAACTGCACCAAAGGGCGGCATCCGCGCTCTGCAACAAAAGGTGAAAACTGCCGCCAAGTCTTATCTCAGTCACGGCAATGCCGCCGTCAAGCAAGACTGGAGTGAGTTCTGATGGACTTTCTCTCCGATCGGGAGCCAGAGCAGGGTTCAACGAGCGTCAGTGTCGCAGAATCGGCAACGGCCAACCAGTTTGTGACCTTCACCTGTGGGCAGCGCCTGTTTGGCATCGAGATCATGTCGGTGCGTGAGATCCGCAAGTGGTCCCAGACCACACCCATGCCCAACCAGCCCTATGGCGCCTGTGGCGTGCTCGACATCCGCGGCTCCATTGTTGAGATTTATGACCTGGCATCCATGCTGGGCGCCCATAGCGACCAGGCGGACGCCAGCAAAGTGATCCTGGTGGTCTCATTGGGTAACCGCGATGTCGGTGTGATCGCCGACACGGTGTCTGATATCATCTTTGCCAAGCCGGATGATTTGCGTCCATCACCCAACGGCCAAGGACGGGGGGACACTACGGTCTCCAAGCTGGTGAAAAGTGGCGATCAGCTGATAGCCGTGCTCGACCTCGATGTGCTCTTTCCTGCCTACACGGCTCACTAGCGAACCTCAGGCCCGCCGTTCAGGCGGCGGGTCTCTCTCATCGTTAGAGGGCTCAAGAAAGGTACTGCGCAGACTGAAATTGCGTGGACAAAGATCGATTCCAGCTTTTGCTTGCCTCCGCTCGAGAGTTGACGTGGCGCTGGGCCTAACCAGGCGACACCATCCCTCGCATAGTACCGGCACCTGAGTTCTGATCATATGATCGCCGCGTCCCGATTGCTGCGGCGATTTTGCTGGGGGATTACTCTCCTGCTTCTGCGCAGCTTGGCTGCGGAGCCTTGTGGTTGATAACGGCTATGTTTTGCTTGGGCGAGATAGCCCTACGACTATTTCAAGCATCGGGGCGCATGACGGCAGGTTATCAAAGTTCATCGTACACGAAGCCACTCACCGTCCGCTGACAGCATGTGAGCGACTGCCGTACGCAACACTGTGCCTTCTTGGCAACACAAAGTTGCCATGATTTAGAACTGCAGACTTTGCTGAACCATTTGGGCGCGCGGTTGCGTAGCTTGGCTAAACGATCATCGACATTCCGATCCACAGATCGTTGGGAGTCCAACTACAATGCGCTTGACCGTACTGCTTCTCGCCTCTGTCGCCCTGACTGCATCGGCCACTGCAGCCGACTTCTACGCTGCTGCGCCAGCGGCCATGCCCGTCTATGAGGAACCCTCCACTTGGACTGGCTTCTATGCCGGCGTGTTTGGCGGCGTCGCGTTCAATTCGTCCAATGCCGGCACGATCGAGATCGATCAGGATCTGGATGGCGATTTTGATGAGCCGATTGTTGGAGCTTTGGCTACCGCGTTCGGGTCGAACTTCATTGGCTCCCATGACGCGGGCCTGACGCTTGGTCTTGAGGCCGGCTACGACTACCAGATCGACAATTTCGTTGTGGGCGGCATCATCGACATCGCCTATGTGGACTATCAGGATCGCCAGAGTGCGTTTTCTTCGACACCTGCGTCCTACACCCAGAATTCCGACGTTGAATGGCTCGGCACAATTCGCGCCCGTGCCGGCTATCTGGTTACGGATGATGTGCTGGCCTATGTGCATGGCGGTCTGGCAGTAGGAGGTACGGATTTCAGCTTCTCGTCGACCAATCCAAACGGGGTATCACGCGGGGGCGACGGCACCTCTGTTGGCTTTCAGGTTGGTGCGGGTGTCGAAGCCAAGGTGACCAGCAATGTGTCCGTTGGGCTCGAATATGCCTATACCAATCTGGGCGATACCGACTTCACCACCCGCTTCAACAACGGCCCCTTTGCCGCTGTGAACCCCGCTGGCTCCGATCTGCGCGGTTCAGATGACGTGCTCGACTTCCATACGGTCAAAGCGTCGCTCAAGTACCGCTTCTAAGTCTTGCTGCTTCGGAACAAGAATTAAGCCCCAGTGCAAACTGGGGCTTTTTTCTTTTTATTTTAATGCGGCAGGCACGGCTGCTTGCAGTTCGGAGTTAGATCAAAGACCTTAAGCTTGCGGGGATAGCCTATGGAGCTAGGAAGGTCCGCTTCCCCAAAGGCTCACTTGAAAGCTGCCAGCCCGCTGCCCACCCTGTTTCAACGATGGACGAAGAAAGCTGAAGTGCAGGGTAGGGGCTGGGAGCGAACTGGCGGCTTTTGGTAACCTTCCAACGATAGCTGACAATGAGAATGCGCTGTGAGTTGCGTCTGAATTAGAACCGTATGGTGCTCTCGGCCCGGGCAAAGAACTCACGCAAGCAGTCTCATCATGCTGCGGCCGCTCGGTCCGGCGTCCATGTATGAGGCTGACAGTGCAAGAACGTTCGTCCATCAGCGTCCCGGCTAAGCTCGATGGTGATCAATCGGGCGTTGGGGAAGGCGGGACTAAGCATGAGATAGAAGTGCGGTTACGGCGACATCATCGTTTTGATCGGAACTTCCAATCAACACCTGCGCTCTCCAGATGCCGTGTGGTCGGTAAGGTCAGCGCCCTGCAAAACAGCGCCGCCAGGCTTGTCTAGCACCGGATCGGCCCCCGGCGTGGGCTGGTCGACTATTCCCCTTGATCTGCCATCCAAGCGTCGATGCCGCCGCCAGCAGGGTAGCAGCGACGCCGACCCTTTGCAGGAGCCTTAGCCTCAACCGAAAGCGACGAAGTCCACCGGGATTGCAACAACAGGTTATTGAGAGACTTTAGTGGGCCTGCCGCTCCCAGAAGCGAGCTTCCACGACAAATTTTGTCCATCGTAGTCCTGCTTTGAACCATGGGTAGCTCTGCGGCAACCAAGGCACTAAAAGGTGCCGTCTTGCGAGCGCCTCGACCGGTTATTACTTCATCCCCAGGCACTACTAGTGACCTAGCTACTGATGAGTACTTGGCGGGATTTCTTAGGCTGCCAGCTTGAAATTTCCGCATAACTGGAAAGGGAACACACCATGTTCCGCAAATCTGCCTTAGCTTCGCTTGCCCTCGTTTTCCTGTCTACCGTTGCACACGGTGCGGAGAGCCTGACATCGGATCGCGAGATAAACGGCCGCTCGATCGAGTCGATCACTGCAACCCTGGCCGAATACCACGGTATCGATGCTAACCTCGTTGAAGCCTATGGTGACAAGATCCTGGTTCATGCCAAAAACGAGAATGGCACCAATAGCATCCTGTTCGTTGACAAGGATACCTTGCAGCCACTCTCGAACGCTTCCCGCGTGGGTACCCGCTTGGATGTCGGAAGGGTACAGGCTTCTCCTGCTTCGACCGGCTGGGCCGATGAACCCACCCGCTCGCTCGTCGAGAGCGACGACTGACAACTTCTATTCAACCAGCGCCAAGGATCCGGGACACTGGCCCGCCTTAGGGTGCTGAATGCGAACTTGGACGGTCAGAGGCTTACCATGTAGCCCCGGCCGCCGGGTGGTTCTTCTCGGATCTTGTTGCGCGTATTCCTCGAGCCAGGGCCGCCTTAAGGTTGATCGCTAACCATCGAAACGAACTCCCTCCAGCGACCTGAAACCAGTCCGCTACGAACCCACTTGCTGAGCCATGGGGGAATTTTGATGTTGACCACTCGCCGGCGCCGCTATCGAGCTCTGCTTCTGAAAGGGCTGTTGATTTGCACGCTGGGGGTGATGTTGTTCATGCCCAAGCTCCATGCTCTCAAATTGCCGGAGCTTGGATTTCCCTTTGTGGGCACTGCGGTGGCTACCGAGCCCAAATAGCGCCAAGGTCTGCTTGAACCTGCCTAATTCAGCACTTTCACCGCTCAGGGCACGCCATAGTTAGAGCTCACGCGGTCTTCGTCTCATTAGGGACCAGCGTAACCGGATTTGTTAGCTAGCGCACCTTACCGCTCTCCACCCAATCTTTGATGACCGTGGCCGACCCGAGGCTGTGTGAAAACTCCTGATTATGGTATGATCTGTCACTGCTTCGGAGGTGCCATATGGGACGTTTCGTTGAAGTTGCCGATCGTCATCAGGCGAGCTTTCTGCCGGCCTGTCTTGAGGACTATGTGGATGCTGACAACCCGGTCCGCATCATCGATGCCTTTGTTGATGAACTCGATCTTTCCGAACTCGGCTTCGCCCGCGTGCAGCTGGCATCGACGGGCAGACCCGGCTACGCCCCGGGCACGATGCTCAAGCTCTATGTCTATGGGTACCTGCATCAGCTAACCTCAAGCCGGAAGCTTGAGCGCGAGGCGGGCCGCAATATCGAGCTGATGTGGCTGACCGGCAAGCTGGTCCCCGATTTCAAGACCATTGCCGACTTCCGCCATGACAAGGCCAGCGCGATCCAGATAGCGTGCCAGCGTTTTGTTGCCATCTGCCGGGCTCTTGGCATGGTGGGCGGCGGCATGGTGGCCATCGACGGTTCTCGGTTGCGGGCGGTGAACACACACGAGAAGAACTACACCAAGGGCAAGCTGGCGCGAGGCAAGGCCCATGTCGAAGAAAGCATCGCGCGTTATCTTGCCGAACCTGAGGAAACCGATAGTGCGCAGACCGGCCCAGCTACCCCGCGCATCGAGCACCTGACCGAGCGACTGGCCTTGCTGTGCGCTCGTCTCGGGAACTCGATGCGATTGGCCGCAGCTGCGAGCAGCTCCCGATGAGCAAATCTTGCTCACTGACCCGGATGCCCGCGCCATTCGACTGATTGAAATTGAGGGCTGGAAGCCGGACAACATCGATGTAGACTATACCGGCCGTTTAAGCATGGCTCAGGCGTTTGCACGCTCTCTTAACGCAGCTACCGTTCGCCTCGGCATGGAATTGGGTCTTCCCGACATCGTTGCCGCAGCACGGGAGCTTGGAATTGAAGCACCCCTCCAGGAGACGCCAAGTCTAATCTTGGGTGCCTCAGAGGTAAACCTGCTCGACATTACCGGCGCCTATGCTTCCGTGCGGGCCGGTGTAGCTCCGGTCGAACCCTATGGCATCAAGACCTTTGAGGCTGCGAACGGCCGACCATTCTCGATCGGTCCGAAGGCAACGGCCTCGCTTTCGCTTGGAGAACTCCATCCTCCTATACTGGGCCTGTTGCAGCTAGTGGTGGAACAAGGGACAGGATGGGCCGCTGCACTTGATCGTTTCGCTGCCGGTGAGACCAGAACCCGCCAAGACTATCGCGATGCTTGGTTCATTGGCTTTGATCAGACCTATACCGTTGGCGTTTAGGTGGGAAACGACGACAGCTCGCCAATGGACAAGGTTAATGGGGCAGCTCCCAGCCGCCATCTAGCAAACGTTCATGACCGCTGCTGCGCCGCAATCCACACCTGAGCCCTTGTGCCTGGTAGCGAGGGCGAACAGGACCAGGTCAGTGTTCCGCTGCATTGCAATATTCAGGCATGCTCCAGAGCATACCGCTCGTTCAGATCCTCGGATTGCACCTTCCAGCTATATCGTGGACCGCCGCACATCTGTGAGAAGTGATCAAATATTGCCGGCGTAACCTCTACTCTCTACGCTTTCGAGTGACATCCAAACGAAACGTCAATGACCTTTCGAGCTCTGGCGTACAATACCGCTTCACCTTCTTCCCAGGTCGCAGAGACCTTCACCGGGAAAGGAAAGCCGGACTCCCGTTCCGATATCTCTGCACTGAGGAGCTCGTCAACGAGCATAATGACGACGTGTCCACGGTAGAACTTCAGCAATCCGGCACCTCATGGTCGGCACCAAAACACTTGCTAAGGGCATTCGTTCAGAAGAACGATGACACTGTGCTTAATCTCGGATGAACAGGATAAAGTTTCAGGGGATTTGTTAGCGGCCATTGAAGAAGGCACTCGACTTCCGCCTTTTCTCCTCACCCAGCCACCAAGATGCTTCCAACAAGGCGCAAGCATTTCGGCCCTGCTCGCTGGCACCTCAAGTTGGGTCAGTGCAAGACCATCATGTCCCCATCCAAGAACACCAGCGTTCCGCATGCACCACACACAAGATGTACCGCTTGGCTGCCCGCAAGAGCAAAGATCTCGATTGGCGGCTTACCGTTCAACGTTAGGGCATGATTGCCGGCGAACGCCAACTCCTTGTTGCACTTGGTACAGCATAAACCTGAACTGTGTGTGCGTTTGCGATTGGACATGCCCAAGTGCTCCCCTAAGCGCTTGTCATTGTTGATTGGGCACTATTCAACAGATCCCTAGTGTTCACCTTAGGTGATAAGGTTACTCCGACCACGGGGCATGGAGAAACGATCAAGTAACCAAAACCTCAGACACACTGAATGAGTGGCGGGTACTCAAGCTCCGACCAACCTTCCTCCCGTATTGCTGTAGCGAACATCTTAACCATGTGCGCCGGGCTGGCTAACCGACCGGGCATCTCCCAAGAGGACATCTGGAAGCATGCGATAGACCGGGCGTCGCTCGGACTATGAAATTGTAATCTGCTGACCGATGAATGCTTCCACTCGGCAAGCTGGATTGAGATGCTGGGCTATGAACCCAGTGACCTGCCGCTTACCGGCGATCTCTGGTTGCAGTTGACCCATCCGGATGATCGTGAGCAGGCCGCGCAAAGTGGAGAACGGCACTTCAGCGGAGAAATATGCAGCACCGAAACCGAACTGCGGCTGCGGCACAAGGTTGGTCACTGGGTCTGGGTGTTGGATCGTGGCGGTACCGTCGAGCGGGATGAAGAAGGCCGCCCCACCCGAGCCATCGGTGTTCAGACCGACATCACGCAGCTCAAGAACGCTGAAGCAGAAGTCGAGCAGATCAACAGCCGGTTCAGGCTTGCCCTTACGGCGAGCAATACTGGCGTTCGGCAGTTCGACATCGGAGAAGGTCAGAGTTATTCGGATATTCGAACACGAGCGATCTATGGCTTGCCAACCGGTCCCGAGGAGATGCCCAGACCAACCTGGCACGATCACCTTCATCCAGATGACAAGGTCCGTGCCGAAGCTGCACATGCCGCGCTTTTAATTCAAAAAGAGACGGCGAAGGTCCGCTACCGGATCGTACGTGCTGACGGCGCTGTGCGGCATGTAGAGTCTCTGTACCGCCAGGGTCTCCGCCCTTAATGGCTGCCAACGCTACTTTGGCCTTGAACACCTGGGTGTAATTGCGGCGGGGTCGTCTCGTCATGATCGCTCCTGTTCGCAGCCATTTGGCCGTCATCAGGCACAAAGTCCATTTATCCCACTGTCCAGCTCTCCCGAGACACCTCTGGCTACGAACCATGATCGTTCGAGATACTGGGCGACCTACCGCCCCAGTCCAGTGTAGACCATAGACAGTCCGTAATTTTTTCGCCACGATGAATGGATGCTTGGAGTGTTCGGTAAAGCGGGGCGTTGTGCCTGTCGCTACCATTCTGGTGTAGTGGGCAAGGTGTCCGCACTAGAGGATGAGGGACGCTGCTGGGAAGTCTACTAACCTGTGCGCTAAGGGAACATGAAAGTTCGAGAGACTACCCTCAGAGGCGCCCTGGAAATTATCCCTAGGTTGCATGAAGACGCACGAGGATACTTTAGCGAAACGTTCCGCGATGACTGGTTCGGTGCAAATGTTGCTCAAGTCAGCTTCGTGCAGGAGAACCAATCGTTGAGCCGCGACGCCGGGGTGGTGCGGGGACTTCATTTTCAAACTCCTCCCTCAGCACAAGGCAAGCTTGTTCGCTGCGTTTCTGGCTGCGTCTTCGACGTCGCGGTTGATATTCGGACCGGATCGCCAACATATGGCCGGTGGACATCAGTTATGCTTACAGCGGAGCAGGGTAACCAGCTCTGGATTCCCGAAGGTTTCTTGCACGGGTTCTGTACACTAGTCCCTAACTGTGTCGTATCCTACAAAGTCACCGCTTACTACGATCCTGATTGTGACAAGGGTGTGCTCTGGAGTGACCCGGACATCGCGATAGAGTGGCCGGTTAGTAGGGCAGCTGCAGAATTGTCGGCGAAGGACCTACGCCAGCCGCGCCTGGCTGATCTACCAAGCCATTTTCTTTATCCGGAGGTCTAACTTGCGCGTTCTGGTAACCGGTGGAGCAGGGTTCATCGGTTCAGCACTGGTGCGGCACCTCGTTCTTACGAAACGATATGAAGTTCTCACCGTCGACAAGCTGACCTATGCGGGCCACTTGTCATCTCTCCAGCTTGTTGCAGGCCGGACCAATCACCGCTTCCTCAAAGCGGACATTTGCAACAGCAGAAGCATGAGCGAGGCCTTCGAGAGCTTCAAACCCGATTGGGTCATGCACCTGGCAGCCGAGAGTCATGTTGACCGGTCTATCACAGAAGCGGAAGGTTTCATTCGGACGAACGTGCTCGGCAGCTTTACTCTGCTCGAAGCAGCTCGCGCATATTTCGCCGACCTGGGGGGAGAGAGGAAAGCCAGATTTCGTTTCCTTCACGTTTCCACCGACGAGGTTTACGGCTCACTGGCTGCCAATGGGCTTTTCACCGAACAAACGCGGTATGATCCGAGCTCGCCTTATTCGGCCTCAAAGGCCGCATCAGACCACCTGGCTAAAGCTTGGGCGCGCACCTACGACATGCCCATCATAGTTTCCAGTTGCACTAACAATTACGGGCCTTATCAATTTCCTGAAAAGTTGATCCCGCTCACCATCCTGAACGGGCTCGAGTGCAAGCAACTGCCGATCTATGGCAAGGGTGAGAACATCCGAGACTGGTTGTATGTCGATGATCATGCGCGCGCGCTCGAGCTGATTGTTGAACGCGGTCGCATCGGAGAGACATACAACGTTGGTGGGCGAAACGAGCGGCGCAACATAGATGTTGTTCGCCGCATCTGTGCGGCACTCGATCGGCGGTTCCCTGCTGCACAGCCACGCGAGAGTTTGATCAGATTCGTTGCAGACCGCCCAGGGCACGACGCACGTTATGCGATCGACGCCACCAAGCTTGAGACGGAACTCGGATGGCGCGCGCAGGAGGATTTCGAAACCGGCATTGAAAAGACGGTAGACTGGTATCTGGAGAACATCTGGTGGTGGCAGCCGCTGCGCGAGCAGTATGCCGGCGAACGCTTGGGTGTGTTGTCCCTGCCAGCACAGGCTGGCTAATGCGGGTAGTTGTTACGGGCAAGCGCGGTCAGGTTTCCATGGCACTCGCCGAACGCGCCACCGAGAAGGGCGTGAGACTGGTTCAAGTCGGGCGTCCGGAATTTGACTTGTTGGCTGCAGAAGCGGGCCTTGAAGCGATAGCTGCTGCAAAGCCGGACGCGATCGTGTCGGCAGCAGCCTACACTGCGGTGGACAAGGCCGAAATTGACTATGAGACTGCGCGAACAGTGAACGTTGACGGCCCAAGAGCGTTGGCGCAGCTTGCGGCGGATTTGGCTGTTCCGCTTATTCATCTCTCAACAGACTACGTCTTTGACGGGGCCAAACCTTCGCCATATCTGGAAAGCGACAGGACCAACCCCTTGAGTGTTTATGGCAACACGAAACTAGCCGGTGAAATCGCTGTAGCAGCCGGTACGCAAAACCACGCTGTTCTTCGGACCGCTTGGGTGTATTCTCCCTTCGGGGTCAACTTTCTTAAAACCATGCTGCGGCTGTGCGTAGAGCGCTCGGAACTCCGTGTTGTAGATGACCAAATCGGCAACCCAACCTCAGCGTTCGATATTGCTGATGCTATCCTTAAGGTAGCCGGTAACCTGATCAGCCGTCCGGCGGAACCAAGCCTGCGCGGGACCTTTCATATGACCGGTACAGGGGAAGCAAGCTGGGCCGACTTCGCCGGTGAAATCATAGCGGCTTGGGCGCATCTTGGTGGTCAAAGACCAAAAATTGTGCGCATCAGAACGGCAGACTTTCCGACAGCCGCCAGGCGGCCGGCAAACTCCCGCCTTTCCAGCCATAAGCTTGGTGAACTCCATGGAATAATCCTGCCTGATTGGCGCTCGTCGACTCAAACCATTGTTCGACGCCTTTCGGGAGAAAGCCCCTTTTGCAGCGTTAAACCCGAGTTGGGAGGACATTGAACCATGAAGGGGATTATCCTGGCCGGCGGCAGCGGCACACGACTGTATCCCATCACCAGAGCTGTCTCCAAGCAGCTCATGCCGATCTACGACAAGCCGATGATTTACTTTCCGCTGACTACGCTGATGCTGGCAGGGATTAGGGAAATTCTCATCATCACGACACCACAGGACGCCTATGCCTTCGAGCGGCTCCTTGGAGATGGCGGCCGCTGGGGCATAAACATCAGCTACGCGCAGCAGCTGCGGCCAAACGGCATCGCCGAAGCGCTCATCATCGGTGCTGACCATATCGCGGGAAGCAATTGCGCCCTGATCCTGGGCGACAACATCTTCTATGGTCACAACCTGCCGGCACTTCTCCGTGCCGCTGCGGGGCGCACGAGCGGTGCCAGTGTGTTTGCCTACCATGTGACCGATCCGGGGCGGTACGGCGTGATCGAGTTCGATCAGGATGCAAGAGCGCTTAGCATCGAGGAGAAGCCCGCCTTTCCACGCTCCAACTGGGCACTGACTGGACTTTATTTTTACGATCAGGATGCTGCTAACATGGCCGCCGATCTCAAGCCCTCTGGCCGTGGTGAGCTCGAGGTCACCGATATCAACCGGGCCTACCTTGAACGTGGTCAACTCGCCGTTGAGCGGATGGGACGCGGTTACGCTTGGCTGGACACCGGAACGCCAGACAGCTTCCTGGAAGCCTCCCAATTCGTCGCGACTTTAGAGAAACGCCAGGGATTCAAGATTGCCTGCCCCGAAGAAGTGGCATTCCGCATGAATTTCATTGGGTCAGAGCAGCTTGAACGGCTTGCTGCCGAGTTCCCCTTGAGTGACTACAGCCGGTATCTCAAAAAGCTCCTTACCATGTCTTGAGAACCGCACGAGTGAATGGAAGAGGGCATCGCCTCTCCGTTTCGGGTGAGGTTCTCACCCCGATTTACCAAAATCGACCCAGATTGGAGACGGATTGGCTGACGATTGTCACCACTGCGCATGGTTGCCGTTGAGTTGGGCATTGTGGCAAGCCGGTCGGCGGGAGCGTGACGATTATAGCAGATGATCGATCAAGCCTGTCGTCGGCCGCCGGGGCTTTGCAAGCCTCGCATGCCGTTGAACATGATGTCTTCAGACGAGGCGGATACTTTGGTGATAATGCGCCACCAGTTCGTCTGAAGTCAGCAGTGCAGCGCCTTCAACAAGCGATTGGGCCACAAGGATCCGATCAAACGGGTCCTTGTGGAGACGTGGAAGCCGGCCGGCAAATACTGCATGCTGGCCTCTGATTGGCAGTTCCTCATAGCCATTATCAAGCAAGCCGCGCCGCAGCAGCGCTGAATCAACAGTAAAGTCACTTCGTCCAAGACCGTTTTTAATGGTAACTTCCCAAATGCTTGCCGCAGAAAACATCAGCACGTTGTCCGGGTTTTCGATTTCGGTAAGTGCTGCCGTCGGAAGCCGATCCGGATCGCCTGCTGCCCACAGAAGCAAGTGCGTATCGATCAGAACTCTCATTTGCCGATATCGAACATGGCTTCGATTTGTTGCTCCCCCATCCGATCAAAATCATCAGGAACTTTCAATTGACCCCGGAGAAAGCCGAGCCGCCGCTGCTCCGTGGCTGCGGAGTCAACCGGCACGACCTTCACCATCGGTTTTCCTGACTTGGCGATGATAAAGCTTTCGCCCCCGGCGGCCATTTCGATCAAGCGGGATAAATGAGTCTTGGCCTCATGAATGTTGACGATGTGCATGCCTGCCCTCTTTGAACTTAGTCAGGTGAACTTAGTTCGGGTGACGTCGAGCTGCAAGCGGTGGGCGACATCGCGCCACTTTAAGCCTACGGCAAAGTACAATCATCTGGGTGCCACGCCAGCTGGCACCATCAGCGGGCGTGCCAGGTCCAAGCGGTCATTAGCGCAACCATAAAATGCGTTTGGCTCCAGACATTCGCGTGCCAGTTTCTGAAGAGGCCGCCAAATTCATCTGCCGCAGCTTAACACGGCAGCCTAATGCTCAATACTTGCTCTTCAGCACTGCTGCGAGCTGCTGTTCCATATTCATTAGCCTGACCTTGAGCTCGGCAAGCTCAGCTAGGATCGCTTCTGTCTCTTTGCTCTTGTGTAGCGCCACTAGCCCCGCCGCGGTTTTCACGCCGAGCTTTTTCATTGCGCGGTGACGATGTAGTTCGACGGTTTGAGGGACAAGACCCAATAGTCCAGCAATGGCGCTGCTGGTAAGTCCCTGTGCGGCGAAATCGTAGATTTGCCTTTCCCGAGCGGAAAGGGGTACGCCCAGCGCAACAAGCGCTTTTTTCTTGTAGTCCTTCACAGTACCCTCGCTCAGGCCAAGCTGCTCGGCGATCGCTGTGGTGCTCAGACCTTGGGCAGCGAGTTGTTTAACCGAAGCATGCCGGTCCAACTTGCCAGCATTTTCACGCCCCGTGATTACACCCATCCCTCCGCCTCCGTCAGACCGACTTGTTTCGCCTGTCAGGCTCATGCCTTTGCTCCTTATAACAAGCCCTCTTGCCGACTGGGCACAAAGAGCCTGAGCATGTGCAAAAAGTTCTGGAAAAGTGTCGTCGTGCAAGCGTCGTTTGAAGGGTCGCGTCTATTTGGCAGTCTCGATGATGTTCTATTTTTTGGCTGAACGTCCGCGAATTGATAAGGGCTGTCGCAGCGCAAACGTTCGAGCGTTTGTGGTAATCGCGGGGGGCGCCGCCCGGTATTATTGATGGTTCGTGGCTATGCATTTTTTCCTTGTGATTAAAGTCGTCGCGTCCAGCGCGGCGGCATGGACGGAAGGCATTGAGTCACGGAACGTCGGCCCCTCGTGCAATGCCGACAGCACGATTTTAGGGCTTGGTTGCCGTGTGCGACGCGACACAGACTAGTGGCATCATCTACGCAAGGGTGCCCTGATAGGTTGAACGTGCCCCATTTGCCGCTTGGATCAATTGAGGCCGCAGTCCGATGAGCGTCCCAGAGAGTTGCTAGATGATTGAGTGGGACACACTCGAATACCAGCGTCCGTTGATCAAAACGCCTGGGCCCGGTCACGCAGGCCGATGGACCCTCGACCAGGCTGGGTGGCACGTCACCACCAAGCTGGCGATGCCAGACAATATCGCGCTGTTGTCCCTGCGCCCTAAGTCGCCCGAATTGAACCTGGTGAAATATGTCTGGCGGTTCATGCGGGAAAACTGGCTCTCAAACGGTATTTTCATCGACTACGACGATATCGTCGCCTACTGCTGTGGGGCATGGAACAAGCTCGCTGGGGCCGCGCGGAGTGTGACTCCGTGCGCTGTTTTCGGCGCTCTGTGATGTCACGGTTGCCCTCGCCGGAACAAGCGTCAGCAGCTCGGGCGTCCGCCAGGTTGCGCAGGCCGAAAGCACAGGTGAGCGGCGCCGGATAGCCAAGACGATGCTTTTGGTCCGGCGAACCTCGTTGGCTTTAGGTCTTGCTAGGACCTCGGCATGGCCATGCTTGCGGTTCCCGCTTCGGCTCTGACATTTGGCAGCCCACAGCTTGCTGCCGCGGTGGCCATCGTAGGCGCAGTCTTCCTACTCAAGATACTTGCTGGAAGCGAGACCGCCCTGCTGCAGGGAGCATGGCGGATCGGTGACCTGGCCAAGCTTACATCCTCACGGCATTCCTGGCTGTTGTCGTTTCCGTGTCCCCTGTATTCATCTGGCGGGAAGCGGCGATCGTTCCGGCACTTGTTCTTATTGCCCTTGTCACATGGCCGTCCGCCCCTGTGGTGCAGCCGACATGCAGTCAATCGCGATGCCGGTTCAGCACCGCTTCCTTCATCACAAGAGGTCAGGCAGCACCAATAAAGGCGCGGATCGCGGTATTCTGGACCAACAGACAATCGGATTTGTCACCCGCGAGACTCGCCCAACCCCCCTGAGCAGCGTGCAGGTTCCCCGCCATCGCGCTGAACCGGTCTTGCAGCCACTCGTACGCCGGTGCCGACCAAAGCGAAGGCCGGAGCGGATTGCCTGTGCCGGGCTGGGCGCGAAACGGGTAGATGATCGATAACGCCTGTTGTCGAGCATCGTTGTACCGTGGGATGGCGGGTCGGCCGCACCGCCCCTGCCAGCTTCGTGCCGGATACCTTCGAGCAAGCCATACAACCCGCCTCGTTCATTGCTGCGGCCCGATCCATCAGCGGAACCGCGGCAATCAACACGTGTCTATAAAATGCGCCGAGCGCCACGGAGCCGACATCAAAGCGTCAGTCGGCAGCATTGGGGACAGCTATGACAAGGCACTGGCCCAGAGCGTTGGGCCTTTCTAGAAGGTCCAAGGTGATCCAGCAGCGCTGACCATGGCAAAGCATCAAGGCTGTCAAATTCGCCTCCCTCGAGCGGGCTCAACTGGTTCAATCACCAGCAACTGTTTGGACCCATCGGCAACACACCGCCATCAGAAACCAAGGCAAACTTCGACGCCGCACTGGAAACAACCAGCGATGGCCGGATAACTCAAACCAAACAGCCTCCAGGATTTTCAGCGTGTTTCAGCGCGTCACTCAGCCCGTAAAGCGCGTGAATTTCGCACCGTGAGTTCGTTGCTGAAGCGGCCGCACATCAAGCGCCACTTTTCAGATCATCAATCAGCTTGTTTTTGCGCGCCAACTCAGCTTCCAATTCTGCAATCTTTGCTTGCAACTCACTCACAAGATGACCACTCATTAGCGTGGACATATGTGCAGGCGTATTTGCTCCGGTCTTTTTCGAAATGCGAAGGCGATGGGTCTCCACGGTACGGGCAGATATCTTCAGTTCGTGCGCAATTTGCTCAGATGTCAGCCCGCGTATAACAAGCTCCGCGATTTCCCGCTCACGTTTGGTGATTGGCGACTTGCCTTGGAATCCCATGGAAAAGTAAGTGTAGACCGTATTGATGGAGAGACCCATCTTTTCAGCGATGGCCCTCGCTGAAAAACCTTGTTGCCGTAATCGGGCAACTTCTTGCTGCCGAAGCTCTGCATTCTCCTTGCCCATCGATCCCTCAATTTTCGCGAGCTCGCCCCATTCCGGAACGGGACAATGCCTTGTTCTGAATGGCTAACACAACAAGTTTGTAGGCCAACACGGCGCAGAGCTCTTCAGCCTGATCCAAATTCCCAGGAACGTTGTAAGGACCTTCAAGTGCAGCCTGAATCGTCTAGCTGGCTGATCTAAGTCAGTGTGACCTAAGCCCGCAAAACCGGATCGTTTTGCGGTGGTTCGCCCTGGCTTGCAATGGCTGGACGGAGCGGGGAACAATAAAGGCATCCCAGTTTTTCGACACGCAAATGGGCGTTTATTTCAAAGCAGGACGTTAATGGCGTCCCGGGTGCCGATATCTGCCAAGAGAGGGCGCAATCGGGCACAAAGTCCCGATCCCGTTGACCAAACAAGGCGGCAGCACCTGCCCACCGACATGATGATAGAAAACTCTATTTTCCGGCGATCCAAGGTTGGTGTCGGATCAAGTTCAGCGAAATTGTCTCGGCTGCAGCGTGCACATTTGATCCTTGAGCAGAATAGAATCGTAGCCGGCGGGCTTTCCTCAAGCTATGGATTGATCCCGTTTGTTTCCAATTGCGAAGCTGCCAATCCGGTTCGAATGCGTTGCGCCAGGGCAGGAGCATTCTTTGACGGCAACATTCGTCCTTGCGGACATACACGGCCGGTTTGATTTGCTTGAAAGAGCTCTCAGGCTCATTCAAAGCGGTGCGTCTGGTGGTACGGTCATTTTCTTGGGCGACTATGTGGATCGTGGTCCACAAAGCCGGGAAGTCGTTGAGCGCCTTATGGCAGGACCACCGCCAAGGTGGAATTGGATTACCCTCAAAGGCAACCATGAGGATCTCATGGTCAACTACCACGATGAACCGGTTCGGCAGAATGCTTGGATTGACAATGGCGGTGACAAAACCTTGTCTAGTTATGGCGGTTTAATTCCTCCAGAGCATATTGACTGGGCTAGGGACCTACCAAGCAAGTTTATTGATACTTACCGTGTCTACGCTCATGCAGGTATTGATCCAGCCCGCCCACTCGATCAGCAAGCGGAGGAAACGTTGTTATGGAAACGCTATCCTGCGCGCGCGGCAGATATCCACTACCCTGGATATCACATCGTGCACGGCCATACGCCTCAACGCTTTGGACCAGAATGTTACCCCGGGCGAACAAATTTGGACACAGGCGCAGTGTTCTTTGGCCGTCTGGTGGTAGGGCGCTTCGATGACGACCTGCCCGGTGGCCCAGTCGAGCTCCTTGAAGTCACCGAATTAACTCAAAGGCGTTCGCCGAAGTCTACGTGAAGAACCGATGAAACCAAAGGTGAGGATCTGCCTCCTTGCGCAATTTTTCGCCACTGACGATGCAGTGCCGACGACAAAGGCAAAGTGTTTCTCCAGTTCCGTTTGAAGGCAGATTCTGATGCGCGAAAGGGCTATTGGTCGGGCTGCAGCCGGCCCCACTCCCTAGGCCAAACGGTTTCATCGCCGCTTAAGCAGAGAGCGCTATGGGTAAGTGCTGCCAACATTACGCCCAAGCCTAGCGCGATTGGCAAAACAAACACCTCTCCACTGCGGATGGACTCGTAGTCAGTGCCTTGTGTCAATGCCAGTACTTGGTCAGGAATATGTAACCTACCTACTGGTTGTCCGTCATCACGCCAACTCATGCTAACAGCCACAGCCCAGTCGGGGTCAGTTTCTGCGTAGGTGAAGTGTCCAATCAAGCGTCCTGCCCCTTATTTACCTGCCGACCGATTGCATTTGGTTCTTGGTGGCGCCGCAAGCCCCTAATGTTTGCCATACAGCGCTCGTAGACAACTTGGCCGCGAAGTCGCGAGAACAGTAGGTGTGATCCGACGATTTCTTCCACCTTTAAATTGCACGAGTGGTTGCTCGTAAGGCGTTCATGTGCATAGTCGTGCCAAGCGTATCGGGAGAAAAGGCGGATAGCGTGGCTCAATTCGAGAGCGGTGCAGTTCATCTTGATGCCTCCTCCCTCGCTCGTCCTGCAATGCCCGCCATTATCTGGGCTTGTGATACTGCGGGTGCTTGTACCCAGCTGGGATCGGCTTGGACTGCGTTCACTGGTTTGAGGACAGAAGATTGTCTTGGGTGGGGCTTCGAAGAGGCAATTCATCGCGATGATCGCCCGGCTATCACGCAAGCTTTTCAGGATGCCAAGACTGCAGGGTCAAACTACCAGGTGGAGTATAGGCTTCGCCATATCTCGGGTGGTTATCGATGGGTCCTCGATACCGCCACACCTGAACTTGATGCGTCTGGCGTCTTTGCAGGTTTTGTGGGCGCCATTGTAGACAACGAAGCACGCAAGCAAGCCGAGCAGAAGCTGCTCGAGCGCGAACGCGAACTGCGTTTAGTGACGGACACGGTGCCCGTGTTGATCGCGCATGTGAACAAGGCAGAGCGCTACGTCTTTGCCAATTCGACTTACTATGAATGGTACGGTGTTGATCCAGAACAGATTATTGGCAAGTCGATTGCCGAGTTGCTCGGGCCCGAACGTTATGCCAGCCGCAAGCCATTCATAGATGCTGCCTTGAATGGCGAACGGGTTTCGTATGACTCTGAAGTCCAACTCAAGGACGGTTCAACGCGGACTGTAGAAACCGTTTATGTTCCTAACATCTGCTCTTCGGGCAATGTCGATGGCTTTATTGCTATTGTCTCGGACATCAGCGAGCGGCGCCGCTCGCAGGAGCACCTTGATTTGGTGATGCGCGAACTGAAGCATCACATGCGCAATCTGTTGGGCTTGGTGCAGGGATTGTCTTCGCAGACCTTTCGCAAGGATCGTCCGCTCCGCGATGCTATGGATGCTTTTCACGGCAGGCTGCAGGCACTCGCTGCAGCGTCGGACGCCATCACACCGCAGAATGTATCAACGGCTGATATAGAGGACATTGTGCGCAATGTCGTAGCGCCATACCGCGACAAAGATGCCGATCCGTTCTTGATTCAAGGAACAAGCGTTAAGCTTTCAACCACCGTCGCCACCAGCCTTGCCATGGCTTTACACGAGCTTTGCACAAATGCCCTTAAATATGGCGCTCTGTCGGTCCCTGAAGGACGGGTAATGCTCAAGTGGATGAGCGATGCCGAAGGTTTTGTCCTTGACTGGGCAGAGCAGGGGGGACCTGCCGTTGTGCCGGCGGCAAGAGTGGGGTTCGGTTCTACGCTGCTCAAGACCGCGTTGAGCGCGCAACCAGGCTCTCGGACTGATCTTCAGTTCGACCCCGCTGGTGTCCGCTGCCGGATTGTCCTCAGGCGCAGTTCATTACCCAATCTGACAAGGTAAACTGCGAAGCTAAGCAGTGAATTCAGTAATACGGCCCGCCGGCTTGCACCGGCAGGCCTACTTTACGATCAGCTAGCGCTAGTGAGGCGGATGATTTCGGAACTGCCTGATCGATCTTCAGTGACGGCATAAACCGCGCCGTCCGGACCGACTTTGACGTCGCGCACACGCGCGTCGACTGGAACACGCTCTTCGAAGGCGACGCGGTCGTTCTCCATGTGGAGCACGACCACCGATTGCGCCACCAAGCCGCCTACCAGGAACGCTCCATCCCAGTTTGGGAACTCATCGCCTTGATAGAAGGCCATGCCTGAGGGCGCGATGACGGGATCCCAGTAATAGACCGGCTGCGTCGTTTCTGTATTAGCCGTAATACCTGCTCCGATCGGCTCACCGCTGTAGTCGATTCCATAGGTCACTTCTGGCCAGCCATAGTTCACGCCCGCTTCGGGCATGTTGAGTTCATCACCGCCTTTAGGACCATGCTCCACCGCCCAGAGCCGACCCTGGTCGTCGAGCGTTGCAGATTGCATGTTGCGGTGTCCAAGGCTCCAGATCTCAGGCAGGGCGCCTTCCTGGTCCACAAGTGGATTGTCGGGCAGCGCCTGGCCGTTCTGATCGATACGGAAAACCTTACCCAAGCCGCTAGCAATCTCCTGCGCCTGATCGCGGATCGGCGTGTCAGACCGTTCGCCCACAGTCACAAAAAGCTCGCCATCGTTTCCGAATACCAGGCGCGAACCAAAATGCTTGTTGCCGTCGTAGGTAGGGGTCTGCTGGAAAATGACTCGAACATCTTCGAGCCGTCCGCCGCCACTTTCATCTTGCACCAGCGTGGCAGAGGCAACTGAAGTGCCGTTCCCGCCATCACGTGGTTCGGAGAACGAGAAGAAAATCTTGTTGCTGGTTTCGAAGTCAGGCGCGAGCGCTACGTCCAGCAGTCCACCTTGCCCTGCTGCATCCACTTCCGGCACATTTTCGATCTCAGGCCCAGCCTCACCACCTTCGGCGATGATCATCATCGACCCGGCCTTTACCGTCACTAGCATCCGGTTGTCCGGCAAAAATTCCAAAGCCCAGACTTGCGGCAATCCACTTGCAACAGTTTCTTGCTCGACTTGGGCCGGCTCGTCCGGCGCGGGCGCGCGTGTCTGGTCAGGGGATTGCGGCTCCTGGTTCTCAGCATTGGGTGGTTGCGTTTCAGCCGACGCACTCTGCGCCCAAACAGGGGTACTGGCAGCAAGAGCTAAAGCCATCAAGCTGGCGTAGTGCAGGGTGTGGGTCTTCATGCAAGGTCTCCTCAGCGCGTGAAATCAGCGGCAAAAGCTTGAGCTAAGCTGTTGCCCTGATACGGAACTGCCGAGGGAGCACGGGGTTCACGACCTCCCGGGAAAGTGTAGGTGGCTGGTTGTTTGAAGAAAACTGGTTGCCCCTAAGCACCAGACATAAGCTCCCGGAATGACGTTGCTATGTCCTTGTGCCGGTAAGGCTTTGAGAAAAAAACACCGCCATCGGGCAGGTCGGTTATATCTACCATCCGGTGCCCCGACGTGACGACAATACGCACTGGTGGCCATCTGTTGCGGACCGCTGCCGATAGCTTCAGCCCGTCCATGCTGCCGGGCATGTCGACATCGGTGAACAGGATCGAGATCTCCGGGTGAGTTTCGAGGAGGGTAATCGCCTGATCCGCCGTTTGTGCCTCCAATACCCTAAAGCCCTCGTCCTCAAGGAAGTCGACCGTGCTCATCAGAACGAGCGCTTCGTCTTCGACAACCAGCACTGTAATGTTCGCATTATCCATCTGCCGGCCTCGCAAGTGGCCCGTGTTACGGCCTGATAGGTGCTTCGCAACGTGGCATGATCAGTATTGGATGCGTCACAAATAGTCTTATGAACAGCTTTTTGGAGCGCTTGACGGAACTATTGCAGCATGGCGTTGACGCGGGCAGCCAGTTCATCGTTCTGAAATGGCTTGGCGAGCATATCCATGCCCTGGTCCAAAAATCCTTCGCGCTCCTCCACGCCGTCAGCATAGCCGGTCACAAACAAAATAGGCACGCTCTGCCTCTTCTTCCGGGCGAGTTCCGCCAGTTTGCGTCCGTTAAGACCCGGTAGGCCGACATCGGATACAATCAAATCTATCCGGCTGCCGTCATAAATATGGGGCAGGGCCGTTTGCGCGCTTTCGGCCTCGATTGCGGTTAAGCCAAGATCCTTGAGAACCTCCACGATCAACATGCGAACGGCATCGTCATCTTCAATGACCAGAACCACTTCGCCGTCTGCTGTCCGGCTATCGCGCACGGGGAAGTTCTCCGCCACAGCGAGGTCAGCCACTGCACGGCGCAAGTATAATTCGATTCGCGTGCCCTTACCTGGCGCCGAGACAATTCTCACATGCCCACCGGATTGCTTTACGAAACCATAGACCATTGACAGGCCCAGGCCCGTGCCTTGTCCGATGGGCTTGGTCGTGAAGAACGGATCGAAAGCTTTCTCGATGACTTCGTGGGTCATACCTTCGCCATTGTCTGCCACGGCAACTAAAACATACTCGCCGCTTTCAAGGCCATTGGCACTTCTGCCCCCGGGGTGAATTGCAACATTGGCTGTCTCGATCCGCAAGATGCCCCCAGCCGGCATGGCGTCGCGCGCGTTGATCGCTAAATTCAGGACCGCGCTTTCGAGTTGGTTGCTGTCGGTGAGACCGCGCCACAAATCAGGCACCGTCTGCACCGATAACACGATGTTTTCGCCCAATGTCCGACGCAGCAGATCTTCCATCGTTTGGATGACCGCCCCGACATCCACTGGTCGCACATCCAGCGTCTGCCGGCGCGAAAATGCGAGCAACCTTTGCGTCAAGGCAGCGGCGCGCTGTGCCGAACTGGTTGCCGCTTCCATGAAGCGATCCAGATCGTCATAGCGCTGCTTGCCAATGCGACGGCCGATAACGTCGATGGCTCCGATGATACCGGCAAGAAGATTGTTGAAGTCGTGCGCAATACCGCCAGTAAGCTGTCCAATGGCTTCCATCTTCTGGGACTGCCGCAAGGCCTCTTCCACGGTTCGAACCCGTTCGGCCGCCGCTTTTTCTTCAGTTGTGTCGCGTGCACTTCCGTAGATTACGCCGTTGTCGTCCGGCGTTATCGTCCAGGAGAACCAGCGGTAATTCCCATCGACATGACGCAGCCTGTTTTCGAACTGCACGGAAACTGTCGGCGCTGTACCCTCAAGTGCTGCGCGTGTCGCCTCGCGATCTTCCTCATGCACCCAGTCGATGAGGAGGCATCCCAATACCTCGTCAACATTGCTACCCAAAATTCGTTTCCAGGACGGCGTAAGATCACGCACCCGTCCATCAGGCCCGATCACCGTCAGTACGTCCTGCGAATTGCGCCACAGCAGATGCCGTTCCATGGCTTGTTGCTCAACGCTGGCTTGCAGCGATGCCGTCTTGTCGAGGAGGGCCAACTCGACCTTTTTCTCGTTCGTGACATCGCGCACGACACCGAGGAACCTGGTGCACAATCCCTTCTCGAAAATGGCGGTGCCGGTGCTTTCGATCCAACAAAGATCTCCGGCTGGCGTAACGATCCGGAACTGCTCGGCAAACTCTGCGCTCTGCTCCAGGGTCGTGGAGCGTTGGATTGCCTGATGCACACGCTTACGATCGTCCGGATGAAGCATGCTGACGAAAAGAGGGTAGTCCAGCTTAGTACTGGCTGCGACGCCAAACATTGACCGGCATTTTTGGTCCCAGCTCAGAAGACCTGTTGGTGGCACGAACTCCCAGCTTCCCAACCGTGCTGCACGCAAAGCAATACGACTGCCAACTTCGCTGGCGCGCAGGTCGGCTTCGATCTGTAAACTCCTGCGGCGCTCGCGTGCCTCGGCGACCGCACGGCTGACTGCCGAATGGAGCCGGCGCAAATTGCGCTTGGTGACATAATCGACCGCACCTTGGAGCATCGCATTGGTCGCAAAATCTTCGCCGACAACGCCAGATACGAAGATGAACGGCGTATGAGGGTGCCTCGAATGGGCAATCTCGAGAGCCGACAAGCCGTCGAAATCGGGCAACGAATAGTCGGCGAGGATAACATCATGCTCGCCATCCATCAAAAGCTCGAATTCGGTGCGGTTCGTTGCGCGCCGAATTTGGAAGGTAAACGCGCCGGCAGCCAAATGGGTCTCAAGCAGTTCGGCATCAATGTCGCTGTCTTCTAGCAACAAAATGTCGAGACGGATCGGCTCCACAAGGCGCTCCGGCCTAATGGTCATGGCTGCCCCGCGGGGGTGGTTCGTTAAGAACGGCCCAGAACATGCCAAGATCCTGGATTGCTTCAAAAAAAGCGTTGAAGTCGACAGGCTTGACAACAAAGGCGTTGACCCCGCTCTCATAGCTTGCAAGCACATCCCGTTCCTCGCGTGAGGAGGTGAGCATCACCACTGGGACATGCTTTTGGGCTGGATCTCCTTTTATAGATTCCAGCACCTGCAACCCGTCAACCTTAGGGAGCTTTAGATCCAGCAGGACAACTGCAGGGTGTCCGCTATCGCGGCCTGCGTACGAACCACGCTCATACATATAGTCCAGTGCCTCTGCGCCATCGCGGGCAATAACGATGTCGTTGGCCAACTGGCATTTGGCCAACGCTGCCAGCGTTAGTTCCAGATCGCGCGGATTGTCCTCGACAAGAAGGATTGGACGTAAGTCAGGCATTTGTTCTGTCTCTTCCACCTTCCGGCAGAGTGAATGTAAATGTAGCGCCTTGGTTCACGACGCCCTCGGCTTTGACGCGGCCGCCATGCCGGTCGATGATGCGCTTGGTCAACGCCAGACCAATGCCTGTTCCGGCGAAATCCTCAGCCTTGTGCAGGCGCTGGAAAACACCAAAGAGCTTATGGACGTATTCCATTTCGAAGCCCACGCCATTGTCGCGCACACTGTAAACGGCCTCGCCCGCTTTGAGGTGACCTTTCACTTCGATTACCGCGGGATTGCGGCCGCGCGAGTATTTTACGGCATTTTCAATAAGGTTGGCCAAGGCTTGCCGGATCAGCGCGCCGTCGCCCCAAGCCGGTGGTAAAGGATCGATACGCCATTCTACGCCTTGCCCCTTCACGTCGGGCTCTAGCGAGCGCCGTACTTCGGCAACCAGCTTGTTCATGTCAATTCGCGCTTTGTCGACACTGGTGCGACCAAGCTGGGAAAAGTTAAGCAGATCATCCACGAGCCGTCCGGCCGACAGTGCTGAATCGACGATTGATCGCAGATAATGCTGAGACTTGTCATCAAGGCTCGTTTCGCGTGCTGTCAGCAGTTCCGCGTAGCCCACGATATGGCGGAATGGCGCGCGAAGATCGTGCGACACGGAATATGAGAATGACTCCAGCTCGTTGTTGGAGCGCTCCAACTCCTCCGTCAATTCTGCTCGTTCCTCAGCTCGCCTTAGGACGAAGTTCAACAGCGCATTGCGAAAATCATCCGCACTCTCGATCTCGGCTTCCGTCCAAGCAATGGCGCGATGCCGCACCACTTCCTGCCATTGCTCGAACGATTTGCGCGGCGTCAAACGCTCCTTGGGGTCTTGCGGCTTGCGGGGGTCGCCGCCCCAGGTCACGGTGCGGACCACCTCGGGCCTGAACCAGATGACGTAGGAAGCATGCAATTGCGAGATGGAAACGGCCAGTACGCCGCTCGCCGTATCCGCGATGGCACTCCCTGTCGGCCAGATGGATGCGAGCCGGTCTGTTGCGAACCGGTCCTTACCCGATGAATGCAGATGCTCCACAAGTTCGGCAATAGCTTCCGCTGGCGGCGTTTCTCCAACCCGGCGCATCCCATCTTCAGTGACGATTACGGCCCCTTGCGCATTGGTCAAAGCGAGCCACGGCACAGGATTCCGTGACAGTTCCTCGGGGAGCTTTTGCGCCTGCGAGAGCTGCTCAAGCAACTCGGTTTCATGCTTTCTTGCCGCAATACGCTGTGCCGCATGCGCTCCACGCTGCAACGAACTGATCTGCAGCGAAAAAATCTTGGCAATGAAATTACAGGCGGAGCGTACTTGCAGCGGCACTGTTCGGGGCACCTGGTTGTGGCAAGAGACCAAGCCCCACAACTTGCCGTCTACGATGATCGAGATCGACATCGACGCGTAGGTACCCATATTGCGCATGTACTGCAAATGCACCGGCGAGACACTGCGCAACCCAGTAAAGCTGAGGTCCATCGGCATGCCGTCCACTGGGCTCATCAAAGGCAGTAGCGGCACCGGAATATAGTCTGCGTCGGGAATGATGCGTAGCGGGCTTAACCGGTAGAGTTCGCGGGCTTGCGCCGGAATGTCGGATTCTGGAAAACGCAAATCCAGGTAGGAGGGCAGGGTGCCATCGCTACTTTGAGCAATAACCGTGCCGTGCCAATCGGCGTCAAAGCTATAGATTAAAACGCGATTGTAGCGCGTGATCGCGCGTACCTGGTCAGCCACGGAAGCTGCTACAGATCGTAAATCGCTCAGCGGCAGGATATCGTCAGCAAAGGCTTCGAGTCGCGGAAACATTGCCCCGATGACCTCGGCTTCGCCCGACCCGACCGGCTCAAATTCCAATACAGTGCCCTGCGGCATACGGTGGCCGCTGACGTTGAACGCCCCGTTAGGCAGTAGCGTCGTCTGCAGCAGGGTCGATCCACTCGGCAGCTGGATCCAGTCAGCAAGGGTCGACCCTATCCCGATAGTGTCGCCAGCAGAGAAGCCTTGTCCCAGGAGTGTGGGCGCATTGGCACTTGCCTGCAACACGCGCAATGTGGCCGGGTCAACCACGATCATCGCACCATGCGGTTGGATACCGCCAGGAATGCGAATGGGCTCGGCAGCACAATTCTGAATCTGCGCATCCATTGTCCCCGTCAGCATGCGGGCTCTCGTGTCATCGCACCTTCAAGGACGGCAAACATCTTGTTGGCGCCCTCGATGACCTCGTTCCAGCGATCATCAGGTACGCCTGAAAGTTCAAGCTGGAAGCTTGCCCACATGGCGCCTGTTCTGCTGCCATACGGATCGAAATAGCTGGTACCCCGTAGCGGCCAGTCCAACATCTGGCGCAAAGCCTTACTGATAATCTTGCCACCTAGCGTCGAGCCTTCGAGCACATAAAGCGCTCCCAACGCCTGAGTTTCGGTAGACGGCAGCCAAATCTCTGTCGGTCGCAAAACAGTACCGGTTTGACGACCCAGCTCGTGCAAGTCTGCCTGTAATTGAGCTAGTCGCGCCCGCTCGGCTAATCTCTTGGGCAATAAAGAGAATATCGTTGGCTCAGCGTGCCGTAGGACGAGGTAAAAGTCCTCCAGCATCTGGACCGCGCAGGCAGCATCGGGCCGGTGAATGTCAAAACCAGTGGCAGACTCCAGCCTCGCATGCGCTTCTGCTGTCTCGGCTCGCAAGCGTTGGGCCAGGCTGGAACCAAGGGTCGGCTGAATCAAAAAAAGGCCTCAAGTCATTTAGCGAGCGCAAAAAAACTATTCGCGCCTTACAACAGGATCAAGGTCCTAGAACGTGATCGTGACCACGCCTCCCTGCGCCCAGGCCACAATGTTCTGCTTCAAAGATCGGTTCCGCCGCTCTGGAAAAGATTAGACGAAAACCGGAGGGGAAAGGCTAGCTCTTGGCAACGCAGCATGTGAAACTAACCGGAATCAATGCCATAGTGCAGCAATACGAACGCGGAGCAGCCGCGCCTTTCAAGACCGCGCATTCAGGTGTCTTATGCATGTTCTAGTTATCGGTGCTGCCGGCATGATCGGCCGAAAGTTGGCGTCTCGGCTGGCAGTAGATGGTCAACTCGCCGGTCAGCCGATCGAGGCAATGACCCTTGCTGATGTGGTCTCGCCTCCCGTTCCGGCAGGCTTTACGGGCAAGATGTCGAGCGTTGTCACCGACCTGTCATACCCAGCAAATGCCCAAACTCTCGTCTCCTCGCAGCCTGACATCATCTTCCATCTGGCAGCCGTCGTGTCCGGCGAGGCCGAGGCTGACTTCGACAAGGGCTATCGCACCAACTTGGGGGGCAGTGGTGCCTTATTTGATGCCATCCGCACCCAAGGACAGCAGCAACCTTATCGTCCTCGGGTTGTCTTTTGTTCGTCCATCGCCGTTTTTGGTCCGCCCTTCGCCGAGCCAATCCATGACGAGTTCATCCTAGCCCCGCAGACGAGCTACGGCACGCAAAAGGCAATGACTGAGCTCTTGCTTGCCGATTATAGCCGCCGCGAGTTTCTCGACGGGATTGGCATTCGTCTGCCCACGATCTGCATCCGCCCGGGCAAGCCCAACGCTGCCGCCTCCGGCTTTTTCTCGAGCATTCTGCGAGAGCCACTGGTGGGACAGGAGGCCGTCCTGCCTGTCGATGAAAAAGTGCGGCATTGGTTTGCCAGCCCGCGCGCCGCCATTGGCTTTCTGCTCCATGCGGCAGGACTCGATCTTGGTCAGTTAGGGACGCGCCGCACTCTCAACATGCCGGGACTGTCCGCTACTGTGGCCGAAGAGATTGAAGCGCTGCGCGCCGTCGCCGGGGAAAAGGCAGTCCAACTCATCCGCCGCGAGCCTGATCCAAAGATCATCAAGATTGTTGATGGGTGGCCTTACAACTTTGCCCCGGAGCGCGCCCTTGCGCTGGGCTTCAGAGCCGAAGCCTCGTTCAGCGAGATCGTTCAGGCTCATATTGAGGACGAGCTTGGAGGAAGCCTGCCATGAGCAAGCCCATTGCCGTGGTGACTGGTGCTGGCACCGGCATTGGCAAGGCAATCACCGGCGCTTTGCTGAACGCCGGCTACGCTGTCGCCATGACCGGTCGCCGCCGCGAAGTCCTTGAGTCTGCCGCATCGGCGTTCGCTGGGGATATCCTCATCCAGCCTGCCAACGTTGGGATCCTCGACGAAGTCGACCAACTGTTCGCTACAGTAGTTGCGCGGTATGGCCGCCTCGACCTCCTGGTGAATAATGCGGGCATGTCTGCGCCGGCGGTCCCAATCGACGAACTCGACGTTGCGACCTGGCATCAGGTCGTAGGCGTCAACCTGACCGGCGCTTTCCTTTGCACCCGCGCAGCTTTCCGGCAAATGAAGGCGCAGGATCCACAAGGCGGTCGCATCATCAACAACGGCTCAATCTCCTCAATGACCCCGCGTCCCCATTCTGCACCTTACACTGCAACCAAGCACGCCATAACCGGCCTGACGAAATCCTCGGCGCTCGATGGCCGTCCGTTCAATATCGCCTGTGGCCAGATCGACATCGGCAACGCCGCAACCGAAATGACCAGCGCCATGTCCAGGGGCGTTCTGCAGGCCGATGGCTCCACCGCGCCTGAGCCGACCATGGATGTGGCTCATATCGCCGAGGCTGTAGTGAACATGGCAAAACTTCCGCTCTCAGCCAATGTTTTGTCCATGACCATCATGGCTACCAAAATGCCGTTCGTCGGCCGCGGCTGATTTCAACTTTTTACAATTACAAACGACCAGGATAACTTATGGACAAGCTGGGCATCGGCATAGTCGGGCTGGGCAACATCTCTGCCGCCTATCTCAAAGCTAGCAAGCACTTCCCCATTTTGGACGTTCGTGCCGTGGCTGACATGAACCCGGCTGCAGCCCGAGCGCGCGCCGAGGAGTTTGGCCTCAAAGCCGTTGCACTTGACGATCTGTTTTCCGATCCGTCGATCGACATCATCCTCAATCTTACGATCCCCAAGGCACATGTCGAAGTAGGTCTGCGGGCGATCGAGGCTGGCAAGCACGTCTATTCCGAAAAGCCGCTGGGTATTGCCTTTGCCGAAGGCCAGAAGCTGATCGCCGCCGCTAAATCCAAGGGGCTGCGGGTCGGCTCTGCGCCCGATACTTTCCTCGGCGGTGCTCATCAAACAGCGCGCCGCATCGTTGACGAGGGAACGCTTGGGCAGATGATTGGCGGGACGGCCTACTTCATGTGCCCCGGCCATGAGCGCTGGCACCCCAACCCGGCTTTCTACTATCAAGTGGGCGGCGGCCCGATGCTGGACATGGGGCCCTACTACATCACCGATCTCGTCAACCTCCTGGGTCCGATTGCCAAAGTCTCGGGCGTTGGATCGGCCTTACGGCATACCCGCACGATTACGGCTAAGGAGCGGGCAGGTGAGATTGTCCCGGTTCATGTGCCGACCCACGTTTCGGGCACACTAGTCTTTGCGAACGGAGCCGTGGTTCAAATCACCATGAGCTTCGACGTTGCCGGCCACAAGCATGTGCCGCTTGAGATTTATGGTACCGAAGGCAGTCTGGTCGTGCCTGACCCAAACTTATTTGGGGGGCAAATCGAGTTGCTGCAGCAAGGCGGCGAGTGGCAGAACGTTGACACGGATATGCCTTACGCCGACGGTAATTATCGCTCCATCGGCCTCGCGGATCTGGCTTATGCAATTGTAAAAGATCGTCCGCATCGGGCGAGCGGTGATCTGGCGCTGCACGTCCTTGAAGTCATGGAAGCTTTCGACAAGTCCTCCCAATCGGGCAAGGCGGTCAATATCACGACGCCGGTGGAACGTCCTGCACCGCTGAGGCATTCGCTCTCAAGTGGGAAGCTGAGCTAAAAACATGAGCAGGAATTAACGTAGGCAAATATTAGGTCAGACCAGGGTCATAAAATCGTCGTGATACTCAGCGAACAGGCACCTACCGCTTTCTGAGCGGTTGACAAAGACCGTGACGCGGCAACGGAATGCCGAGTGCTGGCACCTCCCAGTCATTCGTATGCTGCATGGCTTCCATGCGACAACTTTTCTGGCTGTTCAGCGTTCGGGATTTGCCGACAGAGCTAGGCTAATTCCTGTTCCGGATAAAGTTGTGAAGCGTCACCTTGAAAGCCTGCCGAACCGTCGTGCCGTCCTGGTTGGGGGCGGCGCTACGCTTTTCCTTTTCTCGAGCACATCGCTAACCAGTTCTGTCTTCGCTCAGAATGCCGATATCGTTGATCCTTCACCGTTTGACTTCGATCTTTTTACAGCCCGCATGAAGGACATAGCGGGGCAGCCCTACCAAACACCTAGCTTTAAATTGCCGGAAAGTTTCCGCGGTCTTGATTACGATGCCTATCGCCGCATCCAGTTCCGCCCCGATCACGCTCTGTGGGCTGAAGATGGCTTAGGCTTTCAGGTACATGCCTTTCACCCTGGCTGGCTGTTCAAGGAGCCGGTGAAGCTGTTCGAGGTGACAGAAGGCATGGCGAAGCCGGTCGACTTTGGCGCCGCTGATTTTGACTACCACGACCAAACAGTCGAGGAGCGAGTCGCTGGCACGACTTTCCCTGGCGTTGCAGGAATTCGCATCAATTATCCGCTCAATGCTGCCGATCGTATGGACGAGCTCGTGACGTTCCTTGGCGCTAGCTATTTCCGCGCGTTGGGCCGCGACAATGTTTATGGGCTTAGCGCCCGCGGTCTGCTGATCAACTCCTGGCTTGAAGGGCCGGAAGAATTTCCCCGTTTCTCCGAATTCTATGTGGAGCGTCCATCTATCGCAGGTGGACCAATCATCGTTTATGCAGCGCTGGAAGGTCCTAGCGTCACCGGCGCTTATCGGTTCGTTGTGACTGCGGGTAGCGAAGTCGAGCAAGCCACAGTCATGGATGTCACTGCACGGCTTAATTTCCGGCAGGATGTTAAAGAGGTGGGCATCGCTCCCCTAACATCGATGTTCCTCTACGCCGAGGCTAACAGGGCTGGGTTCGACGACTATCGCCCACAGGTTCATGACAGCAATGGCTTGCTGATCGAGCGTGAAACCGGCGAGGTTATGTGGCGCGCCCTCAACAATTCACCCGCGTTGGGAAACTCCTACCTTTGGGAAAATAACCCAAAGGCTTTTGGGCTTTATCAGCGTGGAAGGGATTTTGACACCTATCAGGATGCTGGCGCGCATTATGAACGCCGGCCCTCGCTGCGCGTTGAGCCGGTCGGCTCATGGGGACAGGGGTCGATCCGCCTCATCGAGATTCCGGCTAAGCTGGAGGTCGATGATAATATCGGGGCCTTTTGGATTCCCGCCGAACCGGTGCTCGCAGGCCAGTCGCGCGAGTTTGGATACCGCCTGCTGTGGGGTGACCTCAATCCGGACACGAATTCGCGATTGGCTTACGTCGCCGAAACACGCTCCGGGGCAGGTGGCGTGTCAGGTGTAGAAAACGCGGGGAACTTGCGAAAGTTCGTTGTGGATTTCCAAGGCGGCGAACTCGCCAACATTCCGGCGGAAACGCCACCAGATGTGGTGGCAACGGTTTCTGGCGGAGTAGCGCAACACACAGTGTTGTCGCGCATCGATGCCAACGGGGCATGGCGTCTGGTCTTTGACGTTGAGACCGATGAAACGGCACCCCTCGAACTCAGGGCTTACCTGGTCGGGTCGGGTCGCCAGCTAACCGAAACTTGGCTCTATCAATGGAGGCCTGTGGCATGAAATATGACGGCAATTTTCCTTTCGGCAATGCGCTACCGGACGCGCCACTTCCCATGCCCAAACAGCGGCTCGAATTGCAGCGCCGTTCGCTGTTCGACACGCTACGCGATGTTTTCTCGGTTTTTGCAACACGCTGAGCCGGTCACATAGTTTGATAACCGCGCCCAATTTTATCCGATCCCTTGCCCTGCTCGTCGCACTCGCGCTGAGCTGCGTCGGGGGCTACCTGTTTCTACGTTTTACCGGTGAAAACGGGCTGACTGCGCTAGATGTTTTCCGTGCCGGCTTGGTGGTCCTCAGTAGTTTCTGGCTGGTTTGGGGTGGCGCTGCGGCCGTCATGGGTGTCTTTACGCCCGCCCGTACGCCTGAGTTTGATGCGCGTGCCGTTCCCCGCGGAATCACGGCCATTCTGGTGCCGATCTACAACGAGGATCCCGCCCAGACCTTTGCCCGCATTGCTGCGATGAATCGTAGCCTAGTAGGGCTCGGAATTGCCGAGCGCTTTCACATAGCCGTTTTGTCCGACACGCAGTCTCTCGAAGCAGCGACGCAAGAGGCGATCTGGTTTGAGCACTTATTGCGTGAGCCAATGAGCACTGGCCGTATCTTCTACCGGCGCCGCGAACGTAACATCGGACGCAAGGCAGGCAATATTGAGGATTTCGTGGCGCGCTCCGGCGGTGCTTACGATTACGCGCTGATTTTAGACGCCGATAGCCTAATGTCTGGCGAGACGATTGGTGAAATGGCCCGTCGTATGGATGCCGATTCAAAGCTCGGCTTGCTGCAGACCGTCCCCAAAGTCATTCATGCCAAAACACTGTTTGGCCGCTCCATGCAGTTCGCTGCAAGCTACCTCTCGCCGAGTTTTGCCCGTGGCGCTTCGCTCATGCAAGGCTGGGAAGGACCATATTGGGGGCACAACGCCATTGTGCGCATGCGGGCTTTTGCCGCTAGCTGCGGCCTGCCGGAATTGTCTGGTAAGCCGCCATTTGGTGGCCACATCCTTAGCCACGACTATGTCGAGGCGGCGCTGCTCTCGCGCGCCGGCTGGAAAGTAATTGTCGACCCTGATCTGGAAGGCTCCTTTGAGGAAGGTCCAGAAAATCTGATCGAATATGCCAAGCGGGACCGCCGCTGGTGCCAAGGCAATCTGCAGCACCGGCGCTTGATCGGTGCACCAGGCCTCAAGTTCTGGAGCCGGTTCACCTTTGTGCAAGGCATTATGGCGTATCTCGCGTCTCCAATCTGGCTGCTGCTGATGGGTGCAAGCATCGTCGCTGCAGTCATTCCGGATCAGCCTTCGGTCTTCTCGCGTCTGAGCGATGCCAGACTGGATATGTGGGTGCTAGCTGCAGCGGTTGTCCTAGTGCTGGTGCTGCCCAAATTTCTCATCCTCCTGCGCGGCAACTTTGATGGCCGCAATAAGCGGTTCGGCGGCACTTTGCGCGCGACAGCCTCGGTGTTGTGCGAGATCGTCTTCTCGACGCTGTTGGCGCCAGTCATGCTGCTGCTGCAAACGCGCGCTGTAGGGCAGGTGCTTCTTGGCCTGGATGGCGGCTGGCCTGCGACCAAGCGAGGCCAGAGTTGGATCAATCTCGAAATTGCCTTCCGATCGAGCTGGTGGATCGTCCTTCTAGGCATTGTAACGATGGCTGCCACAGTGATATTCGTGCCGGCAATTGCGCCTTGGGTCGCACCGCCCATGCTGCCGGCCATCTTTGCGCCTTTTCTAATCTCGATGAGTTCCAAGCCATCCCGTGACGAAACCCTGTCTCAACTTTTCAGGACAGATCTGGAGATTGCGCCGGCCTCAGTAATCACTGAGTACCAGAAGATCATGACGAACTGGACAGTCCCCGATCTGACCGTAGGACCCGTGATGATCAGGACGCCAAGCTATGTCCCTGCCTGAAACCACTGCCTTTCGGAGCAGTGTGGACCTCCCGGTTCGCAACTGGTGGCTGCAAATCTGGTCTCCTGCGGCTGGTGCCAGCCAGCCCGGAGCACTTGGCGGCCGCGACGAACGGCTCGATATGTTCCGCGGGTTAGCGCTCGTGATGATTTTTATCAATCACGTGCCGAACACCTTCTACGAAGACTTCACTAACCGAAATTTTGGGTTTTCCGATGCGGCTGAAGCCTTCGTCTTCATGTCAGGCATCGCCGCAGGCCTGGCCTATTCAAACCGGTTCCGCAGCGGTAATTTATGGGCCGCGACGGCAAAGGTATGGGCGCGCGCGCGCCAGCTTTATTTTGTGCACATCGCAATCACCATGCTGTGCTTGGCTATTTTCGCCGGCGCAGCAAAGTGGCTTGGCTTCACCGAAGTCCTGACCAAGAACAATCTAGCGCCGATTTTCCAGAAGCCGTTGAGCAGCCTAGTTGGCATCCCGCTGCTGACCCATCAACTAGGCTACCTCAATATCCTGCCGCTCTATATGTCGCTCCTCCTGGCAACGCCGCTGATCATCCTGGCGGGTCTACGCTGGCCTATCCGCGTTGCCTTGGTCTCAATTGCGCTTTGGATCGTCGCCGGCCAGTTCCGCTTTAATCTCCCAGCCTTTCCAAACTCCGGTGGCTGGTTCTTCAATCCCTTCTCATGGCAATTATTGTTCGTTATCGGCCTGCTCTCAGGCATGGCCATGAAGATAGGCAAGACCTTCGTTCCTTTTTCGCGCATCCTCATGGGTCTCGCTATGGGCATGCTGGTCTTCACCCTGATGTGGATGAAAATTCCGCCCTTTGGCAAGTTCATGAACGGCACCATGGGCTGGCTGAGCGGCATAGGCGTACCCTTCTACATCACCTGGTTCGACAAGACGTTCTTGTCTCTGCCGCGCCTGCTTCACGCCTTGGCACTTTTCTACGTCCTATCGAGTTGGCCGCTGATGCGCCGTGTCGCTAGCTCGACTGTGGCCACGCCGCTCCGCCTCATGGGGCGGCAAGGCCTTGCGATCTTTGCCACAGGCACCGTCATAAGCATGTTCCTTCAAGCTCTGCGGACGCGCAGCGAGCCGGATTTTGTCGCCGATGGCCTGATGCTCGGAACAGGCTTGCTCTTGTTGGTCGGCCTTGCTTGGGGCTTGACCAAAACGCAGGAAATAACCCGCGCCAAAGCGGCCTAGGGCCGGTCGCGGAAGCGACGCTGATAATCAGGATTGTAGAGCGAACTCTCGCGGAACCCCATAGCGCCGAGCCCCTTGCCCACAAAGATGATCGCCGTTCGCCCTATCGGGTCAGCGGCGAACTGATCCTCGATAGTGCCAAGCGTTCCCCGGATGATCTTCTCATCCGGCCAGGACGCGTGAAAAACAATGGCGATCGGGCACTCGGCTCCGTATAGCGGCGTTAGTTCGGCTACGACGCGGTCCAGAGCATGGACAGCAAGGTGAATGGCCAAGGTGGCGCCCGTGGCCCCGAAGGCTGCAAGCGTTTCCTCCTCCGGCATGGGGGAGGCACGGCCACTGACGCGCGTCAGTACAAGGCTCTGCGCCTCTGCCGGAATGGTCAACTCACGCCCAAGCGCCGCTGCTGCAGCCGCAAAAGCCGGAACACCCGGAGTAAGTGTATAGCCAATGCCCAGCCGGTGTAGCCGCCGCATCTGTTCGGCCACTGCGCTCCACACAGAAAGATCCCCGGAATGCAACCGAGCAACATCTTGCGCAGCATTGCGTGCACGCACGAACTCTGCCTCGATCTCATCGAGCGACATCGGTGCCGTGTCCACAATCCGCGTGCCAGGGTTGCACCACTCAAGCATTTCCAGCGCTACAATCGACCCGGCGTAAAGACAAACCGAACAGCTCTGCAGCAGCCTCATGCCACGCACTGTGATCAGGTCCGCCGCCCCAGGTCCCGCCCCGATGAAGTGCACCTTCATGGCTTAGTCCAGGCCCATTGCGTGATCGGCATGGCTGGCCGCCATCCTGTCATGCTGCCGACGCGGTCTGCCCGCGAAACGGCAATACGTTTTAGGCTCCCACCCAGTTCGGCATAGCGCTCCAACAGCACCGCCTCAAATTCCAGTGTTACGGCATTGGCCACCAACCGACCGCCGGAGCGGAGCGCCGCAATAGCTGCCTCCATGACGTCCTGATCGGAACCGCCACCACCTACGAAAATGGCATGTGGCGGCGGTAGGTCCGCCAAGGCTTCCGGCGCCCGGCCAACAATAACATCCAAGCCCGGTACGCCTAACTTTTGCGCATTGCGCCCGATCCGGGCTGCCCGTTCTGCGTCGGCTTCAATGCCGACAGCGCGCAGGCTCGGGTCTGCCAACATCCACTCTATCCCAACTGAGCCTGAGCCGGCCCCAATATCCCACAACATCTCGCCCCGTCGTGGCGCTAGGGCCGACAGCGTCAGAGCCCGCACCTCACGCTTGGTGATCTGCCCATCGTGCTCGAAGGCGCTATCTTCCAGGCCGGCCGTCAACGGCACGATGCTGGCGCCGGGTAGGGCAACAACGCTGATTGCACAGACATTGAGCGGGTAGACTTGCGGCAGATCAAAACTCATAGCGAGTTGCGAACGCACCTGCTCCTTGGGCCCGCCCAGCGCTTCCAAAACCGTCATGATGGAAACGCCAAAACCTGCCTCCGCTAGCAAAGCAGCCAGCGCACGAGGGCCATGTTCGTCAGAGGTCAGCGCAAGGATGCGTGCGCCGGGATGCAAATGGGGGCGGATAAGATCAATCGAACGGCCATGGAGCGACAGGCACACCACGTCCTGCAACGGCCAGCCAAGCCGCGCGGCAGCGAGGCTAAACGAAGAAGGATAAGGGAAGACAACCATCTGGCTGGCATCGACATGCCGGCTGAGCGTCGCCCCGACTCCATGGAAAAATGGATCGCCCGAGGCAAGCACACATACCTTGCGGCCCTTGAGGGCCAGCACGGCATCAATCGAAAGGGAGAACGGCGACAGCCAGGGCCTTGCCTCGCCCCGGATTGCATTCGCTGCAAGTTCCAGATGACGCGCCCCGCCGAACACGAAGTCCGCTCCGGCAATTGCTTTCTTGGCAGTTTCCCCCAGCCCCGCCAGGCCGTCTTCGCCAACGCCTACAATGCTCAGCCAACTCATCCCTGAGGCCCCGACGAGCGTGGCGAATAGATCAGCGGCGCCATATTGTCTCGTTCGATGACCCGCGTTTCAGGCGATCCGATAATTAAACAGGTTGCCATATCAGCCTTGGCCGGATCGGCTTCGGCCAGCGTCATGATGGTAATAGCTTCATCCACCCGGCCTGCTGCCCGTCCGAAGATAACAGGTGTTGTCCAGGGCAGAACCTCGCGCAGGATGGTGAATGCTGTGCCCAATTGCGAAGGTCGTGCCTTCGAGATCGGGTTGTAGAGCGCAATGACAAGCCCCGCCCCCGCAACGGCTCGCAATCGTGCTTCGATGATCGTCCAAGGCTTTAGATTATCGGACAGCGATATGGCGCAAAAATCATGCCCTAGCGGTGCGCCTGCCCGGGCGGCTACTGCCAACATCGCTGTAACACCTGGCACAATCTCCAGTTCTATGCTGCGCCACGCGGGTGGTCCTCCTTCGATTGCCTCGCAAATAGCCGACGCCATGGCAAACACACCAGGGTCGCCCCCTGATACGACACACACTTTTTCTCCCGATGCCGCCGTGTGCAGCGCGTCCTTGGCTCGCGCTAGTTCCTCGCGATTGTCCGAAGCGACCCGTCGCTGGTCACCACGCAGGTTCAGTCGATCAAGATAAGGCCCGTACCCAAAGAACACATGTGCTCCTTCAATCACCGCCAGCGCCTCGGGCGTCGTCTGCTCCGGTTTACCGGGTCCGGTGCCTACTACGAAGAGCTTGCCGCTCATGGTCTTGTGCTCCAGCCAGGCACCAACACCAGCGCAAAGTATGGCGCAACATCATCGAGCTTGTCGGCCAAGCGGATTGAATACCCATTGGCCATCGTACCACGCTCGACGTAGACAGCGCTCTCCAGCCGTCCGGCAGCAGCAATAGCGCGGCGGATCTTCGGCAGATTGCGTCCGATCTTCATGATGACGGCGCCATCTGTAGCGCCCAGCCGGACTGCCAGGTCGTTTTCCGCCAGCGTGCCGGGCAGGACCGACAAGATGTCATCGCCCTGCACCAGTGGAAGCCCAACCTGTGACCAACAGCCGGACATAGCAGTGATCCCGGGAATGACTTCGGTAGGGTAGCGCGGCGCCAGGCGCACGTGCAGGTGCATGTAGCTTCCATAAAACAGTGGATCGCCCTCGCTGAGCACGGCAACATTCCGGCCAAGCTCGAGATGGGAAGCGATACGAGCCGCAGCGTCACCGTAAAAGTCAGCAGTAGCGCTCTTGTAGGCGTCTTCGTGACGTGGAATCTCGGTGGTCACCGGATAGCTCAACTCCTCCTCGATCTGCGCACCCATGAATTGCTCAACAATCCGGCGGGCGTTGCTTGAATTTCCCTGTTTGGCAAAATAGGCAACCACATCGGCCTGCTCGACGGCTCGCATGGCTTTAAGCGTCAGCAGTTCCGGATCGCCCGGTCCGGTGCCCACCCCGATCAGCTTGCCGCTCATATGCCTGACCTTGCCAGTGCATTAAGCGCAGCCGCTGCCATGGCCGAGCCGCCCAAGCGCCCGCGCACTATGGCGTAGGGCACACCGTAGGAGTGCTCCGCCAGCGCCGCCTTAGACTCCGCTGCCCCCACAAAGCCGACCGGCATGCCTAATATGGCGGCTGGCTTTGGCGCCCCATCGCGCAGGAGTTCAAGAAGGAAAAACAACGCCGTCGGCGCGTTACCGATTGCCACAACGGCTCCTTGGAGGCGCGGGAGCCACAAACGCAGTGCAGCGGCAGAGCGCGTATTACCAATCTCGGCTGCGATGCTGGCCGTTTGTGGGTCACGCAACGTGCAGACTACTTCATTTTGCGCCGGCAGCCTGGCGGCTGTGACGCCGCGCGCCACCATTTCTGCATCGCAAAAAATTGGTGCGCCGTGCGCCAGAGCTTGGCGCGCCGCATCAACGAAACCTGGTCCGAACTCAAAGTGGTTTGCCGCGTCGACCGAACCTGCGGCGTGAATCATGCGGACAGCAAGATCGGCCTCATCGACCGACAAGCGCGATAAATCGGCTTCGGCTCGAATAATGGCGAAGGACTTGGCATAGATTGTCTCGCCGTCCTTGATGTAGTCGTAAGTGATCATCGCCTTCCCTGGCGGGTGGCTAAGACGGACTCAAGCTCATCCACGCGCAACACCGCCGTGACGCTATCGCCTGCCGCGCCGCCGATGACAAGACCATGGCCGTCTGGTCGTCCCACGATGGTGACATCGGCAGGGCGTGGATGGGCGCAGCCTTTGGGGCAACCGGAAACGTGCAGGTGTGTTCCGGTCGGAACACGACGTGCCAGGTCGCCGGCTAATTGGCGTGCAGGAATATGCCCCGAGGCACACCCCTCGCTTCCGATGCAGGCACTAACCCGTAGGCGCGTATCGCTAGCTTCAGTGATAAACCCTAACGCTGCCGCTGTTGGAATGAAACCAGCACCTGCCATTGGCACCAAAAGCCCGTGTTGCGGAGCAAGGCGAAACTCAGCAATCCCGTCTCGTTCAGCCGCTTCGGCAAGTTCAACTAGCGCATCGGCTTTGGCGCTGCCGAAGGGCAGGGCAATGCCATCTGCGTGCCCATGTCGGAGCTTAAATCGACCGATGGAGCGATTGGTCTCAGCGCCCGACGCACGGATAGCCTGCGCCCCTGGCAAGTCAACGGCTCTCGCTAACGGGCCGAGCTTCGCCAATTGCTGCAAAACATCGGCAACATACTCAAGGGCGTAAGCGTCCGACCCGCTTTGAGCTGCGCGCTGTCCGACAGACACCGCCCATAAATCCGCTTGCACGGCGTAGATGCGTATATCAGCCTTGAGTTGATCAAGCCCGATCTGCCCACCGCCATCCACCACAACCGCAACTTTGGGCCCCAAACGACTACTCAGAGGGCGAGCCAGGCCGATTATGGCTTCTCTAAGCTGTCGAGGGTCGGCAATCTCATGCGGGTCTTCGCCAGCCAAAGGCGATGTGTCAACGACCAGACCTTCCTCTATGTCGACAATTGCCCTAGTTGCCTGGGCAAACACGCTGGCCGAAGCTTCAGACAATCCGCGCACCTGCAAATTGCCGCGTGCGGTAATCTCTAAAACACCGTTGCCGTGAACTTGGGCAAGATCGGCAATGCAGGCCAGTTGCGCAGGGGTCAATCGTCCGCCCGCAACACGCAAGCGGGCCAGGAGCCCATCGCCGGTTTGCATGGGCGCATCCAAGGTCGGGCAGGCGCCACGGCGTCTGGCTTGGCTGAAATTTATGGACAGGGCGAGAGACATGACACTTTCATAGCGCATTTCTACTCGCAAAAACAAAGGGCGCCTCGAGGGCGCCCTTTGCAGAAATGTGCAATACTTTAGAACGGGCTCGACGGGTCAATGAAATCAGCTGCGTTTTCCTGCGTGATCAGCGTCGAGTCGAGCACATAGCGGCCCGCGACCTGAATGCCGCCGACCATGTGCGACGTGGTCAGTTCAATCGCCGTTGCGATCATAGCCGGGCTGTAGCTTACGTCCACAGGGACGAGCTTATCGCCAGCAGCTACCCGCTGCAGCATCTGCTGCATGCCGGCGCCGCCCACGATGAACATATCGTTCTCACGGCCCGCTTGGCGGATAGCTTCGATGGCGCCGAGCGCAATGTCGTCGTCCTGTGCCCATACAGCCTTGATGTCCGGGAAACGGGTCAGGAAGTCCTGCATCACGCGGAAACCGTCATCGCGGTTCCAGTTGGCGAATTCATCATCAAGAACCGTGATGTTCGAACCTTCAATGCCAGCCATGAAGGCGTCGAAACGCTGCTGGTCGATTGGGATCGGCAGGCCGCGCAGGATGACAATGTTGCCCCCTTCTGGCAGTGCCTGCTTGAAATATTCGGCCGAGTTTGCGCCCAGGCCTGGATTGTCGCCGGCGACATAAAGGTCCTGCACGCCTGAGATGGACAGTTCGCGGTCAACGACCGTAACGAACTTGCCGGCGTCCTTGACTTGCTTGATGGCCGAAGTCATCGCATCCGGATCGCCCGGCAAGATCACGAGCGCATCGATATTGCGGGTTGAAACCATGTCTTCGATGTCCGCAATCTGCTTGGGCGCGTCGGGCGCCGAGGCAAACACGAATTCAGCGTCGGGATAGGTGGTGCTGAGGCGATCGATAGCCTGTTGTGCGAAGTAATTGACGCCACCAGTCCAGCCATGGGTCGCTGCCGGCACCGATACGCCGATTGTTACCTTGTCCTGTGCAACGGCGACGCCGCCGATGCTGCCGGCCACTACGGCAGCGGCAAATAGAGATTTAGCCAGTTTCATTTTAGTCCTCCCAAAGATGCCCGTTGTGGGCGATAGTAAACTCTTGAACTCTCACGCCGTGCGGCGGCCGCGCTGCAGCAGCACAGCGAGAATGATGATGACGCCTTGGAAAGCCCCGTTGAGGTAAGGGCTGATAAGGCTTTGCAGATTGAGAATATTGCCGATCAATCCGAGGATGATGACGCCGACAACTGTGCCCCAGATGCGGCCATAGCCACCCTTGAGGGTCGTGCCACCGATGATGACGCCGGCAATGGCTTCCAACTCCCACAATACGCCGGTGGTGCTCGACGCGGAGCCAAGCCGGGGCACGTAGAGCAGCACGGCGACACCGACCAGCACGCCTTGCAGAATATACGTCAGCAGCCGGACATTATCGACGTTGATGGACGAGTAGCGCGCTACCTGCTCGTTCGACCCGATCGCTGCGCAATAGCGCCCAAACGCGGTACGCCGCATGACGATTTCGCCACCGATCGCCACCAAAGCAAAGACGATGATCGGCCACGGGACGCCCAGCAGGCCGTCGTAGTAAACCGGCCGGTACACGTCCGCGACCTGGAAGTTGAGCGACAGCGTCCCGCCATTGGCAAGGAACGTCACTACGGAGCGGAAGATACCCATGGTGCCCAGTGTCACGATAAACGCTTCGATGCGCCCGCGAGTGATCATCATGCCATTGAAGACGCCGGCCGCGCCGCCCAGCAGAATGCCCGCTGCCATGCCGGCCAGCACGACGCTCCAGCCGATGCCCATGGACGGGATCAGCCAATTCATCACCATGATCATGACGCCTGCAATCACCGCGGCCATCGAGCCGACCGACAGGTCCAGCCCGCCTGCGGTGATCACGAAGGTCGCACCGATGGCGATGATGCCTATGAAAGACGAGCGCGCCAGAACGTTCGTCAGATTGTTATAGGTGAGAAAGTTCTCGTTGAGCGTAATGCCAAGGAGCACCAGCAAAGCCAATGCAAGCAGCGGCCCTACGGTTTTTAGATCGAGGCGAAAGCCTCGTGAGGACTTTGCCACAGTTTCAGGCGCCGATACGCTCATCATGTCCACTCTGTTTGATGCCTGCGGCGTACCGCATGATTTCCGCTTCCTTGATCTCGGCGCCTTCGAGCACGCCTGCAAGGCGCCCTTCGCGCATCACCACCACGCGGTGGCTGAGCCCAATCACTTCCTGCATTTCCGAGGAGATGACGATGATCGACTTCCCCTCAGCCGCTAGCGCCGCAATGATGTGGTAGATCTGCTGCTTGGTGCCTACGTCGATGCCGCGCGTTGGCTCGTCCATGATGATGATCTCCGGCTCGCTCTCCATGGTCTTGCCCAGCATTAGCTTCTGCTGGTTGCCGCCGGACAGCCGTCCCACCGCTACCGAGGCGTCGCGTGCCCGGATATCAAACCTTCGCACAGCCCGCTCCAGTGCCTTGGCCTCGCTCGATCCATCGAGGAACCCGCCCTTGAGGTGCTTCTTGAGCGTCAACAGAGTGAGGTTCGGCCGCAGGCCCATATTGAGTAGTAGGCCCTTGCCTTTGCGGTCTTTGGTCATGTAGGCCAGCCCCGCATCGACGGACTGCGCTACACGGTTGAAATAAACTGGCTCGCCGTCGAGCCTAATTTCGCCGGCCGAGTGCCTGGTCAACCCCACGACAGCTTCGGCCACAGCCGTCCGCCCCGAGCCGATCAGTCCAGCAAATCCAAGTATTTCGCCCTTGCGCAGATCAAACGAAATGTCTTTGACGCCAGGCGCCACTAAACCGCGCACCGACAAAACCACCGGTGCATCCACATCAGGCTCCCGCTTGGGCGGATAAAGGTTCGAAAGCTCACGCCCTACCATCATCTGCGCAATCGAGTCTGGCGTCAGTGCTTCCGTTCCCACTGTCCCGATAAGCTGCCCGTCGCGTAGCACAGTAACGCGCGCTGCCAGTTCCATGATTTCGTTAAGCTTATGCGAGATGAAGGCCACCGCGACGCCTCGGGCCGTCAACCGCCGGATCTGCTCAAACAGCGTCTGCGTCTCGCCAACTGACAATACCGCAGTGGGCTCGTCCATGATCAGCACACGCGCATCGCGGCTGATTGCTTTGGCAATCTCTATCATCTGCTTGTCAGCCACGGAAAGCGTGCTGATCCGTGCGTCCGGATCGACATGCACATGCAACGTTTCCATGATCGCCGCCGCACGCCGGCGCATCTCGCCTACATCAAGAAAACCGTACTTCTTGATCTCGCGGCCAAGAAAAATCGACTCTGCCACAGTTAAGTGTTCAGCAAGATTAAGTTCTTGGTGGATGAGCACTATGCCAAGTGCTTCAGCCTGACTATTAGGCGGCAAAACGACAGGCTGACCATCCAGATGAATAGTCCCGGATGTCGGTTGCTCGATGCCGGACAATATCTTGATGAGCGTCGACTTGCCTGCGCCGTTCTCACCGATAATGGCATGCACTTCGCCGGGCTTAATGTCGAAGTCGATGCTGAACAGCACAGGAATTTCGCCGAACGATTTGCTGATCCTATGTGCAGATAGGACTGCCGACTCGGAAATGCTCTGCGCCCTGCTCATTGAAAATGCCCTCCGAGAACGTGGCGGCTTTGCTGCAGCTCTTCGTTCGCCCCGCATTGATGTAAAGGTTTTCATGGATCGTGTAAAGGTTTACATGGCCGCAAAATGCGGTCAGTTTGTTGGAAAGGCTGGCGCTTACAAATGCAACTGCTAAAGGCAGAGCGAGGGGGCGCCGCGGGAGCGCGGGAGAAGCAGTGCAGCACCAGAAACTGGCGACAATCGAAGATGTTGCGGCTATAGCAGGCGTCTCGATCGCAACCGTCAGCCGCGCTATAAACGAACCGACCAAAGTAGCTGACGAGACTCGCCGCCGGGTCACTGATGCCATTGCCCAAACCGGCTATACTACCAATGCAATGGCGCGCTCGCTACGTATGCGCCGGTCAAACATGATCCTGATCCTAGCCCCTGACGTCGGCGATCCGAATTTTTCGAACATCCTGGTGGGCCTTGAAACCGAAGCTAGCAAGCGCGGCTATGGCGTCCTGATCGGCAACACGCAAAACGATGCTGCCCGCGAAACCGACTATTTACGTTTCATCAGTTCCAACCAAGCCGATGGCCTGATCCTTTTTACGGGCCATCTGCCATATGGCTTTGGCAATGACGGCGGCGAGTCGCGCCTGCCGCCCATGGTGGCCGTCAACGAACCAGTCAGCGACAGCGACGTTCCATTTGTCGGCGTCGACAATTTCGAGGGCTCCCGTATCGCTGCCGAGCACCTTATCTCTCAAGGCCATAGACGAATTGCCTTTATCGGCCATTCCAAGAGCCGCGCGGTGAATAAATTGCGTGAGCGGGGCTATAGAGCAGCTCTTGAAGGCGCAAAGATCCCGATTGATCAGCGCCTCATCCTGGATGGTGACGGCACCACTGAAAGCGGCCGCCAAGCGACTGAGCATATGTTCGTTCGCGACGTACTGCCCACGGCTTTCCTGTGCGTGAACGACGCTACGGCGCTGGGCGTCATCATCTCTTTGAACGCGCGCAATTACGACTTGCCGCGCGAGTTCTCCGTCATGGGCTTTGACGACATTTCATTTGCAAGTTTCGTGAGCCCTTCGCTCACCACCATGAAGCAACCGCGCCTCAAGATCGGCGAGGAAGCTATGGATTTGCTCCTCGCCCGTCTTGAAGGCCGTCCTATCGAGAAGACCGAAGTGTTGCTGCGCGCCGAACTGATCGTGCGCAATTCCGTCACCCGGGCAGGGCGCGATTAGCTATAGCCCCTTCTTTGCAAGCAACTCGCGCATCAGCGCAATCTCGGCTTCTTGGGTCCTGATGACCTCTTCGGCTAAAGTTTTGATATCCGGATCGCTCCCATATTGCAGCACGATGTTGGCCATATCGACTGCGCTCTGATGATGCGGGATCATGTTCTTGAGGAAATCAACATCTGCATCGCCAGTGTATTCGATCGCCATATCTTGGTGCATCTTGGCATTGGCAGCCTCGTACGCCGCAATTGCTGGGCTGCTGGCCGGTGCTGCACCGTGTCCGGAATGATCCTGCGCCAGAAGCGGATTCGCGAGAGCTAGCAGCAGCGCAAAAGGAACAAACAGTTTCATCTTCGGTCTCCATGGTGTGTTCGCCCAAATTGTGGCTGATTGCCCAATGGTAAGGTCAAGTGCGTTGACATCGAGCGATTGCCTTTGTTACTTAAGAAGATGCTTAATCGAACGCCCGATCTGAACTTGATGTTTCAAGCTCTAGCCGATCCTACAAGGCGGGCAATGATCGACCGGCTAAGCCGTGGCCCTGTCTCGGTCAGCGAACTTGCCAAGCCCTTCGACATGTCCCTTCCAGCAATCGTTCAACATCTGCAGGCCTTGGAAAATGCCGGCCTCGTCAGCTCCAGTAAGACCGGCCGTGTTCGCACCTGCCATATGGAGCCCGAGGCACTCAGCGCCGCTGAGAAGTGGCTCAATGAGCGGCGTATTCTGTGGTCCAATCGGCGCGATCGCTTGGGTGCGCTGCTGACCGAGCCGGAAGAAAAGCCGTGAGCTCTAGCGCAAAGTCAGGCACTGGCGCAGGCACCGATCACCGCGCCGGAATGGGCGGCCCGTGAAAAGAACCATCCTTGTAGTTGGCATCGGTGCGGGGAATCCCGAGCACATCACGGTGCAAGCGATCAACGCTCTGAACTGCGCCGATTTGCTGTTCATTCCGGACAAGGGTGCCAGCAAGGCTGATCTTGCCGATCTCCGCCGTGATATTGTCGAGCGCTATGTCACAAACCCGCAAACTAAAATGCTCGACTACGCAGTGCCTGTTCGCGATATGGCCACTCCAGATTACGGCCGCAGCGTTGACGATTGGCACGATGCTTTGGCTAGCCGTTTCGGAAGTCTGCTTGATGCACTGCCCGAAAGCGGAACGGGTGCGTTCCTCGTCTGGGGTGATCCAGGGCTCTATGACAGCACCATTCGCATTCTTGATCGCCTAAGGCAAACCCATGATTTTGCAATCAAGATTATTCCTGGCATAACCTCCATCCAGGCCCTTACGGCAGCCCACGGCATAGCCCTTAACCGCATCGGCGAACCGGTCCACATCACCACTGGACGCCGGCTCGAGTCGACCAAAGCCGACACGATTGTCATGCTTGATGGACAATTGGCGTTCCGCAATGCCGATCCCGGCCTTGAGATATTTTGGGGCGCCTATCTTGGCACGCCAGACGAAATCATCATCTCCGGCCGGCTTGGCGACGTAGCCGAGCGCATCGTGGAAACCCGCCAGGCAGCGCGTGAGCGTCATGGCTGGATCATGGACACATATCTGCTGCGCAAGCCCGGCTGACTAACTGCTTTCGAAATCAGGCAGGTTCGGGCGTATAACCAGCGTCCCGGATTGCCTTTTCGCCTTTGGCTCGATCTCCAGTGAACGACACTTTATGCGTTGTAAGATCAACGGCAATCTTCGCTCCAGGCAGTGCCTCTTCCAGCGCCTTGCGAACCGTGCCAACACAGTGGCCGCAAGTCATGTCATTGACGATGAACTCAAATTGCTCGCTCATATTCCTGCTCCCGTTTTCTGAAGATGTTCGCCGGCCAGATCGTCCAAGATCGGGCAATCAGGGCGGTCGTTCCCACCACAACAATGCGCCAGGTGCTTGAGGGTCTTCACCATGCCTTGCAACTCGCCGATCTTTGTTTCGAGGGTTGCTATATGGCTGGTGGCAATGTCCTTCACCTCGGCACTGGCGCGGGTCTTGTCCTGCCATAGACCGAGCAGAATTGCCGTTTCTTCCACTGAAAAGCCTAGCGTCCGCGCTCGCTTGATGAACCGCAGCACGTGAACCTCGTCGTCGCCATAAACACGGTAGTTGCTGTCGGTTCGTAGCGGCGCCCGGATCAGTCCGATGGACTCGTAGTAGCGGACCATTTTGGCAGACACGCCCGAGGCGTTCGAAGCTTCCCCGATATTCAAAGTCTTGCTCCTTCGACACCGCGCAGGCGCTGCGCATTGCCAACGACGAAAACCGAGGAAAGTGCCATCGCACCTGCGCCGATCATTGGGCTGAGCAGCAAACCAAACGCGGGGTAAAGTACGCCCGCGGCTAGTGGGATCAGCAGGACATTGTAGCCAAACGCCCAAAACAGATTTTGCCAGATGTTCTTCATCGTGGCCCGGCTGAGCTTCAGCGCACTCAGCACGCCCCGCAGATCTCCACCGAGCAGCACCACATCGGCACTCTCGATTGCCACATCGGTGCCTGTGCCAACGGCAATCCCAATATCGCTCTCTGCCAGGGCAGGGGCGTCGTTGATGCCGTCACCGACAAAAGCAATATTGCCCAAAGAACGCAGCGATTTGATCGCAGCAGTTTTGTCCGCCGGCATCACCTCGGCGCGAACCTCATCGATGCCAAGCTGCTTGGCTACAGCTTCTGCCGTACGCTTGTTGTCGCCCGAGATCATCGCAGTCTTGATGCCGAGCCTATGCAAAGCGTCGATCACTGCCTTGCTGCTGGGCTTGATCGTGTCCGCGACAACAATCGCGGCGGCAAGCTTATCGTCGATCGCGGCGAACACCGGAGTCTTGCCCTCATCTGCCAGTTTTTCGATGGCGCCAGCAAAGTCCGAGAAATCCAGATGCTCAAGATGTCGCTGCGAGCCAATAGCTACGAGTCGCCCCCCAACCTGGGCGCGCACACCACGCCCCGCGGCTGCCTCGAATTCTGTCGCAGCGCCGAGCACTAGCCTTTGGGCCTTTGCAGCTTCGACAATTGCGACACCGATCGGATGCTCCGATTGCTCCTCAACCGCGGCAATGAGCGCCAGAACCTCATCATGCTCGAAGTCGTCGTCGAGGATCAAATCAGTCAGCACCGGCTTGCCGGACGTCAGTGTTCCTGTCTTGTCGAACGCGACGACGGCCACGTCGCCCAGCAGCTGCAATGCCTCGCCCTTGCGAAACAGCACGCCAAGCTCGGCTGCCCGACCCGTGCCAACCATGATCGAAGTAGGCGTGGCTAAGCCCATTGCACATGGGCAGGCGATGATGAGAACGGCGACTGCGTTGGCCAATCCAAACACATAGGCTGGACTGGGCCCCCATATCGCCCAAACAATGAAGGTCAAAGCGGCCAAGGCAATCACAGCAGGCACGAACCAAAGGGTAATCTTGTCAACCACACCCTGGATCGGCAGCTTGCCCCCTTGAGCCTCCTCCACCATCTGGATGATCTGCGCGAGCATTGTGTCGCCGCCCACCTTGGTGGCGCGGAACTGGAAACTGCCCGTGGTATTCAGCGTTCCACCAACCACGTTCGTACCCGTGGTTTTGGCCACAGGGAGCGGTTCGCCCGAGATCATCGACTCGTTGACGTGGCTGGCGCCCTCGACAACTTCGCCATCGACCGGGATCTTTTCGCCGGGTCGCACCAGGATTGTATCACCGGTCCTGACCTCTTCGATCGGTAGCTCAATGAAAGCTCCGTTGCGCTGCACCCGTGCGGTCTTTGCCTGCTCACGCATCAGCCGCTGGATCGCCTCGCCGGTGCGGCCCTTGGCGAGCGCCTCTAGCCATCGCCCGAGCAGGATCAACGTAACGATGACTGCGGCGGCTTCGTAGTAGACATATTGGCTTGCGGCAGGTACCGCCTGCGGAGCGAAGGTGACCACCACCGAGTAGAGATAGGCAGCGCTTGCGCCTAGGGCGACGAGCGAGTTCATCTCCGGCGCACCCCGGAGCAGCGCCGGGACGCCGATCTTGAAGAAGCGCCAGCCCGGCCCAAACAGCACGATGCTGGTCAGCACGAAGTAGATCACATAGAGCGCCTGCATCGGAATGATGGAGGTCACCCACATGTGGAACGGCATATGAAAATGGCTGAGCATTTCCACGACGAACATCGGCAGGGTCAGCGCACCGGCAATGGCTACGTCGCGGCGCAGCGCGGCTGCGTCTTCATCATGATGATGCCTCGTGGGCGCGTGCGTTTCGGGTGTCCGCTGGCCCGCATAGCCTGCCTTGGCAATGGACTGCAGCAGCGCGTCTTCGTCAACGTTCCCGGCGACGGAGATGGTGGCGCGTTCCGTTGCCAGATTTACCGACGCTGCTGCAACGCCCGGCACCTTGAGCAGCGCCTTCTCGACCCGCGATACGCAGGACGCACAGCTCATGCCGTCGATGTCTATGTAAACTGGTTTCAGGGGGACGTGTTCATTCATGGTTATCACCTCGTCCCGCATCATATAAACCTTCCAACAATGGTAAGGTCAAGGCCGCTAGTTTGATGTGCGTTGTGTGCTGCTGGTGCATGGCTCTTTACCAAATGGTAAAAAGTTCACTAATGCTGTAGTTTGCTGCACTTCAGGTAAAAAGATTAGATTTACCAATAGGTTAGATAGAGATATTTTTTCATGTTAGCCGTTCCGGGCCGGATGAGCATGAATCGAAAGTGAACCTTCTGCCTATTTTGATTGCACCAGATGCATAACGGATGTGCACGAAGTCTACCTTCTAATCACGACCTACTCACTCTACATAGAGGCCATCAACGAAGGGGAACCGAAATGAACATCCGCCAGAAACTCGCACAGTTTGCCCAGTACCAGCGCACGATGCGCGAGCTTAACGCTCTCGACGCCCGCCAGCTGAACGACCTCGGCATCACCAAGGGCGACATCAAGAACATCGCTCGCGGCACCTACGCCAACTAACACTTGGCTGTCGCATAAGACTTGAGATGAAGGCGTCCGCTTGGGCGCCTTTTGTCTTTTCTGGGGTCTAATCATCTAATCAGGTCTGCCGCCTTGCCGCCGAGGGCGGCAATGAGGTCATCCGGCTTCATGCGGATCTGCAATCCGCGCTGTCCGCCGTTTAAAAAGCACTCGTCTTCAAGGCAAGCGAGTTCCTCAATGCATGTAGGGACCTGCTTTTTTTGCCCGAAGGGGCTGATCCCGCCCACCTTGTAGCCGGTGATCCGCTCCGCATCAGCCGGCTTCATCATTTGCGCCGACTTGCCGCCAAAGGCTGCTGCCAGCTTCTTCATGTTGACTTCTTCGTCCGACGGCACGACTACGCAGACGGGCCTGCCATCCACTTCTGCCATCAGAGTCTTGAGCACAACGGACGGTGAAACGCCTAGAGCCTCGGCCGCTTGCAACCCGACGCGATCCGCGTCAGGGTCATAGTCATATGTGGCCGTGGAGAAGGGCACTCCAGCCTTGGTGAGCGCGATGGTCGCCGGTGTGGTCTTGGACAATTGCGGAACCTGTACCCATCAAAGGAAAAATGGCCCCGGATTGCTCCGGAGCCCTTATTCTAAGCGTGACCACGCTCGGGTGGATAGATCAGACGATGCCGCTGGAGCCGGCTTCCACAATAGGCCGGATTTCTGCGACTTTCTCGCGATATTTGGAAGCGCGATAGGTGCCGAGCAGGTCGATGGCGCCGCCTTTTTCGAGGCGCGACATAGCCAGAATCGGCTCCACATCGGTGCGGAAAGCGGTTCGCAGATACTGGGTTGCGGTTAGCGGACTGTTATCGTCTTGAGCCTCCAACAGGCCCTTTCGGTCAACCAAGAGTGCCTGCGCATAGGCGCGCTGCACATCGGAGGCGGAGAGCATCAGCGACTCGATTGGGTCGGTTACGTTATGGGATTGGTCAAGCATGTGCGCCGGATGAAATTCAGCGTCCCGCGCTTCGATATCGACCAGCTCGTTGAAGACGAGGAACAGGCGGTAGGGATCGACCGAGCCTGCGTCGAGATCGTCGTCGCCATATTTGCTGTCGTTGAAGTGGAAGCCGCCGAGCTTGCCGAACTGGGCCAGGCGCGAGACGATCATCTCGATGTTGACGTTTGGCGCATGGTGGCCGAGGTCGACGAGGCAATAGGCCTTGTCGCCTAGTTCCTTGGCGATGATGTAATTAGTGCCCCAATCCTGCACGACGGTGGAGTAGAAAGCCGGCTCATACATCTTGTGCTCGGTGTAGATGCGCCAATCGTCGGGTAGGGCGGCGTAGATGGCTTTTGCCGAGTCGAGATAGCGCTCGAACTGGGTGGCGAAGTTGACCTGGCCCGGGAAGTTGGAGCCGTCGCCAATCCAGACCGTGAGGGCCTTGGACCCGATGGTCTTGCCGATCTCGATACATTCGAGGTTGTGCTCGATGGCCTGCTGGCGCGTCGGGGCGTCGGCGGCGGAAAGCGAGCCATATTTATAGCTCTGCAACTGGCCCTTGGCATCGGCGAAGGTGTTGGAGTTCATCGCGTCGAACCCGAGGCTGAAGCGGGATGCGGCTTGCTTCAAACGGTTCGGATCGGCCTTGTCCCACGGGATGTGGAGCGAGACAGTGTTGGTGGCCTGCGTCAGCTGGGCGATGACGGCGCAGTCCTCGATCTTGTCGAAGATGTCGCGTGGTTCGCCAGGGCCGGGGAAGCGGGCAAAGCGGGTGCCGCCCGTGCCGACGCCCCAGGAGGGAACGGCGACGTTGAAGGCGGAAACCTTGGCCTTGATGGTGTCAATGGAGATGCCGCGCCGGTCGAGGCGTTCGCCGAGGGAGTCATAGTCGGTGCGAAGGTGCGCTTCGTGCTTGGCGTTTTCAGCTTCGACGGTAGATGGGTCGATCATGTGTTCGGTCATTTGTGGCTCCCTGGCGACCCCCTCCCTCGGTCCCTCCCCTCAAGGGGGAGGGAAGAACAAGGGCCGCATCCTCGGTGTTTGTTTTATCGCTCCCTCCCCCTTGAGGGGAGGGTCGGGGAGGGGGTCTATCGGCCCCTTCCAGGTGCTTACCGCGTGAACGACTGGGCGTTGCCGGCGTCGACGTTGATGATGTTGCCGGTGGACTTGGCCGAGGCTTCCGAGGCGAAGAAGTAGATGGCTTCGGCGATGTCTTCGGGGAAAACGGAGCGCTTGAGCATGGAGCGCTGGCGGTACATTTCCTCCAGGCCATCCTTGTCGGTCTTGTAAGTCGATGCGCGCTGCTCCAGCCATTCGCCGGCCCAAATCTTGGAGCCGCGCAAGACGGCGTCCGGGTTGACGACATTGACGCGAATTTGCGCCTCAGCGCCTTCCAGCGCCAGGCAGCGGGCGAGGTGGATTTCGGCAGCTTTGGCCGTGCAATAAGCGGCGGCATTGGGTGAAGCGGCAAGGCCGTTCTTCGATGCAACGAACACCACATTGCCCCCGATCTTTTGCTGGCGGAACAAGCGGAAGGCTTCGCGGCTGACGAGGAAATAGCCCGTGGACAGGATGTCCATGTTCTTGTTCCAGAGCTCAAGGGTGGTTTCCTCGATCGGCGCGGAGGAAGCGAGGCCGGCATTGGACACGAGGATATCCATGCCGCCGAACTCCACCACCGCATGGGCAAAGCCTGAGATGACCTGCTCTTCACGCGTGACGTTGATGTTGACCGGGCGGACGAAATCCTTGCCGAAGACGGAGCTCAGTTCCTCCGTGGCGCTGTCGAGCGCCGTTTGGTCGATGTCCGCGAGGACGACACAGGCGCCTTCGCGCAGGAGGCGAGCAGCCGTGGCCTTGCCGATGCCACCGGCACCGCCAGTGACGAGGGCGATCTTGCCGGCGAGGGATTTTGGCTTGGGCATGCGCTGCAGCTTTGCTTCTTCAAGCAGCCAATATTCGATGTCGAAAGCTTCCTGCTCGGGCAGGCCCTGGTATTCGCTAACGGTAGAGGCGCCGCGCATCACGTTGATGGCGTTGACGTAGAACTCGCCGGAGATGCGGGCGGTGGCCTTGTCCTTGGCGAAGGTGATCATGCCGACGCCCGGGATCAAATACACCACGGCATTGGGGTCCCGAATGGCGGGTGAATTGTCGTGTTTGGAGCGCTCGTAATAGGCGGTGTAGTCGGCACGATAGGCAGAGATGGCGTCGGCAAGGCCCGCGATGACGGCATCCACGTCGGGGTTCGCAGGATCGAAGTCGATCACCAACGGACGGATCTTGGTGCGCAGGAAATGGTCAGGGCAGGAGGTGCCCAGAGCGGCGAGCGGGCGCAGGTTCTTGGAATTGACGAACTCAAGGACAGCTGCCGAGTCATCAAAGTGGCCAAGCTTGTGGCTGTCTTCGGAGATGAAGCCGCGGATATTGGGCATCAGCTTAGCGGCAATGGCGCGGCGCTGTTCGGCGGGAAGGGATTCCACGGCCTGGCCGCCAAAAATGGCCTTGCCCTCGGTTTGCGCCTCGAACCACTCAATGGCCTGGTTGATGATGAGAAGCGTGGTTTCATAGCATTCCTTGGGCGTGTCGCCCCAGGTGAAGAGGCCATGTGATTCAAGGATGAGGCCCTTAGCGTTGGGGTTCTCCTCGCAGAACTTGCCCAGCCACAGGCCCAGTTCGAAGCCGGGCTTCTTCCAAGGCAGCCAGCCGATGGTGTCGCCAAATATCTGCTGCGTCAGTTCTTTGCTGTTCTTGGACGCCGCGATGGCGATGATCGCATCGGGGTGCATGTGATCGACAAACGGGTGATTCACATAGGCATGGAGCGGCGTGTCGATCGAGGCCGCACGCGGATTGAGGTTGAAGGTGGCGTGGGGGAGGTAGCTCACCATCTCGTCCTCGAACTCGACCCCACGATAGAGACCCTTTAGGGCGCGCAGCTTGTCCATGTAGAGCGTAGAGAAGCCGTCGAGCTTGATCGACGCGCTGTCGCCGCCAGAGCCCTTGACCCAAAGGACTTCCACCATCTCGCCGGTAAGCGGGTCCTTCTGCATGATCTTGGAGGAAGTGTTGCCACCACCATAATTGGTGACGCGCTTGTCGCTTCCCAGGAGGTTCGAGCGATAGACGAGGCGCTCGGGCTCGCTCATGGCGGCGGCTTTGGCATCGTCCCAAAGGTTCGCAAGGCGCTGGGGCGCGGTGGTGGACATGAAGTCTCCTCCAAAGAGATTTGTGGTCGCCGTTTGTGCGCGACATGGCCACGATCACCCGTCAGTGTCAATCATAAACAATCAGCACTGATTGAAAGGCGCTGATCTTGTTCGTTGCTGATGGTTTGATGATTGACACTGATTAAATTCGATGTGAAGGAATGCGTGTGGAGGATGGCAGCATTGCATGAGAGCGAGCGACATAGAGTGATCCTGGCGGCGGTTCAAAGCCGGCCGGTGATGACTGTTGCCGATCTGTGCGAGGTGACAGGTTCGTCTGAAGCTACGATCCGCCGGGACATTGCAGCGCTTGACGACCGGGGCGAGTTGCGGCGCGTGCGGGGCGGCGCCGAGGCGGTGAACCCGCCGGAGCAATCGGCGCTGATGGGGCGGCCCTTTTCGGTCAACGAAACGATCAACATCGCTCAGAAGCGAGCCATTGCTCGCGTGGCGGTCGATTTGTGCTGGGACGGTGAGCCGATCATCATCAATGGCGGTACGACCACCTACCAGATGGTGCACCATCTGACCGGCCGGCGATTGAGCGTCTTCACCAACAGCTTCGCCATTGCCGAGTATCTGATTCATAACTCACGCTGTTCTGTCGTTATTCCGGGCGGCACAGTGTATCGCGAGCAGAACGTTATCCTGTCGCCCTTTGGTGGCGTGGTGGCGAGCCATTTCTATGCCAAGCGCATGTTCCTGGGCTGCCAGGGCATCGGCGCGCACGGTCTGATGGAGGCCGACCCCATGGTGGTCCAGTCCGAACTGGGCCTGATCGGGCAGGCGGACGAAGTGATCGTGCTTGCCGATTCATCCAAATTTTCGGGAAGATCGAGCCTCATTTTATGCGGGCTCGACCGAATAGCCGCTGTCATAACCGACAGCGGAATACGCGACGAAGACCGCCAGATGCTGGAAACGGCAGGCGTGCGGCTCATTGTTGCGGAAACAAGTGCCGCGAGCGAACGGCAAGCTGCCGTCGCCTGAGGCCGAAATGCCAAGATCAGAAGATCCCAGGGAGGGAACACCGAAATGAAACTGCTTAAACTCCTCGCCGCGACCACTGCGGTCGCCGCCTTGCTCGCCAGCCCCGCTTTCGCCCAGACGCGCATTGCGCTCGTCGTGAAGTCGCTCGGCAATGGCTTCTTTGACGCCGCCAACAAGGGCGCCCAGGAAGCTGCCGCCGAACTGGGTGACGTCGAAGTCATCTATACCGGCCCGACCGCCGCCACCGCCGAAGCCCAGATTGAAGTCATTAACTCGCTGATCGCCCAGCAGGTTGATGCTATCGCGATCTCGGCCAACGATCCGGACGCCCTGGTACCCGCCCTGCAGCGCGCCATGCAGCGTGGCATCAAGGTGATCAGCTGGGATTCAGGCGTTGCTCCCGAAGGCCGTCAGCTCCACCTCAATCCATCCGACACCAATCTGATCGGCGAAACCATCATCAAGCTGGCGGCTGACTATCTGCCTGAAGGCGGCGACGTCGCCATTCTGTCAGCTGCGTCCACCGCAACCAACCAGAACGCCTGGATAGAAGCCGCCAAGGCCGCGCTACCCGAGAAGTTCCCCAACATCAATCTCGTGGCCACCGTTTATGGCGACGATGACTCCGTCAAGTCGACCGATGAAGCCAAGGGCCTGATCGCGTCCTATCCGAACCTCAAGGCCATCATTGCCCCGACGACTGTCGGCGTCGTGGCTGCGGCTCAGGTCGTGACTGATCAGAATCTGATCGGCAAAGTCAACGTGACGGGCCTTGCCCTTCCATCCGAGTTCAAGCAGTTCATCGACAATGGTGCTTCCCAGGCCGTGGCGCTGTGGAACCCGATCGATCTGGGCTACTCGGCCGTGATGCTGGCCAATGGTCTGGTCGAAGGCCAGGAAGCGGCTCCCGGCGCAACGCTGTCCATCGGCCGCGTGGGTGAAGTGACGCTCGATGACACGAACTCCGCGGCAATGGCTGCGCCGTTCGAATTCAACAAGGACAACATCGAAGAGTTCTCCAAGATCTACTAATCTGAACTCCGGCGCTTCGCCGCCGGGCGGGGCCGCCGAAGGGATCTCTTGCGCCGCCCTCCCCCTTGAGGGGAGGGAATGAGGGTGGGGGTCTATCGGTGGCCCCCAAGGCGACCCCCACCCCGGCCCTCCCCTCAAGGGGGAGGGAGGGCAAAACCTTGGACCTTGATGACCGACCCCACTCTCACCTTGACCGGCATTTCCAAGAGCTTTCCCGGCGTTCGGGCGCTCAACAATGTGTCGCTTGAGCTTTACGCCGGCGAGGTGACGGCGCTGATCGGGGAGAACGGCGCGGGGAAATCGACGCTGGTCAAGACCATGACCGGCATCTACCAGCCCGATGGCGGCGAGATCCGCGTTGGCGGCAAACTCGTGACGCTGCCGACTGCGCACTCTGCGTCGGCCGTGGGCATTACGGCGATCCACCAGGAAACAGTGCTGTTCGATGAACTGACGGTCGCTGAAAACATCTATCTCGGGCATGCGCCGCGCAATCGCTTTGGAATGATCGATTGGCGCACGATGCGCGCGGAAGCGAAGAAGACGCTCGATTCCATGGCGGCGGGGATTAATCCCGACATCAAGCTCAAGGAACTCGGCATCGCCAAGAAGCACTTGGTCGCGGTGGCGCGGGCGCTCTCGATCGACGCGAGCGTCGTGATCATGGACGAGCCGACCGCCGCCCTGAGCCAGAAGGAGATCGAGGAGCTTTATGTCCTGATCGAACTGCTCAAGCAGGAGGGCAAGGCGATCCTCTTCATTTCGCACAAGTTCGACGAGATTTATCGCATTGCCGACCGCTTCACCGTGTTTCGCGATGGCGAACAGGTGGGCAAGGGCATGATCAAGGAGACGAGCCAGGGCCAGATCGTACAGATGATGGTGGGCCGAGCCGTGGACCATATCTTCCCCGAGCGGACCTCCCGCGTTGGCGATGTGGTACTCGAGGCCAAGGGGCTGAGCCACCCGACCGAGTTCGATGATATTTCCTTTAGAGTGCGCAAGGGCGAGATCCTGGGGTTCTATGGGCTGGTCGGGGCAGGGCGCTCCGAGGTCATGCAAGCCGTGTTCGGGATGACCCCGCTGTCGGGCGGATCGCTGGTGCTCGAAGGGAAGGCCGTCGCGCCACGCTCGGCGGCCGATGCTGTGGAGGCCGGCATTGTTTATGTGCCCGAGGAGCGCGGCAAGCAGGGCGTCATTACGGGCGAGCCGATTTTCAAGAACGTTTCATTGCCATCGCTGCGCAAGACGTCCAAATCCGGCTTCCTGCGCTTGGCTGAAGAATATGCGCTGGCCCGCACCTATACCGAACGGCTGGATTTGCGCGCGTCGTCCTTGAGCCAGGACGTGTCGACATTGTCGGGCGGCAACCAGCAGAAGGTGGTGATCGCAAAATGGCTCGCGACACTGCCCAAGGTGATCATCCTCGATGAGCCGACCAAGGGCATCGATATCGGCTCCAAGGCCGCGGTGCATCAGTTCATGAACGAGCTCGTGGCTGAAGGTTTGAGCGTCATCATGGTCTCGTCCGAATTGCCTGAAGTCTTGGGCATGAGCGACCGGATCGTGGTCATGCGCGAGGGCCGGGTGGTCGCGACGCTCGACAATGACGGGCTCAAGCCGGAGACGCTGGTGCGATTGGCGGCAGGAATCGCCGAGGAGCAGGCGGCATGAAGGCGCTGGGCAAGCATCGCGAGATCTGGCTGGGCCTCGCCATCATCTTTCTCCTCGTTATCGTCACGGCGCGCTTCCCACGCTTTGCGCAGCCGCAGAACCTGCTAACCATTTTCAACGATACATCGATCCTGATGATGCTGGCGCTGGGCCAGATGGCGGTGATCCTGACCCGCTCAATCGACCTCAGCATGGCGGCCAACCTGGCGCTGACCGGCATGATCGTGGCCATGACCAATGCGGCGTTTCCGGGTGTACCAATCCCGCTGCTGATGGCGATGTGCCTCGTGATCGGGGCTGGGTTGGGCGCGTTCAATGGCGTGCTGGTGTGGAAGCTGAACATCCCACCAATCGTCGTGACGCTGGGCACCCTGACCATCTATCGCGGGCTAGTGTTCGTCATTTCCAACGGCGCCTGGGTCAATGCGGCACAGATGAGCCCGGATTTTATCAGCCTGCAGCGGGCGGTGTTCCTGGGGCTGCCGGTGCTGAGCTGGTTCGCTATCGTAACGGCCGTGCTGTTCTGGCTGCTGATGACCCGAACCCCGCTCGGCCGCTCGCTCTACGCCATTGGGGTGAACCCCACTGCCTCGGTCTATACCGGCATCAATGTGGGGCGGACCAAGTTCATGGCTTATACCATAGCTGGCGCGGTGGCGGGGCTGTGCGGCTATCTCTGGGTGTCGCGCTACGTGATTGCATCGACTGAAGTAGCGAGTGGGTATGAACTGACCATCATCGCGGCCTGTGTAATCGGCGGCGTGTCTATTGCTGGTGGTGTCGGGAGCGTTCTGGGCGTGCTGCTCGGCGCGATCTTCCTGGGCGTCATCAACAACGCCTTGCCGGTAATCAACATCTCTCCGTTCTGGCAGATGGCGATCTCGGGCTCGGCAATCCTGCTGGCTGTGGTGCTCAACGCCCGGGGCGAGCAGCGCAAGGGCAGGATCATACTCAAGAAGGCGGAAGCCGCATGACGGACACAACAGCGACGCACCGCCGCCTGCCCAACCGGCTCGACAACCCGTTCAAGTCAGTCGTGCTCAGCTGGGAATCGCTGCTGGTGCTGGTGGCCATCGCCATCTTCATCCTCAATTCCCTGGCCTCGCCCTATTTCTTGAACGAATGGTCCCTTTCGGACATGACGTTCAACTTCACCGAAAAGGCGCTGATCGCGCTCGCCATGGCGCTGTTGATCGTCTCGGGCGAGATCGACCTTTCTGTCGCGGCGATCATCGCGCTGGCATCGACGCTGATGGGCCTAGCCCTGCAATATGGCGCCGACACACCCTTGCTGGTGCTGATCGGCGTGGGTACCGGCATTGCCTGCGGCGCCTTCAACGGGTTTTTGGTGACCGGGCTAAAACTGCCCTCCATTGTTGTCACGATTGGCACGATGAGCCTCTTCCGCGGCATCAGCTTCATCATCCTGGGCGACCAGAGTTTCAAAGGCTATCCGCCAAGCTTTTCCTGGTTTGGGCAGGGCTATGTGTATTGGGTGATCTCGTTCGAACTCGTGCTGTTCCTCGTCTGTGCCGCAATCTATTACGTGCTGCTGCAGCGCACCAATTTCGGACGCCGTGTCTATGCCATCGGCAATAATGAAACTGCCGCGCTGTTCTCCGGCGTGCGCGTTGGACAAACCAAGTTCATCCTTTTCTGCCTGACGGGCTTGATGAGCGGCATGGCTTCGGTGCTGCTGACCGCGCGGCTGGGTTCGACCCGTCCCTCGATTGCCGAAGGCTGGGAGCTCGAGGCGATCACCATGGTGGTGCTGGGCGGAGTTTCGATCCTGGGCGGTGCAGGCTCGATCGTCGGCGTGGTGCTGGCGGCGTTAATCATGGGATTGGTAACGTTTGGGCTCGGGCTGCTCAACGTTCCCGGGATTGTCATGTCGATCTTTATCGGCGCGCTGCTGATCGTGGTGATTGCCCTGCCCATCCTGTTCCGCATGTGGCGGCAGCGGGCGTAATGGGCAGTGCGCCTCACCTAGAACCGATATATATGAGGCACCATGAATGAACATGTCGCCTCCCTTTCCTCCGAACCCATCATCCTCAACGGCAAGCCGCTGAGCTTTTCCGACATCGCCCGGATCAGCGAACGAAGGGCGCCCTTGCTTGCTGATCGAGCGGCAATGGAGCGTGTGGCCAGGGCGCGCGAGGTCATCGAAGAGGCAATAGCCAATCACCAGCCGGTCTATGGGGCGACTACCGGCGTGGGGGCCATGAAGGACGTCGAGTGGACGACCGACCAGCTCGATGCCTTCAACATGGGACTCGTCCGGGCCCACCATTTTGGCACCGGAGAGGCCTTTTCCAATCATATCGTGCGCACCGCGATGGCGATCCGGGTGAATATGGCTCTGACCGGCCGGGTAGGGTGCACGACAGATCTGGTGGAAGCCTATCTGGCACTGCTCTCGGCCGATGTGGTCCCTGTCGTGCGGCGCACCGGTTCGATCGGCTGTGCCGATATCGGCTTGATGGGGCAGATCGGGGCCGTTTTGACCGGCGCCGGTGAGGCGACCTTCGAGGGGCGCCGCCAGCCGGCCACAGAGGCGCTCACCAGCGCCGGGCTAAAGCCGTTCCGGCTAGCCCCGCGCGACAGCCTTGCCTCGGTTTCGACCAACGCCGTCGGGTATGCCGCTGCCGCCGCGGCAATCCGGGAGGCTGCCTCCAGCACGCGGGTGATGCTAGCAACGGCGCTGACGACCGCCGGGGCGCTTGGCGCCTCGCGTGACCCTTGGAAGGCCGTGGCGCATGTCGGAACCGACCGGGAAGCCGGAATTGGAGCCTGGCTCTATTTCAATGCCAAGGGGTGGGACTGGCCGAACGCCACGCATATCCAGGACCCGCTGAGCCTGCGCATGATGAGCCAGGTATTTGCCACTGCGTTTGAGACTCTGGTGGCTTCAGGCAAGATCCTCCTGGCAGCGACGGGCAGGACGGACGATAATCCGGTGGTGGCCGGTGGACAGATCTTGACCTCCGGCGGATCGCTTCCGCTCGACGTCACAGTGTTTCTCGAGACGGTTCAGGTCGGGTTGACGCATGTAGCCCGCAATTCATTCAACCGGTGCGTCTTGCTCGGCAATGGCGGGCGGCGCGGGCTGCCAGTCAATTTAGTGCCGCCTGGGGCGATCGCAACCGGCTTCGGTCCAATCATCAAGCTAGCAGGAGAGTTGTTCGCGCGCGTCCTGTCCATGAGCAACCCGGTGTCGCTGACCTCCATGGTTGTGGCCGACGGCATCGAAGACGAAGCAACTTTTCTTCCCCTGGTTGTCGAGCGGTTGGAGCGGCAGGTACTTGCGTTGCGCCGGCTGGCTGGGCTCGAAGCAATCCTCGCCTCGCAAGCCATGGACATATCGCAAGACCGTCCCGGCAATGTTCCTGGCATCATCTATGATCTGGTCCGTACCCATGCTGCGTTCTATGTCGAGGACCGGCCGCTTTCAACGGAAGTGGAAGCAGTTGAAAGTGCATTGCAATCGGATAGCTTCATGGGTGAACTTATATCTCACTCAACCATCATGGAACTGGACGAGTTTTTCGCGTTGGGGCCGGTCGCCTAGAATTTGCGGCCTAGCCCAATTTTGCCGATAGGTTAGGTTAGGAACAGCCGGGAGCCGCTGCAGGCGGAACATTCCGGAGAACACGGAGACATCAATGCGCCTCAAATCCACACTTCTGAGCGCCGCCGCCGCGCTTGCGATCTCGGTTACCGCAGCCAATGCCCAAGTCGTCGTTTCGTCCAAGATCGACACCGAGGGTGGCGTTCTAGGCAACATCATCAAGCAGGTGCTTGAAGCCAACGACATTCCAGTTGAGGATCGTATCCAGCTGGGTGGTACACCCATCGTCCGCGAGGCTATCACTGCCGGCGAAATCGACATTTATGCCGAGTATACCGGCAATGCGGCGTTCTTTTTCGAGCGTGCAGAAGACCCGATCTGGAACGATGCGGCTTCGGCCTATGCCGAAGCCGCCAAGCTTGACTTCGAAGCCAACAAGATCGTTTGGCTTTCGCCATCGCCTGCCAACAACACTTGGGCCGTGGCGGTTCGCAACGATATTGCCGAGGCCAATAACCTCAACACTTTCACCGAATTCGGCGCCTGGGTTGCCGGTGGTGGCGAGGTCAAGCTCGCTGCGTCCGCGGAGTTCGTGAACTCGCCGGCCGCTCTGCCCAAGTTTCAGGAAGTGTACGGTTTCACCCTGTCGCCTGACCAGCTGGTGACGCTTTCAGGCGGTGACACCGCTGCGACCATTGCTGCGGCCGCCCAGCAGACCAATGGCGTGAATGCTGCCATGGTTTATGGCACCGACGGTGGCATTGCGCCGTCGGGCCTCAAGGTGCTCGAAGACGACAAGGGCGTACAGCCGGTTTACCAGCCAGCCCCGATCATCCGCGAGGAAGTGCTGACCGAATACCCGCAGATCGAAGAGCTGCTCAAGCCCGTGTTCGAAGGGCTGACACTCGAAGTTCTGCAGGACCTCAATGGCCGCGTGCAGGTGGGTGGTGAAGCAGCTGCTGCCGTTGCGACGGACTACCTGACCCAGGGCGGCTTCCTGGAGTAGAGCTGCTGCATCGGAAGCGTTCGCTTTGGAGTGCTTTGATGCGCACGGCTTCTCACCGCGTCATTCCCGCGCAGGCGGAAACCTCTGTTGAACGGAGGTCCCCGCTTGCGCGGGGATGACGTGGTGAAAAGAGCAACCTCTTGAAAGCGAGCGATGTGAGCCTCGTTTTTGTAAACCTGATCAAGCCGGAGCCCATGTGAGCATTGCGGGAACATCGCCACCAAGCGCCCGGCCGGTCTGGCTAGCACTTGATAAGCTTGGTGTACTCATTGCGGCTGTCGCGCTCGCCGGTGTGTTCCTGCCATTTGCTTTGTTTCGGGCGAACCGAATTGTTTTGGGCGAGCCGCGCTCGCTGCTCGATGCCCTGCCGGGTTTTCCATCGGGTTTTCTGATCGGCGTATTGCTGGTTGGCCTTGTTGCGGCAGTTCTGAGGGTACCAACCCTGGCCAAGCTTGCAGCCGGATTTCTGGTGCTCGGCGTCTTGCTATTTTTTATCGGCTGGTCTGGGAGCTATTTGACACCGGACGGCGACAATTTTGCCCGGGTTTCGCCAGGGGCCGGGTTTTGGCTGATCCTGTTTGCCTTTGCCCTCCTTGTAACGGACGCGCTGACGCGGTTGCATCTGGCGCCGGCAGTGAAGATTGCCGTGTTGGCCGGCGTCATTGCTGCCATGGCCTTGCTCCTTTGGAGCGGTAGCTGGAACGATCTGTCCACGCTCAAGGAATACAGCACCCGCGCTCCAGCTTTTTGGGCCGAGGCGCGGACCCATCTGGCCCTAGCCTTTGGCTCCGTGGCTATTGCGACTGTCGTAGGTATTCCGCTGGGCATTCTTTGCTACAAGTTCAGGCCGCTACGCGCGTCTGTGCTGAACGTGCTCAACATCGTTCAAACTATTCCCTCTATCGCCCTGTTCGGCCTTCTGATTGCGCCGTTGGCATGGGTTGCCGCCAACGTTCCAGGCGCATCGGCGCTGGGCATTTCCGGCATCGGCGCCGCGCCTGCACTGGTGGCGCTCTTCGCCTATTCGCTGCTGCCAATTGTCTCCAATACCGTGGTGGGGCTCTTGACCGTTTCGCCCGCGGCGGTGGATGCCGCGGAGGGCATGGGCATGACCAGCCGGCAGAGCTTGTTGGCTGTGGAACTGCCGCTTGCCTTTCCGGTGATCCTGACAGGCATCCGCATCGTTCTGGTGCAGAACATCGGGCTCGCGACCATTGCGGCACTGATCGGCGGCGGGGGCTTTGGGGTGTTTGTGTTTCAGGGCATTGGCCAAACAGCCATGGATCTTGTGCTGCTCGGCGCCGTGCCGACGGTGGCTCTGGCGTTCGCCGCTGCCGTGGTGCTTGATGCGCTTGTTGAAATGACCTCCCGCGGAGGGCGCAGGGCTTGATCGAGATCGACGACATCACCAAGAGCTATAGCGGCACGATCGTTGTTGATCGCGTCACGCTCACTATCGAGCCGCGCTCCATCTGCGTGATCGTGGGCACATCCGGGTCCGGCAAGACCACGCTGATGCGCATGATCAACAAGCTGGTGGAACCGACTTCCGGGCACATCCGCATCGACGGACAGGATATTTCGGGGATCCCGGCTTACGAGCTGCGCCGGCGGATTGGCTATGCCATTCAGGGGCATGGCCTGTTTCCCCATCGCACCGTCGGCCAGAACGTCGCGACGGTGCCCAAGCTGCTCGGCTGGGACAAGCGCAAGACGGCCGATCGCGTCGATGAATTGCTGAGCCTCTTCCAGCTTGAACCCGGCCAGTTCCGCGATCGCCTGCCGCATGAACTCTCAGGTGGCCAGCAGCAGCGCGTGGGCGTCGCACGGGCTTTGGCGGCGGAGCCTAACATTCTTCTTATGGACGAGCCTTACGGCGCGCTCGACCCGGTGATCCGGGCCAAGGCGCAGGAGGACCTCCTCGCCATCCAACGCCGCTTCGGCACAACGATCGTGCTGGTGACGCACGACATGGAGGAGGCCATTCACCTGGGCGACACCATCGCCGTCATGGACAAAGGCAAGCTGCTGCAATGCGCCAAGCCGGCGGAGATCATCGCCAATCCAGCAACGCCGTTCGTCGCTGAACTGATCGGGACGAGTGAGCGGCCTTTCCGGCTGCTTTCGCTGGCCAGGGTAGCTGATCATATCGAGCCGGGGACGGTCGAGGGGCAGCCGATCGATTCTGGCGCATCCTTGCGCGACGCTTATGCCGAGTTGCTATGGTCCGGGCGTCCGGCTTTACCCGTGCGCCGCGACGGGCAAGTCGTGGGGCAGGTGACGCTGGAAGCATTGTCCCGGCTGGCGGCGCGGCCGCAATGACGATTGGTAATCTCCTGCGGCTGGTCGCCTTCGGTCTGCTGGTCGCGCTGCTGATTTCGCCGGAGCTGTTCACCGGGTTCTTCGGCCTTTTCACGAAGAACAATCAGCCGGCGATCTACAACCAGGGCAGCCTGCTCGATATCACGATCAATCACTTGGGCATCGTGCTTGCGGCCACTTTGGCAGCGACGGTGATTGCGGTTGGGCTGGCGATCATCGTGACGCGGCCATTTGGGGCAGAATTCCTGCCCTTGTCGCGCTCGCTGGCTAATGTGGGGCAGACCTTTCCGCCCGTCGCCGTCCTAGCGCTGGCAGTTCCCATGCTGGGTTTTGGTACGGCGCCGACGCTAGTCGCTCTGTTCCTTTACGGCCTGCTGCCGATCTTTGAGAATACGCTAACTGGGCTGACCAATCTGCCGCCGGCCGTAACCGATGCTGCCAAGGGCGTGGGCATGACGGGGTGGCAGCGGCTGGTCAAAATTGAGCTGCCGCTGGCACTGCCGGTGATCCTGGCTGGCGTGCGGCTTTCGACGGTCATTTCGCTGGCGACGGCAACGATCGGGTCGACGGTCGCGGCGCGGACGCTGGGCGAGGTGATCATCGCAGGCTTGTTGTCGAGCAACACGGCTTTCGTTTTGCAGGGCGGCTTGATCGTGGGCGTGTTGGCCGTGCTGATCTATGATGCGCTGTCGGCGCTCGAGCGCAGCCTGATGGCCCGTACCGGCCAATTGGGCCGCGCATCGGCTTAGGAACTTTCGGGGATATTGCGCATGTCTGACTTCGATCTTGTTGTGTCTGGCACTGTCGTGCTGCCCGATGCTGTTATCGAGAACGGTTTCGTCGCCGTACGAGACGGAAAGATCACGCTCGTGGGAGAGGGCACTCCACCGGCTGGGCGCGAACGCCATGAACTCGGCGAAGCATTGATCCTGCCCGGAGCAATCGATGCGCAGACCCATTCGCTGAGCCAGAAGGATCAGGAGGATTTCATCTGGTCGACGCGCTCGGCCGCGGCTGGCGGAGTGACCACCATTGTCGACATGCCCTATGACGAGGGCAATCTGGTGTGTTCGGCTGAAGCAGTGCAACGGAAAGTCGCCCATGCCGAGCCGCAGGCGCGGGTAGATTTTGCGCTTTATGGCACTGTGAACCCCGAAGAGGGCGCGTCGCGTATTTTCGAACAGGTCGAAGCAGGCGTCGTGGCGTTCAAGTTCTCGACCTTCGGTACTGACCCCGTTCGCTTCCCGCGAATTCCGTCAGCCCTGCTGGAAGAGTGCTTTGCCGCAATCACCCCGACCGGCTTGACCGCGGGCGTACACAATGAAGACGACGAGGCGGTTCGCGCTGCCATCGCCAAGGTCAAGGCATCGGGCATCACCGATTATCGCGCCCACGCCATGAGCCGCCCGCCGCTGACCGAACTGTTGGCGAGCCTGCAAATCTATGAGACTGGCGCGATGACCGGGTGTCCGGCGCATGTGGTGCACTGCTCGCTTGGCCGAGGATACGAGATCGCGCGCTCTTACCGCGACCAAGGGTTCGATGCGACCATAGAGTGCTGCATCCACTATCTTGTCTTGGATGAAGAAAACGACGTCAAGCGCCTGGGCGGCAAGGCCAAGATCAATCCGCCGATCCGCCCGAGGGCGGAGGTCGAGAAGATCTGGGAGCATGTGCGTCAGGGCAACGTGACCCTGGTGTCGACCGACCATGTGAGCTGGTCAGAAAATCGCAAGAACAATCCGGACATGCTCGCCAATGCGTCGGGTGTGCCAGGGCTTGAGGTGATGGTGCCATTGTTCGTCAAGGGCGCTCTGGAACGTGATATCCCGCTGACCTGGGCGGCAAAGCTGATGGCGCACAATCCGGCCCGGCACTTCCGCCTTGGGCAGAAGGGCGCGCTGGAAGTTGGCACAGACGCCGACATTGCTGTGCTGTTCCCCCGGCCTAAGCGCTACGACGCGGCGGAAAGCGGGCACAATGTGGTGGGCTGGTCGCCGTATAACGGCATCGAACTGCCCTGGAACGTAGGGCTGACTTACCTGCGTGGGCAGCAGGTGTTCGACGGTACCAAGGTTGCCGAGCCGGGCACGGGGCGGTTCGTGCGGCCAGAGGCGCGTGCGTGATCCCCAACTCCCCCATACGTGCCGACCGGATCGGCGCCGACATCGATGCACTAGCTGCGATCACTGAGCCCGGACGCCCTTGGACGCGGCGGGCTTTCACGCCGATGTTCCTCCAAGGACGGAGCTGGCTCGAACGAGCGATGCAGGCGGCGGGGGCGGTGACGCAGATCGATGCTTCAGGCAATCTGGTCGCCACGATCCCCGGCCAGCGGCCGGAGCTTGGCACGATCATGCTGGGCTCGCATTCGGATACTGTACCCGATGGCGGGCGGTTCGACGGGATCGCGGGTGTCATTGCAGGACTTGAAGTCGCCCGGGCGCTGCGGGACCAGGGTGTCGTGCTGGCACACAACTTGGAGATTGCCGACTTCTTGGCCGAAGAAGTGTCGATCTTTGGCGTGTCCTGCATCGGCAGCCGCGGCATGAGCGGCACGCGCCCGAAGGAATGGCTGGCGCGCGAAAGCGACGGCACCACATTGGAACAGGCCATCGGCCAAGTCGGAGGCAATCTCGTACGGCCGGGGCAGCGCGATGATATCAGGGCTTTCCTTGAACTGCATATCGAGCAGGGACCAGTGCTGCAGGATGAGCAACTGGATGTCGGCGTAGTGACGGCCATCGCGGGTATCACGCGTGTCGAGATCATTGTCGAAGGCCGGGCCGATCATGCCGGCACGACGCCGATGGGGTTGCGTAAGGATGCATTGACGACGGCATCCTGGATCGTGCTCGGCGTGGAGGAACTGGCCAAAGCGCTGGCCAGCGGCTCGGAGCATTTTGCGGCTACGGTGGGTGAGTTCGAGATGTCGCCCAATGCGGCGAATGTGGTGCCGGCGCGGGTGCGTATGTTGATTGATGCGCGGGCGGAAACGCGTGCCGACATGGACCGTTTTCTCAATGAATTAGGCAAGGGCGTTGCTGCGATCGGCCACAAAACAGGGGTGAACATTTCCGAGCCGCGCATTGTTTCAGACAATCCGCCAACGCCGCTTGATGCGGAAGTGCTCGACGTGCTCGATGCTGCCTGCGAAAGCGCGGGTGCCCGGCATCGGCGGATGGCTTCGGGGGCCGGCCATGACACGGCCTGGATGGCGCGGATCACAAGGGCCGCGATGATCTTTGTGCCGTGCAAGGATGGCCGCAGCCATTCCCCGGATGAGTTAGCCACCACAGACGACATTGTGCTGGGCGCCGCTGTCCTGCTGGATGCGGTCAAGGCGCTCGATATCAAACTGCAGGAGAAGATTTGATGGGGCGCATCCTGACCGAAAAGGACGTCGAAGCTGCCGTGCGCGGTGGCTCCGTCTATGCGGCTGGCGGAGGTGGCTGGGCGGATCATGGGCGCATGCTGGGGAAGGCAGCCGTCAGCATTGGCAAACCGGAGCTGGTCAGCATCGAGGAGTTGGACCCCAGCGATTGGGTGGCAACAGCCGCAGCCATTGGCGCTCCAGCATCGACCACGCCATGGGAAATGAGGGGCGTGGATTATGTGAAGGCCGTGCAACTGCTCCAGGATGCGCTGGGTGAGAAAGTCAGCGGCCTGATGGTCGGGCAAAACGGCAAGTCATCGACGCTCAATGGTTGGCTGCCCTCGGCGATCCTGGGCACCAAAGTGGTTGATGCTGTGGGCGATATTCGTGCGCATCCAACTGGCGACATGGGGTCCATCGGCATGGCGGGATCGCCCGAGCAGATGATCCAGACCGCGGTGGGCGGCAATCGGAGCGAGAACCGCTATATCGAACTGGTTACGCGTGGTGCGACTGCCAAGGTGTCGCCGATCCTGCGGACGGCGGCGGATATGTCGGGCGGGTTTATAGCCTCGTGCCGCAATCCGCTGCGTGCGAGCTATGTGCAAAAACATGCGGCGTTGGGAGGTATCTCGCTGGCGCTCAAGCTAGGCGAGGCGATGATCGCGGCAGAAGGGAAGGGTCCGGGCAAGATGCTTGACGCCATTGTCGAAACTACGGGCGGATCGATCCTGACCAAGGGTTATATCACCGAGGTCGATGTGACCTACACCAAGGAAGCCTTCGACATCGGCCGCATCCGGATTGGTGAGGGCGACAAGGCAACCACGCTCCACGTAATGAATGAATATATGGCGGTGGAAGATGTGGGTGGCGCGAGACTCGCAACCTTCCCCGACGTGATTACAACGCTGGATGCAGCGGGGCAGGCGCTGTCGGTGGGGCAGTTGGGGCGCGGCATGTATGTGTTCGTGCTGCATGTGCCGAAAACGGGAATACCGTTAAGTTCGAGTGTACTGGACCCGGCCGTGTATCCGTTTGTGGAAGAGCGCATGGGGATTGAACTGGCGCGGTATGCGTTGTCTTCGCTCTAGTCAGAAACAGGGTGTCACCCCGGCGAAGGCTGGGGTTCATCCTAAGGTGCTATGACGCTGGGCGATCTCAGGATGGATTCCGGCCTTCGCCGGAATGACACTGTGAATTGGCGCGCGCAGCGAGAACTTGAAAGAAAAAGCCATGCCCACACCCAATCCTCGCCACCCCAATTTCCCCATTCCTGGCGGTCCCGAGCTCCGCGCTAAGGGGTGGCGGCAGGAGGCGTTGCTGCGGCTGCTGGAGAATGTGCTCAGCGTTGGAGAGAACCCCGATGAACTGATCGTTTATGCCGCGCTGGGCAAGGCGGCGCGCAATTGGGCGAGCCACAAGGCGATCGTGGCAACACTGCTGCGGATGGATGAAGACCAGACGCTTTTGATCCAGTCGGGCAAGCCGATCGGGTTGCTCAAGACCCATGCCAAGGCGCCGCTGGTGATCATGGCCAATTGCAACATCGTGGGGCAGTGGGCCAAGGCGGAGGTGTTTTATGAACTGGAAAAGAAAGGCCTGATCTGCTGGGGTGGGCTGACGGCGGGGGCATGGCAATATATCGGCTCGCAGGGCGTGATTCAGGGTACCTACGAGATCTTCATGCGCATCGCCGAGAACCGCTTCGGCGGCAGCCTAGCGGGCCGGTTCATCCTGACGGCGGGCCTGGGCGGCATGGGCGGTGCGCAGCCACTGGCTGGGCGCATGGCCGGCGCCGCGATCCTGTGCATCGACATCGACCCGGAACGCGCCCGCAAGCGCAAGGAGATCGGCTACCTCGAAGAGATTGCGCCTGATCTCGATACGGCGCTGACCATGATCGAACGAGCCGTCGCGGAAAAGCGCGCGACGTCTATTGGCCTTGTCGGCAATGCGGCCGAAATTTATCCGGAGATCGCCCGGCGCGGCATCGTGCCGGACATCGTAACCGACCAGACCTCGGCGCATGATCTGGTTTATGGCTATGTGCCCAAGGGTATGTCGCTTGATGAGGTTCGGCGCCTGCGCGTGGAAGGGCCGGGGCAGTTGATGGCGGCCAGCCGCGCCTCGATTGTCGATCATGTGCGAGCCATGCTCCAGTTCCAGCAAGCGGGCGCCGAGGTTTTCGACAATGGCAATCTGATCCGCACCCACGCCAAGGCAGGCGGTGTGGAGAATGCCTTCGACATCAAGATCTTCACCGAAGCCTATCTGCGGCCTTTGTTCGCGCGGGCAATCGGGCCGTTCCGCTGGATGGCGTTGTCGGGCGATCCTGAGGACATCCGCAAGATTGATGACAAGCTGCTCGAGTTGTTTCCTGATAACAGGATCGTCACAAATTGGATTTCTCTGGCCCGTCAACACATTCCGTTCGAGGGACTTCCGGCGCGGATCGCGTGGCTGGGGCATGGCGAACGAACAGCGCTGGCAAGGGCGGTCAACGCCATGGTGGCGGATGGGACACTGGCCGGACCGGTGGCATTCAGCCGCGATCACCTCGACGCCGGCGCCATGGCGCACCCCAACATCATGACCGAGCGCATGAAGGACGGCTCGGATGCCATTGCTGACTGGCCGCTGCTCGACGCCATGCTGCTGTGTTCGTCCATGGCCGACCTTGTGGTCGTCCATTCCGGCGGGGGTGGATATGCGGGCTATATGACGTCAGCCGGGGTGACAGTGGTTGCGGATGGCACACCAGGCGGCGACGAGCGGCTGAAACATGCGCTGACCAATGATACGGCGCTGGGCGTGATGCGCTACGCCGATGCGGGGTATGAGGAGAGCTTGGCGGAGGTTGAGGCCAAGGGCATCGGGTATATCCCGGTGGGGTGAGGGAAGGCTGACCCCCACCTAACCTCCCCTTAGGAGGGGGGAGGTTAGGTGGGTGCTAAACCTCGTTCCGCCAGCTGAATTGGGGTGAATAGCCCAACATGCGCTTAGCTTTTTCGATGCTGAGCAAGGTGCTGTTGGTGGCGACATTGCCTTTCGTGGCGACGTCGGGAAACACTTCGGCCAGGAGCGACATGTTGGAGCGGCTCATCACCGTATCGGCGTTGGCGATGATGAAGGCTTCAAAACCGGTGAAATCAGCCTGGATGGCGCGGCGGACGGCCTGGGCGCCGTCGCGCGCGTCGATATAGCCCCAGAGGTTCCATTTGCGGGCGCGCGGGTCGGCGTCGAATTTGGGGAAAGCCCTGTAATCTTCGGGGTACATAACGTTGGAAAAGCGCAGGCCGACGATGCGCAAGGACGGATCCCAGCGGCAGAACTGGGCGGCCATGGTTTCGTCGAGCAGCTTGCCGAGTGAATAGGCCGACTCAGGACGCGGATAGTACTCTTCATCGACCGGTGCATAGGGCGGGGGCGTGTCGAAGGGTAGGCCGAGAACCGTTTCGCTTGATGCGAACACGACATTCTTGATGCCCGCGAGGCGGCAGGCCTCAAAGACATTGTAGGTCATGGGCACATTGTTGGCGAAGGTCCTGGCATTGGCGGCAAGGCCGGGAGCCGGAATAGCGGCCAGGTGAACGACGGCTTCAAAAGGACCGCCACGCTCGTCGACGCCGCCCAGAATCGCCGAAGCGACCTCGCCAAAATTTGCGAGATCGACGCGTACGCTGGGGCAGATCGGTTCGGGCAATGCATGCTGATCGACGTTCAAAACATCGTATCCATGGGCGACGAGATCTTTCAGGACCGCGCGCCCGAGCTTGCCACTGCCGCCCGTCACCAAGACCTTGGGCATGCGATCCTCCTCATTATCAAGCACTTAGCTGCTGCTTTTTGAACGTCGAGCATTGCACGGAAGCGCCGTCGTGCCAAGCGGCTGAGGAGGTAAACGGCCGATGAACGCTTCGATCACGATTGGTTCAAGCCCCACCAGGCTATGTGGGGACAAGGACGGCGCAGGGCCGTACCGCTTACATCAACAGGAGACTTCAAATGCGCAAACTTAGCACACTCGTTATCATCGCCAGCCTCGTCACTGCACTTGCTTCAACTGCCACCTACGCTCAGCGCGTTCCTGGTGGATCAACCTATCCGCAACCTTCCTCCGAGGGCTCCGAACCTGACTGCAGCAACGTTATGGGTTTCATGCGCTCAGTGAAACAGGCCGAGATCAAGGCATTCAATGGCGAACGCGTAGCACTCATTCCGGTCTGTGAAGACGGAACGCATCGCACCCGCAACTTTTACGGCACGCTATTCCGCGACGGCAATGCTGAACTGCTGCGTAAGCCGATTGCTGGTCATCCGACGCTGATCAACGCGCTCAAGGCTCGCGACTATGACCAGCACGACGTGGTTTCGGTCCGCTTCAGCGCCAACAACGGCATCATCTTCTACGTTCACCAGCGCGACATGCGTTGAGAGCAGCCGCGAGCTTGCCGCCAAGATGAACGCATTCTGAACGGCTATCTCAGAGCCGGTTCAAAGCGGCGGTGGCAAGCTGCCAACCACAGAACGAAATTGCTCTTGAGGGAGAGTTGAAATGAACAAGAACCAGGAAAAAGTATTAGTCGCTGCCTTGTGCGGTTTGGTTGTGACCGCCGCCGGCGCATTCGCTGTGCAGCCCGCAATGGCCGCAGGCTACAATGTCGACCAGCTGGCACAGGTGACTGGCGTCAGCAAGTGGGACAGCCTCAACGTCCGGAAGTGGCCGGCTAGCTATTCGCGCAAGGTTGGCGAATTTGCGCCAGGCGACCATGTCTGGGTCGAGCGCTGCATCGAAGCCAAGACGGGTGCCGATTGGTGCCTCGTTGATGCACGCGACACGCGCGGATGGGTGAACTCCCGTTATCTGACTGTCCGCACGGATTGGGATCTCTGATACCGTCCTTTCTCGTGCCTGACCTTCCTTCCCATGCTCTGTTGACTTTTCCGGTCCTGCGCTGTCTTGGAGACGGCCTGGACCGGAGCTTTTGTTTATGAACGCCAATCCTATTCTTGCCGAGACCACGCGCGGCAATTGGGTCGAGAACCGCCATCGCGGCGCCTTTGCCGTAGTGGACGCCAGCGGCAGGATTATCGCCTCGGCGGGTGACGTCGAGCGGCCGGTCTTTCCGCGTTCGGCGATCAAATCCATGCAGGCGCTGCCGATCTTTGCGCATGAGGCCGAGGGCAAATTTCACCATACTGCGGAAGAGCTGGCGCTAGCTTGTGCCTCGCATCATGGCGAGGATGCGCATGTTCAAACGGCAATTGGCTTGCTGGCTCGCATTGGCCTGAGTGCGGCTGATCTGGAATGCGGTGCGCATTTGCCGACCAATGGAGCGGCGCGCGAGGCGTTGCGCGCGGCGGGGCTGGACCCCAGCCCATTACACAATAATTGCTCTGGCAAGCATTCGGGCATGTTGAGCGTGGCGCTGGCGATGGGTGTGCCGACCAAGGGATATGTCGGCCGCGAACACGAGGTTCAGCGCGTAGTTCGTTCGGCAGTCGAGGCGGTGATCGGAGAACCATTGCACGAGGACCGGTGCGGGACGGATGGTTGTTCCATCCCGACCTTTGCCGCGCCGCTGCGCGCTTTTGCGTTTGGCTTTGCGCGCATGGCGACGGGGCAGGGGATCGCACCGGAGCTCGCTGCTGCCTCGCAGCGGTTGTTTGATGCAGCAACGAGCCATCCGCATCTGGTAGCAGGAACGGGGCACGCAGATACGCTCATCATGGAGGCGTTCGGTGGGCGTTTGATGCAGAAGGTGGGTGCCGAGGGCGTACAGTGTGGCGCCATTCGCGACAAAGGCTGGGGCTATGCGCTTAAGTGTGACGGCGGCAATATTCCCGCGTCTCAGGCGATGTTGGCGAGTGTGTTGCTGCGGTTTGCCGATCCGGATGAGAGGCAACGCAAATTGCTCGAAGGCTATGCCAGTCAGCCGATCAGGAGCGTGCGCGGCGCAGACGTGGGTATTCTGCGGGCACTCGCCTAGGTGCTGGAGACGTTAGGATAGCGCTCCAGATTTGTGAGCAGGTCGGGTTCGACGATGTCCGTCCAGGCCATGCCCACGACGTTATGGGTCCGGGCGTCGATGAGGTTGCCGGAGAGTTGGACGGCGCCGGCGCCTTCGACCACGCTGATGCCGATGCCGATATCGCATTCGGTAACGGTGTTGGAGCCGATCGTGACGTTGCGCAGATAGGGGCCATAGCCGGCAAGGAGCGCCAGGCCGGGCACGTTATGTATTGTGTTGCCCGTAATAGCTGCATCGGCTTCAGCGGCGATGCCGATAGGTACGGTATCGGGGTTGACCTCAGAGCGCGGAGCAATATTGCGCACGATATTGCCGCTGCAGACGGCGATCTGGCCGCCTGAATCCATATTGGTCATGGAAATGCCGGTGGCAGCGCCGTCCACGATGTTGCTCGAAATAATCGAGCCGGAAAAGCCAAATTCGGAGAAGATGGCGACTTCACCGCAACGCAGGCATTGATTGCCGGAAACGACGGTATCGTTCGTGGCGTTGAGGCGCACGGCGGTGAACGCGCAGTCGGTGATGTGATTGCCCGAGACGATTACCCCATCGGCGCGAAAGACGTTGATGCCATTGCCGTTCTGGCCGTTGCCGCCGGCGCGCCAGTCGATGTCACTGATCCGATTATTGGTGAGGATGGAGCCGTCAGGCCCCGGTTCCGAGCGCCAGACGCGAATGCCGGCATTGCCGCAGTCGCTGATGATATTGCCATGAACCAGCAGGTGGAAGTTGTCGAGTGCGTGAATGGCTGCGTCACCGAGACCTGAGAAGGTGCAGTCGCGGACCTTGCTGCTGGAGCCGGTGATCTGAAGACCGATGCCGGGTGCGTCAAGGAACTGACAGCGCTCGATCGTCACGGAAGCGCTGCCCTCAAGAGCCAGCAAGGGCGCGTCGCCACTGTTTCCAGTGAAACCGATGTCGCGCAGGACCAGATCGGTTTGCCCTGAAATCGAACCGATGCTCGCGCTGTCGGCTACTAGCCAGGTCATGCCTGGTACGCCCTCGATAACCAAGCCGCCAGGAAAGGCGAGATTGGCTACTTTGAACCGTCCAGGCGGCAAGGAGACGCGACCGGTTCGGAACGAGCCGGTAAGCGCGTCTTGAATGGTTTTGGTCTGATCGCCTTCGATCTCCGGTTCGGCCTGTTGCGCCTTTGCAGGCATTACGGCAAGGCCGGTGGCAATCCCGGCAAGAACAAGACGGCGGTTTGGGCGGGGTGATCTGCTCATACGGCAAACTTCGCATCTATTTGCGCAAGAGACGAGACAAAGCCGCTCCATTGGTGAACGCTCTTGAGCTTGTCGGGGGCTCTGGGCTGGCTATAACGGTCCGGTGTAATTTGCAGCAGGTGCTTCATGCTTGTGGACGGCAAGATCTTTATGGGCGTGAGCGAGCGGGCGGAGTATCTGGACCTGCGCGTTGCCAACCGGCATGGCCTAATCACCGGCGCGACCGGTACGGGCAAGACTGTCAGCTTGCAGGTGCTGGCTGAGGGCTTTTCGGCGGCGGGTGTTCCGGTGTTCGCTGCTGACATCAAGGGCGATCTGTCCGGCCTCGGGAAGATGGGGGCGACGCAAGGGTGGCAAACCAAGCGGGCACAAGACATCGGCTTTGCCGAATACCAAGACGATGTGTTTCCGGTGATCTTCTGGGATCTGTTCGGGCGGCAGGGGCATCCGGTGCGCGCAACGATCTCCGAGATGGGACCGCTGCTGCTGAGCCGCATGCTGGAACTCAATGATACGCAGGAGGGCGTGCTCAACATCGCCTTCAAGCTCGCCGACGATGAGGGCCTTCTACTGCTCGAACTCAAGGATTTGCGGGCGCTACTGATCGATATTCAGGAACGGAGCAAGGAAGTCTCCACTCGCTACGGCAATGTCGCGGCTGCTTCGATCGGTGCTATCCAGCGGGCCTTGCTTGTTCTGGAGCAGCAAGGCGCGGACGGTTTCTTCGGTGAACGCGCGCTGGAGATTGCCGATCTGATGCGGACCGACCGGGATGGGCGCGGCTTTATCTCCATTTTGGCGGCTGACGACCTGATGCAGGCGCCGCAGCTTTATGCAATTTTCCTCCTTTGGATGCTTTCGGAACTGTTCGAGGAACTGCCGGAGGTAGGTGATCTGGATAAGCCCAGGCTGGTGTTCTTCTTTGATGAAGCACACCTTTTGTTCGACGATGCGCCCAAAGCGCTGGTCGAAAAGGTTGAGCAGGTGGTTCGGTTGGTGCGCTCCAAGGGCGTAGGCGTATACTTCGTGACGCAGAACCCGATCGACATTCCCGAGACGGTTTTGGCGCAATTGTCCAACCGCTTTCAGCACGCTCTGCGCGCCTATACGCCGCGTGAGCAGAAGGCCGTCCGGGTAGCGGCCGAAACATTCCGGCCCAATCCCGCGTTCTCGACCGAAGAGGTCATTACGCAACTTGGCATTGGAGAAGCGCTGGTGTCGGTGTTGGAAGACAAAGGCGTACCGTCGATGGTTGGGCGAACCCTGATCCGGCCGCCATCGGCGCAGGTGGGGCCGCTGAGTGCTGAGGAGCGTCGCCACCTCATCGCCAACTCGCCGGTAGCAGGTGTCTATGACTCGGTGGTGGACCGTGAATCAGCGTTCGAGACGCTGGCGCGCAAGGCGCGTGACCGGCAATTGGCCGAGGAACGCCAGCGCCAGGACGACGAGATCAGCAAGGCGGAGCGCACCTATGCCGAGCCGCGCCAGAGACGTGTCTCCAATCGGCAAACGCCGGTGGAAGCAGCCATGAACTCATTGGCCAGGACCGTTGCCAACCGGCTGGGGAACGCGCTCGTGCGCGGCATCCTCGGCAGCCTCAAGCGGGGCCGTTGAGCGATGGCAGAACTGACCAGCAGCCCGCCCATTCTTGCAGTCTTTGCCTCGGACAAAGGACCGGGCGATCCGGAACGCGCATCGATCATGAGCCAGGCAGGGACGTATTTCGCCCGGCGCGGCGCCTCGCTGGTGGTATTGGCCGAGAATGGCGTGATCCCCGTTCCACTGATCACTGCGGCGCGTACTGCGGGAGGGCAGGTGCAGATCGTGGGGGATGGTTCCATCGTGCTGCCGGCCGCTTTGCGGGACGTGACGTTGGCGGTGCTTGATCATCGCGAGGAGCGGCTATCGCGCATCGCCGATCTGGCGAGTGCTTTTGTCGCCCTGCCGGGATCGCTTGCCTCGGCGACATCGCTGTTTGGCGCCTGGGCCGCAGCGCGCAGCCGGGGGCGAGAACTACCCGTAGTCATGCTCAACCGTCACAGAGCCTTCGAGGTGGTCCGTGGGTATGCCGCAGATGTGCTGTCGCCCGGGCTACCTGGTCACGACAAGTCCGTGCAATTCGCCGACACCATTGAGGACCTGTGGAGCCGGGTGAGCCGCTTGTTGAACGAACAGCACTAAGACTGGAGCTCTCCCCGCTAAGGTGCTGGATCGAATAGCGCCGCGGCACGTTGCTTGCGCAAACCCTTCTGGAGGCAAGCAATGGCCAACCAATATTTAGGCGCAGCCCTTATCTGCATTAGCTTGGCTTTGGGCGGACCTGCCCACGCCCAGCAATCGGGCAATTGGGCAGAATATGTTGACCCGCAATATGGGTTTTCCGCGGAACTGCCTTATGGATTGTTTGAGCCCCTGGAAGATGATGGCACGGGCGGCCTAACGCTGGGTGAGGTGGGCGGCACTGGCCAGATCAGCATTTATGGTGGCAATGCCGAAGGGCTGACGCTGGATGGCTTTGCCGAGCGCCTGACCAGCGGCAACGAGGTGCGCAGCATTACTTATCGGGCCGAAGGGCAAAGCTGGTTTGTGCTCTCAGGGTTTTATGAGCCGGAAACTGGCGGCGAACCGCTAATCTTTTACACCAAGCTGCTGCTATCGGCGGACCGCGAGACCTTTTCGGCCTTTGAGATCAGCTACGATGCCAACGAGAAGGCGCGTTATGACGAACTGGTCAGCCGGATTGAAGACAACTTCACGCGTCCGCCTGCGGGCTAGGCGTCGAACGAGGGCTGGTGCTTGCGGCGGTCGGGAAAAAGAGGAACGACGTTGTCCGCTTCGCGCCGCGCGGGAATAGTCTTTGGCACCGGCATGGCAACGCGGTTGCGGCGCTCGGGGCCACGATAGCCGCCAAGCACGCCAATGACGCTGCGAGCACGCAAGCGAGCCTGGATACGCTGCAGCAGATGGCGCGGCGACATCGGCTTGATAACGACTTCGTCGATGCCGGCACTGATTGCCTGATGACGCATAGAAGGCGTGATTGTCCGTGTCAGGGCGATCACGGGAACGTCCTGGGACACAAGATTGCTGTTGAGCCGGATGGCTTCGACCATCTCATAGGCGGGCCTGCCCTCGCGATCGAAATCGCAGACCAGCACATTAACGGGTGCCAGGCGCATATAGGCGATCAACGCGAGTTCACTATCGAACTGGCGAACCTTAAGGCGCGAGTCGCCAGCGACGACCATGGCCAAAAGCGCGGTGAGCGCCTGGTTGGCCGCAATGATCGCTACGACTTTTGCTGGTTCGGACAAGCCACTTCCCCGGATTAGTAAAGAAAGCGTTACCATGCCCGAACGCTGCGTAGAAGTACCGGTTCCGAAGATTGGCAGTTGATTAAGGAAATAAGGTGTTGGCCTGGAGGGCAGCAAAAAGCCCGCCGGTCAGTGACGCGGCGGGCCGAAAGGCTTTGGTGAAGCTTAGCGGGCTTGCTCGTACATCTGCTCAACGTGTTCCCAGTTCACCAGATTGTCGAACCAGGCTTCGAGGTACTTCGGCCGGGCGTTGCGGTAGTCGATGTAGTAGGAGTGCTCCCAGACGTCGACGCCCAGGAGCGGATGCGCGCCGTGAACAAGTGGCGATTCGCCATTCGGAGTCTTGGTGACTTCGAGCTTGCCGTGCTTGAGCGAGAGCCAGGCCCAGCCAGAGCCGAACTGTGTGGTGCCGGCGGCGATGAAATCGGCGCGGAACTTGTCGAACCCGCCCAAATCCGAATCGATGGCTGCCTGCAACGCGCCCGGCAGCTTGTTGCCGCCGCCGTTGGGCTTCATCCAGTTCCAGAAGTGCACGTGGTTGTAGTGCTGGCCGGCATTATTGAAGAGGCCGGCATTCTTGCCATAGCTCTCCTTAACGATGTCTTCGAGCGGCAGGATCTCCAAACCCGAGCCTTCCAGCAGCTTTTCGCCATTCGTGACATAGGCCTGGTGGTGCTTGTCGTGGTGGAACTCGAGCGTTTCTGCCGACATGTAGGGGCCCAGCGCATCATAGGCATAGGGCAGGGGCGGCAGGGTGAACTTGGTGGACATGGGAAGCCTCCGTTTTTGGTTAGACGCTGAGGAAGATCGCCCTAAGCTATAGGCCGATTGTGACGCTGTAACAATTACTTGGAACCGAATGATCCTTCCAAGCCAACGGCGTTGAGCGCAAAGGCATAGCACATGGCGGTCTCCTTGAGGCGATCGAATCGTCCCGAAGCACCCCCATGGCCGGCGCCCATGTTGGTCTTGAGATATAAGGGTGCATCGCCAGTCTTGGTTGCGCGCAATTTGGCAACCCACTTGGCGGGCTCCCAATAGGTGACGCGCGGATCGGTAAGGCCGGCTAGGGCGAAGATGGGCGGATAGTCCTTGGGGGCGACCTGCTCGTAGGGCGCATAGGCCGCGATGCGGGCATAATCATCGGGCGAGGCGAGGGGATTGCCCCATTCGGGCCACTCGGGCGGGGTGAGCGGCAGGGTTTCATCGAGCATGGTGTTAAGGACGTCGACGAACGGAACCTGCGCGAGGATGCCGGCCCAGAGATCAGGGCGTATGTTGGCGACGGCGCCCATCAGCATGCCGCCGGCCGAGCCGCCTTGGGCAACGATGCGGCCATTGGCGGTATAGCCCTCGGCAATCAGCATCTCGGCCGAGGCGATGAAATCGGTGAAAGTGTTGGTCTTGTGCTCGCGGCGGCCTTGGGCATACCAGCGATAACCCTTTTCCATGCCCCCACGGATGTGGGCTGTGGCATGCACAAAGCCGCGGTCGACCAGCGACAGGGCGGAGATGGAAAAGGCGGCGGGCATGGACATGCCATAGGCGCCATAGCCGTAAAGCAGCGCCGGGGCGGTGCCGTCGAGCTCAATGCCCTTGCGATAAAGGACCGTGACCGGAACGTGCTCGCCATCCGGCGCGGTCGCGAAGAGGCGGCGGGTTTCGTAATCGTCGGGATTATGGCCGGAGGGCACTTCCTGCTCCTTGAGCAGGGTGCGAGTGCCAGTTTGAAGATCGACATCGTAGGTGCGCGATGGCGTGGTGGGCGAGGAATAAGACAGGCGGAAAACGCTGGTGTCGAACTCGTAGCCGACGGACATGCCAAGGGAATAGGCCTCCTCGTCGAACTTGACGGTATCCTCGACACCTGAGCGCAGATCGCGCACGACAATGCGCGGCAAGCCTTCGAAGCGCTCGAGACGGAGCATGTGGTTCTTGAGGACGATCACATCGAGGATCAGAATGCCTTGCTGGTGCGGCACAAGATCGGTCCAGTTCTCGGCGGATGCATTATCAACAGGGGCGGTCACAATCTTGAAGTCTTCGGCGCCGTCCGCATTGGTGCGGATATAAAGCAGGCCATCGCGTTCATCGATGTCGTATTCGCGCTCGGGCAGGCGTGCATCCACCAAGCGGGGCTCGCCGCCAAGCTCGGCGTCGATCAGCCAGCATTCCGATGTCTGGTGATCATGGGCATCAATGACGATGTATTTGTCGCTGAGGGTACGACCGACACCGACGAAGAAACCTGGGTCTGATTCCTCGAAGATGATGGGATCGCTCGCTTGGTCGGTGCCGATCGTGTGGAGGCGGACGCGGAAGGGCCGGTGATTGTCGTCGTATTCGGTATAGTAGATGGCGCTGGAGTCTTGGCTCCAGACGTAGGAACCAGCGGTGTCCTTGATGATCTCGGGACTGTCAGTGCCCGTCTCCATGTCACGGATGACAACGTCGTAATATTCCGAACCGGCGCGATCGGCGGCCCAGGCTAGATAGCGGTGCGAGCGGTCGTGCTCGGCGCCAGCAAAGCCGAAATAGTCGTCGCCCGCTTCGATGTTGCAATCAAGGAGGATGGTTTCGGGACCACCTTCGCGCGGAGTGCGCACAATGAGGGGGTATTGTTTGCCTTCGAGCATACGCGAATTGTAGGCGAAGGGACCGTCGGGCGAAGCGATGCCGCTGTCGTCTTCCTTGATACGGCCGCGAATCTCCTTGTAGATTTTGTCCTGTAAGGTATTGGTCCGGCTGCCGAATTCAGCTTCGAAATAGTCGTTCTCGGCTTCAAGATAAGCGCGGATTTCCGGATCGAGCTTTTCAGGCTGCTGCATCACCTCCTGCCAGTTGTCCGCACGCAGCCAGTTGTAAGGGTCTTCACGCGTCACATTATGGAAGGTGGCGGCGTGTGGCTTGTGGGCGGCGATCGGCGGATTGGGCTTGGTCATCAGGTAATCCAGAAGAGGCAGGTCCCCTCCACATAGGGCGCAGGGTTGCGCTAGGGAAGGGCTGGCCCTCATTGGCCCAAGCAGATTATCCCCACATGCCAAACGGGCCGGACCGTTTAGGCTTGTCTGCTTCGTCTTAAACGTTAAGGTCCGCAAGCAAACGCAGGATTTAGAATCGGATCAGGGGCAGTTGGAACCGGGATTGGAAGTGAGCATAGCACTGGTGGCGATTGGGCCATTTGTGGCTGCGATGCTTGCCCCCTTGGTGCAGCGGTTCACCAAGCCATTTGCAGGCTGGTTGCTGGCGCTGGTGCCGGCAGCGATCTTTGTTGTTCTCTGGAGCCTGCTTGGTGACGTGGTAGACCGGGGCTTCCTGGTCGTCAGCTTTCCCTGGGTTCCGGATTACGGACTCGATCTGTCGTTTTTCATCGATGGGTTGAGCCTGACCTTTGCCCTGACAATTTCCGGCGTCGGTGCGCTGATTGTCCTTTATGCCGGCGCCTACCTAAAGGGTCACCCGCATCTTGGACGGTTCTTGGCTTTCCTCCTGGCATTCATGGGATCCATGCTGGGGTTGGTGCTGGCCGACAGCATGGTGGCGCTGTTCGTGTTTTGGGAACTGACGGCCATCACGTCGTTCCTGTTGATCGGGTTCGATCATGAGCGGATGGCCGCACGCCGGGGTGCAATCCAGGCGCTGGTGATCACCAATATGGGCGGCATGGCGCTGCTGGTTGGGATTGTGCTGTTGCGCCAGATCAGTGGCGTCTGGGAACTGAGCGACCTGCGCGCGCTGGACGGGTTGGTTCGTGAGCACAGTCTCTATGGGTTGGTGCTGGCGTGCATCCTGATGGCTGCCTTCACCAAGTCGGCGCAATTGCCATTTCATTTTTGGCTACCGAACGCCATGGAAGCGCCGACGCCGGTCTCGGCGTTCTTGCACTCCGCAACCATGGTTCAAGCGGGTGTCTATCTACTGGCACGCATGACGCCGGTGCTGGGCGGAACAGCGGCGTGGAGCACTATTCTGGTTTGCTTTGGGGGTGCGACACTGCTCTGGGGCGCGGCATTGGCGCTGCGACAGACCGATCTCAAGCAGATGCTGGCGCAAACCACGATTGCTTCGCTGGGACTGCTCGTTCTGCTGATCGGGCTTGGGTCGGAGGCGGCGATTGCGGGCGTGGCCGCTTACTTCGTGGCGCACGCGCTCTATAAGGCGGGGCTCTTCATGGTAGTCGGCGCGATCGACCATGAAACCGGAACGCGCGACATCACGGCGTTGAGCGGCATGGCTGACCGCATGCCAGTGACGTTCATTGCAGCCGTGCTCGCAGCTCTGGCGATGATCGGCCTGCCGCCGACGCTCGGGTTCTTTGCCAAGGAGGAAATGCTGCTGGGCGCCTTTGGTCCGCAGTGGCTGCAGGTGCTTGCCTTGATCGTCTTGATCGCGGGCAATGCGCTTCTTACGGCCGTTGCTGGCCTAGTCATGATAAAACCGTTCCTGGGGATCGTGGGGCCCACGCCGAAGTCCGCTCATGAGGCACCTATCGCCATGCTTGTGGGGCCGCTCCTTCTTGGCGGCGCCGGCATTGTTGCAGCCTTGATGATCGATTGGTTCGGAGCGGAAGTCATCGCTCCAATGGCCTCATCGATTTTGGGGATGCCGGCAAAGCCGCACGTGTCCTGGGCCATAAATTTCAGCAGCCCGATTGTTTGGCTGTCAGTGTTGACTTGGGGGCTGGGTTATTTTGTCTACCGGCAGGCCGAACGTATCCGCACCCTGCTGGGCCGGGCCGAGCGGGCGCTGGGATGGACGGCAGACCATGTGTTCGACGCCGCAATATTCGGGCTTATCCGGCTTTCGGGTCGAGTAACGCGCGGTCTGCATCATGGAAGGCTAGAGCTTTACATGGTGGTGGTGTTTGCCGCTTTGGCATTGGCGCTGCTGGTGCCCACTATTGCGCTGGGCGGTCTCAACGCGATCCGGATCGGCCAGATGCCGGATGTCCGGCTGCATGAATGGGGCATTCTGGCGCTCGCTGTAGCAGGCCTTGTGGCTGTCGTGCTCGCGCCGACGCGGCTTATTGCGATCTTGGCGCTCGGCGTGCAAGGGGCGGCAGTGGCGCTTATTTTCCTCTTGTTCGCCGCGCCTGACCTTGCCTTCACCCAGCTGATGGTCGAGATCCTCTCAGTCATTATTCTCACTCTAGTCATGACGCGGCTGCGGCTCGATGAGCGCGACCCGCGTCCGCTTGAGGACTGGACGCGTGACGGCGTGCTGGCGCTGGTGTGCGGCGGAGCCGTTAGCCTGGTTTTGCTGATGGTGCTAAGCGGCCCGCTCGATACCACGCTCAGCGACTTCTTTGCCGCCACCAGCGTCCCGATTGCGCATGGCGCCAACATCGTCAACGTCATCCTGGTGGATTACCGCGGCTTTGATACATTGGGCGAGATTGCCGTGGTGATGGCTGCCGCCATGGCGGTAGTGGCACTGCTGCGCACGCGCAAGCGTGTTGCCAAGCAGAACGGTGAAGCATGAACACCGTGATCTTTCGGGCAGTCGCACCACTGATCGTCGGCACCATGTTGGTGTTCTCGGTTTATATCTGTCTGCGCGGACACAATGAGCCTGGCGGCGGCTTCATCGGCGGGTTGATCGCCGCTTCCGCTATTGCGGTGCTTGGCATGTCCTGGGGACGCGACGCGGCACGGCGAGCCCTGCGGTTCGATCCGGTGGCAATCGCAGCCTTCGGCGTTTTGCTTGCTGCGGCCTCAGGCCTGCTCTCGCTGTTCACCGGCAACAGCTTCATGACCAGTATCTGGCTCTACCTTGAACTAGGCGGCGCCACTTTGCCGCTGTCAACGCCCCTGTTCTTCGATATTGGCGTGTTTCTGGTTGTCCTTGGCGCCTTGTCCGCCATAGCGCTTGGCCTCGAAACCGATGACGGGGAGGGGCTCTGATGGAACTGGTTCTTGCGCTTATGGTCGGTGTGTTCGTGGCGACGGGTGTCTACCTGCTATTGTCCCGTGCGCTAATCCGCATGCTCATGGGCATTCTCGTGCTCGGCAACGGCGTAAACCTCCTGATCTTCACGGCGGGCAGGTTGACCCGCGAAGCGGCGCCGATCGTGCCGCCAGGGCTGGAGCAAGCCACCGGGCCGATTGCCAATCCTCTGCCGCAGGCGCTGATCCTTACTGCCATCGTCATCGGCTTTGCCATGTTCAGTTTTCTGCTGGTGTTGGCCTATCGCGCTTATCAAACGCTCGACTGTGACGACACGGACGCCATGCGGATGGCCGAGCCAGTCGATTCGCCCAAGCCGCCGCTGAGCTACTGATGGAAAATTTGGTGCAAACGTCAGGCGTCCCTATCGCCGATTGGATCGTGGTGCTGCCGCTTGTGCTGGCGCTGGTGGGCGCGGCACTGGGCTTGATGCTGCGCAACAATGGGCGCGTTACATTTCTTCTGACGCTGCTGGTTTTGACGGGGATCATCGCCTGCGAAGGGGCCCTCGCATGGCGCATTTGGAACGAAGGTCCGGTCAGCATGACCATGGGCAATTGGCTGCCGCCCTTCGGGATCAGTTTTGCGGCCGATCTGTTCGGAGCAGGGTTTGCCCTTGCGGCTTCCGTGGTCACGCTGCTCGTCGTCATCTTCGCCGAAGCGGACCGCTCGGCGGCCGATGGACGGGACGGCTTTCATGCACTCGTCATGCTATTGCTGGGCGGCGTCACCGGCTCGTTTCTCACGGGCGATCTCTTCAACCTTTATGTCTGGTTCGAAGTGATGCTTATTGCTTCGTTCGGCCTGATCGTGTCGCGCGGCACGGCGATGCAGCTCGACGGCGCGGTCAAATACGGGTTCCTCAATTTTCTGGCAACGACCCTGTTCTTGCTGGCGCTAGGCTTGATTTACGGCCTGCTCGGCACCTTGAACATGGCCGACATTATCGGCAAGGCGGCTTCGGCCGACCCGGCAGCGATCACGGCTATTGCCGCCTTGCTGCTGCTCGCTTTTGGCATGAAGGCTGCGGCCTTTCCGGTTAATGCCTGGTTGCCGGCATCCTACCATGCGCCGCCCGCGGCGATCTCGGCACTGTTCGCCGGCCTTCTGACCAAGGTTGGCGTTTATGCGGCGCTGCGAAGCCTTGTGGTGCTGCTGCCAGCCAGCCGCGAAATCCTGGAACCGGTTATTGCGCTCATGGCGATCGGCTCCATGCTGCTCGGACCCATGGGGGCGATCGCGGAAACCAATCTGCGGCGCGCCATCGGCTTTCTGGTGATCGGAGGCATCGGCGCGGCGCTTGCCGGTATTGCCTTGGCCGGGCAGGGCGGCACAGGCGGAGCGGGAGCCTACATTTTCCATTCCATGCTGACGATGACAGCGCTTTATCTAGTTGCTGGTTTGATTGAGCGGGCGAGTGGGCAGACCGATACGCGCCAGATGGGCGGGCTTTATGCTAGCAATACAGCGCTTTCAATCATGTTCCTGCTGCTGGTCCTCGCCGTTGCTGGCGTTCCGCCGTTGCTTGGCTTCTGGCCCAAGCTCTTGCTGATCGATGCCGGGTTGGCCCGGGGCGGCTGGTTGGGCGGCTTGCTCGTCTTGGCGCTGGTGCTCAATGCCATTTTGACGCTGATCGCCGGTACGCGAATCTGGGCGCATGTGTTCTGGCGCCAGCGGAATGCGGAGCCGATGCAAACGGAGGTTAATCCCACCCGCATTTATCTACGCTATGGTGCGGCTGCAGCTATTGTGGGGCTGACGGTGATCATTGGGCTTTGGCCCAATTGGCTGTTTGCAGCGGCCCGCGTCGGTGCGGCCGATCTGCTTGACCCGGCGCGTTATGTGACGGCAGTCGGGCTGGCTGGGAGTGTGCCATGAAGCAGATTGTCTTTGCCGTTGCCCTGGTCATCCTTTGGGCCGCCATTACCGCCAACTTCTCAACGCCTAATCTCCTGCTCGGCGCAGTGGTGGCGATCGGTGCGCTGGCATTCCTGCGCCGCTCGTTCTCGCAGCCGCTGCGGTGGGGCAAGCTGCGGGCTATCGTGTCGTTGGCCATGTCGTTTCAGTTCGAACTGCTCGTCAGTGCCTTCCGTGTTGCCAAAATTGTCCTGACGCCCAACCTCAAAGCGGTTCTGCGACCGGCGATTGTGGCCTTCCCGCTCAGCGTCAAGAGCGATGCGGAGATTGCAACGCTTGCCAACCTTATAACACTGACTCCGGGGACGCTGAGCGTTGATGTCTCCGAGGATCGTTCGGTGCTTTATGTGCATGTGCTGAGCTTTAGCAGCAAGGATCAGTTCATCGCCGAACTGGCAGGCGGGTTCGAGCGGCAAGTCAGGGAGGTATTTGCATGACCCCGGCAGAAGCGGTTTCTTGGGCGAGCACGATTGCTCTGGTGCTGCTCGGGCTGGCTTTACTGCTGTCGCTGGCGCGAATCATGATCGGACCATCCTTGGCTGATCGCGTGCTGTCGCTTGATCTTCTAACCGTCCTCGTCATGGGCTTCGTGGGTGCGCTGGCGATCCGCACCGGGCTGACGCTCTATATCGACATTGCCATTGCCCTGGCTTTGCTTGGCTTTCTCGCAACCATTGCCTTCGCGCGGTACATCCTGTCGCGCCGCAAAGCAGGGGAGCATGAGCCATGATCGCTGACCTGGCCATTTACGCCGGATGCGTGCTGCTCGTTGCTGGTGCGCTGTTTTCGCTGCTGGCGGCAATTGGTGTTCTGCGGTTGCCGGACTTGCTGACGCGAATGCATGCTGCGTCCAAAGCAGGTGCCGTAGGCGGCGGATTGATCCTTTTGGCAGTGCCGCTCGTTACACTGGACGGCAGTGTCGCACTGCGTGCAATACTGGGCGTAGTGTTTCTGCTTCTTACAACGCCTGTCGCAGCACATCTTCTAGCGCGCGCTAGTCTAGGCACAAAAGACGAGACATCATCAGTACTGACGTTGGATGAATTACGGCATAAAAAAGGCTCGACTGAATAGCCAAGATACATGCGGAGGTTACATGTAAATTGCGTTCAATTGGGTTGCCGTACACGATAAACAGCCTTAGATGTGAATCACAGCCACAATTCCCTGTTGCGGCCCAGTAATAATGGAAGGTTGAATGATGAATGATACCGCCGGTGCGGCGACCGGTCATGAGCAAGAGTTGATCGAGCTTAGCACCGAAATCGTCGCGGCCTATGTGAGCCACAATGCTCTAAGCCCATCCGATTTGCCCAAGTTGATTGCCGAAGTACATGGCGCACTCAAGTCTCTGTCTTCCAACGAGGCGCCTGTTTCTGTTGAAGAACTGAAGCCCGCCGTGCCTGTGCGCAAATCGGTCGCATCCGACTATATTATCTGCCTCGAAGACGGCAAGAAGTTCAAATCGCTCAAGCGCCATCTGCGCACGCACTACAATCTTTCGCCGGAAGAATACCGCGAGAAGTGGGGCCTGCCACCAGACTATCCGATGGTCGCGCCAAATTACTCGGCCACCCGCTCCAAGCTGGCCAAGGACAATGGCCTGGGCCGCAAGGCAGCCTGAGGCAGCTAACGCAACGAGACGTCGCGTCTGTGTGCCTAAGAAGAAGGCGTGCCGACCCCGGCGATAACCAAAATCACACGGCCGCTCCTTGGAGTGGCCGTTTGATTTTATGGGGCAACAACTTATCCCACTTATCCCCCTGAGCTTGCCTTTCTTCAGAATATAGGAATAAATTCCTGTATCTGGAGGAGGTGCTCCGATGATCGACTCGGCAGAACTGGCTGTTTCGCGTTATCCAAACCGGGCGATAGACGAAGTCATATCACTTGTCGCGCGAGAAAAAAATGTGCCGCAGAGGCTAATTAGGCATCGTTCAAGGTGCCGGTTGAAGGCTTCGCAGGCACGCCATCTGGCGATGTACTTGTCCTACGTCGTGCTCGGCCGGACGCTGGCTGAAATTGGAGATGAGTTCGGCCGGGACAGGACTACAGTCTCATATGCTTGTGCCCAGATCGAGGATTTGAGGGACGACCCGGCCTTCGATGCCGAGGTGTCCCGGCTAGAAAGCTGGTTGGAGAACGTATGCGAGGACAAGCGCGATGCAACGGCCTGAAGAGAGTACACTGTTACGGCTGGCCAGCGCTAGAAATGGCGAGGAAGCATTTCTGGCGCCCCACCATTTGGCAGCAGCCAATAGGTTCGAGCGGTTGATCGCCCGGGCGATGCTTGGCCCCCGGTTGACTATGTCCTATGATCCGGCACGAGCCAGCGGCGGGCAGCGGGGGACGGGTAATGCTATGGTGGAGATGACCGACACGGCGGCCGAGGCGCGCCAGCAGCTGAACCGGCTTGCCAGCGGGCTTCCCCGTGATTGCTGGAACGTGGTGTTCGACGTCTGCGGCATGGGCAAAGGGCTGCAGACGATCGAAACGGAGCGGGCCTGGCCCCGCCGTAGCGCCAAGCTGGTGCTGCGCGTTGCGCTGGATCAACTGGCTGGTGAGTTCGGGCTTCTGCCCCATGTGGCTGGCAGCGCAGGTGGAGCAACGCGGAACTGGCTGGAAGAACGCCTGCCGCTGATCGGCGAGGCGCCTTAGCTCAGCGCCTTGCCTTCTGAGCGAATGCGATTGACCATGGCGACCAGGCCATTGGAGCGCTGCATGCCCAGATGCTCGCTGAGGCCGATCTTCTTGAACCACTCGATCGCGTCTGTATTGGCGATCTCGGATGCAGGCCGGCCGGAATAAAGCGCAATGAGAATAGCGACAAGGCCTTTAGTGATGATGGCATCCGACTGGCCGCGGAAGTTCAGATTGGCAGCGGCGTCGGAACGGTCAACGTCGGAGACAAGCCAGACATTGGAGGCGCAGCCCTTAACCCGGTTTTCTGCGTTCTTTTCAGTTTCTGGCAGCTCAGGCAACGCTTGCCCAAGCTCGATGACATAGGTCAGCCGGTCCTCCCAATCATCGAGTAGAGAAAGGTTCTCGGCAATCTCATCAAAGGCGGCTGGCTGGGTCATGACTGCTATCTAGGGTGCGCCACAATCGGCTGCAAGACAAAGCCAACGCTGCAGGCAATGTTAGTGTTGCGAGCGTGATTTGAACAAGAAAAGGCCCCAGGCACGCGGTTGGCGCATCTGGGGCAAGGCCAGCGGAGGATGGAGTTCGCTGCTTGGGGAAGCGGCGCGACCGCTGGTGTCATCAGGCGCCAGTTAGGCGCCTAACCCGTGCGGTCCGGCCGGGGCCTAGGATAGGGAGCTGGATCGCTGGCCGGCACTGCATGCATGGGAACGCCGGCGGTCGGGGAGGGCTGGAGGACGGCAGCGGCGACGGCCTTGCCGCCGATGCACTCAAGGCTACTGCATTGAATGGTGCTGACCTGTTCGGCCACGACCTGTTTGCCAGCCGCCAGAGCCTGTACGGCAACTGTTTGTGCATCGGGCAGATCAGCGCCCGGCTTGATCACTAGATAGGCTACAGTGAGCCAAAAGACGGATCGGACAACGACAAACATGGCGGCTACCTGAGGAGAACAAGCAGGCTTCATCACCTGCACCACCGAGCCTAGATGGTGCTCCTTAAACCGATCTGCGGCATTTCGATAAAATTTGAATCAAAGTCGGCGTGCATACTGGAGCAAGAGAAACGGCTTGTTTACGCTAAGCGGAGAAAGCCGCCGCCGCACGCAACCAAAAGCCGTTTCCCCTGTCTGACTTAAGCTGACCTTAGCTCTTGGGCGGCAATCTCGGGCCACCAAGACTCGGGCACTGTCCGGGTGGAAATGACCCCTTCGGCCGTTATCCGCAGCGCCTTATGAGCGCAGTCAAAGCCGGCGTCGTAGTAGTGAGTAATGCGTATGCGTAGCCTGTTCTCTTTCGGCGTAAGCAAAGAGATGTCCCTGGCCATAGCTGGCACCGGGCATCGGCCTGAAATGCTGCGCCGCAAGACGATCGCGAACAATGCGCGGCTGGCGATGATCTTGTGCGCCTTGACCATGCCGCTGGCTGTGTTCTGGTTGGTCGACGGGCATACGCTTCCCTTTATGCTGGCGGCGCTCGGCGTCGGCGGTGGCATGGTGACTTTGACGCTGCACGACCGCAGGTTGTTCGACGAAGCGGCCACTGGGCAGGTTTATACCATACTCGCAGCCGGTGTGTTGCTGACCCTCGCCGACGCGCGGTTGGTAGATCCAGGGCTTGCTGTTGCCCTAATGGCTACTGTGCTGGCTTCTCTGGTCGGCCGCGCTCATCTGCGGCAGCAGAGCTGGATATTGTTTGCGGGCGTGGGGCTTCTTGGCCTTGCGGGATCATTCATGCCTGTCCTCATGCTGGACACGGCGATGTTGATGGCAACCGGTGCGCTCGCCTTTATCATCAGCGTCGCGGTTGTGCTCCATAGTGCCAGCCGGATCAGCGCTGCCTATGAGGTGTATGACAAAGCGCAGATCAGCGCGTACCGGCATCTGATAGAGCATGTGCAGGATGGCGTCTTGCGCTATTCGAGCGAAGGCGAATTGCTGATGGTGTCGCAATCGTCGGAAAAGCTGTTTGGCTGCAGGCGCTATGAACTGTCGGGCAGCGGATTAACCGAACGCGTGCATGTAGCCGACCGCCCGATTTTCCTAACGGCCTTTGCCGATGCCAACCAATCGGCCAAGTCTCGCGTGTTCGAGGTGCGCATGCGCCAGGATGATCCGCGCGCCAGCTCGCTAGTACCGCGCTTTATCTGGGTCGAAGTCAGCTTATCTCCCGTTGTCGAACCCGAATCGACCGACCGCTACGAGGTGATTGCCTTGCTGCGCGACGTAACTGACCGGAAAGACAGCGAAGTTGCGATGGCCGAGGCGCGCCGGGTAGCGGAAGAAGCTTCGGACGCAAAGTCGCGCTTCCTGGCAACGATAGGTCACGAATTGCGGACGCCGCTCAACGCCGTAGTTGGGTTCTCGGAGATGATGACCAGCGGCATTGGCGGACAGCTTTCCGATACACATCGGGAATATGCCGGGCTCATCCACCAGAGCGGCAAGCATCTGCTTGAAGTCGTGCGCATGTTGCTCGACATGTCGCGCCTGGAGGCGGGCAAATTCGAACTACAGACCGAACCCTTCAACGCGCCTGAACTCATTGAGCCATGCTTCAGCATGGTTGAGCCAATGGCCAAGGACCGCAATGTGTTGCTGGTCGCCGATATTTCCAAGCACCTCCCCATGCTGATGGCGGATGAGCGAGCCTGCCGGCAGGTCCTGCTCAATCTCTTGTCGAACGCCATCAAGTTCAGCAATCCTGGTGGGACCGTCACTGTGACGCTCAAGCGGCAAGGCACGATGCTCAACCTCTCGGTTAGTGACCAGGGTATCGGCATGGCGCCCGAATCGCTGGAGCGAATTGGCGAAGCGTTCTTCCAAGAACAGGGCGGACTTGCGCGAAGCTATGAAGGCACCGGCTTGGGCTTGTCCATCGTCAAGGGATTGGTGGAGCTGCACCAAGGCACATTGCGCGCCATGTCCGAAATTGGGGCGGGGACAACTGTAACTGTTTTGCTGCCTATAAACGGTCCGGCAATAAAGTCCGACGACACTGCGACCGTAACGCCTATCCGCAAAGAAACCGCCGCCGCACCCATTTCCTCATGGCAAGACGTAAAAAGAAAAGCGCAATGACGGCTTCAACTCTCTCGAACCTGTCCATTGCGACAGGCAGCGCGGTTGCGTCCACCTTTGGCCGCGCCGGCGCTTGGGCTTTCTCACGCTATATGCGTGCTCCGCTCGCCTCTACCGGCCTGCTGGCCATGGTCACCATGACCGCGCTTGCTGGTAGCAATGCTTTGTATTTCCAGACCAGCCGCCATCCGGCGCCGTTCTTTTCACTGCCTTCCGACGTCCCCACACCCGTGACGTCGCCGATGGGCGCACCAGTTCCTGCCGCGGCGCCGCAGCAGCGCACAGGCGTTCTGCCAGCCGTTGAGGACCAGACCACCGGCAGTGTTGGAACGCCGCAGCCGCAGGTGCAGCCCTTGCCAGATCAGCCGGTAGGCAACAGGGAAGCCTTCGACGTCCAGAAGAAACTGATGGAGCTTGGCTTGTTCGAGGGCAAGGTGGATGGCTTCTACGGGCCAATGACCGCCCGGGCTATACGCGCCTTTGAGGAGCGTAATGGCCTTGAGCCGAGCGGTGCCCTGACGCCAGCCATTGTCGATGCAATCATGCGGGCCGATGCAGGGGGCAGGATGCCCGTTGCCCAAGCGCCGATCGTTGCTCCGCCCGTCGTGCAGGCGGCACCGCAGCCGGTGGTGCAGCAGGCTTTGGTTCAGCCAGCGCCGCAGCCTGCACCAGTGGCAGCCCCGCAGCCGATGCCACAAGCTGCCCTGCCGCAGGACCGTCCTGTTGCACAATTGCCGGCACTGACGCCGGTGGATAATGCAGTTGATACTGTCGGCACGGCTGCTGCAGAAACAATCGATTCGATCGTAGCCGCTGTTGGCGGAGGGCCAGTTCCAGCGGCGCGCCAGGGTGCCCCAGTGCCAGCTTTGCCGATGCTGGCAAGCAGTGCCCAGCCCATGCCACCGCCAGTGCAAGTTGCATCGCTTGAGCCGATGCGCGCGCCTGCACCTGCTGCACAAGCCGCGCCGGACCAGTCCATGGCGGCCAATGCAAATGTCGCGCCGGCCAATAATCTGCAGCTAGTGACCCAGATTCAGCGGGGCCTGGCGAGCCTCGGCTTTTACCACGGCTCGATCGACGGGCATCCGGGCGATGCTACAGCCAAGGCAATCCGCGAGTTCGAGAATTTCCACAGCTACAAGGTCACCGGGCAGATCAAGCCGGATCTTGTGGGCCTGCTGCGCGACGCGGGCGCCGCTATCTAGGTGAGCTTGCTCCGCAGCGACATCTGGGTCAGCGCTTTTGTGCGCCGTCACAATGATTTGGGGCATATTTGCGTCGTGTCCCGCCGCGGCGATCCGATTGCCGGGCAAGTGTTCATTGAGGTCGATCACCTTGATGGGACCATATCGCTCTTCACCCCCGCACCCATGGCGAGCCGGCCGGATAGTGCGAGCCTCGTTTTTCAACGGCGGCTTGTCCGGGCCGAACCGGGCAAGGTGCGCGACTGGATTGCGCGGGAAGTGGATTTCGATCCCGACCTATGGGTCTTGAGTCTTGATCTGCGAGGCGACGATCCGGGCATCGAGATCGCCGCCTGAGCAATATTGTGCCGCTATTGCGGCGGAGCTTGGCCTAGCTGGCGCGTTTGATGCCGATGCGGGCGAGAGCCTCAATCGCTTGATCAACTACCGGATTGTTAGTGGCCGAAAACTGCGGCGTGCGGCGGCTGGTTTCGGTGAACGGCTTGTATTCAGGTTTGGCCAATTCCAGCAGATTAACCTCGCCACGCCACGCGCTCATCAGATAGGCCATCGAGTCGGGGCTTACATTGCCAAAGAGATTGGCGAAATCGGCCAGCGCTCGTGAGCGATCGGTGTCGTGGCTGGTCGCATGGATCAGCACCTTGAGCCCTTCATAGGCAGAGCAGCCAAAGGCGCGCAGGATTACGAAAAGTGAGGCGCCGGTGATGTCATGGGCGATCTGGCCGCAGCGGACTTCGTCGAGGCCGGTGATCTGGCTGAGGAGCCGCGTGACCTCTGGACGGCGATTCTCTGAAAAGAGCTTCATAAGCGCCTTGGTCAGTTCGGCATTAGCGACCGTCAGCTGTTCGATGGTCTTCTTGATTGGCGCCACCGGAGTTTCGCGCTGCGCGAACGCTTCGATGACCTTGAGACGGTCATCGTCGGAAAGATCGAAAAAGGCGGGGGCCAGCAGGGCCGCGTCGAAGTCGGGCCGCTTGGCGAGGGCCTCCGCAACCATGTGGTCCATTTGGGCAGAACGGGCGAGGGCGCTGAGATAGGCGCCGCGTGGCACGATGTGGGTGTTGGACGCCAGGGCGCGGTAAACCTTGCGCGAATTCATCTGGAAAAGCTTGGCCAACACCACATTGGAGAGATCGGCGCGGGCGGCGATGACGGCTGCGGCGGGCACGTCATAGCGTCCGATGATCTCGATCATGGTGGCTTCGGAAAGCTCGTTGGCCCCCTGGAGATAGGTGTTGAGGTCTTCCCCGATATTGTCGATCACGAGGCGTTCCAGGGCCGGGGAGAGCACTTCGGCGCGGCCCAGGATTGCTGCGCCCTTGGCCTTGGCCTGCGGACCGGCAATGGGAAACAGCCGGCCGGCAAGGGCTTCGAACTGTTCCATTTCGGGAGCAGTGGCCTTGCCGCGGCGGGCATAGGCATCGCAAGCCGCTATCAGCAGCGTATTGGTGCGATCAACGCCACCTGTTTCGATCAGCAGTTGAAACGTCTCGTAGGGCTGGAAACCAAGCATTGTGCAGGACCGTCAGTGGGCAAATCGCATCACACTTGATGCCTTGTCACTCTTGCCGCCAATTCGTTAGCAGACTGTTAACCTTGACGATCTCTTAATGGGCCCATGAGCACGAGGAGCGTCGTGCACAATGAATGTCGCACAATAGCAACACGAAACGCTGCCTCCGATGGGACCGGAGAGCACTGCATTTGGAGGCCAGCTTGGGAAAGCTCGTCAAATTCGATAACCGGCGCAAACCGGATCCTGTACGGACAAGAACGGCTGGCACGGCGCAGATCCTGATCTTCACCGGGGTCCGCTATGAACGCGGTACGCCGCCGACCAGCACGATCGATCCCTCACGCCCAAAGCGGAAGCGTGGCTGATCATTCTTTCTCCTTTAAGCGGCTGATCTCGATCAGTGCGCTGGCATTGCTTGCCGCCGGTTGTGTTGCGAGACCCACCGGTGATTTCGGCCGCGCTTCGCCCAGCTTTACCCATGATACTGCGATGCCAATGGCAGGGGATTTCCTGGCGCGCGAGCGGGACGAGGCCGTATCGAGCCTAAATCGCACAGACCAGGAAGAAGAGATGCATAACCGCATCTGGCGGTTCCTGATTGCGCCGCATGCCAAGGACTGGATGTTCGATGCTTCGGTGGAATTGCAGCGCACGAGAATCGTGGCGGCGCGTGACACCGAATTTACTGTCGAGCGGTACTACAACTGGCTGCGTGATACAGATTATCAATCCTCACGCACGCGCTATGCGACAGTCGGCGCTGATGTGCAATCGGACATCGATACTTTGCCGGGCACGTTTGCGGCAATCTGCGCAGTGATCGAAATCGACCGGCAGCGCAGCATTGCCTTCAGGGAACTGCAAGCCGGTGTCCCGCCCGACCTCAAGCAGGAAGTGGCGGCGCGCAAGTCCGAGAACAGTGCGTCGATCTCATGGTTCGTGCGCGCGCTCAATTATCGTTATGACAGCTATGACTTTGCGCTCGACAATCTCCTTGTCGAAACGCCGCATGAGCAGTCCTTGGCAGTGGACGAGAGCCTGCGGCGGCTGTCGGTGCATGTGACGCGTGCCAATCGTGGGGACTTCTGTGGCGACGACAAGGATAGGGCCGGCAGCGGCCATGTCATCATACCGTCACGCTACCAACATACCGGCGACCGCGAGATTGTGCTGCCCAAATAGGGCCCGGGGGACGGAGATGGACGGGCATGTTGAGGACCGGAGCGGGTCGCCCGGCGAAGTATTCCGCGCGTTCTTAAAGCTTGGTCTGACCTCATTCGGTGGGCCGATCGCCCATCTGGGTTATTTCCGCGAGGAACTCGTGGTGCGCCGCAAATGGCTGAGCGAAGAGGCCTATGGCGATCTGGTGGCACTTTGCCAGTTCCTGCCCGGGCCGGCATCAAGCCAGGTCGGATTTGCACTGGGGTTGAAGCGGGCAGGGCCGCTTGGAGCGCTTGCCGCGTGGAGTGCGTTTACGCTGCCCTCGGCCTTGTTGCTGATCCTGTTTGCGGCGAGTGCCGCGGCGCTGGGGGGCCCAGTAGCGCAAGGCGTATTGCATGGACTTAAGCTCGTTGCTGTTGCCGTGGTGGCGCAGGCTGTATGGGGCATGGCCAAGAGCCTGACGCCGGACTGGCAGCGGGCGGGGATTGCTTTGGGCGCCCTGTTGCTGGTGACCTTGGTTGCGGGGGCTCTGGGGCAAGTCGGAGCGATTGTGCTGGGGGCGATAGCCGGATTGGTGCTCTGTCGTGGTGACGGGCAGGGGGATGAGACGTCGCTAGGGTTCGCGGTGAGTGCCCGGGCGGGGCTGGTGGCCTTGGGGCTGTTCGGCGGGCTGCTTGTGGTCCTGCCTTTGTTGGCGGCCGTGATCGACCTTCATGCCATAGATCTTGTCGATGCATTTTATCGAGCCGGTTCGCTGGTGTTCGGTGGTGGGCACGTTGTTCTGCCGCTGCTCGAAAGCGAGGTGGTGGCCAATGGCTGGGTTAGCCAGGATGCTTTCGTTGTAGGTTATGGCGCAACCCAAGCCGTACCGGGACCGCTGTTCACCTTTGCCGCCTATCTGGGCGCCGTGGGGAGCGTCCCGCCGAATGGCTTGGCGGGTGCGCTGCTGGCGCTGGTGGCGATCTTCTTGCCGGGGCTGCTGGTGCTGGTCGGTACGCTTCCGTTTTGGGACATGCTGCGGCGCAAAACCCTGGCGCAGGCAGGTATGCGTGGGGCCAATGCAGCCGTCGTGGGGATATTGGCCGCGGCCCTCTATGATCCGGTGTGGACCAGTGCGGTGCTGACGCCGCTTGATTTTGCCATAGCCGCGTGTGGGTTCCTTGCTCTGGTGTTGTGGAAGGCACCGCCGTGGAGCGTAATGGTGGGGCTGGCGGTTGCTGGTGGGGTGTTGGGAGCGCTCGGAGCTTAGCATCACCCCAAAGACCCTGGGACGGGTTCCGGCTCAAAGCCGGGGTGACATCAAGTTTGCGGCCAGGCGTGGTGAAAACAGTCGGCTTATGGCCGCGGGCCGCAGCGCGATTGGGCCAATATATCGGCAAAGCGTTGGCGCATGGCTTGGTGGGGTGGTGCGAGGCGGACAAGGATAGCGAGCTTGTCCGATGCGGCTTCGACCACCAACACACCTTCTTCAACATCTAATTGCTGCTGAGCAAGGAGGCGGGTCTGGGCGGCATTGAAGACGCCGATTTCCAGCGTCTGGCCAATGCCGTCGCGGTTGGTAGTGGAATAGGTGACCACGCCTTGTTCGTTGAACAGGGCTACGGACCAGAACGTATCGGGCAGGAGGCCACTAACATAGGCAGGGCCTTGGGCCAGATCGATTTGGCAAAGTCCGTAGATGAGCTCGGGATCAAGTCCGAGCGGATTGGGGTCGCCTGCCGCAACAGGGGGCAGAATCAAGATTTTGTTGTCGGCATTGAGCGCGTCGATACGTGTCCACAGGTTCTCCTCGGCAAGGCTGGGCAGCGTCAGGATCACCACGATGTGGATGATGCCGCCCAGCACAACGCCGCCCAAAAGCCATAGGAGGAAGCGGATCATCGGCAATCCCCCCGGACAATGGCGGGCATGGATTCGTCGCTTGAAAAACCGGAGAACACAGCTGTGTCATAGAGTGTCAGTTCAAGCGAGAAGGGGCCCTGGCCGGCGAGCTCCAGCCAGTTGGAGGGCTGCAACGCGGTGCCGACATTGATGACGATCGAGCCATCGTTGGCGCGGGCAATATCGGTGGAGCGCATGGCGAGCGGCTGCCCTTCGGCGGCGAGATTTCGGCCTTCAAGGTCAACGGCCACAAGGCTCCAGAAGGTGGCGAGCGGTGTACGACCCTCGATGCGGTAATTGCAGGCAAGATTGAGCGGTTCGCCCGCGCTGTCGGTCAGAGCCACGAACTGCAGGCCTTCAGCCTGGCCAAGCTGCAGCGATGCCTCACGCGCCAAGTGGCCACGCGTATAGGGATTGGGCGCGTTCGAGCCTTGGTCCGGCCAAGCGGTCCAAGGGCCGACGCGGGCCACGCCGAAGAGGCGGCCATCGGTGAGCGCATAATAGCTGAGCCCAAAACCGACACCCAGCGCCACGGCGATCATAATGAGCAGGTAAAGAACAAATCGCACGGGTCAGCGGCTCGGGAATGCTGTATTCGGCATGGGCGGGCTGACCTGAAAAGTAAGCGGCTCGTCCAAGCCTATAGCAAGGGGGTGGAGCGGGCGGAAGGGCGGATCGTGGGTTGGGGAAGGCTGCTTGGCGTTGTTATTCAAACAAGATCGTCAATGCTGAGGTTCAGTGCTTGAGCTAACTTGCGGAATGTCTCGACCGAGGCGGACCGGCGGCCTGCCTCTATATCGGCGATCTGGACGCGATTGACGCCGGAGGCCGTCGCTAAGGCGGACTGGGTCAGGCCTCTAAAGTCGCGAAATACGCGCAACGGACTTTCGCCATTAACGAGACGATCAACGATCTCGGAGGGAAACGACTCTTCCCCCGCAGCCATGGCTCTGTCATAGGCCTGAATATCGGCGAGGTCCTCGGCAGCCTCGCGCAACCGCTCGTACTCTGCCCGCGGGATAGTGACCATCTCGTTCAAAGGTAATCTCCCTTAATCATAGATACCGCCGCGAGGACCAATTTCAAGAATGTCGAGAACGGTGCCGTCATGCATAACTATGCGCCAATCACCCACCCGGAGCCGAATTGCATCTACGCCTTTGAGCGCTTTGACATTATTCTTCTGTGATGCGGGATCGACTGCATAAGCCTCAATCTTGCCGACAATCCTGCGGGCGGTGTTCGCCGGCATACGACGAAGTGCTCTAGCCGCTGCAGGCTTGTAGGTCACTACCTTCATAAAACACGCTTGTAGCCTAAAGCTACAATGTAGTCAACAGCTACAATCCCTCGGACCTAACTGGAACCGCCGCTCTCGCTTCGGTCGTGATTTCACCGGTTGCGAGTGTCTGGTTGATCAGATCGGCAAGATCAACCAGCTTGCGGGCAGCTTCGGGGGTAAGGCTGGGCGGGCGCTGGATGACTTCCACGGGCAGGGCGTTGGGATCGGTTTCGGCAACGATGGGTGGCTCAGGTACGAAATCAACGCCAAAGACCGGCAGAATATCGGTGTTGGTGTGGGCATAGGCCATAAATTTCTGCCAGGCCATGGCGGGAAGGGTGCCGCCGGTTAGATCGTTAGTCGGATGGTAATCGTCGTTGCCGAACCAAACAGCAGCAACGAAATTCCCTGTAAATCCGCAGAACCAAGCGTCGCGATAGGACGAAGTCGTACCGGACTTGCCGACCGCAGGAACGCCCGGAACGTCGGCACGGCGGCCCGTGCCGCCGGTGACCACGCCGCGTAGCATGGAGTTCATGTTAGCGACGGTTTGTTCGCTCAGGATGCGTTCGCGCGGTGCTTCGAGATCGACCTCGAAGATGGTGTCGCCGGTGAGAGTGCTCATGCGGGTAATGCCATAAGCGGGGGTCTTTAGGCCCTTATTGGCAAGAACGGCATAGGACGACGTCATGTCGAGGACCGAAACCGACGCAACGCCCAAGGCCAGTGAACGCGTGACGGGGTAATCGGCGGTGAGGCCCATGCGATGGCTGAGGGCGGCGATCGTGTCACGGCCGGTCTTGATCGAAAGAGTAACCGGGACGGTGTTGAGCGACTGGGCGAAGGCGCTGGCAAGGGTCACCGAGCCCTTGTAGGAGCGGCCATAATTCTGCGGGCACCAATCGCCGATGCACACTGGCCGGTCGGTGATCGCATCGGCAGGGGTCAGGCCAAGCTGCTCGAAGGCTTCGGCATAAACGAAGATCTTATAGGCTGAGCCGGGCTGGCGTGTCGTGACAATGGCTCGGTTGAACTGGGATTTGGCATAGTCGGTACCCCCCACCATCGCGCGGATTGCGCCCTGTGGGTCGGTAACGACCATAGCGGCCTGCTCGACGTCATATTGTTCGCTGTTTTCGCGCACCGTAGAGACGACGGCTTCCTCGGCATATTTCTGCAAGGTCGTGTCAATTGTGGTGCGGACAACGAAATTGTTGGAGGCGTGCTGAGTGGATTCGATGACCTTCTTGGCCTCTTCGAAAGCCCAATCCATAAAGTAGTTTGGTGAGTTCTGGTCTTCGGCGCGCGAGATGGCGGAGGCCGGGTGACGGCGGGCGGCGGTGACTTGGCCCTCGGTGAGGAAGCCGGCCGCAACCATGTTGGACAGCACCAGGTTGGCGCGGCCACGCGCGGCGGCCAAATCCACATGCGGGGCGTAATTGCCCGGTGCCTTGAAGAGGCCTGCCATCATGGAAGCTTCGGCGAGGGAAATGTCCTGCACGCGCTTGCCGAAATAATAATCGGCAGCGGCAGTCACGCCGAAATTGCCGCCGCCCATATAGGCACGGTCGAAATACAGTTTGAGGATCTCGTCCTTGGTATAATGCCACTCCAGCCAAACGGCGAGGAAGGCCTCGATGATCTTGCGCTCGATAGTGCGCTCGGAGGAAAGGAACAGGTTCTTGGCGAGCTGCTGGGTGATGGACGAGCCGCCCTGCACGCCGCGCTCGCCCGAGGCATTGGTGGCGAGAGCGCGCAAGGTGCCGACCACGTCGATGCCGAAATGCTCGTAGAAGCGCCGGTCCTCGGTCGCAAGGGTAGCCTTGATGAGGTAGTCGGGCATGTCGGTGAGCGGCACCGAATCATCTGAGCGGATGCCACGGCGGCCGATTTCATTGCCGAACCGGTCAAGGAACAGGATCGAGTAGTTTTCCGCCTTGTTGAACTCGCCCGATGCCGTGGCGTCGAACGCGGGCAGGGCAAGCGCCACCATCAGCACACAGCCGATAGCCAGGAACGAAAAGCCGTCGCTCAGCACCTCGACAAAGAAGCGTTTGATGCCGGTGACGTGGAACACGGACATGATGTCCTGCCACTTGGTCCAGCCGCGGCCTAGCGATTGGCCGAATTCATAAAGCGAGGAATCGAGCCAAGCATCGGCCGCGAGCATGCCGGAAGGCTTTTTACGCTTCTCTTTGGTATAGAAAGGGTCCTGCACCGATTTCCCCGGATAGTGGCTCACGTACTTTTGTGCGCCTGGCGCGGCTAAGGCAAGGCAATCGCTGGAATATGATTGCATCGCACGCGCGACAAGGGCAAACCGACAACAGTCTTACCAGTCTTCGGTTCCTATGCCCTTTTGGGAAGAAAAAACGCTCGACCAGATGACGGACGCAGAGTGGGAAGCGCTCTGCGACGGGTGCGGCCGCTGCTGCCTGATCAAGCTTGAGGACGAGGATTCAGGGCTGCTGATCACCTCGGACGTGCGTTGCAAGCTGCTCGATGGGGATAGTTGCGCTTGCACGGATTATCCCGGGCGGCAGGCCAAGGTACCCGACTGCATCAAGCTGACGCCGCAAAATGTCACCGAGATCAAGTGGATTCCAACCACCTGCGCCTATCGCCGGATTGCCGAGGGCAAGGGCTTGGCGTGGTGGCATCCGCTGGTGTCGGGCGATCCACAGACGGTGGTGGATGTGGGTGTTTCGGTAAAGGGCCGGACGTTCCTTGAAACCGAGGTCGAGCCGGATGAGTGGGAAGAGCATGCGGTGGACTGGCCCGAATGGGAGCCGCCCGAGCATCTGTAAACGTCCCATTAACCATGTTGTGGCCTGATCGTTCGGCGCCGGTGCGCCAGGAAAGGGCCGCGACATGACGGATATGGCGAGCGGTAACAGCAACGAGCATTTTTGGGGCAGGGTGCGCACGGCACTGGGCGCCCTGCGGCCGATGAGCCGGGAGCGGGAGCCAGCTTACGGGCAGGCGGCCATCGCCCGCCAGATCGGCATCAAGCCAAGGCTGGGAACGCGCATCGAGGAAGAGTTGAGCGAAAGCTGGGACAAGGCGGCGGCACGCAAGGTGTCGATGAGCCTCCTGGTGCTCGAAATCGACCGCATGGGCGAGTACTTCACCGCTTATGGCAAGGATGCGATGGACGATTGCATCCGCGCCGTGATGCAGACCATCGCCGATGCACTGCCGCGCGATGGCGATGTTTGCCTGCGCATGGGACGAGCGACGTTTGTCGTGGCACTGCCGGATTTGCCGGTGCTGCTGGCCAAGACCAGCGCGGGGCACATTGCCGAAGCGATCCGGAAGCTGGGGTTGGCGCACAAGGAAAGCCACGCCGGCGTGGTAACGGTGTCGATGGGGCTAGCCGTAATCAATCCGCAGGGCGAGTATGACCGCAAGTTTTTCGAGGCGGCGGCTGCATCGCTCAAGAAGGCGCAGCGCAAGGGGCTGGGGCGGCTGCACTCGATTGATCTGCGGCCTGCGCAGGAACAAAAGCGCAAAGCCGCCGCCTGAACTTGCCAGCCTCTGCCTGAGCCATTAAGAGAGCCGTCCCTTGCGCCGCCGGGCGCCTTTCCCAGTTGGATGGCATGCCATGACCCTTGCTTGCGGCCTTGACTTCGGCACGTCCAATTCCACCTTTGCGCGGGTGGATGCCCACGGTCATCCGACGCTGCTCGGCCTGGAGGACGGCAAGCCAACAATCCCCAGCGTGCTATTTTTCGGCTTCGAGGACGATAGTATCCATTTCGGCCGCCAGGCTGTGGCGGAATATGTGAGCGGAGCCGATGGCCGGCTGATGCGCTCACTCAAGAGCGTACTGGGCACATCGCTAATCGGGGACACCACGCGCGTCAAGGCGCGCAGCTATGGGTTTCTCGAAATTCTCGGCATTTTCATCGGCGAACTCAAGCGCCGGGCGGAGGGGGAGCTGGGCGAGCCGATCGACCGGGTGGTGTGTGGGCGGCCCGTGCACTTCGTGGACGATGACCCAGTGGCTGACGCAGCCGCGCAGGGGCAATTGGAAAGTGCGGTGCGGGCGCAGGGATTTGCGCAAGTCGAGTTTCAGTTTGAGCCGATTGCCGCGGCACTGGACTATGAGCGGCAAGTCAATGGTGAGCGGCTGGCGCTGATCGTCGACCTCGGCGGCGGCACCTCGGACTTCTCGGTCGTGCGAGTGTCGCCGGAGCGGGCGCGGCTGGCGGACCGCAGCAGCGATATTCTTTCAACCGCAGGCGTTCATATCGGGGGCACGGATTTCGACCGGCTGCTGTCGATGACCAAGGTCATGCCCGAGCTTGGCCTGGGCACCATGACCAAGGACGGCAAGCGTCACTTGCCGGTTGCGCCCTATTACGACCTGTCGACCTGGCACCGCATTAACCGCCTCTATAATGCGCAGACGTTGCGCGATCTGCGCGGAACGCGAAACGAGGCCCGGGCGCCTGAACGCGTGCAAACCATGATCGAGTTGATCGAGGACCGGCTGGGCCATCAGTTGGTCGGCGCGGTGGAGGGGGCCAAGATTGCGCTGTCCGACAGCGAACGAACGCGGTTCAGCTTTCCGGTGCGCGACAAGGTGCTGAGCGCGGAGATAACGATCGATGATCTGGAACGGGCGCTGCACAATTCAGTCGTGCGAATCGAGGAGACGATCGCCGAGACGCTAAGGCGGGCAGCGGTCGGGCGGGAAGCAGTAGATAGCCTAATTTTAACGGGAGGTTCTACGCAGGTGCCAGCCATCGCGCGGCGGCTGGAGGCGCTGTTTCCCGAGGCCGATTTGGTGCGCACCGATGTGCTGGGCAGCGTCGGGTTGGGCTTGGCAATGGATGCGCGGCGCAAGTTTGGCACGCCATAATCGAAGCGATTTCGGCTTGCTCGCTAAAAACTTATCCATCTTATCCCCGCGTCACGGTGATCGGGTATAGTTCAGCTATGGTCGGAAAAGTGGGTCAGGAAGCGTTGCGAATGGCTTGCCAGCGGCGGTTCTTGCGCTCGGAAGGATCGGCCAGGCGGCTTGGGAATTTTCCCCTGATGGACTGATTGAAAAACCGGCCGCGGGATTCGGCGTCGCGCAGGCCTTCATAGATGAATGCGGGCACGCCGAAATATTTGTAGCGGCGGCCCTCGGGACCGAACCAGATCGAGAGTTCCTCGTCGGCTGGCTTGTAGTGGATATGGCGGATTGCGGCGGACATCGTCTGCTCCGGGGTTTCGACTCCGCAAAGACGAATCCAGCAGGATTCCAAGCCGTTCCGCAAAATAGTTAAGATCGATTCACAAGTGAGTCATTGGATGGAGACAGCAGGCGAAACCCGGGTTCGCTGGGATGACGTGCGCGCCGAGTATGAAGGGCGGCAGTTCGTACCCGCGGTAATCTGCAAGCGGCACGGGATTACCTTGGCGCAGCTACGCTACCGCCGCGAAGTGGAAGGCTGGCTGAGCGCCCGCGCCCGCATCGTGCGGCACGATGACCTCGTGGCACGCATGCTCAAGGTGCTCGACAAACAAATCAAACGTCTGGAGATGGCAATGGACGAACCTATCGACAAGCAGGCCAATGTGCTGAGCACGCAGGTGAAAACACTGGAAAAGCTCATCGAGATGGGTGCCGCCCGACCCAACGCAGAGCCTGCCAGCAAGAAGGATGAAGAGGACCTCCGCAACAAGCTGGCCAAGCGCATTGAACAATTCCGCAACCGTTGACCAGTTCGGCGACATCAAGCGCAAGACGCTCGATGAGGTTGCCGAGATGTACTACGACTGGAGCCGCTGGGCGCTGCCCAAGCAAATGCCGCCACCGGGAGACTGGGTCACGTGGCTGTTGATGGGCGGACGCGGCTCCGGCAAGACCCGGGCAGGCGCTGAATGGGTGCGGGCGCTGGCAGCGCGGCGCATCGGGCCCATAGCTCTGGTGGGCGAAACAATGACCGAGGCCATCTCGATCATGGTGCGCGGGGAAAGTGGCATTATCAACGTTCATGCCGAAGAAGAGCGTCCTGTGCTGCGGGGCAATATGCTGCGCTGGCCAAACGGAGTTGAGGCCATGATCCTGTCGGCTTCCGATCCGGACCGTTTTCGCGGTCCTCAATTTGCAGCGGCTTGGTGCGATGAAGTCGCCAAATGGCCGCGAAGCGAAGAGGCTTGGGACCAACTGCAGTTCGGCTTGCGTCTAGGCGACCAACCCCGGCAATTGGCCACGACAACACCAAAACCGACGCGGCTGATCAAGCGTCTGCTCAGTGACCCGCATGCCGTGGTGACGCGCATGCGCACCGAGGAAAACCAAGCGCAATTGGCGCCGACGTTCCTGCAGGCTGTGGTGGCGCGGTATCGCGGTTCGGTCCTGGGGCGGCAGGAACTGGATGGCGAACTGATTGAGGATTTGCCCGGTGCCCTCTGGCAGCGGGGTATGTTCAAGAGCTTCGAAGGCGGTGCGCTGGAGCGCATCGTGGTGGCGGTCGATCCGCCGGTGACGGGGACGGCGCGCTCGGATGCTTGCGGAATGATCGTCGCGGGGCGGCAGGGCGAGCGGGTTGTGGTGCTGGAGGATTGCACGCTGAAGCCCGCGGCGCCCTTGGCTTGGGCGCGGCGCGCAGTGGCGGCGTTCCATGCCTATGGCGCCGATGCAATTGTCGTGGAGGTGAACCAGGGCGGCGATCTGGTGCGCTCGGTAATTGCGCAGATCGACGGGCAAGTGCCGGTGCGCGAGGTGCGGGCATCGCGGGGCAAATGGCTGCGGGCCGAGCCGGTTGCAGCGCTCTATGGGCGCGGGCTGGTGAGCCACGCGGAGGGGCTGACGGCGCTGGAAGATGAAATGTGCGCCTTTGGGCCTGATGGCAAAAGCGAGGGGCACTCGCCGGACCGGGTAGATGCGCTGGTTTGGGCGGTGACGGAACTGGCGTTGAACGACAAGCGACCACGGGTGCGGGGGCTTTAGGCTGCTCACGCGAAGCGGCGCTGCGCATGGGTGAGTCCGTGCGCAAGCTGGTGATCTAAGAGGAACCAAGAACATGCCCAACTGGATCAGCCGCCTTTTAGGCGGGGACACGAACACGCCTGCCGAAAGCAAGGCTTATGGTGCTCAGACCTTGCTGAGCCTGAGCCAATTGGGCGCGGCGAATTGGAGCAATCGGGGATTTGCCAGCCTGGCGAACCAGGGCTTTGCGCGCAATCCAGTGGTGTATCGCTGCGTGCGACTGATCGCTGAAACGGCCAATCGGGTGCCGCTGGTGGTGAGCGAAGGCGGGCGCAAGCTCAACGATCATCCGCTGGCGCTTCTGCTGGCGCGGCCCAGTGGGCGGCAATCGGGCGGGGAATTGCTGGAAGGGGTCTATGCTTACCTGCAGACAGCGGGGAACGCTTATCTGCAGGCGGGGATGATCGGCGGCGAGGTGAAGGGGCTGTTTGCCCTCAGGCCGGACCGCATGGCGGTGGTGGCAGGCAGCGATGGCTGGCCGATGGGGTATGATTATACGGTGGGTGGCCGGACGGTGCGGCTGCGGCAGGATACCGAGCCGGTGCCCAATGTGTTGCACATGGCGCTGTTCCATCCCCTGGACGACCATTACGGCATGGCGCCACTAGAGGCGGCAGCGACGAGCCTCGATATCCACAATGCCGCAGCGCAGTGGAACAAGGCGTTGCTCGACAATGCGGCGCGGCCATCCGGGGCGCTGGTCTATTCCATGGGCGGGCAGAACCTGACCGGGGACCAATTCGAGCGGCTCAAGGCGGAGCTGGAGCAGAATTTTTCCGGCGCTGCAAATGCCGGGCGGCCAATGCTGTTGGAGGGCGGGCTCGATTGGAAAACGATAGCGCTGTCGCCGCGCGACATGGATTTCATCGAGGCGAAAAACGCAGCGGCGCGGGACATTGCGCTGGCCTTCGGCGTGCCGCCAATGCTGCTCGGGATACCGGGCGATAACACCTACGCCAACCTGGCCGAAGCCAACCGGGCGCTGTGGCGGCACACGCTGATCCCTCTCGTGGTGCGGGTGGCAGAGGAGCTCAGCAATTGGTTGGCGCCAGCATTTGGCGGGGCCGTGTTGACGCCGGATTTCGATGGCGTCGAGGCGCTGGCGGAGGACCGTGCGGCGCTGTGGGCGCGGGTGGGTGGTGCCGAGTTTTTAAGCGATGCGGAGAAGCGGGCGATGCTGGGGGTTTAGGCTGCCCGTGTTTGTCGGTGGCCAGCAAGAAGGCCCCGCACGGAAATGTCTTCGTCGAGGTCAGGCCAGTGGATGCCTTCACCGCGACCGATCAGGCGCCAGTTGGCGCGGTCGGCGTCGGCGGCATCGCGCAGGCGGGGAAACCACTCAACCGGTACCGATAGCTCCCGGCCATCGTCGAGGGTGACGTGCAAAACCGTTGCGTTGACGGCGACGTCAATGGCCAGCGGTTCGGTCCTAAGCGTCAAAGTGCTCATGCCATGCCCTCAGAAATTCGTCTCGATGCTCAACAACCAATCGCCGGACGGCGCCCAGTTCATGGGAACGGACGCGTTGCGATGATGCCAGTTCTACCGGCTCAAGCCAATACTTGGCGAGCTTGTCACCGAATTCAATGTGGATGTGCGGTGGCTCGTCATTTTCCCGGCTGAAGAAAAAGAACCGATAGCCGTCAAGGCGCAGGACGGTGGGCATGGGACCTCTCCAATCCTGCCCAGTTTACATGGTCTCAGGCGCGGCAACATTGCCGCACCTGCAGCAAGGATTAGGAACATGGATGAACTGACCAAATCCGTCATCACACGGGGCGATCTAGCGCATTTGGCGCTGTTTTTGTGGGCGAGCGGGGCGAGCACGTTGCTGGTGTGGAGCCTGCGCGAGCTGACCAAGGTCAACCAGCACTTCAACGACTTCGTGCGCGAGATCGCCACGTTGAATCAATTGTTCAAGAAGGGGGACTAAGAGCATGGCCGACAAGACCAGCCGGGAAACTGCGCAGCAGACATTCCGGCAATTTGCCTGGAACTTGGCTGGAACATTGGCCGGCGCCAAGGCGGGCAGGCGGCCGCTGGCGCGGCCTGCGGGCAAGCGGTGATGGCAGGTATTCCCATCGATGCCGATGGGCGGTTCTCGGGCTATGCCAGCGTGTTCAACCGCCCTGATGCAGGAGGCGATATCGTCATGCCGGGCGCGTTCGAACGGAGCCTGCGCCAGCGCCGGGGCCGGGTGCGCCTGCTGTTCCAACACGATCCCAAGGAGCCCGTGGGCATCTGGGAAAGTCTTGGGGAGGACAGCCACGGGTTATTCGTCCAGGGAAAGCTGGTGGGTGGCGTGCCGCGTGCCGATGCGCTCAAGCGGCTGATCGAAAGTGGCGCGCTGGATGGGTTGTCGATCGGCTTCCGCACGGTGCGGGCGACGCGTGAGGGCTCAAGCCGCAAGCTTTGGCAGATCGAGCTGTTCGAGATTTCGATTGTCACTTTTCCGATGATGGAGGACGCGCGGATCGCGCCTTCCACCCCTTCGACCGGCGCCGCCATTGCGGCTGCCACACATACGATCCGCACAAGCTAGAGGACAAAAACAGATGACTATTGATGGTGACGGCCTGGAGACCAAGGCCGGCGCGGGGAGCGATATTGCCGCGCTCTTTGCAGAATTTTCGGGTGCCTTTGAGGAGTTCAAGGCAACCAATGATCAGCGCCTGGCTGAACTTGAGAAGCGCGGAAGCGCCGATGGCCTGCTAGAAGGCAAGCTCGACCGGCTCAATGCCGTGCTCGATGGGCAGAAGGCGGCCATGGACCGCGCCATGGTGGAGCGCGCCCGTCCGCAGCTGGACGGCAAGGCCGTGCAGGCCGAAGGCGAGTATAAGGACGCGTTCACCGGCTATGTGAAGCGTGGCGAGGAGAAGGCGCTGTCCGTGGGCGTTGGGGCCGATGGGGGCTATGTGGTGCCGGTTGAGACCGAGACGGAGATCACGCGGCTGATGACGGCAGTGTCGCCGATCCGCGCGATTGCCGGGGTGCGGCGAGTGTCGGGATCGGTCTACAAGCGGCCGATTTCGGTCAGCGGCCCGGCTGTTGGCTGGGTCGGCGAGACGGCGGCGCGGCCGACGACGGCATCGCAAACGCTGGCGGAGCTGAGCTATCCGACCATGGAGCTCTATGCCATGCCGGCCGCGACGGCGTCATTTTTGGACGATGCGGCGGTGGATGTGGGGCAGTGGATCGCCGACGAGGTGAACGCGGCCTTCGCGGCGCAGGAGACTACGGCGTTCGTCACCGGCGACGGTGTGAACAAGCCCAAGGGGTTCTTGAGCGCGACCACGGTGGCCGAGGCGAGCTGGAGCTGGGGGAACCTTGGCTATATCGCGACAGGTGCGGCCGGGGCGCTGCCGGTGAGCAATGCCAGCGATGTGCTGATCGACTTGGTGTATTCGCTCAAGGCTGGGTACCGGCAGAATGCAAGCTGGGTGATGAACCGCAAGGTGCAGGGCACGCTGCGCAAGCTCAAGGATGCGGATGGCAATTATCTGTGGCAGCCGGCGGCTGCGGCAGATGGTCGGGCGCGGTTCATGGGGTTTGATCTGGTTGAGGCGGAGGACATGCCTAACATCGGGGCGAACTCGCTGTCGATTGCGTTCGGGGATTTCCGCCGTGGGTATTTGATCGTGGATCGTCAGGGGGTCAGCATCTTGCGCGATCCGTTCTCGAGCAAGCCGTATGTCTTGTTTTACACAACCAAGCGGGTGGGTGGCGGGATCGCGGATTTTGACGCAATCAAGCTCCTGAAGTTCGCCGTTTCCTAACTCTCCAAATTAGCGGTGTCACCCCGGCGCAAGCCGGGGGTCATCCTGAGGTGGTTCGAGCGATCCACCTCGCAGCAAGACGACGATCTCGGGATGGATCCCGGCCTGCGCCGGGATGACATCGTGGGTGGTGCGGGCTTTTGCGCATCAAAACCAACAAGGCAAAAACATGATTTCTTACCTTCTCGCGGGGTCCGCGGAGGAGCCGGTTTCGCTTGCCGAGGCGAAAGCGTTTCTCAAGGTCGATGACGGGGCCGAGGATGGCTTGATCACAACGCTGATCGGGGCGGCGCGGCTGCATATCGAGGGCGTGACTGGCAGGGCGCTGCTTGCGCAAAGCTGGCGGGTGGTGCTCGACCAGTGGCCGGAGAGTGGGCAGGTGAAGCTGCCCGTGACGCCGTTCAGAGGCGTGACGCAAATCACGGCTTACGACGAGGACGGGGTCGGGCACGAGGTGCCGCTGGCGCAGTTTTTGCGCGAGCCGGACCGATTGGTGTTGCCCGGCAATGTCACGGGCATGCCGATGCTGCGGGAGCGGCAGGGGATTGAGATCGACTATGTGGCGGGGTTCGGGACGGAGGCAGGGGATGTGCCGGTGGACATTCGCCAGGCCCTGCTGGTGTTGGTGGCATATTGGTTCGAGCATCGGGATGCCGTGATTATTGCTGGGTCGGGTTCGATCGTGCCGTCCGGGTTTGACCGGCTGGTGGCCTCGTACAAGCGGGTGCGGCTGTGAACGACCGTGTGCCGCCGATCGGCACGCTGACGGATCGGGTGCAGTTGCGGCGCCGGGAAATGGCGGGTGAGCCCGAGGGCGGGCAGATGACGCTGTTCGTGCCGGTGACGAGTCTTTGGGCACGAGTGCGATCACTCCAAGGTCGACAGGGCGTCAACGCCGATGGCCGCGCGGTGACGGTGAGCCACTCGGTGGTGCTGCGGTTTCGGGCCGATGTATCGCCCGGCGATCGGATTGTTTACCGCGGCCGCAATCTGGATGTGGTGAGCGCGGCGGACCTCAATGGGCGCCGGGCGTATTTGAGCTGCACCTGCAGCGAAACCAGTTGGACGGGATAGACCATGCACCCGATTATTCGAGTGCAGGGGGCGCTGGTAGCGGCGTTCAAAGAGGATGCGGCGCTGGCGGCAATCGTTGGAGAGGCAGTGTTTGATGCACCGTCAAAGGGCGTGGCGCCGCCTTATGTGGTGATCGCGCGGCATGATGTTTTGCAGCGGGATGGCGATCTGGCGGTGGTGCAGGAGCATCGCGTGCTTCTTCATTGCTGGGCGGATCAACCGAGCCGCCGGCGGGCGCTGGAGATTGCGGAGCGCGTGGTGGCGGTGGCGCTAGCGGTTAGCGGGGTAACGCATGCGGAGCATGTGCGGACCGATAGCGTGATCGACGGCGAGACGGGGCTGGCGAAGGCGGCGGTGACGCTGCGCTTTATGGGTGAGGGGTGATGGCCTTCCGCACGGGTGTGACCCTGGTCGGGCCTACCCGAAGTATTTCTGCGTCCCGCATCGGTTGGATCATTTCAGGAGGGATTCCGGCCTGCGCCGGAATGACACCGTGGATGGGATGGGCTGGATTTTACAGACAAGGAACCAAGCATGGCCGCACAGAGCGGGAAGGATATGTTGCTCAAGCTCGACCAGACGGGGTCAGGGAGCTTCTTGACGGTGGCAGGGCTGCGGACCAGGGCATTGGCGTTCAATGCGGCGAGCGTGGACACGACCGATCAGGAAAGCGCCGGGCGCTGGCGGGAACTGCTGCAGGGCGGCGGGGTGAAGCGCGCTTCGGTGACAGGGGCCGGGGTGTTCAAGGATGGTGCTTCGGATGCACTTATCCGTCAGCTGTTCTTTGCGGGCACGATACGGAACTGGCAGTTGATCCTGCCCGATTTCGGGACGGTGCAGGGGCCGTTCCAGATCGTGGCGCTGGAGTTTTCGGCAGACCATGCGGGGGAAGTGACGTTCGACCTGGCGCTGGAAAGCGCCGGGGAGGTTAGTTTTACGGTGGTTTAGCCGGGTAGCTCAAAGCGCTATCCTCAATCAGCGGTGCCTCCCTCGGGCTCGACCCGAGGGTCTCTCGTCACATCTACCATGCTGATAGCGGCCCTCGGATCAAGTCCGAGGGAAAGCCAGTGGGGATGCGAGATCACGGCAAACACAATCAACCGCGGCAAAAACAAACAACAGGAGACGACAATGGCCATTCCGCAGCGCGGAGAAATTGACGCGGTTATCGATGGGGAGACGCGCACGCTGTGTCTGACGCTGGGGGCTTTGGCGGAGCTGGAGCAGCGCTTGCAGACGGGCGATCTGGTTGGGCTGGCGGAGCGGTTTGCCGGGGGGCGGGTGTCGGCGCGTGATCTGACGGCGATCATCGGGGCGGGGCTGCGGGGTGGTGGCAATGCGATCAGCGACGATGATCTGGCGCGGCTGACCATTGAGGGGGGCCTCAAGGGTGCGGCGCAGATTGCGGTGCGGCTGCTGAAGGCGACGTTTGGAGAGGCGGCATGAAGGCGTTTCCATGGGAGGCGGCGATGCGGTTTGGCTTTGGGGTGCTGCGGCTGCCCGCGCGCGACTTCTGGGCGCTGACGCCGAGAGAATTGGCGTCAGCCTGGGGCGCGCTGATGGGCGAGCAGCGCCAGCCGCTGGGGCGGATTGAGTTAGGTGGTTTGATGGAGCGGTTTCCCGATGGCCAGTGAGTTTTTTCCAGACAGTTTTGGTGACGAGTTGGGCGATGTGTCGGCCGAGTTGGAGCGCATCGGCGATCTGGCGGACGGGGTGGCGCGCTCGATCAGCACGGCGTTTCGCGGGGCGATGCTGGAGGGCAAGTCGTTCCGCTCGCTGCTGGGCGATATCGCCCGCAGCTTTGCCGACATCGCGCTCAAGGCGGCGATCAAGCCCTTTGGCGATCTGCTGGGTGGGCTGGTGGGCAATCTGTTTGCGGGGAGCAATCCGGCGCTTGGGAGCGTGACGCCGTTCGCCAAGGGCGGGGTGATTGCAAGCCCGAGTTATTTTCCGCTCGGGCAAGGTCTGGGCGTCATGGGCGAGGCGGGGGCCGAGGCGATCATGCCGCTGCGGCGCGGGGCGGATGGGCGGCTTGGTGTGGCGGGTGGTGGGGGCGCGGTGCAGGTGACGTTCAATGTTACCGCAAGTGATGCGCGGAGCTTTGTGGCGAGCGAAGCCGAGGTGAGCGCTATGTTGCTAAGGGCGGTGAAGCGGGGGACGCGGGGAAGTTGAGGCAGCATCGCGCCGCAACGACGAAGCGACACCTCCTCCTTTCAGGGGAGCGTCCACTTTGGATGCATCCGGCTGCTTCATACTTATCGGTTTTGTGCCTCCCTCCCCCTTGAGGGAGGGAACGAGGGAGGGGGTCGTTTAGTGGACCACCGAAGGACCCCCTCCCCAACCCTCCCCTCAAGGGGGAGGGAGGGCAAAGCCGCGAACTATAAGATCGGCAATGCGCCCAAGGTGAACACTCCTCCCCTTGAGGGGGAGGCGGGGTGAGGGTGTGAATGCCCCGAGACCGTGGCTGATCGACCCCCACCTTGATCCTCCCCCTAGACGGGGAGGTGCCGACTGAGAACTTCGCGACCAAAGGATCAAAGATCATGGCTTTTCATCCAATTCGCTTTCCGCTCGATGTGGCGCTAGGGGCGCGGGGTGGGCCGGAGCGGCGGACCGATGTGGTGACGTTGGCGGGTGGCGGAGAGCAGCGCAATGGGCGGTGGCGCCATTCGCGGCGGCGCTACAATGCGGGGTATGGCGTCAAGTCGCGCCAGGACATGGCGGCGGTGCTCGCGTTTTTCGAGGAGCGGCGGGGGCGGTTGCACGGGTTTTTGTGGCGGGATGGATTGGATTTTTCGAGCGGCGGTGCAGTGCCGACAGCGCTGGACCAGGCGCTAGGGACCGGTGACGGGGTGCGGACGAGCTTTGCGCTGACCAAGCGCTATGGCGCGAACTTCGACCCTTATCTGCGGCCGATCACGTGGCCAGTGGCTGGGAGTGTGCGCATTGCGGTGGCAGGGGTGGAGATTGCCACGGGCTGGGCGGTGGATGGTGGGACGGGCCGGGTGAGCTTTGCCCAGGCGCTGGCGGCGGGGGCGGCGGTGACGGCAGGGTTTTTGTTCGATGTGCCGGTGCGGTTCGATACCGACAGGCTCGATGTGGAACTGAGCAGCTTTGATGGAGCAGAAGTGCCGTCCATTCCGCTGGTGGAGATTTTGCCATGAGGACGCTGGAAGCGGGGTTCGCGGCGCACCTGGCGCAAGGGGAAACGACGCTGGCCAATTGCTGGCGCATCACGCGTGGCGATGGGTTGGTGCTGGGGTTTACCGATCATGACGCGGCGCTGAGCTTTGGGGGCACGGTGTTTTCACCGGCGCATCGGCTTGATGGCGGCGAGGCGCCGGGCAAGCTGGGGGCACAGGTCGAGACCAGCGAAGTGCTGGGCGTGCTGCATGCCGAGGCGATCACCGAGGACGATATTTTGCTGGGCCGCTATGACGGCGCGCAGGTGGAAACCTGGCGAGTGAACTGGGCGGATGTAAGCCAAAGGCTGCTGCTGCGGATCGATACGGTCGGGGAGATCGTGCGCGAGGATGGAGTGTTTCGGGCTGAGCTGCGCTCGGCGCAGCAGGGGCTGAACGCCACGCGCGGCCGGGTTTACCAGGGGCTGTGCGATGCCATGCTGGGGGATGTGCGGTGTCGGGTGAACCTCGATGACCCGGCATTTACCGGCTTTGCGAGCGTAGTGGCGATCAATGATCCGTATCGCGTCGTGGTGAGCGGGCTGGAGAGCTTTGCGGAGAATTGGTTTGCATTTGGCAGAGCAGTTTGGACCGAAGGTCGGCGATCGGGCCTGCGCGACGGCGTCATGACGCATGGGCGAATCGGTGATGCCGATGTGCTGGGCTTTGGGGTGAAGCTGGGCGACTGGGTCGCTGTAGGCGATACGCTGAATGTGACGGCGGGGTGCGACCGGCGGTTTGCCACCTGCAGGGGCAAGTTCGGTAATGGCGTCAACTTCCGCGGCTTCCCGCATATTCCGGGCAGCGATTATGTGCTGCGCCATCCGCGCAACGGGGCGGTGCTCGATGGGCGGGCGGTGGTGAAATGAGCAATGTGGTTGACGCGGCGCGAACTTTTCTCGGCACGCCGTATCGGCATCAGGCTTCGTTGGCTGGAGTGGGATGCGACTGCCTGGGGCTGCTGCGCGGCGTTTGGCGGGCGCTTTACGGGTCCGAGCCGGAAGCCATGCCGGCGTATCGGGCGGATTTGCGCGATCCAACGAATGCGGGAGCGCTGCGGGAGGCGGCGGAGCGCTTGCTGGTGGCGGAGGCAGGGGCGTTTGCTGCAGGGCAGGTGGTGTTGTTTCGGCTCAACCGGACGGTGGAGCCCAAGCATTGCGGGATCACGATCGGGGCCGAGCGGTTCATCCATGCGCAGGAGCGGCTGGGTGTGGTCGAGGCGAATTTGACGGACGGATGGAGGGGCAGGGTTTGGGGTAGGTTCCGGTTTCCGGACGCGGCCTGATTTACCCGCTCCATCCACAATGCTGCCCTCGGGCCTGACTCGAGGTCTCTTTTCAGAACAAACCAAATCTGTGCTGCGCTGGGAATGGCCCTCGGGTCGAGCCCGAGGGCAGTGCAGCGTTTGGGACAAGGATTAAACTCATGGCCACTTTGGCACTTTCGCTGGCTGGCCAATTTGCCGGCGGGCTGGTTGGCGGGCCGATCGGGGCGACGATCGGGCGGGCGCTGGGGGCGCTGGCGGGGAGCGCGATCGACGGGGTGCTGTTCGGCCAGGGCGAGCAGCGGCCGGCCAACGATATCCGGCTGCAGGGCTCGACCGAGGGCGGGGCGGTGCCGCGGCTGTATGGCTGGAGCCGGATGGCGGGCAACATCATCTGGGCGCGCGAGCTGGAACTGCTCAACGGAGAGGACGCGGGCGCCAAGGCAATGGGCAACGAGGAGGATGAGGTCGGCGCGAGCTTCGCCGTGGCGTTCTGCGAAGGGCCGGTCAGCCGCATGGGGCGGGTGTGGGCCGATGGGCAATTGCTCGATACCGAGGGGCTGACGCTGCGGTTTTACCGGGGTGACGAGGGGCAATTGCCCGATGGGTTGATCGAGGCCACGCAAGGGGTGGCGCCGGCCTATCGTGGGCTCTGTTATCTCGTGGTGGAGCAATTGCCGCTCGGGCGGTTCGGCAATCGCATCCCGCAGCTGTCGGTGGAGCTTTGCCGGGCGGTAGGCGACCTGGAGCGCGATATCTGTGCGGTGACGGTGATCCCCGGCGCGACAGAGTTTGGCTATGACCCGGAGCCGCGGGTGCGGATCGCGGGACCGGGCCGGAGCGTGGGCGAGAACACCCATGTTTCGGCGTCGGTGAGCGATTGGACATGTTCAATCGACGAGCTGGTGGCGCTCTGCCCCAACCTTGAGCGCGTGGCGCTGGTGGTGGCTTGGTTCGGGGACGATCTGCGGTGCGGAGAATGCGCGATAGGGCCGCGTGTGGAGGCGGCGGCGCGGCAGGTCGAAGGCGCGGCGTGGCGTGTCGCGGGGCTGGGACGGAGCGATGTGCCGGTGGTCTCGAGTCACAATGGTGGTCCAGCCTATGGCGGCACGCCGTCGGATGCGTCGGTGCTGGCGGCCATTGCAGACCTTAAGGCGCGCGGAATTGCAGTGACGCTTTATCCGATGATCATGATGGATGTGCCGGCCGGAAACGGCTTGCCGGACCCTTATGGCGGGGCAGAGCAGGCGAGCTATCCCTGGCGCGGGCGGATTAGCTGCCATCCGGCGGCGGGGCAGGCGGGTTCGCTGGACGGGACGAGTGCAGCAGCTGAGCAGGTGGGGAGTTTTGCCGAACGGTTTCGCGAGATGGCGCTGCATTATGCGGCGCTGTCGGTGGCGGCGGGGGGCATCGATGCGCTGATCATCGGCTCGGAGATGCGCGGACTGACAACTGTGCGCGGCGTGGGGAATAGCTTTCCGTTTGTCCAAGCGCTGGTGGCATTGGCGGCCGATGTGCGGGCGGTTGTTGGTCCGGCGACCAAGCTGACTTATGCGGCCGATTGGAGCGAATATTCGGGCTATCAGCCGCCGGGCGAGAAGTTCTTTCACCTCGATCCGCTCTGGGCCTCGCCGCATATCGATGCGGTGGGCATTGATAATTACATGCCGCTGGCCGATTGGCGCGACGGGGGTGGACATCTGGATGCGGCAGTGTGGTCGAGCGGGTACGCGCTGGATTATCTCGCGGGGAACGTAGCGGGCGGGGAAGGATTTGACTGGTTCTATGCCAGCGATGCGGACCGGATTGCTCAGGTGCGCACGCCCATCACCGATGGTGGGCATGGCGAGCCTTGGGTGTACCGGTTCAAGGACGTCCGCAACTGGTGGAGCCAGTTTCATCATGACCGGCCCGCGGGGGTGCGCTCGGCCAGTCCGACGGCCTGGGTGCCGGGAAGCAAGCCGATCTGGTTCACGGAACTGGGCTGTGCGGCGGTCGACAAGGGGGCCAACCAGCCCAACATCTTTGGCGATCCCAAGAGCGCGGAAAGCGGGCGGCCGTATTTTTCGAACGGCACGCCCGATCCGCTGATCCAGCGGCAGGCACTGCGGGCGCAGCAGCGCTGGTGGCGCGATCCGGCGAACAATCCGGCCGGGATGGTGGACATGGGGCGCATCTACCATTGGACCTGGGACGCGCGGCCCTATCCGGCGTTTCCGGCGCAGGATGATGTGTGGGCGGACGGGGCGAACCATCGCTCCGGGCACTGGCTGACGGGGCGACTCGGTGGTGTCAGCAGCGATGAACTGGCGGTGGCCGTGGCGCGCGATCATGGCGTTGAGCTCACGGCCGAGGCGGCCATGCCCTTTGTCGGCGGCTATGTGCTGGGCGGTGCAACCACGGCGCGCGAGGCGCTTGAGCCGTTGCTGGAGGTCACGGCCCTGAGCGTTCGCAGCCGGACCGGTCGCCTAGCATTGGCGAGCCCGCGGCGAGGTGAAGCGGTGACGATCGATCCTGATGACCTGGTGGCCAGTGAAGGTCCGGTATTATCACGGCGGCGGGGTGATCCGGCGGAGGCGCCCGGGCGGCTGGTACTGAGTTATCTCGATCGGGAGCGGGATTATCTGACCGCAAGCGTAACGGCGCTCAACCGGAGCGATGGGCCAGTGGCAGGTGAGGCGACGGCGCTGGTGCTGGATGGGGCCGGGGCGCGGCTGGCTGCGGAACGAATGTTGGACGCGCGGAGCGCGAGGCGCGAAACGCTGGAGTTCGAACTGCCGCCGTTGGCGATTGGTCTGGAACCCGGCGACCTGATCGAAATTGCGGGCCTGAGCGAAGGGCCGTTCGAGATCATGGAAATCCGGGATGGACTGACGCGCAAGATAATGGCGAAAACGTTGGCTGTTGGGACAGCAGTGGCGACCGAGGTGGATCGGCCGCCCAGCCCCGCAAGAGGCGTTACGGTTCGTTCGATGCCAGTGGTAACAATTGCGCATGTGCCGGCGCTGCCCAGCGATCCGGCGCGGACGCGGCTGCTGGTTGGCGCCTTTGCCGACCCGTGGCCGGGCAGCGTGCAAGTCACGGAAGCAGCAACCGGAGCGGTTGTAGCGACGATTGGCGGACGGGCGCGGCTGGGGTTGAGTGCCAACGCACTTGCGCCAGGTGCGGTGGCGGTTTGGGACCGTAGTCAATCGCTGGAGGTGGTGCTCTTCAATGGTCACTTATCTTCTGCAGCGGAAGACGCCGTTCTTGCCGGGAGTAATCGCTTGGCTGTGGAGACAGGCGGCGGGCTTTGGGAGAACATCGGCTTTGCTGAAGTCGAGATGATCGGAACAGGCACCTACCGGTTGCGCAATTTGCTGCGCGGGCTGGATGGCACCTATGCCGGTGCAGCAGCGGCGGGAAGCCGCCTCATGGTACTCGACAAGCGCGTCGTGACGCTGCGGGTGGAGCCGCAATGGCTCGGCGAGGAACGGCAGTTCCGCATCTACGCCGGTGCCACCGATCTGACCGGCACTGCGGTAACGGTCATTACCGATACGGCCGTGGCACTGCCGTTGAGCCCGGTGCACCTGCAGGCCGAGCGGGAGGCAAATGGCGATGTGCAGTTGTCGTGGACACGGCGCAGCCGGGCCGACGGCGATAGCTGGGGCAGTGTAGAAACGCCGTTTGTCGAGGCTCCAGAGCGGTATGCGCTGACCATACTGCAGGCAGGCATTCCGTTGCGAGCGGTGGACTGTTTCACCTTCTCATTCGCCTACACGGCTGTGGAGCAGGTCGCCGACTTTGGTGCGCTGCCGGACAGCTTTGCCTTCAGGGTAGCGCAGGTCAGCCAAACGCTTGGGCAGGGACCAAACGCAGAAAGGGTTTTCCATGGATAGAACGCGGTTCAACATTTGCCTTGAACAAGTGCTGCAGCATGAAGGCGGCTATGCCGACCATCCCAGCGATCCAGGTGGAGCCACAAATATGGGCATCACGCGCAAGACACTGGCCCGTTGGCGCAAGGTTTTGCCCTGGTGGAAGCTGGGCAAGGATGCGGTAAGGGCGCTGGAACGGAGCGAAGCGGCGCGTATTTATCGCGCTAGTTATTGGGAGCGGAGCAAGGCCGGCAGCCTGCCGCCGGGGCTAGACCTGGTGTTGTTCGACTTCGCGGTCAATTCGGGACCGGACCGGGCGATCCGTGCGCTACAGGCGGAACTCGGCACGGTGGCAGACGGCCAAATCGGGCCGCTGACGCTGGATGCGGTGCGGGTGCGGATTGCGCGGGATGGGGCCCCGGCGCTGATCGGCGCTTATTGCGCCCGACGCCTGAATTTTCTTTCGCGCCTGTCCAGCTTTTCAACCTTCGGCAAGGGCTGGTCACGGCGCGTTGCGGCGGTTCGCAAATCTGCGCTAGCCAGTGCCGGCAGCACGGACCAGCCGGATATATCAAATCAATGGAGGACGACTATGGATCTGTTCAACGGCTACAAAACATACATCATCGCTTCGATCATGCTGCTTGCGGGGCTTGCTCAAATTCTGGGGCTTGAACTTCCATCATTGGACGGACACTCGGCCGGGCAGATGGTGATGGAAGCGCTGGCGGTGATCTTCCTGCGCAAGGGTTTGAAGGACGACATAGCGAGGGCTTGACCGCTCCGGCTTTGCAAGCCGGCATGTTCTCGCATATCAAGGATGTGCCGGCATTCAGCGGCTTTGCGTTTCGGATGGTTTTGCCTCATTCATGTCCCATTCAGCAACCTGCCCGTAAGTTGCAAGACATGAAAACCTTACTCAAAGAACTCTGTGCTCCGTTTGTCGTAGCTGCCGCGATCGGCCTTGCTGGTACGGGTTTGGCCAGCGCGGCGTGCCTTGACAACAGGCAGATCCAAGAAGCGGTGTCGTCAGGCGAAATCATGTCGCTGGCGCAAGTCTTGTCGTCGGCAGGGGTCGGCAGCAGCGCGGAAGTGCTTAACGTACAGGTTTGTGACGAAGGCGGGCGCCTCGTCTATATAATCGGCGTGTTGACTCCCAATGGGGAAGCGCAGAATCTGGTGTTGAGCGCGAATTAGTACGCAGCATCTGGGGGCCTTGATGCGAATTCTTGTTGTGGAAGACGATGTGAACCTGAACCGGCAGCTTAAGGAAGCGCTGACCGAGGCAGGCTATGCCGTGGACGTGGCGTTTGATGGGGAAGAAGGGCACTTCCTGGGAGACACCGAACCCTACGATGCGATCGTTCTCGATATCGGCCTGCCGCAGATGGACGGGCTGTCGGTGCTCGAGGAATGGCGCCGGGCGGGCAAAACCACGCCCGTGCTGCTGCTGACGGCACGCGACCGCTGGAGCGACAAGGTGCAGGGCATTGATGCCGGAGCGGACGACTATGTCGCCAAGCCATTCCATATGGAAGAAGTGCTGGCCCGCATCCGCGCCTTGGTGCGCCGGGCTGCGGGGCTCGCGTCCAATGAGATTGTTTCAGGCTCGGTCCGGCTGGACTCGCGCTCCGGCAAGGTGACGGTGGACGGGCAGTCTGTGAAGCTTACGAGCCACGAGCTTCGGCTATTGAGCTACCTCATGCATCACAAGGGCAAGGTTATCTCGCGCACTGAGTTGACCGAACACCTGTATGATCAGGACTTCGACCGCGATAGCAACACGATCGAAGTGTTCGTTGGGCGGCTGCGCAAGAAGCTGCCGGAGGACTGCATCCAGACCGTGCGCGGGCTTGGCTACCAGATTGCTGAGGATTAGGCCCTAAGGCGAATGCGCAAGGGTTCGATAGCGGCATCGCTGTTCTGGCTTTCGGCGGGCTGGCTGGTGATTGCGCTTGTCGCAACGGGCTTCCTTTTGACCGATCTTTATTCACGTGCGCTGGACAATTCGCTGTCTGATTCGCTCGATTTCCAGGTTGAGAGCCTAACGGGCGCGCTGCTCGAAACGGGCAATCCGGCAAGCGAAGAAATCCGGGTGACCGACCCGCGCTTCGATCGGCCGCGCTCGGGCTGGTACTGGATGATCCGCGACGCCGATGGCACTCTGTATAATCTCTCCACATCGGTGGTTGGCATCAACGTGCCTGCAATGATGGGGCCGCCCGACGCCAGAGGGCGCCGCACGGCCATTGTCGATGATGCGTTCGGGACCAGGCTGCGTGTGGTGGAGCGCACGGTAACGCTGGCGCCGCAAACCTATCAGATTGTGGTTACGGGCAATCTGAGCGAAATTCTCGAACTTGTTGAGGGTTTCCGGGGACAGACCTTCATCGTGCTGGGCGCGGTGGGCGTCATGCTGGCGATCATGAGCGCCATTGTTGCGCGCATAGCCATGCGGCCAATTTCGCGGCTGAGCCGGGCTATCGAAAGTGTGCGCGAGGGTGAGAGTGTAACTGTGACCGGCACCTATCCGCGCGAGATTGCGCCACTGGCCGAAGAGGTCAACGAACTCTTGCGGTCGAATGCGCAGATCATCGAGCGGGCGCGCAATCAGGTAGGCAATCTGGCGCATGGACTTAAGACGCCGATTGCGGTGCTACGCAACGAGGCTGCAAGCAAGAAGGGCGCGCTCGCTGATGTGGTGCTGACCGAGAGCGAGAAGATGAGCTCGATGGTGTCGACTTATCTGGAGCGGGCACGGCTGGCGGCACGCACCTCGGTGGTCGGCAAGAAGGCGGACAGTACCATGATCATGCTGCGGCTGACGCGCGTGATGCGCAAGATCCACCCCGATGTGACGATTGCCTTTCAGCGCCCCGATGCATCGCTGCCCTGGTTCAGGGGCGATGAGGCGGACCTCGAGGAAATGGCTGGCAATTTGCTCGACAATGCCTGCAAATGGTCCAAGGGGCAGGTGGGGGTGCGCCTTTCCAGCGAAAGAAGCGATACCGGCGCCATGCTCCTGATCCGCATCGATGATAATGGGCCCGGCCTCAGCGAAGACGACGCACAAAAAGTGTTGCGCCGCGGTGTCAGGCTGGACGAGAAAACACCCGGCACAGGCTTAGGGCTCGATATCGTCAAGGAACTGGTAGATGTCTATGGCGGCAGCCTAGCGCTGAAACGCTCGGCTTTAGGTGGGTTATTGGTGGAACTACGTTTGCCAACAGCCCGCCTCGGCGGCATCAGCAAGCAGGCAGCGGCCTGACGCACTTTCGCCGCATTGCGACAACAAGAGCCTTCCGACAGCCAACGAGATTCACCTATGAACCGCATCGCCCTTCTTGCCTCACCGCTGCTTGCTTTGACCCTAGCCGCCTGCGCTAGTACTGGACCGACCCAGGTTTCTCAGGCTCCGGTGGTTACGGCTCCGGCTCCGGTGATGACGCAGCCACTGGTGCCAACGCCGGCCCAGACTACGCAGCAGGCGCTGCTAACGACGAGCGTTGCCAACGGTTTCGTGGACTCCGCTGCCCTGTCCCGCATGACCGCCAAGGACTCGGCGCAGGCCAACAGTGCTCAGTTTTATGCGCTGCAGTTTGGTCGCCCCGGCGCGCCGCGCGCCTGGACGGGCGACAATGGCACGACCGGTTCGGTGGGCGTTGGGCCTTACGTGCGCGTCAACAATCTCGATTGCCGTGACTTCACCCACACCGTTAAGATTGGCGGGCAGGAGTTCACCAAGAAGGGAACCGCCTGCCGCGAGCAAAACGGCAACTGGGCCGTCGAGCAAGGCGCTGCCTGATCGGGCTTAATGCCTGACACGGTAGGGATTGTTTACCATCGGGCGCTAGTGTGCGGATCTGATCGATCCTAACACCGCGTGCAATGTCACAAGCCACTAACCGATCCGAGATTATCCCTGCTGAAACGCCGCGTGTTGCAGCGCGCGGCGGCAATGTGTCCTTGCTGCCCTTTGCGGGGCTGATCGAGCCGGCGATCGTTGAGGAAACGATGGGCCAGAGCTTTGCCGGCTGCATCGGGCGCGCCAATGCGCAAGCCGGTTGGGTCTGGGTATATCGCGATCTGTGCCCTGATCTGATCTTGCGCGATTCGATCGACGCAGGCGTCTTTACCGCCAGAGACCTCGAGCTGCTGATGCCACAGGTCTTGGCGCGCATGAAGGATGCGCTCGCCCGTGCCGGCAAGGATGCCGAAGAAGCGCGGCGCCTGCGCGCCATGCTGGGCGGCGACGAGGAGCGGGCGGCGCTGCCGACATTGCTGAACGTGTTGCGCGGCAGGGCGCTGTTGAGCAAGGCACAGACCTTCGGCAAGGCGCTCAACGGCATGAGCGATGAGGCGGCGCTGATAGTCGCGTTGCAATCCATGCCATTGCAGGACCCGCCGCTTGCCTCCTTGCTGCTCCATGCTGCATTGGGGCATGTCGCCAATCCCACAAGGCTCGTCACGGCCGTAATCAAGTTGGCGGGTAATGGCACCGAAGCTGCCGTGGCGCGGAGCGGATTTTCGCCTTTGGTGGAAGCTATTCTCGCGCATGCGCAGAACCAGGTTCATCTATTGCGGCCCACCAGCGGCGCCTTTGCCGATTTCGATCTGGTTTGCCGGGCGCTAGACCGCTTCCACCGCCTTGTGCGCTCCCTGTCAGGATATATTGAGTTCGCCCGCGGCAGCCTCTGGGCCAGTATCCTGTCGGCTATAACCAAGCAGGCCTCGGACGCTGTGGAACCGCGCCTGCGCGATGTGGTATCCGACATCAATCTGGCACTCCGGCGTGCGCGCGAAGGCACCACGGACCGGCTTGATGGCGACCGGATGCTGGCGGCGATGAACGGGGTGTACCTGCTGAGCACCGTGCGTTCTTGCCGCGACTCGCTGGCGCTGAACGCCACATTCGATCAGGTGTGGAGTCAATCGGGCCAGACGCTGGAGCACTATCTGCAGCGCAATCTTGACCAGCACCGCGACAATCCAAACGACGCGATCGTCTCTGCGCGGCTCGATGCCGGGATCAAGATGGCGGAAATCCGCTTTAATCCGGAATATGCCGAAACGCTACGGCGTGCCCGTAGCGCTGCCGAGCGGCGGACTTAAATCAGCTTGGGCGCTTTGGGGCGCGCTGACTCGAACAGCGATTGCGCGATTATCTTCACGCACAAAGGCTGATTTGGCATTTGCGGCGTCCGCGTTCATGAGCGCTGTCGCTTGATTATCGACTACCCGGATGACGACACCAATCGCCCTGAAGGGGTTCTTCTCGTCCGCGTCCGCATAGATCAGTGCACCAACTTCCAGCCGCCGTTTTTCGAGCGGCGCCAACGAGTATCTAATGCTGTTACCGAAACGACCGGCCAAATAAGGCGGGACGGCGTTATCCGGACGCGGCGGTTCCGGCTCGGGAGGCGCGGTCAGGCCGGTGTGAATGGCAATCAGCGCCACGCGCTCCTGAGCGACAATCCCGGCGCTGTCGGGTGGAATGGCGCCAAGCTGAGCACCGGCAGCAATATCGGCAATGGCCAGCGGCTGTGGCGTATCGGCTAGCGACCACGCAGGGCCACGCCCGACGAAGGGAACCCATCCAGGCCAGCGTGAGCGTTTTTGTTCCGGCCGTTCCGTATAGCTTTGCCCGGCATCAAGGAACGCTGGCGGCGCAACGTCGCCGTTCGAACTGGTTGCAGGTGTCGGCGCGTCAGGCGTTTCATATATGGGGTCAATCAGCCGCTCTTCCACCGTGATTGGGCGCCGGCCGAGCACCTGCGCGACGGCTGCTTTTCCGCTCTTGAGACAAGCGTGGCCGCTGATGAAACCGGCTGCGCTACCGGCTAGGGCCATGCCTAAAGGACCGTCAAGAATGGGTTCAAGCCTGTTCCGCTGAGCATTCCAGCGGCTTTCCCCACCCGCCATGTGCCACAACGTCAACTCAGGCTGCCAACCGCCGGCCATGACGACCCGTTCAGCCAGAAGTGGTGGTTCAGCCTGGGGCAGGCGATGAAGTGATGATTGCGGCACAAGCGAAATCTGACGCTCCTTCGCCGCAAGCTTTGCTTCGCCAGGAAGCGTTCCCCCAGCCATTGTGATGCCATAGGCCTTAGCAAATTCGATGAAACGCGACTGCGGATCGACACGGCCGTCAATGATACGCGACACGGAAATGCCCGCATCGCTGGCGAGCATGGCCAGGCGATACGCAGCGTTGGTTACGGTTGCGAACAGGGCCGTCTTGCCAGGCCAAACCCCGAACTGGTGGGCCATGCTGTAGGCCTCCAGTGTCGTTGCGATGCCCGGCAATCTGTTGCCAGAAAAGATTGGCAGACGCTCGACGTCTCCGGTCGCGATGATGATGCGCGGCGCATGGATATCGAGCGTTCGAGCAACCGGCTCGCCCCGCACCAGCGATACGCTGTGAACTCGCACGGCACCAGGCCGTGCCGCGATGGCTTCTGCTCCCAGCATGACCGTGATGGTATGATCCTGCGCAATTGCCGCAACAAGCCGGGTGACGCTCTGGTCCGGGCTTTCTTCGCCTTCCTGCGAGCCAAACAGCCGCGCATGGCCGCCCATGTGCAGGCTCGATTCAACAAGAACGACGCGCTGCTTGGCCTTGGCGCCCGCCAGTGCAGCCGTCATCCCGGCAACGCCTGCACCGACGACCACCATGTCGGCTTCTGGGCCAGTTTCTGCAGGAGCGGCAAGCCACGGACGAGACATGGTGGCCGGAAAATCAAGATCGAGGCCCAGTGATCGCGAGCCTCGCAGCCGACTAACGGCTGCGCTCATCCGTCCCAAACCATTGACACCAGCCGTGGTGTACTGCGCGCCAGGGGTGGCCGGGGCACGCTCCATCGGTAAAGCGTGAATCGGCTTGCGGTTTGGCATAACCGGGAAGATTGGTGGGGCATGGCGGCACGTCAGCGCCATTGGCCACCCGTCGCGGGAGCCTACCGCATCATAGCCGGACGCCAGCACGGCGCTTAAGACCGTATCACCCTCAAAGCCTGATATGGTCAGCCCATTGAGCTTGAACTTGAGGGGCCGGCTGCGCAGGATTGCGGCGCCGGCAAAGTGCCGGGTTCCAGCCGCTAGGCGGTTCGGCTGGTCCTTCATAGCGCACCGCCCCATTCCGACACTGCTGAGCCGGCAGGGTCGCGATTGACCAACCGCGCCGCAAACCAGGTATTTTCATCGGCGGTTGCAACGCCAGCAAGCCATCGGGCAATGGCTGGAGCAAAGAAGGCGGCAGTTTCGCCAAAATGGGCCAGGATATCCGGGCCAGTACCACCTATGCGTCCCAATGCGGGTGCTCCGTCCCGCGTTCTGACAAGCTGGTAGCTCGTCTGCCCGGCCTGGCGCATACCCCGTTCGCTACCCAGAAGCATGCGCGTCGTTTCCCCAACCTGCTCTATACTGCCCGGCCCTAGAGCTGCAATACCGGCGCGGGCATGTTGGGTCAGCGCAATCCCGCTATCAAGCTGGTGCATCAAGGGTGTGGCAATAGGTTTGGTCGGCTCGGTTAGCAGCGTGCTGCCTGTATCGGTCCGGAGCAAGTTGGGCCATTGCTCGGCTGGCAGGTGAGCTATGATCGCAGCATCGTCGGCGAGTATGGTTTGTCCGATTTCGTAGCCACCGTCATCAACCAACACCACGGCACTGCCGTCTGGCTTCATAACCAAAGGCGCGTCCATGGGCAGGCGCTTTACGCCCACGGAACCTAGCCACTTATCAAGCGCCGGTTCTAGACTCGCCCGTCGCAGGAAAAGTGCATCGCGAAATAGAACGCCCTGCCGGTCTGGTCCCAGAAGCTTGCCTGGTACGCGCTCAGCCGGGAACCTGAAGGCCTGCGCCATATGCCGGATGTGGCCAACTGCATTCTGCGCAGCCTCGCCGTCCGCATAGAAGATCGGATCGATAAGCGAGATTGCGCTGCGCCCGCCAATCCGAACAAGTACCTTGCGCGTTTCTGGCCAACTTGATTGCAAAAGGGACCACGTCTCCGGCCGCGTCAGCGGGGCAACGGAAAGGTCTATGCTCCGCGGCAGCCGATAGCCCGACTGGCTTTCCCCCTGGTACAACACGGACTTGCCGTGAACGGAGGCCAGCAGTCCCGCCACAAGGCGGGCTTGTGGGGTAGCACCCAAGACAGCGAAATCGACATGGGCAGCACTCATGCGCCTGCCGTTACCTGTGGCAATGCGTCCGGCCCAATCACGCGTGTTTTGGTGGTTTTTGGCAGCATTGCCCTTATACATGACGCAATCTTGCCGTGTGCCGGCACTAAGCGTCCAAGGCCCATGCTTTTCTGGTTTGTCGCCATTGCCGTTACCGCCGTTGCTTGCGCTGCGCTTTTCTACGCAGCAGGCCCCCGCATGGTCAACGCAAGCACCGGGGAAACAAGCGATCCCAACAACCATTTTCGCCTGCTGCTCGCCGGAATCGACGCCGACTTGGCAAATGGCAAGCTTGGCGAGGCAGAAGCAGCCGCAGCCAAGGGCGAACTGGCGCGTGAAATATTGCGCCTTAAGAGTGAAGCCGGGCGTGCGGCAGGTAATCTGCGGAATATGGGACGGGGTTCGCTTCTGACGGGACTTGGCTTGGTGGCGGCTTTATCCTTAGGCATCTACGCTCTCCTTGGCAGTCCGAACTTGCCCAGCCAGCCACTCGACCAGCGGCAGCAAGCAGCTACAGGCGCTATCGATCTTCAAGCGGCCATCGCGCGGATCGAGACGGCTTTGACCGAAAATCCGGAGGATTTGCGGGGTTGGACTGTGATTGCGCCTGCCTATGTCGAGCTTGGGCGATATGAAGATGCGGCACGTGCATACCGGCGCGTGCTCGACCTCGGCGGTGTCGATGCCGATGTGCAGACCAACCTTGCTGAAGCACTTCTCTTGCAAGCCGAAGGCGCAGGGTCGCCGGAAGCAATGGAACTCCTGGCAGCGGCTTCGGCGAGCAATCCCAACCACGTGCTTTCCCGGCTCTACCTGGCCTCGGAACTGACCCGGCAGGAGCGTTACGGCGAAGCGGTCGACGCTTGGAACGGAGCGCTTGCGCTCTCAACGGGCGACGAACCTTGGCTGGCGGCAGCCCGCGAAGGTCTGGCTGTTGCGCAGAATGAAGGCGTTGCGCCGGTCGATACCCAGCAAGCTGAGATGATTGGCCAGATGGTGTCGGGTCTGGCGACGCGCCTGGCCGAACAGGGTGGATCGATCGAGGAATGGACGCAATTGGTGCGCGCCTACCTGGTGTTGGGCGACACGGCCAAGGCCCAGGCAGCGTTTGATAATGCCATCAAGGCCTATCCACAGGCATTCGATCGTGGTGATCTGGACACTTTGGCGCTAGGTGCCGGGCTCAAGCTGAATGGAGCGATACCATGACCATGCCGGCGACCCTGCGCAAAAAGGGCTGGACGCGCAAGCAGAAGCGCCTCGCGACTATCGCGGCTTTGGGTGTCGTCCTGGCACTCGCCACGACGCTGGTGCTGATCGCGCTGCGCGACCAAATCGTGTTCTTCTATTCGCCGTCTGATGTGATCAGCCGGGACGTGGCTGCAGGACAAGCGATCCGGCTTGGCGGGCTGGTCAAGGACGGCAGCTGGGTGCGCGAGGGGCAAAACAACAGTTTCGTGGTCACCGATGGCGTGACCGACATCGCTGCCAGCTATGTTGGGATCTTGCCCGACCTGTTCCGTGAAGGGCAGGGCGTTGTGGCCGAGGGCAGTCTTGGGCCGGACGGCAGCTTCCAGGCCTCCAACGTGCTTGCCAAACATGACGAAAACTACATTCCCAAGGAAGTCGTCGATGCACTCAAGGCCAGCGGCGAGTGGCGGCCGGAGGCTGGCAATTGAGACTCGGCTTTTTGCAAACCCCCCACCTAACCTTCCCCTCTGGGACGGAAAAACCACGCCGGGGTTGGGGCAAGATGGCACGTCGTACAACAGCCTATTCCTCCCCTTCCCAGGGGGAGGTTAGGTGGGGGTCTCCTCACTCATGAGTATTGAACTTGGCCATTTCGCCCTGATCCTCTCATTCGCCATCGCCACTGTCTCTACAGTCGGTGGCTTCGCCTTCTGGCGCTCGGGCCAGCGCATTGCGCTGGTGCTCAGCCAAGCCGCTGTGCTGCAATTCGTGCTGGTTGCCGTCGCGTTTGCAGCGCTGATACAGGCCTTCATCACCTCCGATTTCAGCCTGGCCCTGGCCGTCAATCACTCTCACTCCCTAAAGCCGCTCATCTTCAAGATCTCCGGCGTCTGGGGGAATCATGAAGGCTCGATGGTCCTGTGGATCCTGATCCTGGTCGCGTTCGGCGCCATGGTCGCAGCCTTCGGCAGGCGCTTGCCCAGCGATCTTCTGGCGCTGGTCCTCGCTACCCAATCCCTCCTGACAGCCGCCTTTGCCGGCTTCAGCCTCTTTACATCCAATCCCTTCGCCCGGGTGCTGCAACCACCGCTTGAAGGCAATGACCTCAATCCCGTGCTGCAAGATATCGGCCTCGCCATCCACCCGCCACTGCTCTACGCCGGCTATGTTGGGTTCTCGATCTGCTTTTCCTTTGCCATCGCTGCGCTGATTTCCGGCCGCATTGACCAGGCCTGGGCCCGTTGGGTGCGCCCCTGGACCATGCTGAGCTGGACCTTTCTGACTCTGGGCATCGCCATGGGCTCCTACTGGGCCTATTACGAGCTTGGCTGGGGCGGCTGGTGGTTCTGGGATCCGGTGGAAAACGCCAGCTTCATGCCCTGGCTCGCCGGCACTGCGCTGCTGCATTCGGCGCTGGTGATGGAAAAGCGCAATGCGCTCAAGATCTGGACGATCTTTTTGTCCATCATCACCTTCTCCCTCTCCCTGCTCGGCACCTTCCTCGTGCGCTCGGGCATTCTGACCTCGGTTCATACGTTTGCCAGCGACCCTACTAGGGGCCTTGTGATCTTGACCCTGTTGGCGCTGGTCATCGGCGGCGCATTCATTCTCTTTGCCCTACGCGCACCCTACCTACGCCAAGGCGGGCTCTTCGCCCCGGTCAGCCGCGAAGGCGCGCTGATCCTCAACAATCTTTTCCTGGCGACGGCTGTCGGCGCCGTCCTGGTGGGCACGCTCTACCCGCTTCTCCTCGACGCCCTGACCGGCACCTCCATTTCCGTCGGCGCCCCGTTCTTCAACCTGACATTCGGAGCCCTGATGGCGCCGCTCCTGCTGGTGCTGCCGTTTGGCCCGCTTCTCGCCTGGAAGCGTGCCGATATTGTCGGTGCCGCACAGCGCCTGATGGCCGCAGGTGCCCTCGCCATTTTCGCAACCATCCTCCTTTCGGCGCTCGGCGGCGTAGCACTCTCGCTGGCCCCTCTCGGCCTGCTGCTGGGTTTTTGGGTGGCCTTCGGCGCCGTCGCAGAACTCATCGACCGCAGCAAGCTCGGCCGCATTCGCCTGGGCGAAAGCTGGCGCCGGCTCGTCGGCCTGCCGCGCACGGCATGGTCTACAGCGCTTGGGCATTTCGGCATCGGCATCACAGTTTTGGGCATTGTCTCCACAACGGCCTGGGAAACCGAATTGGTGACGACGCTCAACCCGGGCGAAACTGCTACCCTTGCGGGCTACAGCATCGCCTTCGACAGCTTCGAGCAAGTGCCAGGCCCCAATTACCTCGCTGACGAGGGCCACTTCACCCTCACCGCCCCCAATGGCAGCACGCGCCAGACCATGGCGGACCGGCGTACCTATGTCGCCAGCGGCATGCCGACCACCGAAGCCGCCATCGAGACCTATGGCTTTTCCCAGCTTTACCTCCAACTCGGCGAGCCGCTGGAAAACACCCATGTCATCCGCGTCTGGCACAAGCCCTACATTACCCTGATCTGGCTCGGCACCATCCTGATGGCACTCGCCGGTGTGGTGTCGCTCACCGACCGCAAACTGCGCATCGGCGTACCGCGCCGCGCCAGCCGGCCTGTTGCGGAGCCGGCGGAATGAACTGGCTGCGTTCGTTCATGCTAGCCTTGCTCCTCGCGCTTGCTCCGCCAGCTCTGGCCCTCAGCCCCGACGAAATTCTGCCCGATCCCGCTCTCGAACAGCGCGCCCGCGACCTGTCGGCCGAACTGCGGTGCCTCGTTTGCCAAAATCAATCAATCGACGACAGCGATGCCGAACTTGCCAAGGATCTGCGCGTCCTTGTTCGAGAGCGGCTGGTGGCCGGGGACAGCGATGAGCAGGTCCGGCAGTTCCTCGTTGATCGCTATGGCGAGTTCGTTCTGCTCAATCCGCGCGTCAGCACCCAGACCCTCCTGCTCTGGGGCGCAGCCCCGGTTCTGCTGCTTGTCGGCCTTGGCGCCCTATGGCTGGCAAGCCGCCGCCGCCGCTCCGCCGCTCCTGGGTTAAGCGCGGAAGAGCAAGCCGCTCTGGACGAACTCAAGTCCTAAAAGGCCTGGCAGACCGGCTAAACCGGTTATTCCTGCCTCATTCCTGCCGCCAACATTGCCAAGGTTTAATGTGCGCGCAACGTGCATGAAACATCAGGCGTTCCATATATAGCCCACAAGCTGTTGAGGGCTTGCGAAGGAGATTGGTTTTCATGCGCTCGACTATTCTTACGCGTACACGCCGCTGGCTGGGGGCTTCCGCCCTTGCGCTGCTGGTCGGCGTTGGCGGTGTATCAACCGCATTTGTCATGACCGGCCAGACGGCGACTGCCCAGGTGCAGCCTGCCGCCCAGATCATTGTGCCTCAAGCGGCCCAGCCTCAGAACGGTTTTGCCGACCTCGTGGAAGCCGTCAAGCCGGCCGTGGTCTCGATCCTGGTTGAAGCCGAGGAGAGCGCTGACATGATGCAGCGCCGCGGTGGTCAGTTCAACTTCAACTTCCCCGACCTTCCGCCCGATCACCCCTTCCGTGACTTCTTTGACCAGTTCGGCGGCCCGGGTGGTCCTGGCGGTCCTGGCGGTAGGGACGGAGCGCCCACGCCACGACAGTACATGGCAGCCGGCTCTGGCTTCGTGATTTCTGCTGACGGTTATGTCGTCACCAACAACCACGTCGTTGCAGACGCAACCAAAGTCACCGTTGTGTTCGACGACGGCACCGAGCAGGTAGCCGAAATCGTCGGTACCGATGAGCGCACCGATTTGGCCGTGCTCAAGATCGAAGGTGCAGACTATCCGTTCGTCACCTTTGAAACCGACGCCAGCCGCGTGGGCGATTGGGTCGTGGCCATCGGTAACCCGTTCGGCCTCGGCGGCACTGTGACGGCCGGCGTTATCTCCGGCGCAGGCCGCAATATCGGCGGCTCGAACTACGGTGACTTCCTGCAGATCGACGCTGCCGTCAACACCGGTAACTCAGGCGGTCCCGCCTTTAATACCCGTGGCGAAGTGGTCGGCGTGAACACCGCCATCTACTCCCCTAACGGGGGCAACGTCGGTATTGCCTTTGCCATACCCGCCGCCACCGTCAAGGGTATCGTCGACCAGCTGATCAACAGCGGTAGCGTGACCCGTGGCTATCTGGGCGTCGGCATTCAGGATGTGACGCGTGATATCGCGGACGGTGTCGGTCTCGCCGCTCCCAATGGTGCGATTGTCACCAACATCGCCGAAGACGGTCCTGCCGGTCCTGCTGGCGTTCGCTCGGGCGACATCATCACCGCCGTCGATGGTGATCCGATCGATGACGCACTTGACCTCAGCCGCACCATTGCTGGCAAGGCCCCAGAGAGCACGGTGGAACTGACGATCTGGCGCGATGGTGCCGAAACAACGGCTTCTGTGACGCTCGGTACGCTCAACGAGCAGGCTGCAGCAACTGAAGAGCAGCCGGCACCAACCCCGCCGCAGGCTCCGGCTCCGGCTGAAAGCAGCGTCGGACTGACTCTGGTGCCGAACGCTGATGGCGCCGGCGGCCTGCTGGTGCAGGACGTTGATCCCGAGTCCCAAGCGGCCCAGAAGGGTATTGCCGTGGGTGATGCGATCACCGAAGTCGACAACAAGCCGGTCAACAGCCTCGAAGAGTTCGAAGCTGCAATCGAAGGCGTAAAGGCCAAGGGGCTGAACACCGCCCTGATCAAGGCCAGCCGCGATGGCAATGACCGCTTTGTCGGTCTGCCCCTGACAGAGTAAGAAGATCTGGCCCCGGAGTACGCTCCGGGGCCAAACCAAAAGAAATCTACGGAGCGTCGCCGTGAAGATTTTGCTGATCGAAGATGATCGCGAGGCCGCGGCGTATCTGATTCAAGCACTCGATGAAGCCGGACACGTCACCCACCATGCCGCTGATGGGGAGACTGGCTATGCCATGGCCTCGGGCATGGATTACGATGTGCTGATCGTCGATCGCATGCTGCCTCGTCGTGATGGCCTTTCCATCGTCGAGTCCCTGCGCGCCGAGGGCGACAAGACGCCGGTGCTGATCCTCTCGGCCTTGGGCGAAGTGGATGACCGCGTAACCGGCTTGCGGGCCGGCGGCGACGATTACCTGACCAAGCCTTATGCCTTCACTGAACTGCTAGCTCGCGTCGAAGTCCTCGCCCGCCGCTCCAGTCCCTCGGAAGCTGCTACCAGCTACGAAGTTGGCGGTCTCTCGCTCGACCGGCTGTCCCGCAAGGTCGAGCGCGATGGCGAGCCGATCCTGCTTCAGCCCCGTGAATTCCGCTTGCTGGAATATTTGATGAAGAACGCCGGCAAGGTCGTAACGCGCACCATGCTGCTCGAGAATGTGTGGGACTACCATTTCGACCCGCAGACCAACGTTATCGACGTTCACATGTCGCGCCTGCGCTCCAAGATCGACAAGGGTCATGCTACCCCGCTTCTGCAGACGGTTCGTGGCGCTGGCTACATGATCCGGGACTAAGGCTTGTCCCGGTTTGCTCAACTCTGGCGGACTTCCACGGTCAGGCTGACGGCAACGTTCATCCTGATCTTTTCACTGTTTGCTATTCTGCTGCTGGCCTTCATTACGTGGCAATCCAGCGTCCAGATCCAGCGCCAGCAAACCAATGACATCGATCGCGAAGTCCGCGCCCTGCAGCGGCTGGATGAGAGCGGTGGCATAAGGGCGCTGGCTTTCGCCGTCGAGCGCATCTCCCGCGCACCGGGCCCGGGCGTTTACTACCTGGGCGACGCCACCGGCCAATACCTGCTGGGCAATGTAACCGACGTGCCCGCCAACGTCATCCTTGAGCCGGGCACCTATAGCTTCGACTATGAGCGCGCCAACCCACTGACCGATCCGCCTGCCAACGCCAACAATTCCAACCGGCAGGGCGCTCGCGACGGCAAGACCGGCTTCGCAGTCGTGCGTTCAGTCGTGCTCAGCAATGGCATGCGCTTGGTGGTCGGGCGTGACGTGGTCGAGCGCCGCGGATTTTCAGCAATCATCGTGCAGAGCTTCCTGATCGGCGTCTTGGGCATCATCCTGTTTTCGCTGATCGCCGGCGGCATAACCGCCCGCCGCGTGCTCAAGCGCATCGATACGATCCGCGACACCTCTACCAAGATCATGTCAGGCAATTTGAGCGAGCGTGTGCCCATCACCAAGCGCAACGACGAGTTCGACGGGCTGGCAACCAATCTCAACGCCATGCTGGACCGCATCGAGCAATTGCTTCAGGGCCTCAAGGAAGTAACCGACAATGTCGCTCATGACCTAAAGACACCGCTGACGCGCCTGCGCAATCAGGCCGAGACGGCGCTGCGCGATGGCGCCAGCGACGAGACCCGTCAGCAGGCGCTGGAAACCACGATTGCCGAAAGCGACCGCCTCATCCAGACTTTTAATGCGTTGCTCATGATCGCCCGTGCAGAGGCTGGCGCGCCATCAGGCGCCCTGACCGATATCGATGTGAGCGCGGTCGTTGCCGACGTGGCAGAACTGTACGGGCCCGTGGCCGAGGATGAGGGTATCATCATCCAAACGACGATCGACGAAGGCGTGCATCTGCGCGCCAATCGCGAATTGATTGGCCAGGCGATGGTCAATCTCCTCGAAAACGCCGTCAAATACGCCAAGCCCGAAGAAGGCGCCGGTGAAGGACGCATCACGGTTGGTCTGCGCCAGCGCCACGGCCGCGTGCTGATCGAAGTGGCGGACAATGGCCCTGGCATTGCCGAGGAAGACCGCAAGCGCGTGCTTGAACGGTTTGTACGGCTCGAAAAGAGCCGGTCCGAGCCGGGCTCCGGTCTAGGGTTGTCGCTGGTGGACGCTGTAACGCGGCTGATGGGCGGAACATTCCGGATCGAGGACAATGCCCCAGGCGTCCGCGCCGTCATCGATTTGCCCGCCGCCTGAGAGCCGCCCTTGCCGGGCCGGGGCCGCCAAGCTATCCCATGACGCATGACTATTCTCCTCAGCCCTTTGCCTGCCACGGATTGCCCGCGTTTCGACGCTTGGTTAGGTGAACTGCCGGAGAATTTCCGCGCGCCCATTCTGGCCGCCCGTGGCACCCTGGCGCCTTTGCTCGAAGCCGCGCCCTACCTCTTTGATCTGGCGCGGGCTAACAGCGAGTGGCTGGCTACCGCTTTGGCAGACAGTGCCGATGGCGCCTTCACCGACATCATCGATGAAGTGAATAAGGCTGGGCAAGTCTCTGGCGACGAAGAGCAATTGGCACCCGTGCTGCGGATCGCCAAGGGCCGCACGGCACTGCTCGCGGCTATTGCAGAAACCGGCGGCGCCTGGACCACCGCGCAATCAACCGCTGCGCTGTCTGACCTTGCCGATGCCGCGCTCGACGCTGCCCTAAACCTCCTTATGCGCCAGGCCGCCGAGCGGGGCATTCTCGCCATACCGCCAGAACAAGCTAGTGCCGCCAATTCAGGCCTGGCCATCTTCGCCCTTGGTAAGCATGGTGGCCAGGAACTTAACTACTCCTCCGACATCGACATCGTCGCCTTCTATGATCCGGCCAAGGGCATCCTCGCCGACCCGTCCGAAGCCACCAAGATCTACTCGCGCATGGTCCAGAAGCTGGTCGGCCTCATGGAAGACCGGCGCGTGCATGGTTACGTTTTCCGCACCGATCTCCGCCTCCGCCCCGACCCGGGTTCCACACCGGTCGCGATCTCATTCGATGCCGCTTTGGCTTACTACGAGAGCCGCGGCCAAAACTGGGAACGCGCCGCCTGGATCAAGGCGCGCCCCTGCGCCGGCGACGTTCAGGTCGGCCAGACCTTCCTCAAGGAACTGGCGCCCTATATCTGGCGTAAGCACCTCGATTTTGCGACCATTGCCGATATCCAGGCCATGAAGCGCCAGATCAACATCGCCAAGAAGGTCGGCGACATCCGCGTCGAGGGCCATAACGTCAAGCTGGGCCGCGGCGGCATTCGCGAGATCGAATTCTTCACCCAGACCCAGCAACTGATCGCCGGCGGCCGCGACAAGACCCTGCGCGTCAAGCCCACAGCCCACGCCCTGGCTGCCCTCGCAGATGCCAACTGGATCAGCCCCAAGGCCGCGACGGAACTCACCCAGACCTATTGGTACCTCCGCGCCGTAGAAAACCGGCTCCAGATGCTGCGCGACGAGCAGACCCATGTCATGCCGGCGACCAGCGCGGACGTCGAAATCATCGGGCGCCTCATGGGCGAGCCCGATCTGCGCCTGTTCGAAACCACCTATCGCGCCGCCCTCGAGCGGGTCGCCAGCTACTATGCGGAACTGTTCACCGAAGGCGAAACGCTCGGCAGTGGCGAAGGCAATCTCGTCTTCACCGGCAACGACGATGACCCTGAAACGATCGAAACATTGACTGCCATGGGCTTTGCCGACGCCCACAAGGCCATCGAGACCGTGCGCAAATGGCACTATGGCAGCTATCCCGCCACTCGCGCTGCCGCCGCCCGGGCCCACCTGACCGAACTGCTCCCCGCTCTGCTGATGACTCTCGGCAATGCCGGAAATGCCGACGCGGCCCTCGCCAAGTTTGACGACTTCCTCGCCCGACTGCCCACGGGCGTTCAATTGTTCGCCCTGCTGCGCGCGCACCCAAACCTGCGCGCTCTCCTCGTGCAACTAATGGCTTCCGCCCCTCGCATGTCCGAGGCCGTTATCCACCGCGCCCATGTCATGGATGGGCTGATCGATCCGGCCTTTGCCAACGACGTCACCCACCGCGACGTGCTGATCGCCAAGGTCGATGCGTTCCTTGCCGAAGCGCGCTCTTATGAGGAAATCATCGATCGCGCCCGCATCATCGGCCAGGAGCAGAAATTCCTCATTGCCGCCGGGCTGCTCTCAGGCACCGTCAGCGCAACCGGCGCCGGCGAACAATTCACCGCCCTTGCCGAAACGCTGCTCAACCGCCTCTTCGGCAGCGTCCGCGCCGAGTTCGACCGCCGCCATGGCGTCATAGCCGGGGGCAGGGTGGGACTGCTGGCTTTCGGCAAGATGGCCAGCCGCGAGATGACCGCCACGTCCGATCTCGATTTCATCCTGCTCTACGACGCGCCCGAGACCGACAGCAATGGCACTAAGCCCCTGAGCACGAGCCACTACTATGCCCGTCTAACCCAGCGCCTCGTAGCCGCCATCAGCGCACCTACTGCGGAAGGCGTGCTTTATGAAGCCGACATGCGCCTGCGCCCTTCTGGCAACGCCGGCCCGCTGGCGACCAGCATCGCGGGCTTTCGGGCCTACCATCGCGACAATGCCTGGACCTGGGAGCATCTGGCGCTTAGCCGCGCCCGCGTCATTTCCGCCGACGGAGCTTTTGGCTTCGAGATCGACCAGGCCATAGCCGAGGTCATGGCGCGCCCCCGCGATCACGCCAAGATAGTCGCCGATGTCGTCTCCATGCGTGCCCTGATGGCGAAGGAACGCAAGCCGCGCCACAAATTCGATCTCAAGCTTGCCGAAGGCGGTCTAGTCGACCTCGAATTTATCGCCCAGTCCGCGCAGCTTATCGCAGGCTCCGCCATCGGCCTGCCGCAAGCGCTGACCGCTCGCGTGCTGTCACGCCTGGCGACGCTAGGCCTTATCCCCGAAGGGCAGCGCCTCGCCGAAATCCACGATGTTTACTCCACGGTGCTGCAGGTGATGAGCTCGGCCTTGGTTAGCCCCTTCAAGGAAGAAGCCTGGAGCATGGCGTTCAAAGATCTGCTCGCCGGATTGACCCACTATCCCGATTTTGCGCGGCTGGAACTCGATCTGTCCGGGATGCAGGCCGAGGTCAGCAAGGCCGCAGCCGCCTGGTATGCCAAGGCCGCCGATCTGCGCTAGCTATTCGGCCGCCTGCAATTGCTGCTCGGCCTGCAGCGGCAGCGAGAACGCCACGGTCGTGCCCAGCGACGGGCTCGAATCGATGGCCATGTGACCACCGGTCAATTCGGCAATGGCGCGCGAAATGGAAATTCCAAGCCCCCGCCCGATGCCATCGCGGGTAAAGGTCGCATCACCCAGCGCAAAAGGCTGCGACAAGCTCGCCAGCCGCTCCTCGTCCATCCCGACGCCCGTATCGGTAATCTCGACCACGACGCCGTCCCGCGCCGCAAACCCGGCGATCGTGATGCGCCCGCCCGCTTTGGTGAAGCGCAGCGAGTTTTCGACGATGTTGGAGATCATGCGGGTCAGCCCCAGCCGGTCGCCGTGAACCACCGCGCCGCAGGTCTCCCCAAGCCGGAAGGTGATACCGGCGCGCTCGGCCTGGCCCTTGAACCGCTGCACCACGCTGCCCATCACTTGGTCGATAGCCACGGGGTCGCTGCGCAGCGCCTTCTGCCCGCTGTCGAGTTCGGCAAGATCGAGAATAGTGGCAAACGACGCCAGCAAATGCTCGCCCGATGTCTTGATCGACTGCACATAATCGTCGTAGCGCGGATCGCCTAGTGGTCCGTAGGTCTGGTGCCGCATCAGTTCGGCAAACCCGATGATGTGGTTGAGCGGCGTGCGAATGTCATGGCTGAGATGGGCTAGGAAGTTGGTCTTGGAACGGCTCGCGGCTTCAGCCTTGAGCTTTTCCTCATGATAGCGCCGCGCCAATAGCCGCTGTTCCTCGCGTATCGCATTCAGCAGCGTATCGGTCTTCTTGCGCTCGGTGACGTCGCTGACGAGGGTCATGAAGCCCCCGTCTTCCAGCGGCCGCTCGTCGATGAGGAGGCACGAGCCGTCCTCGCGATGCAACTCCAAAAGCCGGTTATGCGCATCATCATTGAGCAGCTTCATGTAGCCACCGACGATGAGCCGCTTGACCGCCTCATGGTAGGTCACTGGCTTGCTGCCGAGATTCAGCCGCTCGCTATATTGCTGGTTGCACACCACCAACTCGCCCGATTGCGTCCAGCAGGCAACGCCCATTGGAATGGCCGAGGCGAGGGTCCCGTAATTCTGCCGACGTTGTATGTCCGTGCCACCCCGGCGCGGACGCCAGGTGAGAAAAGTAAACAGCCCCGCCAGCGCGAATGCCGCGCCACCTCTCTGGAAAACGCCGGTCCAGATGGAGGAAGGTTGGGTTGCAGCGCCGTGTTGCCGGGCGGGTGCAAACTGGCTGAGCAGATTCCGTTGGCTGAACGGAGTGCCCTCGGTGGTGACCAGGCTGGCACGGGTTACAGCCGCGAAGCGGCGGGCGGTAAAATCATCGAAATCGTTCCAAGCCGCCGGCGCTCGGCTGACCTGAGTTGTCGAGATCGAAGCTCGCTTAGTTTCGGTCTGGTGAAAGCTTTGTGCCGTGTCGTAGATCACGAACAAGGACGCCGCGAGTACGGACGTGGCGGCGACTGCCTTGGTGATGGGGGAGACATTTTGCCAGAAGAACTGGCTTCGGCTGGCCCGGGATTTGCCCTTGGCGTGGAGTGAGTATTTCACCGTTGTAGCCGCACCGAATCCTTCGGTACCGGCGTCGGATGTCTCCGCCGACCGCATGAAAATCTCCGTGGTGAAAGGGTCGTCGCCCCGACCGAACTATTGTTAACCAACAATGAATCAGCCGGGACTCGGTGTCCATACCCCCAAACCGTCGTTTGGAACCCGCTGGGATGAATTCCGAGTCCCTTGAGTCACTTAGTACGTGAAGAAAAATTCTTTCAACTTATCCACATTATTCGGCCAGCATCCGGTGAAGAATGTCGGCCGTATTCCGGCTCAGCGTGCCACCTGATTGCAGCTCTAAAAGCACGTTTTTCGCGGTTTCCCGGCGTCCTCTCTCCAGCATTGGCCAGACTCGGAAACCGGTCAAAACACGCGCCGCAACCTGTGGATTAATCGCGTCCACCTCACGTACGAAATCAGCCACGAATCGGAAGCCAGCGCCGTCCTGACGCGCGAATTGCGTCGGGTTACCCATGGCAAAAGTGCCGACCAGCGAGCGCAGCCGATTGGGATTGGTCTTGGGGAAGTTCGGCTCCGCCAGAACGGCACCAATACGCTCGATTACTTCGTTGCGTGGCACGCTTGCCGTGACAGCCAGCCATTTGTCGAGCACCAGCGGATCGCCACCGAAGCGCGTGCGGAACTCATCCAGCAACGCAGGGGCCTCGGCCGTCCATGCCCCTGCGCTAGCCGCAAGGGCTGCCAGACGATCCGTCATGTTTCGCGCGTCTGCGTATTGCTTGCGCGCAAGTTCTGCAGCGCCTTGAGCTCCGCTGGCGACCAGTAGCCCTAGGAGACGATTGCGCAAGGCTCGTCTGCCATTGCTAGCGGCATCAGGCACATAGGGCGCATCACTCCCGAGCTTGGCATAGGTTGCGCTCATCACATCGGCAAGCCGCCCGAACACGGCCGAGAGCAACTCATCACGCACCTGGTGGATGCGCGATGGATCGACATCCCGTCCGATATTGCGCGCAATCTGTGCCTCCGCCGGCAGAGACAGTGCCAATGCTTTGAACGCATCATCCAGCGTCTCGTTTGCCAGCGTTTCCGCGAACGCTTCGCTTAAGGACGCAACAGACGCCTCGGTCCATGGCTTGCCTCCCACCGCATCAATGGCCAGTGCCATGCCGACATCTTGCAGCGCCTGCCAACGGTTGAACGGATCGCTGTCATGCCGCGCCAGAAACAGCCGGTCGTCTTGCGTAAGGCTCGTGTCCAGCACGACAGGTGCGGAAAACCCTCTAAGCAGCGAAGGCACTGGCTTGTTGGCAATGCCAGTAAACCGCACTTCGGCCTCGGCATTGTCCAGCACGATCATCTCGTCCCGCACTTCCGCGCCGCTTACACCGCTCCAACTCATGGGGCTGCCATTGGGCCCAATCAAGCCAAACTTGATAGGCAGCACCAATGGCTGCTTGGTTGGCTGCCCTGGCGTAGGCTTGGTTTCCTGTGCGAGCTTGAGCGTATAGGTTTGGGTGGCGGCATCGTAGTTGTCGCGCACGGTCAAGCGCGGCGTACCAGCCTGTAGATACCATGTCTTGAACTGCTCGAGGTCGACGCTATTTGCTTCGGCAAACACTGCGAGGAACGCCTCGATAGTCGTGGCATCCCCATCGTGCCGCTCGAAGTAAAGATCCATGCCCTTGCGGAATCCGGCCTCGCCGAGCAGCGTCGCCAGCATCCGTACGATCTCGGCGCCTTTTTCATAAACCGTCGCCGTATAGAAATTATTGATCTCTCGATATTGGTCGGGGCGGGCAGGGTGGGCCAGCGGTCCGCCATCCTCAGGAAATTGCGCGCCACGCAACGTTACCACGTCCGAGATGCGCTTGACCGCCCGGCTGCGCTCGTCGGACGTGAACTCCTGGTCGCGGTAAACTGTCAGGCCCTCCTTGAGGCACAGCTGGAACCAGTCGCGGCAAGTGATTCTGTTGCCAGTCCAATTATGGAAATACTCGTGGGCAATAACCCGCTCGATGCCTTCATAGTCGCCGTCGGTCGCTGTTTCGGGCTGCGCGAACACCAGCTTGTCGTTGAAGATGTTGAGGCCCTTGTTCTCCATCGCGCCGAAGTTGAAATCGCTCACGGCCACGATGTTGAAGATGTCGAGATCATATTCCCGCCCAAACCGCTTCTCGTCCCACGCCATGGAGCGCTTGAGGCTGTCCATGGCCCAGTGGCACTGATCTTCCTTGCCATGAGCGCAATAGATCGCCAGCGCGACCTTACGGCCTGATACCGTTGTGAAGCTGTCAGCGATGGAGCCCAGATCGCCAGCCACCAGCGCAAACAGATAGGCCGGCTTGGGAAACGGGTCTTCCCAGACAGCGAAGTGCATGCCGTCTCCTGCGTCCCCTTGGTCCACGAGATTGCCATTTGCCAGCAGAACCGGAGCCAAAGTCCGTAGCGCCGTCATCCGGACCTTGAACACTGCCAAATTATCGGGACGATCCAGGAAATAGGTAATGCGCCGGAACCCCTCCGGCTCGCATTGGGTGCACCAGGTGCCGCCTGAGCGATACAAGCCCATCAGCTTGGTATTGCCCTCCGGCCGCAGCATGACCTCGGTTTCCAGCACGAACCGGCGCAGCGGCGGCTCGTTGATCGTCAGCGAATGGCTGTTCGCCAGATAGGATGACAGCATCAGCGGCGCGCCATCGATTGCAATGGACGTCAGCGACAGGTCATCGCCATCCAGCACCAGTGGTGTTCCGGGAGCCGTGTCGGGGCGAGGTTCGATTGTCAGTAGCGCACGAACACGGGTTGTCTCGGCCGTAATCCTGAAATCAAGATCGACATGTGTGATGCGATAAGGACTTGGGGCATAATCCCTTAGGTAGATCGTGTGTTCTGTCTCGGTCCGCATGTACTCGAATTCCGCATCGGTCTAGAGAAAAGTGTGGCTGGTCTGCAATAGCAGACTCAAGCGTTTGGTGTATCCTAACCGGCCAGCGACCGCTTCTGCTCGCTCTTTTTTCCGCTTGGAAGGACAAAAGAGAGGGCAAGGCTTTGGTCGCGGCGTGTGTCTCCTCTGCGTCGCATTTCCGGCGTATCGAGCGCAGTATCCAAATTTCCGTTCGGCTTTGTGTCCGCCATAGGGCTCCTGACAATCGATGTCACCGGGGCACGCCACTGTGACATCATCCCGATCCGGCCGTTTTATGGTGGACCAAATGCTCGCATGGTTTGAAAAGCGTCTCGACCCTTATCCTGCCGGTGAACCGGTCGAGCCTCCAAAGGGCCTGCTTGCCTTTTGCCTGCACTATAGCCACGGCGCCAAGAAGTACCTGGCCGCCATGACTGTGCTGGGCGCCACGATTGCCGTGCTCGAAATCTCGCTGTTCGGCTTCATGGGCTCGATCGTTGATTGGCTCAGCTCCGCCGACCCCCGCACATTCCTTGCCTCCGAAGGCTGGAAGCTGGCCGGCATGGCCGTGATCCTCCTGGTGATGATTCCAGCGCTGCAGCTGATCGATTCCCTGATCATCCACCAGACGTTGCTAGGCAATTTCCCCCAGCGCATCCGTTGGATGACCCACCGCTACCTCATCCGTCAGTCCATGGGCTATTTCCAGGACGAGTTCGCCGGCCGCATCGGCGCCAAGCTGATGCAAACGTCGCTTGCCGTGCGCGAAGTGGTGATGAAGGTCCTCGACGTCACCGTCTTCGTGGTCGTCTACTTCCTCGGCGCAGTCGTGCTGGCCGCCATGAGCGATCTCTGGCTCGCCTTGCCCTTCGTCATTTGGCTTGTGCTCTATATTGCCCTATTGCGCCATTTCATTCCGCGCCTGGGCAAGGTCTCCGAGAAGCAGGCTGACGCCCGCTCGATGATGACTGGCCGTATCGTCGACAGCTACACCAACATCGCCACCGTCAAGCTCTTCTCGCATTCCAAGCGCGAGGAAAGCTATGCCAAGGAGGCCATGCAGGGCTTTTTGGGTACGGTCTACCAGCAGATGCGCATGGTTACGTTCCTCCAAACCGCCATCACCATGATGAACTGCATCTTGTTGTTCACCGTTTGCGCCATCGGCATCGCCCAGTGGATGAATGGCAACATGACCCCTGGCGCCGTCGCCGTGTCCGCCGCTCTTGTGCTGCGCTTCCAGGGCATGAGCCAGTGGATCATGTGGGAAATGTCCGCCTTGTTCGAGAACATCGGCGTCGTCCGGGATGGCATTTCCTCGCTGTCCCTCCCAAGCGTCGTTAAAGACGCACCCGGCGCCAAGCCGCTGCCGGTCATTAAGGGCGATATCAAGTTCGAGAACGTCTCGTTCCACTATGGCAAGACCACCGGCGTGATCGAGAACCTGAACCTACATATCCGCCCCGGCGAAAAGATTGGCCTTGTCGGCCGCTCCGGCGCGGGCAAGTCGACCCTGGTCAATCTCCTCCTGCGTTTCTATGACCGTGCCGACGGCCGCATCCTCATCGACGGGCACGATATCGCTGGTGTCACCCAGGATTCGCTGCGCGCAAATATCGGCGTCGTGACCCAGGACACCTCGCTGCTGCACCGGTCCGTACGCGAGAACATCGTCTATGGCCGCCCCGACGCAACTGAAGAAATGATGCTGGAAGCCGCCAATCTGGCCGAAGCCAGCGACTTCATCGCTGGCCTCTCTGATCTGCAGGGCCGCAAAGGCTTCGACGCTCATGTCGGCGAGCGCGGCGTCAAGCTCTCCGGCGGCCAGCGCCAGCGCATTGCCATCGCCCGCGTCCTCCTCAAGAACGCGCCGATCCTGGTGCTGGACGAAGCCACCTCCGCCCTCGATAGCGAAGTGGAGGCCGCCATTCAGGGCCAGCTTCAGCTGCTGATGCAGGGCAAGACGGTGATCGCCATCGCCCATCGCCTCTCCACCATCGCCATGATGGACCGCCTCGTCGTGCTCGACAAAGGCCGCATCATCGAACAAGGTACCCACAGCCAACTGCTCGAAACCGGCGGTATCTACGCCAGCCTCTGGAACCGCCAATCCGGCGGTTTCCTCGACGTCGACCAGGAAGCAGCGGCGCAGTAATCTACCCCTCTGCCATTCTGCAGCGGGCTTAACCAAACCAAACCAAGGAGTACCCAGATGGGTGACATCATCACGATCCGAGCGAACAGCAACCGCCTTCCCGCGCTTGCCACCCGAACCAAATCCTCCGATCGATACCGAACCTGACCTGAGGCAAACCCTCCGTCAGGCGCGGCTCACCAGATGAGCTCCCAATGTTCAACCGCGTCATCGCCTATTTCGACAGTCTCTACTCGCCCGTAGCGCTCGCCGCCGATCGTCAGCCGCCCATGGGCCTTCGTCCCTTCGTCAGCTACTTCATCAACCAGCTCCGCGCAGTGTTCATCATCCGCATTGTGCTGGTCGCCATCGGCTCGGTCGCCGATGCGCTCATGCCCGTCTTTGTCGGCATGATCGTGGGCTTCCTCGCCACCACCAATCCGGGCAACATCTTCAGCCAACACGGCCAAGCCTTCCTCTGGATGATTTTCGTCGTCGTGCTGGTGCGGCCCTTCACCTTCCTGCTCGACACCGTCATCCGCAACCATTCCATCACGCCCAACCTTGTCGGCATCGTGCGCTGGCAAAGCCACTGGCACGTCATTCGCCAGAGCTGGACCTTTTTCCAGAACGACTTTGCCGGCCGCATCGCCAACAAGATCATCCAGGCCGGCGAGGCGCTGGAAATTGCCGTCAATCTCGCCATTGACGCGGCTTGGTACGCGCTGGTCTTTGTCGTAGTGGCAATCATCGTACTGGCCCAACTGGACCCGGTCCTGCTAGTGCCTATAGCTGTCTGGCTGCTGCTCTATGCCATCCTCTTCACCATCACCATGCCCCTGATTGCCCGCTATTCCGAGGAGCTTTCCGAGGCCAAGTCGGTGATGACGGGCCGCATCGTCGACAGCTACACCAACATTCAGACGCTCAAGACCTTCTCCACGGGCGATCACGAAGACAGCTACGTCGCTGACTCCGTCGTCGAGCACACGGCGAGCTTCCGCAAGCTGATGCGGACCTTCACCTATATGTGGTCCGTGCTGTTCCTCCTAAACGCCGGCCTTGTGGTCTCCGTTACCTGGCTGGCCCTGATCGGCTGGAACAATGGGACGCTGAGCGCAGCCGCCGTCGCCACGGCCATCCCCTTCGCCCTGCAGATCATGAACATGAGCGGCTGGATCCTGGAGATCGGCTCCTCCATCTTCCGGCAGATCGGCAACATCCGGGATTCCATGGAAACCATTGCCCAGCCGCTGACCATGCTGGACGCACCCAACGCCAAGCCCCTGCACGTGACCGAGGGTGAACTGGTCTACGACAAGGTCCACTTCAACTATTGGCGGGGCAAGGCCGGCAGCGTCATCGACGATTTCAGCCTGCGGGTCGCTCCGGGCGAAAAGATTGGCCTCGTCGGGCGCTCCGGCTCGGGCAAATCGACGCTGGTGAATCTGGCCCTGCGCATGTTCGACGTGCAGTACGGCTCCATCCGCATCGACGGGCAAGACGTTCGCAACGTCACCCAGGAAAGTGTGCGTGCGGCCATCGGCCTCGTCAGCCAGGACACGTCGCTCCTGCATCGTTCCGTTCGCGAAAACCTCAAATACGGCCGCCAGTCAGCGACCGACGAGGAAATGATCCGGGCGGCCGAACAAGCCAAGGTCCATGACGTCATCATGGGCCTTGTGGACCCTCAGGGTCGCACCGGCTACGACGCCCATGTCGGCGAACGTGGCGTCAAGCTCTCTGGTGGTCAGCGCCAGCGCGTCGCCATCGCCCGCGTCCTCCTCAAGAACGCTCCCATCCTGGTGCTCGACGAAGCCACCTCCGCCCTCGACTCGGAAGTCGAGGCCGCCATCCAGGAGCAACTGACCACGCTCATGAGTGGCAAGACGGTGATCGCCATCGCCCACCGTCTCTCCACCATCGCCGCCATGGACCGGCTCGTCGTGCTGGAACAGGGCCAGATCGTGGAAGAAGGCACCCACGCCCAACTCCTCTCCACCGGCGGCCACTACGCGCAATTATGGGAGAGGCAATCGGGTGGATTTTTGGATCTGGATGCAGTGGCGGCGCAGTAGCGTTTCAGGTGGCGCCCTATCCGGCGCCACCGTCGATTTGATGAGGCAAAGTCGCTCGGCCAATCTCTCCCTCCCCCTTGAGGGGAGGGCCGGGGAGGGGGTCGCTTAGTGGACCACCGATGGACCCCCTCCCTCAATCCCTCCCCTCAAGAAGGAGGGAAGAAACCTCAAATAGTCCTGCAGCCAAATTCCAAAGTGCAGTATTCCCTGGGCTACTTTGGGGACCTCCCGACGCGGGCATTCCAAACTCTCGCAAATAGCCCGCCCTCAGTCGCATCATCGTGCATCCAAATGCACCACCTGTGGTTGTCCCCTTCGCCTCCACAAACTACCGTCACCCATGCCCTTCTTCTCCCCCCTCCACCGCATCTTCGAGTCGTGGCTCGATCCCTTCCGCCCCGGTGATAATCTCCAGCCGCCCGCATCCGGCCCGCGCTTCTTCTGGCATTATGTGAGCCAGGCGAAACTCCCCTTCCTCGCCCTCCTGATCCTCGGCGGATCGGTGGCTCTCATCGAAGCCTCCCTATTCTATTATGTCGGCCGCCTCGTCGACATCCTCGACACCTCAGACCAAAGCCTCGGCTGGAGCGGACTCATTGCCGACAACGGCCCCGAGCTCGTCCTGATGCTCGTCGTGGTCCTCGGCATCCGCTTCATCGTCACCTGGCTTTCCGCCGTGGTCGAAGAGCAAACCGTCAACCTCGGCTTCTACAATCTGGTCCGCTGGCAGGCCTACGCCCACGTCATCCGCCAGAACCTCAGCTTCTTCCAGAACGACTTCTCCGGCGCCATCGCCAGCAAGGTCTGGCAAGCTGGCGGCGCCGTGGGCGATTTCATGGTCGCCGCGCTCCAGGTGGTCTGGTTCATCGCCGTTTACGCCATCACCACCCTGATCCTCGTTAGCCAACTCGACTGGCGCCTCGGCGCTGCCGTCGCGCTCTGGATCGTCACCTTTTCCATGCTCGCCTGGTACTATGTCCCTCGCATGCGCAAGCGCTCCGCGGCCGCCGCCGAATCCGCTTCCGCGCTCACCGGCCGCATCGTCGACAGCATTTCCAATATTCAGACCCTCAAGCTCTTCTCATCGGAGGACGAAGACGACAAATTCGTTCGGCGGGGCTTCGATACTTTCCTCGCCTCCATGACGACCCTGGCTCGGACCCTGGTCGGTGTCCGCGCCGCCATGGGCATGCTGTCGGGCGTCGCCATCGCCGGCATCGGCGCCTTGGCCGTTCACCTGTGGACGCAAGGCCTCGTTTCGGTCGGCGGCGTTGCCTTCACCCTCTCGCTCGTACTGCGGCTCTACAATCTCCTCGGCCGCATGATGAACCAGCTCAACGGCCTCATGCGCAACTACGGCACGGCCCAGAACTCCGCCGACCTCATCGCTCGGCCACTGGGCCTGGTCGACCAGCCCGATGCCAAGCCCCTCTCCGTCACCGCAGGCCGCATCCGCTTCGAAAACATCACCTTCCACTATGGCCGCGACAGCGGCATCATCGACCGCTTCAATCTTGATATCGCCCCCGGCGAGCGCGTCGGCGTCGTCGGCCGCTCCGGCGCTGGCAAGTCGACCCTCGTCGGTCTGCTTCTTCGCTTTTATGACCTGCAAGGCGGCCGCATCACCATTGATGGCCAGGACATCTCTGGTGTCACCCAGGCCTCGCTGCGCAGCGCGATCGGCGTCGTGACCCAGGAAACCGCGCTCCTCCATCGTTCCGTGCGCGCCAACATTGCCTTCGGCCGCAACGACGCCAGCGAAGAAGACCTCCTTAACGCCGCCCAGATGGCCGAGGCCGACGAGTTCATCGCCGATCTGGTCGATTACCGCGGCCGCACCGGCTACGACGCCCAGGTGGGCGAGCGCGGCGTTAAACTCTCCGGCGGCCAGCGCCAGCGCGTCGCCATCGCCCGCGTCCTCCTCAAGGACGCCCCGATTCTCGTTCTCGACGAGGCCACCTCCGCCCTCGACAGCGAAGTCGAAGCCGCCATCCAGGAGCAACTCGAACGCATGATGACCGGCAAGACCGTCATCGCCATCGCCCACCGCCTCTCCACCATCGCCGCTATGGACCGCCTCGTTGTCCTCGAGAAAGGCGCCATAATCGAGCAGGGCACCCACGCCGAACTTTTGGCGCTAAAAGGCCAATACGCCCGGCTATGGGAACGCCAATCCGGTGGGTTCTTGGATCTGGAAGCGGCGCAGTAGCGAACTTTTTCTACAGAGACGCCGCAGTCGACACCTCCCCCTACCAGGGGGAGGATCAAGGTGGGGGTCTGTCTCCCCACCCACTGTTTTACCCTCGGGCTTGACCCGAGGGCCATGTTCCGCAAGCACAATTCTCTTTTGGTGGCGCTTGACCCGGCCCTCGGGTCAAGCCCGAGGGCAGCACGGTAGTTTTGGCGACATCAAGCCACTAACGGAACAGCAGCCGTTCTCCTGCCATAGCCACGGTTGGACCCTGCACGATCAAACACGGGAATGAAATTTTTCGCTACCAGTTGGAAGCAGGAGCGAACCCAGCTAGAACCTTCTGCAATCGATTGCATAACGTTTGGCAACGCTGCAGTTTTCGTCCGGAGACACTTCAAATGGCCATCTCACCATCCTATTCTGCCCTTGATCTCGCGGGCTCATTCCGGCTGACATCGCCTGGTGTCTCCGACATCGACCTGCCGATCACCTTGCCCGGCGACGTCCACCGGGCGCTGCTGACAGCCGACCGCATTCCCGATCCGTACTTCGGCGAAAACGAAAAGACCGTAATGTGGGTCAACGAGACTGCCTGGTCGGTCGAGCGCAGCTTCACGGCATCCGCCACCGACATCGACGGCTATCTCACCCTCACCTTGGCGGAAGTCGACTGCATCGCCACCATCCGGCTCAACGGCGAAATCGTCGCCAAGACCGACAACAGCTTCGTGCGCAACGATATCGACGTGACCGGCAAGGTCCGCGAAGGTGACAACACCCTGCGCATCGAGTTCGACATCGCCCCGGACGTAGCCAAGGCCCGCTCGGAAGCGCACCCGTTCCCCATTCCCTTCACCAAGAACTACCAGACCAATGGCCTGAAGGGCATCCACATGAACTTCATCCGCAAGGCCGCGTGCCATGCCGGTTGGGACTGGGGCATCTGCCTCATGCCCATCGGCGTCTATGGCACCATGACCCTGCGCAAGTCGCGCCTCGCCCGCCAGGAGAGTGTCCAGGTCGACCAGGCCCACGGCAACAGTTCCGTCGAACTCGCGATCAAGACTCGCCTTTTCGCCTTCGCTCACGGTGAAGTGGAACTTGAACACACCATTGGCGGTCAGACCATCACCGACAAGCTGGTGGTGCAAAAGGGCGAAAACGTCTTCACCCACAATGTGACCATCCACAATCCAAAGCTGTGGTGGCCGTCAGGGCAGGGCGAGCAGCCGCTCCATGAACTCCTAACCAATCTCGACGGCGAAAAGACCGCCCGCCAGATCGGCCTGCGCAAGCTTGAGTGGATCGTCGAGCCCGACGAGATCGACCACTCCTTCAAGTGCCGCATCAATGGCCGCGACATCACCATGATGGGCGCCAATTGGATCCCCGCCGACGCCATCCCCTCGCGCATCACCCCCGCCGTTATCCGCGACCTTCTGGAAAGCGCCAAGGGCGCCAACATGAACATGCTGCGCATCTGGGGCGGCGGGCAGTACGAGCCCGACTATTTCTACGAGCTCTGCGACGAGCTCGGCATCCTCATCTGGCACGATTTCATGTTCGCCTGCATGAGCTATCCGTCAGATCGGCCGTTCCTTGAAAGCGTTCGCACCGAGATCACCCAGCAGGTCCGCCGCCTGTCGCACCACGCCTGCATTGCCATCTGGTGCGGCGACAACGAAGTCATCGGCTCGCTCAGCTGGTATCCCGAGACCAAGGCCGATCCGGGCCGCTACATTGCCAATTACGACCGCCTTAATTCCATGCTCGGCAACATCGTCGAGGATGAAGACCCGGTCCGCCGCTTCTGGCCGTCCTCGCCATCCCTCGGCTACCTCGACTTCTCCGATGGCTGGCACTCCGACACCCGCGGCGACCTGCATTACTGGGACGTCTGGCACTCCGCCAAGGCCTTCGAGGCCTATCGCACCGTCCATCCGCGCTTTGCTTCCGAGTTCGGCTTTCAGTCCTTCACCTCAATGAACGTCATCGAGACCTTTGCCGAGGAACAGGACCGCAACCCATCTTCGCCGGTTATGGAAATGCATCAGCGCAACGATGGCGGCAATGCGCGCATCCTTGAAACCATGACGCGCTATTTTCGCTTCCCGCGCGACTTCGACCAGATGGTGTTCCTCAGCCAGATCCAGCAGGGCCTCGCCATCAAGACGGCTATCGAATACTGGCGCTCCACCAAGCCGCGCTGCATGGGCACGCTCTATTGGCAGATCAACGACATCTGGCCGGTGGCAAGCTGGTCGAGCCTTGACTACGGCGGGCAGTGGAAGCTCCTGCAATACATGGCCAAGCGCTTTTTCCTGCCGGTCAATGTCGTCGCCGTCCCAGTCAAATCGGAGGTCCGCACCAACTCGCGTGGCCTGCCGGTGCAGGGCGATCTGCCCGACACCATCGTCCTCAAGGGTATCAACGATACCGCCGGACCCGTCTCGATCAGCCTCGAAGTGCGCGCCGTCAAGGTCGGTGGCGGCGATCGCATCGTCTTCTCGGGCAACACTGCCATCGGTCCCGATGCGGCCATTGCCGTCACGCAAGTGCCGATGGATGATCTTGAAGCCGATGAATTCCTCTTTTTCTCCTGGCGCGACGCCCATGGTAAACTGCTCGGCGAGAACGACTTCTTCCCCAAGGCCTACAAGGCCTATGAGATCGTTCCGGCGCACATCACGGCGAGCTGGTCTGATCACGACAGTCAGGCGGTGCTCACGCTGGAGTCGGATAAGCCAGCGCTGTTCACCACCGCCACGGTGGACGTGCCCGGCTACTTCTCCGACAACGCCGTGACGCTCCTGCCGGGCCGCAAGACCGAACTGGTCTTCACCCCCCGCCACGGCCGCACTGTAACCTCCGCCGACCTTGCATCCTCGCTCAAGATCCGCAATCTGAGCGAGACATTTTGAGCCGCGTTTCAGTCACCAATTCGCATGAAGTGCTGTAGTCAACGATAACAGTCTGTTACCCGATAGGCCTCATCTGCTACAGCGAATGAACAGGGAAGTGGCAGCTATTCGCTGCCACCTCCAAGCCCACCGGAATCGCCTATGTCCCCTCCCATTGCGCCCGTCGAAGAGCGCCACAACACCGGCATAGTCATCCTGCTGCTGTCGCAATTGGTGCTGATCTTCCTCGACACCTCAGCCAAGTGGATGGCGACACAGGGCATCCCGACGGGCGAAATCGTCTTCATCCGCTACGCCGTGCACGTCGCCCTGATCCTGGTCTTTATCTGGCCTGTTCGCAAGGCCGCACTGTTCAAGACAGCAAATTGGAAGCTCGAAGTCCTGCGCGGAATTTGCCTTCTGGGCACCACCGCCGGCAACTTCATGGCCATGCAATACCTGCCACTGACTGTCACCGGTGCGCTGATTTTCACCAGTCCTCTGATGGTCTGCGCCTTGTCCGGTCCTCTCCTGGGTGAGACCATCGGCTGGCGGCGGTGGCTGGCCATTTCTGCCGGTTTTCTGGGTATCCTGATCATCGTTCGGCCCGGAACAGAAGCATTCCAGCCAGCCGCCCTGCTGGCCCTGTTCTCCGCCTTGTCCCTGGCGCTGTTCTCCATCATCACCCGCAAGTTGGCTGGCGTCGACACTGCCCTGACACAGCAATTTTATGCTGGCGCCGTGGCCCTTGTCATGGTCACGCCGTTCGCCTTTGCAGGCTGGGTCTGGCCATCTAACACCTGGACTTGGCTCGCTTTTTTCGGAGCAGGCACCGTGGGCATGCTCGGGCACATCCTAATCTCGGTGGCCCACCGCTTTGCGCCGCCGTCCACCCTTGCGCCGTTCAACTATCTGACGCTGCTGTATCTCGCCATCATCAGCTGGCTTGTCTTCGCCCAGCCGCCCGAGATCTGGTTCTATCCAGGCGCCGCCATCATCATCGCCAGCGGCCTCTACATCTGGCTCCGCGAGCGCTCCCTCAACAAGCGGACCACCTCGGTCGACGAAGCGATCGCCAGTTAGCGAGCCGACACGCGCTCCCTCCACCGGCGCGCATAGTCCGTGAAGCCTGTCACCTCTAGCGGTGCGATGGCTGGCGCATGCTGCACCTCTGCCTGCTCAGGCCCAAACAGCAGACTAGCTCCAAGGCTCGTCCCCGTAGCATCCGCAGACGCGCTGACCGGCACCCCCGTCAGCGCTGCAAGTGTCTGCCCGAACAAGGTATTCCGCGCCAATGGCCCCTCGATAATGACGCTCTTGCCAAGGCCACAAAGGCCAAGGCAAGTCTGAGCCATCAGCGCAAGGTAGAGCGAAACAGCCGCCGTTCGCTCCCCGTCCGACAGCCCAGCCGGATCGCTTGTCCAGCGGCCTTTGGCTTCCGGAAAGGGGCCAACGCCCTGAACAAAACTCGGCAGCGCCTGCACGTCTGCAGCGATGATCCGCTCGATATCGCCCCGGCTCGGCTCCACTGGCCTTGGCACCAGCGTATCGAACTCGCGTCCTGCCATAAACCGAGCCGTCGGCACCGGTCGCCCGAATGCATCCACATTGGCAAGGCTATCGCGTCCTGCATCAAGTGCTTTCGTGCTGCCGCCGACCGTCATGGCAATGGCCCAGGTCCCGGTCGACAGAATCGTAAACGGCGCCTCGCGCCCGAGGTGAGGGATAAGAGACGCATTGGAATCGTGAGTGCCGCAGGTCACCGGCGTCTCCTGCGAAAGCCCTGTCGCTTCTGCCGATTCTTGGCGCACAGTGCCCAGCACCGAAGCGGCAGGCCGCACTTGCGGAAACAGGTCACGCCAGCCTTCCGCCGTCACAAGGCTGGAGAAAACAGCTTTCTCCGGTGCCCACAAATCGGTGTGGCACCCCAGGGAGGTCAGCTCGCTTGCACTCAGCCCCGTCAGCCGCCAAGCCCAGTATTGCGGGTAGGTCAAAATCGCGGTCACGGACCCGAATTGCTCGGGGAAACGCCGGCTCTGCCAAAATATCTGCGCCCCTAGATTGAGCCCGTTTGGCAAGCGCGGCGACAATGTTTCCTCAAACCCCGGCCGAACAGCGGCGTACTCTCTAGCAGTTTGCTCCGGCCCATCGAACTCATAGTCCAGCACCGGCAAGGCAAGCGCATCGCCAGCCATCAGAGCGGCGGTTGCGCCATGCGTAGTAATTGAGATGCCGTCAATGCCATGCTGCGCCTGCAGCTCTGTAAGGCTCGCTAGCACAAAATCCCAAAGCCGCTCCACATCCGCGTGGGGATAAAGTCCGTGCTTCAGCACGGTGTTAGGCGTCGTTTTCCCCGCGATCTGCTCACGAGTTACACTGTCGATCAGAACGACCTTGGCATTGGTCTTGCCAATGTCGATCACGGCGATATGGCGGGGCAGGGGCATGACGCGGGCTCTGCAAAAAAGGATGAGGAGGAAATAGTGCATAGCGGGAGTAAGCGCCATCGCTAACATGTTAGCTCGCTCGACTTGGTGTGCGCCACGCGGCGGTGTATAGAACCGGCTCGCTTCAACCGGTCACATCTTTTTGCCCCAGCAGCCTCCCATCACGCTTGAACAAGCCCGCCGCTTCTCCGTCGCCCCCATGATGGACTGGACTGACCGTCACTGCCGGTTCCTCCATCGGTTGCTGACGCGCAATGCCTTGCTGTTCACCGAGATGGTCACATCAGCGGCAATCGTGCATGGCGATGTGGAGCGGCATTTGTGGTTCGATCAGGTCGAACAGCCGCTTGCCTTGCAACTGGGCGGATCCGACCCGGCTGAACTGGCGCAGGCCGCGCGGCTGGCCGAGCCATTCGGCTACAGCGAGATCAACCTCAATGTTGGTTGCCCCTCCGACCGCGTCCAGTCTGGCCGCTTCGGCGCTTGCCTCATGGCCGAGCCTGACCTCGTCGCCGATTGCGTCCGCGCCATGCGCGAGACAACGGACCGGCCAGTCACGGTCAAGTGCCGGATCGGCATCGACGATCAGGATACCGAACAGAGCCTCGACCGGTTCGCTGACAAAATGGTTTCTGCCGGCGTCGCCGCTCTCTACGTCCACGCTCGCAAAGCCTGGCTTAAAGGCCTATCGCCCAAAGAAAATCGCACCATCCCGCCCCTCGATTACGACCGCGTGCACCGCCTGCGTCAGCGCCTGGCGCCGTTTACCGTTTATATTAATGGCGGCCTCGAAAACCTTCAGGCAGCCGAGAATGAATTGGCGCACGTCGACGGCGTGATGCTCGGCCGCGCCGCCTACCATAGCCCCATGCTGCTGGCCGAAGTGGACAAGCGCTTTTTCGGCAGCGAAGGCGAGCCGGTGTCCCTGGAAGTTGTCATGCATGCCATGGCGGACTACGCCGAGCGCGAGCAAACCGCCCGCGGAACTAGGGTCAACAACATCACCCGCCACATGCTGGGCCTCGCCAACGGCCTGCCCGGCGCGCGCCACTTCCGGCAAATCCTGAGCGTTGAAGCCTGCCGTCCCGGAGCCGGACCAGAGGTCATCTTGCATGCCATCGAGGCAGTCAGCCGCCCGCGGCTTGCGGCAGCGAGCTAGTCAACTAGCTCTAGAGAGTTTTGGGTGACGCTATACCGCGACAACGTCTCGAGGAACGTCATGCCCAAAAGGCTGGTCTCAAGCGCTTCGGCTTCAGTCACAAACGCCACCACGTTCTCTCGCACGATACCGCCGACGTCCATCTGATCGAGCCGCACCCGAGCCGCTCGGCCGGTACCGTTTGCGGTAGAAACCGGAATGGTGAAGTTGAGGTTGGCGGTGCTGATCCCCGCCGCTTCCGCATCCTGGAGCGTCAAGACCACCGCGCTGGCGCCCGTATCGAAGATCATGGGTGTTGTATGCCCGTTGATGGTAGCGTTGACCTCGAAATGCCCGCCCATGCCACGCCGGAATGTCGCCGTTCCCTGCTCGGCATCCACCAGCGCTACACCCGGCTGAAACTCGCCGGCAACCCGGCCTGCGACGCCAACAATCTCATCGCGATAGGCGTAGGTGAGCCCTGCCACGGCAAAGATCCCGACCCATAGCATGAGGCTGGTCAGGAGTTCGGAGGCTTTGCGGCGCCGGGTAAATATGCCTCCGGCAAAGACGACCAGCAGAATGACAAGGGGAATAAGTTGCGCCGTTTGCGCTTGGGTCAGTCCCACCAGAGTCCCCGCATCGGAGCTGATGAGCAGCGCCAATGCAACGGCGATCAGAAGCGCAATGCCGATAAAGATCATGCTTGGCTTCCTCTTCTTGCGGCTTACCCACACCATAAAGGCATGCGCAGCGGCAAATTCAAGGTCATACGAAGCGGATAAGCGCGGCAAGAACAGCAATTTCTAGCAGGGCCCCGAGAGCCCCGATGAGGTCTCCGGTTTGCCCTCCAACCATGCGCTTGCACAGTGCAGTCCATCCCACCGCCACCAGGGCAGCCAGTAGCAATGCAAGGATGAGCCCCACCACACTTGCTGGCGGCCCAGCCAACAGGAAGAGGAGCAAGCCTGCAAATGCCGCGCCGACGAGAAACGGAGCTACCGCGAGGCGGCCAGCGGTAGCAGATGCGCCATCAACCCGCACCGGCGGCAAAGCCACAACCAGCCATAGCGCGCCTGATCGCCCAACGATGGTCGCAGCAAGCCACACCGACCCCGCGGCGAGCGGACTAACTATCGCCATGGCTCCTAAAGCCGTGACGCGCAACACGATGAAAAGGCACAAAGCCGCAACGCCATAGGTGCCGTGGCGGCTATCCTTCATGATCTCCAGCCGCCGTTCCGGCGTGTAGCCGCCAAACAAACCGTCAGCGGCATCGGCGAGCGCATCATCAGCCATGCCGCCGCTGACCATGATCATGCTGCCGATCGCCAGCGCCGCAGCGAAATACTCAGGCATGCCAAGCAATACCGTACCGATCAACAACAACGCCGGGCCGATGCCAATCGCCACGCTGGCCAGCGGCAGCGCCATGGCGATCCGCCCAAGATCAGGTGGTTGATGCGCCGACGACCCTGTCGGCAGGCGCGAAAAGAAGCGCAGTGCCATGATGAAATCATCCTTGAGCCCAATGCCGCTGACCGGTGCCTGCGGCTGGCTCTCGGCAATGATCGTTGGATCAATCCGGTCGGATGGCTGCGGTTCTTGGCTCAATTGCTTTTGGCTCGGTTCTGGGCAACAAGGTCGCCACTTCCTACCACAGCATACCGGACGCGCCATGCCTTCGCTCAATCCAGCCTATGCCGATGTTCTCGAATTGCTGACCCTGGTGCCCGATGGCGACGAGACGGCAGTTACGGCTGTGCGCGAGCGTGACGCCATGTTGACCAAGCCGACAGGATCCCTTGGCCAGCTAGAAAGCCTCGTGGAATTCCTCGCGCGCTGGCAAGGCCGCAGCCGCCCACGCCTCGACAACCCCATGGTCACCATCTTTGCCGCCAATCATGGCGTCACGAACCAGGGCGTGTCGGCTTTCCCGCGCGAGGTAACGGCGCAGATGGTTGCCAATTTCACCAATGGCGGCGCGGCAATTTCGCAGATCTGCGCCCTACACGAGCTTAATCTGCGTGTCTTCGAACTGGCGCTCGAGCTGCCCACCGGCGACATCACCCAAGAAGCGGCACTGGACGACAAGATGTGCGCTGCGACGATCGCCTACGGCATGGAGGCAGTTGCCGGCAAACCAGACTTGATCTGCCTTGGCGAAATGGGCATCGGTAACACCACTGTCGCTGCCGCGCTCTACGCAGCGCTTTTCGGCGGCACTGGTGCCGATTGGGCCGGTCGCGGCACAGGCGTTGACGATGCTGGATTGGCGCGCAAAGCCGATGCAGTCGACCGGGCGCTTGCCCGCCACGCCGGAGAACTCGATCATCCACTCGCAATTCTGGCCCGGCTCGGGGGCCGGGAGATTGCAGCCATGCTCGGCGCTCTGCTCGCCGCCCGGCACCAGAAGGTGCCAGTCATTATCGACGGTTTCGTTGCGACATCCGCGGCCGCAATTGCCTATGCCATCAACCCTGATTCTATTGCGCACTGCCTCTTCGCTCACGTGTCCGCTGAAACTGGACACGCCCGCGCTCTAGAAGCGATGGGACAAAAGGGGCTGCTCAATCTGGGTATGCGCCTCGGCGAAGGAAGCGGGGCAGCCCTGGCGGCGGTTCTCGCCAAGACGGCGCTTCACCTGCACAACAACATGGCCACTTTTGAAAGCGCCGCCGTCAGCGGTAAGGAAGCCTAGGTTTCCACTGGCTGGAGCATAATACGGCCGAACTCACGCACAAGGCTCGCCTCCACCTTGCCAGCTCCCGCCATTGCCGCAAGCACGGCCAAGGCCTGCTCCGGCTTCTTGGCTTCCTTGTAAGCGCGGCGTTCGATCATGGCGGCATAAATATCGCAGATCGTCACGATGCGCGTAATGTCGTCGATTTGCGAGCCTTTGAGCCCATCGGGATAACCCGTCCCGTCCAGCATTTCATGATGGTGGCGCACGCTTCGAAGCGGCCCCGCCGCGACGCTGCTGTGCTTGCTCAAATAGTCGAAGCCTGTCACCGGGTGGCGCCGGAGGATCTGCGTTTCTGCTTCCGTCAAGCCGGTCGGCTTATCTAAAATTGTGACTGGCACTCTGGCTTTGCCGATGTCGTGCAACATCCCTGCAAGCGTCAAGGCAACAATGTCGCTGCGTCCCATGCCGAGCCCGGCTGCAAAAGCAGATACGACGCCCGTGACCAACATGCAGTGCTGAAACGTGCCAATATGGTAGCCGCGCACCGAAGCGAGCCATTGCGCCGCGCCAACGTCGCCGATCGCGTCCGCGATCCTGCCGCTAGCTTCAGTAGCTCCCGAGCTGTTGAACATGGCACTTGCGAGAAGGGAGCGGAAACCCGCATCGAGGATCTCCACGCCCTCGTTGATGCTTTCGCGCACCGCCGCCTCTGCCTCGCCGAGTTGCACGATGCCATGGTGTTCCCGTATGGCCTTGTGAACGCCATCAAGGCTAGCCGGCCGAGCAAAAATGCTGTCTGCCCCGAGCACCTGGGCATGCACGCTTGTTACTCTAATATGCGGATCCACAAGGATCACGCGGCACCCAGCGCCTCGCCGTATCAGCAGCAGCTTTAGGCGCCTGACAATGTCCACCTTGCGCAGATCGACATCGAGCACAAGGTTCGGGTCGGTTGCCAAATGTTCGGTCGAAAGACGGTCGATATGGATGGTCTTGGCGCCAAGTTCCCGCGCCAAAACCGCGCCGTCACCGGTCGATCCCCGGTCCGTCACATAGATCAGCGCGTCATTGCCGGAATAGTGCTGCAAGTCCACCTCGCCCAGAGATGAACAGTAAATCTACGAAGGTTGCATTTCAGCTAAGATCATCGGCAATCATCAGCCAGCTTCGGAATAAATCTCCAGCCGGCTTTTCTTTTCGACAACTGGCGCAAGTGCGTCCATCACCCGGGCGCGGGGGAAGGTTGCAATGACTTCGGTGCCAAAGCGCAGCTTGCTGAATAGATCAAAGCGGCCTTGATGCAGTTCCATGATCTTCTGCACGATCGGTAAGCCCAACCCAGCGCCTTGCTCCGCCGTCTTCTGTGCTAGTGAACCTTGTCCGAACGACGAAAGAACGGTTTCGATTTCCTCTTCGGGAATACCTGGGCCATTGTCCTTGACCGAGACGAATTGTCCGCCATCCCCGCTTCGCGTCACTACGAGGACGACCTTGCCGTTCTGTGGCGTGAACTTGATGGCATTGCTGAGCAAGTTTAGCACCACCTGCCGGATTGCTCGCTCGTCGCCCCATAGCCGGGGCAGATTGTTCCCGACATTGAATGCGAGTTCGATGCCTTTGCTCTTGGCACGCAACTCCATCATGCGGCGGCAATCTTCGGCGATGTCAACGAGCGAAACGACTTCCTCGTTCAGATCATACTTACCCGCTTCGATGCGGCTTAGGTCGAGTAGTTCGTTGATCAGATTGAGTAGATGCTGGCCGCTGCTATGAATATCACCTGCGTACTCCTTATATTGCGGTACCTGGTGTGGCCCTAGGAGTTCCGACTTCAGCACTTCGGAGAACCCGATAATGGCGTTGAGCGGCGTACGCAGTTCGTGGCTCATCGTCGCGAGAAACTGTGACTTGGCAATATTGGCCTGTTCCGCATGCCGCCGTGCCTCGTCCGACATCTGCCGGGCCTCCTCAAGCTCGTTTATGAGCGAGTCTTTTTCCGCTTGGTGCGTGATCGTCTCGAGTTCAGAGGCATGCAATTGCCGGGCAAGATATACAAAGAAGACAACACCGCAGAGCGAAACGGCGGCCAAAGTGTAGTTGAGCGTACCGCCCAGCATGATGAGATTGATCGAAACTGTCAGCGCGACCGGCAGGGTACTCGTCAGCGTCGCCGGCGGTAGAGTGTGTGTGGCTACTGCGTTGGCCGCAACCGCTACCAGCACCATCGCGAACATGACTGGCGTCAGCGTTTCAGGATTGGTGACCAAGGTAAAGAACGCCAGGGTCGACCATGACAGGCCGTACACGGTTTCCCCGACAACAAAACTGGTTGTCCATTGCGCTGCGTTGAACTTGGCCGGATCGCTGACTTTGAACCGTTGCGCCACAATAACGACGATGAGCAAGCTCATCAACACCATGCCGGCCCAAAGCGCGGTAAAGAACGGCGGCACCCAGAAGGTCGCTACAATCGCGAGGATGACGACCAGACCGGCGATCGGCAACGCCGAGCTAAGCCGCGAGCCGGCATAATCATGCATCAGTTCAAAGTCGAAGGACGCGCGGGTTCCTGAACTCGAAGTAAGCCGCTGGCGAGCGTCGAGCACAGTCTTTTGCGCCGCGCGCTTGCTCTCTCGTCCCATCTGCGAGCGGACGTCATCGGTGACAGCCGGTTGGGGCGACATAGGTACTCGTTTACTCGTTACTAGGTAATGCGAATGGACAAAGCATTCGCTACGCTTACAGACCAAACACTAGCGTCGGCATAGTTAATAGGCGGTGAAATCCTGGCACGGCGTTTAAGACAAAGCAGCTGGTTCTCCACCCGCCTAGGCACCATCGCGGGTATCTTGATCTTGGCTGGTGCTGCTATTGTTGCAGCCTACCTCGATCCTGGCCCGTCTAGGGTGTCAGGCAATGCTCGCGCCAGCGACGGGGACAGCTTTCGCCTCGGCGACCAACGCGTTCGCCTGCTCGGCATCGACGCACCCGAGCTGGGGCAAAGCTGCGATGACGGAAATGGCAACGATTGGTCGTGTGGCCAGGCATCCCGCAACCGAATGGCCGAACTTCTGCGGCAGGGTAGGGTCGACTGCCAGCCCGAGGAAACCGATCGCTACGGACGTGTTCTGGCCTATTGCTCTGTGAACGAACAGGACCTTGGCGGCGTCATGGTCAGTGAAGGTCTGGCAATTGCCTCTGGAGCCTATTGGCAAGAGGAAAGCGCGGCACGGGACGCTAAGGCAGGAATTTGGCAAGGCGGCTTTGAACGCCCTCGCGACTGGCGTCAGGATAATACGGGCCAAGTCTCAGGCTCGGGATGGCTATCCATCCTTGGGCTTTGACCTTCATTGGATCTACTGCGCAACATTATTGCGAAGATGGCAGCTTTGTGGCAGGTAGAGCGCTAATTTTCAGACGTTTTTGTCAGTTCTGGAAAATCTGAATTCTCGGGGGCAGCATGGCTTTGGACAAGATCGACCGCAAGATTCTGACGCTTCTGCAAAAAGATGCGACTATGCCTGTAGCCGAAATTGGCCGCAAAGTGGGACTGTCGACTACTCCATGCTGGCGCCGGATCCAGAAGATGGAAGAAGATGGCGTCATCCAGCGCCGCGTTGCCGTGCTCGACCCATCCAAGGTCAATGTGGGTGTTACTGTCTTTGTATCGGTCAAGACCAATGAGCACAACGAAGCTTGGATGCGCAAGTTCGCCGGCGTGATCGACGAGTTCCCCGAGGTCGTCGAGTTCTACCGGATGAGCGGCGATGTCGATTACCTTATGCGCGTTGTCGTTCCAGATATCGGCGCCTACGACTCGTTCTACAAAAAGCTCATCAGCAAGATCAATTTGACCGATGTCAGTTCCGCTTTCGCCATGGGCCAGATCAAGTACACGACGGCCTTGCCGCTCGACTTCGCCATTGTGGTAGATGATGACAAGTAATCTGCCATGCTGATCGGTTTCGAGCACATTGGCACAACGTCGCGCAATCTCGACAAGACCATTGTTTTTTACTGCGATCTTCTCGGCTTTCGCCTGGTCTTGCGCAAGCCGCAGGCATCGGGTGAACTGGCTTTTCTCGATGCGGGCGGTTGCATGCTGGAGATATTCGCGCCGAGCGCCGAGATTGCACCCTCGCGCGACGTACCCATTGGCGAAGCAGGCATGCGCCACCTAACCCTGGCCGTGAGTGACGTCGAAAGCATGATCGGAAAGCTGGACGCAGCAGGCGTTGAGATCATCGAGCGCCCGCGCGCTGCCCACAACACCGAATTGATCAAGCGTGTCGCTTTCGTTCGCGACCCAGACGGCATTATTGTCGAACTGATCGAGCGCGCTGACGGGCGCTAGCCCCCGGTAACGCTCATATGCCGGCTTACGGCTGTCGCCGGTCTGTTCCGGTCGAGCACGAAATCATGGCCCTTTGGCTTGATTAGCATGGCATGATCCAAGGCTTCATCCAGTGCCTCCAAGCCGCCATCGCGCAAGGCATCCCGCAGATTAACCTGGTCATCCTGCCCCAGGCACAGGAACAACTGCCCGGTTGCCGTGAGCCTAACTCGGTTGCAGCTCTCGCAAAAATTGTGGCTCATCGGCGTGATGAAACCCAGCACCCCATTAGTCTCGGCAACATGGACATAGCGCGCTGGCCCGCCGGTGCGCTTATCCAGTTTACTCAGCGTGTAGCGCGCAGCCAGCCGCGCATGCAATTCCCGCAAAGGCAGATAAGAGTCCACCCTATCGATGCCGACTTCACCGAGCGGCATTCCTTCAATCAATGTCAGGCCCATGCCCTTGCCATGGGCCCAGGCCATCATCGGCTCGATCTCATCCTCGTTGACACCAGCCATGGCCACCATGTTGACCTTGACCGACAGCCCGGCAGCCAACGCAGCATCGATACCGGAAAGCACATCCTCAATTCGCCCGCGCCGCGTGATCTCGCGGAAATGACTTGCATCAAGCGTATCAAGCGACACGTTGATCCGCCGGACACCGGCAGCATGAAGTCCAGCAGCAAACTTCGTCAATTGGCTGCCATTGGTGGTGATCGTCAGTTCGTCCAGCCCGCTGCCGATCCGCGATCCAAGGCTTTGCACCAATTCCATGATGTCCCTGCGCACGAGCGGCTCGCCGCCTGTTAGCCGGATCTTGCGAACGCCACGTTCGATGAACGCCGCTGCAATCGTCTCGATTTCCTCAAAACTGAGTACTTCTTTCTTGGGCAAGAAGGTCATGTTCTCCGCCATGCAGTAGACACAGCGGAAGTCACAACGGTCGGTGACGGATATGCGCAAGTAAGAAACCTGCCGCCCATAGGTATCGACGAGTGGCCGGGCAGGGGACAATGTTGGGCTCATACCGGCAGTCTAAGCCCTGCTGTGCTATTTTCAAAGCGCCGGACAAACAAAAAGGCCGCCTCGATGGGCGGCCTTCGTCACAACTGAGTGCGCTTAGTGGTTGACGATAATCGTAGCGCCAACAGCGACACGTTCGTAGAGGTCGGTCACGTCTTCATTGGTGAGGCGAATGCAGCCGGACGAAACCGCCTGACCGATCGACCAAGGTTCGGACGTGCCATGCACGCGATAAAGCGTCGAACCGATGTAAAGCGCGCGAGCGCCAAGTGGATTGTCCGGGCCGCCTGGCATGTAGGCTGGCAGGTCAGGAACACGCTTGCGCATCGCTGCTGGCGGCGTCCAGCCTGGCCACTCAGCCTTGCGGGTGATGCGGTGCTTGCCGGACCAAGTAAAGCCGTCACGCCCAACGCCAATGCCGTATTTAAGGGCCTTGCCATCTTCGAGAACCAAATAGAGCCGGCGCTCGTCAGTTTCGATAACGATCGTGCCAGGCTTCAAAGAGGTCGCGTAGTCGACCACTTCCTTGCGGATGGCGCTGCCGCGGCGACTGCTGCTTTCGGGGGCAGTAGATGGTTCTTCCCATTGTTTAGTGGAGAAATTGTAAACGCGAGCAGCCATCGTCGGCATGACACTGGTTGCCAATAATACTATCGATAGCCCGATAGCCATCACAGACTTCACATTCAACATCTAACGACTTGGCCTCTGAAGTAGAGCGGACACATGTTCCGTATTTTGGATCATGTGTGCTGCTTACGCTTAATATTTCACTGCCGGAAGAGCACGACGCCCCTATTCCGCCACAGTCGCTCTACCTTCGCCTATATGTGTTGCCAGAAAGTTACAACAGATCTTCACCACTCCGTGATTGTTGTTAATGCCATGGATTGACTCGCCGCATTTGGCTCTGCAAGGAGGAGCGGCATTCGGGTGAAAAGACTTGAGCGAAGATCTTAAGCGGCAGGCCGCTGCCGCGGCGCTAGCAGAAGTAAAATCAGGCATGCGGCTTGGTCTAGGCACTGGATCAACCGCGCGGCACTTTGTCGACCTGCTGGGCCAGAAAGTCGCTTCTGGCTTCGACTGCATTTGCGTTCCAACGTCCGAAGCGACAGCGAATCAGGCGCGATCCCTCAATATCCCGCTTTCCGACCTTGATCACCTAGATCAATTGGACCTGACTGTTGACGGGGCGGACGAACTTGATCCGGCGCTCAACCTGATCAAAGGTGGCGGCGGAGCCTTGCTGCGCGAGAAAATCGTCGCGGCCGCGTCGACAAGTATGATCGTGATTGCCGATGGCTCAAAACTCGTCGATGTATTAGGACGCTTTCCCTTACCAATCGAGGTCAACCGCTTTGGTTTAGGGGCAACTCAGCAGGCCATTTCTGGCATTTTGTCCCGGCACAAGGCTGAAGGTGGTCTGCGCCCGCGCGAAAGTGCCCCTGGCCAGCCATTCGTTACCGATGGCGGTCACATGATCCTTGATGCATTTTTTGGCCGCATTTCCAATCCAGAAGCCCTGTCGCGCGACTTGCTCGACATTCCTGGCGTGGTCCAGCACGGGCTGTTTATCAAGATGTGCAAAACGGCTTATGTGGCGACGCCACTTGGCGTAAGAACACTTACCAGCGGCCAGAGCCTTTCGGGACAATAGGGGTACAAATTCATGACCGGTCTGATCTTGCGCGGTAAAGCGCTTTTAGCGGTAGCACTTAGCGCTGTTATTCTCGCATTTGCCGCGCCTGCATTCGCGCAGGAAGTGCCCCCGGAACAGCTTGCTTTGGCCCGCAAATACATTGACCTGACCGATCGCTCGGCGGTTTATGAAACGACTTTGGTAGATATCGCCATTGGCTCCATGCGTCAGATCGTGCAACAAAATCCGGAAATCCGCGCACAAACCGACGCTGCTATCGAAAAGACCCTTGAAGAATACCGTGGCCGCAAGAGCGAGCTTCTTGATCAGTTTGCCCGGGTCTACGCAGTTCGATTTACCGCTCCAGAATTGCAAGAGATCGTAGCGTTTTATGAATCGCCTACCGGCCAGAAACTGGCGGCAGCAAATTCGGAGGTAAACGTTGATCTGCAGCGTGTCATGCAAGTCTTCACCAACAACGTGCGGCCGGAATTCTTTGCCAAGGTGCGCGCTGAGCTTCGTACTCAGGGCATCGAGCTTTAGCCTCCATTTGTGCTGAGTTTGAGGACCCCGCCATGCGGGGTCTTTTTTTGCCGGCAACAAGACACCATATTCATCGTCATACACCGATATAAGCCGACCGCAAGGAGCTACCATGTCCTATGATTATGATCTGATAGTCATCGGCGGTGGCTCGGGCGGCGTTCGTGCGGCCCGCATGGCAGCCACATATGGCGCCAAAGTCGTCGTCATCGAAGAGTTTCGCGTCGGCGGCACTTGCGTCATCCGTGGCTGCGTCCCCAAAAAGCTTTACGTCTATGCATCCCGCTTCAAGGACCATTTCGACGTCGCGTCCAGCTTCGGCTGGCAAGTCGATGCATCCTTCGATTGGCCTACCTTGGTAGCTGCCAAGGAAAAGGAAATCACCCGGCTGGAGCACGCCTATACGTCCAATCTTGCCAGGCCGGGTGTTGAGATCATCAAGGATCGCGCGACCGTCACCGGGCCCAACGGGGTCCATGTTGTCGGGCAAAACCGCGACATCACGGGCAAATACATCCTCGTGGCCACCGGCGGACATCCCTTCATCCCGGACATCCCCGGCGCCAACTTGGCCATCAGCTCCAACGAAGCTTTCGACCTGCCGCAACTGCCGCACTCCATCCTCATCGAAGGTGGCGGTTATATCGCGGTGGAGTTCGCCACCATTTTCGCAGGCCTGGGCGTCAGCACCACCATCGTCTATCGGGGTGACCGCCTGTTGCGCGGCTTTGATGAAGACATGCGCATCGGTCTTGAAGCAGGGCTGATCGAGCGCGGCATCAAACTGATTTACAATACGACCATCCGCTCGCTCTCCCATGCCGGGCAAGATGTTGCCACAACCTTCAGCGACGGGGTCACAGCACCTTACGGCGCCGTCATGTTTGCCACTGGCCGCATACCAAATACGGCAGACCTCGGGCTAGAACATCTTGGCATCAAGCTGTCGGCAAGCGGCGCAATTCTGGTTGACGCCTATTCGCAATCGTCCGTCCCGTCCATCTATGCCGTAGGGGACGTGACCGGCCGCGTGGCACTTACGCCTGTGGCAATCCGCGAGGGCTGGTACTTTGCCGAAACGCTCTTCAACAACAATCGGCTGGCCGTCGACTATGGCCTGATCCCAACAGCGGTATTCTCCGAACCCGAACTAGGCGTTATCGGCTTAAGCGAAACCGAGGCAGCCATCAAAGGCGATGTCGACGTGTACGTCGCCCGTTTTCGCCCGATGATCAACACGCTCTCGACCAAGACTGAGCGCATGATCCTTAAGTTGATCACGGAGAAGGACGGTGGCAAGGTCCTGGGCTGCCATATCCTTGGACCAAGCGCAGCCGAGATCATCCAGATTGTGGCTATCCCGATGGGCATGCAGGCTACCAAAGCGGATTTCGACCGGGCCATGGCCTTGCATCCCTCGGCCGCCGAAGAACTCGTGACGTTCAAGGCGCCAAGCTACGTCTACCGCGATGGCAAAAAGATCGGCGGCTGAACTGGTCGGCGCGTGGCCTGATTGCACTTGGCAGGGCCGCGACACCTTGGTATTCCGCCCTTCAAGCCACATGCGACCTGCAAGGAACTGCTCACATGACCAACTGGACCCCCGATAGCTGGCGTGCCAAGCCGATCTCGCAGGTCCCGTTCTATCCTGATCAGGGGGCACTTGCCGAGGCCGAGCGCCAGCTCGCAACCTTCCCGCCGCTGGTCTTTGCCGGTGAAGCGCGCGAGCTCAAGGCGCGCCTTGCTTCCGTCGCGCGCGGCGAGGCGTTCCTGCTGCAAGGCGGTGACTGCGCCGAAAGCTTTGCCGAACACGGCGCCGACCATATCCGAGACTTCTTCCGCGTGTTCCTGCAAATGGCCGTGGTGTTGACACACGGCGCCAGCAAGCCAGTGGTCAAGATTGGACGTGTCGCCGGCCAGTTCGCCAAGCCGCGCTCGGCGGACACGGAAACCATCGACGGCGTCGAACTGCCCAGCTATCGGGGCGACATCATCAACGCCATCGACTTCAACGAAAAAGCCCGCGTCCCCGATCCAGATCGCATGCTCCAAGCCTACCGCCAGTCGGCTGCTACACTCAACCTTTTGCGGGCTTTCTCCATGGGTGGCTATGCGGAACTGACGCGGATCCACGAGTGGACCGTGGGCTTTATGAAAGGCTCCAACTGGTACCCGCGCTACGAGGAAGTCGCCCGCAAGATCGATGATGCGATCACCTTCATGGGTGCCTTGGGTCTCAATCCAGACAATACGCCAGCCCTGCGCCAGACAAGCTTCTACACTAGCCACGAAGCGTTGCTCCTCGGCTATGAAGAGGCGCTAACCCGCCGCGACTCCATCACCAATGACTGGTACGCCACCTCCGGCCACATGCTCTGGATCGGCGATCGTACCCGCCAGCCCGATGCAGCCCATGTCGAATACTTCGCGGGCATCAAAAATCCCATCGGCATCAAGTGCGGACCAACGCTCTCCAATGATGACTTGCTGCGCTTGCTGGACCGTCTCAATCCAACGGACGAAGCCGGCCGGATTACGCTGATCGCCCGGTTTGGTTCGGACAAGATCAACGATCATCTGCCGCGCCTGATCGAAACCGTCCAGCGCGCCGGCCGCACCGTTGTCTGGTGCTCCGATCCAATGCATGGCAACACCATTAAGGCGTCCACCGGCTATAAGACGCGCCCGTTCGAACGAGTTCTTTCGGAGGTAAAGTCGTTCTTTGAAGTGCACCGGGAGATGGGCACCTATGCTGGCGGGGTCCATATCGAGATGACGGGCGACGACGTTACCGAATGCGTGGGCGGCGTTTCGGCCGTTACCGAGGCCTCGCTCTCGGACCGTTACCACACCTATTGCGACCCGCGCCTAAATGCCAGCCAAGCCTTGGAACTCGCCTTTTTGGTTGCCGAGGAAGTTCACGCGCAAAAGCCACCCCGCCGTCAACTCGCGGCTGGAGAGTAAATCGGGAACTGCTGTCAACTAAACCAGGCCTTGCGCGTTTCTCGCCTGGCGCGTGGCATGCTGTGCTGCTGAACCGATTGACTCCGCTCTATTGAAAGCCGCGCATGCCCCACTTCCTATTCCCGACAGCTAGTTCCGACACGCTGGAGCGGCTTAGGGCAAACTCGCTGCTCAAGGTCGTCAGCGACTTTGATTGGTCCACCACAACATTGGGGCCAATCACCACTTGGTCGGAAAGCCTCAAGGGCGCTATTCGCGTGATGATGACCAGTTCCACGCCGATGACCATGCTCGTCGGCGAAGACGGCGTCCTGATCTACAACCAAGCCTATGCGGACTTTGCCGGCAGCCGCCACCCTGAAATTTTCGGCATGCCAGCCCTGCTGGCTTGGCCAGAAGCCGCGGAGTTCAATCGTGACAAAATTGGACGCGGCCTTGCTGGGCTCACAACAAGTCTTCCTGCCGAAGAAATGGTTTTGAACCTGGACGGTCATCCAGAAACATTTTGGCTGGAACTGCACTATAGCCCCGTACTGGGCGACGATGGGCTGCCCTTAGGCTCGCTCGCGATCTTGCATGATATCACCGATCGCATGCTGGCTGAAAAAGCCTTGGCCCGCAGCGAGGAGCGGCTTTCTTTGGCGCTCAACGGCTCAAGCCTGGTTGGTACCTGGGATTGGGACGTGGTCAACGATATCGTTACGGCCGACGACAAATTTGCACAGATGTATAATCTAGACCCCTTGCGGGCGGGTCTTGGCATTCCGGTCAGCGATTTTTTGCAAGCAATACACCCCGATGATTTCGAGCGCGTCGGCGAGGAAATCCAGTCAGCCTTGAAGACGGGAGATAGCTTTCGCTCCGAATACCGGCTCCTCAACATCGATGGAAGCACCACGTGGGTGGTTGCCTCGGGTCGTCCTCGGGTCGGTGCCGATGGTACGGCGTTGCGCTTCCCGGGTGTGGTGTTCGACGTAACCGAACAGCGCCGCATCTCTGACGCCTTGAAGCAAAGCGAGCTTCAGTTCCGCACCTTGGCAGACACCATGCCGCAAATGGTTTGGTCTACGCTGCCGGACGGCTACCATGATTACTACAATGCGCGCTGGTATGAGTTCACTGGTGTACCCGTCGGCACGACGGATGGAGAAGGCTGGAACGACATGTTCCATCCCGACGATCGCGAACGCGCACGTGAAATGTGGCAACATTCACTGACAACCGGCGAACCCTACGAGATCGAATACCGCCTAAAGCACCACACCGGCGGCTATCGCTGGACCCTGGGCCTAGCCTTGCCGATCAGGGACGCGGACGGCAACATCGTCCGCTGGTTCGGCACATGCACCGACATCCACCAGACCAAGATTGCTGCGGAAGAGCGCGAGCTGGTCGCCCAGGAACTGAGCCACCGGATTAAGAACATCTTTGCCGTGCTCAACGGCATTATCAGCCTTTCCGCGCGCAGCCGTCCGGAAATCAAGCCTTATGCCGACGAGCTGCGCCAGCGCATTTTTGCGCTGGGCGAAGCACATGACTATATCCGCCCGCGCAGCCACGCCTCCAATGCTACCTCTGCGCGAGGATCACTCAGGTCCTTGGTGGAACGGCTGACGCAGCCCTATCGGTCGGGCGAGCAAAGCCGTGTCGAAATGTTGGGAGACGATGTCGCCATTGATGACGCCGCTGCTACGCCCTTGGCGCTTCTCTTTCACGAACTGACCACAAACGCCGCCAAGTACGGGGCGCTGTCCCTCGAAGAGGGCAGGGTGGTGCTCACCGGTTCCCAAACTGGTGACCGTTATCATTTCTCCTGGAAAGAACTTGGTGGCCCCCAACTCACCGAAAGCATCGAGAGTGGCGGTTTTGGTTCCCGCATGATCGAACTTAGCGTCAAAGGACAGCTTAATGGCGATCTACAGCGCTTCTGGGAACCTGATGGTCTTCGTGTCGAGATCCATGTACCCGTAGCTGCGCTCCAGCGCTCGGCTCGCCTTCACGCCTGACGGCAGCTAGGACGCTGCATTGAAATTTTCGAACAATTGCAGCCGCTTCGGCGGGGCCGCGTCTTCGGCTTTGTGCTGCGCAACGGCAAACGCCACCGCCGCACGCAGATCGCGATCTGTAACCGGCTTTGGCAGCACGCCCATTGTTCCGGGCACACCCTCTCCCAACTGGGTAGGGTTAGCCGTCATGAACAACACGGTAATGCCGAACTTTTCAGCCAGCGTCTGGCCAATCTTCATGCCCGTGGGGCCATCGCGCAAGTTGAGGTCGACCAGCGCTACATCCGTATCATCGGCCATGGCAAGAGCGCTTTTCTGGTCAGGCGCGATCCCTGCCGAGCGATAGCCCATCTCATTGACAACGTGCTCGATCTCTGTGGCGACGAAAATCTCATCCTCCACGACCAGAATTCTACAAACCATTGACACCACTCTCGAGCAATTGGCTTTCTCGCCCTTCAGCAACCCCTAACCAGCAAGCCGGTTGCCGCAGATTGCATTTATTCCCAGTGCTGTGATCCACTATCAGGCTGAGCTGTTACCAAATCCACAAATCTTCCGCTCAGACTGGTGTTTAGCGGAACATTAACCCTAATGATGCATGAATAGGGAAATTTCCAGGCGTTTTACCGGAGACCCCTATGTACCGCTTCTTGCAGGGCACGACTGCTACCTTGGCGCTTTTCGCGGCTGCCCCTGCATTGGCGGCAGACTACGCCGGCTTTTCCGGTATCCGGCCCTCCTATAGTCAGGATTGGGGTAGTACGGAAGACACCCTGCAGTTCGAAGCCGGCGTGCGCTACTGGTACTCCATAGGTCAGCAAAAGCACGAGATTGGGCCTTTCTCGCAGACCATGAACACCAAAACGAGCTCCGGAGAAGCCTTCGTCCGCATCAACGACAACGCGACGCGTTCCTATGTTGAGGCGTTCGGCGGCTACGGCATAACCCACGACGGCGATTACAGTAACGACGGCGGCATCGATCTCGATCTGCCGGCCGCGCGCTTGGGATATCTCGGCGCAGACTTTGGCTGGCTGCCCTTTGGCAGTGATGCGGCAAGCTTTGGCTTTGTGACAGGCTATCAGTACACCAACGATTCGCCCGATACCGGCCGGGTAAGCTTCACGACTGCCACAAGCTCTGCCGACATCGCTTGGTCGGAAGACACCGGCGTTTGGAGCGTACCAGGCGATAGCGAGATCAACGACTTCAACGTTCATGCTCTTAAGCTTGGCATAGCTGGGCGCGTCGACGCCGGAGCATTCGACATCACCGGCGAAGCCACGGCAACACCATACGCGTGGGTCAGCGGCACCTACGGCGCCTATGGTGTGGAAGAGCAAACCAACGGCATCCAAACCTTCATGCCCGGCTCTGCGACGTCCATCAATGGCTTCGGATACGGGGGTGGCGGCAAGCTGATGGTTGGCTTCCATCCGACCGAGAACCTCACAATCCGTGTCGGCGGCCGTGCTTCCTACTTGCAAGGCGCCTATGATGCCACCTTCGACGGGGTGACGATCAATCATCCCGCTCCGAACCCGCCTGTTGAAGATCCAAACAATCCTGGTGTTTTCATTCCGGCCGATCCGGCCTATTCGCCACCATCGCTCACCCGCCAATTATTCATCATCGACAACAACCCCTTCTCCATGTTCCGCTATGGCGGCCTCCTGGAAGTGTCTGGGCGCTTCTGACGCACCGCTACAATCGGCTTTGCCTGCTTGCCCTCGCCCAGGTGAGGGGATAAGTCTTGCGCGCACTGCGCCCAAAGGTGCGGCGCCAAGCTCTTAGTCAGACAGCGAGCCTTATAACCGTGACAGACCGCCTCAGAATTGCGCTTGCCCAGCTCAATCCCAAGGTTGGCGACCTGACCGGAAATCTGCACCTAGCCCGTTCTGCACTGGCTGACGCAGTTGGGGCCGAAGCGGACATCCTGATGTTGTCCGAGCTTTTCCTGACAGGCTATTTCCCCGACGATCTGCTATTCAAGCCGAAGTTTGTCACCGATACCATGCAGGCCACGCGCGACCTCGTCGCCGGGACTGCAGGGACGAACGTGGTGCTAATCCTGCCGACGGTCTGGTTCGAGAGAGCCAATCTCTACAACGCAGTCATCGTTGCAGAAAAAGGCGAGATCGTCGCGACCCGCTTCAAGCGCGAACTGCCCAATGCCGACGTTTTCTACGAAAAGCGCTACTTCACTGTTGGCCCGCTTGCCGACCCGGTCACCATCAAGGGCGTCGAGATCGGCATCCCGATCTGCGAAGACATCTGGCACCCCGGCGTATGCGAAAACCTCGCGATGCGCGGCGCCGAAATCCTGCTTTGTCCTAATGGTTCGCCTTATTGGACAAACAAGCAGCACATCCGCAAGGAACTCGTCCGCGCGCGCGTCGCTGAACACGACATTCCGCTGCTCTATGTCAACCAGGTCGGCGGTCAAGACGAACTGATATTCGACGGTGCCTCCTTTGCGATTGAGCCCGGCAATAAGCTCGCATTTCAGGGCAAGTCATTCGAGGCCGACTTCATCGTATCCGATTGGGTGCGTGGCGCCTCCGGTTGGACCTGTGCCAATGGCTATGTCACCGAACTCACCACTATCGATGAGGCGCCTTGGCTCGCTTGCGTACTTGGCTTGCGCGACTACGTGGGCAAGAACGGTTTCAAACAGGTCGTGCTTGGCCTGTCCGGCGGCATTGATAGCGCCGTTGTCGCTGCCATGGCCGTTGACGCCCTAGGCGCTGAAAACGTGCACTGCATCATGCTACCCTATCGTTACACCTCCGAGGAAAGCCTCAAGGACGCAAAGGATTGTGCCGATCGCTTGGGCGTGCGCTACGACATTGTTTCCATCGGCAATCCCGTTGACGAAGCATTAACCGAACTCTCACCGATTTTCGACAACCGCCCGGCCGATATCGCCGAGGAAAATATACAGTCGCGCATGCGCGGCGTCGTGCTGATGGCCGTCAGCAACAAGCTCGGCTCCATGCTCCTGACCACCGGCAACAAGTCCGAAATGGGCGTAGGCTATGCCACGATCTATGGCGACATGAACGGTGGCTATAATCCGCTGAAAGACATGTTCAAGATGGAGGTTTATCGCCTTGCGGCCTGGCGAAACGGTAACCGACCTGCGACATGCCTCGGCCCGGACGGCGACGTGATTCCCCCGGCCATCATCGACAAAGCGCCCAGCGCCGAACTGCGTCCCAACCAGACCGACCAGGATAGCCTGCCGCCCTATCCGGTGCTCGACGAAATTCTCACTGCGATTGTTGAAGACGAACTGCCGCTCGAAGTGCTCGTCGAACGCGGCCACAACCGCGCACTGGTTGAGCGCATTGAGCGCCTTCTCAATATCGCCGAGTACAAGCGGCGTCAGTCAGCCCCAGGCCCTAAGCTCACCGTCAAGGCTTTCGGCCTGGGCCGCCGCTACCCCATTACCAATGGCTACAAGGACCGGACCCTCGGATGACCGTCGTACGCTGGGCGCCGTCTCCCACGGGCCGCATTCACCTGGGCAATGCACGCCCGGCGCTGCTGAACTGGTTCTATGCCCGCCGTAATGGCGGCCGCTACATCCTGCGCATGGACGACACCGATCAGGCTCGCTCCACCCGCGAGTTTGCCGATGGTATCGAAGTCGACCTCGCCTGGTTGGGCGTTACGCCTGACTTGCTCGTCCGCCAGTCCGAGCGGACGGCGCTCTATGAAGCCGCTAAGGAAAAGCTGATCGCTGCTGGCCGGCTCTACCCCTGCTATGAGACCGAAGACGAACTGGACCGCCGCCGCAAGCGCGCCCGTGTGCTGAACAAGCCTCCGATCTATGATCGCGCCGCCCTGAAGCTCACGGATGAAGACCGGGCCAAGCTGGAGGCTGAGGGACGCAAGCCCCATTGGCGTTTCAAGCTTGACGGCCGCCCCGTGCAGTTCGACGACCTCATTAAAGGCCCGCAGACCGTCAACACGGCTTCAATGTCGGACCCGGTTTTGGTGCGTGAAGATGGCAGTTACCTCTACACTCTGCCGTCGGTCGTCGATGACATCGATCTGGGCATTACCCATGTCATCCGCGGCGAAGATCATGTTTCCAATACCGGCACGCAGATCGAAATTTTCGAAGCGCTCGGCGGTCCTGTTCCTGTATTCGCTCACCACAACCTTCTGACCGACGCAGAAGGGCAGGGCTTCTCCAAGCGCCTAGGCTCCCAATCAATTGCCGACTTCCGCGCCCAAAACTACGAGCCGATGGCCATTGCCATTGTGGCGTCGATCACCGGGACCAGCCTGCCCATAGAGACCTATGAGACCTTGGACGAGATCGCCAACCGGCTCGATTTTAGCATGATCTCGCATGGCGCTGCCCGGTTCGATCCTGCCGAACTCGACACGCTCAATGCGCGTTTACTTCACGCAATGCCCTACGAAGCCGTACGGTCTCGCTTGTCGAGCCTTGGCCTTGAAGGCGAAGCGCTCTGGCTATTACTGCGCGACAATCTGGCTAAATTCAGCGACATCGCCGATCTTTCCAAGCTCGTGACGGGCCCCATCGAGCCGGTCATCGCCGATGAAGACTGCGACTTCCTCGCGCTGGCAAAGGCCCTCCTGCCTGAAGAGCCTTGGGACCAGACGACCTGGTCCCATTGGACCGACGCGCTTAAGACCGCGACCGGCCGAAAAGGGAAGGCCCTGTTCTTGCCCTTGCGCCTTGCGCTAACCGGGCGGCACGACGGCCCCGAGCTTAAGTCCCTTCTCCCGCTGGTTGGGCGTAAGGCGTGTCTGGACCGACTACCCTAACCACCTTGTTGCCGAACTGAACAAGCCGCAGTTCGGTGTCTGCCGCCGCTTGTACGGGCCGGGACACCACTGTCTCGCCAGGCCCGGCAGGTCGCGGCCGTGGCAAGGGCACATTAACCAGATTAGCCGTTTCGAGCGGCGCCTCGATCGGCGCTTGGGCCGCTGCCACTGGCATTACGCCGCGCGGATCGCGCAACGGCAAGGGAAAGCTCACCCCGCGCACTTCGATCATCGTCCTGGTGCTGCCGTCGCTGCCCGTCGCCACGGACATCGTCCCATCCGATTGCGGCTGCACCTTGCAACTTGCCGAAGGGCTGGTGTCGAGTTCGTCTCGATAGCGGAACGCCGTCGGCAAGGCCGTATAGGGCTCGCCATACTGGTTGCGCATCTGCTCGGGTTCTTGCCCGGGATTATCATAGAAATAGAGCTCAACTGGCGTCGTAGTACAGCTCGCCTGACAGGTTTGCGCATCGTTAATCACGTAATCGGATAGCGTTGCGTAGCTGATGGGCCAGAAATACCCGTCACTCAACCGCACACAAACCGTGCGCACCGTCTGGTAGCCCTGATAGCCCCAATAGTCGCCCCCATCGATCATCTGTCCGTCGCTGAAATCGCCCTCGGATGTGGTTCCAAAGATGCGGTCGAACACCGACTGGCGCTCATTGCTGAACGTCGCACTCGAACCACGGTCAGTGCCGCAGCCGAACCGCGCCATCTCCTGCAAAATCGCCTCGCGTTGCCCGGCGACCGCATTTGCTGATTCGACCTGCTGGCCCACCGACGCCGCAACGTCGCGCAAGCGCAAAACTTCGCGTCCGATCTGTGTGCACTGCGGCGTCAGGGTTCGCCCGGCCTTCGCATCGTCATTGCAGCCTTCGCGGATATAACGGCTCTCCATCTGCTGCACATCACGCGCAGCCCGTCGCGCTGCCTGCGAATCGCCACCCATCTGTTGGAAGTCGCCGTTGCGCTCTACCTGCCGCAGCATGTTCTCCAGCCGCCCGCACTGAGCCGCTTGGGCATAAGCCGTGTTGACGTCCAGCACGACGCAGATGGCGGCCAGCACCATCAACACCAGCGCTCGAGCGAAGTTTCTGCCAGCTTTATTCATAAGATCCCGTCACGTATTGCGCCGCCCGCCTTGGCTCGGCCTTAAGACAACGCTAGGACCGCTGCGACACTATAGTGAGCACCGCATCGGCGTGGTAGCGCTGCGCGGTCACACCAGCGAGAGAAATCCCATGAAGCTTGCCACACTGCGAAACGGCCGCCCCGATGGGCAGCTAGTGGTGCTCTCGAGTGATTTGGGCCGCTGTGTCTCGGCGAGCCGTGTAGCAGTGAACCTGCAGGCCGCCCTTGATGATTGGTCGCGCTGCACCCCGGCGCTTCAAACGCTCGCCACCCAACTCGACGCCGGCGAAATCGCGGGACAGCCTTTCGAGCCTGCCGAAGCGCTCGCTCCCCTCCCGCGTGCTTACCAGTGGATCGACGGGTCTGGCTATTTGAGCCACCTCGAACGTGTACGGACGCTCAAAGGCAGCAAGGACGTCGAACTTCAGTCCGACCGACCGTTGCTGTATCAGGGTGCTTCCGATTCCCTCTCGGCGCCGCACGACCCGATCGTCGCCACTGACCCGGACCTTGCGATAGACCTCGAAGCCGAGATCGCCGTGATCATCGGCGCTGTGCCAATGGGCGCCACCCGCGAACAAGCCGCTGCTGCAATCCGCCTTGTCACGATCTGCAACGACGTTTCGCTACGCCGCCTTGTGGTCGATGATCTGCAGAATGGGTTCGGCTTTTTTCACGCCAAGCCATCAACCTCCTTTGCCCCGATCGTCATCACACCGGAAGCGCTCGGCCCTGCCTGGAGCGATAACCGCCTCCTGCTTCCCCTGCGTATCGAAGTAAACGGCACCTTGATTGGTCAGCCCAATGCCGGCGTCGATGTGCAATTTGATTTTGCCGATCTGATCGTCGAAGCCGCCCGCACTCGCAAGCTTGCTGCCGGTACGATCATCGGCGGCGGCACGGTATCCAACCGCCATGACGAAGCCTTGCCGATAAAGCGGGATGGAATTGGCTTCGCCTGCATTGCGGAAGCGCGCACAGTGGAAAAATTGAAGTACGGCCGCGCTCGTACGCCATTCCTCAAGGGCGGCGACACGGTCCGTATAGGAGCCATCGGCGCCGACGGACGCTCGGTATTTGGCGACATACTTCAAAAGGTCAGCATCGCCTGAGCTGCTTGCCTGCGTCACTAAGTCATTGCTTCAGCAGGTAACATTCCTGTGTACTCGTTGGGGGTGTCATCTTCTCGTGCCACTCTGACCCGGCGCGGAGCCTTGCGACCGCGTGGTTCGATGCGCGTTGAGGGTGCGATTTGATGATCAACAAGAAGATAATGTCTGTGGCCTTGGCTGGCCTGATGACCATAGGCGTCGTTGCTGCATTTGCGCAGGATGCGTTTGTGGCTCCAGCCACGCCTGAAGAAGCCGTCGAAATGCGCCAGGCCACCATGAAGGAAAATGGCGGCACTCTGCGTAGCGCTGGTGAACTGACCGGCCCTGACGCTGTCGCCGCCATGCAGACGCTGCTCGACAACTACACCAACATGCCTGCTTTGTTCCCTGAAGACTCGATTGTGGGGGACAGCAAGGCGCTCCCGGCGATCTGGGAAAACTGGGAAGAATTCACCGCCATTATCGAAACGGGTCGCGCTGCCGCCGAATCCGGACTTGCCGCTGCCGAGGCTGGCGACGCCGCTGCCTATGGCGAAGCCCTCAAGGCTATTGGCGGCACCTGTGGCCAGTGCCACCAGCAGTTCCGCGCGCAGAGTTAAAGATCGCCTCCAAAGCGATTGGCGGTCCTTCGGGACCGCCTTTTTTATTTGTGCTTGATTTCTGGCCGGTGTCCCGGCAATGTCGAGCCATGAAGACCAGCATCATTCTGATTAAAAGCTGCATTATTACCTGCTAACCACTCGTTGGCGGCGCGGTCTTCTTCACTCCGAAATTCTGATACCTGAAGAGCCAAGCAGCCAGCGCATTTCCGCATGGCCAGGATTTGGGACGATGACTTCGGGCACTCTGCAGCTAAATCTTTACAATACGCTGACCCGCACCAAGGAGCCTTTCACGCCCTTGGACCCGAACAATGTGCGCATGTATGTCTGCGGCCCGACGGTCTATGACTTCGCCCACATCGGCAATGCCAGGCCCGTCATTGTCTTTGACCTCCTGTTCCGGCTTCTGCGCCAGGTCTACGGCGCTGACAAGGTCACTTACGTCCGCAACATCACGGACGTAGACGACAAGATCAATGCCCGTGCTCTGCGGGACTTCCCCAATTTGCCGCTTAATGAAGCGATACGTCGCGTCACCGAGAAGACGGAAACGCAGTTCCTCTCCGACGTCGCGGCCCTCGGCACGCTTGAGCCGACTGTCCAGCCCCGTGCGACTGACAATATTGCGGAAATGCAAACGCTCATCACCGAGTTGATGGCGCGCGACCATGCCTACAATGCTTCAGGTGAAGTGCTGTTTGCCGTCGACTCCATGCCTGACTATGGCCAGCTCTCTGGCCGAAATCTCGAGGACAATCTTGCCGGCGCCCGCATTGCCGTGGACGAGCACAAGAAAAACCCGGCCGACTTCGTGCTCTGGAAACAGTCGGCGCAGAACGAGCCTGGCTGGGACAGCCCTTGGGGCAGGGGACGCCCTGGCTGGCATATCGAATGCTCGGCCATGAGCGAGCGCTATCTGGGTCAGACCTTCGACATTCACGGCGGCGGGCTCGATCTTATCTTCCCGCACCACGAAAATGAAATCGCCCAGTCCCGCTGCGCTCATGGCACCAGAGCCATGGCCAATGTATGGATGCACAACGGCTTTCTTCAGGTCGAAGGCCAAAAGATGAGCAAAAGCCTGGGCAATTTCATCACCATCAACGATCTGCTCCAGACCGCTGCCATGGGCGGCCATGCCTGGCACGGCGAAGTGCTGCGCCTCGCCATGCTAATGACCCATTATCGCGAGCCCATCGACTTCACCGTTAAGCGCCTTGAACAAGCCGAAAGCAAACTGCGTGATTGGCAGCGCGCCGCTAAAGGTGCCGAACTCACTGGCAGCGACGGACCCGATGCCTCGGTGCTCAAGGAACTCGCGGACGATCTCAACTTCCACCGCGCCAGCGTCGCTCTCGATCTGATTGCCAAGCGGGCTAATCGCGACGAAGGCAATGCCCGCCACTGCCTCGCCGCCACGCTCCGCTTCCTCGGCTTCAGCCTTGATTCCCTCCTCACCTCTGACGAGGGCTGGGAAGAACCACCTCACATCGCCACCGCGATAGCCGACCGGCTCGTAGCCCTGAACGCCAAGGATTTTGCCAAAGCTGACGCGATCCGGCAGGACCTCGCTACTCAGGGCATTGTGCTCATGGACTACAAGGACGAAGCCGGCCATCGTCGGACCAAGTGGGAGATCAAGCGATGACCCCATCAGCCCACACTGGCGGCTGCCAATGCGGTGCCGTGCGCTTTCGCGTAACGCGTCTTGGTCGCCCTTCGATCTGCCACTGCCGCATGTGCCAAAAGGCATTCGGCGGTTTTTTCGGTCCGCTTGTCACGGCCCACAACGCCACCTGGACCCGCGGCCAGCCAAAGTGGTTCCAGTCCTCTAACGCCGCGCGGCGCGCTTTCTGTGGAGATTGCGGCACCCCCTTGGCCTACGAAACGCGTTTCGGCTTGGAACTCGCCATCGGCACCTTCGATGAGCCGGTCGCTGCCGCACCCCAGATCCAGGTCAACCCAACAGACAAGCTGCCATTCTTCGACTCGTTGACGCAACTGCCAGTCCGAGCCGAGGCAAGCGACGAATGGGCCGACTTCCTGGCCGGCATCCACTCCAACCAACATCCCGACCACGACACGCAGGATTGGCCAGCCCGGGGAGCGCAATCATGAGCGAAACTTGGTCCGGCGGCTGCCAGTGCGGCGCCATACGCTACCGTTTCGACGCAAAACCATCGGGCGCCCACATCTGTCACTGCCGCATGTGCCAAAAAGCTTTTGGCGCCTTCTATGCACCCTTGGTAGGCGGCCTGCGCGATACCTTTCATATTACCCGTGGTCAGCTTTCTACCTTCATGTCCTCAGATCAGGCAGAGCGGGGCTTTTGCTTAAGATGCGGTACGCCGCTCACATTTCGCTACGTCGACGGAGATCACGTCTCGGTGTCTATCGGCTCGCTTGATGACCCTGAAGCCTTTCCACCGGTCGATCAACACGGCACCGAAAGTCGCCTGAGTTGGGTCAACAATCTTGGCACACTGCCGGATCGTGGCTCAACCGAAAGCGAAGACGCCGAAGCCACTGCGTTCATCGCCTCCACCAATCACCAGCACCCGGATCACGACACCCTGCGCTGGCCAGAGTAAGCTATGTCCAAAGAACGTCTCTACATCTTCGACACCACGCTGCGCGACGGCGCACAAACGGCCGGCATAGAGTTCTCGCTAGAGGACAAGATTTCGATTTGCCGCCTGCTCGAAGATTTAGGCGTCGACTACATCGAGGGCGGCTACCCCGGCGCCAACCCGGTAGATACCGAGTTCTTCGCCACCGGCCGCACCAGGCACGCCAAGTTCACCGCTTTTGGCATGACCAAGCGGGCAGGGCGCTCTGCCTCCAATGACCCTGGCCTGCAGGCGATCATTCAGTCCGAAGCCAGCGCCACGTGCTTTGTCGCCAAAACCTGGGCCAGCCAGGTCGAAATGGCACTGGGCATATCGCTTGAAGAAAACCTCGACAATTTGCGCGAAACAATCGCTGCCGCCGTTGCGGCCGGCAAGGAAGCGCTGATCGATTGCGAACACTTCTTTGATGGCTTCAAGTCCAATCCTGATTATGCCCTCGCTTGCGTCCAAACGGCGCTGGACGCGGGCGCGCGCTGGGTTGTCCTCTGCGACACCAATGGCGGCACCATGCCGTCCGAGATCCGCGACATCGTCGGCAAGGTCTTGGCCGTCGCACCGGGCGACCGCTTAGGCATCCACGCTCATGACGATACTGGCCAGGCCGTCGCCAACACCCTTGCGGCCGTTGAAGCTGGCGTGCGCCAGATCCAGGGCACGCTCAACGGCATCGGCGAGCGCTGTGGCAATGCCAATCTCGTCACCCTGATCCCAACTTTAGTACTGAAGCCGCTTTTCGCGGAACGCTTCACGACCGGCATCGACATTGCCCGCTTGGAACGGCTCACCCAGATCTCGCGCGCATTCGATGACAGGCTCAACCGTGCCCCCTCCAAGCAGGCGCCCTATGTCGGCGCCTCGGCGTTCGCCACCAAGGCGGGCATTCACGCATCGGCCCTGCTCAAGGACTTCTCGACTTACGAGCATGTGCCGCCCGAGAGCATCGGCAATGAGCGCTCCATCATGGTCAGCCAGCAGGCCGGCAAATCCAATCTCCTGACTGCCCTCGCGCGCCATGGCATTCACCTGGCTAAGGACGATCGACGCCTGGAAAAACTTCTCTCCCATGTAAAAGACCGCGAATCGCGCGGCTATTCCTATGACGGCGCCGACGCATCTTTTGCCGTTCTCGCCCATGAAGTGCTGGGCACATTGCCGGATTACTTTCAGGTGGAGAATTACCGTGCCAGCGTCGAGCGACGCCACAACTCGATGGGCGAGGAGATCATCGTCACCGAAGCGGTGGTGAAAATCCGCGTTGAGGGCGAATTGCTCATGTCTGTTGCCGAAGGAAATGGCCCTATCAACGCCCTCGATCTAGCCATGCGCAAAGATCTGGGCAAGTATTCGTCCCGCATCGAAGATCTCGAATTGGTCGACTTCAAGGTTCGTATTCTGGACGGCGGCACGGGCGCGGTCACCCGTGTACTGGTCGAAAGCCGCGACGGCACCGGCGAACGCTGGTATACGATCGGCGTATCCCCCAATATCATTGATGCTTCTTTTGAAGCTCTATATGAATCGATCACCTACAAGCTGTTGAAAACTGAAGCGGCACAGTCAACAACAGCAATGATGACTTAACTGGACGGCATTTGCCGTCCTCCGGAGGACGAACTGGCCGACACCGCTCCTAAACAACCTCTTGCTCTGACCATTGGAGCAGCGGCGGTTACTCTTGTCGTTATCATCGGCGTGCTTGCCGGCCCTTCGGTGGTCTATTGCTTTAATGCCGAAGGCGGCATGGGCCAGTGCCTGCGCGGCCAAATGGTCAATTCAGGCATCCTGCCGAAGCCGGCGGTCGCAGCCGTGGAGCCTGCAGAACCAGTGCAAGCGCCGGTCGCCCCGGCGACATCGGAGCCGGAGACTGGCATCGCCGAGCCTGCACTCGATGTGGTTGAACCCTCCGCGCAAGAGGCCGACAGCCTTGTCGCTGCTACCTTTGGCCTCCTGCGCGCAGAGCCTGATGGATCGGTCGTGATCGCAGGTAGCGGCACCCCAGGTTCTGAAGTCCAGGTTTTTGCCAACGACGATCTCCTTGGCACAACCCAGGTTGAGCAGAGTGGCGACTGGGTGTTTGTTCCTGCAACCCCCCTGGCTCCCGGCGAACTTGAGATCACGCTAGGTGAAGCCGGTAAGCCCGGTCGCGCGGCAGAGTCCATCATCGTTGCCATCAACGAAGACAAATCCAGCGAACCGCTAGTCGTGGCCAGCACCCCCGGCGCCCCAAGCGAAGTCTTGCAGGGCCTGGACGCTCCTGCCGAGCCAACGCAAATGGCCGCTGCCGAGCCACCAACACCGGCTCCCGAGCAACCCGCCGAACCCGCACCAGAGCCTGAGCCAATCAGTTCTCCAGCCGTCGAGACTACCCCGCCGACAACACCGGAACCAGCGCCTGCGGCAGAACCCGCGGCCGAGATCGCTTCGTTGCCCGAGCCTCCGGCACCTGAGCCTCAGCCGGAACCTGCCGCCGAACAGGCGCTCGCTCCGCCCGTTGCTGAAGTCATCCCAGCACTACCGCCCGAAACTGAAGCCGCAGTCCCCGACGTGCCGGAGCAATCCGTCGCCACCGCTCCCGAGCCGGTTGTTGAGCCTGCACCGGCAACTCCAGAGCTCGATGCTACTCCCCCCACGATTGACGCCATCGAGATCGAAGGTGATCGCACCTTTTTTGCCGGCGCTGGCCCTGAAGGCGCCGATATACGTCTGTATGTCGACGATGTTTTTGTTTCTGACGCAAAAGTTGAAGGCGGCCGCTGGCTTGTCGAAGCTGGCGCCGTGCTGAAGCAGCCCAACCAGCGGGTGCGCATCGATATGCTCCAGCCGGGGACCGCCAAGGTCGCCTCACGCGCCGAAGTTAACTTTGTGGTCGAACTCCCGCCAGAAGCACCTATTGCCATCGCTGAAGCCGAGGCTCCCCCGGCCACTCCAACACCTGCGCCTGAGCCGGTGGCACCCGACCTGCCAGCACCAACGCGGCCTGCAGCTCCGATGCCGCAAGCCGTTGCGTCCCCGCCGGAGCCGCCCATTACGGCGCCCGCACCAACACCACTAGTGGCCCCGCAGACCGCAGTTTCCCCACAGGAGCAAACTACTCCGGAAACTGCCGCGCCCGCGCCAACAACTGCTGAACCCTCTGCTCTGGCCGTTGCGCCACCAGCAGCAGCCTCGGCACCAGAAGCTATTGCAGTTGCACCCGAGCCTTCGCCGCCGCCTGTTGAAGCAGCGCCTGCTGCACCTCCAGCGCCGGCCGTTGCTGCTGCGGCTGAACCACAAGCTCCTGCGACGCCTTCAACCACGCGTCCTTCAGCAGAGACCGCCGAAGCGCCAGCCGCGCCCGCTCTTCCGGTAGATACTGACACGCCTGTCGCATCCGCCCCCCCAGTCGTCTCCGAAGTGCCGGCGCTAAGCGTTCCTCCCGTTGTTGCCGAAGCACCAGCCGCCCCTGCTCCTTCTGCAGTTGCTGAAGCGCCTGCTTCGCCTCCGCCGCTTGCTACTGGCGAACCTGACGCCGTCCCCACCATGGTGGCTGTCGCAGTTGGCGGTCCCGATGCCGAGCGCTTCGCATCCGGCAAGGCCATCATCCGTCGCGGCGACAACCTTTGGACGATTGCCCGCCGTGTCTACGGGCAGGGGGTCAAATATACGACGATCTACGAGGCCAATACCGGCCAGATACGCGACCCCGACCAAATCTACCCCGGTCAGGTCTTCGCACTGCCTGAAAACCTGATCAACTGAGCACAACATGGCCCGCCACGAGGTGGGCCATTGATTTTTCCGCGCGCAACGCCCATTTCTATCGTAATTCACCGATCAACGCAGTCGAGCGCCATGCAAGACGACGACATCGCCATCATCATGCGAGCCTTGGGCCATCCGGTCCGCCTTAATATTCTGCGCATCCTTGCTCGCCAGCAAAGGGGCGAATGCTGTTGTGCCGATGTGACCGAGGAATTGCCCCTCGCGCAATCAACGGTCAGCCAGCACATCAAGGTCCTGCTTGATGCCGGGCTGATCGAGCGCAAGCCGCGCGGCACGCGCAATTGCTACATCGTCCAGCACCAACGTCTTGCCGCATTGGGTACAGCCTTCTCCGGCATGGTCGCTGGCCTTGAGCCTGTCGCGACAAAACTGGAATCGGAAATCGCCTAATGGCTTTAGACAGCGCTGAAAAGAAGCCCTCCGTTAGCGCGGATGAGGGCTCGGTCCTTTCGACGATAAAGAACCTCTGGTCCTATATGTGGCCAGCCGACCGCGCCGATCTGCGGCTCAAGGTGGTCCTGGCTATCGGTGCGCTGCTCCTCAGCAAAGTCGCCACTACTCTGATCCCCTTTGCCTACAAAGGCATCATCGACAGCCTGGACGCTTCCAATCCGAATTATGCCGTCGTCATGGGCCTTGCCGTGCCCATCGTCCTCGTCATTGCCTACGTGCTCGGCAATATTCTCGACGCCGGCTTCCAGCAATTGCGTGACGTCCTCTTCGCTAGCGTCGGCCAGAACGCCGTTCGTAAACTCGCGCTACGCACCTTCCATCATCTGCATCGCTTGTCGCTGCGCTTTCATCTGGCCCGGCGCACAGGCGGCCTCAGCCGCGTCATAGAGCGCGGCACCAAGGGCATCGAAACCGTCGTGCGGTTCACGATGCTCAACATCGCCCCAACACTGGTCGAGTTTGTCATTACCGCCGTGATTTTTGTCTGGCTCTTCGGCGTCAGCTATCTCGGCGTTCTCGTTGTGATGATTTGGGGTTATCTCTATTTCACCATCAAGGCATCCAACTGGCGCATTTCAATCCGCCGGGAAATGAATGAGTCTGATACTGACGCCAACGGCAAGGCGATCGACTCCCTGCTCAATTTCGAGACGGTAAAATACTTCGCCAACGAAGAGATGGAGGCCAGGCGCTATGACGCGTCCATGGCCGGGTATGAACGCTCCGCCGTCCGCATCTGGACCTCGCTGGGCTTCCTTAACTTTGGCCAGGCACTGATTTTCTATGCCGGCTTCCTGATCATCTCGATCATGGCCATCAATGGCGTTATGGCGGGTACGCTTACATTGGGCGATTTCGTCCTCCTCAACACCTTCCTGATGCAGGTCTATCGCCCACTAAATTTCATTGGCTTCGTTTATCGCGAACTCCGCCAGGGCCTCACCGACATCGAGGAAATGTTCAAGCTCCTCGACCAGAACCCGGAAGTTCAGGACAGCCCCAATGCCAAGCCGCTCCAGATCACGGGCCCCGTCATCCGCTTCGACAATGTAACCTTCTCCTACGACGCAGACCGGCCGATCCTTAAAGGCGTGAGCTTCGAAGTGCCAGCTGGCAAGACCGTGGCGATTGTTGGCCCAACAGGCGCAGGCAAATCCACCATTTCGCGGCTGCTTTATCGCTTCTACGACGTTACGAGCGGCTCGATCACCATCGATGGCCAGGATCTGCGCGAGATCACCCAGGAGAGCTTGCGCAAGGCCATTGGCATGGTGCCGCAGGACACCGTGCTCTTCAACGACAGCATTGGCTACAACATTGAATATGGCCGCCCGGGTGCAAGCGAGGAAGACGTCCGCGCAGCTGCCGCCATGGCCCAGGTGGGCCCCTTTATCCAATCCCTCCCCAAGGGCTACGACACCCCCGTCGGCGAGCGCGGACTCAAACTATCTGGTGGCGAAAAGCAGCGCGTAGCTATTGCCCGCACGATCCTCAAGTCCCCGTCAATCCTGATCCTCGACGAAGCGACTTCTGCGCTCGACACCAAGACCGAGCGTGACATCCAGTCAGCGCTCGACGTTGTCAGCAAGAACCGCACTTCCGTGGTGATCGCCCACCGGCTCTCGACGGTTGTGAATGCCGACGAAATCCTCGTGCTGCGCGATGGCGTAGTGGCCGAGCGAGGCAATCATGTGGCCCTCCTGCAAAAGGATGGCCTTTACGCCCAGATGTGGAATCGCCAACGCGAAGCTACCGAAGCCGAGGAAAAGCTGCTCCAGACCGCTAACGATCCAGACGGCTTTGTTAAGCGTGGCAAGCCGGCGGCCGAATAGCTTGACTTAGGCCGCCAGCGTTGTCTCGCTCTGTATGGCCGCCATAACGCTTGGCCGGCCATGCCCGAGCAGTTGGAATGCTCCAGCTGTCATGCCGTGCTGCATTGCGCTCGTCACTTCAAGCACATGTACGCCAGCCAGTGGACCATGCACCCCCCGCTTACGTAAAGCGGCCAACCCCTTCACAACCGCCTCGCCCGATGGCGCCGCATTGTAAATGCCACTAGGACGGGGCAGGGGCGGAACACTGCTCTCCGAGGCGCTGATCTGCGCACCGTCCACCCCGGCGGAAGCCAAGGCAGAGCGATGCAGCTCTCGCAAGGCGTTGCGGAAATCATCTCCGGTAATCTCCAATTTGGCGAAAACGCGTTGTGCAGATCCATCCGGCAGCTGCAGCGCCGCCAGCACGAAGTGCTCGGCGCCCGGCGCTCCCTGATGGTCAGCATTCGCCTCCAGTTCGGCTGCCTCGCACAGGAGCTTGATCGTACCCATGTCACTAAATCGCTGCTTCAACTGTGCAAACAAGTTCGCCTCCTAGGTCTTGATTATCGGTGAAATGGAAGACAGGCGCTTGTGTGCAGCCTGTTTACTCACGCCGAGAGCTTGCGCAATCCGCGCCCACGACCAGCCTTCCGCCAAAGCCTGGGCGACCGCTTTGCGCTCAAGCTTGTCAGCCATCAGCCGTAGCGCAACGACCCGCGCGAAGTCGGCATCGGGATCATCGGCTTGACTTGGTTCAATCTTGTCCATGCGTCAACCATAGTTGACAGAAGGGCCTATGTCAACCTTTGTTGACGCTTCGCGCGGGACTACTTGGCCGCTAAACCGGGCGCAGCCGAATGTAACTAGATCTTGTAGGATGGCCTGGTCAGCGCACGGAAATGCTCGGGTGACAGCACCACCGCAATGACCGCGCCGTCCCTTTGTATACGCACCGGCTCAAGCTGTGCATCCTTCACTAGAGCTTCGAACTGAGTTCCAACGTCCTTGACATCTTTGACGGGCATAAGGCTGCTTCCCAGCGAACGAAATGCCTGCTTACAACAGAAAAGGCCCGCATCGCTGCGGGCCCTCTACGTAGATAGTAATGCCTATTCAGCAGCTTCTGGCCGATCCGGCCGGACCTCCGGACCATTTTGGTCCTTGCCAGTTAGGCCTTCGTTCTTGCTCACGATATAGCGGCGCGCGCCGTCCGCATCCGCCGGGATTTCCAAGGCCATCCCATCGAACCCTGCAGGAACCGCCATCTGCGTCTGGCGCCCCCGTCCAGTGACAAACCGGCCAAAGCGCGCAAACTGATGAGCAACCCAGTTGATCTGCCGCCACAGCACGCTCGGCGCCGTGACCATCACGGGGACCATGACAAGCGTCAGCAAGGTCGAAACGAACAGGCCTGACACCAGCGCCGCTGACAGGTGCACGAACCAAGAGCCCGCCAGTCCACCCACAACAACTTCGCGACGGATGAAGTCGAACTCGACGTTCAGCGCCATGGGAATGACGCCCAGTGCCGTCACCGTTGCGGTCAGCAGAACTGGCCGCACACGCTGGCTGACTGTGATCAGCATGGCCTTGACGGGCTCGACGCCCTCCTCACGGTGGTAGTGGTTATAAGTATCGATGAGCACGATACCGTTCTTCACCACAATACCTGCAAGCGCTACGATGCCAAGTCCGGTCATGATGGCCGAGAAACTCATCCCGGTGACCACCATGCCCAGCATCACGCCTGCGATCGACATCACAACTGTCATCAGAGTCACGATGACTTGATAGAAGCTGTTGTACTCGATCAGGAGGATCAATGCGATCAAGGCGAGAGCTGCACCTAGGGCCGCCACAATGAACGCATTGGTATCGTCTACCTGCTCAGCCGCACCACCATAAACGATCTCGACACTGGCCGGCCATTGTTGGGTCTGCTGCCATTCCTGCAACTGAGCGATCTTGTCGTCGGAAGCCACTCCTTCGGTCAAGTTTGCAGCCACCGTCATCGCATAAACACCGTTGCGGCGTTCAATATTGGCGACTTTTGGCACAGCCTGCCGATCTATGAAGTTCGATACAGGAACCAGCCCCTGCGCTGTCACAATGCGGAGCGAGTCCAAGGCATCGAACGTCCTCTCGCCTTCAGGGAGGCGAACGCGAATATCGAGTTCCTCGTCCGTGCCGTCATCCGGGCGATAGCTACCTAGCTTTACGCCGGACGTAACGAGCTGCACATAGGGCGACAATTCGCGAACGCCAATGCCGTATTTGGCCGCAGCTTCGCGATCTATAGTCACCTGCCAGTCGATACCTGGGGCAGGGCGGCCATCTTCGACGTCGATCGTGTCGCCCAATTCGTTCTCGACATAATCACGCAAGCGAGCCACTGCTGGGCCTATATCGTCATAGACAGTGCCTTCGACGCGCAAATTGATCGCCTTACCGGCCGGTGGGCCGTTTTCCTGCGCCGCAATCTGCACTTCGAGCCCTGAAATATCCGCCACCCGGTCACGGATGTTCTGGAAGATATCGGCAGCCTTGACGCGCTCATTGTAAGGCATCAACTGCAAATTGAACGAGCCGATCGTATCAGGGGGCGTGCCGCTACTGAGCCCGCCATCCGAACCACTGCCGCCAAAGCTCATGATCACGTCCTGGATACCCTGCACCTGCAGGATCTCCTGTTCGACTTCACCAAGAAGGTTACGGATTTCAATCGGCGAGTAATTGCCGCGCGTGATCACGTTCACTGTACCGAACTCAGGCTCCGAAGCCGGGAAAGCTTCTGTTCCAGTCGGATTGAAGATGTAGGCGGCGAACATTGCCGCCACGAGTGCGAAGCCAAATGCCAGAGTCAAAATCGGCTGATGGATCAGATGCTCCATAGTCCGCACATAAAGGCCGGTAATGCCGCGCACCTTCTTGGTGTCGAACTTGTCGGCATACATGACGACGTCAGCCGCTTCCTTCGCCTTTGGATCGACATGGGTCGAGGCGATGAAAGCACCGATAATCGGCATGAAGATAAGGGCAGATACGAGCGAAGCCACCATCACCACGATCACGATGATCGGCAGATAGCTCATGAACTTGCCGATAATGCCTGGCCAGAACAGCAATGGAATGAAGGCACCAAGGGTCGTGAATGTAGCCGAAACCACAGGCACAAACATCTTGCGCGCAGCCAGGATGAAGGCCTCCTTCTTGGGAACGCCCTCCATCAGCTTGCGCTCAGCATATTCCACGACCACGATAGGATCATCCACGAGCACGCCGACGGCGATCACAAGGCCGAACATAATCATCATGTTGATGGTCATGCCCATCATCTGCACAACAAGGAACGCGATCATGAACGAAATCGGGATCGACATGCCGATCATGATGGCGGGACGTACGCCAAGCGTCGCAACGCAGGTGATCAGCACCAGCGCTACGGCGGTCATCACCGCCGCTTCAAGCGAACGGAAAAGGTTCTTGGTCGTATCGGCCTGATCGATAAGGAAGCTGGTCTGGATGCCCTGTGGCCATTCGGCAGTGAAGGCAGCAGTCCGGGCTCGCACATCATCGGAGATGGTGATGACGTTGGTGCCTAGCTTCTTGATCACGCCAAGCGTGATTGCTGGCTGACCGTTCACATTGGCATAGGACGTTGCGTCCTCGAAGGTCCGGGTGATGGTTGCGACATCGCCAAACGTCACGACCGTATCGCCCGCCGTCTTGAGCGGCAGTGAATAAACGTCAGCTGCGCTCTTGATAAGACCCGGAACTTCGACGTTAAACGATCCCTGGCCGGTATCCAGCGTTCCGCCGGGCACCACCATATTGTTCTTGGCCAGCGCATCGAGCAATTGGGCCGCTGTCAGATCGTAGGCCTCAAGCCTATTGAGATCGATTTGCACTTCGAGCACTTCGTCGCGCGAACCCGACAGGGTCACGCTCTGCACGTCGCCCATGCTTTCAAGTTCGTCCTGCAGATCCTTGGCCCGCTGAACGAGTTCACGCTCGGGCACCGAACCATAGACTGCAACTGAGATTGTCGGGGTATCGGTGAAGGACACTTCCGTGATGGTCGGCTCGTCAGCCTCGGTCGGCAACTCGCTGGTCACCCCGTCCATAGCCGCACGGATGTCGGTCAGCGCCTGGTCCTTGTCGGCATTAACGTTGAACTCGAGGAAAATACCAGCATGGCCAGTGGTCGCCGTAGTAGTGTAATTCTCCAGATCATCGATATCCTTGATCCGGTCCTCAATGGGCTTGGCAAGCAAAGTCTCCGCGTCGCGCGGAGACACGCCCGTTTGGGACGCGGAGATATAGAAATAAGGAATGTCGATTGCCGGGAAGCTCTCCTTAGGCAGAGAGATATAGGCCGAAAGGCCTGCGCCGAGCAGGATCACCATGATCGTCAGGACGACCCTGGGCATCCTCAGGATGCGTTCGAGGAAGTTGATCATGCTGGCGTCCCTTCCGTTTCACTCACAGGCACGTTGGTTGCGTCCACAGCCTGACCATCCACCACATATTCCTGGCCCACGGTGATCACGTCAGCCGACAGGGGCAGACCGAGCACCCACACGCCTTCGCGCGTATCGCTGGCAATGGTAATCGGCATGAACTTGGCAGCGCCTTCCACTACCGTGCTCACGCCCAAGACGCCATCTTCGTTCAGCGTCAGGACAGATTGTGGCAGCAGGTGCGCTGGTGCGGAGCCCATGTTCACCGTTGCTGTAGCAGTAATGCCGTCGCGGATCGCGCCATCATCATTCGGCAATTCGATCTCGACCGGAAACGAACGCGTTGCCGGGTCTGCCGTGGCGGAGATAAACGTCACTTTGCCCTTGGCATCCTGTCCCGTGATCGTCGTCACGTCGGCCTCAAGACCGAGCTTGGCCAAGCCAATGCGCGCCTCGGGTACCTGGCCGATAAACACCATCGGATTGAGCTGCACGATGGTGGCGCATGGCTGGCCCATGGCAAGCATCGACCCTGCAACAGCCAACGGGTCCTGCACGGTACCGGCCACTTTCGCAGTGATCTCAGTCCGTTCGAGCTCCGCCTTCGCGTTGTCTAGCGCAGCCTGAGCCGTTGTTACCTGCGCCTGCGCCGCGCTGACTGCCACTTCCGTCGCGCGCGCCGTATTTGGAGCAGCAAGCCCCTTCTCGCGCAACTCAGCATTGGTTTCAAAGTCGGCCTGCGCTTGCGCCAAGCTCGCTTCGGCTTGTGCCACACCGGCCTCGGCTTGCGCCACAGCAGCCGCGCGCGTGCCTTGGTCCAGCGTGCAGAGCAGATCGCCGACCTTGACGTCTTGGCCCTTGGTTACATGGACGACGTCGACAATCCCGGCAGTTTCCGCAACGGCACCGACCGATGCCTTAGCCTGGGTGCGGCCGCGTAGGGGCACTTCAATTGCCATAGGCTGGGCGACATAGGTGGAGGTCCGCACTGATTGCAGCGGCGTGTTAGCGCCTGTCGCCTCCTCGATACGCTGCGCAATCGTCAGATGCGGGTCAACAGTGTGCGTCGTCTCATGCTTGGCCAGAACGCCGGCTTCTTCAAGCTGGGTTGCGATTGGCCCATGCTCTTCGCCCTCAATCACTGCAATCAACGGCTTCTCGCCATTACCCGGACCGTTGCCGCCCATGACGAGCGTTCCGGTTGCAAACCAAGCCCCTGCAATAACGAGGATCAGAAAAGCGACCCCATAAGACACCAGTGCACGCATATTGAAGTCGCCCCTTTATTCAGCCGCTTTTTTACTTGGCTCGGCTCGAGCCAATGACACTAATTCGTGCATATGGTCGCGCATGTGCTGCTCCGCAACGTCCATGATTGCACGCCCGTAATTTATTACCCATGAGTCAGCCGCATTGCTGCAATGCTCTGCTGCCGCTTCATCAAGGTGCCGCCGCTTTTCGACGTTGCGGTCCAGGAACTCCTGCGCCCGCTGCTCAACCAATTCCCGCGGCAAAATATGTGCAAACCGCGCAAACAGGAGGAACGGGCTGCGGAACATGTCTTCGCCTAAGGGCTCTGCCAGTTCATCAGCAAATGCCGTCCGACCCGCTTGGGTAATCGAATAGACCTTCTTGGCTGGCTTGCCGTCCTGCTGCTCGATTCGGCTGGTGACCAGTCCCTCATCCTCGAGCTTGGCCAGCGCCGGGTAGATCGAGCCGAAGCTGGCCTCGATGAAGTACGAACACTCGCCTTCAACGCAAAGCCGCCGGATTTCATATCCGGTGGATTCGCCCTCATAGAGGATGGAAAGGCATAGGGTTTTAACGTTCATCCAGGCGCGCTCCTGCAGTCATATGCTGGGTCAATATATGTCGGATATGTATATACTCGACCTGAACCGCGCAAGTTCTACGCCGCACTTCATTAGGTAGATCAGTTAAGATCGCCTTGCATAGCTAAGCTATTTAGCCAAGAATTCTGCGCATTTCCGCGGCTGCCCGCTGCGCCAGCGGCAAATTTGCCGCTGCTACGAAATACGGATTTAAGAAGCTGGAGCCGTGCTTGCCATATTGGAGCCGCTCGCCATCCAGCATTACGACAGCCCCGCCGGCCGCCTCCAACACTGCTTGGCCCGCTGCAGTATCCCACTCGCAAGTCGGCGTAAAACGCGGATAAAGCTGCGCGTCGCCTCGTGCAAGGAGGCAGAACTTGAGCGACGAGCCAACCGAAACATCTTCCGCCACTGCCATCGTCTCGCACAGGTCGGCCAGGGCCGCATGCCCATGCGAGCGACTAGCGACAATCCGCAACGGGGTCTGCGCTGAAGTGTTGATCCGCTCCATGGGCCCGGCAACGCCGTTCGTAGTTAGGCGATAATACGCCCCAGTTGCATCCCCGATGAAAGTGTCCCCGTTCGCCGGCGCCAGCACCACGCCCATCACCGGCACGCCATGCTCCACCAGGGCGATATTCACGGTGAACTCGCCATTGCGTTTGATGAACTCCTTGGTCCCATCCAGTGGATCCACCACAAAATAGCGCTCGCCAAGCGTTGGGATGATCCCTGCTGCCACGCTCTCCTCGCCTAGCACCGGAATACCCGTCGGCTTGAGATGCTCGATGATGACTGCTTCCGCCGCCGCATCGGCTTCCGTCACCGGCGAGCCATCCGCCTTGCTCACCGCACTAATCGGCCGCGCATAAACAGCCATGATCACGCCCGCCGCAGCAATGGCGGCATCGAGCGCTAGAGCCGTAAGGCTCTCCTCGGCCAGGGGATTTCGCTTAGAATGCAGCATTGGGGGCAGGGGCCTTCAAACAATAGCGCTGATGTACGCCCCACGCCTATCGCTTGCAACCGGCGCCAGGCGTTTACCTTAGCAAGCTTTGACCGCCATCGATCCAGATCGGCGTGCCGGTGATATGCCGCGACGCATCCGAGGCCAAAAACAGCACGGCATCAGCTACATCTTCCGCTTCCCCGCTCTTGCCTCCGGTCAACGGGATATCGCCCTCGGGGAACTCGACGGGCACTTCGGCCGCCTCCTTGTCCCTCTGCTGCGTATTGTCCGAAATCTCGGACTCGATCGCACCTGGGCAGACCGCATTGATCCGGATGCGCCGGTCGCCCAGCTCCAAAGCCAATTGCTGCACCAACGCCACCTGGCCCGCTTTGGTCACCGAATAAGCGCTGGCGCCCGGCGTCGTAAATGTGCGCGTGCCATTGATGGAAGACATTACGATGATCGAACCGCCACCGGCCGCTACAAGATGCGGAACACTGTGGTGAATGGTGAGGTAAGTCCCCCTGAGATTGACCTTGATAGTCTTGTCCCATTCATCGGGCTTGAGGCTCTCGATTGGCGCCCACACGCCATTGATACCGGCATTGGCCACCACAATGTCGAGCCGCTTGTGGTCATGGATGATGCCGTTTACCAGCTGGCGCATCGCATCGTCGTCCGATGTGTCAGCCGTCTTTGCTTGTGCCAGCCCGCCCTTCTGCTCGATCTCGCGGGCGGTCTGCTCCACTTCTTCGGCAGTTCGGCTCATCACAACGACCATTGCGCCTGCTTCGGCAAGCTTCATCGCCGACGCTTTTCCGATGCCCGACCCCGCGCCCGTTACCAAAGCCACTTTTCCACTCAGATCGTACATTAAAGCCTCCATTTGGAAGCTCCAACGCACAAACCCTGCTTTGGTTGGATTAGGCCGGAGCGCTTGATCTATGGCGCTAATGCGCCTGCTTTGCAGTACGGTCGGTCTCGATGATCGCTGCGGTCAAGCTCCCGGTCGCGGGATAAAGCGGGATCAAGCAGGCTTGCAACGCATGATAAATGTCGGGCTTGCCGACAAACAGCCGCGAGGTCGGCGTCAGATCTTCCTTAAGCTCACTCAGCCATCCGCCGCGGGCATGGTCGATCACATGGTTCTCGGCATAATCCCACAGCTTGCGATACCAGATCTGAAAGAAATCTTCCCGGTCATGCTGGCTCAACACCGCGGCAGCACCGATCGCCTCGCTTACAGGCCACCACAGCTTTTCACGCATGATCGGCTTGTTGTCCCAGTCCAGCGTATAGAAGAATCCGCCATGCACCTTGTCCCAACCCAGTTCGATCGACTGCTGGAACAGATTGCGTGCTGCGTCGGTCATCCACGAATTGCGCTTATCGCCCAATGCCCAGAGCTGGAACAACAGGCGCGACCATTCCAGCCAATGCCCCGGTGTGGCCCCTGACGGGCGGAACATCTCGTTGCCTTCGTAATTCTTGTCGAGCATCCATTTATCATCGAAATGCTCCGCCACACGGTGGCCGAGCGGCACGGCATTCTTGGCGATGATCAATTCGGCAATCCGCTCGGCCTTAGTGAGGTAATGCCGGTCTCCTGTCGCCTCGAACGCCGCCATTAGCGCTTCGGTCATATGCATGTTCGCGTTTTGCCCACGATAGGGCAAAAGCTCGGACCAATCCTGGTTGTATTCGTCCCGCACTGCGCCCCATTCCTCGTCCCAGAACTTGGCGTTGATCACCTGAGTCACATCGGCCAATACCTGGTCGGCAAGGGGATGTCCCACCAGCTTGGCGCTCGATGCGGCCAGCAGCACAAAGGCATGGCCATAAGCCTGCTTGGATCCATCGCTGATGCCCTGGTCGTTGACGCCCCAGGCATAGCCGCCGTGCTGCGCGTCTCGATGATGCTCCCAAACATAGCGCATGCCATGCTCGACGATCTCGTCCGAGCCCGGCCGGCCCAAAAGGCTACCGATAACGGCGCAGTGCACCATGCGTGTCGTCACATGGATTTGCCGCACCGCATTGTCCCCTCCCAGCGGCTTGCCTTCGTCATCCAGCTCGAAAAAGCCTCCCTTGGAGTTGATCGACGCAGCCTCGAAGAAATCAAACAAATTGTTGGCCTGCCGCATCAAATATTGGCGGTGGAACGGCCGCTCCGACCATGAGCTGGCGTTGGTCCTGGGCAGGTGAAAATTTGCGTCCGTCATGATGGCTCCTCATCTGCGCCGAGCTATAGCGACGCTTTGGCAACGTTGCAATTCGGATGATGGAACGTAGCCGATTGTCCCTATGGTCGGCTTGTGGGACTGGCCAAAGCAGGTCCACTCAGCCTGCTTATCCCTTAGCGTACCAGGCTTGCACCCGCGCAATCTCCTCGGACGACCCAAGGATCACAGGAACCCGCTGGTGAATGTCATTCGGCTGCACATCCAGGATGTCCTGCCGCCCAGTCGTGGCTCCACCACCGGCTGCCACCACCAACAGCGCCATCGGATTAGCTTCATAAAGCAGCCGCAAACGGCCACCCTTGCTAACTGTTTCGCTATCCAGCGGATACATGAAAACGCCGCCGCGCATCAAGATGCGATGAATGTCCGCCACCATCGAACCGACCCAGCGCATGTTGTAGCGCTTGCCTGCTGGGCCAGTTTCCCCCGCTACATTCTCGGCCACATAGCCTTGGGTCGCTGCGTCCCAGAATCGCTCACGCGCCGTGTTGATAGCGTATTCGCTCGACGCTTGAGCAACACTGAGGTTCTCCTGGGTCAGCGTCCACTCGCCATCGGTATCAAGCGTGAACACCGCCACCGAGAGCCCAAATGTCAGAACCAGGCTCGTCGCCGGTCCATAGGCCGCATACCCTGCCGCCAATTGCGCCGATCCCTTCTGCAGCAAGCCGCCGGCAGAATTGAGCACGGAGAAAATCGTCCCGACAGTGACGTTCACGTCCAGATTGGACGAGCCATCCAGCGGATCGGTCGCGACAAGGTAAGTGCCATCATTGCCGAAATGCACCGCTTCATCCAGCTCTTCCGATACCAGAATCGACACTTGCGCATTCTGCTCCAAGTGCTTGAGCACAATGTCGTTCGAAATCACATCGAGCGCCTTTTGCGCTTCGCCTTGCACATTGGTGTTCCCGGCCAGCCCTGTCTCGCCGCTGATCGGCGCCTGCCGCAATACCTGGGCAATCTCAGCGCTCGCTGCCGCCATGCTGGCCACCACCGAGCCAAGGTTCTGGTCGATCGACTGGGTAGCGAGCCATTGGGCAAGTTGTGTCATGTCGCGCTCTCTTGTGTGTTCAATCTGCACTCTCCCCAGCTAGCCTCAGGGAAACAAGGCCAACTTTCGCATCAGGCAAAAAATCTCTCAACCTTCCTGCGCCAGGTCGGCTAGCAACCCGGCCGCCACCGATAACCGCGAGACGGTTAGCTCGCCTTGCGTCAACTCCGCCACCGCCTGTCGGGTACGCTCGATGCCAGCCTTCTGCCGCGAAGCCCAGCTTGCCACCCGGTCGGCAATCAATCCCTCCGCAGATTTGAGCACATCGGCCGTCAGGTCTCGCTGCGCTCGCATCAGGTTCGCCAAAGCCCGGTCCAGCGCCATTCGCTCGAACCTATCGCTGAGCGAAATAGTGCGTCCTTGCTCGATCACTGGCCCAAGGTCGAACGCTGCGAAAACACCGAAGAACGCTGCCGCACCATCGGCTATGCTCACCCCTGCGCGTTCACTGACCAGCACGATATCGCTGGCATAACCCAGCACATCGAGTTCGGCAATTGCTTGCGCCACCGCCTCTGGCACATTTTGACCTGTGAGCTCAGCCACCTGCCGTCCTACATGCTCGTTCAATGACATGGGCAAGGCGGTCTTGAGCATCATGCGCAAGGTCGCGACACCCGCCTTGTGCCGCTCCACCAGTCCCGACAAGCCCTGCGAGACGACGCCATTGCGCAAGAACCACAGGCTCTCTTGGCGCAGCACGTTCATGATCCGCTCATAAAGCGCCAATTGCACTGCGCCTTGCACGACGCCATCCAGTGCGTCCACCGAACCATTCAGTTCCGTTAATCCATAAACGTCGCGTGTCACCGCGTAAGCCAGCGCGATCTCCGCCGGGCGGGCGCTCGTCGCGGCGGTCAGTTCGCTTACATAAGCCGGCCCACCCCGGTTGATCATCGCATTGGCCAACACTGTTGCGATTACCTCGCGCCGCAGCCTGTGCTGCGCCACAGCATCAGGATAAGTCCGGTGCAATGTCTCAGGAAAATAGCGGAACAACTCGCCAGCAAGATATGGATCATCGATGCCGCGCCCCTCCAGCAGATCGGCATAAAGCGTGAGCTTGGCATAGGCGAGGATCACCGCGATTTCAGGCCGCGTTAGCCCCTTACCAGTCGCGGCACGCGCTTCGATGACCGCATCGCTGGGCAAGAACTCGACCTGCCGGTCCAATAGCCCGCGCGTTTCTAGTCGCTCGATCAGCTCGCGATGGTCAGGCAGTTCAGCCAGGCCAGCACGCTCAGCCAGCGAAATAGCCAGACCTTGCAGGTAATTGTTGCGCAGGCACAGCACCGCAACCTCTTCGGTCATCGTTTCGAGAAACGCGTTCCGAGCGTCCAGGGTCAGCGATCCATCGAGCAGCAGCGGCGCCAGCGCGATCTTGATGTTCACCTCTAGATCGCTGGAGTTCACCCCCGCTGAATTGTCGATGGCATCGGTATTGATCCGCCCCCCTTTGAGCGCGAATTCCACACGCCCCCGCTGCGTCACACCAAGATTGGCGCCTTCCCCGACCACCTTCGCCCGTACATCGCTCCCGGTGATGCGGATCGCGTCATTGGCCCGGTCGCCCACCTCGGCATCCAGCTCCGTGCTCGATCGCACATAGGTCCCGATACCCCCGAACCAGAGCAAATCCACCTCGGCCCTGAGAATAGCCGACATCACCTCGGCCGGCGTCGCATGCTCGCCGCTCAACCCTAATGCAGCGCGCATTTCCACCGTAAGCGGTATTGCCTTCAGGCTGCGCGGAAACACGCCGCCGCCCTTCGAAACTAGCGCTTTGTCATAGTCCTGCCAGCTCGAACGTGGCAGTTCGAACAGCCGCTTGCGCTCCGCAAAGCTAATTGCCGGATCAGGATTGGGATCGATGAATATATCGCGATGATCGAACGCCGCCATCAGCCGGATTGCGGGGCTGAGCAACATGCCGTTGCCAAACACGTCCCCGCTCATGTCACCGACACCCACCACCGTGAATGGCTCGGTCTGGATGTCGCGGTCCATCTCCCGGAAGTGCCGCTTGACCTCCTCCCAGGCACCTCGGGCCGTGATCCCCATCTCCTTGTGGTCGTACCCGGCCGATCCGCCCGACGCAAACGCGTCGCCCAGCCAGAACCCGCGCGATAAGGCAATCCCGTTAGCGGTGTCCGAAAAACTGGCCGTGCCCTTGTCTGCCGCGACCACCAGATACGGATCGTCCCCATCCCGCCGCACGACATCGCTCGGCGGCACCACGACGCCATTGACCAGATTATCGGTGACATCGAGCAGCGCCCCGATGAAAATGGTATAGCTCGCTATTCCTTCCGCCTGCACGGCTTCGCGCGCCATGCCCGCTACCAATCGTTTCGGCACGAACCCACCCTTGGCACCCACCGGCACGATCACCGCATTCTTGACCTGCTGCGCCTTGACCAGCCCAAGCACTTCGGTGCGGAAATCCTCTGGCCGGTCCGACCAGCGGATACCCCCGCGCGCAATCGCGCCAAACCGCAAGTGCACGCCTTCCACACGTGGCGAATAAACCGAAATCTCTCGATACGGCCGCGGCGCCACCATGCCCTCGACCTTTTGGCTGTCGAACTTGATTGCCAACGCCGGCCTGCCACTGCCCGTCTCGTCACGCCGAAACGCGTTGGTCCGCAACGACGCCTCAACGAGGTTGAGAAACCGCCGCACGATATTGTCTTCGTCCAACGACGCCATCGCTTGGAGCGCCGCAGCAATCTCCGCCCGCGCCTGCTCGGCCCTGGCCTCCCTGTCAGCCACAGCCGGATTGTGCAAGGCATCAAACAGCGCCACCAGCGCCGCCGCTGCACTCGATTGGTTCACCAGCACCTGCGCGATATAGCGCTGCGAATACGAGATCCCGATCTGCCGCAGATAACGCGACAATGCCCGCAACAGCGCAGTATCTGACCATTCGAGCGGCGCCTTGCTGACCAGGGCATTAAGCTGGTCGCTCTCCGCCGATCCTTGCCACACTGCCTGCAGCCCAGCCTCGACCGCCGCACCCCGCGCCGCGAGGTCGAACCCAGGCTCGAGCGGCTCCAGCACCATGTCATGCAGATACCGCTCCACCCCATCGCGCGGCACGATCGTATAGGTCCGCTCGTCGATCACGCGAAACCCGAACGCTTCCAGCATTGGCACTCGGTCGCTCAGCGGAATGGCGCTCGCCCGATGATAGAACTTGAGCCCCAACGCCCCATCCGTCCCGGTCCGTGCATAAAGCCGCATCGCCGCCGCGTCGCCATTGCCTAGCGCCCGCAATGCCGCGATATCCTGCAGCGCATCTGCTGCACTATTCCGCGACTGGTACGCTGCCGAAAACGCCTTGCGGTAATCGCTGATCTCCGCCGGGTCTGTCGCACTGGCCATCAGCGCATCCCCGAAATCCGCTGTCAGTGCCTCGACCTGCGCCTCCAGCTCCTGCCGGGAGGGCTGCGGCGTGGGCCCATTCACCCGGCCGATGATCACATGCAGCCGCACCAATTCCCCCTCGGGAAAATGCGGGTAGTAAGCCGAAATACGCCCGTCATATACCTCGGCCAAATAATGCGTGATCCGCTCCCGCGCCGCGCTGTCGTACCGATCGCGCGGCACATAAACCAGGATCGACACGAAATTGTCGAATCGGTCGATGCGCGGTAACACGCGCACCCGCGGCCGATCGTAGAGCGCCGCGATTGCCGTTGCGAACTCGAACAATTGCTCCACATCGATCTGGAACAATTCATCGCGCGGATAGCTGTCGAGCGCACCCAGCAACGTCCGCCCGTCATGCCCCAGCGGGTCAGTTCCGGCCTTGCGCATAACCGCCGCAATCTTGCGCCGGATCAGCGGCACTTCGGTATGCGGCGCCGCCAGCGCTTGCGCCGTAAACAAGCCGACGATCCGCAACTCGCCTGTTACGCTTCCGTCGGCCGCGAAGGTCTTGATCCCTATATAATCCAGATGCATCCGCCTATGTACCCGCGAGCGCACATTGGCCTTGGTTACTAAGAGCGGTTCGCCGGAGCGCAAGAAATCCCCGTGCTGCGGCGTGAACTCGACGAACTCGGCCCCGCTGCGTAACACCTTGCGCTCCGGATCGCGCAAGATCCCCATCCCGCTGCCGGGCACCAGTTCCGGCGCGTTATTGCCAGTGCGGTACTCCCGCGCCCCGATGAACGTGAAACTGTGCTCTCCCAACCATTGGAGAAACTGCAGCGCTTCCTCGTTCTGGCTGCCCATCTGCCGGTTTAACTGCTCCATTGCCTCGCGAAGCCGCTGCAGCATGGGCTGCCAATCGCGCACCGCAAGGGTCACGTCTTCCAGCGTCGCCACCAGCTCTGCCCGCAAACCTTCAAGATCGCCGACCGGATCGGCATGGATATGCAGCGCACTCAGCCGTCGCCCACTGGCCTCTGTCACCGGATGCGAGAACAGCCGCACTGTGCCGCCCGCCGCCCGCACCGCCGCCAGCGCGCTATCCACGATAAACGGCATGTCCGGAGAAATGATGTCGATGATCAAAGCATCGCCCGCCTCACCTGGCGGCGTCAGAATGATATTGCTGCCGTCGCCTTCATGCGCCGTGATCAGCGCAAAAGTGTCCTGCAGAGCCTGCTCCAGTCGCTCCCGGCCGGTTCTTGCAAGGTCTTCCTGGTCTGTCGCCTTGAGTGCTGCAGCCACAAACCCGGCAAATCCGTCCGCCCCATGCCCTGCCTGTTCCTGCTTGATCATTTCGACTCCCCCATCTCGCAAGCGCAGTCTAGGCACCCAGTCGTTTGCTGTCTGCTGCTGCTTCCGTTCTTGCCATTCCCATGTGACGGTCGAAGGAAACTGCCTACTGCCTCGAGGAACAGCATTCCTCCGCCCTTGCATATCCGGCAAGGCGAAACCAGCTTTTGCCTAGCAGAAGGGTTTTGGAGAAAAGATGTTCCACCCGACTGCGCCTCGCGCAAAGCGCTGGCCTTGCAATACCCTAGTGCTCTGGTAGTCTTTCATTCATGCAATCTCAGGGGAGACAGAGATGAAGAATGCAACCAAGATTTTGGCCTACACCGGCCTTGCCGCGGCGTTGATGCTCGGCTTCGCGGTAACCGGCCACGCTCAGGACCGTACCCTGATCAATGTCAGCTACGATCCGACCCGCGAGCTTTATCAGCAGTTCAACGAAGCCTTCATCGCCCATTGGCAGGAAACCAAAGGCGAAACTGTCGCCATCCAGACCACCCATGGCGGCTCCGGCGCCCAGGCCCGCACCGTCATTGACGGTCTTGAAGCAGACGTCGTGACTCTCGCGCTTGAAAGCGACATCAACGCCATTTCCGATGCGAACCCGGCTCTCATCCCCGCCGACTGGCGCGGCACGCTCGAGAACAACAACGCCCCTTACACCTCGACCATCGTCTTCCTGGTTCGCAAGGGCAATCCTGAAGGCATCAATGATTGGGGCGATCTGATCAAGGAAGGCGTCGAAGTCATCACGCCAAATCCGAAAACCTCCGGCGGCGCCCGCTGGAACCTTCTCGCTGCCTGGGCTTGGGCCAAGGCACAGCCCGGCGGCTCCGACGCGACAGCACAGGAGTTCGTCACCAAGCTCTACAAGCAAGTGCCCGTCCTCGACACCGGCGCGCGCGGCTCCACCACCACGTTCGTTCAGCGCGGCATCGGCGATGTCCTGCTCGCCTGGGAAAACGAAGCCTATCTCGCGCTTGAAGAACTCGGCCCCGACGCCTTCGACATCGTCACCCCTTCGGTCTCGATCCTTGCCGAACCCCCAGTCGCCCTCGTCGTCGGCAACGCCGAAAAGAAGGGCAACACCGAGGTGGCCCAGGCCTATCTCGAATACCTGTACTCCGACGAAGGCCAGGCCCTCGCTGCCGCAAATTTCTACCGCCCCTTCAAGCCCGAGGCTGCGGCCCCTGAAGATATTGCTCGCTTTCAGGACGTGAACCTCGTCACCATCGGCGACTTCGGCGGCTGGCGCGAAGCCCAGCCAAAATTCTTCGGCGATGGCGGCATCTTCGACCAGATCTACTCTGGTGCGCCCGCCCAATAGTATCCATCCTCCACAAGCTTCAACGCCGGCCCTGGAGGCCGGCGTTTTGCATTGGTACAATCCTCGGCGTCATTTCCGCGAAAGCGGGAACCTTCGTTTAAGTTGGAGCTCAGTGCACCGTCGCCGGCTCGAGCGGTGTGGCCGGCCCACTCCCCACTTTCGGCCCGGCCCAGAACACCACATAAAGCAGATCTTCGCCGCTATCGTCCGTGATCTCGATAGAGCGCGGCAGTCGCGTGTCGCCGCCTGTGCTCGCCGCCCGATCTACAATGGCCTTGCCCAGTTCCGCGGCGCTGTGTTCAGCGGCATCAAGATTAGGCAGTTCACGCCCATCAGGGTCGCGGATCAGTTCGTCATCGGTTCGATAGTGAAAGAAATATCGGGGCATAAGCGCCTCCCTCATTGCGGGAGAAATGCCGCTACCGGCGCTCGGTTGCGGGGCAGGAGCAATGTAAGAGCGAGCCTGCCAGTTTCAGTCCGTGCCTGCAAGCTGCCGGTAATGGTGCCGTTGCCAAAGCAGCGGCATGCGGCTCGTGGTGGTTTCCGCGTCCACGATGGCACCGGCAAATAGCACATGCGTGCCGGTCTCGATCGAGCCGATCACTTCGCAATCCATCGCCGCCGCCGTCCCCATCAGCAGGGGATGACCCGAAGGCCAGGCGCTCCACTCTCCAAGGTTGAAGCGTTCTCCAGCCGGAACTTGCCCCGCAAAGGCGTTTGCTATCGCCTGCTGGTCTTCAGCCAGGACTGACACCGAGAAGCCACCGGTCTTGGCAATCAGATCCGCCAGTCGACTCACGATGTCGATCGAAACCAGCAGTGTCGGCGGCTCGGCGGCCAAGGACATCAGCGAAGTTACCGTCCGTCCGATCCGTTCGTCGCCACGCCGCGCAGTCACCACATGCACCGTCGCCCCGATAGCCGACATGGCGGCGCGAAACTCGGCATCGCCCACAACAGGGCGCCGCGGCAAGCGCATCTTCATTAGGTCCGGCAGTTCGAAATCAGCCATAAGTTCGGTCATGATCCTTCCCCCGGCTGCTCGGAAAACAGGTCGCGGAGCTTGTTGGGCAGTCCCTCCATGGCCTTGGCATTGTCCGGAGGCACGCCCTTTTCGGTTATATTCGGCCATAGCCGTGCATACCTACGATTGAGGTCCACCCAAAGTTCAATGCCGGGGTTCAGATCTGGCTTGATCGCGTCGATGGGGCACTCGGGCTCGCATACGCCGCAATCTATGCATTCGTCCGGATGGATGACCAGCATGTTCTCGCCTTCGTAGAAGCAATCGACCGGGCATACCTCCACGCAATCCATGTGCTTGCAGGCGATGCAATCTTCAGTAACCACATAGGTCATGGCGTCAACGCGTCCGCAGGGGGAAAGTGCCGGCCGGGCACATGCAAGACCGCGGCCGGCATTGAGAGGCTAGCCAAGATTGGCTTCGGCAAACTCGTAGTTCGCCAGCTTGTCGAGGAAGTTCGTCACGTAGTCGGGCCGCCGATTGCGGAAATCGACGTAGTAGCTATGCTCCCACACATCGAGCCCCAGTAGCGGCTTGCCTTCGCCCGTAGCCAGGGGATTGGAGCCGTTGTGCGTCTTGGTCACCTTGAGCTTGCCGTCGTTGCCCAGCACCAGCCAGGCCCAGCCCGATCCGAATTGGGTCGTAGCCGCTGTCTTGAACTGCTCCTTGAACGAATCGACGCTTCCAAGGTCGCCAACAATCTTGCTCTCGAGCTTTCCCGGCAGGGCACCGCCATTCGGCGACAGGGCGTTCCAGAAGTGGGTATGATTCCAGTGCTGCCCGGCATTGTTGAACACCGGCGCTAAATCTGGCTTGCCGTTGGCAAACAGCACGATCTCTTCCAACGACTTACCTTGCAACTCCGGGTTCTTTTCCACAAATCCATTGAGCGCTATCACATAAGCCTGGTGGTGCTTGTCATGATGCAGTTCCAGCGTTTCCTGGCTCATGCCGCGCTCGGCAAGGGCAGAATGGGCGTAGGGCAGGGCGGGCAGTTCGAAAGCCATGACAAGTTCCTCATCGTTGTGGCGCCCGCTTGCATTTTCGTGCAGGGCCGTTTAATTTCCAAGCAATGACTTTGAAAACCTCTGCACCAGATATGTCAAGCCCAGACTTGGAAAATGCATCTTGGTCGCCGCGCAACCCGGCCGAACGCATTCTCATGGCTCTCAAGATGCATGGCGCGCTCTCTTCTGCCGCGATCGGCACCATGCTGGGCACTACGAGCGAGGCTGCGCGCCAGCAATTGCTGCGCCTCTCCGAGCAGGGCTTGGTTGTTGCCACGAGCCAAGCCAAGGGCGTCGGCCGCCCGACACAGAATTGGCAACTCACGCCCACGGGGCAGAAACGTTTTCCCGATACCCACGCAGCCTTGACAGTCCAGCTGCTGGATATCGTCCGCTCCTCTCTGGGCGAAGACGCCCTCGACACCATCATCGCTACCCGCGAGACTGCCAGCCGCACGACTTATGGAAGCGCGGTAAGTCAGGTCAGCAGCCTGCGCGATCGAGTAGCCGTTCTCGTCAACTTGCGGACTGCCGAGGGCTACATGGCCGCCTGGCACGAAGAGGACGACGGATCGCTTCTGCTGGTTGAAAACCACTGTCCAATCTGTGCCGCGGCCACTGCCTGCCAAGGCTTCTGCCGCGCCGAGCTCGACGTGTTCCGCGACGTTCTGGGCCCCGATGTGTCGATCACCCGCGAAGAACACATCGTCTCCGGTGGCCGGCGCTGCAGCTATTCCATTCGCGAGGTCACCCCTTGAACGATGCTCGCCCACCGGTCGGCACGCGCCTCCACCGTATCGGCTGGGAAACACCCGAAGGGCTTACCGAATCCCTGATCCGCTCTGTCGTTGAGCAATTCTATGCCCAGGCCCGGCTTGATCCAGTTATTGGCCCCGTCTTCAACCGCGTCATTGCGCCCCAAGCCTGGCCGCATCACCTCGACACCATCACCGATTTCTGGAGCTCCATGCTCCTGGGCACCGGCCGCTACACCGGCCGTCCCATGCCCAAGCACATGGCCATTCCAGAACTTTCCGACGCTCACTTCAAACGCTGGCTTCTTCTCTTTCGCCAAACCGTCGAACAACACTGTCCGCCCGACATTGCCCAGCTCTTCATTGAACGCTCCGAACGCATCGGCAATAGCTTCCGCATGAACATCGCCGTGCGCCGCGGCGAAGACATCACCCGCATGACGCCGCTTGAGCGGGAAACACCTGTTTGAACGCCAGAGCACTAAAACTTAAGCATCACTGCTCCAACAAGCTTGATGTCATCCCGGCCTTGAGCCGGGATCCATCCTGAGATCGCCCGCAGCTGCAAGATAGCCGTGTCTGCCCCATACAACGGGCTAGCTCTCACCGCCCTGAATCTCTCCCAACCCCCACCCGCAGAATATTTTTCCACCGCTCTTCCGCCAAACGCCACAGGCCCGTCTTTGAGAAACCCGACCGTTCAACTAGGGTCGCGCCGCCGAACCGGGTTGAGAGGTCGACATGAACTGCTTGGAACTCTACGCCATCAGGGCTGCCGCTTGAGCACCGTCGCCGTCACAGCGTCGCGCCGCAAATCGGGTTTGCGCCAGCCGAGCGTCATTCCAGGCTTCGGTCTGACCCTCGGGTTCACGCTCACCTATTTCTCCCTGATCATCCTCATCCCGCTGATTGCTCTCGCCATCCGCTCGGCTGGCCTGGGGCCTGTTGGCTTTTGGCAGGCGGCCACCGACCCGCGCGTCCTTGGGTCCCTTCGCGTCAGCTTCGTCACCGCGCTCATTGCCGCCGGCGTGAACGTAGTTTACGGCACCCTCATCGCCTGGGTGCTCGTGCGCTACCGCTTCCCCGGCCGCCGCATCTTCGATGCCGTCATCGATCTGCCCTTCGCCCTGCCCACGGCCGTCGCCGGCATCGCCCTCACGGCAATCTATGCACCTAACGGCACCATCGGCGCGCTCTTTGCCCCCTTGGGCTGGCGCATCGCCTACACCCCCGCCGGTATTGTGATTGCCATGATCTTCATAGGCCTTCCCTTCGTGGTTCGCACCATCCAGCCGATCCTCGAAGAGGTCAGCCACGAAATCGAGGAAGCCAGCGCCACCCTCGGTGCCACCCGCCTCCAGACCATCACCCGCGTCATTCTGCCCAGCCTCACCCCTGCCATTCTCACCGGCTTCGCCCTGGCCTTTGCCCGCGCCGTTGGTGAATACGGCTCCATCATCTTCATCGCCGGCAACATCCCCTTCGTCTCGGAAATTGCGCCGCTCCTGATCTACATCCGCCTGCAGGAGTTCAACTACGTCGGCGCCACCGTCATCGCCGTCGTCATGCTGCTGATTTCCTTCGCCATTCTGCTGTTCATCAACCTCATCCAGGCCTGGAGCCGCCGGAGGTATGGCTATGGCGACTAAGCTGCGCGCCCGCACCAAACGCCGCATCTCGCCCACCAGCGAAAGCCGCCCAGTCCAGTGGCTCCTGATCGCCATCTCACTGGCCTTCATGGGTGTCATCCTGGTGCTGCCGCTCTATGCGGTGTTCCACGAAGCCCTCGCCAAAGGCGTCGACGCCTACTTCGCCGCACTGGCCGACCGCGAAGCGCAAGCCGCTATCCGTCTGACCCTCTTGGTCGCCGCTATAGCTGTGCCGCTCAACGTCCTTTTCGGCCTCGCTGCCTCCTGGGCAATCGCCAAGTTCGAGTTCAAGGGCAAGGCCTTCCTGATCACCCTGATCGATCTGCCCTTCTCGGTTTCGCCGGTGATTTCCGGCATGGTCTATGTGTTGCTCTTCGGGGCAGGGAGCTTCCTCGGTCCCTGGCTCAAGGCGCAAGGCATCGAGATCCTCTTTGCCGTCCCCGGCATTGTCCTTGCCACCATTTTCGTGACCTTCCCCTTCGTCGCCCGCGAACTCATCCCACTGATGCAGGACCAAGGGACCGGTGACGAGGAAGCCGCGCTATCTCTGGGCGCCAATGGCTGGCAGACCTTTTTCCGCGTCACCCTGCCCAACATCAAATGGGGCCTGCTCTACGGCGTCCTCCTCTGCAATGCCCGCGCCATGGGAGAGTTTGGCGCTGTGGCTGTGGTGTCCGGCAAGATCCGCGGCCAGACCACCACCATCCCTTTGCAAGTCGAGATGCTCTACAACGAATACAATGCCGCGGCGGCCTTTGCCCTGGCGTCTTTGCTGGCGCTGCTTGCGCTGGTCACGCTGGTGCTTAAAAGCGTTCTGGAATGGCGCTTTGGCGAAGAAATCGCCGCTGGCAAACACTAATAGGATTTGGGGTCTATGGAAGTTCGCGTTCAAAATGTGCGCAAGGAGTTCGACCGGTTCCCGGCGCTGCATGATGTGTCGCTTGATATCCGTTCAGGCGAGCTGATCGCGCTACTGGGCCCTTCCGGCTCGGGTAAGACCACGCTCCTTCGCCTCATTGCGGGCTTGGAAATGCCCACCGCCGGCAAGATCTTCTTCGGTGACACCGACGCCTCGGAAAAGACCGTGCAAGAGCGCAATATCGGCTTCGTGTTCCAGCACTATGCCCTGTTCCGCCACATGACGATCCTTGAGAACATCTCCTTTGGGCTAAAGGTTCGCCCCCGTTCCACTCGCCCACCGGCAGCCGAAATCCGCCGCCGCGCCATGGAACTGCTTGACCTTGTCCAGCTTGCCGGCCTTGAAAAGCGCTACCCAAACCAGCTCTCCGGCGGCCAGCGCCAGCGCGTAGCTCTTGCGCGCGCGCTCGCCATCGAACCGGCCGTGCTACTGCTCGACGAACCCTTCGGCGCACTCGACGCCCAGGTCCGCCGCGAACTGCGCAAATGGCTGCGCGAGATTCACGACCGCACCGGCCACACCACTGTTTTCGTCACGCACGATCAGGAAGAAGCCCTCGAACTCTCCGACCGCCTCTGCGTCATGAGCCAAGGCAAGATCGAACAGGTCGGCACCCCCGACAGCGTCTACGACGAGCCTACATCGCCCTTCGTCTTCGGCTTTATCGGGGAATCGAGCGAACTTCCTGTTACGGTTGAACACAACGAACTCTGGGTCGGCGGCCGCGCCATCGGCGTTCCCGCCGGCGACGCCAAGCCTGGCAATGCGCGCCTGTTCTTCCGCCCGCATGATGTGGAACTCGTAGAAGCCGACGCATCCCTCGCCGGCGTCGTCTCTACCTCGCGCCGCGTCGGCGGCACCCGCCGTGTCGAGCTCGCTATTGGCGGCGCCGGACACCCCGTCGAAGTCGATCTCCCCTTCGACCATCCCGCCGGCGAAAAATCCCGCCTGGCTTTCCGCCCCCGCCGCTGGAAGCTGTTCCCAGCCACGTAATCGTCCCAAGTTCAATCGACCCACCGGACTACCCTCGGGCTTGACCCGAGGGCCGCTTCCGATCGGGCACTCTTGACCATGTGGTCCTCGGATCAAGTCCGGGGATAGCACCTCGATCGAGTAACACGAGCTGCACCGACCCACCCGTCACTCGTCGTCCTTCACCGCCTCCATCGACACATGCGTTGACGTATGCGCAACATGAGGCAGGGCCGAAATCCTCTCTCCCAGCACCTCGCGATAATCCGCAATATCCTTGGTCCGCACCTTGAGCAGATAATCGAAGCTCGATGCGATCATATGCGCCTGTTCCACCTCCGGAATGGCCCGTACTGCCTTGTTGAACGCCAGCAGCGCCGCCTTGCGCGTATCCGATAGCTTCACCTCGACAAACGCCACGTGCGGTAGGCCCAGTCGCTTGGGGTCGATCACCGCTCGATAACCCAGAATATAGCAGGCCTTTTCCAGCCGCGTGATCCGCGCCTGGCACGGCGTCTTGCTCAGATTGACCCTGCGGCTCAGCTCCGCCACGGTGACCCGTCCATCCCGCGCCAGCTCGTCTAGGATGCGCCGGTCGATCTGATCCAAAGTCTCGTAGATGATGGCTTTCACAGCCGATTGTCCTCTATTGCGCATCTCCAATAGAGCATCACATATCACCGCGCCACCGAAACAGACGAAAAGCTTTCCGGACCTGTGCCATTGTGCTGCCGTCCAGTAGACCTCATCGTGAGCCTGCCGAACCACCAGGGCGTGCCCCGGAGCTTCCATGACCGACATTTCAGCTATTCGCCAAGCTCTCCGCTCCCGTATTCTCGCTGACGAAGCTGAACTCGTCCGCCACCTTATCGGGGAGACTGGCCTCACCCCCGAAGCCCGCGCCGCGATCTCCGGAAAAGCCGAGCAATTGGTCACCAATGTTCGCGCCGGCAATCGCCTTGGTCTTATGGAATCGTTCCTGTCCGAATATGGCCTTGCAACAGACGAGGGCGTCGCGCTCATGTCCCTCGCCGAAGCCCTGCTGCGCGTCCCCGATGCCGACACCATCGACCTGCTGATCCACGACAAGGTCGGCACCTCCGACTGGGCCAGCCATTTCGGTGGCTCGCCCAACCCCTTGGTCAATTTCTCCTCTTGGGCGTTGAGCCTCACCGCCGACGTGCTGGGCGATCCCGAGATCGGCCCGCGCAACGCGCTCCATCGCGCCGTCGCTCGCCTGGGCGAACCCGTGATCCGCACCGCCGTCGGTCAGGCCATGCGCCACCTCGGCTCGCAATTCGTCTTCGGCCGCACCATTGACGAAGCCATCGTCAATGCCCGCAGACCCGAAGCGCAGGGCTACCGCTACTCATACGACATGCTGGGCGAGGCTGCCCGCACCTCTGCCGACGCTGCCCGCTATTTCGACAGCTACAGCGCCGCCATCGCGCGTCTGGCGCCCCAATGCACCGCGCCCTCCGTCCGCGACAATCCCGGCATCTCGGTCAAGCTTTCGGCCCTCCACCCCCGCTACGAGTTCGCGCAACGCTCCCGGGTCATGGCCGAACTCGTTGCTGCGACTCGCCATTTGGCGCTGCAAGCCCGGGCCGCCAACATGGGCTTCAACATCGACGCGGAAGAAGCCGATCGGCTCGATCTGTCGCTCGACATCATCACCGAAGTGCTCGCAACGCCCGAACTCGCCGGCTGGGACGGTTTTGGTGTTGTCGTCCAGGCCTATGGCAAGCGCGTCCTGCCCTTGATCGACTGGCTCGACGCCACCGCCCGGTCGCTCGACCGCCGCATCATGGTCCGCCTCGTCAAGGGCGCCTATTGGGATGCCGAGATCAAGCGCGCCCAGGTCTTGGGTCTCCAAGGCTATCCCGTCTTCACCCGCAAATCAGCCACCGACATCAGCTACATTGCCGCAGCCGGCAAACTGCTCGCCACCAACACGATCTACCCCCAGTTCGCCACCCATAACGCCCACACCGCAACAGCCGTGCTCCATCTCGCACAACAAGCGGGCAGGGGCGTCGACAGCTACGAATTTCAGCGCCTCCACGGCATGGGCGAACGCCTTCACGACGTGCTACGCACCCAACACCACACCCGCACCCGCATCTACGCGCCCGTCGGCGCCCACAAGGATCTCCTCGCCTACCTCGTCCGCCGCCTCCTCGAAAACGGCGCTAACGGCTCCTTCGTCTACCAAATCGCCGACGAGGACATCCCGGCATCGGTCGTGGCCGAAGATCCCATTAGCAGAATCCTGAGCCTGGACCACTCCCACCCAATCTCCCCCTCGAGTGGGGAGGAGACGTTTAGCGATCAACCCACAATCAAGCCCCAACCACCGGCCGGTCGCTCCCCCTCCCAGGGGGAGGCTAGGTGGGGGTCCATCCCCAACCCCGCTATCCCACTCCCGTCCGCCATCTTCGCCCCTCGCCAAAACTCCACTGGCCTCGACCTGACCGACCCCATCGCCTTGGGTGCCATGCAGACTGCCCGCTCGGCCTTTCAGAGCACTCACTGGCACGCGACACCCCTCCTGGCCGACGGGCTCTCGGATGTCGCCCCGACCAACCCGCAACCACCGGCCAATCCCTCCCCCTATCAGGGGGAGGTTAGGTGGGGGTCTGCCGAACCATCAACCCTGACAAACCCCGCCAACCCCACCGACCACCTCGGCACCGTCCTCAACGCCACCCCTGACGACCTCACCACCGCGATCGCGGCGGCCACCGCCTCCAGCTGGTCCCAAACGCCGGTCCAAACCCGCGCCGACCTCCTCCGCGCCACTGCCGACCTCTACGAGTCCAACCGCCCCGAACTCTTCGCCCTCCTGGCACGCGAAGCTGGCAAGACCTGGTCCGACGCCATCGCCGAAGTGCGCGAGGCCGTCGATTTCCTGCGCTACTATGCCCAGCAGGCCGACACCGAATCCCTCGGCGCGCCCCTTGGCCCCGTCGCCGCCATTTCGCCCTGGAACTTCCCCCTGGCCATCTTCACCGGTCAGATTGCGGCAGCCTTGGTCGCGGGCAATCCCGTCCTCGCCAAGCCCGCGCCGCAAACGCCGCTCATCGCCTTCCGCGCTGTTCAACTGATGCACCAGGCCGGCATACCCACCCACGCTGTCCAACTGCTTCCCGGCGCCGGCGAAATCGGCACGGCGCTCATTTCCAATCCGGCCATCAAAGGCGTGGTCTTCACCGGCTCGCTCCCGACCGCCCGCAAAATCGACCAGGCCATGGCCGCCAATCTCGCACCCACCGCCCCGCTGATCGCTGAAACCGGCGGCCTGAATGCCATGATCGTCGATTCCACTGCGCTGCCCGAACAGGCCGTGCGTGACATCCTTGCGTCCGCTTTCCAGTCCGCCGGCCAGCGCTGCTCGGCCCTTCGCATCCTTTATCTTCAGGAAGACGCCGCCGAGCGCACGCTCGACATGCTCAAGGGCGCCATGGACGAGCTCACCATCGGCAACCCGTGGGATCTCGCAACCGATATCGGCCCAGTGGTCGACGATGCCGCCCGGACCAATATTCAACACCACATTGATGCTTACGAGCGTTCCGGCAAGCTGATTCATAGCTTGAGGGCGCCTCGGCAGGGTGTCTTCGTCGCGCCCACTATCCTGCGCGTCAGCGGCATCCGCGAGCTCGCTCGAGAAATATTCGGCCCGGTCCTCCATGTCGCGACCTTCCGGGCGGACGAACTCGACGACATCATCAGCCAGATCAACGCTTCCGGCTACGGCCTCACCTTCGGCATGCACACGCGCATCTCCTCCCGCGTCCGCGCCGTCAGCAGGAAAATTCACGCCGGCAACATCTATATCAATCGCAACCAGATCGGCGCCGTGGTCGGCTCCCAGCCATTCGGCGGCGAAGGCCTGTCCGGCACTGGCCCCAAGGCCGGCGGTCCGCATTACCTGCCGCGCTTCACCCAGCTTGCCAGCCGCCCGCAGGTCGAGCCGCTGGCGCTTCCTGGTCCCACCGGCGAAAGCAATATCCTCCACACCGCCCCGCGCGGCGCCATCCTGTGCCTTGGCCCCACTGCCGCCGACCAGCAGTCGCAAGCCAGTATCGCCGCCACCCTCGGCAACACAGCCATTCTGGCCGAGCTGAACCCGGACACGCTCCGCACTGCCGACAGCTTCGCTGCCGTAGCCTATTTCGCCGATGACGAAACGCTCCGCGCCATTCGAATGGCTCTGAGCCAACGGTCCGGCGCCATCATTCCGATTATTTCCAGCGCGGCGGAAGCCAGTCGCCTGCAAGTGGAGCGCCACATTTGCATCGACACCACAGCCGCCGGCGGCAACGCCAGTCTCATGGCGCAGGCGGGGTAGGGCGGCTTACCGCCCCGCCACCAGCGCAGACAGCTTCGCCGGCACCGCCAGCACATCGCGGATTGTCTGCAATCGCTCCGGCGTATAATGCCCCTCGATATCGAGCATGTTGACCGTCCCGATCAATTCGCCGCCGATTACCACCGGCATGTTCACCACCGACTGACACCCCAGCGAATTGATCAGCTCATAGTCGGGGAACACCTTGGCGATGTCCTCGATCGTGTTCGCCACGAAGTACTGCCGCTGCTTATGGACGATGTCGAACCAGGAATCATACCGGATCGGCTTGGTGCCCGACGTCGGATAGTTCGCCGGATCGCTTGTATAAGCCCGCCGCGCCAACTCCGCCGTCATGTCGACACTCATATAAGTGAAGAGCTTGGTGCCAACCGTCGCCTGCGCCAGCGCCTGCAGCGCCCCAAACGCCTGGTCCGCGCCCTTGGCCTCGGCAATCGCTGCATCAAACATCGCGATGGCCTGGAAATGTTCGGTCATGAAAATGGTCCTTAATCAGTAAAATGAGGTAGGAGCTCTGCCGCCGCTGTGCCTCGCCCCTCAGTCGCAGCCAGCAATTCCTGCGAATACGCCTCCCGCAACTGCCCCTGCTTGAGCAACTCAACCCCCGCCACCTCGACGATCCGCCCGTGCCGCATCACGGCCAGCCGGTCGCATAAAAAGCTCACCACGGGTAGATTGTGCGTCACCAAGAGATACGTCAGCCCCTGTTCCCGCCGCAGCCGCTTGAGCAGGTTCAGGATCTCCGCCTGCACCGACACATCCAGCGCCGACGTCGGCTCATCCAGCAGCAACACCTTGGGCTCCAGCATCAGCGCCCGCGCAATCGCCACGCGCTGCCGCTGCCCGCCCGAAAGCTGGTGCGGAAAACGAAACCGGAAGCGCCGGTCCAGCCCCACCGCCTGCAACATCGCCTCGACCCGCTCACCGCGATTGCCCAGCCCATGGATCGCGAGCGGTTCGCTCAGCGCCGCATCGATCGTCTTGCGCGGATGCAGCGATCCATAAGGGTCCTGGAACACCATCTGGCATTGCCGCGACACCTGCCGATCCACTCCGTGAGAGCGCGCCTGGCCCAGCACGGAGATTTTACCCGTCCAGTCCGGCGCCAGCCCCGCGATGGCTCGCAAGATCGTCGATTTGCCCGACCCGCTCTCGCCCATCAACGCAAAGCTTTCACCTTCGGTGATGTCGAGGTTCACCCCGTGCACCACCCTGGTGTCGCCATAGGACACATCCAGCTCTGATAGCGTGATCGCGCTCATGTGCCCGCCCATTGCGTCCGGTCGAGCACCGGCAGTTCGTCCCGCGTTTCATTGATGGTCGGCATCGCCGCCAACAACCCGCGCGTATAGGGATGCTGCGCCTGGTCCAATCGCCCAGCCGCACATTCCTCCACCACCTCGCCGGCGTTCATCACGAGGATCCGGTCGCAATAGCGGCTGACGAGATTGAGATCATGGCTGATCAGGATCAGCCCCATGCCCTTGCGCGTCACCAGATCGTCGATAATATCGAGCACTTGGCGCTGCACGCTCACATCGAGCGCCGAGGTCGGCTCGTCCGCAATCAGCAGTTCCGGCTCGGGGATCAGCATCATCGCGATCATCACGCGCTGCCCCATCCCGCCTGACACCTCGTGTGGGTAAAGTCCTGCGACGCGCTTGGGATCGTCGATCCGCACGGACTCGAGCATGGCCAAAATCCGCTGGTCGACCTCCCGCCGCCCCAGTCTTTCATGGGTCACTAGCGCCTCGGCGATCTGCTCGCCCACGGTCATCACTGGGTTCAGCGAAAACTTGGGGTCTTGCATCACCATCGAAATGCGCGCCCCACGCACCGCACGCATCTGCTTTTCGCTCTGCTGGCGCAAATCGATCCCGTCGAACTCGAGCCGGTCCGCGGTCACCAGCCCTGGCTTGCGAATGAGCTTGAGGATCGCCCGGCCAGTCATGGACTTGCCCGCCCCACTCTCGCCCACGATCCCGAGCCGCTCCTTGCCCAGCGCAAACGAAACGCCCTTCACCACCTCCACCCGCCCGCGATGGGTGGGGAAGCTCACGCGCAAATTAGCCACTTCAAGTATCGGCTTAACCCTCCCTCCCCCTTGAGGGGAGGGCCGGGGAGGGGGTCCTTCAGTCGGCACTGACCCACGCATCACTTCCCCTCGCTCTTGGGATCAAGCACATCCCGCAAACCATCGCCCAGGAAGCAAAATCCGAGGCTCACAATGATGATGGCAAAGCCCGGCATGGTCGCCACCCACCATTGATCGAGAATGAACGTGCGCCCCCGCGAAATCATCGCACCCCATTCCGGCAGCGGCGGTTGCGCCCCGAGGCCAATGAACCCGAGTCCAGCCGCCGTCAGGATCACCCCGGCCATATCGAGCGTCACCCGGACAATCATCGAGCTCGTACAGAGCGGCAGGATATGCTGCACGATCACCCGCACCGGTCCCGCACCCTGCAGCCGCACTGCTGCAATGAACTCCGCATTGCGGATCGTCAGCGTCTCGGCCCGGGCAATACGCGCATAGGCCGGCCATGACGTGATCGCGATGGCGATGATCGCGTTGTTGATGCCGGGCCCCAGTGCCGCAACGAAAGCCAGCGCTAAGATGAGCTTGGGCATGGATAGGAATATGTCGGTAATGCCCATCAGCACCCGGTCGGTCCACCCCCCAAAATAGCCCGAGATCGCCCCCACCAGCAGCCCCAGCGGCGCCGAGATCAGCGCCACCAGAAGGACGATGGTGAGCGTGATCTGCGACCCCCAGATCACCCGCGAAAAGATATCGCGCCCCAGCTCGTCCGTCCCCATCCAATGCTCACCCGACGGCGGCGCCAGCCGGTTCGCCAGATCCTGTCCCGTCGCCGAGTAGGGCGCAATCCATGGCGCCAGAAGCGCTGTCAGCAGCAAGACAAGAATGATGATTCCGCCAACCACCGTCAGCGGATTGCGCAACATCCCCGTAAACACCCGATACGCCCGCCCGGCACTCGCCTGCCAACGCGATGAGGGTGACTCTTCCAACAGCCAATCGCGTGTGGTCATGCCGGGGCCCCTGCCACGGTTGCTCGGTTCCTGCTCCCCCTCCCCCTTGAGGGGAGGGTAGCGCAGGTCGGTCCTAAGGACCGTAGCGAAGCTGGGGTGGGGGTCGCGCTGGGGTCAACCAACCGACCCCCACCTTCAATCCCTCCCCTCAAGGGGGAGGGAGGCACAAGAGCCAGCGAACCTTGCGCATACCCATAGCCGTTCATCACCGCGCCCTCGGATCGAGCACCCGATAAAGCACATCGGATATCTTGTTGATGAAGATGAACACCGCCCCGATCACCAGCGTCGACCCCAAAACCGCATTCATGTCGGCATTGAGCAGAGCCGTAGTCAGGTAATTGCCGATCCCCGGCCAGGAAAACACCGTCTCGATCATTACCGATCCCTCGAGCAGCCCGGCATAGCTGAGCCCAATCACCGTTATCAGCGGCACGCGAATGGGATTGAAAGCATGCCGCCAGATCACGACGCGCTCCGGCACGCCCTTGACCCGCGCCGTGGTGACGAACTCCTGGCTCAACTGGTCCAGCATGAAACTTCGCGTCATCCTGGCGATATAGGCAAGGCTGAAAAACCCCAGCACCGACGCCGGCAGAATGAGGTGATTGACGGCGTTCCAGAAGATGTCGATCTCGCCCGCGAGCAGGCTATCCACCAGCAGTAGCCCCGTCACCGGACTCACCAGCCCATCATAGAAAATGTCGAGCCGCCCGGGCCCGCCTACCCAGCGTAGCCGTGCGTAAAACAGCGCCAGCCCAACCAGCCCCAGCCAGAACGCCGGCATGGAATAGCCTAGTAATCCCACCACGCGGATGATCTGGTCGATCGCCGAACCCTGCCGGCTAGCCGCGATCACCCCCAGCGGCACGCCTAGAACAACCCCGATGATGATGCCGATGGTTGCCATTTCGAGCGTCGCCGGAAAGAACCGGCTGATGTCCTCGATTACCGCGCGCCCGGTGCTCACCTATTGCCCGAGATCGCCCGTCAGCACATTCCCGACATAGCGGATGAACTGCACATAAAGCGGCTGATCCAGCCCCATCTGCACCCGCGCGGCTTCATAAACCGCGTTACTGGCACGGTCGCCTACTACAGCCAGCACCGGATCGATTGGGATCACCCGGCCGATGAAGAAGGTGATGGCCAGCAGCCCAAGGAAGGTCAGGAACACCGTCGCGACAAAGCCCGCAACCGCCGATACCCCACGGCCCCACCGGCGCTTGTGAAGCGCCACCGGGGCAGGGGAGACGATAATCTGCGGATCCAGGCTCAAGCCAGTTTTCTCCAGCACGAACAAAGCACTATGGCTGCAAGATGACTCTCCTGCAGACCGTCAGCGTCTTCACATTTCGCTTTCACTATACAGAAAACTTTGCTTATATCAAAAAAATTATGGTGAAACGGCATGGCAGCGACGGCGCTGGGCAAAGCTGATCTGGAAGGGCACCCCAGAGTGGGTGCGCTGATCCGTGCTCGCCGCCGCCAGCAGCAGATGACCCTCGAAGCCCTGGGCAAATCGGCCGAAGTTTCGGTCGGCTACCTCAGCCAGGTCGAGCGCGACCACGCCACCCCATCGCTCGGCACCCTGGCCCAGATCGCCCGCGCCCTAGGCGTCGGCATCGATTATTTCGTCTCCGCCCCCACGGCGCAAACCGCACTCACCCGCGCTGGCGAACGCAACCAGTTTTCGGTGAATGGCTCGTCCATGCTCTACGAGCGCCTCGGTGCAGATTTCCCCGGCAACATGCTCTCGAGCTTCATCATGACAGTGCCGCCCGGCTATCGCTCGGAAACCGTCGCCCATGAGGGCGAGGAGATCCTCTATGTGCTCGAAGGCGCCATCACCCAACGCCTCGATGGCGAGGAGATGGTCATGAACGCGGGCGATTCCCTCCACTTCCGCGGCAACCGTCCCCATTCCTGGTCCAACCACACCGGCCAGCCTGCGCGCCTCCTCTGGACCGGCACGTTGGAACTCTTCCGCTCCACCGCCCGCCCACCGCGCCAGGTCTCAGCGAAACTCAAAACCGGCGTCAACAAGCCGGTAAGAACCAAGACGACCAACAAACCATAAGGAGAGAACGTCCATGAAGCTTTTCCGAGCTGCCCTGCTTGCCACAGTGCTCACCCTGCCGCTCGCGGCCGGCGCTGCCTATGCCGCCACCCCGGCCGATGCCCTCGTCATCGCCCAGAACATCGACGACATCGTCGCGCTCGATCCCGCCCAGGCCTATGAATTCACCTCCGGCGAGATCAACACCAATGTCTATGATCGTCTCGTGCAATACGAAGCCGAAGACACCACCAAGCTCGTGGGCGGCCTCGCCAGCGAATGGGCCGTCGACGAAGCGGCCAAGACGCTGACCTTCACCCTGCGCGACGCTCAGTTCGCCTCGGGCAATCCGGTGCGCCCCGAGGACGTGCTGTTCTCGTTCAAGCGCGTCGTCACGCTCAACCTCACGCCCGCCTTTATTCTCACCCAACTCGGCTGGAGCCCTGAGAACATCGACCAGATGGTCACCATTGCCGATGGCAAGGTGGTGGTGAAGTGGGAGGGCGACTTCGCCTCTGCCTTCGTGCTCAATGTCCTTGCGGCTCGCCCGGCCTCTATCGTGGATGAAGTGCTCGTCAGCGAAAATGCCGGCGACGACCAGGGCAATACCTGGCTCAATACTCACTCCGCCGGTTCCGGTCCGTTCGTGATGACCGACTACCGCCCCGCCGAAATCGTGCGCCTCACCGCCAACGAGAACTACTTCCGCGGCGCGCCTGCGATGAAGCAGGTCATCATCCGCCACGTTGCCGAAGCCGCCACCCAGCAGCTCCTGCTGACCTCGGGCGACGTCGACATTGCCAAGAACCTCACTCCCGACCAGATCGCTGGCCTGCCCGCAGAAAGCGTCAAGGTCGAGAGCTATCCCCAGGCCGCCGTTCACTTCCTCTCCTTCAACCAGAAGCAGGAGGAGTTGACCCCACCAGCCGTCTGGGAAGCTGCCCGTTATCTCGTCGACTACGACGGCATGACCCAGTCCTTCCTCGCCGGCCAGATGGAAAAGCACCAGGCTTTCTGGCCCAAGGGCTTCCCCGGCTCCTATGACGAGACGCCATTCACTTATGATGTGGAAAAGGCCAAGCAGATCCTGACCGATGCCGGCATCACCACGCCGATTGACGTGACGCTTGACGTGATCAATTCGACACCGTTCACCGACATGGCCCAGTCGCTCCAGGCCTCGTTCGCCGAAGCGGGCATCAACTTCGAGATCCTGCCTGGCACGGGCGCCCAGGTCATCACCAAGTACCGCGAGCGCACCCACGAAGCCATGCTGCTTTATTGGGGCCCGGACTTCATGGATCCGCACTCCAACGCCAAAGCCTTCGCCTATAACTCCGACAATTCGGACGAAAACTACACCGCCACCACCACCTGGCGGAACGCCTGGGCCGTGCCCCAGGAACTGAACGACAAGGTAACGGCCGCTCTGGCCGAACCCGATCAGGCCGCCCGCGACGCGCTCTACGTCGAGATCCAGAAGGAAGCCCAGGCCTCTTCGCCGATCGTCATCATGTTCCAGGCGGCCCTGCAGATCGCCATGGCCAACAATGTCGAAGGCTACGTCAACGGCGCCACCTCCGACTTCGTCTACTACCGCCTCGTCACCAAGCAGTAGCTCCCCACAGCGGCGGCCCTCCTGACCACCGCCGCACAGGAGCCGGGCTCCGTCCTCCGGCCCGGCTCCTACCTATCACCACCCTTTGGTGACCCCGCCAGGGCGAGTTCCACTGATCTGTCCCTCCCCCTCGCAGGGGGAGGCTAGGTGGGGGTCGCCAATACCAGAGTAGGGCAGGGCCTCACCCCACCCACCGCCCGTCACCCTCGGGCTTGACCCGAGGGCTCTACACTACCCGATGGCCCCACAAGCGCGAAACCTCCTCGGGTCAAGCCAAGCGTAACGATCCAACAGCTCAAACGACAACCCCTAAGCACCCCTCATGGTGATCCATCGAACCCCGAGGGCGTGCCCCGCATTACCTCCCAAACACTCCAGCCAAACCACCAAACCCAAACCCGAGCCCAAACCTATGACCCCAGCCCACACCCAGCGCCTCGAAAACCTCCGCGCCCGTATGGCACACACCAATACCGACCTGGTGGTCATCGGCCCCTCGAACCACATGCTCTATCTCACCGGCGTTTCTCCCCATGGCGACGAGCGCCCGGTTCTTCTCATGGTCAGCCAGGGCTTTGCCGGCTTTCTCATGCCCGCGCTCAACGTCGACAGCGCCCGCCAGCACACCGATCTGCCCTTCTTCCCATGGGCCGACGCCGATGGTCCCGATGCTGCGCTCAAGGATCTACTCGCCGCCACCGGCGCCTCACCCATCAGCCCCTCCATCGTTCTTGACGAAACCATGCGTGCCGATTTCGCGCTCCTGGTAATCGACGCGCTTCCCGGCGCCCATCGCCGCTTCACCCATGACACAGTCGGCTATTTGCGCTCCCGCAAGGGCGACAGCGAGTACCAGGCTCTCAAGCAAAGTGCCGTGCTCAACGACGCGGCCATGGCTGCCGGCTTCGCCGCCCTCCGCCCCGGCATCACCGAGCGCGAAGTCGCCTCCGTCATCCGCGATTTCTACAAGACCAGTGGCGCCACCCCCGAGTTCACCTCGGTGTGTTTCGGCCCTAACGGCGCCTTCCCCCATCACCACACTGGCGACACCAAGCTCAATTCCGGCGACGCCGTCCTGATCGACACCGGCGGTCGCATCGGCGGCTACCCTTCCGACATGACCCGCGTCGGCTATTTCGGTTCGGCGCCTGAAGGGTTCAACCAGATCCATTCCGTGCTGGATCGCGCCGTCGAGGCCGCGATCGCCGCTGCCAAGCCCGGCGCCCGCGCCAGCGACGTCGACAGGGCAGCCCGCGACATCATCACGTCGGCCGGCTATGGCCCCAATTTTCTCCACCGCACCGGACACGGCCTGGGCATCGACATCCACGAAACGCCCTATATCACCGCTACCTCCGACACGATCCTCGAAGACGGCATGGTCTTCTCCATCGAACCCGGTATCTATCTTCAGGGCCGGTTCGGCCTGCGGCTCGAAGAGATCGTCATCATCCGCAACGGCCAGGCCGAAGTGCTCTCCGAAATGCCGCGCGACGCCGTGGCTGCAAGTTAGCCTTTCACATCCACAAACACGATACACACGAAAAAAGGCGCATCATTGCTGATGCGCCTTCTTTTGCTTGATGCGACCGTCAACGTGAGCAGTCTGTTAGCGCAAAGCCCTGGTCTGCTAGCGCGTTCGACGGTGCCTATCAGACTTTCACGCGCACCATCTGGTACGAATAGGGCGGCAGCTGAACCGTCAGATTACCACCTTCTGCCTTGGCTCCGGTGCCCTCGCGCGGCGCCACTTCGTTCTGATTCTTGGCCGTATTGACCGCCTCCAGATTGTTGTGCGTCATCACCTGGTGATCGATCACCTGGCCCGCAGCAAACCCTTGCAGACTCACTTCCACATCTGCCGTCTCGCTGGCATGGCGGTTGACCAGGAAGAAGGTCAGCGTGCCTTCTTCTTCGTTGTGCACGCCCGAAACGTCCACATAAGGGGCGTTGTCAGCATGAATGCTGTCATAGCCGGGCGAGTTGACCTGGAGGTTCAGCGCCGTGCCACGACCATAAACGGAGGCGTAGTAGTACGGATAGTAGATCGTCTGCGCCCAGGCCGGGCCACCACGCTCCGTCATGATCGGCGCAATGACGTTCACCAGCTGCGCGATACAGGCGATCTTCACCACATCCGAGCGGCGGATAAAGGTGTTGAGGATCAGCCCGACCATCAGCACATCTTCGAAATTGTAGATGTCTTCGAGCAGGCCCGGCGCATGCGGCCAGCCGCTATTGCCTTCCAGAATCACGCGATCCTGCTGGCGCGAATGGTACCAGACGTTCCATTCGTCAAAGCAGATATAGACGTCGCGCTTGCTCCGCTTCTTGCTCTTCACCTGCCGGATGGTCGACGCCACGGTCTCGATATAGGTGTCGAGCTTGTGGCTCAGCGCCAGGAAATTGCCCGTGTTCTTCTCGTGGTTGGCGAAGTACATGTGCAGCGAAATATGATCGACGTGATCATAGGTATGCTCCAGCACGATGCGCTCCCAATCGGGATAGGAGGGCATGTCGGAGTTCGAAGAGCCGCAGGCGATCAGTTCTAGCGAGCGGTCGAACATGCGCAGGGCGCGCGCCGTATTGGCGGCCAGCTTGCCATACTCCGCCGCGTCCTTGTGCCCAACCTGCCAGGGCCCGTCCATCTCGTTGCCCAGGCACCAGAGCTTAACGTCCCATGGGTCCTTGCGGCCGTTCTTGATGCGCAGATCGCTCCAATAGCTGCCGCCCGGATGGTTCACATATTCAAGGAAATTGCGGGCCTCATCGACACCGCGCGACCCCAGATTCACCGCCAGCATCATCTGCGTGCCGACGGTTTCGCACCAGTCGGCGAACTCGTGGATACCCACGGCATTGCTTTCGGACGTGTGCCAGGCCAGATCCAGCCGGGTAGGGCGCTGTTCGCGCGGGCCAATGCCGTCTTCCCAGTTATACGCCGAAACAAAATTGCCCCCGGGATAGCGAACCACGGGTATGTTGAGGTCCTTCACCAGCTTGGCCACGTCGCCGCGCATGCCATTGGCATCGGCGGTCGGGTGGTCGGGCTCATAAATGCCTTCGTAAATGGCGCGGCCCAGATGCTCGAGAAAAGCTCCATAAACACGATCATCGATTTTCGAGATCGTGAAATCCTTGTGCGCGATGACCGAAGCCTTCACTTTATCCTCCCACTCAATCCATTTTTCTGATTTGTATCAGCTGGGCGGTTGTAAACGCGGGCAGGGCAGCAGGCAAGCACTGTCGGAGATTTTTTCCGCGTTTGCGCCTTCACGCCTCGGTCTGCATCCGCATGACGATCTCCTGGTCATAATTGCCGAAGCCGCGACCAAAAATGTTGATCCCTCCAGGGTGCTTGGCGTCCGGCTTCACCGCAATCCGCAGCCGGATCGAATGGTGGTTCGCCAGATCCAGATCACTCAACGATACCGGCGAAATCTTGACCCCGTCCACATAAGATCCGTCCAGCGTCACCCGCCAGCTCTTGAGCTTGCCATATTGGCTGCCCTTGAGCTTCCACCAGTCCGGCGTATAAACGCCGCGCTTGTCGCCGAAATCACCCGGCGACATCCAGGTCCCGATCTCCGTGCCGTTGACCGAAAGCGTGATGTCGCTAGGCCAATCCGCTGAAGTGCCTGGCACTTCCGAACTTAGTTCAAGTGAGAATTCAACGGACTCGATCGTACTTTGGCTGAGCTTGGCATTGTTAGGAAACTGATATTCGAGATAGCCCCGCGTGAACCAGATCAGCCCCGCCTTCATCCGGTCCGGGTCCAGGAACGTGTCCGGCACATCCAAGAGGCCGATGATTCCCTCGGTGGAACACAGTCCGCACGGCGCCGAAACTTCGCAGCTTGTGTAAAGTCCAAGCGGCATTGCCACCTCGATCGTGTTCGAGCGCAAAGGCCGAATATCCTCCTTGAACATCACCATTACCTCGTCAAACATCGAATGGCAGATCTTCTGGCTGCCCTTGCGGGCCTTCTGCGTTTCTGTCCGAATTAGTCCCGCGTTCTCCAGGATCTGTATATTGGTCGAAACAGTTGATTGAGGGAGGGAAAGCCTGTTCGCAATGTCGTTGCCATTCATCGCTCCCTCCACATGGAGGAGCTTGAGAATTCTAACCCTGACCGGCGAGGCGAGCCCCTTGAGCACTTCCATGTCTTCTTCGGGATCGACGACCAGAAAATTACGGCTCATGGGACTTTCGGGGATAAGCAGAACAAGTGCTGATCAATATCAGCTTTGTTGATACAATCAACACGTGCTGTCAGTGCCATCAACCCGCTCGAACCACTTGCAATCTGATCCGTCATTGTCTATGCAGACCCCGCGCCGCCAAGGCGCCAGCCGGTCCTGGCCTGCTGGGGAATAGTTCAATGGTAGAACTGCGGACTCTGACTCCGTCAATCTTGGTTCGAATCCAGGTTCCCCAGCCAAATTCTTAAGCGGCTCGCAGTTTCAGAACGTCTGAACATCCCTCTGATTGGAACCAAGTTGCAGACCAAAGCACTGCTCTGGTAACAACGCGGCATGACTGATCTTGACCCATACAGCGTCTTGCAAGTGCCCCGCGACGCCAATGCTGCGGACATCAAGGCTGCCTACCGGCAATCTGTTCGTATTGCTCATCCTGACCGGGGTGGCGACGCAGACGACTTTATTGCTGTAGTCCGTGCTTTCGGCGTTCTGTCTGATCCTGTCGCAAAGCGCCTGTTTGACGAGACTGGCCAAATCGATGAGGACGGTGTCCGAGACTATCGCCAGGAGGTCACGGTCATTCTCGCAGACATGTTTGACACAGCCGTAAGCACCGCTTTGGGATTGGCTCTACCACTGCAAAGCGTCAACTTCGTTGAGCAGATGACAACTGTTGTGCAGACACAGATTGTGGATGCCGACGAAAAGCGCACCAAATCGGATGCGGAGATCAAGGCTCTGGAGGGTTTGCGAGCGCGCATAAAGCGCCGCGATGGTGCGGCAAATCTCTTTGTGGAGCGGCTTAACGAGCAGATCAAGACTAAGGTCCAGGCGCACCGTGTCTCGCTTCACCGTCTGTCCCTGCTGGAAACAGCGGCGGCGGAATTGGCCAACTACGACTCGGAAGTCGAGCTTTTTTCAGCTCTCGACATAGCCTGATACAGGCGCATGCTTGAAGATTGGCCGCAGAAAACAAGAATGCCGGGCTGTTAAGCCCGGCACCTATTGATTTCATTAAAGCTTAGTTACTTGCTGCGTTCGCGTCGGCCCAGCTCTTGACGAGCTCGTCATAGTTGACGGTGATCGGCTGTTCCTTTTCCTCGGCGATAGCGAGTTGGGGAGCAACATTGCCCTTGGCGACGGCGTCAGCGTTCCAGTAGGCGAGGTCGTGCTCTTCAGCGAGCTTCGGGCCGATTTCACCCTGCACGCCAGCACGCTCCAGGCGTTCCATGACGCTTTCCTGCTCGGCGCAGAGGGAGTCCATTGCTTCCTGTGCTGTCTTGGCGCCTGACGAGGCGTCCCCGATTGCCTGCCACCATAGCTGTGCCAGCTTGGGATAGTCAGGAACGTTGGTGCCGGTAGGCGACCACTGCACGCGTGCCGGCGAGCGGTAGAACTCGATCAGACCGCCCAGTTCAGGCGCGCGGTCAGTAAAGCTCTGGTGCCGGATCGTCGACTCACGCGCGAAGGTCAGCCCCACATGGGACTTCTTGACGTCGACTGTCATCGAGGTCACGAACTGCGCATAGAGCCAAGCAGCCTGGGCGCGGTCTACTGGGGTAGACTTTAGCAGCGTCCAGCTGCCCACGTCCTGATAGCCAAGCTTCATGCCTTCTTGCCAGTAAACACCATGTGGCGAAGGAGCCATGCGCCATTTCGGCGTACCGTCCTCGTTCATGACAGGCAGGCCTTCCTTCACCATGTCGGCAGTAAACGCGGTGTACCAGAAAATCTGCTGGGCAACCGCTCCTTGGGCCGGCACAGGGCCGGATTCAGAGAAGGTCATGCCGGCAGCTTCGGGCGGTGCATAGGCCTTTAGCCAATCGATAGCTTTCTGGATCGCATAGACCGAGGCTGGGCCATTGGTATCGCCGCCGCGAGCTACGCACGAGCCAACTGGACGGGAGTTCTCGTCAACCCTAATGCCCCATTCGTCGACCGGCAGCCCATTGGGAAGGCCTTTGTCGCCGTTGCCGGCCATCGATAGCCATGCATCGGTGAAACGCCAGCCGAGCGAGGGATCCTTTTTGCCATAGTCCATGTGGCCATAAACAGCCTGGCCATCGATTTCGCGGCCTGTGAAGAACTTGGCAATGTCCTCATAGGCGCTCCAGTTAACTGGCACACCCAGGTCGTAGCCGTACTCGGCCTTGAAGTCTTCCTGGTTCTTGGGGTCGTTGAACCAATCATACCGGAACCAATAAAGGTTTGCGAACTGCTGGTCGGGCAGCTGGTACAACTCGCCATCCGGAGCGGTGGTGAACGAGGTACCGATGAAGTCATCGATGCCGATGTTGGGGTTGGTTACGGCGGCGCCCTCGCCAGCCATCCAATCTGTCAAGCTGCGGGCCTGCTGGTAACGCCAATGGGTGCCGATCAGATCGGAGTCGTTGACATAGGCGTCGTAGATGTTCTCGCCGGACTGCATTTGGGTCTGCAGCTTTTCAACGACGTCGCCTTCACCGATCAGGTCGTGCGTTACCTTGATGCCGGTGAGGGCGGTGAACGCCGGTGCAAGCACCTTGGACTCATATTCGTGCGTGGTGATGGTTTCGGAAACCACCTTGATATCCATGCCAACAAAAGGGGCAGCAGCGTCCATGAACCACTTCAGTTCGGCTTCCTGATCAGCCCGGCTTAGTGCAGACATGTCGCCAATTTCGGCGTCGAGGAACTTCATTCCTTCTTCCATGCTTTGCGCCCAAGCAGGGCTTGCGGCGATAAGCGCAACAAGCGCCACCGTCGATTTGAGTAGGTGCCTTCGCATTCGTAAAATCCTCCCTTGGATTTGTTTGCGACACCGGTGAGGGCGGTTTACCGCTTTCCCATCCGGCCTAAACTCTCCCTAGACAAAGCGGAAAACGCACACTGCGTAAGCCACCGATAGGGCGAGACTCCACCACAGCTCGGGCCCAACCAGCCCCAGCCATGCAAGATTGATAAACGCGCTGCCGAGCAGCGAGATAAAGAGGCGATCACCGCGCGTTGTCTCAAAGCGCAGGATGCCTACGCGTGGGCTGCCGCCCGGTACGCGCCACTCCCATAAACCCATCCCGACGAGCAGAGCCGCGATGGTGCCGAAGAACGCTGCTGTCGGCCAAGTCCACGCCATCCATGAAAAGTCCACAGGCTCCTCCTCAGACGCGGCCCAGGGCAAAGCCCTTGGCGATGTAGTTGCGCACGAAATAGATGACCAGTGCTCCAGGAATGATGGTCAGCACACCTGCGGCCGCCAGCACGCCCCAGTCCATGCCGGACGCCGATACCGTGCGGGTCATGATGGCCGAGATGGGCTTTGCTGCAGTTGTTGTGAGGGTTCGCGCCAGCAGCAGTTCGACCCATGAGAACATGAAGCAGAAGAACGCGGCGACACCAATGCCCGAGGCAATCAGCGGCATGAAGATGCGCAGGAAAAACCGGGGAAACGAATACCCGTCGATATACGCCGTCTCATCGATTTCCTTGGGAACGCCACTCATGAAGCCTTCCAAGATCCACACCGCCAGCGGCACGTTGAACAAGCAATGCGCCAGCGCCACGGCGATATGGGTGTCGATCAGCCCAAACGCCGAGTAGAGCTGGAAAAAGGGCAGCGCAAACACCGCTGGCGGCGCCATGCGATTGGTCAGCAGCCAGAAGAACAGGTGCTTGTCGCCCAAGAACCGGTAGCGGGAGAAGGCATAAGCTGCAGGCAACGCCACTGCGAGCGAGATGATGGTGTTGAGCACCACATAGATGATCGAGTTGATGTAGCCAGAGTACCAGCTTGGGTCCGTGAAGATCACGGTATAGTTCCGCAGCGTGAAATTGGTCGGCCACAAGGTAAAGGCGCTGGTGATCTCCTGGTTGGTCTTGAAGCTCATATTGACCAGCCAATAGATCGGCAGGAGCAGGAAGATGATGTAAAGCGTCGGCACCAGCCAGCCGAGCTTTAGTTCGCGGCGCGCCCGGTTTATCGCGGCAGCAGGGGCAGTGGTCCGTGCTTGCACACCTATGGAGCCAGCCGTCAGATCGCGATCGGTCATGACTCGTTCCCTTGTCCGTAATTCGTCATGACGGTGTAAAACACCCAGCTTAGCAGCAGCACGATGAGGAAATAGATCAGCGACATGGCGGCGGCCGGCCCGACATCGAACTGCCCGATGGCCATCTTGACCAGATCGATCGAAAGGAACGTCGTCTCGTTGCCAGGCCCGCCGCCAGTCACGACAAACGGCTCAGTATAGATCATGAAGCTATCCATGAACCGCAGCAGCACCGCAATCAGCAGCACGCGCTGCATCTTGGGCAGCTGGATGAAGCGGAACACGCTCCAGCGTGAGGCACCATCGATCCGCGCTGCCTGATAATAAGCATCGGGAATTGACACTAGGCCCGCATAACAGAGCAACACGACAAGGCTGGTCCAATGCCACACATCCATCACGATGATGGTCGCCCAGGCGTCAAAGGAGTCCTGCACGTAATTGTAGTCAACGCCCAAGCTTGCCAGCCCGCGTCCGAGCAGCCCGATGTCAACGCGGCCGAACACCTGCCAGATGGTCCCGACCACATTCCACGGGATTAGCAGCGGCAAGGCCATCAGCACGAGGCAAACCGGTACACCCCAGCCGCGCTTGGGCATGTTCAGCGCGATGATAATTCCAAGGGGAATCTCGATCGCCAAGATGATGCCCGAGAACATCAAATTGCGGCCGAGCGCTGCCCAAAACCGGTCCGAACGCAGCGTATCGTCGAACCAGTCCAGCCCAGCCCAGAAAAATTGGTTGTTGCCGAATGTATCCTGCACCGAATAGTTGACGACCGTCATCAAGGGAATGATGGCCGAGAACGCGACCAGCACCAGGACGGGCAACACCAAAAACCAGGCTTTGTTGTTCCAGGTTCTTTCCATCGCCTACCCCTCCAGCGCCTGCCGCCAAGAGTCGGCGTAGATGTTGATCCCCTTGGGATCGAAAGTCACACGCGGCTCAGCCGGAATCTCGCCATGCTCCGGCACAATGGCCGCAACATCGCTGCCTTCCACCGTGCCGCGCAGGATACGGTGGCGCCCTATATCCTCGACGTTCCGGACGTCTATTGGCATTCCTTCACGCCCGACCCGCACATATTCTGGACGGATCCCGAGCTCAATCCTGTTTGCACTGCCGACCTGTGTGCTTCCGGGTAGGGCGATGTGCTGGGAACCCAGATGCGCAGTCGCGCCGTCAAGCTTGACCGGCAGTACGTTCATGCCTGGAGAGCCGATAAAGTAACCCACGAATGTATGGCTCGGCCGCTCGAAGAGTTCAGCCGGGGTACCGATCTGTACAATTTGCCCTTCGAACATGACCACCACGGTGTCAGCAAACGTCAAGGCTTCGGTCTGGTCGTGAGTGACATAGACCATCGTGTAACCAAACCGCCGGTGCAGCTCCTTGAGCTGACTGCGCAGCATCCACTTCATGTGCGGGTCGATCACCGTCAGCGGTTCATCGAACAGAATGGCGTTTACGTCCTGGCGCACCAGCCCGCGGCCTAAGGAAATCTTCTGTTTCTGATCGGCCGTGAGACCTCTCGCCCGCTTGTGCGCTCGGTCAGCCAAACCGATGATGGCAAGTGTCTCATTGACGCGCCGTTCGATATCCGCCTCGGCAACGCCTCGGTTCCGCAAAGGGAAAGCGAGATTGTCGTAAACCGACATGGTGTCGTAGATCACCGGAAACTGGAAAACCTGCGCGATGTTGCGTCGCTCTGTTGGAAGGTCCGTCACGTCCTTGCCGCCAAACAGCACCCGGCCGCGCGACGGCGCGACGAGCCCGGAGATGATGTTGAGAAGGCTTGTTTTGCCACACCCCGAGGGTCCTAGCAGCGCATAAGCCCCACCGTCGGCAAAGCCGTGGTGCACTTCCTTGAGCGCAAAATCCTCGTCCTTGACCGGATTTGGCAAGTAGGAGTGGCGGATGTGATCGAGGTCGATGCGTGACATGTCGCGTCCTATGCCGCCTGAGCCGGAACATGGCCAACAGCCCGTCCAGCACCATCAAAGACCAGCAGCAGCCGTGGGTCGAGAAACACCTCGATTTGCTGACCAACGGCAAAGTTCTGTACGCCTGGCGTCAGCATAATCCAGTCCGCACTGCCGAACCGCATATGCACGAAGCTCTCTGACCCGGTGATTTCAAGCGCGCTCACCTCGGCGGAGAGCGCGGCGGCATCCGGACTCGATCGGCTGAGCGATAAGTGGTGTGGCTGGAAGGCGATTGTATATTCGCCGTCCGGCGTGCCACTCGCTGAAGGTGGCACCGGAATGGCGAGCTGCTCGCTGAGCATAAACTGCGCACCGCTCTTGCGGGCTAGTATCGAGTTGAGCGGCGGGTCCGAGAAGGTACGTGCTGTGACTAGATCGTTTGGCCGGCGGAACACATCGATGGTTTTGCCGAATTGGGTTATCCGGCCTTCCGACAAGGTCGCCGTGTTGCCGCCCAGCAGCAATGCCTCGGATGGCTCCGTAGTGGCATAGACGAATATGGTGCCGCTCTCTGCAAAAATGCGAGGCAACTCGGCGCGAAGTTCCTCACGGAGCTTGTAGTCGAGATTGGCCAAAGGCTCATCCAGCAGCACCAGCCCGGCGTTCTTGACAATGGCACGCGCCAACGCCGTACGCTGCTGTTGCCCGCCTGACAGATTGAGCGGCATCCGATCAAGGTATGGCGTCAGCTTCATCAATGCCGCTGCGCGCTGCACTGCCTCATCGATCGCCTTGCGATTAGCTCCCGCCACGCGCATGGGGGAAGCAATGTTCTCGTACACACTCATCGTTGGATAGTTGATGAACTGCTGGAACACCATGGCTACGTCGCGCTTCTGCGGCGATACCCCGGTCACATCGACACCGTCGACATGAATGGTGCCGCTGGTTGGCCGATCGAGCCCGGCCATGATGCGCATAAGGCTGGTTTTGCCTGAAAGCGTGGGTCCCAACAGGACGTTGAGCGTACCGCGTTCGAGCTTAAGCGAAATATCGCTTAGATGCTGGTCAGCTCCGGCAAGCTTGCTGATGTTGCGAAGCTCCAGCATCGCTCCTCCTACCGTGCTACAAACTGCGTAGATGTGAACGACCGTTCCGAGAATTCGTCCAGCTGAGTATCTAGCAAAAGCGTGCTGGCATAGAGCTTCCGGGCTATGTAACGAGCACGCTCGAATGTCATTCAGTCCTCCAAATTCTTGCGCCACTTTGCGGTCTTCAAGAACACTGGAACGTTAGTGCGAAAGGAAAACGAATGTCAATCGAAGAAAAAACGCGCCTTTCACGAACTTAGCGCTTTACGTCTTTGCCGTAGTTTCAATCAGGCGAACCGCGGCCTCTTCGCAGATGCTCCGAATGGAGGACAAGGTGCACCTATCGGTTACAAACGTGTCTACTTGCGACAGGTGGGCAATGCGTACAGGCGCGGTCCGCTCGAACTTGGTAGAGTCAGAAACGAGAATGACGTGGCGGGCATTTGCGATAATGGCTTGGGCTACCCTGACTTCACGGTAGTCGAAGTCCAGTAAGGCGCCGTCTTCATCGATCGCCGATGCACCGATCACTGCATAATCCACCTTGAACTGCTTGATGAAATCAACGGCAGCATCACCCACGACGCCGCCATCTGACCCACGAACGACGCCGCCGGCAATAACGACCTCGATACCAGGATAAACACGTAACCTATTGGCTACATTGATGTTGTTGGTGATCACCATCAACCCGGAATGATCGATCAGTCCCTGGCCGACTGCCTCGGTGGTCGTGCCGATATTGATGAACAGCGACGCATTTGACGGGATAAGTGCGGCTGTCGCTTCCCCGATCGCAGTCTTTTCGCTGGCGGCAATCCGCCGTCGCGCTTCATACTCCATATTCTCGACACCCGAGGGGAACAACGCCCCGCCATGTGTCCGCTTGAGCGTCCCTAAATTACAAAGATCATTGAGGTCCTTGCGCACGGTTTGGGCCGTAATGCCAAACCGTGAAGCCAGCGCATCTACCGTGACATGCCCTTGCTGCTTGGCAATTTCGACAATCTGCGCGTGACGTTCCCTGGAGTTCAAGATGCTTGGTGCCTACTTGGTATTGGAACCCGTAGCCTATGTCACGCATGCCCTCTGCCACAACTCCCGCTTTCGTTTGCCCGCGATTTTTTGGCAAAACGAAAACTGGCGGTCTTGAGCTGCTTGCACGTAGATCGACCCGCAATCCCACTGCTTAGAACCCCTCATGAGCATACCATTGCGCTCAACGGTTCCTTGCAGTACCTTCGATCCTGACACGCAATAACAGTGCGTCGGGCGCGATCCGGTGAGCCGGTTTACGCGACCGCGTACGTCAGGAGCCTATAGTGACCGATTCCGATCGGTCCGCTGCCGTAATCTCGTCTGCGGACGAGCCGGCGATCCGTGCCGCGCCGGAATCAGTTCCGGTGGGGAGAGCAGGGGAGATTGTGCCCGTGCTCCAGCCGGAGAAGCGGACTTTACCCGCCCTCAATCCACGCAAGCATCGCGGCCCTATCTACGCCGCCCTTGATCTGGGTACCAATAACTGCCGCCTCCTCATCGCTCGCCCACATGACCATGGTTTCCGGGTCTTGGATGGCTTTACGCGCATAGTGCGTTTGGGCGAGGGCGTTTCCGTCACGGGGCGGTTGGGCGATGCAGCAATGGAGCGCACGATGGAAGCGCTGCGGCATTGCCGCAACAAGTTGCGCGAACACCAGCCGGCCCGCATGCGCCTCATTGCAACCGAAGCTTGCCGTGCAGCCGAGAATGGCCCTGCTTTTCTTGAACGCGTCAAAGGTGAACTCGGCATTGAGCTCGAAATTGTCGACCGCCGTACGGAGGCCGAACTTGCCGTGACCGGCTGCGCCGATCTGATCGAAGGAACCGCCGCTGGAGCCTTGATGTTCGACATCGGCGGTGGCTCGTCCGAGCTGGCATGGCTGGATTTCCGGGGCGGTCGTCCCAAGTCCCAAGGCCGCATGTCGGCCTCGATCCGCTCCTGGCAGTCTCTGCCGGTCGGCGTTGTTTCGATTGCCGAACGTTTTGGTGGAATAAACGTGACGCCACTGGTGTTTGAAGCGATGGTTTCCTTCGTTTCGGAGCATCTGCGCCAGTTTCGCGGCCGCGAAAAGCTGCGTCAGATGATCGCCAATCATCCTGTGCACCTCATTGGTACCTCAGGCACGGTAACGACGTTGGCAGGCTTGCATTTGGGGCTCGAGCGCTACGAGCGCCAAAAAGTCGATGGCCTTTGGATGCGGCGCGCGGAAGTCGATGAGACCATGAAGGTTCTGCTCGGCATGCCGTTCGAGCGCCGCGTCGCCCATCCTTGCATCGGCCGCGACCGGGCCGATCTGGTACTGCCCGGCTGCGCGATATTCGAAGCAATCCGGCGCGAGTGGCCAAGCGAGCGCGTGCGGGTCGCGGATCGTGGGCTACGCGAGGGCATTCTCATTTCGCTCATGGACGCTGACCGCACCTCATCTCGCACATCGCGTTATCCACGGAGAAACAACAATGGTGGATAAGGCACTTGGAACTGGCGGGCGCAAATCCGACAAGGACCTCAAGATCCGCGTCAAATCGGCTAAGGGCCGCAAGGTCTCCTCCACCAAGTGGCTGGAGCGCCAGCTCAACGATCCATATGTGGCGCGTGCCCGCGCTGAAGGCTACCGCTCGCGTGCGGCCTTCAAGATCAAGGAGATGGACGAGAAACATAAGCTCTTCCACAAGGGAACGCGCGTCGTGGATTTAGGGGCGGCGCCCGGCGGTTGGAGCCAAGTCGCGGCCAAGGCGGTGGGTTCGACCGATGCCAACCCGCTGGTCGTTGGGATCGACTATCTCGAAATGGACCCAATTCCAGGCGTGGTCCTGCTCAAGAAGGACTTCACCGACGACGATGCGCCGCAGATGCTGATCGACGCCATGGGGGGCAAGAAGGCCGATCTGGTGATGTCCGACATGGCTTGGCCGACCACTGGCCACCGGCCGACTGACCATCTGCGCATCGTTCAGCTCATCGAGATTGCCGCAGCTTTCGCACTGGACGTCTTGGCGCCTAACGGCACCTTTGTCGCCAAGGTCTTTCAAGGCGGAACCGAACATGAGCTTTTGCATATGCTGAAGCGGCATTTCCGCACCACGTTCCACGCTAAGCCACCCGCCAGCCGGTCTGACTCTGCGGAGGCCTATTTGATCGCCAAGGGCTTTAAGGGGCACAATGACACGGTGCCCGGCGAGGGCGAATACGACCGCTAGGTGGCATTTCCTAGTGTTCGCCTGGGCCTGAGGTAAGCTGGTGCCCGGCGTTCCGTGGTAGACGCATAAACATGGCGGTCGAGATTAAACACACGACGGCCAGGATAATGAACGCTGTGTGAAAGTCTGCCAACGTGATTTCTCCGCCCCTTAAGGCGGTACTGGCCTCCAGCATTCCACCACCGAGCGCAACGCCAAGCGCGATCGACATCTGAATCGAAACTTGGCCTATTACATTGGCCTGGCCAGCGTCTTTGTCTTCGATATCGGCAAAAACGAAAGCGCCGCTGCCGGTCCAGAACACCGACTGCCAGAAACCAACGAAAACCAGAACGCTGATGATGACCGGGAGAGCCGTCTCCGGCGTGTAAAGCCCCATCGCGAACAGCCCACCGGATGAAACCGCAGTGGCAACGACAAGCGCCATCCGGAAACCCATCTTGACGAAGATGCCGTTCGCCACGAACTTGGCAATGATGGCGCCGACAGCCCCAGCAAAGGTGATCATTCCCGACTCGAACGGCGTATAGCCAAAGCTGAGTTGCAGCATAAGCGGGAACAGGAATGGGATGGCCCCCTGTCCAAGGCGGAAAAAGGTGCCTGCCACGACAGCGCTGCGGAAAAACGGGAAGCGCAGTAGGCGCAAGTCAAACAGGGGATTGTCCGTTGCAAGCGCATGGCGGGCGTAGAGATAGGCCATTGCGATGCCGATCACTGTGGCAAGGACACCGACCATTGGCGGCAGGGCAGGGAGGCTTATAACCGACGTGCCAAAGGCAAAAAGGGCAAAGGCCGGTCCTGCCAAGGCGAAGCCTTTAAGATCAATGGCGCGCGGCTCGTTACGCGTGGTCTCGGGCAGGAAGCGGCTGACCAGCAGGATACCGATGATGCCGATCGGCACGTTGATCAGGAAAATCCAATGCCAGCTAAAGAACGTTGTCAGGAACCCGCCGAAGGGCGGCCCCACGATTGGACCAACCAATCCTGGGATAGTCAGCCAAGCCATGGCGTTCACCAGATCGTGCCGGGGCGTCGAGCGCACGAGCACCAGGCGGGCAACCGGAGTCATCAGCGCGCCGCCCATGCCCTGTAGGAACCGCGCACCCACGAATGCGCCCAGCGAGTTGGCAAATGCACAGGCGATGGAGCCCAGCACGAACACGGCCATAGCCGCCCGGAACACGTTGCGCGCGCCGAAGCGGTCGGCCATCCAACTCGAGATCGGAATAAAGATTGCCAGCGCCACAAGGTAGGCCGTCAGCGCCAGCTTGAGCGAGATCGGGTCCGTACCGATATCGGCCGCGATGGCCGCAAGTGATGTGGCGATGACCGTCGAGTCCATGTTTTCCATGAACAGGGCAGTGGCAAGGATGAGTGGGGTAATACGCGACAAGCTCTGTTCGCCGGGGCTGAGTCCCGGTCACTCCCTTTGCATTTGGACGGCCCGGTGCCCGGAGATATCCGAGCCCGCATCGGCAGGAAGACGTAGATAGACCAGGCCTGCCAGTGCGCTGAGCCCGCCAACGACGAAGAACGCCGTTTGAAAATCGATGATCGAGAGTTCCGCACCGCGCCAGCGCGTGCTGATCTCCAACAGTCCACCGGCAACAGCAACGCCAAAGGCAATGCTGAGTTGCTGCCCCACCGCAACGATCGCCGTTGCTTGGCTCGCCTCCTCATCGGCGACATCGGCATAACCCATGGCGTTCGAGCCAGTGAAGACGATCGAGCGCAGCACGCCCCCGGCCAGCAGCGCCGCCATGATGTAGGCGACCGGCGTCTGCGCATCGAAAAAGCCCTGCATCCCGATAAGCAGGCCGCCGAAAATAGCGCCAAATCCAAGCACCCGGGGAAATCCGAACCGCAGAAACAATCGCTCGGACAGAAATTTGCTCGCGATAGCACCGATGGCCGAGACAAAGGTGATGGCGCCGGACTGAAACGGGCTGAGGCCGAAGCCTAGCTGCAAGGTCAGCGGCAATAGGAACGGCACCGCACCGACCCCAATCCTGAACACCGACCCGCCGACGATTGATGCGCGGAAAAGCCCGTGCCGAAACAATTCCGGGTCGAGCAGCGGAAATTTTGTGCGTTTCGCATGCAGCAAATAGAGAATGCCCGAAGTGACCCCAATCGCGAGCGTCAGATACCCATAGATGAGCGGCAGGGCGGGCAGGCTGACCACGGAAAGCCCGAATACCGTTCCCGAAAACGCCACCGCGGCAAGGATGAACCCGATCACATCGATCGGCCGCGGATTCCGCTCATCTGGCACCTTGAGGAAAATTCCGGCCAGGATGATGCCGGCGATCCCTATGGGAATGTTGATCCAGAAGATCCAATGCCAGCTCAGATACGTCGTCAAAAACCCACCGATCAGTGGTCCCGTCAGGGGGCCGAGCAGCCCCGGCACCGTCAGCCATGCCATAGCCGAAACAAGCTCCGTCCGCGGTGTCGAACGCACCAGCAGCAGGCGCCCCACCGGGGTCATCATGGATGACCCTATGCCTTGGAAGAACCGTGATCCAACAAAGGTTTCGAGCGAATAGGAGAACGAACAGGCGAGCGAGCCGAGCATGAAAACGAAGATGGCCAGCCGGAAGATGTTCTTGGCGCCAAACCGGTCGGCCATCCAGCCGCTGATGGGTATGAAGATCGCCAGCGCCACAAAATAGGCCGTTAGTGCCAGTTTGAGTGCAATTGGCTCGGTCCCGATATCGGCCGCAATCGCCGGCAGGGACGTGGCGATCACGGTCGAGTCCATCTGTTCCATGAACAGGGCGACCGCAAGGATCAGCGGTGTGACACGGATGTTGAGCATGAGACCGAAAAAGGGGGAATCGCCGGTGCCGCGAATGCGACCTGTCAACTATGGACAATCGATCCCCGCATGAAAAGCTGCAAGCGCAGCTAAGCGCTCGCGCTCGACTGCTCCACGGCACAGTAGATTACCAGGTCACAGCCTTGCACGCCTTCGCAGGCAAGGCGCTAAGAAGAAATTCCTTGTCGTCGACGCCAGACTGCAACGAGAACCCTTCTTCCTCCCCCTCATCTTCTCCGCAGCCGGTCACCATCCACATCGAACCGATAGTCTCGAGATCGACTAGGACATTGCCATTGTTGCGGCTGCTCACATAAACACCGCCGCCGTCGCAATCTACGCCGCAGAACATCTTGCCCTCTTGCGCATAGCAATTGCCGAACTGCTTTCCGGCAACGCCGCCCCGCAGCTCTGCCTCCATGCGGAAGACATATTGTTCCGCCGCTTCGGCTGTCTCTTCCATGTAAGTTACCGCCAGGCTCATGGCTTTGACCTTCTGGTCAGGGTGCTTGGCCAGATGATCCGCGTCATAGACGCGCGACCAGCAGGACGATGCGCCGTCCTTGGCGGCAACAAAGGCGTCTAGCTCTCCGGCAATGACTGGTAGCGCAAAAAGCGCCATGGCGGCGCCCAGGTAAAGCGATGAATGGTGCTGCAATTTGTTCTCCCGATAAGAGCATTCTATTCGCCTGAACGTCCCTTTGCATAGGCCACCTGCACTACGACCTATCCCCTATGCAACCTGCTTCACGGGTGCTAATGACCCTCGCCAACCTGAACCCGGCGATCACTCCCGCCCGGTTCGCACTCCAACATTTCTGAGACACTCAGAAGGCAGGAAAGGTCTGGCCTTGGCGAAGATTATCACCACCATCACCGGCGATGCGGCTCTGACCTTCGACGACGTGCTGCTGCAGCCGGCACGTTCCGACGTCCTGCCGGGTGAAACCGACATTTCCACCTATGTCACCAAAGACATCGCTTTGAACCTGCCGATCATTTCTTCGGCCATGGACACCGTGACCGAAAGTGCCATGGCCATTGCCATGGCTCAGGCAGGCGGTCTTGGCGTGATCCATAAGAATCTAACCGCCGCCGAACAGGCCGAGCAGGTCCGCATGGTCAAAAGCTTCGAGAGCGGCATGGTGGTCAATCCGATCACCATCGGGCCCGACGCGACGCTAGCCGATGCTCTGTCCCTGATGCAGGCGAACCGCATCTCGGGCATTCCGGTCGTTGAGAATGGCGGCAGAGGCGGCCGTGCCATCGGCAAGCTTGTCGGCATCCTGACCAATCGCGACGTGCGCTTCGCGTCCCATCCGGCACAGCCCATTCGTGAGCTGATGACCTATGAAAAGCTCATTACCGTACGTGATGGTGTCAGCAAGGACGAAGCCAAGGTCCTCCTGCACAAGCACCGGATTGAAAAATTGCTGGTCGTCGATGCGGATTACCGCTGCACCGGCCTGATCACGGTCAAGGACATCGAGAAGGCGCAGCTCAATCCTAACGCCGTGAAGGATGAGCAGGGGCGCCTGCGTGTCGCTGCAGCCTCCACCGTCGGCGACCAGGGCTTCGAACGCTCGCTGGCACTGATTGAAGCAGGCGTCGACCTCCTCGTCATCGACACCGCCCATGGCCATTCTGTTCGCGTTGCCGAGGCCGTTGAACGCGTCAAGCGCGAGAGCAATTCGACTCGCATAGTGGCGGGCAACGTCGCCACGGCCGAAGCTACCAAGGCTTTGATAGACGCCGGTGCCGACTCGGTCAAAATCGGCATCGGCCCCGGCTCGATCTGCACCACGCGCATTGTCGCCGGTGTTGGGGTGCCGCAGCTTGCCGCCGTCATGGCCTGTGCCGAAGAGGGCGCCAAGCAGGGCATCCCCGTTATTGCAGACGGCGGAATCAAGTTCTCAGGCGACATGGCTAAAGCACTGGCAGGTGGCGCTTCCTGCGTGATGGTCGGCTCGCTCCTGGCCGGCACCGACGAAGCCCCGGGCGAAGTTTATCTCTACCAGGGCCGCTCCTACAAATCCTATCGCGGCATGGGCTCGGTCGGCGCCATGGGCTCCGGCTCTGCCGACCGCTACTTCCAGCAAGACGTCCGCGACCAGATGAAACTGGTCCCAGAAGGCATTGAGGGCCAGGTGCCCTACAAGGGTGCCGCCGGCGCCGTCCTCCACCAACTCGCCGGGGGCTTGCGCGCATCGATGGGCTACACCGGGGCCCATAATCTTGAGGACTTCCGCAACAACTCCGTCTTCGTGAAAATCTCGGGCGCGGCCCTCAACGAAAGCCACGTCCACGACGTCACCATCACCCGCGAAGCCCCCAACTACCGCAGCGGGCGGTAAGGCGGCTGGCACGTTAGAAGACGATCCACCGCCATCCCACCCCTCGATGTCACCCCGGCGCAGGCCGGAATCCATCTCGAGATCACGCCACAGCCGCCAGGTGGATCGTACTTCGCCCGAACCCCCACCCAACCTCCCCCTGATGAGGGGGAGGAGCCCATCGCATGTGTGGCACTATCTCTGTTTAGCCCCGATCCGTCCCTCCCCCTACCAGGGGGAGGCTAGGTGGGGGTTCTTCCCCACGCACAAACTTATCCATCTTCTCCCCTCATGTTTGCGCTGCACTATCCTCCACCGATCACCCCGGATGAACGGGCGGCGCTGCAGCGACCAGTGGCCGGGGTGATGCCATCGCGGGAGCGTCGCTGCTCCTTCGGGTTCGAGTTGCGGCCGTAGGGGACGAGCGATCCCCTGCGCGGCTCCCCAACCACTCCAAAAATTGGCAGCCCCGGGACGATTACCGTCTCACACTTACAAACCTAAGAGGCGATAGCCGTCTCGGGGTCCGCACGTATCATGACAACCGCAAGGCAGGCGGCGCTTGTGCTCGCCCGGCGGAGCTGTTTCCGCTACAACGCCTTAGCTAACATTCGCGACTCTCCACCGGAGCTTCACATGACCTTGGCCGCCAAGCTCCTCATTCTAGCCGTCGCCGCGCAGGTGTTTCTCACCATCGCCATTCTCGTCCTCATGGGCCGGGAGCGTGTACCGAGGGTTATGTCGGGCGAAATCCCGATGGCCGATATCGCGGTCGAGCGAACGGCCTATCCGCTCAAGGCGCGCCTGCTGTCCAACAATTTCGACAACCAATTCCAGCTCCCTGTGCTGTTCTACGTCGCGGCCCTCTTAGCGCTTTTTGGGACGGCCACGGGCTGGGTCGAGGTGTCCCTTGCCTGGCTCTTTGTAGCCCTGCGCTACGCTCACGCCTTCATCCATGTGACCAGCAACCATCTCTACCATCGCTTCGCCGCTTACAGCGCCGGCCTTGCCGTGCTGGCCCTTCTCTGGCTATGGCTCGTGCTTCGCCTTGTTGTTCTAGCCCCGAGTGTTTGATGCGCCTGCCTGGCCGCCTGTCTGCTGCAATCGAAGTCCTCACCGATGTGGAAACGCGCAAGCGCCCGGTGTCCGAGGCACTCAAGGCGTGGGGCCTCAACAATCGCTTCGCCGGGGCAGGAGACCGGGCGGCCATTGGCAATCTCGTCTACGACGCCCTGCGCCGCCGTGCTTCTCACGCAGCCCTCATGGGCAGCGACAGCCCTCGGGCGCTGGTGCTCGCCGTGGCGGTGCGCGATTGGGGCGAGGACCCGGTCGCCCTAAGTGAGAGTTTTGCCGCTGACACTCATGCACCAGAACCGCTGAGCGAGGATGAAAAGGCGCGCATTGTCGGTCAATTGCCGGAGACAACGCCCGGGCATGTGCTCGCCGACGTGCCGGAATGGCTGGCGCCGTCGCTCGAGAGAGCGTTTGACCATCACTGGATCGCTGAAGGCCAACACATGGCTGGGCGGCCATCGCTCGATCTGCGCACCAATACGCTCAAGGCTCAACGCGAACGTGTGATGAAATCGCTGGCGCGCTTCAACCCCGCCGAAGCCGCCATCTCGCCCCTGGGCGTCACCATGCCCGCCGGTCCGCGCGACAGCCGCACCCCCAACGTCACCACCGATGAGGGCTACCTCAAGGGCTGGTTCGAAATACAAGACCAGGGCAGCCAAATCGTGGCGCTACTCGCAGGTGCCAAGCCCGGCGAACAGGTGCTCGATCTCTGCGCCGGGGCAGGGGGTAAAACCCTGGCACTGGCTGCTTTGATGGGTAACAAAGGCCAGATCTTCGCCTATGACAGCGATCGCAACCGCCTCGCGCCGATCTACGACCGCCTCAAGCGCAACGGCGCGCGCAACGTTCAGGTGCGGGCGCCGCAGCCGGGCGCGCTCGACGACTTGATGGGCAAGATCGATCGCGTCATCATTGATGCGCCCTGCACGGGCACGGGCACCTGGCGGCGCCGCCCCGATACGAAGTGGAAACTGACGCCTGAACTCTTGGCGCAGCGCATGGGCGAGCAAGCTGCGATCCTTGATCAGGCTGTGCGCTTCCTCAGGCCTGGCGGAACGCTGGTCTACATTACCTGTTCGATCTTGCCTGAGGAGAACGACGACCAGATCGCAGCTTTTCTCCAACGCAATCCAGCTTTCACTGCCACTGCTCCGGCTACCCTATGGCAATCAACCTTCGGCAGCGAACTGCCGCTTGGCCTTGCAACCCAGCAATCCGGCATCAGCCTTACTCCGCGCCTCACCGGCGCCGACGGATTTTACTTCAACGCCCTTAAGCTGAACTAGCAGGGCAGCGGCGGCGTTTAATTACCGAACCCTTTAGTTGAGCATCCCATGTCCACCACCGCCGATTATCGCAGGCCCGTTTCATGGATCACTCTTGTGGTCTTCGTCGTGGTGGTCGTCGGTGTAGGCGGCCTGATCGGCACCCGGTCAATACCCGGCGCGTGGTATGAAGGCCTCCAAAAGCCGCCTTTCAATCCACCCAACTGGATCTTTGGACCAGTCTGGTTCACGCTCTACGTCATGATCGGCATCGCCGGCTGGCGTGTGTGGATACGCGACCGGACCGGTGCAGCAATGAAACTTTGGGTCGCGCAGATGCTGCTCAATTGGGCTTGGTCACCCGTATGGTTCATCGGCCAAATGCTCTGGCCTGCTTTCGCAATTATCGTTTTGATGCTCGCAGCAATTTTGGCCTTCATCGCAGTCAACTGGCGGCAGGACCGCATCGCCTCCATGCTGTTCGTCCCTTATGCCAGCTGGGTCGCCTTCGCCAGCGTTCTCAATCTGTCTATTGCAATCCTAAACTAGGCACTTGCCGGGGCAGCACGTTGAACCGGCTTGGTCTCGAGCGTACGAGCCCACCGAACGATTGGTTGCTCCAGCAGGTAGAAGCTCGCTGTTGCAATCGCGAAGCTGATTGCAATGACTGCCCCGCTCGACCACAGCCAAATGCTCCAGGCATCAGGCCCGCTCGAGTCGAATGCCGGTGGCACGAGGGTGCGCAGCAGTTCGAGTACAAGAAAGTGCCAGATGTAAATGCCAAATGAGATCTTGGCGATGTACCGGCTAGCGCGATTGTCGAGCAGTCCTCCCGCTACCATCGACGAGGGCAGCGCCATCAATGCCACTCCCACTGCAAGCGGCATCCAGGGGAAGGCATAAGGAATACCCAGCCAACCAAAGCCTTCATTGAGCCCGCCAATGTGCTGCGCCACAATAACAGAGGCCACGACCAGTGCCGCTAGACCCATTAGGTCAAACAACCAATGCCGCATGCCGGCAAGCCGCACCTGGACGCCGCTCGCAAGGGCACCCAGTGCAAAGATTGCAAAAAACCCAATTGGGTTGAACCGCGGCATCCATGCCTTGGCTCCACCCACCAAGCCATAATCCCAACCGCGCTCCACGTCATCGACCGGCGCCCATTGCACTACCATCGCATGAATCGCCAGCACGACACCGATTACCCCAAGCCAAGCCAACCGCGCTGGCCAATGCCGCAGCCCCAGGGCGAAGAGCGCAGCTAGGCAAAATGGCAGCAACACATAGGATGTCACCTCAAAGCCTATGGACCAGAGCGGCCCATTATTGTCGACCGGGAACAGCGTTACCCAATGCCAGTCGCCGAGCAGCAGGAAACCTGCTAAAAATCGCATGAGTTGCTCGCTATCGAATGCCGACACGCCCAGCCACAAGCCAAAAGCAAGGCTCACCGTCAGCGCCAGCCAGAAACCCGGCAGGATGCGTGCCGCCCGTCGCAGCGCATAATTTGCAAGTCTCGGCATCGGCTCGCCCATGTCGAGCGCCAGCCAGAACGGCCGCGCCAGCAGGAACCCGCTGAGCATGAAAAACACCGTGACACCAAAACTGCCCATCACCAGGAAACTATGCAGCCCCCGAAAGATCTCGGGCACCTTGTCGCCGGAGATTCGGAACGCCACATGATGCAGCAGCACCATCATGCAGGCAGTGGCACGCAAGAAGTCCGCGCCCAGCAATTGTTGTTGTGTCACTCTGCTATCCTGCTGCATTGGCCTTCGTGGGCATTGCACGCAAAAACACATTGCGCAAGCCGCCCATGCCCCCACGCCATCTTGCGCAAAGGCTGCGGCAGCGATAAGGCCTCGCCATGCAAAGCCCCGACATTCTCGACCATCCGCAATCTATCCTCATCGTGGACTTCGGCTCGCAAGTTACCCAGCTAATTGCGCGTCGCATCCGCGAAACTGGCGTTTATTGCGAGATCCACCCGTTCCAGCACGCTGGCGCCGCAATGGCCGCCATGCAGCCCAAGGGCGTGGTCCTGTCCGGCAGCCCGGCATCGACGCTGGATGAAAACGCACCCACCATTGATCCTGCGATCTTCGCCGCCAATGTGCCGATCCTGGGCATCTGCTATGGCCAACAGGCGCTCTGCATGGCGCTGGGCGGCAAGGTCGAAGCCGGGCACCACCGCGAATTTGGCCGCGCCGAGCTGACCGTGCAAAAGCACTCGAGCCTGACGCAGGGCGTCTGGGAAGAGGGCACGCACCACCAGGTCTGGATGAGCCATGGCGATCGCGTCGTGGCGCTGCCGGAGGGTTTCAAGATCATCGGCACCTCCGCCAATGCGCCTTTTGCCATGATTGGCGACGAGCAGCGCCGCATCTGGGCCGTGCAGTTCCACCCCGAAGTGGTCCACACGCCCGACGGCGCCAAGCTCTACGCCAACTTCGTACATGACATTTGCGGCGTGCCATCGAACTGGACCATGTCCGCCTACCGCCACAAGATGATCGAAAAGATCCGTGCCCAGGTGGGCAGCGGCAAGGTCATCTGCGGCCTCTCCGGTGGCGTTGACTCTTCCGTCGCCGCGGTCCTGATCCATGAGGCCATCGGCGACCAGCTCACCTGCATCTATGTGGATCACGGGCTGATGCGGCTCAACGAGAGCGAGCAGGTCGTAACCATGTTCCGCGATCAGTACAACATCCCACTAGTCCATGTGGATGCCTCCAAGCTGTTCTTGCGTGAACTCGAAGGCCAGTCTGACCCCGAAACCAAGCGCAAGATCATCGGCCGTCTGTTTATTGAAACCTTCGAAGACGAAGCCAAAAAGCTCGGCGGCGCAGAATTCCTTGCGCAAGGCACACTCTATCCTGACGTGATCGAGTCTGTATCCTTCACCGGTGGACCATCCGTCACAATCAAATCGCACCACAATGTGGGCGGGCTGCCCGAGCGCATGAACATGCAACTTGTCGAGCCCCTACGCGAACTCTTCAAGGACGAAGTCCGCGTGCTCGGTCGCGAACTGGGCCTGCCCGAAAGCTTCATCGGCCGCCATCCATTCCCGGGCCCAGGCCTCGCGATCCGCTGCCCCGGCGGCATCACGCCCGAAAAACTCGACATCTTGCGCCAGGCCGACGCCATCTACCTCGATGAAATCCGCAAGTCCGGCCAATACGACAAGATCTGGCAAGCCTTCGCCGTGCTCCTGCCGGTGCAAACCGTTGGTGTCATGGGCGATGGCCGCACCTATGAATGGGTCTGCGCCCTGCGCGCCGTTACCTCCGTGGATGGCATGACTGCCGATTTCTACCAGTTCGACATGAACTTTCTGGGCCGCACCGCCACCCGCATCATCAACGAAGTGCGCGGCATTAACCGGGTGGTCTACGACGTTACCAGCAAGCCGCCTGGTACTATCGAGTGGGAATGATCCTGCTGGCTTAGGGACGTAGGCGCGCCGCATTTGCAATCACCGGGCAGCATGCTAAACGTGCGCCCCAATCTTACCCCCGACCTTCAGGCAGGCCATGTCACAGGACAATATTTTTCGCGAAGTCGACGAGGAGCTGCGCAGCGACCGTATGCGCGCCCTTTGGCGTCGGTTTGCGCCTTTTGTGATTGGTGCAGCCGTCGCTGTGGTGGCTCTGGTGGCGGTTAACGAAGGCTGGACCTGGTATCATTCCAACAATGCGGCTTCGTCTTCCGATGAGCTTTATGCTGCGTTCGACCTGATCGACGGGGGCGACCTCGCAGCCGCCCAGACGCAGCTCGACAAGGTGATTGCGGACGGATCAGGCAGCTATCGGGTGCTGGCTGAATTCCGCAAGGCTGGCGTTTTGGCCAAGGAAGGCAAGGCGGTCGAAGCTGTTGCGGCCTACGACGCCCTGGCTAATTCCCAGTCCGACCAGCGCCTGCGAGAACTTGCCCTGGTGCTTGCTGGCACCATCCTGGTGGATGCCGGTACCCTTGCTGACGTTGAAGCACGGGTTGGCACCATCGCTGCTGAGGGTAACCCGTTGCGCAATGCAGCACACGAAGCCTTGGGCCTGGCGCAATACAAGGCCGGTGATTTGGCCGCGGCGCAGGCAAGCTTCGAAGCCGTCGTCAACGATCCGCTGACATTGAGCACCACGCGCAACCGCATGGGCTATTACCTTGCCCAGCTTCTAGCTGAAGGCGCTCCACCTACCGCCGCCGAAGCACCGGCCGAAGAAGCTGCAACAGCGATCGACGAGCTGTTGACCAACGAGGCACCGGATACAGAGGCAGCAATACCTACGCCGGAGGCTGTGCAATCGGCACCAGCCGCCGCAGCTCCTGCACCAGCAGCACCTGCTTCAGCGCCAGTAGAACCTGCCGCATCAGCGCCCGCCGCTGCACCGGGAGCTGCTGCTCCAGTTGCACCAAACAACGCCGCCCCAGCCGCACAATAAGCGGCTGGTTCCTGGCCTGACTGAAAGACAAAACTTATGACCGTCACCGTTGCCATTGTCGGTCGTCCCAATGTCGGCAAATCGACCTTGTTCAATCGCCTCGTTGGCCGCAAGATCGCGCTGGTGGATGACACGCCCGGCGTGACGCGCGACCGCCGCGAAGCCGAAGGCCGTATTGCCGATTTGACCTTCCGCATTCTCGACACAGCGGGCTACGAGGACGTCAAAGACGGCAGCCTAGAAGACCGGATGCGCCAACAAACCGAACTGGCCATCAAGGAAGCCGACGTTATCCTCTTCATGATCGATGCACGCGCCGGTGTCGTGCCCCTCGACCAGCGCTTTGCTCAGGTTTTGCGCAAAGCGGGCAAAGATGTTCACCTTGTCGGCAACAAGGCGGAGAGCGGCGCTGCCGAGGCCGGGCTCGTGGAAGCGTTCAAGCTGGGTTTCGGCGAAGCGATTGCCCTCTCGGCTGAGCATGGCTTGGGACTTTCCGAGCTTTATACCATTGTCTCGGCCGCTATCGACAAGGCCACTGCCGACAAAGACGTCGAGATCATCGCCGATCTCGACGAAATGCCAGAGGTGGATGTCGATATTACCGAGGACATGCTTGAAGGCGAAGGCGAAGAGGCGACTCTGCGCTGGAACCCCAATCGTTACCTCAATGTCGCGATCGTTGGCCGTCCAAATGCGGGCAAGTCCACTCTGATTAATCGCATGGTCGGCGAGGAGCGCGTCTTGGTCGGGCCTGAGGCTGGTATCACGCGCGACTCGATCCTTGTTCCTTGGAAGTGGGAAGGGCGTGTCATCAATCTGGTGGATACGGCTGGCATCCGCCGCCGCTCGCGCGTCACCGAAAAGCTAGAGAAGCTTGCGGTAGGTGATAGCCTACGCTCAATCCAATATGCCGAAGTTGTCGTGCTCATGCTTGATGCAACGATCCCTTTCGAGAAGCAGGATCTGGCCCTTGCAGATCTTGTCGAGCGTGAGGGCCGCGCTCTGGTGATTGCCCTCAACAAATGGGACCTGATCGAGGACAAGAACGCGGCCTTGGCCGAACTGCGTGAAGAGTGCGAGCGCCTGTTGCCGCAATTGCGCGGCGTTCCCCTGGTGACGCTGTCGGGTCTCACCGGCAAGAATATCGACAAGTTGATGGACGCCATCTTCAAAATCGAGCGCTCTTGGAACTCGCACGTGTCGACGGCGCGCCTCAATCGTTGGCTCACCGGCATGGTCGAGAGCCACCCGCCACCGGCGGTGTCCGGACGCCGTTTGAAACTGCGCTACATGACGCAAGCCAAGACGCGTCCTCCTAGCTTTATCCTTTTTGCCTCGCGGCCCGAAGTTCTGCCCATGGCGTATCAGCGCTATCTGGTGAACGGCATCCGTGAAGCTTTCGACATCAAAGGTACGCCCATTCGCCTCTGGGTGCGTGGCGGCAGCGAAAATCCGTATAACGATAAGGCCAAACGTCGGCTCGGATAGCGCAATACAGCGAGTGACTTATTCACTTGGGCCATAGCGAAATCGCTATGGTTACCCTATCATATGACCAGCTAGAGCGACCCGATGCTGAGTGCGGGGCCGCAAATCTTTGAAAAACAGTGTTTGCTGAAATATTGATCGTCGTGGTTCTCACCATCGTCAATGGCTTGTTGTCGATGTCAGAACTGGCAGTCGTCTCGGCGCGTCCTGCCCGCCTGCGGAGCATGGCAGAGCAGGGCAATAATGGCGCTGCCACCGCCATAAAGCTCGCCGATGATCCGGGCAAGTTCCTCTCGTCTGTGCAGATCGGCATAACCCTCGTGGGGATTCTCTCGGGTGCCTTTTCGGGCGCGACGCTGGGCTTGCGGTTAACCAATTGGCTAGTTTCGGTCGGCATAGCCAGCAATGTCGCCGATGTCCTAGGCGTCGGCGTGGTTGTGGTGTTCATCACCTACATCTCCCTCATTATTGGCGAACTGGTGCCCAAGCAGATTGCCCTGCGCGACGCTGAAGGCGTTGCCGCCCGTGTGGCGCCAAGCATGCAGATGATTGCAGCCATTGGGTCGCCGCTGGTCTGGCTGCTCGATATCTCCGGCAAGGGCGTGCTAACGCTGCTAGGCCAGGGTGGCGAAGCCGAGGAGAAGGTGACTGAAGAAGAGGTCAAGACCATCATTGCCGAGGCGACGACTGCTGGCGTGATCGAGACCGACGAGCACTCGATGATCTCCGGCGTTATGCGCCTGGCCGATCGCTCGGCGCGCGGTCTGATGACTCCACGGCTCGATGTCGACGTGGTGGACCTTGCCGATGATGGCGACGAACTCCGCCGGACCATTCTCAACACCCATCGCTCGCGTCTGCTGGTGCAGGACGGAGACGCCGACTCGATTATTGGTGTAGTGGCGATAAAGGACATCATCGGTGTATTCGCCAATGGGCAGCCGCTTGAGCTGCGCAAGTTTGTGCAGCCTGTTCCAGTGGTGATGGATCATGCCGACGCGCTCGATGTGGTTCGCGCTATCCGCAATTCCACCGTGCACATGGCGCTGGTAGTAGACGAGTACGGCCACTTCGAAGGGATCGTGACCTCCGGCGACATCCTGGAGGTCATCACCGGCGTGTTTCAGGAAGAAACCGGCGACGATCCGGCGATCGTCAAGCGCGAGGACGGCTCCTATCTCGTCGCGGGCTGGATGCCGGTCGACGAGTTCGGCGAAAAGCTCAAGGTCGCGATCCCGCGCGATGCCAAATACGAAACAGTGGCCGGCTACGTTCTTTCGATCATCAATCGCCTACCGGGCGTCGGCGAAACCTTTGAGCACAACGGCTGGAAGTTCGAGGTCATGGACCTTGATGGTCGTCGCATCGACAAGATATTGATGAGCAAGCTCGATCAGGGCGCATAGCCCTGATCCCTGGTTCAATCTAGCTTCATCCCGAACCAGACCGTACGCCCAAGCGTCATAAGCGGAATAAAGCCGGCTTTGGTCCAAAATGCGATCCCGCCATTATTGCTGGCGCTCGCCCCCAAATGGATACCAGAGACCTCTGCCGCGCGCGCTCCATCAACCCACTTTCGAACCAGCGCTGTCCCAACACCTTGCCCGCGCAGCCGTGGCAAAAGGTTCATGTGGATGTGAGCCGGATACTTCCTGACGATTTCGGCTGGGTTGATCTCGGGCTGCATAATCGCTGAAATCCGGCCCTTGTCCGCTTCCGTAAATCCAGGCTGCGGATTGGCGTACCGCTGCCGCAGGGACGGCCACCAATTACGCTCCTGCTTTGTCCGGAAGCGCTCTGTGTCGAGTGTTCCAACCAGGTACCCGGCCACCCCAAGCTCATCCTCGGCGACGAGTGCCCGTTCCGGCTCTAGGACCGCATAAGGTGCCACATAGATGTGCCCGATCAACTGCTTATCACTGTGCAGAGCAGTGGCATCTTGCCCGGCAGCGCCGGTCACAAGGCAGATGTGGTACAGCGTCTCGAGGTCGTCAGGGCGCACCTGGCGCAAGGTAACCAAGCCAGCCTCCTAAAGATCGCTGAAGCCGCCGGTTGTTACATCGAACAGTTTGCCGCTCACTTCAAGCTGCGGACTCACAAGATCAACAATCTGCGGCGCAATGTCGGCTGGCGCCGGTAGGCTATTCGGATCTTCCCCCGGCATGGCCTTGGCACGCATGGCGGTCCGCACGGCGCCCGGGTAAAAGACGTTCACCTTGACTTTGGACTGCACCGTTTCGCCTGCATAAGACTTGACTATGGCATCGAGCGCCGCCTTGCTTGCAGCGTAAAGGCCCCAGAACGGGCGAGCCGAGCGCGCCGAGGAAGAGGAAATGAACACTGCTCGTCCTGCCGTTGCTTGGCGCAACAGCAAATCAGTTGACCGCAAAAGCCGGTAATTCGCGGTGACGTTAACTGCAATGACTTTGTCGAAGTCCTCGGGCTTTACATGGGGCAGGGGGCTCAACACACCTAACTGGCCGGCATTGGCGATTAGTCCGTCCAGCGCGCCCCAGCGCTCGAAAATTGCCGCACCCAGACGATCAATCGCATCGCCATCGCGTAAGTCCAGCGGCACCAGCGTTGCCGATGAGCCTAGTTCTTGAATTTCGTCATCGAGCTCCTCTAGCCCGCCTACGGTACGCGCTACAGCGACCACATGCCCACCACGCCGGGCAACTTCAAGCGCCGCGGCATAGCCAATACCGCGCGACGCACCGGTCACCAGGATGACCTTGCCGGCAAGCTCCGCACTCGTTTGCGCCATTAACCGGCTTCCTTCAGGAGAGAAATCTGTTTCGGCTCGTTCTTGGAGCGGCCGTTGAGGTCGGTCAACTGCGTGGGGTAGTCGCCGGTAAAATAATGGTCGGTAAACTGCGGCGCCGCGTTATTGCGCGGCTCTCCGCCCACGGCATTGTAGAGCCCGTCGATCGACAGGAATTCCAGCGAGTCCGCACCGATGAACTTGCACATGGATTGGAGGTCCTTGTGCTGGTTGGCCAGCAACTTTTCTGGATCGGGTGTGTCGATGCCATAATAGTCGGAATAGTAGATCATCGGACTGGCAACCCGAATATGCACTTCCGTTGCACCAGCCTCGCGCATCATCTGCACGATTTTGACCGATGTCGTGCCGCGCACGATGGAGTCATCAATCAGCACCACCCGCTTGCCGGCAATCTCGTGCCGATTGGCCGAATGCTTTAGCTTGACGCCAAAAGCGCGGATAGACTGTGTCGGCTCGATGAAAGTCCGGCCCACATAGTGATTACGGATAATGCCAAGCTCGAACGGAATACCGCTCGCCTGCGCATAGCCGATCGCCGCCGGCGTACCACCATCGGGCACTGGGACGACGACATCGGCGTCTACCGGCGCTTCCCTGGCCAAATTGATGCCCATGCGCTTGCGCGCACCATACACGCTGCGCCCAGCAACCACGGAGTCAGGCCGCGCGAAGTAAACATACTCAAAAAGGCACATGCGCTCGCGCCGCGGCTGGAACGGCCGCAACGATTCTATGGTGATCGAGCCATCCGCCTGCAATTCACAAACCACCACCTCGCCATTCTCGACATCGCGCACGAACTTGGCGCCGATAATGTCGAGCGCACAGGTTTCGGACGCAAAGATTGGCTTCCCGTCCAGATCACCCAGTACAAGCGGCCGAATACCATTAGGGTCACGCGCGCCAATCAGTTTAGTGCGCGTCATTGCCACCATGGCATAGGCGCCTTCAACGGCTCCGATCGCATCGACGAAACGGTCCGAAGATGAGGTTCGCTGGGATCGGGCTATCAAGTGCAGGACAACCTCAGTGTCTGATGTCGACTGGCAGATGGCGCCCTGTGCAATCAACCGGCGGCGCAGGGTCAGGCCATTCGTTAGATTGCCATTGTGGGCAATGGCAATGCCGCCCACCTCCAGCTCGGCAAACAGCGGCTGCACATTGCGCAAAATCGTTTCGCCAGTCGTCGAGTAACGCACGTGGCCCATGGCCATGTTGCCGGGAATGCGCTTCAGCGTGGCCGGATCGGTAAAGTGGTCCCCTACCAAACCAAGCTGGCGCTCCGAATGGAACTGCCGTCCGTCGAACGTCACAATGCCGGCTGCTTCCTGCCCGCGATGCTGCAGGGCATGCAGGCCCAGTGCCGTCAACGTTGGCGCATCGGGATGCCCCAGAATGCCAAAGACGCCGCACTCTTCATGCAGCGTATCGCCATCAAGATCGAAAGAGTCATCGCTCGGATGGTTCACCGGGCTCTCCATGCCAATGCTGCCTCTACCGCAAAAAGCGGGCGCCGCGTTCTGCGGCCAGGCCAGGATGTGGGTTGTTCCGCAGCCATAGCCCAAAAAGCACAGCCGGACCACTAACGATCGAGGTGGTCAGGTTTGTGATGAGCGCTCGGCGCTCACCACGAGGTGATCAGACCGGTGCGGCTGGCGCGGTGGTTTCAGCCGGTGCCGGAACCGTGTCGTCCTCCGTTGCGTCCGTGCCTTCGTCAACTCCCGTGGCTGGCGCATCAGCATCTTCCGTGATGCCCGTGCCGCCACGCAGGATTTCTGTAACCTGCTGCTCAAGTCCCTCGGGCAGCATGGAGATCAAGGTGTCACCCATGTTCCGCAGATGCGGCAGCGACTGCGAGTCGGCGGCCCATGGTGGCAGATTGTTAGGGAGCAGCCAGGTGCCAAAAATGGTAATCACGATGGCAATCAAGATGCCGCGCAGCACGCCAAAGACAAATCCAAGCGTTCGGTCGATCGGCCCAACCCGGCTGTCCACCACAAAATCGGCAATGCGCATGGTCAACAGATGCAGCACGATCAAGGCAACAATGAACGTCACCACGACAGTTGCAATGTCCGCGACCAGCGGCTCGTCGATGTATTGGCGAGCAATCTCGGGGTGGTACTGCCACATGTAGATGGCGATGGCCGCCGAACCGGCCCAGGTCGCCAGGGACAATACTTCGCGGGTCAGACCGCGCGCGGTAGCCAGAATTGCTGAAATCAGCACCAGCACACCAACACCAACGTCGAACGCTGTCAGCATATTTGTTCGCTAAGCTCCAATTGCCGCCCCGGCTCTGCGGCTTCGTTTAGCGGCTTTGTTCAATAAAGCCAAGACTTGGCGGCACTTTGCGGGACGATGTGCCCAGAATCTGTAGGAAGGATGCCTCACCATTCCTCACGCTGCGGTTCGCGTGGCTTCCCATTGGCAGCGATCCGCCCGACCAGTTCCGCCAGAGCGCTGAATTCAGACACTTCAAGGCCAGTGTTACGATCGGCATTACCGATCCGGCCAGTCGAAACAAATTTAAATCCAAGCTTCTGGGCTTCACGCAACCGAAGCGAGCTGTGCACTACCGGACGAACGCCACCTGCTAGCGAGACCTCGCCAAAGTAAACCGCATCCGAGGGTAGGGGCGAACTGGTCAGCGATGAAATCAGCGCCGCGGCGACGGCAAGATCGGCTGCCGGTTCGCTGATCCGCATGCCGCCCGCGACGTTGAGATAAATGTCGTTAGCCCCGATCCGCACGCCGCATCGCGTTTCCAGCACTGCCAGAATCATCGAGAGCCTCGAAGAGTCCCAACCCACCACAGCGCGGCGCGGCGTTCCCAAAGGGGAAGGAGCTACCAACGCCTGAATTTCGATCAGGATCGGCCGCGTGCCCTCCATGCCTGCAAATACGGCCGAGCCCGCCGCCCCTTCATCCCGCTGGTCCAGGAACAGCGCAGACGGATTGGCCACTTCTTCAAGGCCCAGTTCTGTCATGGCGAAAACGCCGATCTCGTCGGTGGCCCCATAGCGGTTCTTGACGCCGCGCAATATGCGGAACGTATGGCTAGTATCGCCTTCGAAGTAGAGCACGGCATCCACCATGTGCTCGACCACACGAGGCCCGGCAATCTGCCCATCCTTGGTCACATGGCCGACCAGGACCACCGCAGCGCCACTTTTCTTTGCAAACCGCGTCAAGGCCTGCGCGGACGTACGCACCTGCGTTACAGTTCCTGGTGCGCTGTCGACCCGGTCCGTCCAAAGGGTCTGGATGGAGTCGATGATCACCAGGTCAGGCGCAGGGCCTTCTTCCAACGTCGCAAGGATGATTTCGACATTGGTTTCGGCTGCCAAGAGCACCGGCGCTTCGCCCAGACCGAGCCGCTGCGCCCGTAGGCGCACCTGCGCCACAGCTTCTTCACCCGAGACATAAACAACGCGCTTGCCTTTGCGGGCGAGAGCCGCCGCCGATTGCAAAAGCAAGGTCGATTTGCCAATACCCGGATCGCCACCCACCAGCAGAGCAGACCCCATAACGAACCCGCCACCCGTGACGCGGTCCAGTTCGGCGATGCCGGTCACAACGCGGGCTGCGCTCTCGGTCTCGCCCGAAAGCGGCACCAGATTGGTTGGACGCCCGCCAGACTTGGCCGATTTGGGACCGGCGCCCACTCCAGAGTCGGTGATCTCCTCGACTATGGAATTCCATTCTCCACATGCGTCGCACCGCCCCTGCCAGCGGCTGGTGACCGCTCCACAGGCCTGGCATACGAAGCTCGATCGCGATTTGGCCAAGAATTATTGTCCTCGCTTGTTCTGTCGCGCAGTCGAACGCTCGACCAGACCGCACAAAGTGTTCCAATTCCGGGCAGTTGCAACCCCCGACTTCTTTTCGATCCCGCTCAGTAGCTTGGAGTCGGATACCCGGCCATTGTAGTCGACGATCAGATGCTGCTCTACGATGCGGATGTTTTCCGGTCCTTGGTAATTCTCGACCCAGCGGAAGTCTGGCTTTGCCTCCGCGAAACAGTAAACCCCCATCTGCGACGGTCTCACGCTCGCGGCCTCAGGCAGCGGATTGGCCTCAAGAACGGCCCGCAATTGCTCAGGTGTTCTCACCATAGCATGGCTGTTTTCCGCCAGGCCTAGGCTCCTGACAACATCGTTCATGGCCTTGGTCGTCGCGGCTGGAGGAATGTCAGATTCCACGATCATGTTGCCAGTTGCCAGATATGTCTCCGGCGCTGCGAAGCCAGCCTTAATCACTCCGTCACGCCATTGGGCCATGGACATGATTTTGTGGGTGATCGGACCGATGGCGCGCAACAGGACGATGAAGACGGCCAAATTTCCACCTCGTCCGTGCTCTGAAAACGCGGCCTAGTCCTAAAACAATCACCCGCAATATGCAAGAACAAATAGTGAACTAAATGCCAGGCTCGGGCGGCAAATTGCCGTCGCCGATATAGTTGCGGTTGTAGCGGCCTTTCAGCGAGGTTAGTACTTCGTAGCCGATCGTTCCGGCGGCATCGGCCTGATCATCTACCCCGATGGCATCGCCCAGGATCTCCGCCGCCTCTCCCGGATTGGGCAGATCGGCGCCCAATTCGGTAATGTCGACGGTGACCTGGTCCATAGAAACTCGCCCAATTACCGGACAAACCCTGCCTCGGATGACGACCTTGCCACCTGGCCTTGTATTCGTGCCCGACAGAGAACGGAAAAAACCATCCGCATAGCCGTGCCCTAGAATTGCCAGCCGGCTGTCGCGCGAGAGCGAGTAACTGGCCCCATAGCCGACGCTCTCGCCGGTGCGGGCTTCCTTCACCTGTAGGATCGGCACATGTAGCGTCACCACGGGCGCCATGGGGTTCTTCCGCCCCGTCACAGCCCGTCCGCCGTAAAGCGCGATACCTGGCCGCACCATCTGGAAGTGGTAATCCCGGCCGGTCATCAACCCCGCAGAATTGGACAGGGACGCTGGAATGCCCGGGAAAAGATTCATCACCGATCCGAACAGTGCCAACTGCGTCCGGTTCTTTTCGTGGTTAGGCTGGTCAGCACACGCCAAATGGCTCATCACCATCTGCGGCGCATAGCCCAGTGCCTGCACGCGGTCGCGGACGATGCTCGCTTCGTTGAGCCGGAAGCCGAAACGGTTAAGGCCGGTGTCGAAATGCAGGGCAGCTGGATAGGCTTCGTTACGTTCTAGACACTTTGCGAGCCAGTCATCCAGCATCGCCACGGAGGCAAGCACCGGCATCAGGTTTTGCCGGATGTAGAGATTGGCGGCGCCGGGATAGAGCCCGTTGAGAATGAATATATGGGCCTGCGGAACTGCAGCGCGAACGGCCATGCCTTCATCGGGCGTTGCAGCGAAGAAGAACCGGGCGCCGGCCGCATACAGCGCTCTGCTGGCCATGGTGATGCCGGTGCCATAGGCATCCGCCTTCACCACCGCAGCAGTCAACGAACCCGCGCTTACCTTGTCCAGCGCGCGCCAGTTGCGTGCGAGGGCGCCCAGATCGATACTCAGTTGGCCGCCTAGGCCAGAAGTCAGCGCCATAAATTATTCCATGCGCTCAGGAAGGTATTCGGCGCGCGCGAGATTGCCGAAGCGCGTGAACTGCGCCTCGAAGCTGAGCTGCACGGTGCCCGTCGGGCCGTGGCGCTGCTTGGCAATGATGACTTCGGCTTTGCCGTGCACCTTCTCCATCTCTCCCTGCCAGGCGATGTGCTCCGGCGTGCCCTCTTTGGGCTCCTTGTTCTTCAGGTAATATTCTTCCCGATAAACGAACAGCACCACGTCCGCGTCCTGCTCGATAGAACCCGATTCGCGCAAATCCGCTAGCTGCGGATGCTTGTCGTCGCGCGCCTCCACCTGACGCGACAGCTGGCTGAGCGCGATGATCGGCACCTCAAGCTCCTTCGCCAACGCCTTGAGCGTCGTGGTGATTTCAGTCAGTTCCTGCACGCGGTTCTGGCTCGACGCCTTGGTTGAGCCGGACAGAAGCTGGAGGTAATCGACGATCAGGCAGTCCAGCCCCTTCTGCCGCTTGAGCCGCCGGGCGCGCGCCGCCAACTGCGCCACGCTGATGCCGCCGGTATCATCGATGAATAGCGGCAGCTTGCTCATCATATTGGATACATCAACCAGCTTGGCAAACTGCGAATCATGGATGCGCCCGCGCCGGATGTCAGAGGATGACACTTCGGCCTGTTCAGCCAGAATACGGGTCGCGAGCTGTTCAGAGCTCATTTCAAGGCTGAAGAAGCCGACAATGCCGCCATTGGTGGTCTTGGTGGTGCCGTCAGGCTGTACATCGCTCTGGTAGGCTTTGGCTACGTTGAACGCGATATTGGTGACAAGCGACGTCTTGCCCATGGCTGGGCGACCGGCCAGGATAATCAAATCCGAGCGCTGCAAGCCGCCCATCTGCCGGTCAAGATCGTCCAGATGCGTGGCAATGCCCGACAGCCCACCGTCGCGCTGGTATGCCTCGCCCGCCATCTGAATGGACGCGCTGAGCGCGCTTGAAAAATTCTGGAAGCCACCGTCGTACCGGCCCTTTTCCGCTAGCTGGAACAGCTCGCCTTCGACCTTTTCGATCTGCTTGTTCGGCGTCATTTCGACGTCGGACTCATAGGCGACCTGCACCATCTCCTCGCCCACAAGGATCAGATTGCGCCGGATGGCCAGATCATAGATCGACTGCCCGTAATCGGCAGCGTTGATGACCGTCGTTGCCTCCGCGGCAAGGCGCGCCAGATACTGCGCCATGGTGATATCGGGCAGCAACTGGTCAGGCAGATGGGTTTTGATGGTTGTCGGATCTGCCGACTTGCCGGCTCGGATGATCTTGCCCGCAAGCTCATAGATGTCGCGGTGGATTGGCTCGTAAAAGTGCTCGGGGTTGAGGAAATCCGAGACCCGATAAAACGCATCATTGTTGATCAGGATAGCGCCCAGCAGGGCTTGCTCCGCTTCCACATTATGCGGAGCCAGACGAAAGGACTTGTCCTCGACCGGATGAAGCCGTGCGATCTCTGCCATGATGTGCCTCGGGAGCGTTAACCTTTCTTAACCACGTGCCGTGGGCAAGAGTCTCGGAGGTAACCCGCAAAGATTAACGCGCAGAGAACCCGGCTGTGAACACTGTGGACAACGGGGAAAGTCAAAGCTCTTTATTGCATGAGAACAAGGCGTGAACAAGACGAGTCGCTGAGGTCGCTATACAAACAAAAAAGCCGGGCATTGGACCCGGCTCTTTCTAGTATGTTGGAAAAATTAAACTTCGTCGTCGAAGCGATCGTCTTGCTGCGCGTCCTTCTGGCCCGCAGCAAAGTCGCCATCTTCGTCAGCTTCGTACTGGGTGACAGTGACGTCTTCACCAGCTGACTGACGTGCAGCTTCGTCTTCCGAACGAGCAACGTTAACGTTGATCGAGACGGCAACTTCAGCATGCAGGTTCAGCGCAACGGAGTGTACGCCAACCGACTTTATTGGATCGGCAAGGTCAACCTGCGAACGCTGAATCGTGAAACCATCGGTAGCAAGCGCCTCGACGATATCGCGCGAAGCCACCGAACCATAAAGTTGGCCCGTTTCGCCGGCCTGGCGGATGATTACCACAGTGCGGCCATTAAGACCCTCTGCAATGCCGGCAGCAGCGTTGCGGCGGTCTTCGTTGCGCTTCTCGATGTGGGCGCGTTCACCTTCGAACTTTTGGCGGTTGGCAGCGGTTGCGCGCAGTGCTTTGCCCTGGGGCAAGAGGAAATTGCGGGCAAAACCGTCCTTAACGGACACTTCGTCGCCAATCGAACCAGTGCGGCCGACGCGCTCGAGCAAGATCACTTTCATATGGGTATTCCTTTTAGCTGTCCCGTCTTGGTGACGGTTAGGAGCCCCGGACCGTCCAGAACCCCAACGTTGTGCCAGTCAGCCGACCTTACTGGACGGCGTAGGGCATGATGCCGATAAAGCGGGCGCGCTTGATCGCCTGGGCGAGTTCGCGCTGCTTCTTTGCCGAAACGGCCGTGATGCGGCTTGGAACGATCTTGCCGCGCTCGGAAACGTAGCGGCTTAGCAGGCGCACGTCCTTGTAATCGATCTTTGGCGCGCCTTCACCCGAGAACGGGCAGGTCTTGCGGCGGCGCTGAAACGGACGCCGGGCCTGGGCGGTGGTTAGGTCTTTGATTGCCATAGCTTGGATGTCCTTTGATTAGAAACGGCGCGGACGGCGTTCGCCGCCACCGAAGCCACCACGGTCGCCACCGCGATCAGGGCGGCCACCAGCGCGGTCGCCATCACGATCATCGCGGTCGCGCTTTTGCATCATGGCCGACGGGCCTTCTTCCAACTCGTCCACACGCACGGTCATGAAGCGCAGGATGTCTTCATTGATGCGCATCTGGCGTTCCATCTCGGCAACGGCCTGCGGCGCAGCCTCAATGTTCAGTAGCGTGTAGTGCGCCTTGCGGTTCTTGCGAATGCGATAGGAGAGACCTTTGAGGCCCCAATATTCATTCTTGGTGACCTTGCCGCCGCCATTGGCGAGGACTTCGGTTAAGGCAGCGGTCAGTTCTTCAACCTGCTGCTGGGAAACGTCCTGGCGAGCCAGGTAGATATGCTCGTAGAGGGCCATCAATGCGCCTTCCTTCGTGGTTCAAACACAGCAACATCTGGCGCGGAGCCTCCTTGAAGCCGGAAAGGGCATCAAAGCAGTCTTGCAAAGAGCGGGAACACGGGAGGCCAGGACAAGCCCTATCTGCCGTCCAAAAAACGACAAACCCTCCGTTCAGCCCCCGGCCAGACGAATTGCTGCGCGGCATATAGGCCAGGAGCGCCGGGAAAGCAACCCGTGGGGCGAATGGCGGCAGAAAGTCGAAGGACACATCTTCGCCTCATGCCTGTGGACAACAGCACGGCTCTACAAGCGTCAAAACGAGTGCAAAAATGAAATCCTGGCTCATTCCTGTAGCAATCCTCTCCACGTTGTCAGTGGCCGCATGCGGCGATGCGACTGAAAATGGCGGTGCAGCCACTGTTCAGCGTCAGCCCGAAGGCGGCGCGACTGTTCAAATCCAGGTTCCGGAGTCGCTGGTGCCGGCGGCAGAAGCCATTGCCAATCCGCAGGCGACGATTGATGCCATGCGCGGCCAGGCTGGGACCATGTCCGAACAAATGAAGCAAGATGCGGTTATTGCCGCTCGCCGCGCCGCCGAGAACGGTGCTCGCGCCCTTGGCCAGACGGATGCTCAGATCACCCAAACAGGCGATGTGGCCGAACGCAGCGCCCGCGATGCGCTCGGTATGCCTTGAACCACCAATCAATGACCGGCACCTACCACGCCTTGACTCTGCCACACCCATTGGGCACACGCCGCGCAACTAGACAGTCGCATTGCGATTAACCAGAACGATGAAGGAGAGGGTCCGTTCATGAGCAAGCGCGCATTCACTTTCCCAGGCCAGGGCAGCCAGGCTGTAGGCATGGGCAAAGATCTGGCCGAAGCATATCCTGAGGCCCGTGCGGTGTTCGACGAGGTCGATGAGGCGCTTGGCCAAAACCTTTCAACCATTATGTTTGATGGACCCGACGATGTTCTGCGGCTGACCGAAAACGCTCAGCCTGCCTTGATGGCCGTGAGCGTCGCAGTAGTTCGAGTGCTCGAAGCCAGAAGCGTACGTCTTGCAGACCATGCCGCTTACGTTGCCGGCCACTCGTTGGGCGAATATTCTGCGCTTTGTGCCGCGGGCACCTTTTCTCTGAGCGACGCCGCGCGCCTGCTCAAAACACGCGGCCAGGCGATGCAGAAGGCAGTGCCTGTCGGCCACGGTGCCATGGCGGCACTTTTGGGGCTCGATCTCGAAACTGCACGGGAAGTTGCCGCCGAGGCGGCGCAGGGCGAAGTCTGCGATGTCGCCAATGACAACGCACCGGGTCAAGTGGTGGTATCCGGTGCTACCGCCGCGATCGAGCGTGCGGTGGAGATTGCAAAATCAAAGGGCGCGAAGCGTGCCTTGCTGCTGCCTGTTAGCGCGCCATTTCACTGCTCATTGATGCAGCCTGCCGCCGAGGCAATGGCTCATGCATTGGCAGAAGTGACCATACAGGCACCAGCCGTGCCTCTCATCGCCAATGTTTTGGCGGCGCCGATTTCAGATCCTGCCGAGATCCGCCAGCGCTTGGTCGAGCAAGTCACCGGCGTGGTGCGTTGGACGGAAACCATAGCTTGGCTCACCGGCCCGGGCGGTGTTACGCACTTAAGTGAATTGGGAACCGGCAAGGTGCTGACCGGCCTTGCTAAACGCATCGATGCCGAGGCTGTAGCGAATGCTGTTGGCACACCTGCCGACATCGACGCTTTTGTTGCTGAGTTCTCCGCCTAGCTCTTCAACCACGCCGTAAGAAGCGTGAATCAAATTCTCCATTGGGAGCACCAAATGTTTGATCTGACTGGTAAGCGCGCCCTGGTTACTGGCGCAAGCGGTGGCATAGGCCGCGAGATTGCCAAGGCGCTTGCAGAAGCCGGAGCGACGGTTGCCCTTAGTGGTACGCGTGTCGGTGCGCTTGAGGACACCGCCAAGGAGATCGGCAAGGATAGCCCGATCCTGCCCTGCGATTTGTCCAAGCTCGACGAAGTCGATAAGCTTGTGCCATCGGCCGAGGCCGCAATGGGTGGCATTGACATCCTGGTCAACAATGCCGGCATGACGCGCGACAATCTTTTTATGCGGATGAAAGACGAAGAGTGGGATGAGGTCATTGCCGTCAACCTGACCGCTGCCTTTCACCTCAACCGCGCCGTGCTACGCCCCATGATGAAACAGCGCTTCGGCCGTATTATCGGCATCTCCTCGGTGGTTGGCGTGATGGGCAATCCGGGGCAGGGCAATTATGCAGCGTCCAAAGCAGGGCTCATCGGCATGAACAAGGCACTTGCCCATGAAGTCGCCTCGCGTGGCATCACGGTCAACTCTATTGCGCCGGGGTTTATCGCGTCAGCAATGACCGACGAACTCAACGACAAGCAGCGCGAGTCGATCCTTTCCACTATTCCAGCCAATCGCCTTGGAACGGCTCAAGAAATCGCGGGTTGTGCCGTTTTCCTGGCCAGTGATGCTGCTGCTTACATCACTGGGCATACTTTGAACGTCAATGGTGGCATGGCGATGATCTAAACCGTTGGAAAGCAACGGTGCTGCTTATGGCCATAGGAGGGCAAGTGTGCTACTCGCCGCCGCTGTCGGCCTTGGCAGACCGCCTTGCAGGCTCCACGTTGCGAGCCTACATTGTACATATGTCAGCCAATACGGTGCTTGAAGAATTTGCACCGCGCCAATAAGAAACGAACGAAACCTCGATTTCTAAAAAGGGAAGTCAAATATGAGCGATGTCGCTGATCGGGTCCGCAAGATCGTTGTGGAACACCTTAATGTGGATGCCGAGAAGGTTGTTGAGAAGGCCAGCTTCATCGACGATCTAGGCGCTGACTCCCTCGACCAGGTCGAGCTGGTGATGGCGTTCGAAGAAGAATTCTCGGTTGAAATCCCGGACGACGCTGCCGAATCCATCCAGACCTTTGGCGACGCTGTCTCCTTCCTCACCAAGGCTACCGGCCAATAAGCCCGGTAGAGACATTGACCATGGAAATACGTCGCGTTGTCGTAACCGGGCTGGGTCTTGTAACGCCCCTCGGGTGCGGAGTTGAAGCCACTTGGGCCAATATCTTGGCCGGCAAGAGTGGCGCAAAACGCATCGACGAATTCCAGGTCGATGATATTGCGTGCCAGATTGCTCATCGCTTGCCGCTCGGCGACTATGCCGACGGCAAGTATAATCCCGATGAGTGGATGGATACCAAGGAACAACGCAAGGTGGATGCGTTCATCGTCTATGCGATGGCCGCTGCCAAGCAAGCGATCGACGATGCCGGCGTCGAGCCCAAGACGCAGGAAGACCAGGAGCGTACTGGTGTCTTGATTGGGTCGGGAATTGGTGGCATCGGTGGTATTTACGATGCCTCGATCACCTTGCACGAAAAGGGTCCTCGCCGGATCAGCCCGTTTTTTATACCGGGCCGTTTGATCAATCTTGCATCAGGCTATGTTTCCATTCGGTTTGGCCTCAAGGGTCCGAACCACTCCGTTGTAACGGCATGTTCCACTGGCGCTCACGCGATTGGGGATGCAGCGCGCCTGATCGCTTTAGGCGATGCCGACGTAATGGTGGCGGGTGGTACCGAGAGTTGCGTTAATCGCTTGGCCTTGGCCGGTTTTGCCGCGGCGCGGGCACTCTCCACCAATTTTAACGACAATCCCGAAGCGGCCTCCCGACCATACGATAAAGACCGCGATGGCTTTGTTATGGGCGAAGGCGCCGGCATTGTCGTGCTCGAGGACTATGAACGCGCTAAGGCCCGTGGCGCCAAGATCTATGGTGAGATCGTCGGCTACGGTCTTTCGGGCGATGCCTATCACATCACAGCGCCTGCGCCAGATGGTGATGGAGGTTTCCGAGCGATGAGCGCTGCAGTCAAGCGCGCCGGGATTGCTCCTGCTGACATCGACTACATCAATGCTCATGGCACCTCGACGCCATTGGGCGATGAGATCGAACTGGGAGCGGTGACACGTGTTCTAGGCAACGCAGCAGGTCAAGCTGTCATGAGTTCGACCAAATCAGCCATCGGCCACTTGCTGGGGGCCGCCGGCTCGGTCGAAGCCATCTTCTGCCTTCTGGCGATGCGCGACGGGATCGTTCCACCGACGCTGAATTTGGACAATCCGTCGGTTGATAGCCCGATCAATCTTGTAGCCAAGACGGCCATCAAGAAGGAAGTCAACGTGGCGCTCTCCAACAGCTTTGGCTTTGGCGGCACCAACGCGACCCTCGTGATGCGCAAGGCCAGCTAAGTTTATGTGATTGTGCAGGGGCACACTGCGTAATTCACGTGGTGTGCCCCTTGTCTTTGCCGATCTGCATGCAATCAATGCTTTTTGGTGCTTCGCGCCGAGATGATGACAAGATCGGCCGCTAACGCAGCAGCGAACCGGCTTCGAGGATGACCACTGATGAATGATCGCAAGGCCCGGCGTCAGCGCCGTCGTTCCAGCAACGCCTTCATCGATATTCTCAACGGCTTGCTGACGCTCCTGGTGATTGGACTGCTGGTCGCCGGTGGTGTGCTACTTTTCGGCGCGTCCCAATTCTACGGCAATGGTCCGCTAACGCAGGAAACTACCTTCCGGGTGGAGTCGGGCTCTGGGCTGGCTACGATATCCACTCGTCTGGAAGAGCAGGGCATCATTGCCAACCAGTACATCTTCCAGGGCGGCGCGCGCGCCCTCGAACGCCAGGGGACAATCAAGGCGGGCGACTTCCGCATTCCTGCCGGGGCCAGCATGGCTGACATCCTCAAGGAACTCACCGAAGGCAATCCTATCCGCTACGCCGTCACTATTCCGGAAGGGTGGACCTCTTGGCAGGTTATCCGCCGCTTGGATGAAACAAGTGATCTCCAGGGCGAAGTGCCCGCTCTACCGCCTGAGGGTTCCATCCTGCCAGGCAGTTACGACTATGTGCCCGGCGACACGCGTCAGTCCGTGCTCGACAAGATGCAGATTGCCATGCAGACCCAGCTGACTGAAATCTGGGAGAAGCGTCAGCCGGACTTGCCCATCGAAACGCCCGAAGAGCTTCTGACACTGGCGTCGATTGTTGAGAGGGAAACCGGCGTGGCGGCCGAGCGCCCGCAAGTGGCGGCAGTGTTCGTCAATCGCCTGCGCGAAGGCATGCGCCTCCAATCCGACCCGACCATTATCTACGGCATCACCAAAGGCCAAGCGCCGCTGGATCGTGGCCTTCGCCGCTCCGAGATAGAAGCCAAGACTGATTACAACACTTACCAGATCGATGGTTTGCCTCCGACCCCGATCGCCAATCCTGGCGTTGAATCTCTCCAGGCGGTCGCTAATCCCGACGAGCACAACTACCTTTACTTCGTTGCTAAGGGCGCTTCGCCCAGGGAAGGGCATGTGTTTGCCGAAACCTATGACGAACACCGGCAAAACGTCGCACGCTATCGCCAGATCGCCAGCGAAGCCGAAGCTGAATCCGTTCGTCAAGCACTTGAAGAAGTGGAAGCCGACGAAGCTCCGGCCCAGCCTTGAGCAATTCGCTGGCTAGCATGACAGGGTATGCCCGCGCGACGGGCTCCGTTCCAGGTGCGAGCTTTTCGTGCGAGATCAAGTCGGTTAATGGACGAAATCTCGACATCCGGCTTCGCCTGTCGCCCGGCATTGATGCGCTTGAAACCGACATCCGCCAGCTGATCGGCAAAATGTTGTCGCGCGGCTCGGTCAATTGTACCGTGGCGATCGAGCGTGACAATGGGGGTGGCGATCTGGTGATCAACCAGCAAGCGCTGCAAACTGTGCTGACTGCTATCCATAGTCTGAAGGACCTAGGGCTTTCCCCACCCTCGATAGATGGTGTGCTTGGCCTTTCTGGCGTAATCGAGAGGCGAGACAGTCGGCTCCCCGAAACTGCCGAGGAAAGCCTCGCTACCGCCATTTTGGATGGTGTCTCCCAAGCCTTGGTCGACCTGGTGCTCGCACGTCGCCAAGAAGGTAACCAGACGTCAGCATATTTGCTGGATCGGTTAGCAGAAATCGAAACCCATGTCGCTCAGGCCCGCGAACATCCTGCCCGCCGCCGCGACGCCATTCTGACCCGCCTGCGTCAACAACTCACCGCTCTCACTGAGGACATTACTGTCCCGCCCGAACGCCTTGCACAAGAAGCACTTCTCTTGGCACTCAAGGCCGATATCAGCGAAGAACTTGACCGCCTCACCGCCCACATCGCGAGCGCCCGCCAGCTTATCAAAGACGGTGGCCCTGTTGGGAGGCGCTTGGATTTCCTCGCGCAGGAATTCAACCGCGAAGCCAATACACTCTGCTCGAAGTCCAATGCGGTGGAGCTCACCGTCATTGGTCTTGACCTAAAGGCGGCTATCGATCAACTACGCGAACAAGTGCAAAATATCGAATAGGATCAGGCAGGTGGAGTTTCAGCGCCGCGGCGTCATGTTGGTCATTGCCTCGCCGTCCGGCGCCGGCAAGTCGTCCATTTCGCGCGCCCTTTTCGGTGCCGATCCCAACATCAAGCTGTCGGTCTCTGTCACCACCCGCGCCCGCCGGACCGACGAAGTCGACGGCAAGCACTACCACTTCATAGATATTCCGGCCTTCAGGCAAATGCAGGCTGACGGCGAACTGCTTGAATCCGCCGAAGTCCACGGCAATTTTTATGGTACCCCGAGAGCCCGTGTCGAGGAGCAGCTAGCGGCGGGAAACGACATACTTTTCGACATCGATTATCAGGGCACGCTACAGCTTTATCGTAACAGCCGCAAGGATATGATCACGGTGTTCATCCTGCCGCCCTCGATCAAGGAACTACGTGCGCGTCTAGAACGGCGGGCACAGGATAGTGTAGGCACCATTGAAAAACGCCTTGCCAATGCACGCGTCGAAATGGAGCACTTTGGCGAATACGATTACGTCATCGTCAACGAAGACCTTGAAGCCTCGACCCAGCGCGTTCGCTCTATTCTGGTTTCAGCCCGGCTTGAGCGTGAGCGCCAGCTCAATCTAGCAAGTTTTGTCAAAGATTTACAGAGCCAGATCGGCTCTCTCTAACCCTGCCGTAGCGCCGGGAAAGCCCGAGCCATAGCCAAAAACGCCTCAACCGGCAGCTCCTCGGCCCGTTCGTCTCCTGCTAGACCGGCAGCCACCAACAAGCCTTCGACCGGCACGCCCGCTGCCTTCAGGCTTTGCCGCACCATCTTGCGGCGTTGCCCGAACGCCGAGCGCGTGATCTGCTCCAGATTTTTGACGGTCACGTCGTCGTCAACGGGTTTGGGCACGAGATGAACAACCGCTGAGGTCACATTGGGCGGCGGCACAAACGCTTGCCGACCGACATTAAACGCGATACGGGCGTCCGTCCGCCAGCCGGCAAGCACGCCCAGGCGCCCATACGGATCTTCGCCCGGCTTAGCACAAATGCGCTCGGCCACCTCGCGCTGGAACATCAGCGTCAGGCTTTCGTAGAACGGCGGCCACGGGGCCGTGGTGAGCCAGCCGGTCAACAGCGGCGTGGCGATATTATACGGCAGATTGGCGATAATACGGGTGGGACCGTCGGCTAACATGCGATAGTCCATCTCCATGGCGTCACCGCTGATGACCGTCAGCCTCCCGGGGTAAGCTTGCGCAATTTGTGCCAAAGCAGGCAGGGCGCGCGCATCGCGTTCTATGGCAATCACCTCGCGCGCGCCTTCCGCCAGCAGCGCCCGCGTCAATCCGCCCGGACCCGGTCCGACTTCAATCACCCGCACGCCCTCGAGCGGACCGCCGACGCGGGCTATGCGCGCTGTTAAATTCAAATCAAGCAGAAAGTTCTGCCCAAGTTCCTTTTTTGCGCGTAGCCCATGCTCGGCAATCACTTCACGCAAAGGGGGCAGGTCATCGATCTGACTCATGAATTGCTCGTCATCGCATCGGCCATTGCGATGGCGGCAAGGAAGCTGCGCGGCGAAGCCCGGCCGGTTCCAGCCAAGGCGAAGGCCGTTCCATGATCAGGCGAGGTGCGCACGATGGGAAGCCCCAATGTGATATTAACCGCCTCCTCGAACGCTATGGTCTTGACCGGAATCAGTGCCTGATCGTGATACATGGCAATTACCGCGTCATACTGAGCCCAATGTGTCGGATAAAACAACGTGTCGGCAGGCAGAGGACCTTCCACCGAAATGCCCTCGGACTGCAATTGTACCACGGCAGGCCCGACGATTTCGGCATCCTCCCGCCCGATCGTTCCGCCTTCTCCAGCATGTGGGTTAAGTCCGGCAACAGCGATCTGCGGATCAGAGATGCCGAAACGAACGCGCAAATCATGAGCCACAACGCGCGTAGTCTCAATGATGAGTTCTTTGGTCAACAGGCTTGGCACGTCCTTAAGCGGAACGTGGATGGTTACAGGCACGGCCCGGAAGCCTTCATGGGCAAGCATCATGACCGGCAGCCTTGGCGCCGCTCCTCGGGCGCAGAGTTCCGCAAGGAACTCAGTGTGCCCGGGATGATCAAACCCCGCCTGGTAAAGCGCGCCCTTATGGATTGGGGCCGTAACTAGAGCGCGGCATGCACCTGTGAGCGTTGCATCTACAGCTTGTGTTATGGCGCCAATAACCACCTTTGCAGAGAGTGGCGATATCTGTCCGGGGTGATCGGATACCAGGCCTTCGAATTGAGCGATCGGTAAGGCGTCAGCGAAGGCGTCGCCAGCTTCGTCCAAGCCTATCGGCTGTACATTGATTTCTAAGCCTAGCCGCGCAGAGCGCGCCTGCAGGAACTCAGCGTTGCCGAACACGCAAAACGATGGAAGCGCCAATTCCCGGCGGCGTGCATAAAGCGAGAGGATGATGTCTGGCCCGACGCCGGCAGGCTCGCCCATGCTGATCGCCAGCGGTTTTGTCATTGCAGCCCCCGGCAGAGAAAAGGCCCGGTGTCCCGGGCCTTGCACCTAATTGTAGATGATCTTGGCGCGAGAGCGAAGGTCGCTTAGGTAACGCGTGACTTCGCCTTCAAGCTGGTCATTCCCAGCTTCAGCCCGCAAATCACCTTTGATGAACGTCAAGTCTTCAGCCTGTGCCTTCTCGCATACGGCGAGCATCGAAATGCCATTCTCCACCACGCGCGGCTTAGTGATGCCGCCCACATTCAACCCGGCCAGTTCCTTGGCAATGGCTTCAGGCATCTGCGTAGCATGGCGGCGGCCGACATCGACCACTGCCGCGTCGGTAAAGCCAAGCGAAAGATCAACAGCGCTGTCACAGCCTGAAAATTTAGAGCGGTAGCTGCTGGCCTGTCCGCTGCGGCCACTAGAACCTTGACCTACAAACAGGATTTCTTTGAGGATGTAATCGAAATTCTGGTAGTCCTGCAGCCTGCTTTCAGCCTGCTGGTCGAGCGTCAGATCGGAAATCTGCACATTTGGGGCAATCGCCGCTTCGGTGACCCCATTCCAAGCGATTGCTGCGCGAAGGCGATCCTTTAGCGTTTCCATATTGATCCCGCCTTGTTGCAACATCTGCTGCAGCCGTTCCTGGCTCACATTGATGTTGCGCGCAATCTGCAGGAAGGCCTCATCGACCTGTGCATTGGAGACGGTAATGCCGAGCCTTTTGGCTTCCGCCATCTGAATGGCTTCAGTGATCAACTGATCAGTCGCACCCTTCTGCCCGCCATTATTGCCTTCAAGCGCAAACAGCTTCACGCGCTGGGAAATCTGCACGTCCGTAATCGGCGTACCGTTAACGCTCACACGTACATTCTGGGCCATGGCGGGCATCACCGTCGTGATGGTCAGCATTGTGCCGATGATCATAGCGCTAGCAATGCGCCCCCAGTAACTGTTCGCCATAGCGTCGTATCCGCTCTGAAATTGAAATCGCCCGCTTTCAATGCTGCGGGAAAAGCACTCTGTCAATTGCCCAAGAATGCGGCCAAAATCCGTATCGCCGTATAGCCGTATTCGGCCCTAGAACCCGACGTTCAGCCCTGCTGGGGATTTGAGCCGGAACGAAGCCAAAAAACGCGTGTCATTAGGGCTGGTATGGGTCTCGCCAGTTCGCGTGACTTCAGCGCCCATCAACAGATACCCATCGTCATACTGCAGCCCAGCACCGGCCAAGAGAAAGCTATTAGCTGTCAGGTCCCAGTAGGTCCGTGCCTTGGCCGACCAATAATCCGTAAGCGGCACGCCGGCACTAACGCCGATTTCCTGTTGATCAACAAGCTGACCAAGCTGGACATTCTCCCCGATGAAGTTGTAGTCCAACCCAGCGCTATAGCCCTCATGCGCGTAGCTTACAGCGGCCCCCGCCCGCGTGATACGTGGCTCTTCCGTGTCGACCTGCAATTTGCCACCCACTTGCAGACCCGGCAAAAACGAGGCGTAGGCCCCAAGCACCCCATAGGATGCATCGATCTCAAGACCCGAGCCAATGCCGGTCTGCGCCGGATCGGCGCTGGCAAAGGCATTCTCGCCCGCGAGCTGGAATGACTGCCCGGCGATAAGCTCTATATAGCTGCCGTCGATGAAGTCGGCTTGGTATCGTCCACCGATATTGGCCCGCAAGCCGGTTTCCTGCCGATCGGTTCCGGAGAAACGGTTGAAGCTGAAGAGGTTCGTGTCGTCAAAGACAAAGCTCTGCGCATTGTCGTTGGTGATACCGACAGTCGTGATATCGGAGCCCCGATAAACCAACTGGCCGATCGGCTCGACTAGGTGAACCGTTGATCCGTCGCTCGCCGCCATGGGAAAACGCACGTCCATCGCAGCAATCGGCGTTGCACTCCAAAGCGTTGTTTCACTCGGCGCTTCCATCATTGGGCTGCTGCCATCATAATAGGCGAAATCTGCCCGCCCACCCAGATACGGCGTCGCCACGAACCCGCCTGCACCAATGTACTGGTTCTGCCAGCCAGCCTGCACGGTTGCATGCTGCTTACCGCCGGAGTAGCCGAAGGTGTAAGGAACGCCATTGATTATGGTTCTGGAGTCAGTCTCTCGCCGCACCCCAAGCAGTCGACCGCTGATCTCAACGCGCCCTGAGCCGGGGGCAAGCTCCAGCATATGCTCGAATCGCACTGACGGTACGGCTTGTCCCTGCCGGTCTTGTGCTTCAGGCAGGACATCACCCAACAAATTGAACTGTTGTACACGCGCATCGAAGTACGTTTGTTCGGTAAGATAGGTGGCGTAGACCTCGTTGACTGAAGACGTTGCCGTGGAAAGATCATAATCTTCAAGGTAGGCGGCGTCCGTAAAGGCCGTATAGCTCCAGCCCACCGTCCAGTCGGTAACCGGGCGGAAACTGCCCGATGTTTGTACGGCACCGCGCCAGTCGCGCCGGGCATCAGAGAAGTCAAAGGCCTCTCTGTCGAGCTGGTAGACGCCAGAGCCCTTGATCTGGAACGAACCATTGTCGAACCGCTGGATCCATTCGGCGCCCAGCAACAAACCTTGCCGGCTCATCAGCCGTGGGGTCAGGATAATGTCGGTCCACTTGCTCGAATAGGCGGACACCTCGAAGCCGACCTGCGCACCAACTTCGTCGCTATAGGAGAAGATTGGCCGCGGCACGCGCGATAGCGCCGAGTCGCTGGTGTCGGGCAAATATAGAAACGGCAGCCACGCAACTGGCACACTCAATAATGCAAGGCTCGGCTGTTCCAGGTAAACTGAGCCGTCTTCGGCATTATAGGTGATCCGGTCGGCGCGCATCGACCAGCCTATCCGGCGGCCTTGGTCATCAACGCAGTCACCACACGGTGAATAGGTGGCATTCTCTAGAAGAGTCTGAAGCGCATCGTCGTAGTTGGCGCTATCGGCAGTAATGCGGGCGCCATCGTAAGTCGTCAGCGTGATCGACTGCAGGAAAGCCTGCTTGAGCCCGCCTGTAAGTTCTAGATCGACCGTATCCAACACATTGCCAGAGGGATCGACAATCCGCACCGCGCCTTGAAAACGCACCTCATTGGTGGCGCGGTTGAAGACAAGGTTTTCACCTGAAACCGTATAGCCATCCTGGCGCACGACGACGCCGCCGCTGGCTCTAATCGTGCTGGTGCTAGCTTCAAAAACAAGGCTGTCGGCTTCGACTGCCACCGGCGCTGCCGGATTGATCGGGGCGTTGAACATGTCAACGGGCACGAGGCCACCGGATTGCGCGGTTGCACCACCCGCTGAAGCTATGGCGATCACGGCGCTGGCACTTGCCAGACGCAGCATCGTTCTCGTCCATGCGCCCCAACTGGATACTATCACGCGCGTCCGTCTTCCTTGTGTAGCAAAATCGTTACGCCAATAACGATTGCTACAAACGCTGGTCCCAGCGCAGCAAACGTAGGATCGAGAACACCGGTCGACCCGCCCCGGTCGGCCATTTCCGTAATCACGAACACCACGAACCCTAGTACGACCCCGTAGAGGACCGCAGGACCATAATTAGAACCTCTTCGATAACCTGCGGTAAACGCAAAAGCAATGAACAGGGAACCGGTGAGCACCATAGGCAGGGCAAGAAGCTTAAAGAAGCGCATAGTGGCAGCATTGCGGATGGCGGGATCGGCCACGCCCTGTCCCAGCAGCGTCGCGAGCTCGAAGAACCCCATGTCTTCAGTTGATGATGTCCTCACCGATAGCTCTGCTGCCGTGTAATTGGACGGCAACGTGTAATTGCTCACACGGCGCGGCGGCGCATCGTGGCTGCGGACCACGGCATTGGCGAAGCGCCACTGGCCGCGCTCAAGGAAAGCCTCGGCCGCTTCGATCCTTTCATCGACTTCAGAACTAAGCCCAAAAACAATCACATTGATCAGCCCGGTGCCGCCCGGCTGCACGCCAGTCGCCATTATGATATAGCGCCCCGAGTCACCGCGCTCTTCCAGCCATATCTCGCCCGCCGGCACCAGCATCGCACTTTGGCTCGGTGGTCTTGGGTCGAGCTGCCGGTTGATTTGCGTGCTGATTGTTTCCGCGCCCAAAGCGATTATCAGGCTGGCCATGATCAACACTAAAGTTGGCGCACGAACGGCCTTCCATATGGAAATGCCGCTAGCATGGATCACGGTCAATTCATGGCGTGATTTCAGGTCGACGAAACCCAGTATGGCGCCCAGCAACACCGTCACCGGTAGCGTCTTGATCGTCCATTTGACAGCGCTCATGGCGACCATCACGACTGCCCAGAACACCCCCCGTGACTCCGCAACATAGTTAAACCGCCATGTGTCGAGCGATTCAACCAAGGCAATCAGTCCGTAAAAAACGAATACCGTCACGCCGATGCGGCTCGCCAGCCTGTTCAGGACCAACAGATCAATCCTGTTCATGGCAGAGACATCGCCTTTGGCCGTCGTGGCCAGGTGCGCTGCGCCAGAGTAATGGCTGCAACAATCATTAGCAGCAGCGCGCCGGTGGAAGACCCGAGCGGGCTATAGGCACTCAAGCCCCGCTCCGCGAATGTTAGCAGCAGCACGACCGCTTCCATCGGAATGGCGAAGCGCCGCCTATTGCCACTGGGGAAGCCGGCAATGGCGAGGACAACCATGCAGATGCCGATGACGCGCAGTCCTTCAACCATGCGGTTGAACAGCAATTGCGTAAGCTCCGGCCTCCAATTGCCTGACGCCATGGCATCCAGCACGAGCGACACGCTGTTGGTCTCGTACATCGGATCGCTGGCGTAACCCTCTTGAGTTAGCAAATCGACGTTGATGTCGTATCGGGCGAACGAAATCTCCGAGAAACGTCCGTTTGCCTCGGTGTATTGCAGCGCTCCATCACGAAGCTGGATGATGTAGTTTTCGCCGTCCGTGGAAACACGCGCCGAGTCCGCGAGATAGGTGCGCCTCGTCTCGGGATCTCGCCGGTCATCTGCAAAAAATTCCCGGATTTCACCGTCGCCCGAACGGCCGCCGATTAGCAGGATCACGCCCGGCGTGACTTGCGTAAAGCGTTGTGGCTTGAGCGTGGCACTAACGAGGTCCGCTGCAATGCTGGCTGACAGCAAGTTAAGCCGTCGATTCGCTGCCGGCTCTGCAAAATTCGAGATTAACAGGATCGTTGCGACACCAGCACTTGCCACTATAGCTGCTGCACTCCACAGCGAACGCAGCCCATGGCTCGTGTGGATAATATGCAGTTCCCTATTGGCTTGCAGCGACTGCAGGGCACGCACAAGCCCAATGCCCACGCATACGTAGAAAAACGTGTTGATCAGCGGCGGCATGGTGAGCAATGCCTGCGCCGCCAAAGTCCAGACGCCTTGACCTTTAACCGCGACCACATCGAACTGACGTAGGCAATTAACCAACCACAACAGCACGCAAACGACCCCGAACAAGATCAGGGCGTCTGTTACGAACAGGCGTGAAAGATAGGCCGTCAGTCGCTTCATCGCCGCCGTTTATCGATGTTGAGTGCGGCCGAAACAAGCAAACATGCATCCAGCAATGGTTTTGTTTGAAGGTTGTTGCGGGATTGACGCGGCGGGCAAACCGACCAATGGTTGCACCAAATACCTTCCAGTGCACTGCGCTCCTGCCCACCAAGGCCTTACATGTCGCAAATTCTTCATATCCGCACCTCGCCACTCGGCGCGGTGAGTGCAGCCCTCCTCGTTATCTATGTTGCAGAAGGTCAGCGCCCATCCGGCGCCGGCGAGCAGGTCTGGTCGGCAACCGGGCTGCAATGGGACGAAGCTGCCACTACAGCGAACTTCAAAGGCAAGCAGGGTCATTCAATTGATGTTCTGTCTGCCGGCGGAAAGCGATTGCTGGTGCTTGGCAGCGGGAGTTCCGGTGCTGATACGCCGCTCAACAGCTGGACCGACAGGGGCGGCTCACTAATGGCAAAGCTTTCTGCAACACGGGCTACCGACATTGCCGTGATCGTCGATGAACAACTAGCAACACCCGCTGCTCTGGCAGAGCTAGCAGCCGGGATGCGCCTACGCCACTACAAATTTGATAAGTACAAGACTGCCGGTTCCGATGAAACATCCGCCTCGCTGACCATCACGCTCCATGTCGCTGATCCATCTACCACGGACGCAGCAATCAAGGATCGTGGCGCTACGGTAGACGGAACCTTGCTCGCCCGCGATTTGGTAAACGAACCAGCGAATGTGCTGGGAACTGTAGAATTTGCCGCCCGCGCACAGCAGTTAACGCAACTGGGCGTAGACGTCGAGATCCTCGAACAAGAGGATATGGAAACGCTCGGCATGGGTTCGCTGCTCTGTGTCTCGCAGGGGTCGGAGCGCCCACCGCGCCTGGTCATCATGCAATGGCGTGGCGGCGCGGAAGGCGCGGTTCCACTTGCCTTTGTCGGTAAGGGCGTCGTTTTCGACACTGGCGGTATTTCCGTTAAGCCAGGTGCAAGTATGGAGGACATGAAGGGCGATATGGGCGGCGCCGCAGCCGTTACAGGGCTCATGCATGCACTGGCCACGCGCAAGGCTCCGGTCAATGTCGTCGGCGTCATCGGGCTGGTGGAAAACATGCCGTCCGGTAGTGCGGTTCGCCCGGGCGATATCGTCAAGGCCATGAGCGGCACCACTATCGAGGTCATCAACACCGATGCCGAAGGCCGCCTCGTGTTGGCTGATGCGCTTTGGTATACGCAGAACCGCTTCAAGCCGCGCTTCATGATCAATCTGGCAACGCTGACCGGAGCAATCATCGTGGCCTTGGGCCATGAACACGCAGGACTATTCTCCAATAATGACGAACTGGCCATTCAATTGTTGAACGCCGGGCTCAACGCCAATGAAAAGCTTTGGCGCATGCCGCTTTCAGCCGCCTACGACAAGATGATCGAATCCAAATTTGCGGACATCCGCAACTCTGTTGGGCGTCCCGCTGGTTCCATCACGGCTGCGCAATTCCTCCTGCGCTTCGTCAATGACGTACCCTGGGCGCACCTAGATATAGCTGGAACGGCGTTCGGCGCGGGCCATAGCGAAACCAACGCTTCCTGGGCACCTGGCTTTGGCGTGGCATTGCTTGATAGGCTGGTCAGAGACTACTACGAGGCTCGGTAAGCAGCGCAGTGGATAAACCGCAATGGCTGAAGTCTTGTTCTACCACCTCGAAACACGCCCGCTTGAAGCAGTAATCCCGCAATTGCTCGAAAAGACATTGGAGCGGGGTTGGCGAGCGATAATTGAAGTGGGCTCGACCGAGCGCGCCGAGGTGCTGGACGCGCATCTATGGACCTACCGCGACGACAGCTTTCTTGCCCACGGAATAGACGGGGAGGGGGCTGAAGACTACCAACCCGTTCTGATCACGACCGGTGCAGATAATCGAAACGGCGCAGCCTGCCGGTTTTTTGTTGAGGGGGCTGTACCTAAGTCTGGCGTCGGCTACGAGCGGATCGTCTACATGTTTTCAGGCCATGACCCCGATGCAGTTGCCCAGGCGCGCATAGCTTGGAAAGAACTGCGGGAGGGCAACAGCTTGACCTATTGGCAGCAGGAACAAAGCGGAAGGTGGGTTAAAAAGGGATGACGCCTGATCTGGCGAGCCCAAGCCGCCACCAATTGCATGAAGATTTGTTCGCCATGCTGATCGGTACCATGTTGGTATCGCTCGGCATTGTGCTCTACAGCCGGGCCACTCTGTCCACCGGCAGCACTGCGGGTCTTGCATTGCTGCTGCAATATGTGACCCGTATTCCATTCGGCTGGCTATTCTTCGTTATCAACTTGCCGTTCTATGTGCTTGCGGTGCTGCGCATGGGTTGGCCATTTGCGATTAGAACCTTCGTCTCAGTTGGCCTGGTCTCATTTTTCTCGGCGAACATACCCAACTGGATCGTCATCACCGACATAAATCCGCTCTTTGCGGCACTGGTGGGCGGTGGACTGATCGGCTTGGGTATCTTGTCCCTATTCCGTCACAAGGCCAGTGTCGGCGGCATCAATATCCTGGCGTTGTACTTGCAAGAAAACTTCAACATCCGCGCCGGCTATTTCCAGCTCGGCGTTGATGCCGTCATCCTTGTCGCCGCGTTCTTCGTGCTACCCTTCGATCGGGTCGTTTACTCGATCTTGGGCGCGCTCGTGCTCAATTTCGTTATCGCGCTCAATCACAAGCCCGGCCGCTACGTCGGTTTCAGCTAACCGGCACTTGTGCCGCCCCGCTCGGCATCAGCTTCTTCTTCCTCGACATACTCTTCGTCTTCGACGGTTTTTTCTTCTTCTACCTCTTCTTCATTGCTCGGATAGTAGTAGATGACATCAGTCAAATACAGGTGGGCCATGTCTTCTGCGAGCTCATAGCAGTAAATCACTTCGCCGCTGTGAGAGTAGAAGGCATTCGGCTCGTCGCACATCTCGGCGCGGAAAACGATCGGCCGCGGCAGGAGATAAGTGCTGGTCACCAGTTCCGCGGCATGTTCGAGAATGCGTGCGTCTTTAAGCGCCCGAAGATAGATCTCGTAGCCTTCACCAGGCTCTTCGTAGACAATCTCGATTTCGGCGTTAGGCTCGTCCGTTACTAAGTGCGGCGCAAGCAAGGTGTTCCAGGCTGCATTGGTTTGTTCATAGGTGTAGGCGCAGGAATCCCGGGTGTCCTGGTCAATTTTGTAAAAGTCGCCGACATGGCCAAAGTATTCCTGATCCTTGCCAAGCATCAAGCAAGCCATGGCATAAGCCCGCTGGATACCCAAGCTATGCGCAGAAACGAAGCCAAGCTGCGACATACTGGATAGTTCGACCTGCTGCGCCTTGAAGTACCAGCCGTCCGCCGCATCGACCAATCTGACGTAGCTCTGGTCGTCGCTGTCGTCATTGAGCAGCATGAGTACCGCCAATGCGTCGGCAGCGTCCTCTTCCTTCCCAAGCACCGGAATGCCCAGCTCGTTGACGAGGAGATGCCCGATCTCATGGTACATTGTGTATGCGGCGTCGCCCATCGAGAACCTCATTGCCGCAGCAATGTCTTCCTCGGTGAAGTCCTGCGCCGCCGCTGGAACAGCCATGGAGATAGTCGCGATGAAGGCGGCAGTTATCGTCTTCATCTCAGTCTCCGCTAAGGCTGCCAGGGCCTGAATTACAATTTGTTCTTCTTGGTCTTTCCCAGGCCAACTTGCTCCAACACAGCTTCGTCCGATGTTCCTAAACTGTTGGTATAAAGGTCCATGTAGTCCTGCATAAGCTCGTAGCAGAATATCACTTCAACTGTTTCGGGATCGTAAAAAGCATTTGCTTCACCACATGTCTGGGCGTTGAACGCAACCGGAGTCCTGATGTTGTACTTTTGCCGGACTTCATCGGCAACTTCGTCGAAGACGCCGCTGGATTTAAAAGCGTCCGCTGCGGCCGCCAGATCCTCACTCGGTTCGTGATAAGTTACGTTCACCTGAGTGCCACCGCCACTGCCTTGCTCTCGGCTCAGAAGCCCAAGCAGACTGCGATTGATCATGCTGTAGTCCCAATTACAGCTATCTTGCCGGGTAGAATCCATGCGGTATTCATCAGCAATAGGATGAAACGTGTCGCTGTCCATTCCCACCATCAAGCAGACGATCTGGTAGGCACGCTGCTTGTCCAAACTATGACCCGCAGCATAGTCGCTTTCGTCGCCACCGCTATCATAAGCGATACCGGACAGTACCCAGCCTTGTGCCGCATCCGCTAAAGTGCGCTCGGCTTGCTTTGTGCGCTTATTGAGCAAGATCCAGGTAGCGACATTGTCCGCAGCGTCTTCTTCCCGCCCCAGCACAGGCAACTCGAGCTGATCAAAAAGCAGATGGCCGACTTCATGGTAAAGGACAAACAGGCTGTTGTTTGAAGCAAAGCGCCGGATTTCAGCGCGTTGTTGCTTGCTTAACTCATGAGCTTGCGTCAATCCGGAAAGCCCCAAAATGCTGAGCAGGGCAGCAGCGAGCAGTTTGGCGAGAGGATTGATCATCGGTCTCTTTCGATTTGCCTTGCGACACCACCAGCAGAAATCAAGGTAGTGTCAGTGTCAATCGTTCAAGATGTAACGGGTTAACCCTTACCCGGTACCCAGTCGCTGGGTGCCAACTCGAAGCCGGAGTACAAGAAACCTGGTGCTACAGTACACCCCACAAGCGTCCAATCTCCGATGCTTTCGGCAGCTTGCCAGGCCCGCTGCGGCACGACCACTTGCGGGCGATCGCCCTTAATAATCTCCGGACCTAGCCGGTAAATGTCCATTTGTTCTCCGTCCGAAACACGAAGGTTTAGCGGCGCACCGGCGTAATAGTGCCACACCTCGACAGCGTCGACCCGGTGCCAATGCGATCTGTCGCCATGCTCAAGCAGATAATAGATGGCAGTCGAGCGGGCGCGGCCTTCGCTCGTGGCCGTGTCTTCGAAGGTTTGTACATACCAACCGCCCTCAGGGTGGCGTTCCATGCCTAACGTGGCGATAACTTCTCGGGCACTGATTTCGCTCATGCCCTCTCCACCTCCTCAAGCTGGGTGCTCAGCTCCAGCCAGGCTTCCTCGGTACCCTCAAGATCGGCCGCCAACCGCGCCTTGTCCTTACCCAATTCTATCATACGGTCCGCCGGGCCATTGTAGATCTTAGGGTCGTTCAGTTGCGCTTCAATTTTTGCAATCTCATTCTTGAGCCGGGAAATCTTGGTCTCGGCATCCTTGATTGAGCTCTTGATAGGCGCGATCTCGGCGCGGCGTGCAGCGGCTTCGGCACGCTCGGCCTTGCGGTCGCCCTTGCTCCCGCCATTGTTCCTGCTGTCCTTGCTGCCTGTGATGTTGCGCTGGTAGCTGTCGAGGTCCTCGTCCAACTCCCTGATCGTGCCGTTTTCCGCAATCCACAGCGTATCGCATGTCGCTTCGATCAAATGGCGATCGTGGCTGATGATCAGCACGGCACCGTCGTAATCGTTAAGCGCATGCACAAGCGCATCGCGGCTGTCGATATCCAGATGGTTAGTGGGTTCGTCGAGGATCATCATGCCCGGACCGCCAAAGGTGATCAGGCCCATAAGAAGCCGCGCGCGTTCGCCACCAGACAGGTTCTTGGCAAGCGTATCCATGCGCGATTTTGTCAGGCCCATTTGGCTCAGGCGCGATCGGCGCCTGGCCTCGCTATCGGTCGGCATCAACTCCACAACATGTTCAAACGGTGTCCAATCCGGCCGGAGCTTGTCCATCTGGTGCTGAGCAAAGTGCGCGATCTCGAGCTTCTTGCCCTTGTTGAAGCTTCCGCCCATCGGCTTGATGTCCCCGGCGAGCAGCTTGGCAAAGGTCGACTTGCCATTGCCGTTGACGCCGATCAGCGCAATCCGGTCACCTGGATCGATCCGCATGTTGATGTTGCGCAGGATCGTTTTGTCGCCATAACCCGCCGCAACGCTATCAAGCGTGATCATCGGCGTAGCTTGTTCCGCCTTGGGCTGCTGGAACGTGAAGGGTGCTGCATACTCATCGAACATAGCCGCTGGCGGCTTGAGCTTCTCAATTGCCTTCACGCGGGCTTGTGCCTGACGGGCCTTGGTGGCCTTCGCCTTGAAGCGATCCACGAACTTTTGCATATGCGCAATCTGATCGAGCGTCTTCTCGCGGCTCTTATTGTTGAGCTCCATCTGCATGCGACGTGTGTTTTCAAAAGTGTCGTAATTGCCCTTGTAGAAGGTCAGCTTACGATGCTCGAGATGGATGATAGAGCTCACCGACTTGTTGAGCAGGTCACGGTCGTGGCTGATCATGAAGACGGTATAAGGATAGGTGGCGAGATACTTCTCCAGCCACAGCGTGCCCTCCAAATCGAGATAATTGGTCGGCTCGTCCAGAAGCAGCAGGTCTGGCTGGCTGAACAGCACGCCGGCCAGCGCCACGCGCATGCGCCAGCCGCCAGACAACTCGCGCGTCGGCGCCATCTGCCGTTCCTGCTCGAAGCCAAGGCCCTTGAGAATCGACGATGCCCGGGCTTCAGCAGTGTGCGCGTCAATATCTGCCAGGCGCATGTAGATCTCGCCAATGCGGTCTGGATCGGTGGCGGTCTCCGCTTCCACCATCAGCGCCGTGCGTTCCTTGTCGGCGCCCATCACCACTTCCAGCACGCTCTCGTGCCCCGCCGGTGCTTCCTGCGCCACGGCTCCTATCCGCGCCTTCTTGTTAAGCTCGATGCTCCCCGAGTCAGCGGCAATATGACCCTGGATCAGGTGGAACAGCGTCGTCTTGCCAGTCCCGTTCTTGCCAACAAAGCCTGTCTTGGATCCCGTAGGCAAGACCACAGATGCGTCTTCAAAAAGCTCGCGGCCTTGAATGCGATAGGTAAGGTTATTGATGGTCAGCATGATGGGGCAATCTTGAAGCGGGCAGGGCACCCCGGCGATCGTCGGCCGTTGGCACACCTGCGCAAAACATGTTTGCCCGTTCGATAAGGTTTACCGGCACTGAAGGCAACAAGCTTGCGCCAATGGCTGTCTTGCTGCCCCAGCGGCAGTCTTGCCTCCGTCAAACTCTGCGGTTACAAGGCGCGACCTTCCAACAGACCCATTCAAGGATCGAACCTATGGCGCTTGAACGCACCTTCTCCATCATCAAACCCGATGCCGTCCGCCGCAATCTCATCGGCAAGATCATCGCCAAGTTCGAAGAAGCCGGGCTGCGTCCAATTGCTCTGAAGAAAATTCACATGACACGCGCGCAGGCCGAGGGCTTCTACGCCGTGCACAAGGAACGTCCCTTTTTTGGCGAACTCGTCGAGCAGATGATCGCTTCGCCGGTCGTTGTGCAGGTTCTGGAAGGCGAAGGTGCCATCCTCAAAAACCGCGAAGTCATGGGCGCGACCAATCCGGCCAATGCTGCCGAAGGCACGATCCGTAAAGAATTCGCCCTTTCAATCGGCGAAAACTCCGTGCATGGTTCGGATGCTCCAGAAACCGCTGCCGAAGAAATCCGCTACTTCTTCTCCGACGAAGAACTCGTCGGCTAAGCGCTTCTGCGCTACCGAAAACTCAGGGCCGCCCGCCGGGCGGCCTTTTGCATTGTTTGTGCTAGTGTGTTTCGACCACGGCACGTTCTTCCCGCCTGACGCGGGAACCTCCCATGCCGGTCCGCTATTGCGGCCACGACGCCAATGATTGGCGGCGTCCAGAAAGCCAGAAATGTCCCTGCCTCAAACTATCCTTCCTCCACTCGCCCGCGCCCTCGCCGCGAAGGGCTACGAAACCCTAACGCCTGTCCAGGCCGCCATCATCGAAGACCAGGCGAGCGGCCGTGACCTGCTCGTCTCCGCGCAAACCGGTTCCGGCAAGACCGTGGCCTTTGGCATGGCCATTGCGCCAACACTGCTTGGCGATGCCGAACGCTTCGTCGATGCTGGGGCGCCACTCGCCCTTGTCATAGCTCCGACCCGCGAATTGGCTCTGCAGGTGCAGCGGGAACTCGACTGGCTCTATGCCGAAGCTGGCGCCCGCACGGCCTCTTGCGTCGGCGGCATGGATGCGCGCACGGAGCGGCGCGCGCTGGAGCGTGGCGCACATATTGTGGTCGGAACGCCCGGCCGCTTGCGCGATCACATCACACGCGGCGCACTCGATATGTCTGCACTGCGCGCCGTCGTACTCGACGAAGCCGACGAGATGCTGGATTTAGGCTTTCGCGAGGATCTCGAGTTCATCCTTGATGCGGCGCCCGAAGACCGGCGCACGCTGCTCTTCTCTGCAACCGTGCCGCGCCCGATTGCGCAACTTGCCAAGACTTTCCAGCGCGATGCCCTGCGGGTCGCCGCGACCAGCGCCGACGAGCAGCACGCGGACATCGATTATAAATTGATGCTGGTGCCCGCTGCTGAGCGCGAAAACGCGATCATCAACACGCTTCTCTATTTCGAAGCGAGCAACACCATCGTTTTTGCCTCAACCCGTGAAGGCGTTAAGCATCTATCGGCCCGCCTGCACAACCGCGGCTTCGACGTTGTGACGCTATCGGGCGAACTCTCCCAGGCCGAGCGCACAAACGCGCTCCAATCCATGCGGGATGGCCGGGCCCACATCTGCGTCGCCACCGACGTAGCGGCGCGAGGTATCGATCTGCCCAATTTGGACCTGGTTATTCACGCTGATCTGCCGACGAACTCCGATACTTTGCTCCATCGGTCGGGCCGCACTGGCCGGGCAGGCCGCAAAGGCACCTGCGTTATCATCGCGCCGATGCACCGCCGCAACGTCGCCCAACGTATCCTCAAGAGCGCCAAGCTCGACGTTTCCATGATGCCTCCGCCGACGGCGGCCGAGATCGACGCGCGCTATCGTGAAGGCATTCTATCGGCCGAGATTTTGACGCGGCCAGTTTCCGACGAAGAGGGAGAGTTCATTGCACAGCTCGTGCAGCGCCATGCGCCTGAAGCCATTGCTGCCGCTTATTTGCGCCAGCAACTCGCGTCGCGCCCTGCGCCCGAAGATGTAACCGAAAACGCCGTACCTGACCGACCGGGCGACAAGGATCCGCGCACCCGTGAAAAGTTTGAAGGCGGCACCTGGTTCAAGGTCACTGTGGGCCGCAAGCACAAGGCCGAGCCGCGCTGGTTGCTGCCCATGCTGTGCAAGGCCGGCAATGTCACCAAAACAGCTATCGGCTCCATCCGCATCTTTGACACGGAGTCGATTTTCGAAGTCGCAGCGCAGAAGGCCGATGCCTTCGCCAAGAGCATTGAAAAGAATGGCTCTGGCGAACGCGGCGTCACCATCGCGCCAGTTGATGGCCCGGGCGAACGCCGCGCCGGCCCGCCGCCGTCGCAACGCCGTCCAGCCGGACCCGTAGAACGCTTCGACCCCAATGCACCACGCCTTGAGCGCGCCGACCGCAAAGCCCGCTATGGTTCAGCTGGTCTGCGCCCCGACGACTTTGAAGCACCCGCCACGGGTGGCTGGGACCCGGCAGCAGAAGCTGACAAGCCTCGAGCTCCCAAGCCCGACTTTGACAAACCGCGCCCGCCTAAAGTCGCGAAAGCTGCGCCGGACAAAGACAAGGGCAAACCGAAATGGGCCGGCAAGGCCAGCGAGGGCGCTCCGCGTGCCGAGAAGAAGAAGCCTAAGGACCACAAGCCCAAGCGCAAGCCGCAGGTTTAGCCAAGTTGAAGGTGCCTCCCTCACCGGGGAGGCTTAGCGCTGGCCTTCAACGTCCGAGTTCCCGCGCCACTTCCAACGCAAAATAGCTGAGCACGCCATTGGCACCCGCCCGCTTGAAAGCATAAAGACTTTCCAAGATGGCTCCACTGCGATCGATCGCGCCAGCCGCGGCAGCCATCTCGATCATCGCGTATTCCCCGCTCACCTGGTAAGCGTAGACCGGCACATTGAAGCTGTCCTTAGCGCGCCGGACAATGTCGAGGTAGGGCAGACCAGGCTTAACCATCACGCTATCTGCGCCCTCGGCAATGTCCTGCTCGATCTCGCGCATTGCCTCGTCGGAATTAGCATAGTCCATCTGATAGGTGCGCTTGTCGCCCTTCAGGCGGCTGCCCGATCCTACCGCCTCGCGGAATGGGCCATAATAGTAAGAAGCATATTTCGCGGCGTAAGCCATGATCTGGGTGTGCTCAAAGCCTTTGCCATCCAAAGCAGCGCGCAGAGCCGCAACGCGCCCATCCATCATATCCGACGGCGCAATGATGTCGGCGCCCGCTTCCGTCTGAACAAGTGCAGATTTGACCATCACGGCTACAGTCTCGTCGTTGAGAATCTCGCCGTCCCGGACCAGCCCGTCCTGGCCATCGCTTGAATACTCGTCAAGCGCCACATCGGCGATGAGCCCGATCTCCGGCACCGCACTTTTGATCGCGCTTAAGGCACGGCACATAAGATTGTCCGGGTTGAACGCTTCCCGCCCATCGTCGCTGCGCAGATGGTCGGGAGTATTGGGAAACAAGGCCAGTGCTGGAATACCGGCATCGCGCGCTGCCTTTGCTGCCTCGACGCAAAGGTCGACGCTAAGCCGCTCCACGCCGGGCATGCTACGGATTTGAGTCTTCTCGTTATGCCCATCGATTACGAACACGGGCCAGATCAGATCTGCCGGCGTCAGGAGGGTTTCGCGAACCATGGCCCGGCTCCAGGCGGTACGACGCGCCCGCCGTAGCCGCCGGCCGCCAAGAAAATCCATGTCATGCTTTTGCCAAGTGTCCGACATTGTGCGCTCCCATCTGCGCGCCGGTTTAGCAGGGGCAAAGCAACCGTCCAAGCTCCCGCTTGTCGCATCGACCGACGGCAGCTACAAACCGGCATGGACTACAATGCACCCACCATCGGCATCTACATCCGCATCGTTGCGATTATCAGCCTTATGCTTGGACTAAGCGATGCTGGCCGCCTTCTGGGAGTGAACCTTGGTCCAGTCAGTCCTATTGCTACCTACGGCGTAACCGGCTTCGTTTACCTTGGCATCTTTGCAGCTGCCAGGCTGTCGGCAGCGGTCGGCTTGTGGATCAAGGCCAGTTGGGGCGCTGTCCTGCTAGTGGGCGCCACTGGTGCCGAACTGGCGCTCTACCTGTCGGGCAATCCAGACATCCGCATGTCCGCCTTTGGCTTTGCCGTCCGCCTAGTGCTGCTAGTCTCAATCCTCATCATCTTTGTGCTCGGCATTCGGCTCAATCGCGCCCACGCTGCTGACCGATAGAAGCGTCTTCACACACCCGTAAGGTTACAATTTTCTCAACCGGTGTAACGAAGAATAAAGCCAAATTCTCATTGCTTTCCAGTAAGATGCTCTTAATCACGCCGCTTAGGCTGATCTTAGTTCGGGCGCCGTAGTTTGACCCCATCAGATGCGAAAAATCGCACAGACAGCAAACAGTGAGGCAGAAATGGCGATTAAATCCAACGCAGCCGAAGCCATCGTTCCGGAACGTCCCCAGAGCCTAAAACCGCTTTATCTTGAAGCCGTTTCGCGCGTCGAGCGCCTTCACCGTCGCTTGCTCGATCTAATCAAGGACGAGTTCGACCGCATGGGTTGGGACGATATCAACCCAGTTCAGGCCCTGCTGATGTTCAACATCGGCGACGCCGAACTCACCGCTGGGGAACTACGCTCTCGCGGTTATTACCTAGGTTCCAACGTTTCTTACAATCTTAAGAAGCTGGTCGAGACTGGCTATATCTTCCAGGAACGTTCCCGCTCCGACCGCCGTTCAGTTCGTATAAAGCTCACCCCCAAGGGCGAGGAAGTGGCCGAGGTGATCGACGAGCTGTATGATCGTCATCTGAAGTCCATCGACAAGGTTGGTGGTCTCGGCGACGACGAGTTCGACGGTCTCAATAAGGCGCTGGCCCGCCTTGAGCGCTTCTGGGTCGACCAAATCCTCTACAAGCTTTAATCAAGGGTGTTACCGCTATCTGGGGCGCTCCGGCGCCCCTTCGCTTTGTAGGTGCTCAAATTGTGTCCCTGCAGCAACAGCGCTCAACCGTTGATTAGGCGCGCTCGCCACTATTCGCATTTCCGCCGCAAACTAAAGTGATTGCACTCATTACGTGGTTGGAAACCATTTCCCTAGTACTCATGGTTCCTAAAGTCTGAACAGTCTCACTTGCGCTTGACCGCGTTGTGGGCTGCCGGACGCGATGGTAAAAACCTGCTCTGCTTTGGCGGCGAATTTTCGGGTGACATAATGCGGTTGAATCGACGTTCTCTTCTCCGGTACACGGCACTCGCTGGCGCATCGATGGCGCTCCCGACCGCGCTGCGGGCGCAAGAAGGCGGGTCTATTTTCGACATGTTTGCGCAAAATCGCGTTCTGCGCGAAGTAGATCAGGGCGGCAACACCATGGCCGCCGAGGCCCTGGTCGCGACCAACGAGCCGATCCTGTCCTTTGACACGGTTTACAATCTCCAACTGGCGATTTCCCAATACGAGCCCTTTGTCGCCAACGGCGGTTGGGAAGAAATCCCGCAGGAAGCCTATGGGCTGAAGCTGGCGGCTAGCCGACCGGCAGTGATCCAGCTAAAGCGCCGCCTGATCTCCTCTGGAGATATGCCGCTGGTGGAGAACGTCAACGACACGTTTGATGCCGAAACAGATGCCGGTGTGCGCAAATTCCAGGCTCGCCACGGATTGATTCTAAACGGCCAGGTCGATGAGCCTACGTGGTATGCGATGAACGTGTCCGCGCAGCAGCGCTTGCAGCAGCTTTATCTCAACTTTACACGCGTCCAGAACATGGCCGCGACCCTTAGCCCGCGCTACGTGGTTGTGAATATTCCAGCAGCGACGATCGAGGCTGTGAACGATGGCATGGTCGAGCAGCGGCACACCGCTGTCGTCGGCCGCGTCGACCGCGCTACGCCAATAATGGCCAGCAAGATCAGCCAGATCAACTTCAACCCCTATTGGCACGTGCCCAAGTCCTTGGTCGAACGCGATCTTACCAAGTACATGCAGGAAAACCCTAATTACCTTACCGAGCAAAACATCCACATATACGATGGCAGCGGTCAGGAAATCTCGCCTTCGAGCATCGACTGGACCAATCTAGGCAACGCGATTAACTACATGTACCGCCAGGAGCCCGGCGCGGCTAATTCAATGGGCCATTGCAAGATCAACTTCTACAACCCCTATGATTGCTATCTGCACGATACGCCATCGAAGGCGCTGTTCGGTGAAAATGCTCGTTTCCACTCTTCAGGCTGCGTTCGAGTTGATGGCGTGAATAAGCTGGTCAATTGGCTGCTACGCGACAATGGCGATTGGGATCAGCAGAAAGTCGACTCGACGTTCGAGTCGCTGCAGCGCTTGGACGTGGAATGCAAGGCTCGCGTGCCGATCCACACGACCTACATCACCGCTTGGGCAAATCGGCAGGGCACTGTAAGCTTCCGCGACGACGTCTATCAGTTTGACGCACAAGGCAAAGTCGCCTTCGCAGACGCATAATGCAGAGCTTACGACTAATGCTTACGCCCTCCTCAATGGAGGGCGTTTTCATTTGGGCGCGTATCGATAATGCTTGAACCGTGGAGACTGCAATGACCGGCGGCGAAGTGCTTTTTGAGTTCGTACAGATCGGCCATCAAATGCGTGTAGCTGCCATTGAGCCGGTTAGCGGTACCGAGGTGGTGGTCATAACACCGGCTTCTGCCACCAAGATACAAATGCAGCAATTGGCCTTAGCCAAGTTGCGCAGAAAGCTAAGCGCCGCGCAACCATAGGTCACACGGCGCCCATTATAGATTCAAATCTAGCCGATGCTAGAGATTGCAGCGGTAGCGATTGCCGTCATATGACAGGAACGTATCGGTCCGCTCGTCATAGGAGCGATACCGTGCGTAACAGGCATCTACGTGGTTGCTGTAAGAGCCGCGTCCAACAACCCGGTCACCATAGTTATTGTTATTGTTGGAATTGGCAATTGCGCCACCAATAATCGCGCCAAAAGTGAAGCCGAGCAGGCCAGATGAAATATTGTCTAGGCCACTGCGGTTACGACGGTAAAACCGATTATAGTCGTTATTGTCCCAACGACCGCGGCGGAAATCGCGGCAGTCGCGATCGCGTGGGTTGGCCTCGCAATAGGTGAGCACAACGCGGTCGCGGTCGCGATCGCCGCCTCTGCGGTCACCTATTTCTAACTGTGCCTGTGCTGGAACGACACTGCTGAATGCCATCAGGCCGGTGATTGCGGCTGCTGTTAGCCCTTTTGTTTTCATGTTCATATCAAATCTCCAAAGCCGCCCCCGCGGCCGGGTTTTCCGGTCTCTTGCAACACAATGCGCTTGAAAAGCACTGGTTGCCTCTCTCGCGTCCTTGTGTCCCACAGCAAAGCTTGGATTGCTCTGCGCCTTTGTGCTAGAGGCTGCGGCCGTATCATCTTCCCAACACAAGATGTTGGGATTGCCCGGAGGACGCCCCATGAGCGCAGCCACTTCCCTTCCGCTGTTTCCCAAGTTCTTCACCAATTCGATTGGCGATACCGACCCGGAACTGGCCGCAGCCATCCGCAACGAACTGGGTCGCCAACAGGGTGAAATCGAGCTCATTGCTTCGGAGAACATTGTCTCGCAAGCGGTACTCGAAGCACAGGGCTCTGTGCTCACAAACAAATATGCCGAAGGCTATCCGGGGCGTCGCTACTACGGCGGATGCCAGTACGTCGATGTTGCCGAAACGCTCGCGATTGAGCGTGCCAAGCAATTGTTCGGCGTAGGCTTTGCCAATGTGCAACCAAATTCCGGTTCTCAGGCTAACCAGGGTGTCTACCAGGCGCTGATACAACCCGGTGATACCATCCTCGGCATGTCGCTTGACGCTGGCGGGCACCTGACTCACGGCGCCAAGCCCAATCAGTCCGGCAAATGGTTCAACGCCATTCAGTATGGCGTGCGCAAGCAAGACGGCCGCATCGATATGGACGAGGTACGCAGCCTTGCCCGCGAGCACAGGCCGAAGATGCTCGTAGCCGGTTTCTCAGCCTATTCACGCGTCCTTGACTGGGCCGAGTTCCGTGCCATCGCCGATGAAGTGGGTGCCATCCTGTTCGTCGACATGGCTCATGTAGCAGGGCTCGTCGCTGGCGGTGTTTACCCCAGCCCGTTTCCGCACGCCCATGTCGCCACCACTACCACTCACAAGACCCTTCGCGGTCCCCGCGGTGGCCTGATCCTCACCAACGAAGAGGATATCGCCAAAAAGATTAACTCGGCTATCTTCCCCGGCATCCAAGGCGGCCCGCTCATGCACGTGATTGCCGCAAAGGCTGTAGCGTTCAAGGAAGCCTTGCAACCCGAGTTCAAGTCATACACTCGTGAAGTTGTTGCCAACGCCAAAATCCTCGCCGAGACCTTGGTCAAGGGCGGCGTCGATATTGTCACCGGCGGCACCGACAATCACTTGATGCTGGTGGATCTGCGGCCCAAGGGCCTGACCGGCAAGGCCACTGAACAGGCGCTCGAGCGTGCCCATATTACCTGCAACAAGAATGCAGTCCCGTTCGATCCGGAAAAGCCGGCGATTACCTCAGGCGTTCGCCTCGGCACGCCGGCCGGAACGTCCCGTGGCTTCGGCCAAGCCGAGTTCCAATTGATCGGCGAACTCATCATTGAAGTTCTCGATGGGCTAAAAGCCAATGGCGAGGAGAACAACGCCAGCATCGAGGCTAACGTTCGCGACAAGGTCAAAAATCTTACCGACCGCTTCCCGATCTACGGTCAGTAAGGGTTCTTCATGCGCTGTCCCTATTGCGGCAACGACGATACGCAGGTCAAGGACAGCCGCCCGACAGAAGATTCGGGCGCGATCCGCCGCCGGCGTGTTTGCAACGGCTGCGGTGGCCGCTTCACGACTTTCGAACGAGTGCAACTGCGCGAGTTGACGGTCGTAAAAAAAAGCGGGCGCAAGGTTCCGTTCGATCGCGAGAAGCTGGCTCGTTCCGTTTACACCGCCTTGCGCAAGCGCTCCGTGGAAACGGATCGCATTGAGCGCATGATCTCCGGCATTGTTCGTCAATTGGAGAGCCAAGGCGATATCGAGGTTACCTCCGACCAGATTGGCGAATATGTCATGGACGGCCTCAAGGGTCTCGACGACGTCGCCTTTGTTCGCTTCGCTTCAGTCTACAAGAACTTTTCGGCCGCTGATGACTTCCGAAACTTCCTTGCGGCGCTTGCGGAAGGGCAGGGGTCCTCTCGCGATAACGACTGATTGCACGCGACGCACAAACTCGTTGTCCTAATGTGTTGATGTTCGTGGCCGACCCCATTATGGGGTGAGCCCTTGCCCATGGCTTGTGCCGTACCCAATAAGAGTAACCGGAATGGCTGACGCTCCCAAACGCAATCCACAAGTCGAGCGCTCGGCCAATCAACGCGGCGCCGCTCGTTTGGCAGCTGTGCAGGCACTTTATCAAATGGATGTTGGCCGGGCGACATTGGAAGACACGCTGGCCCAATTTGGCAGCTTCCATCTGGGCCGGGAAATCGAGGGCGACCAATATCTGCCAGCCGATGCGGACTTCTTCCGCCAAATCGTGACCGGCGTTGCCAAGCACCAGCTCGATATCGACCCAGCAGTGGATCGGGCACTAGCGGAAGGCTGGCCGGTCGAGCGCATCGACGCAACGCTGCGCGCCATATTGCGCGCGGCCGCCTTCGAACTGCTTCGCCGCAAGGACATTCCGCCGCGCGTCGTCATCACCGAGTACGTTGATATCGCCAAGGCCTTCTATGAGGACGACGCATCCGGGTTGGTCAACGCTTCGCTTGACGCTATCTCCCGGCAGGCCGGGATGGACATCCCGGAAGACAAATAGACTCCGGAAAAACAAAAGCCCCGGTCACCCGGGGCTTCTTGCATTCAGTTATAGCTGTTTAGAACGATTGCAGGATCTGGTCGATAAAGGTGCGATCCTCACCGTATGATTGCGTACGACGTGTTTCGATGGTAACGGTCTTGCCGTCCTGGAGGCTATACACAGCCTTGTCGACCACCTTCTTGTTCTTGTCAAAATACACCGCCAACACGGTACGCGAGTCGATCATGGTCATGCCGAACGACGTTTGGCGAACTTTGGTCTCCACATAATACCACGCGGTCTGGTCGCCGAAAGTGTTAGTGGTCTGCGGTGAACCGAGCACCAGCGTCACGAGCTGCTCGCTTTGGCCCGGCCGAATTTGAGCCATAGCGCTATCGGAAATTTCATATCCCTGAGTCCGCGCAGTCACGAGCGACATGCTGCTGTTACAGCCCGCAACAACCAGGGCCAGCATGGCAGCGGCTGCAAGTGGAGCGACTGAACCGGACAATTGGCGCAGGATCATGAATTTGACTTTCCCGATGGCTTACGACTATAGGCACGGCAACAAAACAGCGGCCCTGATGGGCGCCGAATGTGTAGCTGCCAACACAGCCGTCTGGCAAGCTGGCAATGGTCCGGCGGGCCATTTTGACCGCCTTTCAGGCCAATCATGAAGTTGAGCGCAAATACATGATCTTTAACCTGTTCCGCAAAAACACAGCGACCGAACCGGTTTTGGCCGTCTATAGCGCCATTGTGGCGCAATCCCGGCAGCCGGTCTTCTATGCAGATTGGCTGGTGCCTGACACCGTTACTGGTCGTTTTGACATGATCAGCCTTCATATGGCGTTACTTTTTCGCCGGCTCCGTGGCGAAACTGGTTCCCAAAAGGATTTCAGCCAAGCCGTGTTCGACTTGTTCTTCCAAGACATGGATCGATCCCTGCGGGAGATGGGCGTCGGCGATCTGGGCGTCCCCAAGCGCATTCAGAAGATGGGCAATATCTTCTTCGGTTTGCTTGCAGCCCTCAATGAACCTATGGACCGTAATGACTTGCCAGCTCTAGAAGCGGTGCTCTCACGCAACATCTTCGATAATAGCAGTGGCGGCCACGTGCGGGCGTTAGCTGAATACTTGATGTTTCAAGATCGCGCGCTGGCCATCAAGCCGGCCAAGAACATTGAGCAAGGCCACGTCGCCTTCGAGGCCGCAAAATGAAGCTGGTTACGGCACCACTTTTCTACGCCATCGTCCGAATCGATCGCCTACCGGCCGCTGGCCGGGATATTGAAGTCAAACTGGACGAGTCGACCCGAACCGCCTTGGCGCAGTCACTCGAGCTGAGCGCCGTCGAGGATTTCGCGGCCAAGCTCGTGGTCGCGCCGCTACGAGGCGGGTTGCGTGCGCAAGGACGCTTGCAAGCGCGCATCGTCCAGCCATCTGTCGTCAGCTTTGAACCGGTAGCGCAGGATATCGACGAACCGATTGACCGCGTCTTCCTGCCTAAACCGAGTGACCACAAGCCAACGCCTATCTCAGAAATCTTTGTTGATCTTGAAGACGATGATTTTCCCGACCATATCGACGGACCCGAAGTCGACCTCAGCGCCTTGCTGATTGAAACCTTGGCGTTGGCTATTGATCCTTACCCCCGTTTGCCGGGCGAAAGCGTCGATACACTGGGGCTGAACCTTGGGGCAGAGGAGAGCGGACCGTTCGCCGCTTTGGCCAAGCTCAAGAAAGAAAACGATCCGGGCGCGTGATCGCCACAATATCTACCAAGAGCGGTGTCATTTGGCCGCGCCAATGCTACACACGCGCATCGCACGGCCGGAGCCTGAGCTTGCACCGACTCCGGCATGGATATGTTTGCGCTTGCCCTTTCGTGGGGCACAGAACGGGCTGAAATGACCGAAACAATAACAATATCAGTAGATGCCATGGGGGGAGATAATGCACCTCGCGCGGTGATCCACGGAGCCCATCTGGCTCTTAAGGAGCATCCGACCGCCAGGTTCATTTTCCACGGCCGCGAGGAGCAGATTACGCCCTTGCTGAACGAGTTCCCGGCTCTCAAGTCCGCATCGGCCCTACGCCATTGCGAAACGATTATCGCCATGGACGAGAAGCCCAGCCAAGCCCTGCGCAAGGGGCGAGGAACCTCGTCGATGTGGATGGCCATACAATCGGTCAAGGATGGTGAGGCGGATGTTGCTGTTTCTGGCGGCAATACCGGTGCGCTGATGGCAATGGCAACGTTCTGTCTGCGCCCGATGGAAGGGATTGCCCGTCCTGGCATTGCGGCAATTTGGCCGACAGTGCGCAGCGACATCGTCGTTCTCGACATGGGCGCCACGATCGGCGCCGACGCCCAGCAACTTGTCGACTATGCTATTCTCGGCTCCGCTCTGGCCCGTTGCTTGTTCGGCCGCGAAGCGCCGACTGTGGGGCTGCTCAATGTTGGCACCGAAGAAGTCAAAGGCCTAGAATCGATCAAGGAAGCCGGGCGCATCCTGACGGACGCTAGTGGCGCCGGCTTTGTCTATCATGGCTTTGTTGAAGGTGATGATATCGGCAAGGGCACTGTGGACGTCGTGGTTACCGAAGGCTTTGTAGGCAACATTGCACTAAAGACTGCTGAGGGTACTGCGCGCCAAGTCGGCAAATACCTTTCCAACGCGCTCAGGGCCAATATTATGAGCCGCATCGGCGCGCTCTTTGCCATGTCGGCGCTCAAGGCTTTGCAGCAGCGCATGGACCCACGCACGGTTAATGGCGGGGTGTTCATGGGGCTCAATGGAGTAGTGATAAAATCCCACGGCGGCACTGATGAAATTGGCTACAAGAGTGCGCTCAACCTCTCTTATGAAATGGCAAACAGCCGCCTGATCGACAAGATCGGCGAGACCATGAAGCGCTTTCCAATCAGGGCAGTAGCGCCTGATAACGATTCACAAACTGAGGCGAAACCGGCGTGACAAAGACGCGTTCAATCATTCGCGGCGTCGGTGGTTACCTGCCTGAAAAGGTACTCACCAACGCCGAACTGGCCACTATGGTCGACACTTCCGACGAGTGGATCCAGCAACGCGTCGGCATCAAGGAGCGCCATATCGCCGCCGAAGGCCAGTATACATCCGATCTGGCCCTTGAGGCGGCCAAGAAGGCAATGGAGTCGGCTGGCGTCTCCGCTGCTGACATTGACCTAGTCGTCGTTGCAACAACCACACCGGACTATACCTTCCCATCAGCAGCCACGATCGTGCAGATGAAACTGGGCATGCGTCATGGCATGGCGTTCGATATCCAAGCGGTGTGCTCGGGCTTTGTTTATGCGCTGGTGACCGCCGATAGTTATATGAAAAACGGCCTAGCCAGCCGTGCGCTGGTGATTGGCGCCGAGACCTTTTCGCGCCTGATAGACTGGACTGATCGCACAACCTGCGTCCTCTTCGGAGATGGAGCAGGGGCTGTTGTTCTCGAAAAAGTCGAACTCGACGACGATGCGCCAGAGCAGGGCGTGCTTGCCTCGGCGCTCCGCTCCGACGGACACCATTGGGACAAGCTCTACGTTGATGGCGGCCCATCCACGACGGGAACCACCGGGCACGTGCATATGCAAGGGCCCGAAGTTTTCCGCCATGCAGTGGGTAAGATCACCGATGTGGTCTATTCGACGCTCGACACAGCCGGCTATACGGTGGATGACCTTGACTGGTTCGTGCCCCATCAAGCCAACCGTCGCATTATCGAGGGTGCCGGCAACAAGCTTGGATTGCCATCTGGGAAAGTCATCATGACCGTGGACATCCACGCCAACACTTCGGCAGCCTCAGTACCCCTGGCGCTCAGCGTTGCCGTAGCGGACGGCCGTATCAAGCCAGGTGATCTGGTGATGCTAGAAGCCATGGGTGGCGGCTTCACGTGGGGTGCTTCTCTCATTCGCTGGTAAGTGCCTGCAACGCATTGACCTTAGTGCTATCAAGGCGTTAGTGTTGGTTTGGGTGGAGGACTTGGCGCCTGAACCGCAGCGGCACAACGGATTTGTGCCGGTGTTAAGCGCTGGTCCAAGGGAAGAATTCCCGCGTGTGGCTCATCCCGCGATGGATGCGCCGATAGCAGTTTCGATCGGGTCTGCTGCCTATGGCGGGCTGTTCGAGAAGGGTATCGTTCAGGCATATTGGGGGTGCGAATGGCGCAAAAGACAGTGACGCGAGCGGATCTTGCCGAAGCGGTCTACGGCTCGGTTGGCCTGTCTCGAACAGAGTCTGCGGAACTGGTCGAGCGCGTTCTGGAACTCATCGCCGATGCCCTAATTGAGGGAGCCAACGTTAAGCTATCCTCATTCGGCTCGTTCCAGGTGCGCTCCAAAAACGAGCGTGTTGGACGCAACCCGAAGACTGGCGAAGAGGTGCCGATCCTGCCGCGGCAGGTTCTTGTGTTCAAACCGTCCAATGTGTTGAAGTCCAAGATCAACAAATCTATGGTTAGCGCTGGAAAATAAGCTCTCCTAGCGAGTCTCAGCCTCCGTGGACAAGTCGCCAGACGCCTTCCGCACGATTTCAGAAGCTGCCGAAGAGCTGGACCTGCCCCAGCACGTCCTGCGCTTTTGGGAGACCCGCTTCAACACCATAAAGCCGCTCAAGCGTGGCGGTGGTCGGCGTTATTACCGCCCCGAAGACGTGTTGCTGCTGCGCGGCATCAGGCATCTCCTTTACGATCAGGGCTTTACCATCAAGGGTGTCCAGCGCATTCTCAAGGATCAGGGCAGCCGCTATGTGATCGCCGTTGGCGAAGGCAAGCCGCTCGAAGACATCCTGCCCATGATCGAGGAGGCCGAGGCCGCAGGCGACGAGGCAGAGATCGAGGAAGCCGTTATGCTGGCCAGCCCGGCGCTTGATCGGGAATCGCGCGACAAGCTCTCGGATGTTCTGCGCGAACTGCTGGAATGCAAACGCATTCTGGAACGCGCCCGGGAAACCTAACCATCGAAAATAAGCGCGCTCTCTTGCGCGAAAACTGGAGACCAAAATGACCGTTCGTTTCGGCCTGCTCGGCGCTGGGCGTATTGGCAAGGTTCATGCGAAAGCCATCACCGCCAATCCCAAGGCGCAACTCGTCTCTGTTGCCGACGCCTTCGAGAAGGCGGCAAGCGATCTGGCTACGCAGTATGGCTGCGATATTCGGAGCGTAGAGCAGATCCTCCAGTCTTCCGACATCGATGCGGTGGTGATCTGCACCCCCACCGACACCCATGCCGATCTGATCGAGCAGTTCTCCAAGGCGGGCAAGGCGATCTTTTGCGAAAAGCCGATCGACCTCGATGTCGAGCGCGTCAAGGCCTGCCTCAAGGTGGTTGATGCCGAAGGCGCGACCTTGATGGTCGGCTTCAACAGGCGCTTTGATCCGCACTTCCAGGCAATGCGCAAGGCGATCGACGAAGGCCAGATCGGCGACGTTGAAATGGTGACCATCGTTTCGCGCGATCCCGGCGCACCGCCAGTGGACTACATCAAGCGCTCGGGCGGCATCTTCCGCGACATGACGATTCATGACTTCGACATGGCCCGCTTCATGCTGGGCGAGGAGATCGAGACTGTCAGCGCACAGGCTTCAGTGCTGGTCGATCCGGCCATCGGGGAGGCGGGGGATTACGACTCGGCTTCCGTGATGCTGGCGACGGCCTCCGGCAAGCACGCCACGATATCCAATTCGCGCCGCGCCACTTACGGCTATGACCAGCGCGTCGAAGTGCATGGGTCCAAGGGTGCCGTGGCGGCCGAGAACCAGCGGCCCGTCTCCATCGAAGTCGCCAATGCGCAGGGCTATACGCGGCCACCGCTGCACGACTTCTTCATGACCCGCTATACCGAAGCTTATGCCAGGGAAATCAGCACGTTCATAGACGCTGTTGAAACCAAATCTGCAGCAAACCCGAGCGGTCTTGATGGTCTGATCGCCTTGGCGCTGGCCGACGCTGCAGTCCGCTCGGTGAAGGAAGGTCGCGCGATCAAGGTGAGTGAAGTGACTGGCGCATTGGCGGATAAGAGTGTGTTTCAGGGGCGGTAGAGGTCGCTACCGATATGGGTTCACCCACCATGTCATCCCGGGCTTGACCCGGGATCCACCTCGAGATTGATCTACTTCTGCAAGGTGGTTCGTACTTTCCGCGATAAGTTGGTCCGGTCATTTCAGGATGGATCCCGGGTTGAGCCCGGGATGACATCTCGCGTGGGGATAGCCTTGTGACTGAACTGTAGGCCCGTCCCGCCTACTTCAACAGCCACTCATGCTCCGGCGCATTGTGGAACTTCCACACACGCTTGGGGCCGGCCATTACGTTGAGATAGTAGAGGTCATATCCCGCCGTCGTCGCAACAGGATGATAGCCCCGCGGCACCAGCGTCACATCTCCATCCTCGATTACCAGCGCCTCGTCCAGGCTCCGGTCATCGGTGTAGACGCGTTGCATGGCAAAGCCCTGTGGCGGGTTGAGCCGGTGGAAGTAGGTTTCCTCCAACTGGCTTTCGTGGGGCAGATTGTCCTGGTCGTGCTTGTGCGGTGGATAAGACGAGGTGTTGCCTTGTGGGGTGATCACCTCCACCACCAGCAGCGCATTGGCTGCACCATCATCCTCGGGCATGATGTTGTAGACATGGCGCACATTGGCGCCCGTGCCACGGGTGATGCGCGGATGCGTGCCGGGCGGAATGATCCGGGCGGTATAGTCGCCGCCGCCGGGCCCCGCGCACACTGCCAATTCCAGATCCGTGACAGCGTCCGCTACCCATTCGCTGCCCATCGGGACGTAAACCGCCCAAGGCGCGCCCTCGAACGGGCTCATGCGCTCGCCAATTTCACCGAGGTCCACGCCGTCGATCGAGATGCGTGCCTTGCCACTGACGAGGACCAGGCATAGCTCGTTGATGCCGGCCTCACCACTGGCTACTTCACTCTCGCCAAGCTTATGAAGGGCAAAGCCGACATGGTCCCAACCAGCCGAGGCAGGCGTGACATTATGGACGAGGCCCTTCTTCGCCAGAGGGCGGAGGCGTAGGCTCTGCTGGTTTGTCATTCTTGGGCTCCTCCTTGGGGAAGGCATAGAAGAAGTTGTAAAGCGAATAGAGCAAGGCGAAGCCGACGAGGAAGGCCCAGAACTGGTCCTTGTTCCAAACGATTTCCCACGTCAGCCAGATGGCGAGGAAAACCGTAATGGAAACTCGCCGCCACATTGGGCGAAACCAGTTCGCGTCGTTGCCGTTCAAAGCCAATCAGCTATCCTCCATGCGCGCCTGATTGGCCTTGTACGGGAAAGCTCACCCTTTGGGAAAGCCTTCCGTTTCCACAGTGTAGCCGGCGGCCGTCATGACGCGCATCAGTTCGGCGTGGCCCACTTGTGCCATGCGCAAGGGCGGATTGGCTTTAGGGTCCTGCTCGGCTTCCACCACGAACCAACCTTCGTAGCCATGGTCCGCCAGGCGCTGGACGAAGGCGCCGAAATCAAGCGAGCCATCGCCTGGTACGGTGAACGCACCCAGCGCCACCGCATCAAGGAAGCTTTGCTCGCTCCGATCCAAGCCGTCGACGACGGATTTGCGGATATCCTTGACGTGAGCATGGTTGATGCGGCTGTGGTGATTGTCGATCGCGCGCAGAACGTCCCCACCGGCAAAGGCGAGGTGGCCGGCATCGAGCAGCAGCGGGATGCCCGGGCCTGAATGGGCCATGAAGGCATCGAGCTCGGCTTCCGTCTCGACCACAGCCGCCATATGGTGGTGGTAGGAGAGGGGCATGCCTTGCTCCGCGCACCACTCGCCAAATTCGGTGACCTTGCGGGCATAGCTTTTCATTTCGGCATCGGACAGCCTGGGCTTTTGCGCCAGCGGGATCTCACGCTTGCCCTGGATGGAGCGGCCGACCTCACCATAAACGATGCAAGGCGCGTTCACGGCCTTGAACAGTTCGATCATCGGCGCGATGCGGTCCTTGTTGGCCGAGAGCTCTTCGTCGACCAGTGTTCCGGAGAACCAGCCGCCACACAGCGTCACATCTGCAGCCCGAAGGATCGGCAGCATGACATCGGGGTCGTCGGGAAAGCGGCGGCCCTTCTCCATGCCGGTGAAACCCGCCGAGCGCGACTGGCGCAGGCATTCTTCCAGCGACACATCATCGCTAAGTTCCACCAGATCGTCGTTCCACCACGCGATGGGCGACATGCCGAGTTTGGCTTTCAATGTAGGCTCCGCATTTTCTTAAATTCATCTTCCGACTACATCCGATGTCATTCCGGCGCAGGCCGGAATCCATCTTGAGATTTCTTCGCCAGCAGGAAACTGGGAGGGACCTCAGGATGGATCCCGGCCTGCGCCGGGACGACACCCCGGGTTGGACGGTTCCCAAAACTCACCCCGCCCTTTGCGCTTTAAGCGCCTGCACATAAGCTTCGCGCGCTGCATTCACCTGCGGCCGGTCGCTTACTTCGGGCACCGCCACATCCCACCAATACCCGCCGGCTTCGGTTGTGATCAGCGGATCGGTGTCGATCACGATCACCGTCGTGCGGTCATTGCCCTCGCTTTCCTGCAATGCCGTTTCGAGCTCGCCGATGGAGCCGACCTTGCGTGTGATAGCGCCCATTGAAGCCGCATGAGCCGCAAAATCGATTCCGGGCAGAGTGACATGGTGCGTGTCCTTCAATAGATTGTTGAAGTTGGCGCCGCCGGTAGCCATCTGCAGCCGGTTGATGCAGCCAAAGCCTGCGTTATCCAGCAGGACGATGGTCAGCTTGGCTCCGAGCATGATCGAACTCACGATCTCGGAGTTCATCATCAGATAGCTGCCGTCGCCGACCATCACGACCACGTCGTCACTGGGACGCGCCAGCTTGACGCCGAGCCCCCCGGCAATCTCGTAGCCCATGGTCGAGAAGCCATATTCCATATGGTAGCTGCCGGGAGCGCCAGCCTTCCAGAGCTTGTGCAACTCGCCGGGCAGGCCGCCCGAGGCGCAGACCAGAATGGCGTTGTCACGAGCACGCTGCACGGCGCCGATCACCTGGGCGTCCGATGGCAGTTCGGCATTGGTGGAGGCGGTGGCACGATCGGCTGCCGCCAACCAATCTTCCTTGCCGTCCTTGGCCTGTGCGGTCCAGTCCGGGTCCGCCTGCCAGCCGGTCAGGGCGGTTGCAAGCGCATCGAGGCTCGCCCGCGCATCGGCAACTAGCGGCAGCGCCTGATGCTTGTGCGCGTCGAACGGCTGCACGTTCAGCCCGATGATCTTGAGATCCTCGTTCTTGAACATCGCCCACGAGCCCGTGGTGAAATCCTGGAGGCGCGTGCCGACAGCCAGCACGACATCGGCCTCCTCCGCCAAGGTGTTGGAAGCCGAGCTACCAGTAACGCCGACGGACCCCATGTTGAGATCATGGTCATGCGGCAGGCTCGATTTGCCCGCCTGGGTTTCCATCACCGGCACACCATAGCGCTCGGCAAAGCGAAGAAGGGCAGGGCTCGCTTCGGAATAGAGCACGCCACCACCGGCAATGATGATCGGCTTCTTGGCATGGAGTAGTGCGGTCGCCGCTGCAGCGAATTCATCGGCATCGGGCATCACGCGCCGGATGTGCCAGACCTTCTCGTCAAAGAAGCTCTCGGGATAATCATAGGCCTCGGCCTGCACATCCTGGCAGAGGCTGAGCGTCACCGGGCCGCATTCAGCTGGGTCGGTCAGCACCTGCATGGCGCGGCGCAGGGCAGGGATGATCTGCTCGGGGCGGGTGATCCGGTCGTAGTAGCGGCTGACTGGGCGGAAGCAATCATTGGCTGAAACCGTGCCGTCGCCGAAATCCTCGACCTGCTGCAGAACCGGGTCGGGCAGGCGGTTGGCAAAGACATCACCCGGCAATAGCAAGACGGGAATGCGGTTCACATGGGCCAGAGCGGCAGCCGTGACCATATTCAGCGCGCCCGGGCCAATGGAACTGGTGCACGCCATGAACCGGCGGCGGAAGCTCGCCTTGGCGAATGCAATGGCGGCATGGGCCATGCCTTGCTCGTTCTGCGCGCGATACGTCGGCAGCGTGTCCTTGACGGCATGCAGCGCCTCGCCCATGCCGGCCACATTGCCGTGGCCAAAGATGGCGAACACTCCGCCAAAGATCGGCACGGTCTGCTCGTCGATCACGGTCTTCTGCATGGTCAAGAACCGCGCCACGGCTTGGGCCATAGTCAATCGAACGGTTTTCTGGCTCATCGCCGCATTCCTCCTCTTGGGCGCGGGCGCTTAGGCCGCCGCGCTCTTGCCCAAACTTTCCCAAACCTCGACCAGGGCGCCAAAACGGCGCGCCATGTCAGCCACGGCATCCTCATCACTCATTTCGCCAGCCAGCCACTTCTTGGCGGCATCGGCAAAGATCGTCCGGCCTACGGCAAAGCCCCGCACTGTGCGCGCACCTCGTGCCTTGGCAAAGCCTGCTTGCAGCACCTCGTGCGGCGCATCCAGCCCCAGCAATACCACGCCTCGGCAAAACGGGTCGCGCGTCTCGATCACCTGGTCGATCTCTTCCCAGGCCGCTTCGCTAGGCTGCGCCTCGAGCTTCCACCAGTCCGGCTTGATCCCAGCATCGTAGATCTCGGCCAGCGCACGGCCGAGCGTATCGTCGCCGAGAGAGCCGTGCTTGCCAGCGATGATCTCGACCAGGATGTCGCGGCCAACCTTGCGGGCCGCGTCGTAAGCCGCGCGCAGCTTATCAATCTGCACGCGCTTGAGGTCCGCCTCGTCGTCCGGATGATAAAAGCACAGCACCTTGATGCAGTGATCAACCGGCCAGTCGATGATGCGCGAGCCTACATCCTGGGAAAACTCGAACTGCAGCGGTCTGGAGCCCGGCAGCTCGATAGGGCGAGCAATCCAGAAATCCTTTTCAGCGCCGGCCGCAAACAGCGCATCGCGCCCATATTTGTCATCGAGCAGCATGCCAAAGCCTGGCTGCCCTTTTGCGACCTGCGTTGCGGCCTTTACGGCCAGAGCCTTGAAGGCTGGAATGCGCGCAAGGACCTGCGCATCGCCTTGCGCCAACTCCTCCAAATGACTGCGGTGGTCGATTGCCAGAGCCATCAGGCTCGGGATCTGCCGCCGCCGATTGGTGGCCCAATGCACATGGTTGAGTTCGGCATCCTTGCGCAAGGCGCGCTCCGGACTGCCATTTTGAAGGAAGTGATTGAGCTCGGTCCAGCTCGGATATTCCGGCGCACAGAGAAGGCGCGACACCGCGAAGGCTCCACAGGCATTGGCCCAAGTGGCGCTGGTGGCGTGTGCCTCGCCAGCAAGCCAGCCACGCAGCCAGCCGCTCATGAAGGCATCGCCGGCGCCGAGCACGTTGTAAACCTCAATCGGAAAACCCCTGCCGACAATGCCGTCTTCCAGATTTGCGGGAATGGGGCCGTCGTAAACGATGCAGCCCATAGGGCCGCGCTTGAGCACGATGGTTGCGCCAGAGATCGACCGGATGGTCCTGAGCGCGGAAAGCAGATCGCTCTCTCCCGAGGCAATCAGCACCTCTTCTTCGGTGCCCACGATCAGGTCGCAATCGGGCAGGACCGATTTGTACTTCTGCGAAACGATGTCCGAGGCGACATAGCGCTCGAACCCGGCGTCGTGTCCGGCAAGGCCCCACAGATTGGGCCGGTAGTCGATGTCAAAGGCCACGCGTGCGCCGGACAGCTTGGCGAGCCGGATGCCCTTCTTTTGCGCCGCCTCGCTATTGGGGCGGGAAAAATGCGTGCCCGTGACCACGATGGCGCGGGCCGAGGCGATCAGGTCCTCGTCGATGTCCTCCTCCGAAAGCGCCATATCTGCGCAATCGGTACGGTAAAAGATCATCGGCGAGACACCTTCGGACTCGACCGAAAGCAGCACCAGCGCGGTCAAGCGGTTGGGGTCGGTGGCGATACCCCGCGTTTCCACGCCCTCGCGCTGCAACTGCTCGCGAATGAAGCGCCCCATCTGCTCGTTGCCGACGCGCGTGATGAGTGCTGACTTAAGCCCCAGCCGAGCTGTGCCGACGGCAATATTAGTGGGGCAGCCACCCACGGACTTGGCGAAGCTGCCGATATCCTCGAGCCTTGTGCCGATCTGCTGGCCATAAAGATCAACCGAGGCCCGACCAATGGTGATCACATCGAGCGGCCTGGTCCCGTATTCGGGATGCGCAATCGTCACTCCGGTCCTCCCCCTGCGGCTCTTGGCGGCCGCATGAAACATTGGTTCTGTTGTGTCGTCAACGTGGAATAAGTATTCCGCTTGTCGCTATCAACGCCTCCGTCGCTCTTCTGCAATGCCGACGGTAAGTGCCATGGCAAAGGCCATGCTTGCCGACAGTGAACGGAAGCCAGCATGGTCGGCCTCCACCACTTCGAACCATTCAGTGGAACATTCAGCTAATGGCGAAAAAGCCGAATCGGTGAGCGAAACAACGGGCACGCCACGCGCCGCCATGAAGCGGGCCTGCGCTGTACTCTCCGCAGCGTAGGGCGAAAAGCTGATGGCGAAGGCTGCATCCTTGGGCGTGGCCATAGCGAGCATGTCCTCATCGATCCCGGCCGCCGTGCCCACCAGTTGAAATCGCACTTTGAGCTTGCCGAAGGCGTAAGCCATGTAGCTGCTGATGGGATAGGAGCGGCGCTTGGCGATCAGGTAGATCGTTTCGGCATTGGCGAGGAGCGACACCGCGCGTTCAAGCCTATCGGGCTCGACAACCGCCGACAGCGCATCAAGCGATCGATGTGCCGCAAGAACGAAGCCGTTGAAGATGCTTGAGCTCTCTGTCAGCGCCGGGCCGTTTTCCTCCAGCTGCCGCAGCCTGTCCTCATAGGAGGAATTTCGCTCGCGCAGGCGCGCCTGAAACACAGACTGAAGCCCCGAAAAGCCCTCGAAGCCGAAATGCTGGGCAAAACGCACCAGCGTTGATGGCTGCACATGGGCGGAGAGGGCAATGCTCGCGGCTGTCCCGAACGCGATCTCATCGGGATGGTTGAGCGCATAGGCTGCGACCTGGGTCAGGCGCTTGGGCAGTTCGTGCTTGCGATCAAGAATAGCAGTGCGCAGGGCGTCGAAATGCTGCGGGGGCTGCACTTTGGCGGCGGCGTGGGACATCGGGGCTCTCGCATTCGCCTCGCATAATGGCCAATCCATTGTCGCAATCAAGGGCCCCAACCCATTCCGCGGATTCGCTGAATGGCTTACTGCTATGGTAACAAGGGAGGACAGGATGAACGCATCCATCGGCGTAGGTCTTATAGGCACAGGCTACATGGGCAAGTGCCACGCGCTGGCCTGGACCGGAGTCAAGGCGGTGTTTGCCGATTGCGCACGACCACGGCTGGTACATCTGGCCGAGGTCACCGAAGACCTGGCCTGGCGCAAGGCGGATGAGTTCGGCTTCGAGAAGGCGACAGGCGATTGGCGCGCCTTGATTGCGGACCCGGACGTCGAAATTGTTTCCATCACTACGCCCAATGCCTTTCACGCCGATATGGCGATAGCGGCGCTGGAGGCCGGCAAGCACGTCTGGTGCGAAAAACCGATGGCGCCGGCGTTGGACGATGCCCAGCGCATGGCGGCAGCAGCCAAGGCGTCGGGCAGGGTCACTGCACTTGGATATAATTACATCCAGAACCCCCTGGTCCGGCAGATCGAAGCAATCCTCAAGGACGGGACGATCGGCAGGGTCAACCACGTCCGCGTCGAAATGGACGAGGACTTCATGGCCGATCCCGAAGCCCTTTTCTATTGGAAGAGCGAGGCGAGTTCCGGCTACGGCGCGCTGGATGATTTCGGCGTCCATCCACTAAGCTTGCTGCAAGCGCTGTTCGGCACGCCCACGCGCGTCTTTGCACAGATGTCCAAACCTTATGCCGATCGACCAACCCTGGAAGGTACCAGACGGAACGTGGAGACCTTCGACATCGCCAGTGTACTCTTCGAGATTAGTGAGGGGATAAGTGGAGTCATGGCGCTCAATCGTTCCGCCTGGGGCCGCAAGGGGCGCATTGCCCTGCAGATCTTCGGCAGCCAGGGCGCCATCGTCTATGACCAGGAGCGGATGAACGAACTGCAGCTTTATTCAACCGCTGACAAGCCGAGCCAGCAGGGCTTCCGCACAATCCTCTCAGCGCCGCATCATGCACCCTATGACCGGTTCATTCCCGCGCCCGGGCACGGGCTTGGCTTCAACGACCTCAAGATCATCGAGTGTCATGAACTGCTGCGGAAGATCAGGGGTGAAGAAGCCCGCATCGTTGACTTCGAAGCGGGGCTTCAAATTGAGCGTGCCGTGCACGCAATGGCGCAAAGCCATCGCGAGCAGGCGTGGGTCGCCGTTTAAACGGACACTCAGGCGAAGCTCAGGCGCTCCGGTTTTTGCGACTCGCTCCAGAGGATATAGCTGGACGCGGCCAGGATCAGAACGGCGCCTGGCCAGAACAATATGCCCGGAACCTGGGACAGGAAAATCCAGCCGAGCAAGCCACTCAGCGGCACCTTGAGATCGCCAAAGGGCTGCAGATACGTCGCATCAGCCACCTTGTAGGCGAAGCTGAGCAGATATTGCGCGAATGCCGTAAGGGCGCCGAGCAGCAGCAAAAGCAGCAGTCCGTTGCCCGAAGGGAGGGCGAACGGGAAGCCCGTTGCAATCCCGCTGGGCAGCAGCCAGGCAAAAGCATTGACGGCTAGGAGGATCAGCAAATGATTGGGCGTCATCAGCACCAGCAAGGAGATCGTCATGGTCTCGGGCGATTCCTGCCGGGCCAGGTATTTGGTCAGAACGTCCGTTGTGGCCCATAGAGCGGCCGCCGTAATGGGGATTAGCGTCGCCCATGATAGGCTCTCCGATCCGACCCCCGAGATGATGATGGCGCCGACAAAGCCGACAAGAGCCGCGCTAAGCCGCTGCGGCGTCGCGCGTTCGTGGAGGAACAGTGTCGATCCCAGGATGATGAACAGCGGGCCAGTGGCCAGCAGGGTGACCATTTGCCAGATCGGCACGCCCGAGGCGAAGCCATAGACAAAGACGTGGACGCCCAATGCAGACACGAAGGCCCGCACCTCGTGAGCCAGTGGCTTCTTAGTGCGCAGATTATGGACGCCGATGCGCAGGATCAGCGGCAAGGCCAGCACCGAGGCGATGACATATTGCCAGAACGCCATGCCGGTAGAACTCACACCGTACTGCCATGGCAGGATAGACTGCAGCACATTGGTGCCGGCGAAAGCGAGGCTCGCAACCACCATGAGGGCCGCGCCCAGTGTGGCGTTGTTGGAAGGTGTCGAGGAAATCTGGTTCATATGAAGTCCTTTCCGTAACCAGTTTCCTCAGGGTTACGGGAAGTCACTGGAGCAAACGCCCGCAAAGAAATGCGGACGCCGGCAAGCCAGCGTTGATCCCGTTCTCTTTCATCCGGACTATACCGTCGGCTCCGGAATCACACCGGATCTGCTGACCTTCGCTTGCGCGAAGCGCTCGCGGGCTTGGCGTCGCCGCCTTACCGCCGGTGGGGAATTGCGCCCCGCCCTGAGAACATCGCAGAACTTGCGTCCTGCAGTGTGGAAGATAGGGCAGCCCGAAACGCACCGCAAGGAGACACACGCAGGTAACTGTGCATCTTTGTTGAACAATGAAGAAGGTTGGTGCGTGCCAAAGCGCCGCCTGCCTTGCGGTTGTCATGAGAACGTGCGGACCCCGGGACGGCTATCGCCTCTTAGGTTTGTAGTATGTGAGACGGAAACCGTCCCGGGGCTGCCAATTTTTGGAGTGGTTGGGGAGTCGCGCAGGGGATCGCTCGTCCCCTACGGCCGCAACTCGAACCCGAAGGAGCAGCGACGCTCCCGCGATGGCATCACCCCGGCCACCGGTCGCTGCAGCGCCGCCCGTCAATCCGGGGTGATGGGTAGGAGGATAGTGCAGCGCAAACACGAGGGGAGAAGATGGATAAGTTGGTGTTCGTTGAGAGAACCCCCACCTAGCCTCCCCCTGGTAGGGGGAGGGACAGATTAGAGCTAGCCAGAGATGTTGCCACACACGCTATGTGCTCCTCCCCCTTACCAGGGGGAGATTGGGTGGGGGTTCGTGGTGCGGTACGATCCACCTTGCGGTTGTGGAGCGATCTCGAGATGGATCCCGGCCTGCGCCGGGGTGACATCGTGGGTGGAAGCTGCAGTGAAATGCCGAAAGTGCCGGCCCCTCAGCCGTTATCCAACCACTTCACCTGTTCCGGCGTCAGCCTGATGTCGAACGCCTTGAGGCTGTCGTCCAACTCGCCCAGTGTCCGTGGCCCAATGAGCGGGATGGACGGGAAGGGCTGTGCCAATACAAACGCCAACGCCACATGAATTGGGCTGTGGCCAAGCTTCTCAGCCAGCTCGATCGCGCGATCGCGGCGGGCAAAGTTCTTGTCATTGTACCAGCAGCGAACCAGTTCCTCGTTGTCGGTCTTGTCGCGTCCGGCCCGGTCCGTGAAGAAGCCGCGGCCTTGGCTGGACCAAGAAAAATTGGTCACCTGGCGGTCGTTGAACCACTGCTTCCACTCGTCCGATGACGCCGTGACGCACCCGTCCCAGATCGGCACCAGCATTTCCGACAGTGAGAAATTGTTGGACAGCGCCATCGGCTTGGTCTTGCCCGTGCGCTCGGCATAGGCAACCGCCTCGTCGAACCGCTCCTTAGTCCAGTTCGAACCGCCGAACGGCCCACGAATGCGGCCATTCTTGACCTCGGCGTCCATCGCATCGACGAACTCACTCACCGGCACTTCAAGGTTGTCGCGGTGCATGAAATACACATCGACATAGTCCGTCTGCAGCCGGTCCAGCGACTGGGTGAGCTGCTTGCCGATCACGTCCGGGTAGCACAGTGGGCTGTGCGCACCCTTGCCGATCAATACCGCGCCTTCGCGCGTGCCGCGATTGATATGCCATTCGCCGAACAGCTTTTCGGTGTAGCCCGAGCCATAAACAAAGGCCGTGTCGAAGATATTGCCGCCGCGTTCCCAGAACCCATCAAGCAGAATCGCGCCGGATGCAAAAGAGCGGAAATCCTCAAAACCCAGAGCCACGGCCGAAGCCTGCTTGCCAAGGCCCGGAATGGAGCGCTTGGGAATGGCGCCCTGGTTGGGTCCGAGCTTGCGATTGTCGAGCGTGTTGATGCGCGAAGAGGATTTCTCGACCGAGTACTCGATCCCCGCATCCTTGCGCCAGGCGTCCAGCACCCGAGCATTGCCCAGGCTGTCCGCCCAGCTCATGCCTGGCGCCGCCAATTCATTGCGCTTGGCAAAGATCGCTTCGGCAGCAGCATCGGCTTCGAACGAATAAACGTGACGCTCCTCGCCGACGCTGATCGTTTCAGTCTGGCCGTTTGCGATGATGTCGATGTGGCCAAGGCCTCTATTGCGGTCGCCGCCGGCAAACCAGAAATCCGGCACTTCGATCCGTCCCTCCGCGCCCTGAATGCGCAGGACATTGTCGAGGTTCGCCATGACGGCGCAGGAAACCTGGGCCACGATGCCGTTTTCGAAGGTCAGCACGGCTGCCGCCCAATCGTCCGTTCCTTCAGCATTAAGCTTGGCCGTGCCCGCGACCTTGATCGGATCGGCGAACGGCTTGCCCATGGCCTGGCCGGCAATGAAGCGCGACATGGATACCGGATAGCCGCCGACATCCAAAATGCCGCCGCCTGCAAGGCTTGAGGCAAACAGTCGGTGTTGCGGCTGGAACTTGCCCATCGAGAAGCCAAAGCTCGACTGAATCATCCGCACTTCGCCAATGGCGCCCGAGCGGATCAGTTCACCCAGTTTGGCCGTCTGCGGATGAAGGCGATACATGAAGGCTTCGCCCGCAAAAGTCCCGGCCTTGCGGTGCGCGTGGAACACGGCATCGATTTCGAAAGCCGACAAGGCGAAGGGCTTTTCGACCAAGACGTGCTTGCCCGCTTCGGCTGCCTTGATGGCCCATTCGGCGTGTCCGGTATGCGGCACCGCAATATAGACGGCATCGATTTCCGGATCAGCGAGCAAGGCGTCATAGCCATGAACGATCCGGGCGCCCGGGAAGTCTGCTGCCAGGTTCGGCTTGTTCGGATCACGAGTCGCGATGGCTGCGAGCACACCGTGCTGCGAGCCCGCAACACCGCCTTGGAATGCCTTGGCGATGCTGCCTGGCCCGATAATACCCCAGCGGATTTTTTGGTCAGTCATAGTTTGGTCCTTTAGAAGCCCCTTGTTGAGGCATTGAGCTGTTCAACACACCACGCTTTCCCTCGGGCTCGACCCTGAGGCCTCCATCAGCGTGGCACATGTGGCGAGTGGCCCTCGGGTCAAGCCCGAGGGAAAGCTGACATTGCGGGCGACCCGGGGCGCCGCTTACAGGATCACCCGATGCGCTGGCCTTGGCTGTCGAAGAGATAAGCTCGCTCGGCACTGATCGAGACGGCGATCTGATCCTGCCCGCTTTCGTTGCGTAATTCCTCGCGCTCGATGATCAAGGCTTCGCCTTTTGCGCTGGCATAAACATAGCTGGTGGAGCCCAGATGCTCGGCGACGTCCACATCAAGGCGAATGTCCGCGTCGCCTGCACCTGGCTCGCCAAAATGTTCCGCCCGGACGCCGAGCGTTACCCGCTCGCCCACAGCACCGCCCGAAACCGGCAAGGAGAGCCGGACATTAGCGTGGTTGAGCAATTCCACCACGACGCTGCCCGCTGCCTTATCGACGATCTTGCCTGCCAGGAAATTCATTTTGGGCGAGCCGATAAAGCCCGCAACGAACTGATTGGCCGGATTGTCGTACAGCTCCAGCGGACGGCCCACCTGCTCGATCAGCCCATCGCGCAGCACGACGATGGTATCGGCCAGCGTCATGGCTTCGACCTGGTCGTGCGTCACATAGATGATTGTGGTCTGCAATTCCTTGTGCAGCCGGGCGATCTCGATCCGCATATGGACGCGCAGTTCGGCGTCTAGATTCGACAGCGGTTCGTCGAATAGGAAGACCTGCGGATTACGCACGATGGCGCGGCCGATGGCGACCCGCTGGCGCTGCCCGCCCGAAAGTTCCTTGGGCAGTCGATCAAGTAGGGGTTCTAAAGCGAGGATACGCGCCGCCTCGTTCACCTGCCTAGCAATCTGGTCTTTCGCAACGCCCGCAAAACGAAGGGCAAAGCCCATGTTCTCACGCACCGTCATATGCGGATAAAGCGCATAGGACTGGAACACCATTGCGATGCCGCGCTTGGATGGATCGACATCGTTCATCCGCGTGCCACCGATCTCGAGGTCACCATCGGTGATGTGCTCGAGCCCGGCGATCATCCGCAGCAGGGTGGATTTGCCGCAACCCGAAGGGCCGACAAACACCACGAACTCCTTTGGCTTGATCTCCAGATCAACGCCCTTGATGACTTGCACCTTGCCGTATGACTTCCGCACGGCCGACAGTTTGAGGCTGCTCATGCTGTTTGCACCTTATTTGACCGCGCCCAGCATGCCTTCAACGAAGCGGCGCTGGAGCAGGAAGAATATGACGAGGGTGGGGAGGGTGGCCAAAACCGTTCCGAACAGAATCATGCCGTAGTCCGGCGTATAGGCCGATGTCAGCGCAGACAGGATCAGCGTGATCGTCTTGTTCTCAGCCGTTTGCAGCACGATCAGGGGCCAGAGGTAATTGTTCCAATTGGCCATGAACACGATGATCGTTGCAGCAGCGTAAGTGGAGCGCATGACCGGCAGATAAACGAAGAGGAAAATCTGCCATTCCTTGAGCCCGTCGATCTTGGCAGCGTCGCGCAATTCGCTGGGAAATGCCTTCGTAGCCTGGCGAAAGTAGAAGATAATGAAGATCGATGCGACCGTGGGCAGGATTACGGCGATAAACGTGTTGGTCAGCTTGGCTTGGCTGAACATCACGAACAGCGGCACCATCATCGCCGCGAACGGGATTGATAGCAGCAGGAGCAGTAGCGCGAAGATGCGTTCGCGCACCCGAGAGCGGAACATCTCAAAGCCGTAGCCGGCCAGCGACGAGATCAGCAGCGTCAGGATCGTGCCGACAATGGCGATGAAGCCTGAATTCCAGAAGATGCGGACCGCATCGACCTGCGTGAAGAAAGTGACTGCATTGTCAAACAGATGTGTGCCGAAGCTCGCCTTGCCCCGGATGATGTCAGCTGACCTGTTGGTCGCCCCGATAATCATCCAGATAAATGGGAAGACGGACAGGAAAGCCGCGAAAGACAAAAGGACGTAGACGAGCGCCCGGCGGAGCATCGGCAGCGGATCTGCCGGCGCTCGGGTACGCGTCCTGGCGCGAGCCCCTTCGGCGTGGCCGCCTAGTGTTGCTGGGGTAACGCTCATGCGCGCCTCCGATCACGTGCGATAAAGAACTGGATGAGGCTGAGGATGGCCACCACCAGCACGATCACCCACGACACAGTCGCCGAATAGCCAAAGCTGGGCATGAACTTGAAGGTGAGATTGTAGATATAAAGCGACAGCGTCAGCGTCGAATCCGAGGGGCCGCCATTGCCGGCCGTAAGGTTGTAGACCTCGTCGAACAGCTGCAGCGTCCCGATGGTGGAGATCACCGTGGTGAACAGGATGACGGGCTTCAGCATCGGGATGGTCAGGTACCGGAAGCGCGCCCAGGCCGGCACGCCATCGATCCGTGCCGCCTCGTAGATAGAGCGGTCGATGTTCTGCAGAGCCGCAAGGTAGAAGATCATGTTGTAGCCAGTCCAGCGCCAGGTGATGGCGAGGATGATCAAGACCTTGGCCCAGAACGGGTCGCTGAGCCATGGGATTGGGCTATTAACGAGATGGAGCGCCATTAGGGACTGGTTCACCACGCCATCGACTGCGAACATCGATTTGAACAGCGTCGAATAGGCAATCAGCGATGTGACACAAGGCAGGAAGATCGCGGTGCGGAACAGGCCGCGGAAGCGCAGCGTGGAATCATTGAGCGCTACCGCGAACAGCAGCGCCAGTGTGATCATGATCGGCACTTGGATAATGAAGAACGTGAAGGTATTGCCGAGCGCACGCAGGAAGACCGGGTCCTTGGTCAGCCGCACGATATTGGCAAAGCCGCCAAAGCTGAGGTTCATCCCCTTGCCGACCTGGAAGCTCATCCAGAGCGACCAGATAATAGGGTAGAGCATGAACAGGCCCAGTAAGATCAGGGCAGGGGCGATGAATGCCCAACCCGTTAGCTGTTCCCTGCGGTCAAGTCGCGCCTGTGCCAATTCAACACCCTCCCTGGTGCAGTTGCATCATCATTGCCGGAAAAGCCAGGCGCACCTCCATGCGCCCGGTTCGGAGGCGGGCCGGAGCCCGCCCCCATCCGGGAGGATTACTGCATCTGCTGCTGGGCCTGGTCGTTGATGGCCTGCAGGGCCGCGTCGATGTCGCCGCCCTGGATGATCGTGGGCAACTGCGCCTGCACGGCAGAGTCTACTTCGGCGGTGAAGACGCCATAGTCGACAGCCGGGATTTGGCCGAGCCAGGTCGAGAAATTCTGCCAAACGGGCGCACCGCCGAAGAACTCGTCGGTTGCCTTGTAGGCTTCGCCTTCACGCGCTGCGAGCAGCGAGCCGACGGCGCCGCGCTTGATCAGGATGTCCTGGTAGAAATCGACATCGCTGGCCCAGACGGTCTTGAGGAAGTCGATGGTTTCTTCCTTGTTATCCGACGATGCCAGCACGAACCAGCTCGAGCCGCCCTGATTGGACGCATTGATCGAGCCTTCCATGTCGAGACGCGGCGTGGGCGCAACGCCCCACATTCCGGACTGGTCGGCATTAGCCTTGATGGTCGCGGTGATCCACACGCCAACAGGAACAACCGCCACTTCGCCCGAGGTAAAGGCGCCAGTATACTCGGCCCAGCCGGAAACCGGCTTTACGAGATCCGCCTGGTAGAACTTGGCATAGGTCTCGAGCGCCTTCTTGAGGGGCGCGTTGTCAACAATGTTCAGGCTGCCGTCTTCGTTGAAATACCAAGCGCCGGCAGACTGGATCATCATGCGGATGAGGCCTGAGTCGGCGAGGTCCAGGTCGAGCAACTGCTTGCCGGTTTTTGCCTTCACTTCGGTGCCGATCTCGATGAGGCGGTCCCAAGTGATGTTTTCAAGGTCTGCAGCGGTGAAGCCGGCCTGCTCAAGGTAGTCCGAGCGGTAGAACAGCCCGGTAACGCCCGAGTCGAAGGGCACGGAATAGGATTTGCCTTCAAATGTAGCTGCCGCAACCTTGTAGGGTGCAAAGGCGGCCATATCGATGTGGTCCGACAGCGGCTCGAAGGCACCGGGGAACGACTGCAGGTATTTCTGGGCGACGTCGTCCTGGATCAGAACGATATCAGGCAGGCCTTCGGTGCTGCCCGCAAGCAATTGGGTCTGCAGCTTGGCACGGATGTCGTCCTGGCTGGCGGTGTCGTCCACATTGACGGTCACATCTGGATGGTCGGCCGTATAGATCGCGCCTGCCTCGCGCATCGTGTCGCCGTTGAATGCCTTGTCCCAGACCCAGACGGAGATTTCGCCGGCCGAGGCGGCAGCGACGCTCACCAGGCTGACGCCAGCCAGAGCCAGGCCGAGCATAAGTCCACGCCGCGAAGCAATGCGGTTCATTGTAGTCCTCCCTTTTCATTTGCTCTTATGTTGAGCGCTTCCTAAGCTAACCGAAATTAAGATGCCGTCGCATTAAATCGGTATCGGGAGTTGGCGGAAAGTAAGATGACGGACCGGATGTATTACGAGCCTGAGGCTAATGGGGTGGAGCGGCTTCCGACCGAACTGAACATGTTTCATTCGTCTCCGCGCGTGATGAGGGCCGCGCATTGGCATGCTCAGGTTGAGGTGAACTATATTGTCCAAGGTTGGGCCAATTATCGCATGAGCGGGCATTCCGTGCGCTTCAAAGCTGGGGAAATGGCCCTTTTCTGGGGTGGCTTGCCCCACTGTCTCAATGATGCTTCAGATGATCTGGTCTATGCCGGTGGGCATTTGCCGCTTGTCCACTTCTTCCGCCTGCGCCTGCCGCAGGATGTGCAGTCCAAGCTCATGCAGGGTGCGACCCTCGTCACCCGCGCAACCGATGCTTCCGATGCCATCAATTTCGCGCGATGGAACGATTATGCCCGCTCCGGCGACCCCATGAAGGCCGGAATGGCTGTGGATGAACTGCTGCTGCGCATCGAGCGCGTACGCTTTGATCCTTACGAACTGCTGCTTGGTCCAGCCGCTGTATCCAGCGCCGTCGATGGATTGGACCATCATTCCTCGCCCATCGTCGTGCGCATGTGCGAGTTCATCGCCGAGAACTTCCGCGAGGACATCGACTGCACCGACATCGCCACTGCCGCCTCGGTGCACCCGAAATACGCGATGAACGTTTTCAAGAAGTCGACGGGCATGACGCTCAACGACTACGTCAATCTGATGCGCCTATCCTATGCCCAAGCCATTCTGATGCTCGATGACATCAATGTGCTACAGGTAGCGATGGATAGCGGCTTTGGTTCGCTCAGCGCCTTCAACAAGTCGTTCCGCAAAATTTCAGGCATGTCCCCCAGCGATTTCCGCCGCGATGTGCGCGTGCGCTCGCATGCGCCCATTCCCATGCGGGCCCATGCCGTCGGCTCCATGAACTAGCCCGATGTGGAAGCGGCGGCTCGGAGCAGTCCTGTTCGGCGCCGTCCTCATCGCCGGACTGATCGCCCTGCGCGCAGCCGACCCCTATCCGGTCGTTGTCGCCCGGGAAACCACGTTCGATGTGTTCCAGCAGGTCCAGCCGCGTCCAGCACCTGCCGATCTGCCCCTGCGTATCATCGACATCGACGAAGCTTCGCTCGCCGAACTGGGGCAATGGCCTTGGTCGCGTGATATCATGGCACGAATTACCACGCGCTTGACTGAACTCGGCGCCGTAGCTGTCGCCTTCGACGTGCTCTTTGCCGAGCCGGACCGAATAGCCTCCCCAGGCGGGCAACAAGGCAGCCCGGATGAACTATTCGCCCAAGCGCTTGCACGGGCGCCCAGTATTCTTGTCTTGAGCCGCGCTGTTCTGGGCGCTCCGGCGCCCACGCCCAAAGCCGGCTTTGCCGTGACCGGCGCCGATCCCTTGCCGCATCTGCCAAAACTGGACGGTGTGGCCGCGCCACTTCCAACCCTGCTCAGTGCCGCGACCGGCCTCGGCGTTGCCAGCCTGGACCGGGCCGGGGCAGGCATCGCCCGGCGCTTGCCTTTGCTGTGGTCCGCCGGAACGGCGCCATTGCCGACCTTGTCGCTCGAGGCCTTGCGCGTCGCACAAAGCGCCTCCACCCTCGTTGTCCTCGGCGACAGCGCCGGCGCCGGTACCGTCGAGAGTATCCGTGTAGGCGATTTGATGATTCCGACCGGACCTTCAGGCGAAATGTGGCTCTACTATCGACCACTGCCCGACAACGCCTATGTCCCTGCCAAGGACCTCCTCGCCGACAATTACCTGCAACTGGCGCCGCAACTCACTGGCCATATCGTCCTTGTCGGCGCCTCGGCCACCGGGCTGCTCGACATCCGCGCTACGCCACTCGGCGAAGCAGTTCCCGGCGTTTCGATCCACTTTCAGGCATTGGAACAAATGCTCACCGGCACGTTCCTGCATCGTGCCGATTGGGTTGGCGGCCTCGAACTGCTGCTGATCGCTCTCAGCGCTGCAGCAATCGTGCTGGTGATCCTCCTCACCGGCCCGATCATCGGCCTTATGTTTTCCCTCATGATCGCTTCGATAGCGACTGCCGCAGGCTGGTTTGCGTTCAGCCAATACGGTGTTCTGCTAGACCCAAGCTTCACGCTATTCGCCGCCCTGGTATCCTATGCGGCTATGGCTTTCTTCCAGTTTGCCGTCACTAACGCCGACAAGCGCCGCATCCGCCGCGCCTTCGCGCATTACATCGCGCCATCCTTGCTCACGCGCCTCGAGGCCGATGAAAGCCTGCTCAAGCTGGGCGGAGATGTGCGTGAGGTCACCATCATGTTCTCCGATGTGCGCAATTTCACAGCCCTGAGCGAGCGCACCCAACCGGCCGAACTCGTTACCATCCTCAACCGCCTCTTTGCCGCCCTTGGCTCCGCCATTGTCGGTCGCCTTGGCACGATCGACAAATTCATGGGCGATGCCGTCATGGCGTTCTGGAACGCCCCGGCCGACGTGCCCCGACATCCATTGATGGCCTGCCAAGCCGCGCTCGACATGCGCCTGGCCCTGCGCCAACTCAATGCCAGCCAACCAACGGCCGAGCCTATTTCCATCGGTATTGGCCTTGCGACCGGCCCAGCCCTCGTCGGCAATATGGGCTTCGAGCAGCGCTTCGACTATTCCTGCATTGGCGAAACGGTCAATCTCGCCAGCCGCCTGGAAAGCGCCTGCAAGATCGTCGCCTATGATATCCTGATTACCGCCGAAACCCGTGCCGCAGTTCCCGAACTCGCCTGCCTTCCAGCCGGCCAAGTCCCTCTCAAAGGAGTCAGCGCGCCGGAGCCGATCTACCTGCTCGTCGGCCCTGCAGAATTGGCTGCAACGCCAGCATTCACAAAGCTGTCCGCACTACACGGGGCTCTGCTAACTGCCTTGACGGAGGGAGGGTCCGGCGCTGACGAAATCCTGTCGTGCTTAGGGTCGGCAAACGAGGTCGATCCCGCACTCAGCGCCTTCTACGCCGCTTGCACCACTAGGCTGCAGGACTTTGCTCCTCTTCCGGTGCGAAGCATCGCTGCAGCATAGAGGAGGTATCGCTGCGCGCCGGCTCTGTCGTCAGGCGAACCTATGGTCAATCAAAAACGCCGTTTGTCGACAGGGCGCCAAAAATCAGGGTTGCGCCGAAACTCTGCTTTCTCTATGTCTCCGACCAGTCGGGGCGTAGCGCAGCCTGGTAGCGCATTTGTCTGGGGGACAAAGGGTCGTCGGTTCAAATCCGGCCGCTCCGACCATCATTCCTCCACTTCGTGAGTCCTGCTCGGTGCCAGATCGCTTGGTGGCTTTGGACGAGGCCGGCGTTCAACCAGCCCTGCAGCTTTGGCCTGGCCTGTCAGGCGCAATGGTTCGGCTGATCAATCATTCCGAAAACCAGACCTTTGCGGTTCAGGCGCCATCCGGTGCCCGGTACTGCTTGCGGGTTCATCGTCCTGGATACCAGTCCCGAGCTTCCATTGAAAGCGAACTCGCCTGGCTGGCTGCGCTTCGGCGCGACACCGACTTGCCCATTCCCTCTCTTGCGCCGGGGTTGGACGGCAGGGCCCTTCAGTATTTCCAGACGCTCGCAGGGGAAGGCCGTTCGGCCGTGTTGTTCAACTATGCTGACGGCACCGAACCAAACCTGGACCAGGACCAAACCAGCCTTTTCCGCACACTTGGCGTGTACGCAGCTACTTTGCACACCCATGCGACTACATGGCCGCGTCCGCAAGCGTTTTGGCGGCCCGAGTGGACCGCCGAGACCATCCTGCCGTCAAACGGTCTTTGGGGCGATTGGCGCAAGGCTCCGGGCGTCGATGGAGGCATCTGCCAGCTCTTGGAGCAAACCGGAGAGGCACTTGGGCGTTCCTTGGCGCAATTCGGCAAGGCGCCCGACCGCTTCGGCCTCATTCATGCCGACATGCGGCTGGGCAATTTGCTGGTTGATGGCACCCGCACCACGCTGATCGACTTCGACGATTGCGGCTTTGGCTGGTTCACCTACGACTTCGCCGCGGCAATCTCTTTTCACGAAACTCATCCTGCCGTTCCGGAGCTCAGGGCCGCATGGCTTCAAGGCTATGCCAGTATCCGCACATTGCAACCCGATGATATCGCTTCGCTCGATACCATGATCCTGCTGCGCCGCATGGCTCTTCTGGCCTGGATTGGCTCGCATGGCGAAACCGCACTAGCCCGGCAGCACGCCGATGGTTTCGCCGCAGGAACGGCAGAGCTGGCCAAGCGCTATCTACGCTAGAGCAGCAAGTGAGGCTGCCGCCTCGTGCGCACCGGATGGTTGTTGATGGCGCTGGCAACGCCCCAGATCAGGCCGACGATCAGGAAGTAGTGCCGCCAATGATCGCTATCGATGATGGCCGACTCCCCCACCAGCATTACATAGGTCGACATTAGCGGGATCATCACCAGCCGGTACCGGGAGTTGACCGTCAGCGCCGCCATGCCGCGCCAAAGGGTCAGCAGCACCATCAGGTAATAGAGGCCCCCGCCGCCCCAGCCATAGACGTGCAGCACTGACACATAGACGTTGTGCGGCTCCTCTCGCACACGAAGGTTGCGGAACTCACCGGGACCAATCCCCAGCGGGTTGGCTAAGGCCAGATCGTATGCATAGCCTTGCCGCCCGAAGCGCCCCGTCTCGCCCTCGTCGTAGTTCTGCCCAGCGGCGCGCACCTCGAACAGCGCCGAGACCGATGGAATGCTCAACAGTCCCGCCAGCGAAACGATCAGCATGCCTGCGCCCACGATTGACATGATCATGATGCGCACCTTGTCACGCGCGTCTGCTTCCAGCCAAAAGCAAAGGCCCAGCACCATGACCGAGGAAAGGGCAAAATGCCCCCAGGCAGCGCGCGAGAAGCTGGCGAATACGCCGATGAACAGGATCATGTACACAACGCCGGCATAGAGCTGAACCTTGCCCCGGCCAAGGAGCAGGCGCTGCAGGGCAAACATGGCAGGCAGCACGAGAAACGGGCCGAACACGTTGGGATCGTTGAACGTCGCGCGGGCCCGGCCATAAAGCACGAACATGTCGGCACCGGGAATAAGCCCCAGATAGGCTAGGGTCCCCAGGCCCGCGCAGAACACCGCTGCCCAGGTGTAGGCCCGCATGACGATGCCCATCCGCCGCTCGGTATCCTCCGCCACGTAATTGGCGGCGAAATAGGCCGTGACCATCAGGAAAACCGTCACGAGCGAAAAGATCAGCGCGTCGCTGATCGGCGTGAACCGCACCTGGAACACGGCGAGCAGGGCGAAAGGCGTGAACCCGATGAGGATTGCAAAAAGACCAAAGGTCGAGCGATACAGCCCCATGCCAGCCAGGAACGCCACCGGCAACACAGCCAGAAAGCTCAGCTCATAGGGCGAGGGCTCCACAAACACCAAACCGCCAGTGAATATCCAAACGGCCACCATGATGTCGAGCAGCCGCATCGCCCGAGCCCGCACGAACGCCGGGCCAAGCGCCCCCGGATCGCCCCCTAGCGTCGCTGCGGTCAATACGCGTTCTCGTTCTTGACCACCATTGACACCGGCGTCATCGCGACGATGTAGAGGTCGAACAAGATGGACCAGTGATCGATGTAATAAAGGTCGTGGTTCACACGCTGCATGATCTTGTCGATCGTGTCGGTCTCGCCGCGCCAACCATTGATCTGCGCCCAGCCGGTCATGCCGGGCTTGACGCGATGGCGGGCGAAATAGCCTTCCACGGCATCGTAATAGAGCTTGTTGTCTGCCTTGGCCTGCAGCGCATGCGGCCGCGGTCCGACGATCGACAGCTCACCCTTGAGCACGTTGAACAGCTGCGGCAATTCATCGATCGAGGTCTTGCGGATGAACTTGCCAACGCGGGTCACGCGCGGATCGTCCTTGGTCACCAGCTTGGCCGCACCGGCATCCAGCATATCAGTGCGCATCGAGCGGAACTTGTAGATCTTGATCAGCTCGTTGTTGAAGCCATGCCGGTTCTGCATAAAGAACACCGGACCTCGGCTCTCGAGCTTGATGGCGATGGCTGTCACGACCATCACGGGCGACAACAGGATCAGCGCGGTTAGCGCCACCAGCTTGTCGAACACCCATTTGAACACCAGATTCCAGTCCGAGATCGGCCGGTCGGCCATGTCAAACACGGCCAGATCGCCCACATAGGAATAGGCTCTGTTGGTGAACTTGAGCTTGCTCATATGCGCCGAAAGCCGAATGTCCACCGGCAAGACCCACAGCTGGGTCAACATGTCGAGCACGCGCTTTTCCGCCGAAAGCGGCATCGAAACGACCACCAGATCAACGGGTGTGCGCCGGGCAAATTCGATGAGGTCAGCCACTTTCCCTAGCTTGGGCAGGCCCGCGACCTGCTCGGGCGAACGGTCGTCGATACGGTCGTCGAACAAGCCAAGCAGGGTGATGTCGTTGCTTGCGCCGGAGCGAACCTGGCCGATCAGCACCTCGGCATCCTTGCCGCCGCCGACAATGGCAGTGCGGCGCCGCAACCGGCCCTGCTCGGTCCAGCGCATCACCACTGCGCGCAAGGCCAACCGGTAGGCGATGAGCAGAGCCGCGCCGCCGATGAACCAACTCGCAAGCCACAGCCGGGAGAAGAGGTCCGCCGCCTTGAAAAAGAAGATTCCAACGGCAAGCACCGTTACCACGATCGCCCAGGCGGCAAGGACCCGGCCCATTTGGCTGAATAGGGTGCGATAAGCCGCAATCCGGTGGGTGCGGGCAGCGTTGAAGAGGATATTGGCCAACAAGCTCGCCGACAGGATCACCGGTACATAGAAGGCTGGCGTGCCCAGCTCCACAAAATACTCGTAAATGCCGTAACCGAGAGCCGCCAACAACACGGCCTCGATAGCTTGCGCTACCCCCACGACCACTGCGCCCGACAGGGTCGGCTCGACCGGGGCTGCGATAATGGCCTCCGCTTCGGGCGACAGCGCACGACGTTCCGCTCCAGCAACGCCCTGCTTGGATACATGCTCGAGAACAGCCTGCTTTGGGTCGACGCGAAACATGGGGACGCTACCGGGTACGAAACTCGTGCCGGCATTCTGACCTTAAGGGGTTTAAAGTCGGTGAAGCTTACGCCTCAAGCTTTCGTCATCGCCCCAAAGTATAGGGCTTCGATCCGCGAGACCATTCGCTCGATCGAGAAGTGCTCGGCAATATACGTAAGGCGCTGCTCCATTTCCTCTGCCGCAGATTGAGGATCATAGAGGGCCTTTTGCATGGCAATGCGCAGCGCAACCGGATCACTTGGCGCAACAAGACTCGCCGATGTCGGCCCATAGATTTCCGGTATACCGCCCACGCGCGTCGAAATGACTGGAAGTCTCGCCGCTGCCGCCTCGAGGACAATATAGGGCAGGGACTCGGCCAAGGACGGCACGACGGCGATGCGTCCCTTGGCAAAGGTCGGCCGGGCCGGTTGCGCTCCGAGAAGGCTGACGCGGTCCCCCAGCCCAAGCTGTCTGATCTGCGCCTCCAGCACCTGCCTTGCGCTACCGTCACCCGCCATTACCAGACTGGCTCCGCTGCCATCAGGACGGGTCACGCCAGCAAGCGCCTCCACCAACACGTGTATGCCCTTGAGGTCCCGCAACTCACCCACGAACACGAAGTCCGCAGCATTGGGAGCATGCCTGACAGGCTCGAACTCCTCCGGCTGCAAGCCGTTGTGGATCACCTCGGTCGGACAATCCGGTGCGCCGATCAGATTGACATAAGTCGTCTTGGCATATTGGCTTTCAAAGATGATTGCTGCCGTCTGCCGCATCAGCCAGCGTTCCAGGCGGTGAAATAACCGCCCGGACGCCGAGCTCTTGCTGAAGTGCAGCACGCCTCCGTGCGGAGTATAGATCGCGATCGCCTTACCGCCGCCCAGTCGCGCCAGCCGGGCATAGAACCCGCCTTTGGCGCCATGGCCATGCAGCACGTCGATATCGAGTTCAACTGCCAGCTTGCGCACGGCAAGAGGGGTGTGAACGTCACCTCGGCCCAGCACGCGAGGCATCGCAAAGCGGTGGATGCCCAAACTTGCATGCGGCAGCAACGCCTGGAGCTTACCCTCGGTCTGGGTGTCATTGGCAAGGCTATCGACGACCAGCCCGACTTGGTGCCCGTTGGCTGCCAAGGCGCGGGTCAAATCAGCAACATGGCGGAAAAGTCCGCCAACAGGCGCCCGCATCACCTGCAGGATGCGGAGTGTGCGGGCCGCCATCAACAAACTCCGTTAGAACCAGCGCTCCTGAACAACGATGGTATCACCGGGAAAAATCGGGAAGTCCAGATTGACGCTGCCCTTAACCATCTGATTTCCTTGACGACGGTAAACGACGACTTGGTTGCGATCGGCCGTGTCGGTGAAGCCGCCCGCAACGCTGATGGCCGAACGCGCCGTCATTCCGAAGACATAGGGGAACTGCCCCGCATTGCCGATTTCGCCTTGAATGAAGAATGGGCGGTATTCAGCCACTTCGACAGCCACGTCAGGGTTGCGCATATAACCGTTGGCCAGTGCGCCGGCGAGCCTGTCGGCAGCCGTGTTGGTCGTTGCGCCACGCACTTGCACCTGCCCGACGAGAGGGAAGGCGATCGCGCCGCTATCGTTGATCCGGTAGGTGTCGCTCAGTTCCTCGTCACCATAAACACTGACGCGAACCGTATCGCCTGTGTCGAGCTGATATGGCCCTTTGGTTTCGACCAGATAAGTGGCAGGGCGCGTCGAGGCGCAGCCCGCCAAGGGCAGGGTCAAGGCTATGGTAATAATAGGCAGCCAGCGCATTGGAATCCCGCGCACATGAGAATGGCTGCAGTGTCCGATCCTATGGTTAATAAATTGCTGCGTGCCGAAGCGTATTGTTGCGCTCTGCAACCCGTTTAACGGATTGCTTACCACGTGAGGGGCATAACTCGGTCAAGTAAACGAGGAACGCCGATGGCATATGAGTCGCAAATGGTGCGGGATACCCGCATCGATGTGAGTGGGCTGCTCGGCGCTGTCGTCAAGCGACTGCCGCGCATCATCCTTGTTACTTTGGTTCTGCTTGCCGGCGCCTATGTGCTGCTGATGTTCTCGCCAAGGCTTTATGAATCCTCCGCCTCCATTCTCGTCGAGCCCCGCAGCAACATCTATACGCGCAGCGCCAACGAACAGGCTCCGGTTCTTACCGGCGGCGAAGCTGGGGTGGTTTCAAGCCAGATCGAACTCATCAAGTCGCGCGACACCTTGTTGCGCGTCATCGACCGCTTGAATCTGCGCTCGGAAGCCGAATTCAACGGCAACGGTGACGGCGGCTTTTCTCCCTTTGGCGTGATTAGCCAATTGTTGGGCAGAGGTTCTGCGCCTGCAAGTATCGACGAGACAGTGCTGAATAATCTCTACGGCAAGCTCACCGTGGTACAGGAGCGCGACTCGCGCATTATCTCGGTTTTGGTCCGTTCGACCGATCCGCAGCGCGCTGCTGACATCGCCAACGCCGTCGCCAACGCACACGTTACTCGCCGCGCCGAACTTTCGCTCTCCGATACCGCAGAAGCCTCGGGATGGCTGCGTACCGAAATCGAGCGGCTGCGCGTTTCGGTCACCGAAGCCGAAACCGCTGTTGCCAACTACAAGGTCGACAACGACCTCTTTGTCGGTTCCAACAACACGAGCTTGCCGGACCAGCAGCTTTCCACCATTGCCTCACAGATCAGCGCCGCGCAGGAGCGCAAGAACGCCGCCAACTCGCGCGCTGTCCTGATCCGCAGCATGCTCGAGCAGGGCCAGCCAATCGAAGGCATTGCCGATGTGCGCGAGTCGGTCGTCATCCAGCAGCTCAGCCAGGAAAAGGCGCGGTTGCAGGGCGAAAAGGCTCAGCGCTCAGCAACCCTTCTCACTAATCACCCCATTATCCAGGCACTGACGGCGCAAATCGCCGAACTCAACAATCAGATCGCCCTCGAAGGTCGCCGCGTTGCCGATGCACTTGAGGCCGAAGCCCGCATTGAGGCGGACCTTGAGGCGTCATTGCAGGCCGATCTGACCCGCGCCAAGTCCACCGCCTCCACGGCCACGCAGGACAATGTCACGCTTGATGGCTTGGAACGTGAAGCCAAGGCCCAACGCGACCTGCTCGAAGGCTATCTGCAGCGCTACAACGAAGCGTTTTCGCGCACCGAAACCAACTCGGCGCTGCCAGACGTGCGCGTGGTCAGCCTTGCAGCGCCATCCGTTTCGCCCGCTTCGCCCCGGACCCAGTTGATCCTGATGGCAGTGGGCATCGTCTCGTTCATGCTTCAGATCGGCCTAGTCGCTTTCGGCGAACTGATGTCCGGGCGCGCCATTGCTGTTGTCCGTGAGCCCGTTCGCTCGCAGGATGAGCTTGATGAAGTTCCGTTCGTCGAAGAAGAGCTCGAACCCGATCAGCGTTGGGAAGAGCCTGCAGCCGAAACTCTTGCGGAAGAGGAAATCCGCGCCGAGCCCGTGTTTGACACGCCTGAGATAACACAGGATTTTTCCGAAACGACGGTGGTTCAGCCGGCAGTGCAGGAGGCGCCAATTGCGCCGGCAATGTTGCAGGAGCCCGCCGAAGGACCCGTTTTTGTCTCGCAAGAGCCATTCGCCGCCATGGCTTCGGTCGAGGACATGCCCGGGCTCACCACATTGTCCCAGCTGTCTTCCGACCTGGTATTCGGGCGCACCCACATGCTGCTGCTGGCAGCCCACAGCGCCAACGCTGATTGCGAGGCCATGGCCGAAGAACTGATCGGCGACGCTCTTGGACGCGGCCTCAGCGCAGCGCTTGTCGATGCCGGTAGCGGCCGTCCCGGCGACGAACCCGGCTTAAGCGATCTGAGCAACGGCGGCGCCAGCTTTGGCGATGTGGTGCAGAAGTCGGCCGACAACAGCTTTGCTGAAGTGGCTTGGGGTCAATCCCGTACAATAGTGCGCCAATCGGGAAAGCCGCTAACCCTGGTTGAAGCGCTAGGTGATATTTATGAAGTCGTCATCGTTCTGACCGGCCGGGCCGACGCCACGTCCAACTTGCCCATGTTCGATGGTCTCGAGGCGCGCCTCGTGCTCGTAGCAGGCGATGCGGACGACTTCGCTGATGTCTCCGCCCGCCGCGAGCAATTGCGTGGCGCCGGTTTTGACAATGTCGAAATCGCCGCTGTTCCCGCGCGTGAAGCCGCCTAAGCCATGTCGCTCAAATATACCGCCATTCGCGCCATGTTCGAGGCCATGTGGTTGTCCCGCATGCCAAGCCTTGTGCGTACACTTTCCCAATGCCGCGGTGTTATTTTCACGCTGCATCGCGTGCTGCCCGAAGAGCCAGCAGACTTTTCGCCCAACGCAATCCTGCAGGTGCAGCCCGATTTCCTGGATTACGTCATCGAGCGCATCCGGGCTTTGGGCTTAGACATTGTCTCGCTCGATGAAGCGCTGGAGCGGCTCGCCGCTGAAAACAAGGGCAAGCCCTTTGTCGTGCTCACGTTCGACGATGCCTACAAGGACAATCTGCAATACGCCTTGCCGATCCTGCGCCGCCACGAAGCGCCGTTCACATTGTATGTGCCAACGGCTTTAGTCGACGGGGTAGGGGAGTTGTGGTGGCAGTCCATCGAGGACATCATCACCCGCCAGGAAGCCGTTGCGCTGACTTCGAATGGCGAGACCGACTATGTCGATACGCTGACCGTCGCCGAAAAGACCGACGCCTTCAACGCGCTCTATTGGCAGATGCGCAAAATGCCCGAGGCCGACCGTGTCCGGCTGGTGCGCAGCTTTGCCGCTTCATACGGCTACGACCTCGACAAGCAGTGCCGTGACTTGATCATGGATTGGCAAGAACTGCGCCTCTTCGCCGGCGAGCCGCTCTGCACTATCGGCGCTCATACCGTCCACCACTACGAGCTCGCCAAGCTGCCGCTCGATCAGGCCCGCAACGAGATGGCGCAATCAACTGAAGTACTTTTCGCTCAATTCGGCCAGCGTCCGCAACATTTTTCCTATCCGTTGGGTGGACCTTTGTCTGCAGGCCAGCGCGAGTTCGACCTCGCCCGCGAGCTAGGTTTCAAATCCGCCGTCACGACCCGCCCGGGTGGTCTGTACGCCCGCCATGCCGCCCAGCCTCACGCCCTGCCGCGCGTCTCGCTCAATGGCTACTTCCAGGCCCGCCGCTATGTCGATGTTTATGCCAGCGGTGCCATCTTCTCGGCCATGGGCAAGCTCACGGGCTGAGCTATTCGGGCTTGGCCATCCAGCGAATGATCCAGATGGCCGGGTAAAGCCAGCCCATGCCTGCGACGATAAAGTAGAGCAGGTACACCCAGTTCGGCCATCCCGGCGGCAGAGCCAGGTAAAGCGAGGTGAACACCGACACCCAGGCGGCTATCGAGCCTAAGAGCAGGAAAACACCAAAAAACTTTCGGCTACGCTGGGTCATGTGCGGCAATCGATACTATTGCGGGACGTATCGCGCGGGCATACCACTCCCACTAGTCGACCGACACCGGGAAACTGCTGTGACCATCGTTCAAAACGCCGCACTCAGCCAGACCAGCTATCCAGCCGACCGGCTTCGCCCTGTCCGCATCTGGCTTTACTCCATGGCATCCTTCGTGCTGCTTATGGTGGTTGTCGGGGGTATCACCCGGTTAACGGAATCGGGTCTTTCGATAACCAGTTGGAAGCCGATTGCCGGCATTTTGCCGCCGCTCAACGATGCCGAGTGGCAAGCCGAGTTCGAGGCCTACAAGCAGATCCCGCAATATACGGTACTCAACAATTGGATGTCGCTTGATGATTTCAAGTACATCTTCTTCTGGGAATATCTGCACCGCCTCCTTGGCCGTATTCTTGGCGTTCTGTTCCTCGTGCCATTCCTCGTTTTCTTGGTGCAGAAGCGGTTCACACCCCAACTCGCCTGGCCATTATTTGGTCTCTTCATCCTCGGTGGCTTCCAAGGCCTTTTAGGCTGGTGGATGGTCTCGTCCGGCCTGACCGAACTCACCTCCGTCTCCCAGTACCGCCTAGCCGCCCATCTGACCGCCGCATCGCTCCTCTTTATAGCTCTCGTCTACGTTCCACGTTCGCTGGAGCCGGGCAGGGCAGGAGGCTATGTCAGGCCTTTTCACCTGCAGTCAGCAGCAATCCTCTTAGCCCTACTGGTCCTGCAGATCGCTGCCGGTGCCTTCGTTGCCGGGATTGACGCGGGCATGGGCTACAACACCTGGCCGCTGATGGATGGCGCCATCATTCCGAACGGCCTTGGCGCCATGCAGCCGCTCTGGCGCAATGTCTTCGAAAACGCCCTGACGGTGCAGTTCATCCATCGTGGCTTGGCTTACCTCATCATCGCCTACATCGCTCTTTTGCTCTGGCGGCAATACCGCGTTGGCGGCTTCTCCGAAGTCCACGGCTGGCTGCCGCGCATCGGCATTCTAGTCCTTGTGCAGGTCGCGCTTGGTATCGTGACCTTGCTCAATGCCGTGCCGATCTCCCTTGCCGTCGGGCATCAGGCCCTGGCCTTCATGCTCGCAGGCGCCACCATCGCCTACATCGCCGATATGCGCCGTTCATTACGGTAATATAATACCGTTTAGCTAAACTGCTGTTTTCGTTGAAGTAAATCAAAGTTCTTGACGGCTCACGAAAACACACATACACGAGCGCCGAACAAGCCGCTTTCTTCTCGGATGAAGGCTGGCAAGCCCCAATTATCTAGGGAATTCAAGCATGAGCACTTACTCGGCAAAACCGAGCGAGATCGAAAAGAAGTGGGTCCTGATCGACGCCGATGGGCTGGTCGTGGGTCGCGTCGCTTCGATCATTGCCTCGCGCCTGCGCGGCAAGCATAAGCCAACTTTCACCCCCCACATGGACATGGGCGACAACATCGTTGTCATCAATGCCGACAAGGTGAAGCTGACCGGCCGCAAGCTGGACCAGCACAAGTTCTATTGGCACACCGGCTTCCCCGGCGGCATCAAGGATCGTACCGCGCGCGAGCTGCTGGAAGGCCGCTTCCCCGAGCGCGTGCTCGAGAACGCCGTCCGCCGCATGATGCCTGGCGGCCCGCTGACCCGTGCTCAGCTCAAGAACCTCCGCGTCTATTCGGGCGCCGAGCATCCCCATGAAGCGCAGAATCCGGCCAAGCTGGACGTTGCTGCGATGAACTCCAAGAATGCGCGGGTGAAGTAATATGGCCGAAACCATCAACTCCCTCGAAGACCTCGGCACCTCCACCGTCGCTCCGGCCGTCAACACCGCTCCGGTGCACTTCCAGAAGCTCGACGCGCAGGGCCGTGCCTACGCGACCGGCAAGCGCAAGAACGCCGTTGCTCGCGTCTGGATCAAGCCAGGCAAGGGTACTGTGACCGTGAATGGCCGCGAATTCGCGACCTATTTCGCGCGCCCCGTTCTCCAGCTGATCGTCAAGCAGCCGATCGTCGCCACCGAGCGCACCGACCAGTACGACGTTGTCGTCACGGTTGCTGGCGGTGGTCTTTCCGGCCAGGCCGGTGCGGTCCGTCACGGCATCTCCAAGGCGCTCAACTTCTTCGAGCCTTCGCTGCGCCCGACGCTCAAGAAGGGTGGCTTCCTGACCCGCGACTCGCGCGTCGTCGAACGCAAGAAGTACGGCAAGGCCAAGGCCCGCAAGTCCTTCCAGTTCTCCAAGCGCTAAGCTTCGGATCGTATGTTGCAAAAGGGCCGGGAAACCGGCCCTTTTCTTTTGGTCAGGGTTGCGATCTCGTCGCGATCACCAGATGTAGCTAAACATGCAACTCCTCATCACCCGCTTTCATCTGCTGATCTTGACCGTTACGATTGCCGTGACTGGCGTGGCATTCCTGCGCGTGCCAGCCAGCTTTGCGTATCCCGCGCACTGGGCCGGCAGCAGCGCCGACTGGCTTTGGGAGCGCGACGTCACTCTCCCGGTTGCTCCTATACTTCAGCTGCTCCTGCTGCTCGCCTTCTTCGCCCTTGGTCGCGCCTTCACCAAGAACCAGTTCAGCAAATCCCAGCACATCCTTGATCCGGTTTTGACCCTGCTGCTGATCGTGATCGCCGCTTGCCAGCTTGGACTGTTGATCACCGGCACAGGCTCCGACCTCGATCTCATCCGCCTTACGGGTTTCGGTCTTGGCGCGACGCTGCTGGTGCTCGGCATTGTCTTGTTCGAAGCCGAACGCCACACCTATGCTGGCCTCCGCATGCCATGGCCGATCCGATCCGATAAAGCCTGGACACTAGTCCATCGCACTACGGGTCTCGCCTTTGGTTTTGCTGGCATCATATTGCTGGCGCTAGCCTGGATCGACGTCGGCATCGGCCCGCTTATCATAGCCTTTGCATTCTCGCTCGCAGCGCCAACGCTTCTTGCCGGAGTCGCCACCCTTCTGACCCGCCGCTAGCATTCAGCATAAGCTTTGCCCAGAAATCCCTTGAGCCAACAGGATTTTTCCTCCTGACCTAGGACAACGGAATACCGTGCGCAGCGACTTTGGCGGGGCAGGCGTAAACTTCCGAGCAATTATGAGGCGATGCGCGCAAAATCTGTGCAGCCTCGGCAATACGCAGGTCCAAAATGTCTCCCACTACTGTTTCCGCTGCTCGGCCGCATCACGCGCCCAAGCCCTTCTATCGCACCTTCGGCTTTCAGGTGCTCGCCGCCATGGTCGTCGGCCTCGTTCTTGGCTACATCGCTCGCCAAATGGGCCCGGACGCCGCCGGCAATGCCAATTGGCTGACGCAGACGCTTTCCACCATAGGGTCGACCTTTGTAGCGCTGCTGCGCGCACTGGTGCCGGTCCTGGTATTCACCGCAATTGTCGCGTCCATCGCCAACCTCCGCGAACTCAACAACGCCGCCAAGCTCGTCTGGCAAACCCTCCTTTGGTTCGCCATTACCGCGCTGATCGCGGTCGCGATCGGCATTACACTCGGGCTCATCATCCAGCCCGGCATCCACACCGCCGTAGCCGAAACAGCCGCTCAGGCACCATCCTCCAGCGGCTCTTGGCTCGATTTCCTCAAGGGTATCATCCCGGCCAATATCCTCGGCCTGCAGGCCTCCACGCGAGTTACGGACGGCTCGGCTACCACTAGCCTCAACTTTAACGTCCTGCAGATCCTTGTCGTCTCCATCGCCGTCGGCGTTGCCGCCTTGCGCGTCGGCCCCGCAGCCGATCCGTTCCTGGCGTTCAACCGCTCCTTCCTAAAGATCGTCCACAAGATCCTGTGGTGGGTCATCCGCCTGACTCCCATCGGCACCATTGGCCTCCTTGGCAATGCCGTCGCCGTTTATGGCTGGGACGCGCTGGCGCAACTTGGCTGGTTCTCTGCCGCCATTTATATGGGCCTCGCCCTGGTACTTTTCGTGGTCTACCCGGTGCTGCTGCAGGCGCATGGGCTCAACCCCATCCGCTACTTTCAAAGCGCCTGGCCCGCCATCCAGCTTGCCTTTGTTTCCCGCTCGTCCATCGGTACCCTGCCGCTGACCGAGCGCGTCACCGAAGAGAACCTCGGCGTGCCGCGTGAATATGCAGCATTCGCCGTGCCGCTTGGCGCCACCACCAAGATGGACGGCTGCGCCGCCATCTATCCAGCGATCTCGGCGATCTTCGTGGCTCAGTTCTTCGGCGTCCAACTCGGCATCCAGGAATATCTGCTGATCATATTCGTGTCGGTGATCGGCTCCGCCGCTACGGCCGGGCTGACGGGCGCTACTGTCATGCTCACCCTGACCTTGTCGACCCTCGGCCTGCCGCTCGAAGGCGTAGGCCTCCTGCTGGCCGTTGACCCGATCCTCGACATGGGCCGCACCGCCGTCAACGTCGCAGGTCAGGCCCTGGTCCCCACCATCGTGGCCAAGCGTCAGGGCATTCTCGATCAAGCCACATACGACCGCGGCGAAAGCATCGAAGCGCTCGACGTCAACGACGCCGTACCCGCCGAGTAGCAATAACCCAACTTGAAACGATTGAGGGAGGCTTCGGCCTCCCTTTTCTGCTTCCAACACTATGCGTCTCAGCCGCTTACCCGACCAGCTTCAACACTGGCTTGAGCTTGCGTTCCTTCTTTTCGGTCGGCACGCGCGGAACGTAATTCGCCATCACCCGCTCGATGATCTTGATGGCTCGGTCCGTACCGTCTTCGCCATGCAATTGCTCGGCGATCTCGCCCGCGTTACGCCGATAACCAGGATTGGTCGTAAGATCGGCCAGCGCTCCGGCGAGGATTTCCGAAGTCAGCTTGCGCAAGCGGATCGGCTTTGGGCCGCAACCCAGCTCGAATACCCGGCGGCCCCAATAGGGCTGGTCCACCGTTTGGGGCACGACGAATGTCGGTCTGCCTAGGTGCAGCCCTGCCGACGTCGTGCCCGCGCCGCCATGATGCACCACGGCCGAGACATACTTGAAAAGCTTGTCGTGCGGCGCCTTTTCGATGGCAAAGATCGTATCGGGCAGATCGTGCGGATTGATCCCGCCCCAGCCGCGCGCCACGACGGCTCGGCCGCCCCACATGGCAACAGCTTCCTTGAGAATCTTAGTGTTACGCTCGGCGCCAAACGGCATCGAACCAAAGCCGATATAAACCGGCGCCTCGCCTTCGGAGAGGAACTTCTGGAAAGCCGGTGACGGCTGCCAGTCCGTGCGGTCCTTGAGCTGCCAGTACCCTGTTACGATAGCGCTCTTCGGCCAATCGCGTGGACGCGGCGAAACAACAGGTGAATAAGCATAGAGCGTCGTCAGTGACGTGCCGTCCGTGTTGCGGAAGAAGCCGCCCTTCTTGCGTGCATCAAGCCCCATCAGCTCCCGGCGCAGCTTGTTGCGCGGTAGATTGTAATAGATCTGCTGCACCGTCATCGCGGTATAGGTCAGCTTGTTGAACGCTGGTCCAAAATCGGCACCGTAATACATGCAGAGCGGGAATTCGCTAGTCGAATTGAGCGGCTGCAACGCCACCATCACGGCCGGGACATGCAGCGCTTCGGCAATGTCGATGCCAAAGCTCGTGTTCATGTTCAGAATCAGCATGTCCGCGCCTTGGCACATGTGCCAGGCATGACGTGCTGCCGTGTCGACGATTTGCTGGCCCTGTCGCAAAAGGGAAGGGCCGTTGATGAGCATGGACTGGCTCATCGCATTTTCAAAACGCTGCTGGGTCAAAAAGCCCTGGATAGACGGCCCGAGCGTATGAAACTCAATGCCATAACCCTCGACCATGTCTTGGAATTCTTCCGATGCCCCTAACACAACGGAGTACCCGCGGTCCTTCAGAGCAATGGCAAGAGCCAGATAGGGTTGAACGTCGCCTTGCGTGCCGATCGTAACGAGGGCAATGCGCTTCAAAGTTTTAACCTCACTTACACCGCTCTGGTCACGAAGGTTGGCGTCCTCCAGACCATTTACAATACCACTACTAGGTTTTATGAACGGCTTGATCGTTAGCTGGTTTCCTTACAAAAAACGCGTCTCAAGGGCAATAGACATGCCGATCCTGTACACATCTGCTTTGGTTGGAGCCTTGCTCGCCGCGGTGATCGTGTCGGCGGCAGCGGCGGCACGGGCCGGCTAGCTCTTCCCGCATGTCCGGATAAGGCCGGGAAGAGCCGAACACACGCGAGAGCGCCCGCTTCGGGCTGTTTAACCCGTCTGCAACCATAATTCCGCGATAATCAAAGCCTCAAGACAGAGGCCCAGCGCTTGCCCGGTGCGTCGCGGCTCCAGCCAAGGTCCTAAAGGACCGATGAGGACTATCATGAGTGAAGATTTTCACCGCATCCGCCGCCTGCCGCCCTATGTCTTTGCCCATATCGACCCGATCAAGGCCAAGGCGCGCGCCGAAGGGGTCGACATCATCGACCTCGGCATGGGCAATCCCGACATGCCGACGCCCGCCCACATCGTCGAAAAGCTGCAGGAGACGGTCAAGGACCCGCGCACCCACCGATATTCCACCTCACGCGGCATTCCGGGCCTGCGCAAGGCTCAGGCCAGCTACTATGGCCGCCGCTTTGGCGTAAAGCTTAACCCCGACACGCAGGTTGTGGCGACCCTCGGCTCCAAGGAAGGCTTTGCCAACATGGCCTCGGCCATAACGGCGCCGGGCGACGTGGTGCTGGTGCCAAATCCGACCTATCCCATCCATTCCTTCGGCTTCATCATGTCCGGCGGCGTGGTGCGCTCGATGCCGGCCGATCCGAACGAAGACTTCATGCGTTCGCTCGATCGCGCCGTCCGGCACTCGATCCCCAAGCCCATCGCGCTGGTTCTGAACTACCCGGCCAACCCGACCGCCTACACAGCCGATCTCGATTTCTACGCCGAGGTTGTCAAATATTGTAAGCAGCACGACATCTTCATTCTCTCCGATCTCGCCTACTCCGAGATTTATTTCGACGAGGACGCGCCGCCGCCATCCGTGCTGCAGGTCCCAGGCGCCATCGATATCACCGTTGAATTCACCTCCATGAGCAAGACCTACTCCATGCCCGGCTGGCGCGTCGGCTTTGCCGTCGGCAATGAGCGCCTGATCGCGGCTCTGGCGCGTGTCAAATCCTACCTCGACTATGGTGCCTTCACCCCTATCCAGGTTGCGGCGACCGCTGCGCTCAACGGCCGCGACGATGTGATCGAAGAAGTGCGTAAGGTCTACAAGGCACGCCGCGATGTGATGGTGGAAAGCTTTGCCCGCTCCGGCTGGGACATTCCTGTTCCAAAAGCGACCATGTTTGCCTGGGCGCCCATTCCCGCCCAGTTCGCCCATCTCGGTTCGCTCGAATTTGCCAAGCTCTTGATCAAGGAAACCGGTGTTGGTGTCGCTCCTGGCGTGGGTTTCGGCGAATACGGCGATCAATACATTCGCCTGGCGTTCGTCGAAAACGAACAACGCATCCGCCAAGCCGCCCGCAACATCAAGAAACTGCTCGGCTCCAAAACCGGGGCAGGGAACGTTGTGCCGCTGGCGGGCTAAGGTGTTTCACTCCGAACAACTCACACCCACGATATCATCCCGGCCTAGAGCCGGGATCTATCCCGAGTTGCTTGAACTGCCGCGAGGTGGATAGTTCGAACCCCACCTTGCGGCTGTGTTGCAACGTTGAGATGGGCCTCGGCTCAAGGCCGGGGTAACATCATACATGAGGAGGCTGTGGTGGTTCAGCCCCTCAACTCTTCCCCTTGATCGCAATCTCCGGCTTCGCAGTCCCAGTCACCGCACTGGCCATCCCGTCCAACGTTCCCCCGGCCAAGCCCAACTCGCTCATCAGCGCATCGATCAATGGCGCCTGGCTCCGATAACGCAGCGCCGTCACCGCCTGGTCGGCTAACCCATCACTCGTTCCCACACCACCCGATACATTGCTGTCCTGTGCGGACCCGTTCAGCCCATCAACATGAAGGATCTTGATCCCGTCGATGTTCTGCATCGGCTTGACGCTTTCCGCGATGATCTGGGGCAGGGCTTCGATCAACCTCATCCGAACCTGCATGGCGATCTGCTCGGGCGAGAGCGTGTTGCTCGCCTCATTGACCGACCGCTTGCCCGCAGCCTCCACCTCATAGGTCGCCGCCATGGCCTCGGCTTTGAGCTTTTCAGCGTCCGCCGAACCCTTGGCGTTAAGCCGCACCTTCTCGGCCTCCGCCTCCGACGCAGTCCGCAACGCCTCGGCGCGGTCCGTCGCGGCCGTCTTTTCCGCCTCAGCCGCCACCGTCAAATAGCTTGCTGCTCGGCCGCCCTGCGCGCTTCGATCAGCTGGATCGCCTTTTCGCGCTCAGCCACGGCCGTTTCGCGCGAGGTCGTCAACTCTTCGGCTGCCTTGGCTGTCAGCGCCCGCGCCTCGTCCGCCGCCGCATCGGCGACCGACTTTTCCTTGCTCTTGACGGCGATGGCGATATCGCGCGCACCATTGAGCCAGCGGCGGTAATGGTCAAGCTTGGCTTACACAGAGCCCAAACCGCGAGTCGGCTAAGCCATTAGTCGGTGAGCGTACCCCAGACCGGGTTCCACTCCACGCCTTCATCCAGCTCTACAGCGACGCGCAGCGCGCCGATATGCTCGCGCAGGAACTGCGCATAAGGCAGGGCCCGCCGTATGCTCTCGGTCTCGCTCGGCGTCGGGTTGAATGTGCGCAAGCCTGGCTCCGGGAAAGCCCAGCTCACGACACACGCAAGCCCCTCGGGCAGGGCAAAAATCTTGACCATGACGACATGCTCATGCATGTCGCGGGAGGTAGCGCGGCTAAATTCAGGCACTGCAAACACTCTAGCTTGCCAGAAGCTACGAGGCTCAGCGCTGATAGTTTCACGACGCCGTGAACAATCTGTCTGCCTGATGCTCCACCCCCGCTCTTCCCCCATCTCCTTTCATCGCCTATATCCAGCAGGCGCCTGGACGGCCAAGTGCTTCCATTACATTGGCTGGGACGGCCCGCCCAAAGGAGAAATCCCATGGCTTGGGTCTATCTTGTTATTGCTGGTCTGTTCGAGATGGCTTGGGCGATCGGGCTGAAATATACCGACGGCTTTACTCGCCTTGTGCCGACGGCTCTTACCGTTGGCGCCATGATCATCAGCGTCGTGCTGCTCGGATTGGCGCTGCGCGATTTGCCGGTCGGCACCGGCTATGCGGTGTGGACGGGAATCGGCACTGTCGGTACGGCGCTTTTGGGCATGTACCTGTTCGGCGACCCCGCGACAGCTGCCCGTATCGCCTGCATTGGCCTCATCATCGCAGGCATTGCCGGGCTCAAGATCCTGTCTTGACGCTAACCCATGCTGCGTTGAGTGTGGCAAAAAAGCATTGGTTCCATCTTTCCGCTTAGTTTTCCAAAATTCCTAATGGTGAAACGGAGCGGCGCTGGTAGATTCTCATCCAAGGAAATGCCGACCGCGTCACCGGCCCTCATATTCTTTGGAGAGCAATAGTGCCCTTGCGCTGGCAGGAAGTGGCCGTGCCACTTTTCGTTATCATATCCCTTCTTGTGCTCAAGCACGTTCCCTTGACCAGTGGCTTGCCCCTGGCTCGGGCTGCCGGCGTTGTTGCCTTTGCTTATGCGGCCTTTCTTGCCTTGCGCCTCGTGCAGGACGAAGAAGCTGTCCATGTCGCGGGCTGGTCCGAGCTCCGGCCCTCCATGGTCGAATATTTTGCCTGCTACGGCGCGGCCGCCCTCGCCATTGCGCTGATGTCCGCGGTGATCTTCATTGGTGGCACCCGCCATGTCGATCCGACCCAGATGATTGCCACCTTCGCCGCCTCCGTGCTGTTGGGCGCCGGTGCCCTGGGCATCGGCTTGGGCGGGCTGTTCACCAAGGTGCGTTGGAACAACACCGTCCTTGAGCACAAAACCGCTCTCGGTCGCGAAACTCGCATCGCCTGGTCCGACGTGCGCTCCGTCCGCCCCAACTGGCGCGGCATCACCATCGCCACCCATGACGTACAGCACGTCACCTTCTCCCAGTTCCACTCCGGCGCCGCCCAACTGGCCATCCACGCCACCAACCGTGCCCGCCGCAACGCCGAAACCGCCACCAAGGCTTTCGCAACGCTCTGAGCCGGTAGGTTTGGCAGCGCCTATCCCCAACCTCATGTCATCCCGGCGAAGGCCGGGACCCATTCCGAGATCGTGCCACAGCCGCGAGGGGTTTGTGCTGCTCGATCGCTCCCCCACCCAGCCTCCCCTAGGAGAGGGAGGAGCAGATCGTGTTTGTGGCACTATCATCGTTTAGCCCATATCTGTCCCTCCCCTCCCGGGGGGAGGCTAGGTGGGATCGCTCGTGTCCTCACAAACTTATTCATCTTCTCCCCTCACCTTCACCTACACTATTCTCCACCCCATCGCCCACGCAGAGCCCAGTCATGACGAGCGATGCGCGCGGGGACAGCCGGAGAAGCAGGGGTCGCCTTGCTTGTGCGGGATATCGGCAGCCGCGCCCGAAATAATGGTGGTGCCTGAACCGACCCTGCGAAAAGACCCGGTTTGGTGGCGAGGCTTCGCAGCCGGTTCGGCACAGCCGGACACATCGCTCCAGTGGAGCGATGTGAGGCAAGAAGGCCATGAGAGCTATGCTCGAACGGCAAGTCACAATACGCAAACCCATCGAGGCAGCGGCCTCGCCACCATCGCTCACCTCATCACCGCACCCGGGGCGGCGCTTGCGCATGCCATAAGCATCCCGAATGCCGCCCATCACGGCAATTCGTTTGAGCCCTTTCCGCTGCTCAGATAATCTTCCACCATGAACAAGCCCGTCGTCCTTCGCACCGCCCGCTCCGTTTGCCCGCACGATTGCCCGTCAGCCTGTGCGCTCGACATCGAGATCATCGATAGCAAAACCATCGGACGCGTCCGCGGCGCTAAGGACGATCCGTACACCGCCGGCGTTATCTGCGAAAAAGTCGCGCGCTACGCCGAGCGTATCCACCATCCCGACCGGCTGACCCATCCCTTGCGCCGCTCCGGCCCGAAAGGCTCCGGCCTCTTCATTCCCATCGCCTGGGACGAGGCGCTCGATGAAATCGCCGTTCGCTTCAAGGAGATCGAAGCCGAGCACGGCTCCGAGGCTATCTGGCCCTATTATTATGCCGGCACCATGGGTCACGTGCATCGCGACGGTATCGATCGCCTGCGCGCCGCCAAGGGCTATTCCCGCCAATACGACACTATCTGCACCGGCACCTCATGGCCCGGCTATATCGCTGGCACCGGCATGCTCGGTGGCGTCAATCCTGAGCAGATGGCCGAGAGCGACTGCGTTGTCATCTGGGGCACCAATGCGGTGCACACCCAAGTCAACGTGATGACCCACGCGATGCGCGCCCGCAAGGAACGAGGCGCCAAGATCGTCGTCATCGACATCTACGGGACCGCCACCATGGCACAGGCTGATTTGGGCCTGATCCTGCGCCCGGGCACCGATGGCGCCTTGGCAACGGCCGTCATGCACATCCTTTTGCGCGAAAATCTTGCCGATCGCGCCTACATGGCTGCCTACACCGATTTCAGCCTGGACTTTGAAGCGCACCTCGCCACCAAGACGCCCGAATGGGCCGCGGCCATTACCGGCTTGACCATTGAGCAGATCACTGCCTTCGCCCATCTCGTCGGCACCACGCCGCGCTCATATTTCCGCCTGGGCTATGGCTTCACCCGCCAGCGCAACGGCGCCACCGCCATGCACGCTGCGCTCTGCATCCCAGCCATGACCGGCGCCTGGCAACACCGTGGCGGCGGCGCCTTCCACTCAAACTCCGGCACCTGGGCCTTGAATAAGTCCGCCATCACCGGCGCTGCCATGCAAAAAGGCGATCCGCGCTGGCTCGACATGTCCGAAATTGGCGCGATCCTGACCGGCGACAGCAAGGCTCTAAAGGGCGGCGGCCCGGTTAAGGCTCTGCTGATCCAGAACACCAACCCGGCTTCGGTCGCCCCTGACCAGACGCTGACCCGTCGCGGCTTCGAGCGCGAAGACCTCTTCACTGTCGTGCACGAACAGTTCATGACCGAAACGGCTGAACTTGCGGACATCGTCTTGCCCGCCACCATGTTCCTCGAGCACAACGATTACTACACTCGGGGCGGACATACCCGCGTACTCTACGGTCCCGCCATCATCGAGCGCCCCGGCGAGGCCCGCTCCAATCACGAGGTCATCAACGCCCTCGCGCTGCGCCTTGGCCTTGATGACCCGAGCTTCACGACGCACGACAAGGAAGTCGTCGCGGAAACCTTCCGCCGCTCGAATTATCCGGCGCTCGACGAGGTCGAGAAAACCGGCTTTGTCGATCGTGAGCGTCCTGACGACATCGCCCGTTTTGCCCACGGTTTCGCCTGGCCGGACAAACGCTTCCGTTTTGCGCCTCATTGGCAGGATGTAGCCGACAAGAAGGGCTACCTTTGGACCTGTAATCCAGCCGACATGCCCCGCTTTGCTGATCACTGGGCCATCACCGAGGAAGCCGACTCCGAGCACCCATTCCGGCTCGCGACTAGCCCGGCGCGCGGGTTCCTCAACTCGTCCTTCAACGAAACGCCGGGCAGCCAGAAGCGCGAAGGCGTGCCCTCAGTCTTCATCCACCCTGAAGATGCGGCTCCCCTCGGCATCGAAGAAGGCGCGTTCGTTACCGTGGGCAACCGCCGTGGTACAGTGGACCTAACGGCCCGCCTCCGCCCCGGCCTGCCCACCGGTGTCCTCATTGCCGAGGGCCTGCACAAGAACAAGTCCCACCGCAACGGGCGCGGCATCAACACCCTGACCAATTCTACGCCAGCGCCGCCTTTTGGCGGAGCTGCCTTCCACGACGCCGCGGTTTGGATCAAAAGGGCAGATGCTTAAGTGTAGGCACCCCAAAAGAAATACCCGGTCATGAAGACCCCATAGATAATGACTCCCAGGCGAATCCATTTCGCGGGGATCAAATGCGCGTTTTTGGCTGCAAGATAACCACCGACCACGACGCCAGCCAAGGCGATGGAGCCATGGAACCAGTCGATGGAGCCGCTAAGGGCAAACCGGGCCACGGCCACCAGAGCCACCACAGACGACACATAAAGCTTGAGCCCGTTCATGGCATGAATGTCGCTCATACCGGTCGTGGCAAGAAACGCCAGCAGCAAGATGCCGAGCCCGGCGTTGAAGAACCCGCCATAAACGCAAACGCCGGCCAGGAACACCATCAGCAGCGCGCCACCGGCCAGCTTCATACCGCGCCGTCCACCGCCGCGTGCCGCAACGAACGCGTTGATCTGGTTGCCGAACGCAAACAACAGCACGGCAAACAGCATCAGCCAAGGCACGACCAGGGAAAACTGCTCGTCGGTCACCACCAGCAGCAGTTCGGCACCTGCATAACCGAACACGGCAGCCATTATGCCGTAAAGCACCAGCCGGTCCTTGTACTTGGCCATCGCTTGCCAATACCCAAATGCGCCGCTCGCATAGCCGGGCAGGGCGGCATAGGTATTGGACGCATTGGCGATCACCGGCGGCACGCCCACGAACAGCAGCGCTGGAAAAACGATGAACGAGCCACCGCCCGCCAACGAGTTGACAGCTCCGCCAAGCAGACCGGCAACAAGCAAGAACAGCGCTTCAATCACGACGTTTCCCCCACCTCGATGTCATCCCGGCGCATGCATGGATCCATCCCGAGATCTCCGGACATACGCCCCATTCATCATCCAGCCCAATGCTTTTGTCTGATCCCCTCATCACCCCGATTGATTGCCCAATTGACAAAGCCGCACTGCGGGATCATACCGCCGCCAAGGTCGCTGGCACCCGCCGCTCGCCGGAAGCAATTCCGATGGTGAAGTCCGGTCCGAGCAAGAAAGACGAACACCGGTTCATCTTTGCAAGGCGCGTCATGGCAATGCGAGCCCCCATGGTTGAGGCGCCTCATGCAAATGAGAGACCTGTCATGTCGTTTTCACTCGATATTCAATCCGTCCAAACCTTAAAATCCGAAGCCAAGGCTCTGCGCGACCAGCGCTCCGCTGCAGGCGAAAACCTCACCCATGGCGCCGCTCTCGAAGCTGTCGCCAAGGCACACGGCTTTCGCGACTGGAACACCGCCCGCGCCAGCCTGCCCGACCGCGTCGCCGTGCCCTATCAAGTCGGCCAGCGTGTCCACGGCACCTATTTGGAGCAGCCCTTCAAGGGCGTCCTGATCGGCGTGCAACTCATGGGTGACCAGCAGCACTTCAAGATCACAGTCAACTTCGACGAACCCGTCAATGTCACGCCAAACTTCATGTTCGCGGCCTACCGTCACCGCGTGATGGCCACGATCGACCTGCACGGCGTGTCACCCGCTCTGCGTGGTAATGGAAAGCCGCAAATGATTGTGCACCGCAGCTAAAGCGGAAGGGCAGGGTACCACGCCTTGCCCTTCATCGTAACATACCGATATAGTTGGCGTAGTTCTCAACAAGTGGACGTTATCATGACCACCCAGACCCAGCCGATCGAAGCCTATTCGCTGCCCACGCCGAATGGGCAAAAAATCCATGTTATGCTTGAAGAATTGGGCGTGCCTTGGAATTACCACCGCATCGACATCGGCAAGGGTGACCAGTTTAAACCCGAATTCCTCGCCATCTCGCCCAATAACAAGATCCCCGCCATTGTCGATCCTGAAGGCCCAGGCGGCGAGTCGATCTCGATCTTTGAGTCCGGCGCAATTCTAAAATATCTCGGCATCAAGTTCGGCCAGTTCTACCCTTCTGACGCCCGCGCCCAGGTCAAGGTCGATGAATGGCTATTCTGGCAGGTTGGTGGCTTCGGCCCCATGCTGGGCCAAAACAACCATTTCAACGTCTATGCGCCTGAAAAAATCCCCTACGCCCAGAAGCGCTACACCGACGAAACCCATCGTCTGTTCCGCGTGCTGAATACCCAACTGCAAGGCAAGGACTACATCGCTGGCGAGTATTCGATTGCCGACATCGCTTCCATCGGCTGGGCCCAAGCCTGGGAGCGTTACGGCATCACCCGCGAGGAATATCCCAATGCCGTCGCTTGGATCGAACGGCTTAATGCTCGTCCGGCCGTCGCGCGCGGCCTTGCCTGGGGCAAGGACGAAACTCAAAAGAGCCTAGCTGATGACAAGGACGCGCAGAAGGTCCTGTTCAACCAGCGCTGATTATTCCTCCGCCATCTCGGGTTCGGGTATTACCCGGACCCAATCCTCGCCGCGGCAAACAACGTTGAACAATACGCACCCGTTGAGCCGCACCAAGTCTGGCTCCAGCATTTCCATATAACCAGAATAGGTGTTGCCATCCTGGGGATTGTAGATGTCCCCATCATAGACATTAGGTTTGTCGCTGTGCCTCAGGGTAAGAATCTGCAGTCCCAGCATGGGCCGGGCGCGAAGGTTAGGGTCCTTGTTGCGCTGGTCGGTGAAGCTCTCCACCGGCATCGCCTGCGCCGCCGCAGCCTCTTCAGGTGTTAGCCCTTCGGTCGGCACAACGATCTTGCTCAGCGTGCCGCAGAAGCCTTCCTCACAAGGCGCAATTGTCACCTCGGAGTTGAGCACCGTGCGCCAAATGCCTTCGATCGGCTCCGGCGGAGCTACAGGCAGAGCGTCCTGGCCAATACTGGTTCCAACGAATGATCCGGCCATCAGAAGCACCAATGCCGTCCGCTGGTTGTCCCACCACATCCGCATATTTCTGCTCCCGCCAAATGCTTGCGATTCGTCACACCATGCTCGCGTGACGATCTCAAGGCGAATTGCCGCTCTGTGCAATTGATTTGCCATACGCTATGCAAGATTTCCTCGCCCGCTAGTGACAGGCTACCTTACAGGGCAAAAACCGCTTGCCATCCAACCCCCCGCCCGCTATCCACCCCGTGCCGGAGAGGTGGCCGAGTGGTCGAAGGCACGCCCCTGCTAAGGGCGCAGGGCTCTAAAGGTCCTCGTGGGTTCGAATCCCATCCTCTCCGCCAGAAGCCCGGCGTAAGTCATTGACGACGCTCAGACTTCGGCTTGTACTTGGAAAGCTTCCCCACTTCCCTCCCCACCGAGAGGATGCGAATCAGTGGGCAGAATAGAAACGCAGCCTTTCAGACCGAGGTCTATTGCAGTTGTCCGCAATTTTGCCAGTGTAACTACGCTTCAAAGCATCTGTGTATGACGCATTCAAGCACATCGCTCTCGGGAACCTGCCTAGTTAGAGATTGTAAGGCGAGTTTAGGAGAAGTCGATGGCCCAGGCGCTTGCATGGCTACTAGAGTATCCCCAGGTTCTAGCAGCGTTGCTAACTTTTGGGCTAGGCTTGATTTTGCAGGTTGCCCTGCAGGTTTTCGCGGCTAAGCCCCGCCTTCGTTGGGGTATAACTTCCGACACAGTGTTCCTAGTACCATCTACTGACCACCAGGTCGTTCCTGTTGCGACGGATGAGCCATCACTGACTGACCCTGCACTGATAGCTCGTCACGAAGTATATCGATCGCGCACAATATGGTTGGAGAACTCGGGCACTGCAATTGCAGAAGAAGTTGAGCTCGCTTTCAACTGGCGTCCCCAGCATATTGAATGGTTTCCACACATCCCAACGACCGTAGTTCGTCAACCTGACAACAGGTACATACTTACTGTTTCAAGGCTAAACCCTAAGGAAGGCATTAACTTTAGCCTGCTCTCTTTGAACGAAGAACATCCCAACCTCATGCATGTACGGTGCAAAGGGTATCCAGGTAAGCCCCTCGCTTTCAAAAGTCAGCAAATCTACCCAAGATGGTTCAACTTCTTCGTTGGAACGCTATTGCTTCTTGGCGCCTACACCGTGATCAACTTGGTTACGTCACTTACTTTGTGGATTTTAGCTTCCTAGTTTATTTCCGAGTCCAGAAGCACCTCACCGCTGATATACGCACCGGCTAGCCCTTATACCGGGCTCAGGACCTCGGCATCCTGAGCTACGCATTTGCGGCAACATGAAAAAGTTGTGGAAACGGACAACGTGCAGATCAGCCAAGACCACATCGACTTCGTCGCCTGCTGCATTGAGTCAGGCGAGCCAGAAGGCATCGATTGCGTCCGCGTCGACGTCCTTGCCATAGGTGAGCGCTTCGGCGTGACCTGGCAGGTTGCCCGGAATATCCTCCAAGCCTCTACGCACGCTTTGGGGCACCGTATGACCGGCCCACGCTCCAGTATCGTCAGGAAGGTGCAAACAACGCCTGATGCGCCTCCCATGAGCCGTTTCGACATCATGCTTGCTGCTACTACGGACCTAATGGCAGCTTACGCAGCAGAAGATAAAAAAACTCGGCATGAATGAAGGAATTTTATACCGCAAGACAATGTATCGGGTTGGGCTGAAATAACCCTACGCTTATGAGTCAAACGGTCTTGCCCGTCGGTGCATTCTAAACACCTGCCTTAAGTTTTATGCGGATCTTTGGCATGGCAAACCTTGTCCAAATCAGAATCGTGAGTCAGAAGCCGTCTCAACGCTACATCTGCCACCAGTGAAGAATCGCACCTACTGATCATCAGACCACCTGCTGTGGCGAGATCTAACGCAGGTGTTGAGTCAGCGCAGGTGTAAGGTCTGATGATAGACTAAGGCAATGGCACGATCTGCGTCCGGTGCGCTCGCAGGCTCCAACTATTCGGCAGTGAGCCAAGCCCCACAGCCAGACGGACCGTCGCTGCTATGCGGGCGGGGCGCTAGTCAATGCTAGAACTACCTTGATGATGACTGAGGTGGCTGCGAAAACGAGCGCGAGTACGAACATCCATTCCCATATTCTGTTCCAAGTTCGGGCGTTTAGGTTCTTCTTCCGCTCGTAGCTGTTGTTGCCATTTCGCGACTGAATTCGACCTTGGATGGCCAACGCCAGCGCAGCAGCTACCGATAGAAAGTCGAGAACGGCAGTGACAAGATCCCAAGTAACAGCGCTCATCTTGATCTCCTTGTTCGTAAAAGAACTCTAACAGGACATGATGCAAGCGACGATGGGCAGGCAAACCACCGCCGATCGCGGCTATGGCAGCAAGTGGCAACGCGAACGCCTGGTGTTCCTCGCCCATCCCGACAACCAGTTGTGTGTGAAGTGCAAGGCGCGAGGCTTACTCAACCCGGGCACGCTGCGCATGGATGGAACTCTTGAGACTAACCTTCGCCGCATGGGCTTGAGGGTCGATCACAAGATACCGCACCGAGGCGACCAGCGCTTTTCTGGGACCGCAAGAACTGGCAACCGCTCTGTGCTGATGACCACGACATCGTCAAGTAGCGTGAAGAACATGGGCAGCAGACGGGTGCTGTAGATATCAGCGGACGGCCCGTCGGCGATCATCGTTGGAACAGATAGACTATCAAGTCCCCGGCAAAGCCAATTACGGTACCTACGGCGGCAACAAACAAGTGGTGCTTGGTAAGCTCCCGGGTCGTGGCACTTGCTAAGCTTGAGAGCGATGTCGCAGCTTGTGGATGTCTTAGGGCAACGCTCCAGACAAGATCATTGCGCAGGGCAACATAGCCCAGGACAAAGCTCAGAGCCGTAATGGCACCGCCCAAGATTACCACCACTTGAGCATCCCGGTGCAAAACCCAAAAGGCTACGCCGATCACGATCAAAAAGGCAGTTCCGACATACAAGCGTCGGATGATTGAGCGGACCAGCACGCGAGCTAGGGTGGTGTCCATCTGGTGCTCTTTGAACTGAGCCTCTAGCGGTGTGGTCATGATCCAGCCTCCTCGGAGCCCTGTACCATGCGCAAAGCGGCAGGGGTACGCAAAGTCTACGGTGCGTTGGGGGCCAGACCAGCTAGGGCAAGTGTTCGCACTGCGGCCGAATTCAAACATAGAAGTCAGGGCTACGCCCTACGGGGGTGACTTGCTCAGGCAGCGATCGGCGCCTCACTTAGATCCGTGCGTTGATCCAGTTCCAAATTTTTGGCTCCAACCAGCCTTGGTGTTGTCCAGCAAAGAGCTTCGTAACAAGCAAGCGATCGTTAACATCCATCTGCTGACGAATTCTAACGTCCAAGGTATCCGCGGTCGAATTTGAGCTGATGAACCATACCGAATCGAGGCCGTCATCCCTGATGTGATCGTAGGTGGACAAGTGATCGATCAGCTTTTGCCTTGCAGCGCTGTAGTTTGGTTTTGCTCGGTTGAGGTCCCACGTCACCAGATAAACACCCATCATAGTCCTCCATCTTCATTCAAAGCATACGTCCAACTGGTGTAGTTGCAAATGCAGGCCGCTCTAGTAACGGCGGAGTTACAAAATGAACTTGGTTGAACACACCGGCAGCATCGTCCAGAGCCGGACTTAAATTGCTTGTTCAACGAAACAATCGAGATAAGCTGCGATGTCCCTCGAAGCTCAATCCCGCGCTATTCAGCAGAAGGTGCAGCGTAACCTCAACTTCGGTATTGCACGAGGCCTGACCAACACGGCGAAGTTCGCAGCAGCCAAGCTCGAGCAGCAGCTGCCCGCCATCTTCGACAGGCCGACACCTTTCACCAGGCGAGCCATCGGCTTCCAGTCTGCGACCAAAGCCAAGCTTGAAGCTCGGGTGTTCGTCCGAGATCAGCAGGCCATGTACCTGATGCGGCAAGAGCAGGGTGGGTTACGGACGCCTCAACCTGGCAGCCCCATCAACATCGCAGTGGGTCAACGCCTCAACCAATACGGCAACATCAGTCGCGGTGCGATCGCTAAGCTAAGGGCGAAGCCGAACGTGTTCGTATCGAAGGGCACAGGCCAGACGAAGCATCTGGCACCCGGCATCTATGAGCGCCTCGATGTGCGCAGCAAGAAGGGCCTCGGCTCCAAGCGAGGTCGCAAGGTCACGACTGGCAGAGGCAAGCATAAGACCCGTTTGAACATGCTGGTCGCCTTTGAAAGGCAGGCCAAGTACCAGCCGCGGTTCCGGTTCGCTGAGCGTGTCACCAAGATCGCTCGCGACACCGTCAAGCCCGAGATCGAGGCCAGCATCGCCCAGGCGATGGCCACGATGAGGTGACGGGGCCCCTGGGGTCCTGCCTGTATGAGGGTAATTCGGCACCGCATGTTCGCACCAGATGCCCACCCCCAAATACCCGGTAACGGTTTTCAGAGGTTCGAATGCCGGAACTCATGTCGCAGACGGCCTATGCAAGGCATCGAGGCGTGTCGCGCAAGACGGTCACAGTTTGGAAACAGCAGGGGATCTTGGTTCTCGGTGCTGATGGTCAGGTCGATGTTGCCGCCACAGATGCCGTTCTCGCGGTGCGGCCCGATCGATATCGCGGGGGCGCCACCTCTGGATCACCTGTAACCCCAGGTAACAAGCATGGTAACAAGGCCGCTACGCAGGTAACAGGCGACGGTCTCGCCGCCGATGACGAGCAGCCCGACCCCGACGGGTTGATGACGCTGCCGCAGGCGCAGCGGGCGAAGGAAACTTACCTCGCCTTGCAGCGCAAGGCAGAGTTCGAGGAACAGCAAGGTCGGCTCGTGTCAGTCGAGACGGTCGGCAAATATGTCGAGGCCGAGTATGGCCTGGTCAGAGACCGGCTGGTGGTGATCCCGGGCAAGGTTGCCGACAAGTGCACTGGTAAGCCACGGGAAGAGATCGAAGCCATCATCATGGCCGAAATAAACGAGGCTCTGAATGAACTTCATGCCCCCTCAGTCGAGAGCAGGGGATGATGCGCTAATTCGCAGGTTAGCGCAGGCGAGAACTGCGCTGCGCCCGGCGCCCACCATGACCTTGGTCCAATGGGCCGACGAATACCGCAAGGTGGCGGCCAAGACTTCGGCCAGCCCCGGCCAGTGGCGTACCAATTCGCAGCCGGTTGCCTTTGGCATCATGGAAGCGGTGACCGAACGCGACACCCACACCGTCTCGGTGATGGCAGGCACGCAGGTTGTGAAGACCGAGCTGGAGATCAACGTCGCCGGCTACTTCATCCACCAGGATCCTAGCCCGATCCTCTTTGTGCAGCCGAACCAGAACGCCGCTCGATCCTTCTCGAAAGAGCGTTTTGAGCCGACCGTCGAGGCATCGCCTGTTCTAGCCGCGTTGATCGCGCCGTCTAAGTCGCGCGACAGCAAGAACACATTCACTCACAAGGAGTATCCGGGTGGGGCAATCGACTTCGTGGGCGCGAACAGCCCGACCGATCTGGCCAGCCGCCCTAAACGGGTTATCCTGTCGGACGAAATCGATAAGTACCCGCCAAGTGCGGGCGACGAAGGCGATCCGCTGAAGCTGGCCGAGGAGCGCGCCTCCACCTATCACGCGCTTGGCCGGGCCAAATTCGTCCGGACATGCTCGCCCACGTCGAAGCTGACGTCGCGCATTGGCCGGGAGTATGCCGCAAGCGATCAGCGCAAGTGCTACCTCGAATGCCCGCACTGCGGCGAGGCGCACGTGCTGACCTGGAAGAACGTGCGCTGGGGCAAGAATGCCCAGGGCGAGCACGATCCATCAACGGCGCGCATCGCGTGCTCGGCGTGTGGTGTGCTCTGGACAGAGCAGGACCGGATTGCCGCGCTCGACGCGCTCGAGCATAGATCAGACTTTGGGTGGCGCCAGACGCGGCCGTTTACGTGCTGCGGCGAGCGTCACGTGCCCAGCCGGTGGACTGATCAAGGCCGATCGGTTTGTCCGACGTGCGAGACGCCTTCGACTTATGGCGGCCATGCCGGCTTCCAGGTATCGAAGATCCTGTCCAAGCGGCACCGGCTGCCGAACCTGGTGCAGGAGTTTCTGGATGCCGTTGGCAATCCGGAGCTGCTCAAGAAGTTCACGAACACTGGCCTAGCCGAGCTCTGGGAAGAGCAGGGCGAAGACGTCGACCTGCACATTCTACAGGAGCGCGCCCGGGCGGAAGCTTGGACGAGCGTCAACGCCGAAGAAGAAATGCTGGCGTCGCCTTCTGGCGTGCTGGTTGTGACCTGCGGCGTCGACGTTCAAGGCGATCGGCTTGAAATCGAGCGGGTTGGTTGGGGGCTGGCTGAAGAAAGCTGGTCGCTGGATCATCGCGTGATCTACGGCGACCCGTCTGCACCAGAGGTCTGGAGCGATCTGGACGAGTATCTGCAGACTGCAACGGGAACCACCGACGGTCGCACCATTGGTGTTGCCGCAACGGCAATCGACAGCGGCGGCCATTACACCGACGCGGTCTACAACTTCGTCCGGGACAAGTCCCGCCGGCGTGTGTGGGCCATTAAGGGGCAGGGCGGCGAAGGCAAGCCGGTCTGGCCGAAGCTCGCCAGCAAGAACAACAAGGGCAAAATTGCCCTGTTCAACATCGGCGTCGATAGCGGCAAGGACATCGTCTACGGCCGCCTGCGCATTGCTGCTGTTGGGCCAGGCTACTGCCACTTCCCGGCCGATCGGGATGGCGCCTACTACGAGCAGTTGACGTCCGAGACGGTGGTTACCCGCTATGTGAAGGGTTCGCCCGTGCGCTCTTGGGTGCCCAAACCGAATACTCGGCAGGAGGCACTCGACTGCCGCGTCTACGCGTTCGCGGCGCTGCGCTCGATGTCGATCAGTTGGGGCAAGGTTCAACGATTGCTGGCCGAACAAAGGCTAGCAGCCCGGCGCCGCGAGATAGTCGAAGAAGAAGTCGCCCCTGCTGCTGCAGTGGCGGTCACAACGGCACGTTCTGCAAAGAGGGCGGTGTCCAGATCAGCATTCCTTAGTCGATGAGGTTACCCAAATGGCATGGACGCAAGGCGACGTTGACAAGCTCAAGGCCGCTATTGCCCAAGGTGCCACCAAGGTCAAGTTCGCCGATCGAGAAGTGACATACCGCAGTCTGGACGAGATGCGAGAGACGCTGGGCATGTTGCAGGCGGAAGTCGACGCGCTTGCCGGCGTAAAGCGTCGCCGTTCCCGCCAAGTCCGGTTCGTCACCAGTAAAGGCCTATGCTGATGGCAGGACCAGTACGCTACCGGATCAAGGGAACATCGGTCTACGTCAAGCCGACTGCTGCAACTGCCTCTTACGAAGGGGCGAGCCGTAGTCCGCGCTTGGTGAAGTGGGCAGCGCCGTCGGCGGGACCGAACGCGCTGCTGTCTGGATCGATCGACACATTGCGTGCTCGGTCTCGCGATGCCGTGCGGCAGATGGGCTATGCCGAAGCTGGTGTTGAGACCTTGGTGTCCAACATCATCGGCACTGGTATCAAACCGCAGTTCACAACGACGAACGCGGAGTTCAATCGCCAGCTGGCGGATGCCTTTCTGGAGTGGACAGACGAGGCGGATGCTGAGGGGCGCCTCGACTTCTATGGCCTGCAATCGCTTGCAGTTCGATCAATGATCGAGGGCGGTGACGTGTTTTCGCGTATGCGGGTGAGGCTGCCGCAAGATGGGTTGTCAGTCCCACTGCAGTTGCAGGTCCTCGAGGCGGAATACGTGCCTGACGACAAAAATAGCGGCGGCAGCGGTGCAAATGTAGTTCGGTGTGGTGTCGAGTTCGATACCATAGGGCGTCGCTTCGCGTACCATATGCACAAGACGCATCCGAACGATGGGCCGCTCTATGGCGCAGCGCCATTTAGCAACACCATTGCAGTACCGGCTGGCGAGGTGGCCCATCTGGCAATGGTTCGTCGTCCGGGTCAGGTGCGTGGCGAGCCATGGCTCACACGTGCCCTGGTCAAGATGCACGATTTAGACAAGTACGACGACGCGCAGTTGGTCCGTCAGCAGATCGCCGCCCTTTTCGCCGGGTTCATTACTGACGATGAAGACGATCTACCCGGTGACGAGGAAGACGTCATCGGCGGTCAGATCTCGGACGATGGCGAGCTTGAACTCGCATCGCTTGAGCCTGGCACCATGCAGGTGCTGCCCCGCGGCAAGAACATCAACTGGTCAGCCCCTCCCTCTCCAGGTGACAGTTACGAAGTCTTCGTCCGCCAGCAGATGCGTGGTGTTGCGACGTCGCTAGGCACACTCTATGAGCAACTGACCGGCGACTATTCGCAGATCAATGACCGCACCTTCCGTGCGGCCGTGAATGAATTCCGCCGGCGCTGCGCCATGTGGCAGCACCATATGGTGGTGTTTCAGTGGTGTCGGCCGATTTTGCGTCGCTGGGCAGAGTTGGCGGTCCTTTCCGGCCGGGTAACGCTGCCCTCGGGGGTGACACTCGGGCAGGTGGCTAGGGCTAAGTGGGTGCCGCAGGGCTGGGCCTACATCCATCCAGTTCAGGACGTGCAGTCCAAGGAACTTGAGGTTCGTGCCGGGTTCAAGTCGCGATCGGCAGTCGTTTCGGCTGCTGGCGACGACGTCGAGCAGGTCGATGCCGAGATCGCATCCGACAATGCACGCGCTGACAAGAACGGTTTGGTGTTCGACACCGACCCGCGGAAGACGACCCGATCCGGGGCAAACGCCGGACAAGAGGAAGACGAGCCGCCTGCCGGCGATCCAACCTAACTGAGGTTCAGACATGGCCATCTATGAGAATGGCGAGCTCGTCTTGTACGGGTTCGTCGGCGAAGACTATTGGGAGGAAGGCTTCACTGCCCGTGAAGTCATCTCCGCTCTGGCCGAGCATGGCCGTGACAACGACATCACCGTTCGGGTGAACTCAGGTGGTGGTTACACCCATGAGGGTATGAGCATCTACAACGCGCTCAAGGCCCATAGCGGCAATGTGCGCATCGAAGTTGATGGCGTGGCCCTGTCCTCGGCTTCCCTGCTGTCCATGGCAGGCGATGAGATCGTGATGAAGGCCGGCGCCTTGATGATGATCCACGATCCGTCGGGGATCACGATCGGCAACGCAGACGATCATGAGAAGTCCCGCGAGATGCTCGACAAGGTCGGGGACTCGATGGCTTCGATCTATGCCGAGCGCAGCGGGACGCCTGTCGCCGATGTTCGCGCGGCTATGAAGGACGAAATCTGGCTCACCGCCGAAGAGGCCGTGGCTCAGGGCTATGCGACCGAGGCCGAGAGCGCCAAAGCCCGCGCAGTGGCTGCCTTTGATTATCGCATTTACGCACAAGCTCCGCAGAAGCTGAAAACGCTCGCGAGCAAGAAGAAGTGGTCTCTCGAAGAGGCCATGACCAAGGCGGCGTCGACCGCTCAACCCCCCGAAAAGAAGGAGCCTTCCATGGCTACCGACACGACTGCGACGGGGTTGACCCCCGCCGATATCGACAAGGCCAAAGCTGATGCCACGGCTGAAGCGACCAAGACGACTGCTGCTGCCGCGGCCGACATCGTCGACCTCTGCACCACTGCCGGCGTGCCGACGATGGCATCTGCCCTCATCCGTGAGGGTGTGACGATGGATGAAGCCAAGAAGCGCACGAGCGCTGCCGGCGAAATCCGCAACCGCGTGGAAGCTGCCCGCAAAATGCAGCCCAAGATTGAAGCTGATGCAGCCGACAAGTTCATCACGGCCGGGCTTAGTCCCGCTCAGGTGAGCGAGAAGCTGCTCGAGCAGATCACGGCGCTGCAGTCGGCGGAGATCACCTCTAGTCACCAGGCAACCACCGGCGAGGCTGATGAAGCCAAAGCGGAAGCTGCCAAGGTCGTGGCGTCTATCCAGGGCGTCAACGGTAACACCAAGAAAGGGAGTGCTGCCTGATGGTCGCCTCGTTCACGTCTCAGGGCAGCTTCACGCCCGACGGCCTCTTTGCCGGCGAAGATGATCCACAAACCCGCCAGATCACGCTGATCACTGGCCAGAACCTTCCCCGTGGCGCCGTTCTTGGCAAGATCACCGCTTCGGGCAAGCACACGTTGAGCCTCTCAGCATCAAGCGACGGCTCGCAGGTGCCCGTATGCATCCTAGCCGAGGCCACGGACGCCACCGGCACCGATAAGGTCACCGTGGCCTACCATGGCGGCGTGTTCGATGAGAACGCTCTGACCTATGGCACGGGCCACACCAAGCTGACCGTTCGCGAACCGCTGCGCGACTACGGCATCAAGCTCCAGTCCAGCATCACGCGATAGGAACCCGCAATGGTTGATCTTTACAGTTCCGCGGTACTCAACCGCGTGGTTCAGGACCTGAAAGCTCAGGCACTTGATCCCTTTCTGCTCAACACCTTCTTTGGCGAGACGTCGATCTCGACCACCGAAGAGATCTACTTCGACGTTCTGACCGGCAAGCCGCGCCTTGCGCCGTTTGTCTCGCCACTCGTGGAAGGTCAGATCGTTCAGTCGCAGGGTTACGTGACGAACAGCTTTCGGCCGGCCTACATCAAAGACAAGCGCGTCTTTGAAGACGGCAAGCCAGTTCGCCGCCTGCCTGGGCAGGCTATTGCAGGCCCGATCGATCCCATAGATCTGCGGCGGCAGAACCTGGCGACGGAAAGCCTTGACCAGATTGCCATGGTCAATCGTCGTCTGGAATGGATGGCCGCCAAGATCATGCTGACCGGGTCAGTCACCGTCACCGGTGAGAAATATCCGACCACGGTCGTGAACTTCGGCCGTGATGCTGCGCTCACAGTAACCAATAGTGGCACTGCTCTGTGGACTGACGCCGCATCCGATCCCGTTTCGGATCTAGAGAATTGGGCCGGTCTTATCCGGGACAAGTCTGGCGCGAATGCCATCGACGTTATCATGGCGCAGAACGTGTTCACGGTGTTCCGTGGGCACGCCAAGGTCAAGGACCTAGTCGACAACAGCAAGGGCTTCAGCCGCCGGACCGATCTCGATCTCGGCCCGAACTCTATGCGTGCTGGCGCCAGTTATATGGGCACGTTTGGGGCGTTCAACATCTGGGTCTACTCGGACAGCTTCGTTGATGAGACCGGAACCATCGGCAAGTACATCCCAGACAATTACCTGGTCATGGCTGCCACTGGCCAAGTCGAAGGCGTCCGCCACTTCGGCGCCATCAAGGACGAAGCAGCGGGCTTCCAGGCTCTGGATTACTTCCAAAAGTCCTGGACGATGCCCGACCCGGCAGCCCGCTTCCTCATGCTGCAGTCGGCTCCGCTGGTGGTGCCGTACCGCATCAACGCAACCCTCAGTGCGAAGGCGATCTGATCATGAAGCTCGTTGCAATCAACACAGTAAACCTGGGTGGCGGTAAATCTGCTGCTCCGGGCGGTGAGTTTGAGATTGCCGACTCCAAAGAGGCCGAGGCCCTCATTGCTGCCGGTGCTGCATCTCGCAAGACGAAGACAGTCGCGGACGACAGCGACAGCGACAGCGCTTCGACAGGCGATCCGGCTACGGATCCGAGCCTGCCAGCATCCGGCTCCACTCAGGCGCCTGATCCTGACGCGGTCGCAGCCGCTAACAAGTCGGCGAAGCGCACCTCGTAATGGACTTCTCAGCCCTGAACAGCGCCGTCCTCGACGTGTTCGGGGATGATCCCCAGACTTCCCCGGTTACAATCGGCGGGGTCCCCCTCCAAGCTATCTACGACAGTCGGCACTTCACCGACGAAGAAGGTGAGGGCGGTTCATCCGACCTCATCACCACCATTTCAGTTCGCACGTCTTCTTTGCCCGTGATCACCGATGAAACAATCATCGTGGTGCGTGGCACGCTCTATCGTCGTTGGGAAATGCGATCAGACGGGCAGGGTATGACCACTATCCAGCTGGAGCGGATGGAATGACCCACAAGCGCCAGCGCATCCGTGAGGCGGTAGTAGCGGTTCTCTCGGGCATTCCAGACTGGCAAGGCAGGGTTTTCGCTAACCGAGCGCGGCCAACAGAGCAGAAGGAGCTTCCTGTCACGCTTGTCTACTCTCTGGCAGAGGAGTCTGAGGCTGCCACCATCGGCAGAACGCTGATGCGGCGTCTGACCATCGCCATTGAGCTACGAACCAGTGTTTTGTTGGCGCTTGATGACGCGCTTGATGATTTTGCTGAGAAGGCTGAGCAAGCCATGGCCGCGGACCCTAGGCTCGGCAAGCGGGCGATCGATAGCACGCTTGTTAGCACCACGCTCGGCCTCGACGGTGAGGGCGACAGCCGTCAGGCCATTGCCACTCTGACGTACAGCATCAAATACCAGACCGACGGCAACGGCAACTAAGGAAAATTCCAATGCAGATCATATACTCGACCGAGAAGGTCGAAAACGCAGGCGGCCGCAAGGTCAAGAACCCTCGGCACTTCCTTGCACCCATTGAAGGTGCAACCAAGGTGTTCATAGCCGGCGACTGGCCCAGAATCGCTGCGGCTTACAAAGTGGCGGGTGTTGCAGTTGGCACGCTTGACGATATGCGCGCACCGGTGAAGTCAGCCGCGACGAAGAAGCCGTCTGCAATCAAGGCCGCCGATCGCAAGCCAAAGGACCAACCTGCAACAGGTGCAGAGCCAAATCCGCCTCCACAGGCAACCTCCACTCCCTAACCTCTCACACCCGCCATGAGCGGGTTTTTCTTGCCCATGAAAGGACCACCCCATGGCAATCTCAACCGCAGCCGGTAGCAAGATCTATATCGGCCCTGTCCGCACTGATGCGACTGACACTCTTGCTGAATATGCCGCCCTAACCCCATGGGTGGAAATCGGTGAGGTCGAAACTCTTGGCGAGTTTGGTGATGAGAGCGCAGCTGTCACCTTTCTCTCCGTTGGTGATGCACGCACCCGTAAACTAAAAGGGGCCCGTGATGCGGGAACGCTTGCTCTAACAGTGGGCCGTGATCCTCTCGATGCCGGTCAGATCGCGCTCAGTGCTGCCGAAAAGACGAAGTTCGAATATGCCTTCAAGATCGTGGCGGCCGATGCTCCCGACGAGGATTACACCGATACGACCTATTACTTCGGCGCTTTGGTCATGTCGGCACGTGAGAACTACGGCGGCGCAGACAACGTCGTGAGGGTGACCTACTCCCTCGGCATAAATACCGAGATATTCAGCGCCCTAGCTGACGAAACTCCCTGATCCTATCCGGCCCGACAGCTGGTCAGAACGTCACGCGTGACAAGCTGCGGGCATGTCGGTGCTCGCCCGCACTCCCTTCCGACAAAGGAACCGACACATGGACTTGCTGACACTCGACACGAAAGACGCTTCCAACCAGGGCGCTGTTATGGAGCTGGAGAACCCAGCGACGGGTGAGAAGCTGCTCACCGAAAGCGGCGAGCCGATCACTATCACCCTACTCGGCATCGACAGCGACAAGCTCAAGAAGCGGCAGAACGAGCTCACCAATGAGGTTCTCAAAAAAGGCTTCCGCCCAAAGATGACCACGGCAGAAAAGCAGGAAACCGACCGTTTGACGACTTTGGCTCTGGCGACGGTGTCATGGTCTAATATCGAGATGGGCGGTAAGAAGCTTGACTGCACCACGGACAACGCCCGGTCCCTCTACAAAGCTCTTCCCTGGCTTAAGGAACAGGCGGACGCATTCATTGCTGACCGTGCAAATTTTTTGAAGGCGCCGTCGACAGCATCCTCGAAGACCTGACCGAATACGCCCTGGTTTTTGCCAGGTTAAAACCAGGGCAGATCATAGAGCCAGCTTTGCCCGTCGATTGCCAGCAAGTGTGGGACTGGTTCTTTGACCTCATGCTTACCCGCCAGATCGGCATGGCCGATAATCCCATCACTTATACCGAGATCGATGCTTATGCTCGGCTTACCGGCGCGCTGATTGCCCCGTGGGAGGCTCGGGCAATCGTGTCGCTTTTCTGGGCTTACCGGGATGCTTCACCCAAGCCGAAGTCCGGAAAAGGTGAGGTGCGGAATGAAACCGATGCCGCTGATGGTGCCGGGATCAAAGCCTTCATGGCGGCGAAGCAGGCGGAAGTACGACGGAAGGAGTAGTTGATGGACCTGTTGAACGTCGTTATTCGGGCTGACACATCAGGCTCGGACAAGGCGGAGGCCTCACTCGAGCAGATGACGGCTGCGGCCCGCGGGGCAGACGCGGCGGTTAACAGCCTCGGCCGATCCTGTTCATCGGCAGGCGCCGGAATCGGCGCAGTTGCCTCTGCGTCCGAGAAGGCTGCCGCCTCCGCAAAGATGTATGCTGCTGCTCTCGCAACTCAGGCGCAAGCGGCTCGGGTTGCTGGGGCAGCGAATGACAATTTGCGGCTCAACACGGCGAATATTGCAGCTCAGTTTCAGGACATCGGCGTAACGGCAGCCATGGGCATGAACCCGCTCATGATTGCGCTTCAGCAAGGCACGCAGCTTTCTGCAGTGTTCTCCGCTCAGTCCGGAGGCGTGTTGAAAACGCTGGCAGCGGCATTCGCTTCAGTGTTGAGCCCGATCTCATTGGTGACCATCGCTGTAGTTGGTTTGGCAGCGGCCGGGCTCCAGATGGTGGATTGGGGATCGACAGCAGAAGTTGTGCTGAATGGCATTGCAAATGTCCTTGTCCCAATTGCTCCATATGCAGCTGCTGCAGCAGCGGGCCTGGCGCTGCTTTACGCGCCAGCCATCATCATGGGCATTGTGAGCCTCGTCGCGGCTCTGGGTAGCTTGGCCGCTCAGGCAATCACCACTGCCGCAACGATGGCAATGGCGAATCCTGGTGGCGCCCTGATCTTGGGGCTCGCAGCAGCTGCAACCGCTGCGGTAATCTTCCGCGAAGACCTAGCCCGTATCTTCGGTCGCGACATCGTTGCGGATGCTCAGCAGGGCATCAACTGGATCATCGGAGCTTTCGTAGGAGGCTTTAATGGTATCAAGGCCACATGGTCGATGTTGCCAGCCGCAATTGGCGATCTGGTCATCCAATCTGTCAACAACACGATTGGCGGCGTGGAAAGCATGCTGCAGTTCATTACCAGCAAGATCAATGAGTTCATCCGCAACATAAACGGCGCGATTTCTTTAATCCCAGAGAATATGCGCGGCGGATGGAGCGGCATTGGCGAAATCGGTGATGTGAGTTTCGGCCGCGTAGCGAACCCGAATGCCGGTGCTGCGAATGCGGTCTCTGGCGTGATCGGCAGCGAGATGAGCGCTGCCATGGGTCAGGACTATGTCGGTGAACTTGTATCAATGGTTCAGAAGGGTGCCAGCGGAGCAGCAGATGCGTTGCGTGGCCTGGCAACGGCCGCTGGTGCTGCTGGTTCTGAAGCAGATAAAGCAGGGAAGGCTGCAGCGAAGGAAGCCGAACGCCTGTTAGAGGCTTACACAAAGATTGTCGCAGGCGCCGAAGAGTTCATTGCCAAGCAAGAGAACGAGCGTCAGGCAATGGGTATGTCAGAACAGGAAGCGAGTGCTCTTCGGCATAGCTTTGAGCTACTGAACAAGGCTCGCGAGGCTGGAATTGAGCTAACGCCCGAACAGGTCTCCGAGTTGAATGGCCTTGGTCGCGAGATGGCGGCTGCAGAAACTGAGACTAAGCGCCTAACCAAGGCATTTGATGACCAGAAGAAGATGGTCGATGATGTTCTTGGTACGATCGGCGGTGCGTTCTCCGGCTTGTTCGACGGTACAATCAAAGACTTCGATGGCTTCATCGATCACATGGTCGAAGGTTTCGCCAAGCTTGGCCAGGGCAACCTAGACAAGCTCTTTAGTGCCGAGGGCTTGGGAGCCATCTTCAATGGCAACCCTCAAGCAGCCAACGACAATGCAGGCGGCTCAACCAACATCTTCGATGCGATCTTCCAAGGCGCAAAGGCTGGCACGGAAGAGGGTTCTGCCACTGGCCTGTTCGCCGGCATCAAAGGGCTGCAGGGCCTAAGCGGCATGGCCGGCGCCGGACTAGGTGGGTTTGGTATCGGTGCCCAGACGCAGAACCCGATCATGGGGGCTCTTGGCGGCGCACTTTCGGGTTTTGCGGTAGGCGGTCCGGTAGGCGCTGTCATCGGCGGCATTGGCGGCATTGTGGGTGCCCTGTTCGGCATGAACAAGGCCCTCAAGGAAGCCCGCGAGAAGCTTAAACAGGTGCGCCCGGCCATCGAGCAGTTCATGGACAGCATGAACGGCGAAGTGGTGAGCCAGTACGCCAAGGCCTTGGCAGATGCAAAGAGGCAGGCACAGGAATACATCGACCTCGCCAAGAAGGCGAAAGACACGAACCTGGTCAAGGAGATCGAAGCGGCTCTTGCCAACCTGCCGGCAACTCTCGCGCGTCAGTACGAAAAGGACTTGCAGGCGTCAGTCAACAATCTGGAGGGCAACCGCTATCTCAACGAGATCGCCGCAGCGCAGGAACTCTACAACGCCCGGCTCAAGGATGCGGCAGAGCTCGGTGCCGACGGCAGCCTGGCCCTGACGGAACTCGGCTTGTCGCTGCGCAAGATCGCTGAAGAGGCCGATCTCAGCCAGTCCGAACTGAACCGCCTCGCAACGCTCTTCCCGGAGCTTGCCGCCATGCTCTCGGATGCCCTGGTTGGCTCCACTGCAAAGGCTCTCGCCGATGCGCAGTTGATCCTGTCTGGTACCCAGCAGAACGTGGAGCGGGCGCGCGCCGATCTGAGGCAAGCTTTTGATGCCGAGCGCGGCGTGCTCGAGCAGACGATTGCCCGGCACCGCCAGTTCATCCGCTCGCTGCAGGACTTTAAGGACAGCCTCAAGCTCGACAGCAATCTGTCGCCGCTCAACCCGCAGCAGCGCTTCGAGGAAGCACAATCCCAGTTCCAGGACACCGTTGCCAAGGCGTTCGCAGGCGACGAAGAGGCTATGGCCGAGCTGGAAAGCGTCAGCCGGCAGTATCTGGAAGAGGCGCGAGCATATTACGGTTCGTCGGAAGCTTATTTCGCCGTGTTCAATGCCGTCGAGGCGACACTCGATCAAGCCCTGGTCAAGGCGCAGCAGCAGGTCTCCGTTGCCGATCAGCAGCTTTCCACGCTCAATGCCCAGGTTGGCAAGCTCATCGATATCGACAACGGCATCCTTGGGGTTTCCGCCGCAATCGGCGCCCTGGCAAGCGCCGTCATACAAATGGATCGGGCGCAGGCTGATTACGACCGCATAAGCGGCAATGGCTCCATGGCAGGCGTGACGCGGCTATATCGTGACGTTCTGGGCCGCGACCCCGATGCGGCCGGCGCTGTATGGTGGCAGAAGTTCATGGGGTCGGGCGGTCTGACCGATAATCTCTATGCCCAGTTTGCCGCAGCTGCCCGCAACCGGGGTGAGGCAACGTTGCCGGGCTATGCCAACGGTACCGACTTCCACCCGGGCGGCATGGCCTGGGTTGGCGAGCGCGGTCGCGAGCTGGTCAATCTGCCCCGCGGCTCGCAGGTGATCCCGCATCAGCGGTCCATGGCCATGGCTGGCGGCAATGACAACGAGACGGTCAAAGAACTACGCGAGCTCAACCGCAGCCTGTCGGCACGGCTCGCCAGCCTTGAAGCCGTTGTGGCATCTGGCGAGCAGGCCAACGTCGCAGCAACCGATCGCAGCACGGCCGCCACCCGGGAGCAGTCGAGCATGATCAAGCGCGGAAGCGATAGCAGGGTAGCGTAGTGGCGATTGCGTCCGAATGGCTTGCTGAGATCGGTGCACATACCGGCTCGGCGCCAACAGTGCTGCGCTTTTCATCCTGCGGCTTCACCAGCAAGCCGGACGATATGCCGGCAAACACGCACTACAATCGGCGCATTGTTGACCCGGGCAGCTTCGAAACGCATCTGTTCAGCCCGGGACGGACCATGGGGCCTGCCGAGATGCGGCTTGGTGATCTGTCCTTGGGCAATATCGACGGCGCCCTTGATGGGCTGCTTGCCTATGCATTCGATGGTCAGGCCGTCACGTTGAAACGGCTTGCAGGGCGCTCCGCCACGCTTGCCGGTGCCGAGACCATATTGCGGGCAACCTGCGAGCGGCTCGATGCCGAAGCTGGTGGCAACAACGACAATGCTGTGCTGCGGATGCGGTTCTATGACCGCCGGCGCGAACTTGACCGGCCGATCCAGACGAACCGCTATCTGGGCACTACCACCAGTGCCGCCGCATCGGCCGAAGGGTCTGCGGATCTTGCCGATCGCATCAAGCCCTTGGGCTTTGGGGTGCAACGGCATGTCGAACCGGTGATCGTCAACGCCTTCGACGTCGTGCTGCAGGTCAGTGATGGCCCGGTAGCGTCGATCCAGCTTTATGATGGTGGCATAGCGCTCACCAATGATGGTGACACGCCAGACCTTGCGAGTTTGATCGCATCCACCAAACGGCCGGGCAGGTTCAAGACGTGCCTCGCGCTTGGCCTCGTTAAACCCGGTGGCTCAAGGGCAGGGCAGGCGGCGTATGTGTGGACCGCTGATGTTGTTGAAGGTGCAAGCGCAGCGGATCGCTATGCTGGCGCCGTGGCACGTCGCATGCTTGCCAAGATGGGCATGGGCAGCGGCGATATCGACACCACAAGCTTTGATGTGCTCGATGCCCTGGCGCCTTATGAGGTTGGCATCTGGCTGGACAATGAAGCATCGGGCATGTCGGCAATCCGGCAGGTGCTGGACAGTGTTGGTGGTTTCCTCCAAGTCGACAGCCTGGGCCGCTTTGCAGCCGGCCGATTGTCAGCACCAGGTGCTCCTGTTGCGACGATTCGCGAGCGGGACATTATCGGCAATGCCTTCGGGGTGGAGATCAATCCCGACACTGACGGTGGCTTGCCCGCCTACAAGATGGTCCTCCGCTGGGGCCGCAACTATCGTGTCTTTGGTGCCAATGAGATTGGCACATGCCTGTCTTCGAGCGATCCAGCGATCGCCGGGGGTCTGAAGCAGGAATGGCGTGAAGTGGTGTCGCAGGATCTGGTGATCCAGCAACGCCACCCCCTTGCACCAGAACTGGCTCTCGAGACGCTGCTGGCCAATCGAGTAGATGCCGAAGCGGAAGCCTCGCGCCGCTTTCCGCTCTACAGCGTCGATCGCTTCGTCACCCGGGCAACAGTGACCCGGGAACGGGCAGAACAGATGCCGCTCAACAATACTGTGCGCCTCCAGGTCGATCGGCTGGGCTTTGCTGCCGGCCGCAACATGGTGGTGATTGGGCAGTCCAATGAGTACGGCGCCGAAACCGTCACCTTGACCTTGTGGGGATAGCATGGCCAGCGACATAACCATTGCTCAACTCACGGTCACGCCAACGGTGGCGGGCTTTGTTGCGAGCGTTCGCTGGGAAGCGCCGAACGGTCAGGGATGCCTCGTCTACATGCAGCCCGCTAACTTCAAGTTCTACCATGGCACGACGAACGACTTTGGCGCGGCTGTCCTTTCCGGCGAGAGCACGATCGGCCTCCACAACAAAGGCGGCCTGACCAAGGGGCAGCTCTACTATGTGTGGGCGCGCGCCGTGGACGCTGATGGCAATGAAGGGGTCCTTAGCACACCGGCCACAGTCACCACGCTGACGACGGCCCCCGGGCCTGGTAGCGTCGGGTCTGGCGAGCTGCAGGACAATGCCGTCCAGACCCAGCACATCGCCAATCTGGCAGTGACCAACGGCAAGATCCTCAACCTGTCGGCCGACAAGCTGACGGCTGGCACCATAACGGCGCTGATCGAAATCATAGGTCCATTGATCAAAACCGCAGATAGCGGAACGCGCCTTGAGATCAGCTCGAGCCAGAATGCGCTCCTGGTCTACAACGGCTCAACCGAAGTGCTGCGCATCCGCTATCAGTCAGGCGTCATCCCGCTTCTTAACATCAACAGCAACTTTCCGATCCGTGCGATTGCCAACAACACCGGCGCCGGTTGCGAATACTCCAATGCTGGTGGGGGGGCCGGGTTCACGGCCTGGACCACAGTTGCCGGCGCAAACGCGCATGGGCTGCGAGGGCTTGCGCAGTTCAATGGTGTTGGCGGCAGCACACCCGTCGGTGGATTTGGCCTGGTCGGATTATCGACGGCTGCGGGCGGGTTTGCCTTCTATACGCAGAAGGGCGGGTATGGGTCCTTCACCGGAGCGCACGACGGTTTCATTCTCAAAGCTGCCGAGATCGAGATCGGCGATATCGTCTGCGATGTCCGAACCATTTCCCGCAACGGCACTGACGGAACGGTCACTGAGGTGGCGCAGTCCTCAACAGTAGCACAGCGCACTGTGATCGGCATTCTGGCTGCACGGCAGCCGTTCGATCCGGCAAGCCTCATGCAAGCCCTGCCGAACTTCGATCCTGAGACCGAACCGACCTGGCTGCGCAAGCACCTGGCCACGATCTACGATCGCATCACGATCAACGGCGTCGGCGAAGGGCAGATGAACGTCTGCGGCATGTCGGGCGACATCGCGGCGGGCGATCTGATTGTCACCTCGAACATACCGGGCAAGGGACAGCGGCAGGATGACGACCTGCTTCGCGCATCGACCGTGGCAAAAGCCCGCGAAAGCGTGACCTTCGACTATCCCGAGCAGGTGAAGCGGATCGCCTGCGTTTATCACTGCGGCTGACGGACCCAATCAATGGCACAGAATATTCGACTGCTCGTTGCTGATGAGGCAGCGACCGCTACCCTTTCGGGTGGCTCCTGGAGTGTGCCGCTGAGCAACCTCCAGACAGAAGACATCAGCGAGGTAGCGCGTTCGAGCGATGCCAACCCTGCCAGCACCGTCATCCGGGTCGCTTTGGGTGGTGCTCCTGGCATCGACACGATCTGCCTGGGCCCCTCGAACTTCTCGACAGGCTTTAGTTACCGCATTCGCATCTTCGCAGATGCCGCTTTCACCGTGGAAGAATTGGACACCGGCTGGATCACCGGTGCGCCACGGGCGCCCTGGAATACGCTCGACTGGGGCGACCAGAATTTTTGGGCAGGCCTGACGCCTTGGGATGATCCGTTCCGCGGTATCTGGCTGATCCACATGTTCGAAGGGCTGCAGGCCGGCCAATTCTGGCTCATCGAGATCAACGACGAAAACAATGCAGATGGCTATGTCGAGCTGGGGCGCTTGCTGATGGGCAATGCCTGGCAGCCGTCGATCAACTATGGCTACGACAATGTTCTGCGCTTTGTCGACAACTCGCTCCGTCAAGAGACCCTGAACGGCGGCCGCATCTACCGTAAGCGTATCGATCCACGCAGCTTTGCCTTTGGCTTCGACTATCTGGCCGAGAGCGAGATCTATGCCGAGGTCTACGCCTTCATGCGCGACATCGGCACGTCGGGTCAGTTGTTCGTCATCCCTGATCCTGACGATGAAGCAAACATTCAGAAGCGCTCCTTCCTGGCGGTGCCGTCCAAGCTCGACGGCGTCAGCGAGCGGATCAACGGCTACCTGTCCTTCTCTACCGAACTCGAAGAGGTCATTTAATGGCGATCCCGACCGATGTGCTTGAAGCTCTGGCTCGCCTGGTTGAGTACAATTCCAACCCCAAGACGGCCGACAATCCGCGTGGCTTTGCCAACTACGGCAATTTGACAGAGCTCCCGCGTGCGCTAACCGACACCGCAGCGGTTGCCAACTGGTTTGCTGAAGCCGCCGAAGCTGTCGAACTCGCCAGAATGGATTGGCGTGGTGCCTATAGCGGTGCCACGGCCTACGAGGAAAGCGACGTCGTCTCGAGCCAGGGTGGGGCCTGGATCGCGCTGCAGGATACGACCGGCAATGCTCCACCAACGCTTCCCACGACAACAAACGCTTATTGGCAGTTGGTGGCGGCGCCAGGCACAACCGGTCCGATAGGTCCAAGCGGCCCGGTAGGTTCGACCGGCCCAACAGGCATCCAGGGCGTGACTGGCCCAACCGGACCTGCCGGTTCGACCGGACCCTCTGGCGCATCCGGTCCCTCGGGCGCATCTGGTGCCACCGGCCCTGAGGGCGCAACGGGTTCAAACGGCGCAACAGGCCCACAGGGCCCGACTGGTGCTACGGGTCCATCCGGTCCATCTGGTGCTTCGGTTTCGTTTATCTCGGCCCCTTGGGCTGTCGACATTGCCTATGCGCTGAACCAGTCCATAGGCCACAATGGTGCATCCTACATCGTCTCCTCGGCTCATACATCGTCGGCGTTGACTGAACCAGGTGTCGGCGCCAACTGGGCTACCGTCTGGGGTAAGCTCGCCGACAAGGGTTCAACAGGTCCAACGGGCGCCACCGGTGTCGGTTCTACTGGTGCAACCGGGCCCTCAGGCAGCGTGGGTCCGACCGGCGTCACCGGCCCTGCTGGAGCAACTGGTCCATCTGGCCTCGCAGGTCCTAGCGGGCCCACGGGTGTCGGAGCAACAGGGCCGGGCGGTGCGACCGGGCCAACCGGCCCAACGGGACCAAAGGGCGACGGCCTGCAGATCGATGCAACCGGCACCTTTGCCGATCGTGCGACGTACAACGGTGCTGCAGCCAACTTCGTGTTCTTCTCGACCGATGGTGATGGGGCAGAGGTTACCAGTGCCGTCATTTTCATCAAGAACAGCGCCACCAGCGGTGACTGGTCAGACGCTATTCCGTTCGAAGGGGCACAGGGTCCGACCGGTGCCAGCGGTCCAACGGGTGGAGCCGGCGTCACAGGCGCAACAGGCCCAGTCGGCGCAACCGGGCCTTCCGGTGTCACTGGTCCGGTTGGCGCAACGGGTGTCACGGGCGCGGTTGGGGTCACCGGTCCAATTGGTCCTACTGGTTTAACCGGACCTGTAGGGCCGACCGGTGTTACTGGTCCGGTTGGGGTGACTGGCCCAACGGGCGCGACGGGACCGACTGGCACATCCTTTACCTGGGTAACGGCGCCCTGGGCTACGGCAACGTCCTACACGATCCGTCAGTCACTCGAGCACAACGGCAGCTCCTATATCTGCATCGCCTCGCACACTTCGGCTGCGACAACAGAACCCGGTGTAGGGGCGACCTGGCAAACGGCTTGGGACCTGATGACGCAAAAGGGTGCCACGGGAGCAACCGGACCTGCAGGGGTTACCGGTGTCACAGGTCCAGTTGGGGCCACTGGCCCGACTGGGGTCAGCACTGTTGGTGCGACCGGTGCCACCGGTGTGACTGGCCCAGTGGGTCCAACGGGACCAACCGGTGTTGGCGCTATAGGGGCTACAGGTCCGACAGGGCCAACGGGCGTCGGCGCAACTGGAGCAACCGGACCAGTCGGTGCCACAGGCGCAACGGGTCCAGAAGACACCAACGTCATCAAGGCTAATGCCACCAAGAACCTGACCGCTGGCTATACCGCCTCTTCACCCGCCTCGACGGGGCCAACAGGGACGTACACCCCCGACCCAACGACCGGCAATTTCAAGAAGATTGCCAACAATGGTGCCTTCACCTTTGCGGCGCCGTCGACAGCCAATGACTACACAATGGTGATCAAGGTCACCAATGGCCCCTCCGCCGGCACGATCACGTTCTCGAACTTCACCAAGCAGTCAGGTGACACCCTGACGACGACGAACGGGCACAAGTTCTTCCTGTTCATAACCAAGCTCGATGGCGACGAGCACCTCAACGTGGTGGCCCTGCAATGATGTTTGTGTTTCCGACTTTCAGCCCGACCCATGCCGTTGCGTCGGCTGTGACAATGGTGGCGGGTTCGCAGGAGGTATTACCAGGAGCAACGGTTGTCGGTTACAATGCTAGCGGGATCGGAAGTTTGTCGAGCCAGCCGATCCCCGGTCAGACAATGCTAGGCTTGGCGTTTTTGCTCGAGTTTGGCCAAAGCTCTGCGATTTTCCAAGGTGACATTGCCGGTTTGCTAAATACGCTTACACTTTACGTGGACGATGTTGCTTACCCACTAGCCGATGCCAACCCGACTTATTCCGAAATCGACAATGAGACCTCGGCAAGTTGGTCGGACTTAAATGGACCCCAGTTCGCCAACGGTGTCTCCTACGCCATCCGCATAGAGTAGCAGTCATGCTCACAGCACAGCACCTCGGCCCCGCTTCCGATTGGACGCGGGCGATAGACTATGGCTATGCGGAATGGAGCAAGCACGTTCTCGGCAATGCAGTTCTACGCACGCAGGTCAGCTTCGATGACACCATGTACCATCTTGCAGCCTGCAAACCTGGCGCCGCTGTAAGGGCGGGCCTGGTCGCTGGAAAGCCATTCTTTGTGCTAGGACCGATGGCTGAACTACAGGGCGCCAGCCACCCCACCGAGCCTCATGTGCAGATCGTCATTAATCGCAACAAATATGCATGGAGCTTTGGACCAAGCCCAAAAAGCGGCAAGTATTGGGCACCTGGCGTCATGTTGCATGAGATTGGGCATGCATTGTTCGCCCATGGCATCGCTACTGCCATCACGACGCCCTTTGAACTGTATCAGCAGACGCAGGCAGTTTCCCTCTTTGCTGACACCATGCATTTCTCAGGCTCCGGTACCTTGATGTCGGTGACCATCAACAAAGGTGTGTCACAAGCAATCTCCGAGAAAGACCTACAGGCGGCAGCAGCATCGGGCGTGCCGTTGGCGCGGGGCAGCACGATCTATGTCGTGCCTAACGGTCGGGTCAGCGGCACGGCAAAGGACGTTGCCGTTTGGATGGGCACGTTCTCGTCTTTGAACGCCACCATCACCGGCATCAAGCGGCTGGAACTGCGTGGCGACAATCCTCTCTCGAGCGCAGAAGGCAATCTGTATCGCCTCTATCGAGCAGCGCTGAGCCGTGCGCCTGATCTAGGCGGCTTCCGCTACTGGCTGGGCACGGCCAAGTCCCTGCAGCAATGTGCAGCCGGGATCATGGCTTGCGCTGAGTTTGCCCCAGTTCTCGCGCTTTGGCCGGACCGCGCCCGATGCATTGCTCAGTTGTACCGGAACATCTTGGGTCGTGACCCTGATGCCACCGGGTTGGCCTATTGGACGGGCCGTGCGGATCTCGATGCTGCCGGCTTACTCACGAACCTTGCTGTCTCTGCCGAAAACAAAGTCGGCACGCCGACATTCACCCTTTAAAACCGCTCGCACAACCGATTGGCCAGAGCTTTTGGACAGGCGTGGATGTGTGAGCGGATGAAGTCCGGCGTCATATCGAAGAACGCAGGTACATGATGCCGCAGTTTGCTTATGGCGTCAGTGTCATATGCCAGCAATTCCCTAACTGCTTCTAGCGCCGGCGTGTATTTGGGATCCGCGGTGTGACGGTTCCAATTGTTTTCCATAGCCATGTCGTCGGCAAAGGCACAAGCAACACCTTCTTCAAGAGCGTTGGCGATACCGGGGTTGTGTGGTGCCAGCACATGCACCGTCTCATGCGCCAACTCAAAGCAAGCCTCGCGCCAGTCGTTCTGAGCATGCCGCGATAGTAATATCGAAATGTGCATCAGGTTTCCCGGAAACCAAACGGCCGGGCGCTCTCTGTCGACACCGATTTCAACGCCCACTGGCGTCCAGTCTATCACCCTCTTCCCGTACCGTGACTGGGCCTCAACCAAAAGACGGCTGAAGACGGACGTCAGCGTCCAACTGAAACCGCCAGGAATGGTCCGGGCCTCAAACCCATTTGCAGTCGTATCTGAAAGGCCAATCATGTGTCCGCCTGAAAAAGTATCCACGCAAGGTAACCGGGTATCCGGCTGCATTGGAGCAGTTGGTGGCGTTGGGCCCGTCGGTTGCAAAACAATCGACCGCTCAGATGCCCAAGACAGTCCACAGTTCCGCTATGACCTGTCAACCTACCAATGTGCTGTTGCAGACCTTCTATTCGCTGCATCGAAGGTGGCGGCACTGCATGCTGCAGGATCACTGCCCGACTTCAAGGTGCTAGGTACCTTCTACAGCGCTGCGGCCAAGCTCCAAACAGCAGAGCATAACCTATTCGCCCCAGCCAGTCGTCTGTCTGATGCCTACACATCGGGGTCAGCAGGGCTTACCAGCGGTTCGGGCCCAGTGGGTAACACCGGTCCGATAGGACCCTCAGCAACCAGTTTCTGACGTTCACCCTTCAATTCCCTAAAGGCTTTTCATGCGCTTCCATGTAGTCGCTCTTCCGCACACTCACGTCACTAGCGCGTTCGCCAGCTGCGCCTTTTCCCAGAAGGTGCTGCGCTTCTGCCAGATGATGACTGGCCTCGGCCATGAGGTGTTCCTTTATGCCGGCGAGCAGAACGATGCCCCGGTTGCAGAGCACATCGTTTGCGTCAGTGAAGCCGATCGCGCTGTCCTCGTTGGCGATCGGCACTACACTGCAGCAGATTGGGGCCATCCGGGCTGGCATACCTTCAACAGCAAGGTCATTGATGAGATGGGCAGCCGGCTGCAGCAGAAGGATTTCATCTGCTTGATCGGTGGCTATGCCCAGAAGCCGATCGCCGATGCTTTCCCGAACCATATCAGTGTTGAGTTCGGCATCGGCTATGCCGGCACCTTCGCCAAGTTCCGCGTGTTCGAGAGCTATGCCTGGATGCACATGGTCTATGGCGCTCAGGCTGGTAGCGCCGATCGCGCCGACGGCAACTGGTACGATGCGGTGATACCCAACCAAGTCGACGGTGCGTTGTTTCCTGATCCAGAGATTCGGGAACCGCAACATGGCGGCGCTGGAATGAGGGGACCGTTGGGCCCAAGAACAATGCCCGACGGGGCAGAAGTTTGGCCTTCTAAGGCAGAAGAAGATGCAGCCAGAGCGGAAGAGAGGCTATCCAACAGAATACACGACATTTCTTGTAAACAGTGCCGAGAGTGGATTGCAAAGAGTCGCAGCGAAGAGAATGACTACTATTTGTACGTGGGACGCCTCATAGATCGAAAAGGGTACCGGATCGCGCAAGAGGTTTGCGAGAGCCTCGGTAAGCGGCTTGTTCTAGCTGGGCCAGGCGAGCACCACGGGTATGGCGAGTTCGTTGGAGAGGTGGGCCCCTACCATCGCTACCGGCTGATGTCCGGCGCCATCGCACTGTTCGCGCCTACGATCTACGTCGAGCCATTCGGTACTGTGCACATCGAAGCAATGGCTTGCGGCACGCCGGTGATCTCAACTGACTGGGGCGTGTTCACTGAAACGATCGAGCAGGGTGTGAATGGTTTCCGCTGTCGCGACTTCTCTGAATTTTGCAATGCTGCGAACAAGGTCAAGGATCTTGATCGCCAGGCTATCCGTGCATCAGCATTGAAGCGCTATGGAATGGATGCCGTCGCGCCGCAGTATGAAAGCTATTTTAAGCGGCTGATGAACCTTTGGGGGGAGGGGTGGTACGAGCAGATGGCCTGCTGATAAGCCGATCACTCGGCAGGCTCAATTTTACGCTTTCTGCGAGTCTTAGGAGGCTGAAGCGCCTGCTCCATCGTTTTGCCAGTAGCCAAACGGTTGTAGAGTTGTGAGGGCGCCATCCCGTGTTGCGTGGCCCACTGGGTTAAATTCTGAGTCTTGCCTTCGTAAGTTAGAAGTCTAGTGTGCGAAGGCGTGCTGCGCTTTATCTTAGACCTTACGTCCCAGTAGCAATTGTCCGGTTCAAAGTCCTTGGTCACGTCTCTCCGGAAGAGCGCGTAACCTTTAAGCTTCTCCCCCATATCCGCAATGAAGTTGTCGATTGACTGCCATCGAGAACACACTTTGATTCCTAAAGCGCCGTGGGTAGCAAACCGCGCAGAACTGGGCATTGAACAAGCAGCCAACATGTCCACCCAACTTCGATAGGTGCCATATGACGCGTCGTGCCTGGCGCGGTCGTGCTTGGTTCTAAGTTCGACCATCAAGCAACCGCACGATTGCGAAGTACCTGCCTTCAGTCTGCGTGACCTGACCACCCTTTCGGTCCCGCAATCACACTTACACAGCCAGGAAGAAGAGCCCTCGACATAGTGCAGGACCGTCCACTTTCCGAAACGTTGCCCAGATAAATCGGCGGCCCGAGGCACCTTCGCACTCCTAAGTTCTTGCGACTTCAGTGTTCCAAAGTGCGGGGTGACGGTCAAGCTTCACGCTTGAGAGTCTTCGTGAAGTACCTCGGCCCCGCAATATTTGAAGTTGGTCAAACGAGTTAAGGTTAAGAATGTATCCCCACCTTTTGTTCTTGCCTGAGAGCCCCAATTGAAGTTAACAAACAATTAACGCCTCACAGCTTGGCGCTTAGAGCGTTTTTGGGAGAATTCGATATGGCAACAATCCAGGGTGTTTACCTTGCTCTTTTTGGCCGTCCAGCCGATCCGGCTGGTCTGGCTTACTTCAATGGCGTGACCAACAACGGCGCTGACTTGGCCGCTATTGGCGATCTCGCTTCAACCGACGAGTATCAGTCGCGCTTTGAAGGTATGAGCAACGAAGAGATTATCAATTCGATCTACCAGTCGTTGTTTGGCCGTGATGCTGAGCAAGCTGGTCTTGATTTCTTTGTTGAAGCTCTTGCCGATGGCACGTTCAACATCAACAACATCGCCATTGCAATCCTTGATAGCGCGCAGGGCGAAGACCTTGCTGACGTGAATGCGAAGCTCGCAGCGGCTGACCTGTTCAACGCCCGCCTTGATCTTCAGGTTGAGATCGACGCCTATTCGGGCAACGACGCTGCTGCAATTGCTCGCAACTACATCTCGAACGTTGATGCGAACGACGCTGGCACCGAGTCAGAAGCAGATGCAGCTATTGCGCAGATGCTTGCCCTCCCAGGTCAGGGGCCTGGCGAAGAACCAACGCCAGAGCCAATCCCTGGTGTCACTGAAATCGAAGCTGTTGGGTCGGTTTCGTTCAACGACGCCAAGGAAGGCGTGCTGCTGACTGCGACCGACAACATCACAGATGGCAATGGTGCGATCATTGATCGTGACTACCAGTGGCAGAAGTTTGTCAACGGCGCTTGGGAAGATGTCCTCGGCGCAACCAACAGCACTTATGATGTCGCTGCTGACCAGTCGGAAGTTGGTGACGAAATCCGCGTTGTAGTAACTACGACCGACGACAGCTTCAACACCACCACGTTTGTTAGCGCCAGCGACGTGATCGAGAACGTGAACGATGCTCCCGTTCTGACATTCAATGCCGCCACTGATGTGACTACGATTGCTGAGAACAATGCCGCAACCGTTGTTGCTGACCTCTCTGCTACTGACGCAGACGTCAACGCCATTACCTTCCAAGCCCTGACAGGTCAGGATGCTGCATACTTCGAACTGAACGGGAGCAACGACCTGGTCCTAAAGGCCGGTGTTGACTATGAGCAGCTTGCCGCTAACAACAAGACCTTGGATGTGACGGTAACCATCAACGATGGCCAGGGCGGCACAGACTCGGAAAGTTTCTCTGTAGCCATCACGAACTTCGCTGCCGATGACAACGACTTTGACAACCTTGGTGCCGCGGGCTCTCAGATTATCAACGGCGATGGCGCTGCTAACACCCAATATGGTGGTTCGGGCAACGACACGTTGAACGGCGGCGGGGGCAACGACACGCTTTACGGTGGCTCGGGCAACGACACGCTCAACGGCGGTGCTGACTCTGACAACCTTTACGGCGGTCAGGGGAACGACACGTTCGTGTTCACTGGTAAGTCATCCGATACTATCCGAGATTTCAATGTGGCTAACGACACCATTGATATCTCAGCTATTGATGCCAATGAATTCTTCTTTGCGTTCGGGGACCAAGCGTTCACGTTTGGCGGCGAAGACGCCACCCCAGACGCTGCTGAGGTTTCGTTCCAGTACGTGGGCGGCAACACTATCGTAACAGCCAATGTTAATGACGGCACTGATCTCACAATCACTATTATTGGTCAGCACGCCCTTACCGCCGCAGACTTCGTCCTCTAGACTTTGAGGTTTGAATCAGAACCCGCCTGTTAACGCAGGCGGATTTTTCAATGACCGAAACGATCCAACAATGTCGTAGGCGCGGCTTACAAACTAGAAGCCAAGCTGCTGTCTAATCCTCGGAGACGGTACGCCCATCCGATCCCATGCAATTAGCCCCGCCACTGTGCGGGGCTTTTCCATGTCTACCGCCGGTCCGGCGCTTCAGGCCTCACGATAACAAAGCCTCTGCTGGCGAGGTCACGTTCCAGCTGGTGCTGGCCAATCTCAAAGAACATCCGATCCGCTGTGCTCGTAGTCGCATAGTAGACCCAGCCTAGTCGAAACTCTGCCGGGATTGCTGCCTTCGGATCGATCGGCAGCACCAGCATCTTGTTCTGTAACTGCCCGTCCTTGCGGGTGATGAACACATTGACCTGCATTCGCTGAGCCTCCTGGCCGCTTCATGGCCTTCTACATCGTGCCTCGCGACTGGTGGTGATCGGCCATGTTTGAGAAGGACGGCTGCACCCTCTTTCTGGACGCATGGGCGGGCTGACTTGGCGCACATGCTGCGACGTGCACGATGAGGCCTTCGCCACGGGCACCAGTGTACAAGAGCTCCTGATCGCCAATTATGAGCTGTGGCGCTGCATCGCTGTGCAAGACCTTTTTGCAGCAACACTAGCAGTCATCGGCGTGATGACCGGCGGGGCAGCGTTCTTTATCTTCGGCCGGAAGCGGAAGCAATAAACAAAAAAGGCGGGGTTGCCCCCGCCTTTCCTGCAGTCACTCAAGGAAACTTAGAAAGTGTTGAAGTTTGATGCGGTCAAGTCGCCGGTGAAGCCGACGAGTTCGATCACGCCGTCGTTAGCGCTAAAGCCAGCAACAGCATCGTTCTGGTAGATGTATGTGGCGCCGTCGTACTCGAAGATCGAGTAGTTGGAAGCCGAGGTTGCAGCACCGGCAGCAACCAGAGCAGCTTGCAGGCTTGCAGCGCCGGTCACGTTAGCGGATTCAACGTTGTTGAACACGTCCAAAGCGCCAGTCAGGTCGAGACGGAGCACGTCAGCCGAACCGTTGAAGTCAGTGATCGATATCAAGTCTTCTTCGACAGATGCAGCTGCGATGTCGTCAATGTTCGAAAGCGCACCAACGTCGAACAGGTCAGACCCCGAACCGCCGGTGATCGTGTTACCCTCGTTATCGGCAGTAATAGTAAAGGTGTCGTTCTGAGCACCACCGACGATATCAACATCGTAGTAGCCGTCGACGTCGATGTTGAACTTGCCAACATGAGCAGATGCATCAATCACGGCACGGTCGTCTGGAGCAGCGCCAATGCCGCTGAGCGTGAAGGAAAGATCACCCGTGCCGGTGATGTCCACTGTTGAGGCAGAGTTTACAGTCAAGTTGCCGATGTCTGAAGCACCCTGAACGTTGAGCGTCAAAGCTTCAATTTCGTCGACATTGACGCCAGTTGCGTCGCCGTTCAAGACGATAGTAGCCGCGTCAGTGTCGCCGGTGGTATCGTAGTCAAAGAGAACGTTGCCGTTGGTGCCTTCGACGCCGCCAACAATGCTGGTGTCTTCGATGTCGTTGAAAGTCAGATTGAATGCACCGGTACCAGACGCCCACAGCTGCTGAAGGCCATCGACAGCAGAAACAGTCAGGGACACGTTTGCCGTTGGATCAACATAGAGGCGCTCGACGCCAACGAGCGAAGTAGCAGTCAGGTTCTGGCTAGCAGCAAGGCTGATGTTGACGCGGTCGGTGCCAAGGCCGGCATTGATTTCGGTGGCAGCAACATAAGCGCCAGTCACTGTGACGGTGTCGTTGCTGTTGGTGGTCAGTTCGCCATTGAGCACAGTCGTCGCAGAAGTGCTAACGTCCTGACCGGAAGCCAAATCAAAGGTATTGCCTGCAGCGCCAGCGTCAACGACGGCCTGAACCGCAGCAGCAGCCTCAGCTTGGGTCGGTACGGTGGTGTCGTCAGCAGTCACAGCCGAAATGTAAGCACGGCCCTGCTCTTCAGCGATATCGCCAGTGTAAGAGCCTACTTCGATTGCAGTGTTGATCTCAGCAGTGAACAGGTTCGCAGCGGCGATCTTGTTGTCTACGATTTCGCGGTCAGCACCCTGAGCGCCGTCAAGGATGTTGATGGCGATGGTGTTGATGTTCTGTGCGCCCGAGTTCAGCTGGGCAACAAAGAAAGCCAGACCAGCAGCGTCTGGATCACGGCCGAACAGGTCTTGGTAGATCTTGGTGACGATCTGAACGTTGTTCAAGCCTTCAAAGCGGTCCTGGTATTCGTCAGAAGCCGACAGATCGCCAATGGCGTTCAGGTTCTGGCCGTTGTTGGTGGCCTGGTTGAAGAAAGCCAGACCGGCTGGATCGGCAGGACGGCCGAACAGCGCGATGTAAATACCCTGGATAGTTGCCATGGTGGTGTGATTCCTCTTGTGAGTGACCTTAGCAGTCGGTCGATGTGATAAGCGTCTGCTATATGCGTCGTCAAGAGGGATTGTTGATGACGGTGCACGTTTGTTGAGCAGACGGTCTATATGTAAAGCACCGGAAAACTGGCGTTAACAGCCTTGTTAACGGTAAGTTCCGTCACATGTCGTGCGGGCTCTTTACACTGTTGCCCATTTGCCCATATATGCACCTTAACAGCAAAAGCACGGCAGTTTATACTTTCTGCCGTATAGGGGTCAGGCGATGTTGAAAGTGTCGGACAAGTCAGACGAGATGGTGGAACTGCGCGTTAAGGGCGGCCGCTGGCTCAAATCTCTGCGCGAAAGTGCAGGCATGAGCCAGAGCCAGGTCGCTAAGGCGCTTGGTTTGGAGTTCTATACTTTCATCTCACAGCTTGAGTCAGGCCGCGGTCGCGTCCCATCCGCCCAATACGCTGCCTTTGCCAAAGCTTACAACGTTCCGCTTCGTGAATTCACAAAAACTCTGCTGAGCTTCTACGAACCAGCGATCTACTACGCGCTGTTCGAGCACGAGGAATCGCCCGAAGAGCTTGAACGGATGAAGCAGAACATGCAGGCAGTTGAGCCGGACACAGTTGCGAATCTGGCATCGCGTCTCGCTAAGCTAGAAGCCAAGCTGCTGTCTGATCCTCGGAAGCGTTAAGCCCATCCGATCCCATGCAATTAGCCCCGCCACTGTGCGGGGCTTTTTATTGCCTAAACGCCTAATGCCACCCAGACCAAGACGGCTGCCAGATAAGCCGCAACGCCCCAAACTAGCCAGATCCACCAACCATCCATGCTGAGCCTCCTGGCCGCCGCACAGTAACTGCGTCGGGCGCCACGCGGTTCAACCCTCTCACATCATTGGAGACTACCATGAACATGCCTTCCGGCGTGGCGCTTCCGGCCGTCGATTTCGATGTCGCCATGGAAGTGGCCAGCCATGAAGCCTTGATCCGCCAGACCTACAAGGACAGCGTAGGCGTCCTGACTTGGTGCGTCGGGATGACCAATGCCACCGGCCACAAGGTCGAACGGTATATCGGCAAGCCCGCGCCACTGCAGCACTGCATGAACCTGTTCGCTTGGGCGCTTGGCAACTATGCAGCGGGTGTTTACCGCGCCTTCAAGGGTTATCCGATCAACAAAGGCCAATTCGCCGCGGCGCTGTCGTTCCATTGGAACACTGGCTCGATCGAGAAAGCCTTGTGGGTCTCGCTTTGGAAGCAGGGCAAGATCGAAGAAGCCAAAGAGGCTTTCATGAATTGGGACAACCCGCCTGAAATCACCGATCGGCGCCGCAAGGAGCGCGACCTGTTCTTTGATGGCAAGTGGTCTCACACCGGTAAGATGACCGAATACACCCGGCTGACCAAGAAGATGACGCCGGTGTGGTCGAGCGCGATCAAGATCGATGTCAGCAAGGAACTGCGCGCCGCATTTGCGGCTCCGGTCACCGTGCCACTGGATGTGCCGATGCAGTCTGAAGCGCCTGTCGAGGTGCCGACCGTCTCGCCTGGTGCAGAGCCTGCCAAGCAGCCCTCTAACTTCAAGCGGCCTGCCATTCCCGGCTGGCTGATTACAGCCCTCGTCTTCATCGCCCTGGCAGCCGCCGGGGCTTTTTTTATCCGGTTCTAGGAGGCCGCTGTGGCCCAATTCATCCTTGCCTGCCTGGCCATTCTGGTCGGGCTAGTCTGTGCCGCCTTCGCACTGCTGTCGGCCGGCGCAAACCACATGGGCGGCGCCACCAATCCTTCAATGGTGGATCACAAGTCCACCGTCATTTTCATCATCCTCGCTGTCGGCTTCATCGGCCTCGGCGTGTGGCTCTTTTAAGCTGCGCAGGAGGCGCAAACCTATGATCACGACTATCGCAACCGCTATTGCTCAGAACGTCATCCTCGGCTGGCTTTGGCGCCGTGCCCAAGAGCTTGCCAGCTTGGGCGGCGTCCTCGTACCGATCTATCTCGCTATGCCCGCAAGCATGCAGGCTGATGTTCAGGCCATCTTCACGGGGCAGGGTGGTGGCCTCTCCATCTCGGCCGCCATTGGCCTTGGCTACTATCTCTGGACGCAGTGGCAGTCCTACCAGGCGACGGTCAAGCCGCAGGTGGTGACGAGCTCTGGCGAGAAGATCGCGCTCCGGCCGAACGGCGCGACGGCGAAAGAGGTTGAGCAAGTCGCCAAGCTTGCACCTCGGCAACAGACACTAGCCGAGCGGCTCGCTGGCATATTCTCGCGGTAAAGAAACTGAGATGTGAGGACGTTGGCCTATGGACTGGACCATCAACATTCCGACGATCATGGGCGTCATGGCTCCTGGCATCGGAGTTGTGATCTGGCTTGCACGAGTCGGAGAGCGAGTAGCGACCAACGCCGCTCACATTGAGGAACTACAGCAGCACAAGGAAAATGAGCACAAGGATATACGACTGGCTATCGCTGCCACGAATGCACAAGTAGCTATCCAAAGCGAGCGCATGAATGAAATACGGCTAGAAGCTGCGCGCACCTATGTTACGCATGAAGCATTGGGCAACATCAAGCGCGAAGTCATTGATGAAATCCAGCGTATGGAAAAGCGGTTGGAGGCTCAGCTTGATCGGGCCATCGAAGGCAGCAGGCAGGGCAAATGATCCATTCCTGCTTATGCAGCAAGCCCTTAAGTTGATATGCAAGACGGGTTGGTCAGTATCTATTCCCGAGGCCCCTTCCAGCCATGGGTAACGAAGTCGGAAGTCTGTCCACACCTAGATCTGACTTGTGGTTTGTCTCCACTGTTATCCACAATCCCTAGCGGCTTGTTCTTATTCTGTTCACGGTGGTAGGACTCGGCACTTCCAAGGAGGTGACGATGAGTCCGATTGCAGCAAAGCCGCAGAACAGGGCTGAAATGATCCGCTTGGTGAAGGCTAAGGAGCCGTCCATCAGCGATCAGGAACTAGCTTTGAAGGTCGGCGCCTCAGTGCAGCAGGTGCGCCAAGCTCTGCGCAGTAAAAGCGTGCCTCTAAAGCGAGGGCTAAGGGCTTGATGTTGCCTAGTTGTGTCGACGCTGAAGGAAATGCGCGAAGAGGGCTGGCGCATCACGTTCTACTGCCTGGCAGCAAACGCTCGCTGCACTCACAGTTGGAGACCGACATGGGATCAGCTCATCCAATATTTTGGTCTAGATGCGGACTGGACGAAGGATCGCGCGGCCTTTGAACGGTTGGTTTGCGAGGTGTGTGGCGGGCGTGGCGCCTCAGTCATTGTCGTTCCCGCTGCGGACACGCTCGGGATGGGCGGCGCCGGCGGCGCACATGATCACCAGCCTTCGCTGTCAAAGGAAGAGATCGCCAGAAACAGAGCCGAGTTTGAAGCCGACCGGAAAAGGCGTGGCATCAAGAGCAACGCAGAGATGGCAGCGGAAAGCCGCGCCGAGCGAAAGCGGGCAAAGGAAGCCGAGAAAGAAAGCAGCAAGCACTTCATCGGGCCGCCAAACCCATGGCGGTACCGAAAGCAGGGCAGGTGGCTTTGAGAAGGCTCGAAACCCTAGCAATTCAGGTGTAACGAGCGGTTCGCCTCGCCTCATTGTGAGCTTCGGCGGAAAAACAGCCACGCAAGTTCTTTGAGGTAGTCTTCGGTGAGGGAGCCCATGTATGGAGAGTCCATCCCACCCCAACAACCGAAAAACTCCGGCGTCCAAGGCAAGATGACCGCCGACTCCGGGTCAAGGTTGAACCGAGTGGCTCGATGAAGGCCAACATCTTTAAGATGAGCGGCATGTTGGACGATTAGATCTAATCCAGCTCTTTGCGGGAACTTGAGCGTTGTAGTGCCATAAGCAACTTCGCAGAAGTGACCGCCCCCATTTTTGTCTTTGAAGACGTTTAAAACTAAAGCCGGCCGGAGCTTGTCGCTTCCGTCCGGCAGTGGTTCAGTTTCTGGAAAGTAGCAGGCGACGATATCGTAAGCAGCTGGGGGAACCCCTGGCCAGTTAAATGGAATACTGTCCGAGGCCATCAACTAATTCCAGGTCAGCCTTATCCAACTGTGGCTTCGCCTTGGTGCGTACCTTGTCGACGGCTTCCTTCGTCACATCGTCATGGTAATCAAAGGCATCCATCCCGTACTGGCGGCCGGGCTTGCTGGCATTGCTTTCTGTCTGGGCGGTCTTGGTCATTAAACTCATTCTATCGCTGCCCTCCCTATCGAGCAGATATGTAGGCAAGTTCTATACATTCAACTCTGTGCACAGAGATGTGTTCCTCGCGATTATCTCGCGCTTGTGGTTAACACTGGCTGAATGCTTCCTACCCTAGTGATGTTCGTAGCACGTAGGCTCTGCGGCTTGCTATAGTCTTTTTGCCACATGATTTATGCACATATGCATGGCAGTAATAGGACAAAACGCTCGGTTTCATGCGGTTTTTCGCTCATGGCCTCGCAGCAGCACCTTCAATACGCCAACGTCTCCTCTCCAAAAAAGAAGTGATTCACGACCCACTATTAAAGCGAGTTCACCAAGGGCTTCTTCGTATCAGTGCCTTCGTACCGGCTGTTGTTGACTTCACGCGCGACCCGGTGGAACTGCAGTTGGCTATTCATCTGAGATCCGAGCAGCAGCGCCTTGGCATAATCTCCTTGGTCCTCGCATGACAGCCATCGATCATAGCTTGCTGGATCTATGATCACTGGCATGCGGGTATGGATATGAGCAATCTCCGGCACAGCCGGCGCCGTGATGATGGTGCAACTGGTAATGCCTAGATTATCGTTACGCGCCCACAGACCCGCGAAGCTAAATGGCCGGCCAACTGGTAGTTGCAACAGCCATGGGTCCTTGCCTTTGTCCTCAGTGCTTACGGTCCATTCGAAGTAGCCATCTGCAGGGACAAGACAGCGGCTCCTCTTGAAGGCCTCGCGGAATGCAGGCGTGCTGTCTGCCGTTTCGATACGAGCATTGAACATTGAACCCTTGGGCGCCTCTGTTGCCCACCAGGGTACCAGCCACCAGCGGCCCCGGTTGATCTCGCGATTGCCAGCCTTGTCGAGGTGAACAAAGTCGACGTCCTGCGTCGGTGCAATGTTGTACCGCGGCTGCATGTTGGACTTTGGCACCGGATGGAATTCGTCGCTGAGCTTATAAAGCGCGTGGAGCTCGCTCCAGGTCAATTCGTTCGTGAAGCGGCCGCACATTAGCTACGATCCATGTCCGGGTATTTACGGTTTTGCACAAACCGGTTCCAGACAGACGCAGCTAGGCCGGACAGCGCAGCACCCCCTGCAAGACCGCCAATCCAGAACGCAGGAATAAATATCGGTAACCAAATCACAGCCTGGTACTTTGCGACCATCAGAAAACTTGCACAGGCGAAGCCACAAAAAGCACCAGCCACTGCGACTTTACGGACCTCAACCAGCTTCATCCAAGCCCTCAACTTCCGCCAACTCGCCCCACTCTGGCCGCCACAATGACCGGTTTTCGACGGCAGCAACTCGTGCTTCAATTGATAGCCGCGCACGACACCCATAGCCGACGTCAACAATTGATTGCTCTTCAGCAATAGATTGGAAATCTCACCGCGCGGCGACTATTGCGGGAACTCTAGATTATCTGATCCTACTTGGCACTAAGGCGCCAAACACAGCGACCGATAACTGGCTGGGGAGAGGGCTTTGGCGTCAGTAGTGATGCATGCTCGTAAGTCAAAGCTCTGGATTAAAGTAACTCTTGTGAGTGCGATAGCAGCTACAGCAGTTTTCCTGCTGGTCATCGGTTTGGGAGAGCCACTCTATAGATCTTACGTGCAAGATAGCGCTAATCTAAACTTTGAAATTCGTGCTGAATACGACGTTGAAGGCGTTCGCTACACAGGCTCCTCTATTTGGCACATGGAAAGTTGGATTGCCAAGTTTCCGACCAGCGCGTCACGTCAATTCAGGGTGAGTGGCGAAGCTTTTGCGCTGGAAGGCGGCAGCCGCAGCCTGTTCGTTTTGCGTCGGGAGAAGCCAGCCGGTACTGGGTACAATGTCGGGCACTATCCAAGCTTTTGTGAACCTGTAGGGCCGTACTCCGTATCACAGTCATTGGCTTGGCTACGTGAACAATTTGTTGGGCCCTGCGAAGTTGGAACATCAGCAGAAGCGAGACTGCCGACTCTCATAGAAATCGGTGACCTTGAAGATCCGTCAAGTATTCGAGAGTTGGCTTATAGCGCTCCCGATCCAAGTGGCGCTTGTCCTTCAGTCTGTCTTCGATCTCTCGAGGTGCAGCGTAGCTCATTGCCGATCCGCACAGGGATTGACCAGAAACTTCCATGGCTCCGCGATTTAGATTTCGCCATGACCGACGTTGCCACCGGACAGGTTGGCGCCAGCGCGCGAAGCTCCGGCATGGGATTTAAGCTTCTCGACTTCTCAACTGAACTGGGCAACGGAAGGATGTACGAACTGTGAGTGCAAATCTCAACTACGCCATTTTAGCGATGGACGCATACGAAAGATCAAGCAACCCTCAGGGGGGCACTACACAACTCCCAGGCAATACTCAGTATTTCGACGAGTCGCATGGCCCTGACTTCCATGCATATGCATACCAGCAAGACGGTCAAGTCGTGATTGCTTACCGCGGCACGGACCAAATCCCTCAAGATTCGTTCTCTGGTTGGACAGCGGCCACTCCCTTCGCGACCCTCTCTTCCCAACTCGCCGACGCCTTTGCTTTCTACAAAGCTGTGGACGCAGCAACAAACGACCCGATTGTTTTGGTTGGTCATTCACTAGGAGGAGTTTTAGCCGGAATTGTTAGCGCGTTCCATCATCGGACCGCGGTAATTTTCGACACACCAACTTTTGCATTTGGCATCGGAGAGATCTACGCGGCCATTCTAAATGCGTTCTCTGCTCCTCCTGATCCTATAGGTCTATACTGGAAGGATATAGTTTACGGACCTGACGTGACATATGCGGATATTGTAGATCCAGTATCAACCTATCGAGCATTCCACGTTGAAGGCGATGCGACCTCCTTTTTAGCTGTAGCTGGCAAGCAGTGGCTTATTCCTCCTTCTGGGGATACTGGTTTGTCGCCGGTAGATCTTCATAATCCAGCCCTAGCGGCCATATTGCTCAAGGCTGAGCAATACCGAAGTGATCTGCCCGCTCCCGGAAGTTGGGAAGACGGCGGGTCTTACGTTCTCAAAAGTCTTTTTGACAATACGGTTGCGCAAAAGGCTGGCTTCTCCTCAGCTCAGAGTGACTTTGGCGGGTCAGGCTTGGCCGATCACATGATCAGGGCAATCGCGTATTCAGGATTTAGTAGCGGCGGCCCTGCGGGCGATCTAGCATTGGGCGCACTGCTCAACGATGCAACAGATATTGGCGATGCCCTCTCGTTAGCAGCAAACAACTCAAGCGATTCCGATGCAATTGCGCAGATGTTAGCGGACTTCGCTACAGTTTATGCCGGTGCTGCGGCGCTCAGCGGTGCTAGCGATGGGGCAAGCTCCGGAGTTCTCAATCATCAAAATAGTGAAACAGCCAATGTCGTGAATGTCGACCTGTCAGATGAGACGTGGACAGCAGTAGGTGGGGGGTCGTTAAACGAAGATGCCTTACGCGAAGAAGTCACCGAGTACATCTTTACTGAAGCCGAATTAAATCAAGATTGGCGTGACCTTATGGACGCTGCCGGCTTGATGGACATGATCGACACAGCGGGCTTCGACTTAGGCGGCCCAGCTAGCTTTGTTGCTAACAACGAATTGGATAAGTCAGCCAGTTTGTTTTGGGTTTCTGGTGGTGCGACGGATATAAAGGCTAGTAGCGGAAATGACGTGATTATCGCATCCAGCGAAAACGCTTCAGGTTTCACCATCAATACCGGTGGCGGAGTGGACATGCTCGTCGGCTCTGAAGGGTCTGACACCTTCATCCATGATCCTGAGTTCTATAACGAGTGGGATTGGGTGGGCGCCTGGGGATTAGACGGGAACGACACTTTCGAGGGCGTAGGATACGCTTCTGGAGGCGCCGGTGCTGACACCTTTGATGAGGTGGGAGCTGCTTTCGGTGGAGGAGGCGGCGACACGTTCAAAAACTCACAGGGAGTATTTGTGAGTGGGGGAGATGGAACAATAGAACTTTCTGGTAGTGATTTCTACTATCTTACCTTGGTTGAAGACGAAGGCATAAGTGAAGAAGATCTAATCCAGGGCGATATTTACAAAGCCATTCAAGACGAAATGCCGGAGGATGCTTATATCGCCGGCGCGCTTGTGGTCAATTCCAAAAACGATACCGTTAAAATAAACGGAGTTGAACTCGGGAACCCACTTGCAATTAAGACTGATGACTACGAATGGTATATTGATATACCTGATCCTCTTTATAGAGACACTAAGTATATCGTGTACGATTCGGCTAATGACTTCCTGTTTCAGTACGAGGACGGTGTTCTTCACGTGTTCACCGGCTACGCAGCTGACAAAAACGATCTCACAGAAGTTCTCAGACTAATCGGTTGGGAAAACGGAGATCTAGGAATAACGATTCCGGAGATCCAATTCGGAACACAGAATCTAACCACAGGGGAGTGGCGGGAGTCATTTTGGACGGTCCCACCTGAGGCGGCAGAACGTTTAGATTGGTTAAATGTTGATGTTTCAACTACCCTCAAGCCTGATGGATGGCTCGTAGATTTTGTTGAAGCAGAAGCACCTGTCGTAGGTGATGACGGAAACAATGTTCTCGGCGGTAGTGACAACACCGACACCCTGATCGGTGAGGCTGGTAATGACGAGCTCATTGGCGGACTGGGCAATGACACTTATCGTTATCGATATGGTGACGGTGATGACGTCATCCGAGAAGATGACAGTGGTGGGGCTGAAGACATACTGCAACTGAGCGGTATCAATCTGCAGAGCGGAGTCACTTTATCGGCTAGCGGCAACGACTTGCTCATTTCAGTCGCTGAGTCGGCACCTGGATCTAGTAATCAAGGCACCATTGTTATCGAGGACTACCTCCGAACCGGGACTGAGGATGGGGTTGAAATCTTAATGGATAGTGTAGGCAATCTTCTCACCAAAGAAGATGTCTTCCGTATTGCCTTTGCGAACTCTTCCGGCGGTGTGACCCGAACAGGGACCGAATGGGACGATCAGCTTTATGGCACCGAGCAGTACGATGAGTTCCGCGGCGGTGCTGGCAACGATTATATCGGAACATATGATGGAAACGATCTTCTGTTCGGAGGCGACGGTGCAGATTATCTGTACGGAGACGCTGGCAATGACACGTTGTTCGGCGAAAACGGAGACGACTACCTCCACGACGAATCCGGTGATGACTTCATCTATGGTGGGGACGGGAATGATACGTTCGTGAACAGAGAGGGAAATGATACTCTCGAAGGTGGTCAGGGTGAGGACCTGTTTGTGTTTGACGAGAGCTACTCACGTCGCACTGGATCAGATCTGGTAACCGATTTCCAAGTCGGGGTTGATAAGATCCACATCAACCGAGCTTTGGAACGAAATTTCTCGGAAGTAATGGCCGGCGCTCAAGAGATGAATGGAGACACTTGGCTTCACATCAACAATGGTGATGTAATTGTGCTTCAGGGCGTCGGCATAAGTTTGCTGACTTCATCTGATTTTATAATCACTTGATCTTATAGACTACCGTTTAGTTAGATCTGCCTTTACAAGCATTAGCGTTACCGTCGGTGGCAGTGGCGCAGCTAACTACCATAAACAATCCTAGCTGGGCCGCTTAACGACCCAAAGAGTCTTAAGTGAGACATGTGCTTGGAGGTGGTTGGTTGATGCAGAGGTAGAGCAGTCCAAGATGGCTCATGAACATAGCTCTGACCTGACGCCGAGGGGGCTCACGCCGCAGAAAGCAGCGCAGTATGTCGGGATCAGCTTGAATGCTTTCATGGCACTAGTTGGCGAAGGCAGGCTACCGGCACCAGTTCTGATCGGCTCTCATGCCCTTTGGGATCGACATGCGATCGATCGCTATTTCGATATTGCCGGCGCCAAGACTCCTGACTTGGAAGCATGGCAAGGCATGCTGGAAGTTGTATTTCCCGAGTTAATCGCCCAAGGGAGACAAGAAGCCGCGGCAACTAAGCCTTTTCGTCCGAAGCGATACTCAAGCTGGACAGAAATGCCTGAAGGCCCGGCACGTGATCGACGTCGGGCCAGAGAGGATGCAAAGGAGCGAGCGGAGATCCGCAAACGCCCAATGGGCAAGTGGGAGAAGGTGGCATTGTGGGAGTTGTACCGACGCAGCGGAGAGTTTGTTGATGCAAACATCATGCGAGGCGTTACCTTCAGAACTCATAACTCGCTGAAGGCGAGAGGTTTTGTTAGGACCCATGACGACAAACACGGCAACGTACAAGAGTGGCAGATCAGTCCAAAGGGCATTGAGGCTATCAAGGATGTGCTGGAAGAGCCGTCACCTAAGTATAGGAAGGTTTGAGACGGCTCTGGATAAGTTTGTTCGTGATCTCCTTTTCAAACCGAAAGCAGCCCCACTGGTTCTATCGCCGTTGCAGGGCGGGTGACGGGCCTGTAAGGTCCGCATCCCGTAGGGAGCGCAGCGTCCCGCCCGACCAAATTGCAATGAACCAATTTCGTCATGGTGTCCTACTCTTAATCTAAGGCGTCATGACGTATTCGGTTCACCCCTGCTAGGCGCCGCTTATAGGTCGACAGACTGATACCGAGAGCCTTGGCCTTTGCGGTCATACTTTCTGATCTCGGCATGACACCTTTCTTCAGTCTGGCCCGCGCCGCGGCCTCCTTGTTAAGCCGTCGCTCCCGATCTCGTTTCAACTCGTCCTCGGCATCAATTGTGCGGATCTTCAACACGGCGCGTTCTTCCTTAGTCAGGTGCAGCGCCATTCCGGCCGCTCGAGCCGACAAGAGCACCTCGCTGTCGTTCACAAACGGATACGCAGCATGCTCAAACGGCGGCATCTTCATCAGCCCACAGAACCACTCCAAATGCTTCACAGTCGGTCCACGCTTGGTCACGGCTTGAGTGACCAGCAATATATTGCTAATGACCGCGATCCATCCGTGGGCGTCCTTCCAGCCTGTCTGGCCGGCGGCAACGCGATGCTTCATGAGGCGCTTGACTTCGTTCCACCGCTGAAAAGCCCGGACTAACGGCCGTGCCAGGTCATGCCGGTCTCGTGTGGTGACGTAGTCGTCTAGTGCGAAGTAACCCCAGACAAGATCGCCAAGGCTGTCGGTGTGGGAGGCCAGAACAGGGGCGCCCTGTTCTGAGTTCTTCCAGTGCCTCACGCGGCTATGCCGGGCTGATCACTTTCCCGTCCCGCCGACAGTCGCCCTTGCTCGGCCAATTCATCCGCCCGCTCGTTGCCTCGTTCACCACTGTGTCCGCGGACAAGCTCAATCTTCACCGCCGGCATCATCTTCAACAGCAACCGGATACAATCTACGACGTCGAGGTGCGCTTTAGCCTTCATCCTGCCGGTTGAGACGCCCGCAGCATACTCAATGTCGGTGTAAACCGTGATAGGCGTTCCAGCTGGGAAGTGAACGGGATGAGCGGAGATGAAAACCAAGGCTTCCCCCATAGCTTCAAGCTCCATTCGATTGTTTGTTGTTTCCGCGTCGCCGCCGCATTTGGAGGCAAATTCCTCACCTTCACGGTAGACAACATAAGCCCATCCGCCGCGGCCAGGGTTTGGCACGCAGGCGCCGTCCGTGAACACGGTGATGCCGGCGTAAGTCGCCTTTTGCAGGGCTACCTTGCGGCTGGCCCCGCCTTTCTTGCCGCTCAGCTTCGACCGGCGTCTAGCCGAATCCTTCACCACTTGCTTTTGAACATTAAGCAGCACCTTTCGACAGGATGCACCCTGCTGCGGGAACTTGAAGCGGGTTCCTGCTAAGCGCTGTGCACGGAACGCAGCCTGCCGTTCAGTGAAGATGCCAGAAAGGTCAACGCCGCGGCCAGCCATCCAAGTCTTCAAGATGCCTAGTTCTTCGGGGAATGTGTAGGTCACTCCGCGACCTCCGGCATGGCCCGAAGTTCGTCCATTTTGGCGTTGTACTGCGCCACCGCCTCGGCGGCAACGCTGTCAAGTTCGTGAACGGAGAGGCGATACGTTCCAAGCGAGACTATCTGGTCAAGCATGTGGTTCAGCCAGGGCCTGCCGTCGGCTGTGCCGTAATTATGATATTCACGTTCCGCCATTGCTCGAGCATGCCCGAGTAGCATAGTGCGGAATTTCTCATAGGAAATGGGGTGAAGGAGCGCCTCCTCCTGCGATGGCGCTGCATATCCCCCGATGTTGTTGGTCATATGGTTTCGAGTGTCGGCGAGCCACTCTCGAACTAACACGGATAGATGATGCTCTGGGAACCATTCGCCACACATCTCGCCGGCGACCTCGACTACGAACTCGCGTTCGCACGGCATCAGATCGAAGGCATCCAGCACGATATGATTGGGGATCTTGTCCCAAGAGTCTTCATCGTCTTTGTACCATAGCGCAACGTGCAGGGCTATGAGGCGGGTGACTACCGGAATGAGACGTTCGCCGTCGGCGAGCATCTCCTCCCATGTTTTTACACCAAGGCGGATCGGTTCAACCATTAGAGCTGATCCTTCCGATTGCGCCAAGTCTCGACCTCGCCGTCCAAAGCTTCAGAGGCACGGGACTCTTTGTGCGCCATCTTGAACAGATCGCCGCGCAAATACTGGGCGGCATCGACTTGGACGTTGATTAGGGTCGCAAGCCTGTGCACCACCCGAGCTTCTGACGCGTCCCGAAGATCAAGCATAAGTAGCGTGTCAGCCAGTTCTGACACCGCCGTCAGTGGGTCCTGCATTTTGCGGACTCGCTCAAAGGCGTCTGTCCAACCCAGCACTGTCCGAGCAGCGGCTGCGATCTGGTCCGCGTCTTGCTTCCATTGCTGCAGATCGTGACCATCACCAATCGAGAGACCCTGTTGGTCGAGCCCAAGAATGGGTGCAGCAGTCGATTTCAAGCGAGCACGACGAGTGCGGTGACAAGGCATAGCTTCGCTGGACATGGCAGGTGACATGTTGAAAATTTCCGTTGATGTTGAGGGAGTAGAGGGGCGGCTAAGCCGCCCGGGTCATTATCGAGTTGAGTGAATCAGTTCGGCAATTGCCTGAGACAGACTAAAGAGATCTGGATCAGTTAGCGCCGGGTCGAACTTAGCCCGCGTCGCCATTTTAATCTCTTCATAGTCGGCATTGTAATCCGCTCCTCGGATGAGATGCGTTGCGACATAGAGAGCCGCTTGAACGTCATTGAGCCGGACAATAGGACCGGAAGCATGTTCTTCTCCCATCAGGCATTACCTCCAGCCATGCGGGCAAAGGCTTCCTCGACAACAGAATCCTTCCAGCGCACGGCCTTAGGTCCGACCTTCTCCCCTTTGGGGAACAGGCCCTTCTTGATCCAGCTATAAACGGTCTTATCGGAAATGCCGCGCTTGGCGGTGATTTCCTTCATGCTTCGGTACGTATCGTTTTGCATAAACTCTCCGGGGTTGATTTACCTTCCAAGGGTATATAATACACACTTCAAGAGTATCGTCAAGAGTAGGTGCAAGTTTATTGCACTTCAGGAGTATCAAGTGGGCTTTACATCGGAGCAGTTGCGAGCAGCGCGAGCTATGTTGAGGCTGGATCAATCTGATTTGGCAACTCAGGCGGAAGTGTCTCTGGAGACAATCAAGCGACTGGAAAAACTAGACGGTGAATTGAGAGCGCAAGAGACCACATTAGGGAATATCAAAAGTGCCCTTGAGCGTTGCGGTGTCATATTTCTGGACGACAAAGAGGGGACGCCACGTGGCGGGCCCGGTGTACGACTCGCTGAAAATCAGGTTGAGGCCAGTGATGATCATATTCACTGGGTTCAAGCGCGCCTGCTTAAAGCTGCCGACAATTTGAAGCTGGAAGGGCTGTCTCGGGAAGAGCAAAGGCAGAAGCGGCTACTAGCTATCATCGGCGTAGTTGACGCCGCAGAGGCGGAGTTTTTGTGGCAGTTCAAAGACGCGGAGGCGGGGCACTTTCGAGAGGCTCTGGGCAAAGTCCTAGCAAGCATCATGAGCGGTTCTATGCCGAAGAAGCAGCGCAAGAACTATGACCGTACCGATCCCGAGAACGGCGCCGGCATGAAGGGGAGTAGACCTGTTGCCAGAAGTGCCCAGATCAAGCCGACTTTTGCCGACGATGAATCGGAGTGACATTCTCGACCTCACGGCCTGATAGGTAGTCGTCCCACGCCGTCATGACGGTGCGGCGCTTGTCCAATGCCGTGCCACGCCGATAAGCTTTCTCAACCTCGTTGCCGATCGCATGGGCGAGACATTGCTCGATATCGTCGCGGGCGAATGTGGTTTCGTCGCCCGCCCAATCACGGAACGCAGAGCGGAAGCCATGGACGGTGTAGTCACCGGCCTTATGCCTGCGCATGGACATGGCAAGAGCCATAACGCTTAGCCGGCCCGACTTGCCCCGCATGCCGGGGAAGATGAAATCAAAGCCGTTACGGCGCTTAGTCGCCATGATTTCAAGGATCCGCTGCGCTGTTGGGGGCAGGGGTACGACGTGAATTTTGTTTCCCTTCATTCGATCCGCCGGCACTGTCCATGTGCCAGCGGCTAAATCGATCTCCGCCCATGTTGCTCCCATTGTCTCGCCACTGCGGGCGGCGGTCAGAATGGTGAACGCCAGGGCTAGGTTAGATGATGAAGGATTGAACATGAGCGTGTTCAGGAAGGTGCCTACCTCGGCATAGGGCATTGCCGCATGGTGGCCTCGTTTAAGCTTTGCCTTCTTCGTCAGCAGCTTATCCAAGTGCCCTTTCCATCGGGCCGGATTCTCCCCGTTGCGAAGATTGCGAGCCTTGGCGGCATCTAGGACGCGTTCAATGCGGCCCTGCATACGGCGGGCGGTTTCAGGCTTTTCGTGCCAGATCGGCTTTAGGATCGAAAGTATGTCTTCGGTGCCAATCTGGTCGGGTGCCTTGCTGCGCAGGGAAACGCAGTAGCCATCATTGGGCAGGAATGCCCCGCTGTCGTCGCGGCGAACGCTGAGGGTGTAGCGCCATTGGTCGACATGCTTGGGATTGCGCCATCCGGCCTCATTGTCCTTGATGAACTGTTCGGCAAGCTCGCCAAAGGTCAGCACGGCTGCAGCGGCGGCGGCTGACGCCCGTTTGGCTGTTTTGGGGTCAATGCCTAGCGCCAGCGCTTCCCTAAGCTCCTGTGCCTTGGCTCTGGCTGTTGCGAGTGGCATGTCACGAACGCTGCCTAGGCCGATCTCAACCCGGCGCTTGTTCCAGTTGTACATGAACACCCAGCTTTTCGAGCCGGTCGCACTCACATTGAGATAGAGGCCGCCTCCATCGCTATGCCTCCCGGCATCTTTGACGGTCTCAACCTTCCGCGCCGAAAGCTTGTTGATCTGGCTCGCCCGCATGTTTCTTCCCCACTGTCTTCCCCACTGTAGAAGGGTGATTGAGTGGGGTCTAGCTAGATTTCAACAGGGCTACAGGTGTGGCGGAGTTCGCCTGAAAGCCCTGCAAATGAGGCATGTATTGGAGTTCTGTAGGGTATAGGAGTGGAACCAGTGCTGTTCCCATCCTCTCCGCCATGATACCCCAGAGCGCCTAAACCGTTGACTTCATTAAGGTTTCTTGGTGGGGTATTTCGCTGATACCCCAGGCTAATACCCCAAAGCATACCCCATCTTGGGCGTCAGAAGACAGATGGCGGAAGGGGAGACTCACTCGATGCCACCCAACCTGACCTCATGAGGGTAGTGCATAAACGGCTCAATCTTGGCAGTGTCGGGCAATGTGGCGCTGGAGGCCATCAAGTGTGGCGCGGAGATGCCTTGTGGTGACCAGGGCATAGCATTTTTATTTGCGGGGCACTCCTCCGAGTGTCGGACGCTGGCGAGGATAGCCTCCATGTGCTCCTCAAGCATCTCCAGGAGAGTCGCTACCTCCGGCTCAAAGCCATCACGGGCAACCTCGCCCGCTTCGGGGTAGGTGGCGTCGTCGTACTGGCCAGAAGTTAGGGCATCGCCTAGGGCCTTCACCCATGCAAGGCGCTTGGGATCGTAGACGTATCCGGCCTCACGGGCGCTGTTCCTATAGACCCTCGCAAGTGCTTCTGGCAGGTAGGCGATGTCGGTGATGGCTGGGGCTAGATGTTCGTCGCCGTCCGTCTCTATGCGCTTGCCGTAAGCCCTAGCATCGCGCTTTGTCCCAAAGCCGGTGAACACACGGCCTTGGACACTAACTGCCCACATGTCGCGGGTGTGTTCGGTCTTCGCGCCTTTGCGGTGCAAGCCTAGAACCTTGACCTCCCACTCTGTGGCAAAGTCAGTTTGCTCGTACTTCCAAACGTCCATAAGTCGCACTCCTTGGCGAACTGCCCAGCGCGAACTTTGAGGGTAGGGGCCTCTTGGATTGCGTGGGCACTATTGCTAGGTCTAGGCGACTGTGGTGGGGTGCTTGTGCTATCCCTGATATCTAGGTTAGCGCGCACTGTCAATCGTTGATATCTAAGTTCGTGTGGCGTGAGGAAAGCTATGGCCAAGCCTGGACCCCAAAAGACCAACTTCGAGGCTATGCCCGCGCGGTTCCCTAAGGGGACACTCCAGCGAATAGATGGCGTACTGGTCGGCGAGGAGAACAGGTCGGACTTCATTCGCACTGCTATTGAGCGAGAGGTGAGGCGTCGTAGTGATCAGTCATCATCCGCTTGCAAGGGGGATGGCGGGCAGCAACAGATGAGCGCACTCACGTAGGATGCCTAGCCAAGGCGAGGAGCCAGGACTTGCGCCCAGGCCCTCTAAGTTCCCCTGCCTGATGCCATAGCCCTCCAGAAGGGCTCTTACCTGGCTCATGGTCCGGTTGGATGCTCCCTTAGCGCGGCTCATCCGGTGTGCTTCACGGACCTCCTGGGTACGTTGGCTAACCGGCCTCGCGACCTCCGCTGGGTACTCCTAAGCAACTGCTTGCTAGCCGCATCGCACATATAGCGTGTTTGCAGCACGAGCTTGGCTGGACTTTTTGCCCTAGTCTGGTGTCATTACAGCCTATGGAGCGACCAACTAAGACATTTCAACTAAGCACTCCGATGGACGTGTTCATGAAGCTTGAGTTTGACCTCAAGCGGCTTCGTGAGGCGACTTCTACTAAGGATTTGCAGTTTGCCGCCCTCGATCTAGCAGTGTGGGGGTTTCACATGATCGATTGGGTGTTGAACAGCGTGACAGATGAGCGGCATGTTGCTCTGTGCGGGCAGAACCGCAAGGCTCGCCCTGGGCAAATCACCAAGGGATTTATCGAACGGCAATCTATTCGCATTGGCACAATCGGAATGTGTGGGCAGATCGCAAACACTGGTAAGCACCGTGTGTTGACCCTCTCTAAGGACGATCCGAGCTTTACCACCAATCATACCATCAAGTTCCGCCCCGCGTACGTAGCTGGTGAGGAGTACCGGGGTCGTATATCTGCCGAAGCTTATCTCAAAGATACGAGCACGGGGCAGGAGATTGAGGCTTCGATCTTCTTCGCCACCATGATTGAACAGTGGCGTGAGTTCCTAAAGGCTGAGAGGCTCTATGATTGGGACTACGATTATGAACCGCCCGAGCCTGACGCGTTTGACTTATAGGTGCTTTGATCGGATGCCGACCTGAAGTTCATCAATCAGTTCTCGATTGGGTGGGTTGTCGGTTTGGGGAAGTTGGTGGGCAAGCGCAATATAAGCGACGAAGAAATTGGTCTTATCAAAGCGATGCTGAAGGCAGGGATGCGCAATGATGAGGCGCATTTTCACTTTAATCAACAGGATCGTCTTATTAGCCCAGGACGAATTGCCCAGATCAAAAGCGGCAAGTATGGCGGTTCGGTCCCTGCCGCTGATGCGAATGTCCTAGATCAGTTTCTAGCGGAGTTCCGCCGAAGAACAGGTTCTGTCCTAAAAGAGCCAGAACTTCCGGGTGGCGTCCGAGCCCTTTTCGTGTCCGATGGGGCGGGCGACTGGAAGCTGTTCGGGGGTGAGACCGACCGAGTTGAATGCAAACTTTCCTTCCGGATGACGCCAGAGCATCGCTTTGCTGAGGTGGTGAAATCCATTGCAGGAATGGCCAACAACAAAGGCGGCATGATCCTTTTCGGAGTGCGAGATGGTACGCTTGCGATAGAGGGTCTTGCGGACGACGAATTCCAAAGAACGGACCCTGCCGCTATAAACCGCACCCTAGTTGGAGCCCTGGTCCCCGTGCCGCACGTTACGAAGTCGGTGGTAAAGTTTGGGGCGAAGACGATAGGGGTCCTGACCATTGAGCCCCATCAAGACGCCCCTGTAATTGCGCTTAAAATGATGGGGCATGATGTGAAAGAGGGCTGCATCTACTACAGGTACGTAGGCGAAACCCGCACCATCAAGCCCGGCGAGCTTCGGCAGATATTAGCCCTTCGAGAGCAACGCGCAATTGCAGATTTCACGCGGCGTATGATGGGAGTAGCGACCGGAGCACAGGCCACTTTCGACCTGGCAACAGGGGAGGTGAAGGGCACGGCTGGAGCTTTCGTGATAGATGAGGCCCTGCTACCTAGGCTCCAATTCATCAAGGAAGGTGATTTTAGCGAGGCAAAGGGAGCACCGGCGCTTCGGTTGGTGGGCGATGTACAGCCTATCGACAATCACGCTAGAGAGCGAGCGAAGGTCATTCGAGACTCGATCACCCCTGACGCTGTGGTCCGAAACTTCCTCAAGTTCGAGAAGGTTGCGGAGCCCTTACAGTACGTTCATGCACAGGCGCACTGCCAGCGGCGTTGGCTCCCCGTCTGGTACTATGCGAAGGCAAGCGCATTACCAATTGACGACTTGGTAGAGGATTTACGCTCGCTCGTAGCGACCCATCCAGCGAGCCGTGATGCGGTGGTTCAGCGGTTGCGCCGCACGAACTCCGCTTACAAGTCGCATCCGGGCAAGCCAGCGAGTGTCTTGGAGCGTTTACTCAGTGGCAACCTTCCCCGCGCTGGCACCGATGCTGAGAACTTAGTCACTGCGAACGCCATCATGGGGCTACCAGAGGATTATGCCACACCGGACGCCCTAAGGCCGCTGCTACTTGAGATGTTAGACAGCGCCGCTGAAGGCGCATCAGTTAGAAGTGCGATCTACCGCGCGGTTTGCAGGGTCGATGAGATACTTTGTGATCCGCTCTAGCAAGGTGTGACCCGGACTATCGCCTAGGCCTCATCGTGTTTACTTAATTGATGCCGTACCCTGCACGAAGGGCAGCGCTTGCGCTAACATTGGCAAATTTTACCGGAGCGGACCACAGTGCGGCGACTAGATGCATTGATGGTGTTGTTGTTTATTGCTAGCGCGGTGTTAGTCACCCTCGCTCACGAGAGCCCTCTAGCCCGTGCAGCGCTTTGTGAAGTAGCGCGTGTTTGTCCGCACTTCGACCCTACAGGTTTTTGGAAGAAGTTAGCTTATGACCTAGGCATGGGGTCTCTCATGAGCATAGCCTTTTACGGGCTGCTGGTTCGCCTTCCGGAGGAGCAACAGCGGCGTCGGTTCAAGGCAAGCCTCAAGCTACATTATGAAATGTTCAAGGAGGACGCCATATCCATCCTTGTTGGTGCTTCCGATGGTAGCTATAGCCCGATCAAGTCCGCACCCTCATGAACCAAGAGCAGTTCCGCGCATACTTCAAGGAGGACGCTGGTGACGGCCAAGACCGCTGGTCCAAAGCCATCAGCAATCTAAACGAGAGTTCCCTTCAAGAGCTTATCGTCGGGCTAGAGATATTCAGAGAGGAGGTCGCCTACGTGCTGAATAATACCCACATTGGATCGCCAAAGGCTTTTGCGTATCTCAAGGCTCTTTCATTCCAACTTCATTCTACGCGTGGCACTGCGTCACTAGACTATGACTCCTCCAAACAGATGGCTGGCTTCTATTGGCAACTTCTCTCTGGCTGGGATTGGGCGACCGGCTATCCAAAAGATGACGTGGTTGAGAGGATGATCGGGGCAATATAGGTGACGTATCCGGCTTATCGGTGCGTGTGCCCGCAAAGCCGGAACTTTCGTCCCGACCTTGTGCTGTTCATGTCTAGCTCACCCCGCCCGAGGGATCAACAAAAGCTTCCTATTTGATGGTCTCCAGGGCGGCCAGGAGGTGGTCGAGATTGGCCCCCGCGCCTTGGCCATCGTAGTAGGGTTGACCGTTGGAGCCGGCGAGGGACGCCCATTCCTTGGAGAGATTGTCTACGAAGGTCTCGGTCGGCATCTCACCGGAGCGCCACTTGGAGAGGCCGCGCCGTTCAAGCAGCCAGAGGGCGATCTGGTCTTGGACCTCAGGGGTGAACTTGGTGTCCTCCGGGAGCGATAGCTTCACCATGGCGTCTCGGAGCGTATCCTGGACGATCTGGTACTTGCCCACGGCCGTGCTCTGGAGAGCGTTGCCGCCAGCCATGGCCATGTTGTCTTGGAGGTCGGTGATCTGCCCAATGGTCATGTCGGTGATCTGGGTTCCAGGCTCAACGAATTGGCCGTAGCCATAGGTCTCGTTGTAGCCCTGACCCTCGGCTGTCCCTTCGGACTGCGCGATGAACTCCAGGATGCCTTGCTCGCTTGGTTCCTGGACCCGAACGGGACCCGCATTCTGGAAGGCCGGGGGGTTAACCCCAGTCCATTCAAAGTGCATTGCGTCCTTCTTGCCCTTCCAGTCGCCACCCCATGAGAGACCCCATTTGGCGGCCATCTGAGAGACGTTGGCAGGGAGGTTGGTGACTAGCTCCTGGGAGAAGCCGTTGCCGTCCTCGAACCAGTTGATGTCGATGGCATTGCCAAAGGCGTGTTCGGAGAGACCCTCGGCCCCACCGTTCTTGGTGCGGTAGTTGTAGCCACCCACCTTCTTGATGACGTAGCCGGTGGCCTCAAGGTCAGCCAGGAAGCCAGAGAACGCCGATGCGGCCTCTTTGTGAACCTGGAGTCCCTGACCACTAGGCGTCTTGATGCTGACCAGGTTGGCTTGCTGCCATTCAGCCGTGTTGCTGTTGGTACCCCACTTCCCGGCGTTGCCAGACATGAGGTTGGCCCGCCCACGGATTTGCTCATGGAAGGACTCAAAGGAGGTGTCCTGGAATACAGGGTCCTCAACCAGCACACGCGTACCGCCTGTAGAGGATGGGATGTCGGTTGGCTGAGTGGTGAGGGGTTGCGCCTCGTACTCGTCAAACACCTCTTCCAAGCCGTCAATGATGGGTGCGTCCGCCGCCTCAGCCGCATCCTGCTGTTGCATGATCGTATACATGCGGTTGGCGTACTCTTGCGGATCGATGGCAAGTGCGTCGGCCCGCTCGCGGATCAACTGCTGCTCGTCGGCGGGAAGGGTGTCGATTGCAGGGGCGGCTTCGGAGAACCACTCTGGAGCGATAGCAGCGGGTTGCGCTGCCTGTTCGGCCTGGACGGCAGCTTGTTCTTCCAGTTGGGTCTCAGTAAAGGCCGCTGGATTGTCAGGCATCCCCGCCGCGTCCAACACCTGGTCAATCGCATCGGGCCGCACGTAGCTGGCAACGGGATTGCTGCCCAGCGAGACCCCTGAAAGCAGCGCATTGGCCACCATAGTGATCTGTGCCGCATACGCGGAGGGGTTGCTGGCCTGGTCGGGGTTGGCTTTTGCCCACGCTTGCATGGCCAACTGGAGGTCTAGCGTAACCGCCATTGCAGCGGGAGAGACCCGCTCGGGATTGAACGGGTTGCTGGTGTCATTGACCTGTGACGCGGCTTGCTGGAGGGTCTTGCTGGCAAGTGTGAACTGCTGGCTCTTCTGCCAGGCTGGTTGCTGCCCACCCTCTTCACCAAGGTTCCCGGCCGCATAGAGACGACTCAAAGTCTCTGGCTTGCGGATGATACCGCTTTCCATGCCCTGGGTGATAACCGAGCGGGCATCCTCTCCGCCCATCCTGATGCGGTACTCAAGGTCGAGCACGGCCTCAGGGTTCTCGGAGCCGCCGTCAACCTGACCGCGCCACTCATTCACCAGGATGCGAGCACGGGGCTCTACCTTGGAGAACTCATTGAGGAACTTCTCATCGAACACATGGTCGGGGTCCGTTGCGAGCTTCTCAATGGCGAAGGCCGTGAGGGTGTCCTTCTGGATGGCCTCCTGGCGTTGCTGCTGGGTATACTCAGAGGCTTGCTGCTGGCTGTTGATGGTCTCCATGGCGTCGATAGCCGCTGACTTCTTGGCCAAGCCATAAGGCTGCGCGGAGATGGGCGTGGTCTCACCGGGGAGGGTGCGGTCCAGGAGCGCCAACATCGCGGGGTCCCGGTGCTCAAGAGCCTTGCGGGTGATCACGTCTACCAACTTCTCGTCGTAGGGGGCTGAAAGCATCCCGCTATCGAGTGCCGTTTGGCGGTTCTCAAGGAGTGACCCCCAGAGTGCCTCGTAGTCGGTGCCCGTGCCAGAAGCCAGGCCGCGAGTGTTAGCCTCATCGAGCGCCATAGAGGCAACTCCGAGGTTCGCGTCCTGAGCGTCATTGTAGTAGCCCGAGGCGCGGTCCTGGGTGTTCTGGGTATAGCCAGAGTTCACCGCGTTGGTGATGAAGGGCATCACACCCTTGAGCACATCGGGGTCGTCGGTCGTGAGGTTGTTAGCTAGGAAGTCCGCTACCCAAGCGTCGTAGGCGGCCGGGTCCTGAGAGTTACGGCCGTCCCACTTCTGGTACTCGCTCGCCATCTTGGCTGCGATTTGCGCCCCAGCCATCTTGCCCTCGGCTTCCTTGTAGGCGGAGACAAAGTGCGGGGAGGCAAAGGAGGGAATTTTGCCCTGGCGGACAGCCTCGGCGTATCCCGTTCGGTTGCTCTTGAGGAACTCGGCTTGGCCACGGATGGCCTGGTTCTCGGCGTCCTGGGCTTCACGCTGCTGGAAGGCACCGCGAATGTCTTTGGAGAAGTTCTGGAGACCCTCCGCGAGACCCCAGAGAGGGCTCCTAGAGGGTTCGGGAGGTCGAACGTAGGTGTCTACCGGAGAGGCAACTACGCGAAGGACCTCCTGGGGTTCGATGGTCGGGGTAGGGGCGCGTGAAACTACAGGCACGGAGCGTGCTCCATTGGTTGAGGTATTCAGGAATAGTTGGATGGTGAGCGCCGATGATCGGCCGGGTGGCAGGGCGCGGGGCGCAACGGGGTTGAGGAAGCGCCTCTAAGCGGCGGCAAGGCCCTTGGTGCGCCGTTCGGCTGCTCTTCCATCAGCCACCATCAGGAGGCCGGTTAGAAGGGTCTCTAGGTCTACTCTCGTGATGGGGCTCAAGGCGGCGTCGACGGTCTGGTCGTAGGCCCTGAGGATGGCCTCAACGGCATCTAACCGGCCGGTCACGTGCTTGCGGGGGCCGTCCCTCAAAGGCGCTTCCCTCACGATGAGGTTCTCGGGCAGATGGCTCCGGAAGTTCGTGCCCCTCTCCCGCACCACCTCCCCTGGTTGAGCGTCCATGATGATGCGGTTCACATAGACGAAGGCTCCGCCAACATCGACGCGGACATAGAGACGATCAACAAACTCGGGGGTCCGAGCGCGGCGGCTGTTGAGGAGCACATTGCCCCCAAGCGCGACGGCGATCTTGAGGAAAAACGCGATGGCGGGATCAAAGACGCGGGGATTGTTGCGGGTGTCGATACGGAAGTGGGCCGCGCCGTGGGTGAACTCCAGGTCCTCAAAGGAGGAGAAGTCGGGCACGGTCTCGGGTCTGTTCGACGTTGCGGGGGTGAGAGAGGCCAGGCGGAAGGCTTCGGAGGCGGCATAGAGTTGCGCCGCGTGCAGAACAACAGGGAGGCTCACGGGTGAGTCCTTTCGTAGAGGATGGGGTGATTGGGGGGTGTGGGTAGTCAGGCCGCCTACGGGATGCGCAGGGCGGTTAGCGGGGCTGGGCGGCGGTAGCCATCAACCAGCGAAACTCAAGAGCGGGGTATGAGGGTAGGACCCTACAGATACTATGTGTCGGGCGGGAGGGCAGCCACTTCCAAGGGGAGGCGGCGCGGAGCGCATTGGTATCAAGTTCGCGCCCTAAATGGCTGGCGCGGCGCAAGCGCTTATCAAGTTCACGTCCTAAATGGGCCCTAGGCGGTCTGTGGTGTGCCGTTGGCGACGGCCGCGAGGTACTCCCCCGATAGGGGCACGGCCGCCACGCGTGTCAGCGTAAGCCCCGTGCGCTCACAACGGCGCGTCTCGGTGCGGATGAGGTTGCCTTGCCTATCCTCGCCAACGCGGGAGGCCACGAGGCGCATCTTAAGGAACTGCTCAAGGGGGGTCATGATGCGGCCTCATCGGAACTTGGCATACGGCTCTCTAATTCATCTCCCAATAGGCGGTAGACTGAGGCGCGGCCAATGCCGAGGCGTTTGGCAATCTGGCTGGGTCCTACCCCCTCGCTCCTCAACTGACGCACGGTAGTGGCGTCGATGGACGCCTTACGGCCTTTGTAGACGCCCCGCTCCTTGGCATCAGCGATACCCTCAAGCTGGCGCTCACGTCGAATGGCAGTCTCGAACTCGGCAAAGACGCCAAGCATCTGGAGGAAGGCCCTACCAGCGGCGGTGCTCGTATCGATTGGCTGCTCTGTAGCGCGTAGCGCAATACCCTTGGCCTCCAGCGTGCGCACGATACTTGCTAGGTCCGCAATGGAGCGAGCGAGGCGGTCTATGCGGGTCACAATGATGGTGTCACCGCTACGAGCGAACTCTATGAGAGTCTGCAACTCGGCTCGCCCCTCAGTCGTAGTGCCTGACTTCTTTTCGGAGCGGATGATGGTGCAACCCGCGTCTCTGAGTGCCTTCTCCTGGATGGCAAGGTCCTGGTCGATGGTCGATACGCGAGCGTACCCGTAAAGCTGACCCATGATGTCTCTCTGTCTCGTTAGCCTCTAGACCATGAGACAATGCTGTATCGCAATGAGGAAGTCAACCCTAATGAGACGCAAAAAGTGTCTCACGGCAGTGACTCGCAAGCGTATACCCAAACGAGTCGAACTAGCGCCCTAACCTAGGCGGAGCTATAACTATGGCATGTCTCAGGAGGTATTTACCGAGTTGACTGCCTTAGCGGAGGCCATGCGGCCGATCTTAAAGGCGTTGAGCGCCTCATTTGATTGGACACGACCGGACATGCTCGGAGGTTTCCCAAAGGGCGCTTGCGGTTCATCATCGGAATTGGTGGCCCGCTACCTGCGGGAGTTCTATTCCTACGACGCAAAGTACATGTCTGGCTGGAGGGCTAGCCACGTAACCCACGCCTGGGTTCAGGTGGGAGAGGTCGTGGTTGACCTGACTGCGGATCAATATGACGGGTGCCCACCAGTGATCGTGGCGAGGGATAGCCGTTGGCATCAGCAATGGCAGACTGAGGCTCCCCGCAATCCTGTGATGCCTAGCAACTGGCCTGACTATCCTTACGAAGCATGGGAGAGGCTGGTCAGCGGGATGGCACAGGCTGGTTTCAATGGGTGACCCACCCCCCCCATGGGGGTAAATGCGCCCGCCGCCACGTAAACTGAACCTCTCGCGTGAGTGACCCCTAGGCATCTCCGTGCAAGGCCTGGCCCTGAGTCCCTCCTAAGGAGAGGTGGTGACCCCACCATCCTCCGTGAGTAACCCCGCCACGGTGCCCTTGATGTCACCCATGAAGCCTGTCCTTGGGAGGAGGGGCCGCGGATAGGACTTTGGGGGCGGCTTAGGGGGCAGTGCTTAAAGGAGGCGAGGGGTGGTGATGACCCTTCATCCTCTACCTTCCTAAAGCACCGGACTGGAGGAGGTGACTTTGAGCACTTGAGGCGAGGGAGGGTCTCTAAGTATGGCTCTAAGGTTGGCTCCTGCTATCACAGTCCGCGTGCTAAACAGTCTCACCGCCGCCAAGTCCGTCATGAGGGTGTCTCTAGGTCGGCCTTCGTGCTGTCTTGAGGTGGGTGCTGGTGGTGCTGAGGGCCATGGCTCTTGGGGGTTTCCCTATCAAGATCGGTGGGTAAATACTTTGAGTGTCCCAGCGGTAGGAGCTTGGAGGGTCTCATTAAGTACTGTCCCTAAATGGTCTCACAAGGCCCATGAAGCCGCCCATAAAGCTTTCCCTACAGGGTTGGAGGGGCGGGGGATGGCGTGAGGATGGAGCTTGAGAAGAGGGCTTAAGGGGGACGTTGGTTCTGTTAAGACCCCATCATCCTCCTTGGTCATCAGTGGCTAGCTTGGGGAGGTGACTTTGAGAACTCAAGGCAAGGCTAAGAGGGTGGTGGTCCTCACCATCTTCCTCTCCTGACGGTCCTGTCCTTGAGTCCTCCCTTTGAGCACTGTCTTGAGGAGCCCAGCCTTACGCATTGCCCTGATGGTAGCGGCTACAAGCAGCATCCTAGCGAGCATGAAGGTGGTGGTAGCTACCATCTAAGATACTCCTATAGGTATAGCTTGGAGGGGTCCCTGGGTAGTACGGTGGGTAAATAGAGGGGTCTCCGAGAGGGTGGTGGGCCTCACCATCTTCTCCCTAAGATACCCCTGTAGTATATACCTTGAGGGGGCTCCCTGGGTAGTTCACGTCCTAAATACCCTAGGGCAGTTGGACGGCCGCCACGCAAGCCTTCAAGGCCGTATCGGCGCTCTTCCCAGGGTAGACCCCGAGCGTCATCTTCAAGGTGTCCGTAAGGCCGTCCCCGTGGCCTACCACGTCAGCAATGGTCCATTGGTTATACCCGGTAGCCCCGCCCAGAAGGCCGTCCCTGGGATGCCTCTATGGTATAACCTTAAGGGCTCGCCGGGTAGTTCACGTGACAAATGAGCCATGGTTCGCGAGAGCTACTGTTGGGCTGTTGTGAACACCAGAGCGGGTACCCTAGCGATAATGAATAGTAGAATGTTATAGGCGAAAGTAGGGTCGTCTCAGGCCTGTGTGGCTTTCGGGGGCCCGTACAATGCGACTTGAGGATGCAGGGCGGCTCATAGTGAGGTCGCTTTCTAAGAAGCGCAATGACCGACTTACTGTGATTGAGAAAAGCTTCCCGGAGATAAACCGGGCGGTGCAGGAGTTCGATGGAGTCAAAACTAGGCTACATCTTAGGGAACCGGAAAAGGCCTTAGACTCAATACGCGCCGCCGTTTTGATGAACGATCTGGTAACGGTCAGTCTTCCGATGGGGGGTAGTTCTGCTATTCACATGCTGCCCCAAGAGCGCATGAAAGAAATATTAGGGGGCGACGGAGACTTCAAGTTACAGACAGACCGGCCGGAAGAATTTCGTAACGAGGCGGGCGAACTAATAGTCACTCCGGCCTTCATGATGCGCAATGATGATGTTGCAGAAACGATCATGGATGCCGTTCGGCCGCTCTCGATGCGGGGCAGGGTTTTAGTGTTGCCAGATCGGGGCCTTATCAGTCATGAACGCTTAGACTCAGACGGTAGAGACCACTGGAAGATACATCCAGTTGATCCAAACCTCCCGACAGATCGTTGGGACGTGACCTATGGCAAAAAGAGCACCGGAACCGAAACATTACAGGGTGACAGTTCCAAGCCTGAATATACCCTTTCTGACATCTCAATGCCCTTTGTGGCTGGCATTGGCTTCTACGACTTGGCGCGCGTCCTAGAAGATGAAGGTCCTTTGTTTCACAATACGCGTATAGCCCTCCAAGCCGCGATGCGAGCGGCGCAAGACGATCACAAGACCCTGGCCGAAATCTTGAATGACATGGTGCGCCCCGAGGTTGAAAGCCTTGGGAGAAAAATAGAGACGCTCCTTCGGTCGAGGTCGTTGAAGCAGTCAGGTGCGTTGGCGGGAACGGCTATCTTGACTATCGCGGGTATCGCTACGGGCGGCTTAGCAGCGGTGGGTAGCGCTATTGCCGCTCCGGCCGGTCTTGCGCTGCTTTATAAGCAAGAAGCCGAGCATTTAGAGAAGATAGCCGAAGCCAAAGAAAGCCCCTACTACATGCTTTGGCGGCTAAGGAAGCTTCGCGCACAAAATCGATGATGCGAGCATAGTTGCCTGTCTCTTCTAAGACGGCTGTATGGGAAGTCTAGACGCTGCCAACTTGCTCCCCGAATATACCCGAGGTCTACCAAGCTTGAAGACCGCACTCATCTGCGGCCTCTCGAAGGCTGGGAGAGCGCTCAATGAAAACTACAGTCTGGTCAAAGCTCATGGCCCCATCCATGTTGGGCCCGAACTCGAAGACCATCCCGATGTCAGCGCAAAGCCGGTCTATTTGGCCTTGCTGAGCCAAAAGGCTATAGCCGCCCACTGTGAGAACTACCCCAAGGATGAAGGGGTGGGTAAGAAGTCCCCATAAGGTCGCTCCAAAGCTCAAGGCGGCATCTAAGGCTTCTCGGCACGTCCGTCCTAAGGCCTCCATCATCTCGGCAAACTCACGGCCGCTACGCAAGCCCTCAACGCCTCATCCGCACTAGCTCCCGCGTAGAGACCCAATGTCATCTTCAAGGTGTCCGTAAGTCCATCTTCATGCCCTGCTACCTCAGCGATGGTCCATTGGTTGTATCCCTTCGCGCCCTGGAGCAGGGCATCCCGTGCGCTCATGATGAACCAGCGACGGAGGGAGTGAAAGTCGATGTTGCTCTTGAGCTTGCCGTTAGGTCGATCATCGACCCCCACGGACTTGCGGTAGTACCCGAAAGCCTTACTTGCAGCGCCGCTCCGGAGGCCCGTAGAGGCGAGCACTTTGGCGTCAGGCTCCATCAGGTAGGTTCCTGGCTCCTTGCCTTCCGTGAGGCGCTTAACGAGGCTCTTCAGGTCGGGGTGCACTGGTACGCGGCGTTTGGAGTTGGCCGTTTTGCCGTCTCGCACGAGGAAAAACCCATCAACCACGTCTCGCACTCGGAGGCGATAAAGCTCCTCAAGGCGCATACCAGTGAGCGCAGCTAGGCGGATCAAATCCATCACGTAGGGCTCGGCCGGCTTGCCCGTGAGAAGCTTCTTGAGTTCCTCCGCTCTATAGGGACGCTTGCCCTCGTCGGGCTCAAGGTCCGTATGGCGGCCGGTCGTCTTGGGTTTAGGCAGGGCGGAGGACCACGGAGCCGTCCCAGGAGGGAGGTGATGATGGTCTATAAGCCACTTCCAATAGCTGCGTAGGAAGGAGACATACTTTCCGGCGCTCTTGTGGCTAAGACCCCGCTCGTGCACGAGGTGTCGCATGAAGGTAGCGCCGCGCTCTGAAGTTACGGCCTCAAGGGTTTGCCGATGCCCACGAGCTTGGAGCCACTCCGATACGATGCGGACTGAGGCTCTCATGGTGAGGAGGGACTTAGGCTGGTAGCCCTGGTCACTACCAAACGCTTCCAAGTGCTCTAGGAGTGGCGTAGCCTTGCCCAGTGCGACCTCCGCAAAAGCTACTGCCGTATCCTCGCCAAGCTCCTCCTCTAAGCGCTCTGCCCGCTCTACGGCATAGAAGGACTCGTCATCCTCCTCAACCTCAACGGTCTGATCTTTGCCTAGGCGGTCGGTGAAGGTGAACGGACGGGCTGCTGCCGTCGCCTTGGTTCGCGCCGCGCGAATAGCACGGGCCTCCTCAAAGGGGCCGCTGGTAGGTAGGACCTCCCGCATAGCCTCTTCGATCTGAGCCTTAAAGCGGGCCACCACGGGCGGCTTGAGGAGGTTGGCGGTGGTGAGGTTATGGGTCCCTAGAGACTGTTTGAGATGGGCCTTACCAAGCTTTTCCCGTGCGGCTTTAGGAACAAGCACCGTAACTCGCCATTGTTTCCCATGCCATTCTAGATGGGTCTTGTCCTTGGTAGCCACGCCACTTCTCCGCTAGCTAATACCCCAGACAAATACCCCAGAGGAGCGCCAAAAGTCTAGTTATTTCGGCGCATCAGTGGCTTAGTGATACCCCAGAAACCCCTCCCATCCTCTCCGCCACTTTGCGCCGACGCTTCTGGGCCAAGCCAAACTAATCCACTTTATATCCCTGCTCTCCACCATCCGCTAAGGTGAGGGATCGTTCGCCGTAATCACGGGCGCGAACGGCTGAGAGACGTCATGCTTTCGCCCTAGCAGGATTAAAGCATGTCTTCGTCTCAAAACCGCCTTCTCGGTGCGCTGGCTGCGCATGACCTTGCCACTCTTCAACCGCTTTTCGAAACAGTTCCGCTTAGGATTCACCAGACCATTGCTGAGGCCGGAGCGCCGGTTTCGCATGTCTATTTTCTGGAAGGAGGTATTTTGTCCATGCTGGCGCAAAGTCCCGAGGACCGGATTGAAGTCGGGATGGTGGGGCGTGAAGGTGCGGTTGGCGCCGCAGCGGTCTTCGGAGCCAGCAGGCACGTATTTGGTGTTCTATGTCAGGGCGACGGCTCAGCCACCCGTATTAGCGCCAGTGCGTTGCAAGAAGCGGCAGCTGACAAGCCCGGTATTCTGGTACTACTTGGCAAATACCTCCAATTCTTAACGGTGCAGATCGGCCAGACCGCTTATGCAAATGCCAGCTTGAACATCGAGGCCCGGCTTGCGCGCTGGATATTGATGACGGATGACCGGAGCGACAGCCGGACCCTGAGCATGACGCATGAATTCATTGCAGCCATGCTGGGCACGCGCCGGCCAGGTGTGACAACTGCCGTTCACGTGTTGGAGGGGGCCAAGATGATCCAGGCGGAACGAGGCACTATTCGAGTGCTCGATAGAAGTCGTCTCGAAGACTTGGCAAGCGATGCCTACGGCTTGGCCGAAGCCGAATATGAGAAGCTCTTTGAAGCGGGATTGGAATAACCAACGTAGAGCTCACCCGGCTCGAGCTTCCCAGGCAGTCACCGCCATGTACGCCTAGCTTTAGAAGGTGACTAGAGCCATGCTCTCCTTTCGCGTTGAGCGTAAGCGCGAAATGATGTTGCTGGTCGTCCCAGCACCTGTTCGATCGTGCTTGTAACTTCTGCCGCAAGGCCAAGCCGTTGCACCGTATAGATCGTGCTCATAATCAAGCCCATGGGCAGAGGTCGCCCAGCCAGTTGTTGCTCCCGAATAAATCGCAGAACACCCAATTTACGATAGCGCACCGGCACGCCCAGAACCTCGGAAAGTACCTCGGTGACCTGATCGAAGTCGAGCGCTTCAGGGCCGGTCAGATCATACTGCTGCTTGGCATGCCTCGCTCCAAGCGTCACCTCAGCGGCAATTGCCCCGACATCCGCTACGTCGATGAAGGCAGATCTGCCCCTTCCAGCCGGCACTGCTATCTCCCGGCGCGAACGGATCGCATCGGCGTGCACGGTTTCGAAATTCTGCATGAAATCGCTTGGGCGCAATATGGTCCATTCAAGCCCCGAGTTCATTACCAACTTTTCCAAGCCGTGATGCGGCAGAAGCGCGTTCTTGTCCGCGCCCTTGACCGAGAGCACGGCGATGCGCTGCACGCCAGCTTGCCGGCACGCCTCAAGGAACGGCTCGAATGCTTTGGCTTTAGCCATCTGCGGCGGCCGCATTAGGAAAACGGCCGAGACACCCGCCAGGGCTAGGGCAAAACTCTCATGCCGGTCGAAGTGGAAAGGGACCCATTCGACGCCAGCACGTTCTGGGCCTTGCCCGCTCCTGGAGGCAGCTTTTGCATGCGTTCCATCTGGCAAATGATCGAGTAAAGCTGAACCCACCTGTCCATTTGCGCCGGTAACTAATATCACTATGCACCTCTGGCCTATCAGTTGCGGTCCCAACGTCGCCATGCCGTTCGAGTTGTCTAAACCAACCAAGATTAGGCGCTCACGGACACGACCCTGCGACGAACGGAACGTTCGTTAGACGCCTGGAGTTGGTGCACGAGTGATCAACGCCGGGAGTTCTCCATGGACCGCAAAGCCCATATCGCGCCCTATTCTGGTCCGGCGGGAGGTTGGGGCTCTGCGAAATCCGTCACGAAATATATGTTGGAGCAGGGGGTTGCCGGTCGTGGTGGACCGATCTTATCCAAGCAGAACAAGCCAGACGGCTTTGCCTGCGTCAGCTGCGCCTGGGCCAAGCCCGTGCCGCCGCACCCGGCCGAGTTTTGCGAAAACGGCGCCAAGGCGACCTTTTGGGAGCTAACCAACAAGCGCACCACACCCGCGTTTTTCGCTGAGCATACGGTAGGCGAGCTGAGGACTTGGTCTGACCACGACTTGGAGGATGCCGGCCGCCTTACAACGCCGATGCGCTACAATCCTGCAACCGACAAATACGAAGCCGTTGGCTGGGAAACGGCGTTCGCCACCATTGGCCGGGAACTTGCTGAAATCCGCGAGCGCGATCCCAAACGCGCGGTATTCTATGCGTCTGGCCGGGCATCGCTCGAAACCTCCTACATGTACCAGCTTCTGGCGCGCCTCTACGGCAACAACAATCTGCCCGATAGCTCCAATATGTGCCACGAGTCCACCTCCGTGGCCCTTAAGGAAAGCATCGGCGTGCCAGTCGGCACAGTCACGCTTGAAGATTTTGAACATGCCGATGCCTTATTTTTCTTCGGCCAGAATGTCGGGTCCAATTCACCCCGCATGCTGCACCAGTTGCAGGAGGCCAGCGAACGTGGTGCGGTCATCGTCAGCTTCAATCCCCTGCGCGAGCGCGGGCTGGAGCGTTTTACTAATCCGCAGAACCCCGTGCAGATGGTCACAGGCGGCGAGACCATCATCAGCCGCGCCTATCATCAGGTGCGGCCGGGCGGTGACATCGCCGTTGTAATCGGGATGTGCAAATATCTGTTCGATCAGGATGCAGCGCGGGGTGATGTTCTTGACCGTGCGTTTATCGTCGAACACACGCAAGGCCTGCCGGAGTTTCAGAGCTTCGTTGAAGCACAAAGCTGGTCCGATCTCGAACGCGAGTCCGGCCTCACCCGGCAAGCTATTGAAAGCGCCGCCACCCTCTATGCCGCCGCTAAGTCGGCGATGGTGGTATATGGCATGGGCATTACCCAGCACAAGCTTGGCGTCCAGGCCGTGCAGATGCTGGTCAATTTGTTGCTCCTACGCGGCAACATTGGCAAGCTTGGCGCTGGCATCTGCCCCGTTCGCGGTCACTCTAATGTGCAAGGTCAACGAACTGTCGGCATTGCCGAAAAGCCGGAATTAGTACCGCTCGACAGGTTGGAAGAACTCTTCCAGTTCACCGCCCCACGCGAAAAGGGCACCACTACGGTGGAAGCCTGCGAGGGCATCATCGACGGCAGCATTGATGCCTTTATTGGCTTGGGTGGTAACTTCCTCCGAGCAGTGCCAGATCATTCCCGCATGGAGAAGGCGTGGCCTGATCTGCAACTCACCGTTCAGATTGCCACCAAGCTTAACCGCAATCATCTGTTCAACGGTAAGACGGCATTCCTGTTGCCCTGTCTCGGGCGCATCGAGAAGGATCGTCAAGCGAGTGGCGAGCAGACGGTCACTATTGAAGACAGTACGGCGTTCATCCGCAAATCCAAAGCCATGGCCGAGCCGGCGCATGGCGACCTGCGCTCCGAACCGTGGATCTTGGCAGGCATCGCCAAGGCGACACTGCCGCCCAACCCCAACGTGCCTTGGGACGCTTGGGTCGGTGACTATGGCCTGGTGCGAGACGCTATCGCGCGCACTCGGCCCGACACCTTTGCCAACTTCAATCAGCGCATGAACGAGCCCCACGGCTTCCGCCGGCCCATTCCCGCCAGCCACCGCGAATGGGCAACACCCTCTGGCAAGGCCCAGTTCAAGGTGCCAACATCGCTCAATGCAAGCTTCGACAACGGGCAGGACCCGGACGTGCTCCGCCTGATCACCCTGCGCAGCAATGACCAGTTCAACACCACCATCTATGGCTACAGCGACCGCTTCCGCGGCATCGAGGGCACGCGCGACGTTCTGCTGCTCAACGAAAGAGACATGGCCCGCCTTGGGATCGCTGACGGCGACATCGTCGGCTTGGCCACCGCAACTGACGATGGCATCAGCCGTACGTTAGGTGGCCTGCGCGCAGTCCGCTACAACATTCCGCCAGGCAGTTGCGGCGGCTATTACCCCGAATGCAACGTCCTGATACCGCTCTGGCACTATGCTGAAGAAAGCAAGGTACCCGCGGCAAAGTCGGTCCCCGTACGAGTCATCGTCTGATGCTGGTGCACGAGGAAGTTGCGACTGGCCGCTGGCGCGACAGCCTTGAGCCGAGCCAGCGCGATGTGCCCGCAGAGACAGCGATTGCGATCGTTGCCAACGGTAGCACGCATGCCGTTATGATGGCCACACCAGCCGATTTGGAAGATTTCGCTATCGGCTTTGCCCTGACCGAAGGCTTGATCACCGCGACCAATGAAATCGAGCGGTTCGAGATCATCGAGCACGAGAAAGGCGTTGAAGCCCGGATGTGGCTCATTGAAGAGCGCGGCCGTGCGCTCTTCAAACGCCGCCGCGCAATGGCTGGCCCGAGCGGGTGCGGACTTTGCGGCATTGAAAGCCTCGACGAGGCGCTACGTCCCACTAAGCGCGTCGAATCGTTGCTCACCATGTCGCGATCAGAAGTTCTATACGCCATGGCGCAACTTCGCCCGGCACAAACGCTCAACGCCCTGACCCATGCAGTTCATGCAGCCGCTTTGTGGGATGCGGACACGGGCAGCCTGACGCTTCGCGAGGACGTGGGACGTCATAATGCCTTGGACAAACTCGTCGGCGCTGCGGCACGCAACGATAGTCAAACCAGCCGCTCGGCACTGCTTTTGACCAGCCGCGTCTCCATCGAGATGGTTCAGAAGGCTGCGGTTCTGGGCACAGGCATTGTCGTTGCAGTGTCCGCGCCCACCAATCTTGCCATCCGGATTGCCGACGAAGCGGGCGTAACCCTCTGCGCGGTCGCCCGAGCGGACGGGTTCGAGGTCTTTACCCACGCCCACCGGATCGTGGCTGATGCGGGTTAGCGCACTGCAGTCGCCAAACTGTCACGAACATCGGTTAGCGCAGGGCGCGAACACATCCAGCTATCAGCGCAGATCGATCCACTATGAACACCATGGCCCTCGGGGAACTCGTCCTCACCAACGCGAAAATCGTTCTTGCCAATGAGGTTCTAGACGGTTCGATCCGCATCGATGGCGGCGTGATCACCGATATCGGTGCGCCTAGCCGCACCGGCACGGACCTAGAGGGGGCTTATCTAATCCCCGGTCTAGTGGAACTTCACACCGACCATCTAGAGACCCATTACGCTCCCCGCCCGAAGGTGCGCTGGAACCCTGTTGCTGCCGTGCAGGCGCATGACGCGCAGATTGCGGCTTCCGGGATCACCACCGTGCTCGATGCTATCCGCATCGGGCTAGATGAACAAACCGATGTCGGTGCCGACGACATGCTGATCCTTGCCGCTGCCATCGATGCTGGCAATAGGGCAGGCCGTCTGCGCGCCGAGCACCATATTCACTTGCGCTGTGAAGTCTCGGCGCCCGACTGCCTCGACAGCTTTCTTGCCATTAAGGATGATCCGCAGGTCCGCCTGGCTTCGCTCATGGATCACGCACCTGGCCAGCGCCAGTTTGCCAGCCCGGACGCTTACAAGATCTACTACCAGGGCAAGACCAAGATGACCGATGCGGAACTCGATGCATTCATCGATCGCCGCAACAAACAATCGCAGCAATTCGCAGGCAAAAACCGCCGCGCCATTGCCCAAATTTGCCACGACAAAGGCATTGTCCTTGCCAGCCATGATGACGCCACTCGCGACCATGTCGAGGAGGCTGTTGCCTTGGGCATCCACGTCGCCGAATTCCCTACCACAGTAGAAGCGGCAAAGGCCTCGCGCCAAGCTGGCATGGCCATCCTGATGGGAGGGCCCAATATGGTCCGTGGCGGCTCGCACTCCGGCAATGTGTCGGCCCGCGCGCTTGCCGAAGCTGATCTGCTTGACATTTTGTCCTCCGACTACATTCCTTTTTCCATGTTGCAGTCGGCATTCTCGCTCATCGAGAATGTAGAGGGGATAAGTTTGTCCAAAGCCATCCAATTGGTGACCAAGCGCCCCGCTGAGGCCGCCGGTTTCACCGACCGCGGCGAGATCGCCATTGGCAAGCGCGCCGACCTCGTGCACTTGCGCATCGAAGATTCTATCCCGATCGTTTCGACCGTTTGGCGGCAAGGCCGCCGCGTTATATGAACGGGACCTTTGTTGCCGTGGTCGGCCCTAGTGGGGTCGGCAAGGACAGCCTCATCGGCTTTGCCCGCCAGCGGCTTGAAAGTAGTGGCCGCGTCGTATTCGTGCGGCGGGTCGTTACGCGCGACGCAGACGGCGGCAGCGAAGATCACGACAGCATGGATCTGGCGGAATTTGCCGAAGCGGAGCGGAACGGCGCGTTCGCGCTGAACTGGAATGCGCACGGCCTGCGCTACGGCCTGCCCATCTCGCTCGAGCAGGACCTTGCGGCTGGTGGGGTCGTCGTTGCCAATCTGTCGCGCGCTGTCATTCCCGCTTTGATCGACAAATACCCCACGGCGCTTGTGGTTTCGGTCACAGCAGATCGCGACGTCATCGCGCAACGGCTTGCCGGCCGGGGCCGCGAAACTCCTGACTCGATTAAAAAAAGGCTGCAGCGTAGTGTCGTTGACCGCCTACCGCCTAGTACCATTGTCATCGACAACTCCGGTGCGCTTGACACCGCCGGAGCGCAGTTCGTGCGGTTACTGGAAGATACGGCTAGCCTGACCGAACGGGCCTAGACAACGAGTTCCATCCGTTCCGCTGGAAAGCGGGCCAGCGCATAGGAGATGGGCTGTCCGGCTTCGTCCACGTCGACTGCCTCGGAAAGTAGCAGGATCGCTCCGGCCGACAGGCCGAGGAGCTTGGTTTCCTCCACATCGGCGTGCCGTGCAGAAATGCGGGTGCTGGAGCGGGCATAATCAGCAATGCCATAGCTCGCAAACACTGCGGTAAATGAGCGCCGTTCAATGATTCTCTGGGCGAAATCAGGGAAGCGTGCATAGGACAACCACGTCGTGGCGCGGGACAGTGGCCGCCCGTCTGCGGAGGACAATCCATCGATCCGCACGACCTTTGCACCGGACTTTATAGCTAGACTAGAAGCTACGGCGGCGCTGGCGTTTTCGATGCGGTCGCCTAGATGCTGTGTGGTGAGCAAGCGGGCTTGGCCAGCGAGGCCCTCTGAAAAACGGGTGCGCTTGCCGATGGGATAGCTGAGGCGCTTGGCGCTACGCACAAATGTACCGCGCCCTTGTTCTGCCGCCACGACGCCCTCGTCGGCTAGAGCAGCCAGTGCCCTTCGCACGGTGTGCCGGTTGGCAGAAAATCGTTCAGCCAGAATAGCTTCCGTTGGCAATCGATCGCCGCTGGCGAGCTTGCCACCGACAATGTCGAGCCGAACGGCGTCCGCAATCTGACGCCACAGGGCGATGCCGCCGGTAATGTCTTTCGCGATTGTCATTGCATTTTCACATAAGGAGCGTAGGACCGGAACAAGGACATAAGTTGTCTACTTTATTAGACAAATCGAGGCAAGCATGCAAACGGCATCTTCCATGAATACCGAGAGCCGCAAGAGGGCGCTGGACATCTTGGCCGCAGCGCCATCGCCCGCTCTGGCCGAACTTTGGGACCGCTGGTCCGACAAGCCGGACTACACAAAAGTGCGCGGGCCGGAGGTCGGGCTTGTGATGGTACGGGGCCGGGCAGGGGGTGGTGGTGCGCCTTTCAATCTGGGTGAGGCCAGCGTCAGCCGGGCTAGTGTGCGCATTGTAACCGGGGAAGTAGGGCACGGGTATTGTTTGGGCCGCGATCTCGCCAAGGCTGAGGCTATTGCCGTTATCGACGCGCTCTGGCAGCGCGATGCTGCCAGCATAGAGCGCAAAATTATCGAGCCTTTGCAGCAGCTTGCCCAATCATCCGAGCAGAAGCGGCGCGAAGAAGCAGCAGCCACCAAGGTCGATTTCTTCACCATGGTGCGGGGAGACAACTGAGATGGAGATCGGTCTCGAAGGCGGATTTGCCGCGCCGGTACTGGAATCGCAGACGGTTTTCCGTGCCGTCATGGACGCGCTGGCGAACCCCGGAAGCGTGCAGAACCTTGTCACACCACGTTCGATCAACTCTCACCTGAGCCCCGAATTGGTTAGCGTACTGCTAACGTTGACGGACCACGACACGAGCATATGGCTAGACGAAAGCCTGCGCTCGGAAGCGGTTAGCACGTTTGTTGGGTTTCACGCGGGCGCACCGATTGTCACCGATCCAGGCAAGGCAGCGTTCGCCTTCGCCGCCGGCGCCACGAACCTGCCCTCGCTCGACCGGTTCAACTTGGGCACGCAGGAATATCCAGACCGCTCTACCACCGTCGTGCTGGCTGTCGAGGCGCTGACCGGCGGTGAGCAACTAGTCATCCGCGGGCCCGGCATCAAGGACCATGCCCATATTAGCCCCGTCGGGCTGCCGGGGGATTTCGTGGCGCAATGGGCGGCCAATCGCGAGCTCTTTCCACGTGGCATCGACCTCTTGCTTGTCGCTGGCGGCGCGGTGATGGGCCTGCCGCGCTCGACCCGCATGGAGGAAGGACACTGACATGTATGTAGCCGTAAAGGGCGGGGAAGCCGCCATCAGCAATGCCCATGCGCTGCTCGCGGATCGCCGCCGCGGTGACCGATCAGTGCCCTCGTTGCGACTTGACCAGATCATCGAGCAATTGGGTCTCGCAGTTGATCGTGCCATGGGCGAGGGCTCGCTTTATGACAAGGAGCTGGCGGCGCTGGCCTTGGTGCAAGCGCGGGGCGATCTGATCGAAGCTATTTTCCTCGTTCGTGCCTATCGCACCACGCTGCCACGCTTTGGCTATTCGAAGGCTATCGACACTGGAGCGATGCTGATCGAGCGGCGCATCTCGGCGACGTTCAAGGATTTGCCCGGCGGGCAGATGCTCGGCCCGACTTTCGACTACACCCATCGCTTGCTCGATCCGTCCATTGTGGATGGCGAGGTGCCTGCGCCCGTGACTCGCGAAGCTGAAGCTGAACAGGCGCCACGCGTAACCGACCTGCTGGGCCGACAGGGTCTGCTCGAGCCTGATAGCGACACGGACGCCGACCACGAGGTGGGCGACCTGACGCGCGAGCCGCTCGACTTCCCGCTCGACCGTGATTTGCGGCTGCAAGCGCTCGCCCGCGGCGATGAGGGGTTCCTCCTCGCGCTCGGCTATTCCACCCAGCGCGGCTATGGCCGTTCGCACCCGTTTGTCGGCGAAATCCGCATCGGTGAAGTGGACGTCGAGTTCGACGTGCCCGAGCTTGGCTTTGCCGTCAATCTCGGCCGCATTCGCGTCACCGAATGCCAGATGGTCAACCAGTTCAAGGGCTCGGCCAAGGTGCCGCCGCAGTTCACCCGGGGTTACGGGCTGGTGTTCGGACAGGCCGAGCGCAAGGCCATGGCCATGGCACTGTGCGACCGGGCACTCCGGGCGCGCGAGTTCGGGGAGGACATCGTCGCGCCGGCGCAGGACGAGGAATTCGTCATTTCGCACTCGGACAATGTGCAGGCTACGGGGTTCGTGGAGCATTTGAAGTTGCCGCACTATGTAGATTTCCAGGCGGAGCTGGACCTGATCCGTCGCATGCGCGCCGAGCACGAAGCGGCTGGGATGAAGGAGGCTGCGGAATGACCGCCCTGACTCAATACAACTTCGCCTATCTCGACGAGCAGACCAAACGGATGATCCGGCGGGCGATTCTCAAGGCCATTGCGATACCCGGTTACCAGGTACCGTTCTCCAGCCGCGAAATGCCGATGCCTTATGGCTGGGGCACGGGCGGGGTGCAGGTCACGGCCTCCATCATCGGGCCGGACGATGTGCTCAAGGTCATCGACCAGGGCGCGGACGACACCACCAATGCCGTTTCGATCCGGGCCTTCTTCGCCAAGGTCGCGCAGGTGGAAACCACCACACACACCGCCGAAGCGACGATCATCCAGACGCGCCACCGCATTCCTGAAAAGACGCTCGGCAAGGGCCAGGTCCTGGTTTATCAGGTGCCAATTCCGGAGCCTCTGCGCTTCCTCGAGCCGCGTGAAACCGAAACACGGAAAATGCATGCGCTCGAGGAATACGGGCTGATGCACGTCAAGCTCTACGAGGACATCGCGCGGCATGGGCGTATTGCCACGACCTATGCTTATCCAGTCAAGGTCGAGGGCCGCTATGTCATGGACCCATCGCCCACGCCCAAGTTCGACAACCCCAAGATGCACATGAGCGAGGCGCTGCAATTGTTCGGCGCCGGGCGCGAACACCGCATCTATGCCGTGCCGCCGCATACCGAAGTGGTGAGCCTCGATTTCGAGGATCACCCGTTCGAGATCCAGCATTTTGCCGAGCCCTGTGCGCTGTGTGGCGCGACGGAGGTGTATCTCGACGAGGTCATTCTGGATGACCGGGGCGGGCATATGTTCGTGTGTTCGGATACGGACAATTGCGAAGAGCGGCGGGAAGCGGGGCATGTCGGTACGTTGGGTGCGCTGCAGGAGGCGGCGGAGTGATGGCCTTATGTTTGTTGCCCCACCCCCACCCAACCTCCCCCTGGGAGGGGGAGGGGTGCCTCGGTGGATGCTTCCCCATTCAGTCACAACCACTAGCCTGCTCCTCCCCCTCGAGGGGGAGGCCGGGTGGGGGTGAGGCCCCGCACACGGAGACACGCAATGAGCACTGAACCCCTCCTCAAGGTCGAAAACCTGACCAAGTACTACGGCAGCCGCCTTGGTTGCGCCGATGTCTCGTTCGAGCTCTGGCCCGGCGAAGTACTCGCCATTGTGGGCGAAAGTGGCTCGGGCAAGACGACCTTGCTCAATTCGCTGTCCGCTACCCTGGAGCCCAGCTCCGGCCGTACGCTCTACCGCATGCGCGACGAGCAATGGCGCAACATCTATGAGCTGAGCGAGGCCGAACGGCGGTTTCTTGTGCGCACCGACTGGGGTTTTGTCCATCAGAACCCGGCCGATGGCTTGCGCATGACCGTTTCGGCCGGCGCCAATGTCGGCGAGCGGTTGATGGCTGTGGGTGACCGGCATTATGGCCGTATCCGGGACACCGCGCTCGATTGGCTCGGCCGGGTGGAAATCGCTGCCGACCGCATCGATGACCAGCCGCGCTCATTCTCTGGCGGCATGCGCCAACGTCTGCAGATCGCGCGCAATCTGGTGACGGGGCCCAGGCTGGTGTTCATGGATGAGCCAACCGGCGGGCTCGATGTGTCGGTGCAGGCGCGACTGCTCGACCTGTTGCGCGGGCTAGTGGGCGAACTCGGGCTGGCGGCCATCGTGGTTACCCACGATCTGGCTGTGGCACGATTGCTGAGTCATCGCATGATGGTGATGAAGGATGGTTATGTGATCGAGGCGGGACTGACCGATCGAGTGCTGGACGATCCGCGCGAGCCTTATACGCAACTGCTCGTATCCTCGATTTTGCAGGTGTAATGATGACCGCGCTTTCCGTTCGCAATCTCTCCAAGACCTTCACCATGCACTTGCGTGATGGCGTAGTTCTCCCCGTGGTCGACTACGTCCACTTCGAAGTCCAACCGGGCGAATGCGTCGTGCTCGGCGGTCCATCTGGGGCTGGCAAGAGCTCGATCCTCAAGATGGTCTACGGCAATTATGGCGTGGACGCCGGATCGATCGTGATCCAGCATCATGGCCAGCCTGTTGACCTGGCGACAGCCGACCCGCGCACCATCCTGACGCTCCGCCGGGACAGCATCGGCTATGTCAGCCAGTTCCTGCGCACGGTACCACGCGTCTCGGCGCTCGACGTAGTGGCTGAACCGCTGGTGATCCGCGGCGTGGATAGGATCGAGGCTCAGGGCAGGGCGCGAAATTTGCTCGCTCGGCTCAATCTGCCTGAACGCCTGTGGAGCCTACCGCCGGCCACGTTCTCGGGTGGCGAGCAGCAGCGCGTCAATATTGCGCGAGGCTTTATCACCGATCATCCGGTGCTGTTGCTCGATGAACCGACGGCCTCGCTCGACGCCACCAACCGCGCTGTCGTGGTCGCCATGATCAGCGAAAAGAAGGCCGCCGGCGTGGCGCTGCTCGGCATTTTCCACGACGAGGACGTGCGCGCAAAAGTGGCTGACAGGATCGTCGATGTGACCGCATTCGCACCCAGGATCGCCGCATGAGCAAGCTCAGCGAAAGCCCAACCATCCACGAAACCGCCCGCGTGGCGCATTCGACCCTGGGCCGCTACACCGAGGTGGGTGCCAACTGTACCATTTCGCATTCGAGCATGGACGACTATTCCTATTGCGTCGGCGGCGCCCAGATCGCCTATTCCACCATTGGCAAGTTCGCCAATATTGCTGCCAATGCGCGCATCTATGCGTCGATGCATCCCATGCATCGGGCTTCGCTGCACCATTTTACCTATCGTTCCGCCTGGTATTTTGAGGGCGAACAGGACGACACGGAATTCTTCGAGTGGCGCGAAAGCAATGCCATTGCCATCGGGCACGATACCTGGATCGGGCACGGCGCCGTTATTATGCCGGGCGTGACGATCGGCAATGGCGCGATTATCGGCTCCAATGCGGTGGTGACCAAGGATGTGGCGGATTTCGCCATCGCCGTGGGTGTGCCGGCGCGGACAATCAAGCAGCGGTTTTCTGACGATGTGGCCGGGCGGCTGGATGCGCTGAAATGGTGGGACTGGAGCCACGAGCAATTGCACGCGGCGCTGCCAGATTTCAGGAAGCTGCCGATCGAGGGGTTTCTGGAGAAGTACGAGGGTTAAGGCCCACAGCCGTGCACGCTGGCGCTCCCAAGAACTCGGTGTCACCCCGGGCCTGACCCGGGGCCCAGCTCGAGATCGTCCCGCAGCCGCCAGGTAGTGGCCCAACGCTTCATTCCACCATCTCAGGATGGGCCCCGGGTTAAGCCCGGGTGACACCGTGGACGTGGCGACATGGTGCTCGCTGCTTGGTGCGGGTATGGCGCCGCATTGCGCGTTTGCGTTCACCCTGCTGACAACCCACTCCACAGTGCATAGTCACCGAACCGTCATCCAAGTGTTATCTTGGCGTCACCACACCGCCCTAGCACTGCGCCAGTTTCTAGACAGGGCGCCACAATGCTTAAGATTTCCAACGTTTCACGACGCTTCGGTGACAGGCTCGCCGTCAGCGATGTGAGCCTTGAAATCCCGCAAGGGCAGATGGTCGGCATCATCGGCCGTTCCGGCGCCGGCAAATCGACCCTGCTACGCATGATCAACCGGTTGGCGAACGTTTCTTCCGGTTACATCGAGTATGACGGCGTGCGGACCTCCGAGTTGCGCGGCCAGGCCCTGCGCAATTGGCAGCGCGACTGCGCCATGATCTTCCAACAGTTCAATCTCGTTCCTCGTCTCGACGTGATCACTAACGTGATGCTGGGTCGCTTGAACGGTCGCAATCCGGTGCTCAACCTGCTTCAGATTTTCTCTGCCGACGAGCAGCTTGAGGCGCTCAAGGCGTTGGAGCGGCTTGATATTGCGCCGACTGCAATGCAATGGGCGCAGACCCTGTCGGGCGGCCAGCAGCAGCGCGTGGCGATTGCCCGGGCGCTGATGCAGAAGCCAAAAATGATCCTGGCCGACGAGCCGATCGCCTCGCTCGATCCGCGCAACGCGCAAATCGTGATGGACTCGCTCCGCGACATCAACGCCGAAGGCAAGATCACTGTCATCACGAACCTGCATACGCTCGATACGGCGCGCGCTTACTGCGAGCGCATCATCGGCATGGCAGCAGGCAAGGTGGTGTTCGACGGCACGCCGGAAGAGCTGACCACCGATGTGGCCCGCACGATCTACGGCGCCGATGGCCTCAAGGAGGCCTTCTCGGAGGCCATGACCTCGACCTCCATTGCGCCCATCGCCCTCAAATCTGCGGTCGCGAGCCCCGCACCGTAACGAAGTTCCGCTGCCGGTTCTTCCGGCATGCCGGTACACCCGCGTCACCAAAGGAATCATCCATGTCCGCGATCCGTAAACTCCTCCTTGCCTCCGTTGCCTTGACGATGTCGACCGCCGCCTTCGCCCAGGACGCAACTGTGTTGCGCATCGGCCTTGATGGCGGCGAAAACGAAAGCGACCAGCTGCGCCGCTCTGAATGTGTTGCCGAGCCGCTCAAGGCGGCAACCGGCGTATCCGAGGTGCAGTTCTTCCCAGCGCCAGATTATAACGGCGTGATCCAGGGTCTGCTTGGCGGCACCATCGACATCGCCATCATGGGCGCGTCGTCCTACGCGGCAGTCTATTTGCAGGACCCGGAGGCCGTTGATCCGGTTCTGACCACCCAGCAGGAAGACGGCTCGACCGGCTACCACACTATCATGGTCGCCCGTAAGGACAGCGGCATCACCGATCTGGCTTCTACCGAAGGCAAGAAGCTCGGCTTTGCCGATCCGGATTCGACCTCGGGCTATCTGATCCCAAGTGTTGCCCTGCCGACAGATATTGGCGCACCGATCGACGAATTCTATAGCGAAACCGGCTTCGGTGGCGGCCATGAGAACTTGGTCCTCGGCATACTGGACGGTACCTGGGATGTCGGCACCACTTTCAGTTCGGGCCAAGGTGAATTTTCCGAAGGCTACACCTCGGGCAATCTGCGCATCATGGTCGACAAGGGTCTGCTCGACATGGACGACCTGGTTGAAGTCTGGCAATCGCCGATCATCCCAAACGGTCCGCTGATGGTGTCCAACAAGCTCTCGCCAGAGCTCAAGGAACAGGTCACGGCCTTCTTTGCGGCCCTGCCGGAAACCGACTTCGAATGCTTCGACGCATTCACCTCAGGCGGCTACACCAATTTCGTGCCCGCTTCGCAGGACATGTACCAGACCATCATCGACGCTCGTAAGTCGGTGATCGGCGGCTAATTCCACGACCTATCAACACCCATGGTGTCACTCCGGCGCAAACCGGGGCGACATCGTGGATGTGGAGCTCAAGTACCGATGACCGAAATCACTCACTCGCTATCACCAGAGACCGGCACCCTGCTGCGCCATTATCGCGGGCAGGTGATGACGCGCCGCGTCTATTCGGTGCTGATCGTATTGGGTGTCCTGGTCGCGCTCGGCTTTGCACTCAACTATGCCGACGCATCCAACTCCGGCAAGTTCTTCGAGCGCCTGCCGTTCCTGTTCGATTTCCTCAAGAACTTCGTGCCCAACGACCCGTTCGAGATCGTGCGGGCCATGTTCGATCTGGAGTCCCCCTATTTCGACGGTTCGCAGAAGTTCGACTATACATCCGAGCGCTTCTATCTGACCGAAACGCTCTACATCCCGCGCTTCATCTATCAGCTGATCATCACGGTCAACATCGCCATCGTCTCGACCATCATCGGCGGAACACTGGCGTTCTGCCTGTGCTTTTTCGCAGCCACCAATCTGGTCGGCGCGGGTGCCGTTCGCTGGTTCGTACGCCGCACCATGGAAGTGATGCGCGCTTTCCCCGAGATCGTGATCGCGGGCCTGCTGACCGCCGTCCTCTCCATCGGCCCAATTGCCGCGATTGCCGCTATTTCGTTTCACACGGTCGGCGCGTTGGGCAAGTTGTTCTTCGAGGTGGTCGAGAACGCCGACATGAAGCCGGAAGAGGGCCTGCGCTCGGTTGGTGCAAATTGGCTCGAACGCGTCCGCTACGCCGTGGTGCCACAAGTGCTGCCTAATTTCGTCAGCTACACGCTGCTGCGGACCGAGATCAACGTGCGCGCGTCCACCATTATCGGTGCGGTTGGTGGCGGCGGTATCGGCGAAGTGTTCCGCCTCTCCATCGGGCGCAATTATCCTGCCCAGACCTATGCCATTGTGATCCTCCTGTTGATCACCATAGTCATCATCGATCAGCTTTCGGGCCATCTGCGACGGCGGTTGGTGGGCGACCAATCCTTCGAACTGGGCCGGGGAGCCGCGTGATGAGCACGATCAGCCTCGCCGAGCGCACCCGCCTCGAAAAGAAATACCCTGAAGTGTTCCGCCAAAGCTTCATGCAGCGCTGGGGCCTGCTTGTCGGGGCAGTGCTTACAGTTCTTTATCTCGCTTTTTGCTGGTTCTTCTTTTCGGTCGGCCCGGCCATTCAGAACGGCAAATGGGACCGTGCCGCGATCTACATCCAGGATTGGTATTCCTGGCGCGCCCAACCGCGCCTGCGCTTTGTGGATGGCACTGTGGTGCCGCAATGGTCGAGCCGAGGCCAATATGCGGAAGGCGCCACCATCGACTGGCTCACGCCAAATGCCGATGGCAGCATGACCGCGACCTTCGGCAGCGAGGGCAATCGGCTCGAGATCTCGCCCGCCCGGGTCGATGTTTACCTCGACGGCGTCGTGTATCCGGTGACCATCACCAATGATGAAGCCCTTGCGCCGCAAGATGCGCCACCTGCCATCGAGCAGGACGGCTCCAAGGTGCTGGTCAATTTCGGTTTTGCCGGGCAGGCCGAAATCCGTGATAACCAGGTTGCCGTACAGCGCCGCTTCCTGGGCTGGGCCAATTTCCTCTATGACCCGACTTCGCCGCTCTGGGGCAATGATCTGTTCTCCACCATTGGTCTTGTTCTGAGCGGCGAGCGCGTGGTGCCCGACAAATCCAACGCGCAACTGGTTTGGGAGCAATGGCTGGGCAACAAGGCCTGGCAGCACGGCGATATCCTCGCCAAGCTCATGCAGACGCTCGTGATGGCCTTTGTGGGCACGCTGTTCGCAACGCTGGTGGCTTTCCCGCTGGCCTTCATTGCCGCGCGCAACATCACCGCAAGCCGCCCCGCCAACTGGTTCATGAAGCGGAGCTTTGATTTCCTGCGCTCCATCGACATGCTGATTTGGGCACTGTTCTTCACTCGTGGTTTCGGCCCCGGACCCATCCCGGGCATAGCAGCCATTTTCTTCACCGACACTGGCGCCCTGGGCAAGGTCTACGCTGAAGCGCTGGAAAACCTCGACGACAAGCAGCGCGAAGGCATCAAATCGGTTGGCGCGTCGCCCGCCGCGGTCAACCGCTTCGGCGTCGTGCCGCAAGTGCTGCCCGTGTTCATCTCCCAGTCGCTTTATTTCTGGGAAAGCAACACCCGGTCCGCCACCGTCATCGGTGCCGTTGGCGCGGGCGGCATCGGCCTCAAGCTGCTTGAAGCCATGGGCACCAATTCCGATTGGGACAAGGTCGCCTATATGGTGCTGCTGATCCTGCTGGTGGTTTTCCTGTTCGACAACATGTCCAACGCGATCCGTGGTCGTCTGATCGGGCCGAAGCACTAGGCTAGGCGGATGCCTCGAAGTCATCGCTTTCCGCTGGTACAAGTTCCAGCGGCCAGATGCGTCGGACCAGCCCTTGCGGATAAATGTCTGCATAAGCTGGCATCGAGGCCAGCAGCGACTCGCCTAGTGCAATCCCAAGGTCTCGCAGCGACATGCGGAAGCAGGTCAGCGTGGGGGACAGGAACCGAGATTGGGGCGACTCGCGAAAGCCGATGACGGCGATGTCCCGGCCCGGTCGCAGCCCGGCTTCGTTGAGCCGCCGGTAGAGCCCGATGGCCATCAGCTCATAGATCAGGACCACGGCAGTCGGCCGATCGGGTAGCGCAAGCATTTCATGCGCGATCTGGTAGCCGCCCTGATCTGATGATTTGGCGCGGATCACTAGCGCCGGATCGTATTCTATCCCGTGCCGGGCCAGCGCGGCCTTGTAGCCGTCGAGAAACACGAAGCCCAGATTGATGTCGTTGCTGGGTACGCCCACTGCTATTCGGCGGTGTCCCTTGGCGACCAGCCGGTCAACCGCCCGGTTCGCCACGCCCTCGAAATCTAGATCGATCCAGGGGTGCGGTCCCTGGGTGCCGGAGCGTCCAAGCGCAATGAACGGCAGGCGCGCAGCACTGAGCAGTTCGATACGCTCGTCGCGCCTATGCGTCGCCGAGATGATGAGCCCATCCACCATCCCTCGCGCGACCATGCGTTGCAAATATTGCGTCGGGTCTTCCTCGGTGGAGCAGGGCAGCACCACAAGATCTAGATGGTGCCGGCTGAACACCGCCTGTACGCCGTCGAACACGCCAAGAAAGAAGTTGTCGCTATTGCCGGCAGTATCTGCCCCGGACTCCATCATGAAGCCGACCGCATTGGTGCTGCCTTGCCGCAAGCTCCGCCCTGCTTGATTAGGCATATAGCCCATGAGGGCAGCGGCTTCGAGCACGCGTTGGCGGGTTTGCTCGTTCACATCCGGCTTGCCATTAAGGGCTCGAGAAACGGTGCCGATCGAAATATCAAGTTCCTGAGCTAGACGCCGGATACCTCTCATGATTTCGACACCTGCTACCCCTCACATGTGCTGTCACACAGCCTTTACATGAACGCGCGTTGCCTACTTGGCAAGCCGAGCTATCCACAACCCTATTTAAACGCTCCAGAAACGTTTACGAGAGCTCGAGAACCCGAACCAGACCATGATCATGCCAGTGTCATTCTGGCAGACCACCAACGGGCAAGACATAGCCGAGCTCGGCAAGCGTTCGCTTGAGGCAATCGGCGACCGTGACATCACCATTTCCACCATTGGCATGTTCGGCAATCCGCTGGAGCACGGTGACATGGACCGCCAGACCCTGCAGGGCTGGAAGGACTGCATCGACAATGCTCATCATCTTGGCGCCACCTGCCTTGCCGGCTTCACCGGACGCATCCGTAACCAGAAGCTGACCGATTCCCTGCCGCGCTATCGCGAAGTCTGGTCTGAACTGGCCAAGCACGCGGCTGACAAGGGCATCAGGATCGCCTTTGAAAACTGCGCCATGGACGGCAATTGGGCGACGGGCGATTGGAACATCGCGCACAATCCCGATGCATGGGAGCTGATGTTCAACGAAACGCCGCACGACAATATCGGGCTTGAATGGGAGCCCTGCCACCAGATGGTCTACCTGATTGACCTATTGCCGCAGATCCGCAAATGGGCGCACAAATTCTTTCATGTGCACGGCAAGGATGCGACCATCCGCTGGGAGGTCATTCGCGAACACGGCATCTTTGGCAAGGAGCCATTCGTATGGATGCGCACGCCAGGCTTTGGTGACAGCAACTGGACCGACATCATCTCCGAGTTGCGCCTGGCCGGTTACTCCGGCTCCATCGACATCGAAGGCTGGCACGATCCGGATTATCGCGGTGACCTCGAAATGACAGGGCAGGTACGCGCACCCAATTAGCAAGGATTGCGGCGGAGGAGACTTCGTGGCCGGCTAGCTAAGCAAGACTTACCCTGGACCTCTCGACTGGGGAGAGGTGAAATTGGCGGAATGCCTTGAGGCCGAAAGGCCCAGGGTAGTTGAAATCGGCCAAATGGCCGAAAACTTAGATCGCCAGATACTCCTGGCGCAGTTCTGCGTTATCGAGCACATCCTGCGCGGTGCCCGCAAAGGCGACTTCGCCCGTGTCCAGGATCACGGCGCGATCGGCCAGCTTGAGCGCTGCGACAGCATTTTGCTCGACGATGATCGTAGTGATGCCCAATGGCTTGATCGAATGCAGAATTCGCTCGATTTCCTGCACGATCACAGGCGCCAGCCCCTCGTAGGGCTCATCCAACAGCAAGAGCTTGAGGTCACGGGCAAGCGCCCGGGCGATCGCCAGCATCTGCTGTTCGCCGCCGGACAGCGTCACGCCCTCCTGCCTGCGGCGCTCGGCCAGTCGCGGAAAGCTCTGGTAGATCTGGTCCAGGCTCCAGCCATTGCCCGGCGCCACCTTGGCAAGGGTGATGTTCTCCTCGACCGTCAAGCCAGAGATGATGCGCCGGTCCTCCGGCACGAGCTGGATGCCCGCGCGCGCCGCTTCGAAGCTTTTCATCTTGTGAATTGGCTGACCATCCAGCCACATTTCGCCTTGGCGCATCTGCGGATCGTCGGTGCGGGCAATGGTGCGCAGTGTCGAGGTCTTCCCGGCTCCATTGCGGCCGAGCAGTGCCAGGATTTCGCCCTTCCGCACATCAAGCGAAACCCCTTGCACAATATAGCTTTCGCCGTAATAGGCGTGCACGTCGCGCACGGAAAAAAATGGGCGCGTGGTTTCGACGCTCGCCGCCTGGCTGTTGCTCACGATCTGGGTTTCCATCGCGATCGCGCTCATCAATGCGCCCCTCCGAGATATGCTTCCTGCACCTTGGGATTGCCGCGCACCTGGTCGGGCGTACCATCGGCAATGATGCGCCCCTGCGCGAGCACCGAGATTTTGTCGGCCAGCGAGAAAACCACATGCATGTCGTGCTCGATGATCACCTTGGTCATGCCGCGGCTCTTGATCTTCTTCAATAGCTCGATGGTCGTATTGGTGTCGTGGCGCGACATGCCAGCGGTAGGCTCGTCCAGCAGCAGCAGACGAGGGTGCTGGATAAGGCACATGGCGAGCTCCATGCGCCGCTTGTCGCCACGGCTAAGACTGCCCGCTGCCATGTCCCTGCGGCCCAGCATGCCAACATCCTCCAGCATGTGCTCGGCCTCCTGGCGAATGTCGGTTTCGCTATCGAGCGAGCGCAAGATATTGAGCTTGAATGCGCCGTCGCGCTTGGCCAGTGCCGGGATCATGACGTTATGCAGCACGCTGAGATCAGCAAAGATTTCAGGCGTCTGAAATACGCGGGCGATGCCGAGCTGGTTGATCTGGTAGGGCTTGCGGCCGGTTAGGCTGGTGCCGTCGAACACCACCTGGCCGCTGGACGGCGCCAGTTTGCCGATGATGACGTTAAGAAGGGTCGACTTGCCCGCGCCATTGGGCCCGATGATGGCATGGGTCTGGCCTTCTTCCACCTGCAAATCGATATCGGCCAAGGCATGCAGGCCTCCGAAGCGCTTGTGGACATCGGCAACATGCAGGACGACATTAGGTTGGGTCATTGGTCTCGTCCTATTCAGCCGGTTGCGGCTGTGGATTGGCCTTGCCGCTGGCCTTGGGTTTGCGAGTCAACAACTGGGCCATGCGCCGCACCCCTTCCATGATGCCGCCGGGCAGGAAGACTACGATCAGCACGAAAACGAGACCCAATGTCAGGAACCAGCCTTCGCCGACGAACTTGCCGGCAATAGCCACCATGGCGCTGTCGAACCCATCGGGCAGGAAGCTGAAGAACTGACGCAAAATGCCGTCATTGATGGCCGAGAAGATGTTCTCGAAATACTTGATCAGCCAGGCGCCGATCACCGGCCCGACCAGCGTTCCCGCACCGCCCAGGATCGTCATCAGCACCACTTCGCCCGACGCAGTCCATTGCATGCGCTCGGCGCCGGCAAGCGGATCGGTGACGGCAAGGAGGGCTCCAGCAAGCCCGGCATACATGCCCGAGATCACAAAGGCCGCCAGGGTGTATGGCTTGGTGTTAAAGCCGGTGTAATGCATGCGCGTCTGGTTGGACTTGATGCCCTTGAGCATCATGCCGAAGGGGGAGCCGGTGATGCGCTGGGCGATAAAGAACGAGATGATCAAGAAGCCGGCGCAGAAGTAAAAGCCAGCAAAGCCGCCCAGTGATTGACCCAATAATGTCGGGATCGGCTGGCCGACTGTCGTTGCGCCCATGGCAGTGTCAAGGTGGCGCGGATCGCTCTGGACCAGCTGCAGACCGGTCTCGCCATTAGTAATCGGCGTCAGCACCGAATAGGCCAGATTGTAGCTCATCTGCGCAAAGGCGAGAGTCAGAATGGAGAAGTAGATGCCTGACCGACGCAGGCTGACATAGCCGATAGCTAGGGCAAATATTCCCGAGACGATCACAGCAAAGAGCATGGCCGGAATAACATCAAGGCTCAAGAGCTTAAACGACCATACGGCGGCATAGGAGCCGACACCGAAGAATGCCGCATGTCCGAAGCTCAGATAACCGGTGAGTCCGAACAGGATGTTGAAGCCAACGGCGAAGATGCCAAAGATCATGAAACGCTGCAGCAGATCGGGGTAGGCGGCGCCAAACGGCTGCAGCCAGATCGGCATGGCGAGCACGGCCGCGGTGAAGCCCAAGAACAGCAGCAAATCGTTACGGGACATGGCAGCCATATCAGGCCTCCATCACGCCGCGCCGGCCAAACAGGCCACGCGGACGAACTAGAAGGATTACGACCGCGACGAGGTAGATGATAATCTGGTCGATGCCGGGAATGAGCGCCTTGACCTGAGTCATGGAGGCGAAGGACTGCAAGATGCCGAGCAGGAAGCCGGCGGCCACGGCGCCGGGCAGGGAGCCCATGCCGCCCACCACGACCACTACGAAGCTAAGCACCAGGAAATCCATGCCGATATGGTAGTTAGGCGGCAGGATCGGCGTGTACATGACGCCGGCCATGCCCGCGACCACGGCCGCCAACCCAAACATGATGGTGAAGCGGCGATCGATGTTGATGCCAAGAAGGCCCACCGTCTCGCGGTCGGCCATGCCGGCACGAACCACCATTCCGAAAGTGGTGAACTGCAGGAACGCAAAGACCGCGCCGATGATAGCTGCGGAGAACAGGAAGTACACCAGCCGCCAGATGGGGTAGGTGATGACATTGGCCTGCATGCCCAACCAGGCGCCGATGTCAGCCGCGCCGCGCAAATCGGTCGGCATGGGTTGGGGAATGGGGTTGGGCCCGAAGAAGGCCTTGATCAACTCCTGCGCGACGATGGCAAGACCAAAAGTCACAAGGATCTGTTCGGCATGCGGGCGCTTGTAGAAGTGCTTGATTATGCCGCGCTCAAGCGCGATGCCAATCACCAGCATGATGGGAATCGTGATCAGGATCGACGCCGGCACCGAGTAATTGACCAGCACGGCGCCGAAATCGCCGAACCAAGCCTGCACCAGCGGCTCGCGCACTTCGAGCGGCGTCCCCCAGGGCGACAGCTGCGTCGGATCAATCGTGACGGTCTCCAGCGTCAGCAATTGCCGGAACAGCACTGCACAAAACGCACCCAGCATGAACAGCGCGCCATGGGCAAAATTGACGACGCCCAAGGTTCCGAACACCAGCGTCAGCCCTAGCGCAATCAGAGCATAGGCTGCGCCCTTGTCGAGCCCGTTTAGAAATTGCAGGAAGATGACTTCAAACATCGGGTACTCCGGAAGTCTGCGGGCAAACGCTTAAGGTTTCCCCACCACCGTCACCACCAGGGTTGTCCCAGTGGTGACGGCAGGTGAGATTCGGCGCGTCGTCCGAGTTTTAGGTCAGGCACACAGCGGCGCAGGTTCGGCCGGGCCCAGATCGCCGCCGAAGATCGTCGGGTCATAGGCCACCTGGTCACGCGCAATTTCCTGGTGGATGTTGAGCACGTCGAACTGGCTGGTTGGGTTCTCGTTGCCACGCACCACCAGCACGTTCTTGATGCACTGGTGATCTTCGGCACGGTAGAGCGTCGGCCCGTTGCCCATGCCGTCGAACTCGAAGCCCTCCAGTGCCTTGATTACTTCCGGCGGATAGAAGGTGCCGGCGCGCTCCACGGCATCGGCATAAAGCAGGGCCTGCACATAGGCGGTGTGAGCTGCCTGGGAGGGCGGCGCACCGTAAGCGGCACCGAACGATTTGGTGAAGGCGATGGTGCCCGGGTCCTGCAAGTTCCAGTGCCAGTTCGAGGTGCCGAAAATGCCCTTGATGTTGGCGCCGGCACCCTTCGCCATGAGCTCGGAAAAGAGCGGCACGACGATCTGGAAATCCTTGCCGTTGGCCTCGCGGTCTCGCATGCCAAACTGCACGGCTTGGGTCAACGAATTGACCATGTCATTGCCGTAGTGGTTGAGGATCAGAACGTCGGCGCCCGAGTTCAGAACCGGTGTCAGATACTGGCTGAAGTCTGCGGCGCCTAGTGGCGTGCGGACGGCTTCAACGGTCTGCCAGCCGAGGCCTTCGGTAGCCGCCTTCATCGATTCTTCCTGGGTCCAGCCCCAGGTGTAGTCGGCGGTCAAATGGTACGCACGGCGGTCGGCGCCGTACTCGCCAACAATGGCCGGCGCGAGGCCGATGCCGGATTGGTAGGCGTTGAAGAAGTGGCGGAAGCCGTAGCGGCGCTTGTCCTTGCCGGTTGTGTCATTGGAGTGGGTCAGGCCGGCCATGAAGATCACGCCCATCTCTTGGCAAAGACCCTGCACGGCAATGGCTTCGGCCGATGACGACCCGCCCGTGATCATAACCGCGCCGTCTCGCTCGATCATGCGGGTGGCGCCAGCGCGGGCCACGTCGGCCTTGGTCTGGGAGTCCGAGGTAACAAAGGCGACCTTCTTGCCCAAGATGCCGTTGCCCTTGAGAGCCGATGGCTGCAGCATATTCAGCAAGCCGCCATCGCCTTCGCCGTTGAGGTGCTGCACGGCTAGTTCATAGGCCTTCTGCTCGTCAGCGCCTTCTTCGGCATAGGCACCGGTCAGCGGCAGGTTGAGGCCGAAGGTCACGGTATCGCCGGTGGGGTTGTTGCAGAACTCCTGCGCCCAGGCGCCGCGGCTGAAGATCATGGGCGAGATGCCGGTGCCGATAATGCCGGCGAGACCGGTTTGCAGTACCCGGCGGCGGCTGAGGCCGCGCTTAAAAACTGTCATCGATGTCCTCCTTTTGGCGCGGGGCCACTGGTACATAGCCAGCCACTCACCGCAGCCCCGATAATCACCACGACAGCAAACGAGGGCAATAGCCCATTGTTATCGCTACAAAATTCTGTAAATACTTGCTCTGCTTTGCGAGTGTCCTAGTCAAAACATTGACAGGCGAGCGCAACGGGAGGAGACAAGCATGCGTGCGCCGATCGGCTTTCGCATCAGCAACAGGCGGAAATCGCTCAAGATTTCGCAGGCTGCGCTGGCGCGGCTGGTGGGCATTTCGCCCAGCTATCTGAACCTGATCGAAAACAACAAGCGGGACATCGGCGGTGCTCTGCTCAACCGGGTTGCGACGCAACTCGAGATCGATATCGACGAGCTTGCCGGCCGTACCGAGCAGAAGCTACTGCAGGATCTCGAAGAGGCGTTCGCCGACCCAATGGCCGAGTCGCTGCCGTTCCGACCCGACGAGCGGCGTGAACTGGTCGCACAATACCCCGCCAGTGCCGCTGCTCTGGCCCGCATGCACCGCGCCTATACGACAGCCATAGCCAATGCCGATGCCTTTGCCGACCGGCTCCGCTCGGACCCGCTGCTAGGGCAGTTGCTGCATCAGATTCTCTCAGGCGTAACGGCCATTCGCTCCAGTGCCGAAATTCTCGAGGATGTGCCCGATCTCGATGAAGCCGAGCGGCGGCAATTTCTCGGTGCGATCAGCCGTGAAACACGTGCGCTGTCCGATGTAGCGCGCAATCTGATCGGCCAGTTCGAAACTGCCAGCCAAAGCCAGCGCGGTGTATCACCGGCGCGTGAAATCAACGATCTCCTGATTGAGAACCAGAACTATTTTCCCATGCTCGAGGAGGCCTCGGAAACCCTCCGGGCAGAGCTTGACACGTTTGGACCCTTCGACGTGCCGACATTGGTCGAGGCCTTGGAACAACAATTTGCCGTCAGCGTCGTCTTTGGCGGTCAGCCTAAAGACTCCGAGTTTCCTGGCCAATATCGCTACGACGCCGACGAGCGAGTGATGTGGTTGCAAGGCGCTACCACCGTCGCGACGCGGCAGTTTCAGCTCGCGCGGTTGTTCGGCGAACTTGCCGCTGGTCCGGCCATTGCGCAGAGCTTATCCGGCACAATCCTGACTTCGCCAACTGCCAGGCGTCTCGCAGCGCGGGCGGTTGGTTCCTATTTGGCTGGCGCCATTGTCTTCCCGTATCAGCGCTTTCTCGCCGATGCTGAGGCCTGCGACTATGACATCGACCATCTTCGCCAAAGCTATCATGCTAGTTTCGAGCAGGTCGCCCACCGGCTTGTTTCGCTGCGGCGCCCGGGTGCCGAGGGCGTGCCGTTCGGCTTCCTGCGCTCCGATCCTGCCGGGCGCTTGACCAAGCATTTCCCCTTGCCGGGCCTACTGCTGCCCAACAGTGGCCACGCTTGCCCCCTCTGGGCCATCTACGGGGCTTTCCGCACGCCCGAAACGCCCTTACGGCAAATCGTGCGCTTTTCCGACGGGTCACGTTATCTGTTCCTTGCCCGCACCGTTCAGCGCCGCCTGGCCTCGTTCCGAGAACAGCCCACCATGTCCTCCATCATGCTTGCCTGTGACGTGCTCCATGCCGACCGCACCATCTATGGACGTGGGCTTAATCTCTCCGACACATCTGCCGATGTGCCTGTCGGGCCCTCTTGCCGCCTTTGCACCCGCCACGATTGCGCCAGCCGGCAAGAGGAGGCCCTGTCGCCTGGCGGTCCGCGCTCGCTCACGCGCACGCCTCTGGTGCCCACCTTATTAGAGCTTGGCGACGCGCAATGATTGCGCTTTACTGAATCGATGTCAGCGGAGGGGAGACCGCTGGCACATCAAGGGGGGATCTTGGCAACCGATATCGTCATTGCCGAGGATGAGCCGAGCATCTTGGAATCGCTCGACTTCATCCTGCGGCGCGCCGGCTGGTCGATTCATTCCGTCACCGATGGAGATGCCGCGCTCGAAGCGGTGCGCCGCCTGCGGCCGCGCGTTTTGGTGCTCGATGTCATGTTGCCCCGGCGCAGCGGGTTCGACGTGCTCAAGCACATCCGCGCCGACAGCGACATGCGGCTGACCCCTGTGCTGATTCTCACCGCCAAAGGCCAGCAGCAGGATCGCCGCATTGCCGAGGAGCTCGGCGCCGATGCCTTCGTTACGAAGCCTTATGCCAATGCCGACGTGGTCGGCGCAGTGAGGCAGTTGCTCGGCGGCAGTGATGGACCGGCGTAAGCTGCAAAGCGCCATGCTGGTGTTGACGCTCTTGGGCGCGCTGCTCGTGCTGCCACCGCTCGTGATGGTGTTCAATCAGCCGATCAGCCATTGGGGCTTGCCGCAGATCGTCATCTATCTCTTCGTCGTCTGGCTCCTGCTGATCGGCGGCACGGCGCTGTTAAGCCATCGCATGCCGCCCGAGGCGGCAGAAAACCAGGGCGAGGCCGACTGATGCTCTCGGCCGATTTCGTCATCGCCACCGCGGTCGGCTATGTCGGGCTCCTGTTCGTCCTCGCTTATTTTGGAGACCGCCGCGCCCGCGCCAACGAGAAATCCTGGCTCCATTCGCCCGCCGTCTACACCCTCTCCATCTCGGTTTATTGCACCAGCTGGACGTTTTATGGCGCTGTCGGCAACGCCGCCCGCAGTGGCTTGGAATTTCTCACTATTTATCTCGGCCCCACACTAATCTTCGTCGGCTGGTGGTTTCTCCTGCGCCGCCTCGTCCGCATCAGCCACCAGCAGCGCATCACCTCTCTCGCCGACCTCCTGTCCTCCCGCTTTGGCAAGTCCAACCGCCTTGCAGTCCTCGTCACTTGCATCGCTGTTATAGGCATAGCGCCTTACATCGCGCTCCAACTGAAGGCCGTGACATCCTCCATCCAGGCTGTGGCCGGCGCTTCCGAGTTCGGGCAAGGGAGTCTCCAAGGCATTGACGATGTGGGACTTGCGCTGGGCATAGCTGCCGGCATGGCGCTCTTCACCATCCTTTTCGGCACGCGCCATGTCGATGCCAAGGAACAGCATCATGGCGTTGTCGCCGCCATAGCATTCGAGGCCGTCGTCAAGCTTGCCGCGCTTCTCGCCGTCGGCATCTTCGTGGTGTTTATCGGCGGCGGCTTCGAACAGATCTTCAGCGACGCGGCAATGGCGGGCATCACCATCGACGCCGAGAACACCTTCGACTCGCGCTGGCTGACGACGCTGGCCCTCTCCATGGCCGCCATCGTCTGCCTGCCCCGCCAGTTCCAGGTCACCGTGGTCGAGAATTCCGACGAGAACCATCTGCGCACCGCTTCCTGGGCCTTTCCCGCCTATATGCTGCTGATGAGCCTTTTCATCCTGCCCATCGCTGTTTTCGGCCTAACCAAGATGCCCGCCGGCTCCAACCCCGACATGTTTGCGCTGACCATTCCCATGGCCTCGGGCCATGACGCGCTAGCGCTTTTCGCCTTTATAGGCGGCTTCTCGTCGGCCACCTCCATGATCATCCTTGAGTCCATTGCCCTGTCGATCATGGTCTCCAACCACATCATTATGCCGCTGATCCTCCGGTTCGGCTCGGCTACCGGCAACACTGGCGGCGTCACGAGCCTGCTGCTCTTTGCACGCCGCCTTTCCATTGTGCTTATCCTCTCACTGGGCTTTTTCTACTTCTTTTTCACCCGCGATTCCGACGCGCTTGCGCCTATCGGCCTTATCTCCTTCACGGCCATTGCCCAGTTTTTCCCCGCTGTCATTGCGGCCCTCTTCTGGCGCGACGCCACCCGCAAGGCTGCAACAGCTGCTATAGGTGCAGGCTTCGTCTTTTGGGTCTGGTGCAGCTTCCTGCCGTCCTTCGCATCGGTGTCTCCACAAGTTGCCATGCTCCTCAGCCAAGGGCCGTCGGGCGTCAGCTGGCTACGCCCCCAGGCCATGTTCGGCCTCGATGGCCTCGACCCGCTAGCTCACGCAGCATTCTGGAGCCTGTCGGCAAACATTCTGATCCTGACCATCGGCTCCCTTTTGACCAGCCAGTCCGCGCTGGAGCGGCTGCAGGCCAGCGTCTTTGTCGATGTGTTCCGCACGGGCCGAGCCACGCGAGGCAATTTTGTCCTCGGCTCCGCCACGGCCAACGATCTTTTCTTCGTTGCCGAGCGCGTCCTGGGCGAGCAGCGCGCGGCGGCACTGTTCGAGACTGAAGCGCGTGAAGCGGGCGTCGATCCGGATATGCTTGAACCGTCAGCCGAATTCATTGGCCGGCTAGAGCGCGAACTTGCCGGCTCCATTGGCGCTGCTTCGGCTCACGTCATGCTTTCCAAGGTCGTATCCGGCAGCGACATCTCGCTCGAAGAAATGATGCAGGTAGCCGACGAAACCCAGCAGGTCATCGAATATTCCCAACAATTGGAAAAGACCTCGGCCGAATTGCGCTCCACTGCGCAAAAGCTCGAACAGGCCAATACCCAATTGCGCGAGCTGGACTCGCAAAAGGACGAGTTCCTGAGCCAGGTCAGCCACGAAGTGCGGACGCCGATGACCTCGATTCGTTCGTTTTCGGAGATCCTTCTCGATGCCGACGACATCGACCATAGCCAGCGCCGCCAGTTCGTCTCGACGATCCATCAGGAGTCGTTGCGGCTCACCAAATTGCTCGATGAGATTCTCGATCTCTCCGCCCTCGAACGCGGTGAGCGGACATGGTCCAACGCGCCCATCAACCCTGAACAGGCCGTCGACCGGGCCCTTGCTGTCAGCGAGGCCCTGCTGCGTCAGCGCAATGTCACGGTGGAATGGGGCAAGCGCGCGCTCCAACCAATAGCGGTCGAGGGGGACGCCGACCGGCTATGCCAGGTTTTCATCAATCTCATTTCCAATGCCGTCAAATACAACGACACCAGCGCCCCGGTGATCAGTGTATCGACCCGCCTGCGCGCCGGACACCATCTGGTTGAGATCGCCGACAACGGTCCTGGCATCGCCACCGGCGAGCGCAAGCTGATCTTCGAAAAGTTTTCGCGCGGCCAGCAGGCGGCCGTCAACCAGAGCGGGGCAGGGCTGGGTCTTGCCATCTCGCGCCAGATCGTCAAGCGCATGAACGGCTCACTCGAACTCGTTCAAGGCCCGCTCCCCGGCGCCTGCTTCCGCGTGCGGCTGCCGGTGCTCTCGCCCTAGCTATTCGCCAAGAGTCGCATCCGGATAGATCGAAAGCACCCAATCAAGCTGCGTACTGATCCGGGCGTGATCCTGGATCATGCCATAGCCATACATGATGTCGGTCGAGGCGTTGACACCTACCAGACGCCACCCTTCATGGGTGATGATCCAGCCGGACCCGCCACTATCGCCTTGCGCCATCATCCCTTCGTATTCGTCGACTGGATAAACGTCGCCCTCAAGCGTGCTCATGTCTCCGTCGGGATGGTCAAAATCGCTGCGCAGCAGATTGCCGCCTCTGCCATCGTCCCGGGCGTCCTCCGCCACGTCGATCACGTTTGAGGCTGCAGCTTTCTCGCTATCAGCGTTGAACTTGCGGTCTTCCTCATAATCGCCTGTGCCACGTTTGCCGTAGCCCACCGTAACCACATAATAGCTTAGCTCGTCGCTGCCTGCGTACAGCACAGCTGGCTCGGCGATATCTTCGATGGGTCCGTCCAATTCGATCAGGGCGAAGTCATAGCCACAGGTTGCGTCGTCAGAATGATCATAGAGCGGGTGCAAGTAAGCGCTGAGTGCAGAGAACTGTGACCCGCCCGTGCTGAAATAGGTCCAGTCGTTGATGTCGGTCTCAACGATGCAGTGTGCCGCCGTCAGGATCATGGCATTGTCGTCGGCATTGTTGCCCAGCCAGTTTCCCGTACAGCCGAAATGCCGATCGTGTTCGAACTGTCCCTCGAAACCGATGACGGCATCGAATTGCGGTTCGGCGGCCAGTTCCAGAGCAAGATCGAACCCTGCACCCCAATCCTCTTCGGACCCGCCATACTCGGTCCATGTGCTATCGAGAATGATAACGGCGAAAGCCGGAGGAGCAACAAAAGCGGTTCCAAGGGCTAAGCTGGTGGCAAAGGCAAGTCGCAAACGACGCATGTAATTTCCTCGGAACGGTAGCCAGGGCTGGCCGAGCGGACCAGCCCCAGCCAAATGCCTACCGCTCGGCGAACCGTGGCGTGATCAGTGGCGTGATGCGGCGCACTGTGACGCGGCGGTTTTCAGGCTCGGCTCGCTGCGTATTGACCTTGAGGAACTGCTCGCCATAGCCCTGCGTCGCCAAATTTTCCGGCGGGATGCCGTAGAACTGGGTCAGGATACGCGCCACGTTGCTGGCCCGCTTGTCCGACAGCAGGAGGTTTGCATTGGTCGATCCCTTGGCGTCGGTATGACCTTCGATCAGGAAGGTTTCGCCGGGATTGTTGTCGAGCAAGTCCTGCATGGCCGTAGCCAGCCGCTCCAGCCCATTGGCCTGGTTGCGGGACAGTTCGGCCGACCCCGAAGCAAAGTTGAGATTGCTGATCTCCAGCCGGCGCACGCTGTCGCGCAGACGAGCCGAGCGCTTCACCTCGTCGATGGAATAGACGCGGCGCACTGGCTCCACTGGCGGATAGCGGAAGAACACCGAAATCTCGTTCGCATCGGCATAGCGCCAGTCCAGCACATATTCGCGCAGCGAAATGGTCAACCGCAGGGGCGGCAGATCGTAGCCCGGATCACCCCAGTAGACGAGGTCGTCATAGTAATCCGGCTCGAAATAGGCCAGCACATAGCTGTTGCCGTAAGGATCAATGACATAGCGCTCGAGGATATTGCCGTATTGGTCGCGTGTGGTCACGACAGTGCTGCCGTCATCGCGATAGACCGTTTCGCGGAAGCGGTTATCCCCGATTTGATCGAACTCGTAATAGCCGTCGCCATAGCCCAGGCGGTCCCGGTCATCATAGGAATTGTTGATAATGACCGTGTTGTTCACCTCGTAGATATAGGTGTTCTCGATATTGTTGATGATCGTGATGTTCTGCGGCAAAACGATTTCCGGCGGCGCCTCAAGCACGGTGCCTTCGACAGCCGCTCGCTCGACGATTTCGCTGGCCGAAACTTCGGACACAAACTGAGCTTGTTCGTCGCTCTCGGGCACGACGATGTCTTCGCCCGTGTCTTCGGTAACCGCGAAGTCGCCAGTTTTGGCGCTGTCGAGCAGGGGCGAGGCAAATTCCTCTGAAACGCCCTCCGGCAGCGGTTCAGTGGCTTCCAACAATTCCTCTGCTGGTGCATCGGCCAGCGGGTCTTCTTCCACAGCTTCAGGCTCGGCAAAAGCCTCGTCTTCGGCCGTCAATTCTTCTGGCGCGCTCTCGTTGATCAGTGCTTCGCCCGGTGTTTCTTCGGAGAAAATCTGTTCGTCGGATGCTTGCGTGTCCTCTAGGGGCTCATCGGCGATCGGCGCTTCGTCGCTGACAACGTCCCCTTCGCTGGTATCTTCGGCAGCCGGCTCTTCTTCAAACACTTCTTCCGCAGCGGGCTCTTCGAAAGTTGTGTCCTCCTCAAAGTTTTCCTCTTCCGGCGCGATTTCTTCCTCGAAGATTTCCTCGTCGGCAGGAGCTTCCTCTTCGAAGATTTCTTCTTCCGGCGGGGCCTCTTCCTCGAACACCTGCTCCTCTTCGGCAGCAGGCTCCTCATACCCCGGCTCTTCTACCGCAGGTTCTTCGTAAGCCGGTTCTTCATAGACGGGCTCTTCTACTGCAGGTTCTTCGTATGCAGGCTCCTCGTAAGCCGGTTCTTCGTACACCGGCTCTTCATTGGCTGGTTCTTCGTAAACCGGTTCCTCGTAGGCCGGCTCTTCATACACGGGCTCTTCGTACGCCGGTTCCTCATAGACAGGCTCTTCGTACGCCGGTTCTTCATAAACCGGTTCCTCATACGCCGGCTCTTCGTAGTACGGCTCCTCATAAACCGGTTCTTCATAGACTTCGCCGCCACCGCCATAGATGGCCGCACAATCTTCCGGGCTGAGGTCAGCGCACTCGTCTTGTGCAAACGAGGGCTGGAATGCCAGCAAGGCAAGCAAGCCAGCGGCGGCGAGAAGGCGCAGTTTCATGCCCGGATTTCCTGAACTCGGAGAATATTGATCAGAACTGATATATCGAGCCCACGGACTCTGCCCCTCAATTCCACCAGCATCGTAAATACGGCAAGTTCCGGCACAACAGCAAGTATTTCCGTGTGCTCTAAACTGTAATTTTCGGTCAGTCTTCTTGCCCGTTGGCACTGGAACCGGTCCGCGCGCGCTGCTATCGCTTCGCCAGAGCAAACACGCTTATCCTCCGCAGGAGCCCGAGATGAACTACCAAGCTGTCCTCGCCGACATGGTCGCCGTTGCGCGTGAGGCCGGTGCGTTAACTCTTGAATACTTCGCGCGTTTTCGCGAGCTTGAGATTGGCATCAAAGGTCCGGCCGATTTTGTTTCAGAAGCCGACAAGGAAAGCGAATTGCTGATCCGCCGTTTTCTTTTCGAACGCTATCCCGACTGGAGCTTTACCGGCGAGGAATTCGCTCCCGTCGATCAGGACAGCGAACATCGCTGGCTGGTTGACCCGATCGACGGCACCACCAATTTCATCAACGGCATGCACTACACCATCTCGATTGCGTTGCGGCGCGGCAACGAGACGGTCTGCGGCGCCCTATACAATCCCGTCGCTGACGAGATGTTCACTGCAATCAAGGGGCAGGGCGCGTTCATGAACGGCGAACGGCTGCAGGTGAGTAGCCAGACCGACATCGGCCTTATGAATGTGGGCACCGGTCTCGCCACGCCGTCGCTCTCCACCTATCCTGGCTTCTACCAGCGCCTTGATGCCATTCGCGCCCCGATCAGCTCGGTGCGTATCGTCGGCAGCTCCGCCAATTCATGCGCCTATGTCGCCTTGGGTAGGCTCACCGGATACTATGAGGAATCAGGTTTGGTGGACTGGGCTGTCGGCGTGCTGCTGGTGCAAGAAGCCGGCGGGATCGTCACCGATTGGTGGGGCCGGGGGCCGGAGTTCTATGAAAAGACCGGCTGTGTGATCGTCGCCAACAAGGCAACGCATGCCTATCTGCTCGATAAGCTCAAGGATGCGCCGAGGAAGGAGCCGAAGGATGGAGGGCATTGAGTGACAGTGTTCATCCTACCAGCGCCAGCAATCCCTCCGGGTCGTCCGTTGTGATCTGGTCCACCTTGAGCGCCAACAATTGCTCGACCCGTTCACGTCCAACAGCATCGGCCTTGTTGATGGTGTAGGCATCAATCCGCCTGTTTTCGGCATGAAATGCCGCAACAATGTCGTAGCCGAGCCGGTGTGCTTCGAGCACCAGCGGATAGGCTAGGTAAATCATCTCCGCGCTGGGCGAAGCCGTCACCGCATCGCGCACAAAGCCAGAAAAATCCCGCGACTGCGCCAGTCGCTCCAGCGCGCCATCATGGCAAGGATCGTACCCGATCCTGATTCCCGGGACGTCCTTGGTGAGAAGGTGCACGGCCTCCGCATCACCGGATGACAGGATCATGTGACGCGCAACCGGGCCTACGGCACGCCGGAAAGTCGTTCGGGCCGCCTCGTCCAGCACGCGCCAGTCTTCCTTGTAATCCAGCTGCAGCAAGGCATCAGAATGCAAACCACCCTGCGCCAGCAAGGCACACAGATCCTCCAGCAGCATTACGTGCTCGCTGAGCGGAACACCGTCTTCATCGCGCAGGAAGAATGACCGCAACTCGGCGGCCGTCAGCTTGGCGATGCGGCCTTGCCCGGTAGTCTCCCGTTCTGCCGTCAGATCATGCAAGACAGCAAAGCCACGATCGCCGTGCACCACCAGATCGACCTCGACGCTGGCCCCTAGCCGCATGCCCTCTAGGATCCGCTGCCCGGTAAATACCGGATCAGTAATACGGCGCTTGGCCCGGTGCCACTTGAGCCACGTGCGATGGCCATCACGCTCGATAAAGATCGGATCGGCCAATCAAGCCTCCACCAGACTCAACGGTGCCGCGGTCTGCAATTGCGTCCGGTGTATGACAGCGCCGTCCCGGTAAGCTGCGATTGCCCGAGGCTTCAACGCGACGCCTTGACCAGCACGGAACAGGTCGGGATGGGACACCATTGCTTTGACGCGCGTTGCGTCGAGCAACTCCAGATCCACCAGCCCATGCGTGCCGTAATCAGTAACGCGGTGCACCTTGCCTTGCGCATTCTCGTTGGCAACGGCCAGATCCAGTGCCTCCGGCCGCACTGCCAGAATAGCCGGCCCATCGCTGACGGGCAGGGGTGTCGAATAGCCGGCTTTGCTGAAGACGCCGTTCGACACAGTCCCTTCAATCAAGTTCATCGTGCCGATGAACCCTGCAACGAATGGGGTCTGGGGTTCGCGATACACGATGTCCGGCCGGTCGATCTGCTCGGTTTTGCCATCCCGCATCACGACGATTCGGTCGGCCATGGAGAGCGCCTCGTCCTGCCCGTGCGTCACGAACAGCGTCGTGATTTTTAGACGCTGCTGAATATCCCGCACCTCTTCGCGAAGCCTCTCGCGCAAGTGCTGGTCCAGACTCGCGAAAGGCTCGTCCAGAAGGAGAATTTTGGGCTCGAGCACCAGCGAACGCGCCAACGCCACGCGCTGCTGTTGCCCACCTGAAAGCTGCGCGACATGTCGAGTGCCGTAACCGGCGAGCCCGACTAGTTCGAGCACCTTTTGAACGCGCCGGTCGATCTCCTCGGCCCCGAGCTTGCGCAGCTTCAGCCCGAAGGCGAGGTTTTTGTAGACATTCATATGCGTCCACAGCGCGTGGCTCTGGAACACCATACCCGTCGGTCGCTTTTCCGGCGGCACATGAGTGATGTCCTCGCCGTCGATAGTCATGACGCCTGAAGTCGGTGTCTCGAAGCCACCGACCATGCGCAGCAGCGTCGACTTGCCTGACCCCGACGGCCCCAGCAGGCACACCAGTTCGCCGTCAGCCACATCGAGCGTAAAGCTGTCGACAGCCTTGGTGCCGTTGGCAAAAATCTTGGAAATGTCTTTGATCTTGAGAACGGACATGAAACTTTCCTAGCCGCCGAAGCCGCGTGCGAACGAGCCCGAGTTCACCACCCGGCGCGCAAACATCAGCGCAACAAAACTGGGCACCCAAAGGATGACCGACAGAACCGCGCCATATTGAATGACGGGCTGGTTGTTAATGAAGGAAATCATGAGCACCGGCAGTGTGCGCACTTGCGGCGCCCCGATCAGCCAGGCGCCTTCGGTTTCGTAGAAGGTGCCGACAAAGCTGAGCAGGATCGCGGCGGCAATCGTCGGCCCGGCTTGCGGCAGGGTGATTGACCAGAACACTCGCAGCGGCGAAGCACCCACGTCGCGCGCCGCTTCCTCCATGCGCCGGTCCACCGACTGAAATGCTGCTACCGGGATCCAGATCATAAACAGCAGCGTGCCTACCAATTGGATCAGTACCACGCCCCAGAAAGTGCCGATGAGGTTAAGTTGCAGGAATATGCCCGCAATCGCCACCAGCAGGCCGAATTTGGGAAAGGCATGCCCGGCGAGGAATGAGAAAAATAAAATGTTCCGGCCCGGGAACTCGAGCCTTGCGAAGGCATAGGCTGCGGGCAGGCAAATGACAGCCGAAAGGCCGGTCACCGTCGCCGCCAGAGTCAGGCTGGTGGTGATAGAGGTCCAGACATCTGCCCGCGCCAGGGTCTGCGACCAGAACCGCAGCCCGAACTCCTGCGGTACGACCGATGGATAGCGCCACACATTGGTGAACGCCCATGTGCCGACCACCAGAAGCGGGAAAACGATGATCAGCGTCAGTACCACGGCAAATACGATGCCGGTCCAGTCCGTCCGGCGGCGCACAAGGCTGCTCATCTCAGGGCGTCCTGTTCTTGGCAACGGAGCGCACGTAGAACAGCCCAGATACGATGCAGAACCCGAAGGTGATCACCGCCTGGGTAATTGCTTCGCGCGGCTGAAACAAGTCGCGGAACGTGCGCTGCATGAACGGTCCCATCAGCTCGGGCGCTGCCGGACCCAGCACGTAAGGCAGGGTAAAGGCCGAGAAAATGCCGAGAACGGCGAAGGAAATAGCCACCAGGATCGAATTGCCGATGCGCGGCAAGATGATGTACCACAATACCTGCAGCCTGCGCGCGCCCACATCCCGTGCCGCTTCGATCGCCTGATTGGATACATTGCCCAGCCCTGACAAAAGGATCAGCACGGTGAGCGGAATGTTGTCCCACACCAGCCCGATCACCGGCCCCCATGGCGTCAGATAAGGCGAGCGGATTTTTGGCAAGCCCACGGCGTTGAGCAGCAGATCGACCGTCCCGTTCGGCCCCAGCACGCGAATGAACGCAAAGCTCAGGATGATCGAGGGCACGAACATCGGAAAGATTGCCAGGCCCTGAACATAGCCCGCAATCTTGGAATCGGAGAACCGCAGGTAAAGCGCGATAGGCAAGCAGATCAGCAGCAGCAAAAGCGCGCAGACGCCCGTCGTCCAAAGCGTCATCGACAGATTGGAGAGGCTATAGCGATCCGAAAAGAAGAACTGATAGGTGTCGAAGGACACCGCGCCACCTTCGGGTGTTTGCACCCAGACGGTCTGGATCAGCGCCGAAATGATCGGCCAGATGATCAGCCAGATGACGAGGAACACCGGCACGGCAACGAGCAGGAGGCCAATTGGCCTCCTGCGTTCTTTCTGAACGGACGACAGCGCGCCCGCAGCGTCCGTGGTCACGAGGCAGGGTCCACGTTCGGTGCCACGGCGCGATACCAGCCATCGTTAACGGCAGTTTCCCAGGCCCCGCTCGGGAAAGTTGGGATCGTGGTGGGTATGATGTCCGCGAACCGCTCGCGCAGCTCCGGCGAAACATGGTCCCAGCTCACGCCGGGGTAGCCGCCCAGTTCGGTCAGGATGGCCGACTGGATCGGCTCGCTGAGGAGGAAGTCGGCCAGCTTGAGCGCGGAGTCCTTGTTGACGCCATTGCTGAGCACGGCCAGCTTGGTGAAGCCGCCGGGCAAACCGAGATCGGTCAACTGCACAAGGCCGGTCGTTTCGGGCAGAACGCCCTGCGAAATAGCCGACAGGGTCTGGTCCGACCACGCGGGGATCATGGTCACCGCCGATTGGCTGAGCAACTGGATCGACTGGGTATTGCCCGAGGTATAGGCGCCGCCGTCGAACAGTGATGGCGCCAGATCCATCAGCATGTCCCAGGCTGGTGTCAGGGATGCTTCGGCAAATTCAGGTGTGAAATTATCGACCGTGAACTTGCTTGGGTCCTTGCCGTTGGCTTCCAGGATCGCGCGGCGCACGAAATTGCCGCCGGAGCCGCCCTTGTTCGGGCGATTGTAAATGAACTGGCCCGGGTTTGCCTTGATCCAGGCAATAAGGTCCGGCCAGGTTTTTGGCACGGCAGCAGGGTCGAGCTTGGTGGTGTCGTACGCAAGCACGACCTGCGAACCGCGATAGGGCAGGTTCGTCGGAATGTCGAACGCCAGCGGATTGATCTTGCCGTAATTGGAAAGGTTCGCGGTTTCGAAGTCTACGTAAAGGCCTTGGGCAATGCCGTCGACCGTGACGCGCGTGTCGAAACCCTCAAAAAGGTCTGCTTGCGGATCGGCGCCGCTGGCAAGCGCTGCCAGGGCACGATCACCAATCGCTGACACGCCAGTCGCGTCGCCACCATCCACAAGGTTCAGGGTGATTCCGGCATTGGCGGCTTCGAACTGCGGCTTGACTGTGTTGGTCCAAAAATCGATGACGTTCTGGTCCGACGAGAAATACACGTCGATAACGCCTTCCGCACCGAAGGACATGCGCGGCAGCATAAGAACACCGGCAGTCGCGCCGGCAGCGAGCATGAAATCACGCCGTTTCATTTGATTCTCCCAAAGCCCGTTCACTGGAACGGATGTTCCGCAGGTCGCCAATGCGGCCGGCAGGTTCCATCGATCTTCCGTCGACCTCTCCCGGGCGAAAGCTAACTACCGGCCGAAAGAATTTGCAAGCGGAAAGCCGCGCCCATCAGGCCCGGTCGGCGGCTACAAATCACAGCTTCACGACACTTGTGTAACAGTAAACACAGGACCATGACTGCCTTCGCAAGTTGCGGGAAACTGGAAGCAGAGAGCAAATGGAGCTTAGGTCGGAAGCAGAGTCTTGGGAAAAAATCCTCGGCCTATGGCAGGCGACTACTATCGCTTCAACAAGAGCAAGCCGTGTATGCCACGGAACAAAGCCGGCAGCTCTCGCCTTTTCTGGACCGTTCATTCTAACAGGCAAGCAGCGCCACAAGGGCGCTGCTGATGATTGCTAAAGATTGGGAAGGCCTGCTTGTAGCGGCGGCATATCGCCGTCTGCGGAAGTGTCCGACGTATCGACCTGTCCATCTTCGCTCAATTGCCTTTCGGCTTCGTGCCAAAAACGCTGGTCATCGCCATCGGGCGATCCGGCTTCCACCCAGAGCGTATAGGCGCGATCGCGAATAGCCTCATCACTATGCTTTTCCATGCATCTGCTCCTTGATGCCCCGGGGCGGGGCAGCGAGGCGCCACAAGCGACGCCCCTTGGGAGCAATAACGTCGGTAGATGACAGCAGTTGCGTGTTCTTAAAGGGTCTTGGCCAGCGCTTCCAACTGTTCGGTGCAAATGCCCCAGCCTTCATGAAAGCCCATCTTCTTGTGGTTCTCCGCATCTTCAGCCGACCAGTGCCGGGCCACGGCCGTGTACTTGGTCTTGCCGTCACCGGCTTCTTCGAAGGTCAGAAAACCGGTGAAGAACGGTTTTTCTGACGGCTTCCAGTCACCCACGAAAGCGTCGGTAAACACCAGCCGCTCATTGGGCACCACTTCCAGATATTGCCCGGGATTGGGATATTCGTTGCCCTGCTCGTCAGCCATGGTCACCAGGCTTGCTCCGCCTGGCCGAACGTCCAGTAGAGCCCTCGGCGTGCTCCAAGGCTTGGGCGCGAACCACCGTGTTAGCAGATCGCTTTCCGTCCAGCAGCGATAAACCTTTTCACGCGGTGCATCGAGCAACATGCTCAGCACTAGGTCGCGGTCAGTTTCTTGAGTGGGGAGGGGCGTTGGCATGTTTGAGGTCCCTTATGGATCAGCTTGGTTTCATCCAAGCGACGAGCGGCCAAGACCCACTTCGACACGCCGCCAAGAAATTTCTGAGCTACTGAGCTAGCGCCTGCAATGCCAGGCGCAGCCGCCCGCCTTCTTGGAACAGGAGCGACGCTGCCTGTTCCGTGTCGCGCGCTCCCGCAGCCAGCATGACTGCGAGCTTCACCGCCCCCCCGCTTGCTTCCAGCGCATCGGCAGCCTTAGTCTCGTCCACACCCGCAATGGCCGCAACAATGCCCTTGGCTCGCCCGCGCAGCTTGGCATTGTCGGCAATCACATTGACCATGTAGCCATCATGCACATGGCCTAGATGAACCGCCATCATGGTCGATAGCATGTTGAGCGCTATCTTCTGCGCCGTTCCCGCTCCCATGCGGGTAGACCCGGCGATCACCTCGGGCGGTGTGGGTAAACAAATCGCGACGTCCGCATGGGCAAACAGCGGCGCGCCGGCATTGTTGGAGAGCCCGATCGTGCTGGCTCCCGCCGCGCGCGCTGCTTCCAGCGCCGCCATTGCGTAAGGCGTGTAGCCGCTTGCAGTCAGCGCGATGATACAATCGCTTGGTCCCACCCAAGCGCTAGCCAGTTCTGCTCGCACGGAACCGGTATCGTCCTCCGGTCCGCCCTCCATGGCCGTCAGCGCCTGCATACCCCCAGCTAGCAAGACCTTGATGCGATCACGCGCAATCCCATATGTGCCCGGCAGTTCAAGCGCATCAGCAAGCGCCATCAATCCGGAACTTCCTGCCGCGGCATAGATCAGCCGTCCACCTGCTTTGATTGCTTGCGCCATCAGTTCGGCCGCCGCAGCAATTTCCGGCACTGCCGCTTCTGCTGCTCGAGCAGCTTCGGCTTGTGCTTGCGCTAGAATCGTCAGAGCCTCTCTTGCGTCGAGCGTGTCGAAACCCAAAGCACGGTCGTGACTCATCTCGGTACGGGTGGTGGCCATGGCGTTCTCCTGTGTCCTGGGATAATGCCAAAAACATACCACTTGTCTAGCATCAGCATGGATGAGCTGTTTTTTTGGGAAGCAATGGCCTTCGTAATCGGGAAAACGACAAAATACTCCTTGGTCAATGGTATTTTATTGGTATCATGCGGCGGGGCTGTCCGCGATGGGTACCAATGGCGTTATGAGCGTCGAAACTGATCGCGCCAGCAGCGATGGGGGAGATAGTGGCTGAACTGTCCAGCGATTTTTTTGCCGAAGAACGGGTTGTGTTGCCCTCTAGCGGTCCCCTTTATCTTCAACTCAAGCGTTGGATAGAAGATGCCATTGATCGAGGCGACATTAGTGCCGGCGATGCTTTACCATCCGAACGCGACCTTGCGGCTAAAGTCGATGTATCCCGCGTCACCGTGCGCAAGGCCGTCCTGCAATTGGTCAAGGATGGTGTTCTGGTGCAGCGGCACGGCTCTGGCACGTTCGTCGCGCCACAAACGCAGCGCGTCGAGCAGTCGCTATCACAACTGACATCATTTACCGAAGACATGGCCCGCCGGGGCATGGCTGTGCGCGCCGAATGGCTTGAGCGCGGTCTCTACCTGCCTTCGCCAGAGGAAACGGTTACCCTTGGTCTGTCCTCTGGTGAGCAGGTCGCCCGCATCTCGCGGCTGCGCCTCACCGGCGACATGCCCCTAGCCATAGAGCGCGCCAGCCTTTCGGCCCGCATCCTGCCCGACCCAAACTCTATCGGCGACTCGCTCTATCGGCATCTGGACAAAAGCGGCAATCGTCCGGTCCGTGCCATTCAGCGCATCCGCGCCGCCAATCTTGGCGAGCAGGACGCGCAATTGCTCCAAGTGGCGATTGGGTCCGCCGGGCTCAACATCGAGCGTACCTCTTACCTCGCCTCGGGCCGGGTCATCGAATTCACCCGCTCCATCTATCGGGGCGATACTTATGATTTTGTCGCTGAACTCCGGCTCGGCGACTCTCCAGCAAGCGGAGACAATGCGTGACCACCCAGACCCACATGCGCCGAGAAGTCAAGGCGATCCCCACCGTTGTCGCCAATTTCCTCGACCAGAGCGGCGCGGTTCTTGATGCTGCCGCTGCTGCCCTGCGCAATCGCGACCCTGCCGTGATCGCCACGATTGCCCGCGGCTCGTCCGACCACGCCTGCTCATACCTAAAATACGCCATAGAACTGACGCTTGGCTTGCCAGTCGCCTCCATCGGCCCCTCCATTGCATCTATCTATGGCAAGGACCTCAAGCTCGATCGCGCCGCTTCCATTTCCATTTCGCAGTCCGGCAAAAGCCCCGACATTGTCGGCATGACCCAATCGGTGCGCCGCTCGGGCGCACTAGCCATCGCCATCACCAATACCGCCGGTTCGCCACTCGACCAGGCAGCCGATTTCACCATCGACCTACATGCGGGCCTGGAGCAAAGCGTCGCCGCGACCAAGACCTTTGCAACGTCCATCGTGGCAGGCCTAGCACTGATCGCCCGCTGGACGGACGATGCCGCGTTAACCCAGGCGATTGCTGATCTGCCGAACACGTTGGCTAAGGCCGTCAGCTGCGACTGGTCGCCCATGATCGACGCCCTCGATGGCCACAACGCCCTCTACGTACTTGGCCGTGGTCCCGGCTTTGCCATCGCCAATGAAGCAGCTCTCAAGTTCAAGGAGACCTGCGGCATCCAGGGCGAATCCTACAGCGCCGCCGAGGTCATGCATGGTCCCGTCTCCATCGTGACGCCGGGCTATCCCGTTCTGGGCCTCGCTGCACGCGATGCTGCCGAGTCTTCGGTCGCCGACATGGCCCATAAGCTGGCCGGGCAGGGCGCCTTGGCATTCCTCACCAGCGATCGTCCGGGGGCCGCCCGCCAGCTTCCCTTTGCCGCCACCGGCCACCCGCTGACCGACCCCTTGGCGCTCATCGTCTCCTTCTACGGTTTCGTCGAAGCGCTGGCACGTCATCGCGGCCTCAACCCCGATGCTCCGCCGATGCTCAAGAAGGTCACCGAAACCGTATGAGCGACCTGCTCGCCGTTTCCGGCGCCCGCATCTTTGACGGCAATGATTGGCACGACGACGCAGCGCTGCTGATCGAGTTTGGCCATGTTGCGGGAATTGTTCATTCGTCCGCGGTTCCAGCGCGTTCAGAGATAATTGGGCTTGACGGCGGTCTGGTGGTCCCAGGCTTCGTAGACTTGCAGGTAAATGGCGGCGGCGGCGTTCTTTTCAACAACGATCCCAGCGTTTCCGCCATTCGCACCATGCTCGCGGCCCACGCCAAATACGGCACCACGGCACTCCTGCCCACGCTGATCACCGACACCGTCGAGGTCAACCTTGCCGCGATGCAAGCCGCCCGAGAAGCCACAAAGTTGGGCATGCCAGGCTTTTTGGGCCTTCACCTCGAGGGCCCCCATTTGTCGATAGCGCGCAAAGGCACCCACGATCCCGCCCTGATCCGTCCCATGGACGAGACCGACCTTGCCCGCCTTGTCGCCCTGCGCCCTGATCTGCCAAACCTTCTCATCACCGTTGCCCCCGAAGCCGTTACCCCTGCTCAAATCACCGCGCTGACCCAAGCCGGCATTATCGTCAGCCTCGGCCACTCCGACGCTTCCGCCCAAGCCGCCGCTGAAGCATTTGCCGCCGGGGCTACCATGGGCACACACCTCTTCAACGCCATGAGCCAGTTGGGTAATCGCGAGCCTGGTCTGGTCGGCGCGATCCTATCAAACGATAACATCCATGCCGGCCTGATTGCCGACGGCATCCATGTGCACCCCTCATCAATGCAGATCGCGCTTCGTGCCAAGACCGGTTCCGGGCGCTTGTTCCTGGTTACAGACGCAATGTCCCAAACCGGAACTGACCTCACCACCCTGCAACTGAACGGCCGGACCATAACCCGTGCCAGTGGCGCCTTAAGGCTGGCAAATGGCACACTCGCAGGAGCCGATCTGGACATGATCGATGCGGTCCGCTTCATGATCACGGGAATGCAGATGCAACAAGAGGAAGCCTTGCGCATGGCTTCGCTCTACCCCGCTCAAGCACTGGGCGCCGCGTCGGAGCATGGCAACCTTCGTTCTGGAGCCGTCGCCAGCTTCGTACACCTAACTAGCGATCACCAGATTGCTGCTACCTGGCTCGCTGGCCGGCAGGTTTTCCGCACCTGATAGCGACTTACAATCGTGGCGAGCCTCCTCGCTTGCCAAACTGACAGCATATTTCACCACAATCTGGCCGCAGCCATTCCGCACTCGTGGCGCGCAGCTCAAGGCGCTGCAGAAGCAGTTTTCCTGCGTCTCCATGCAGCTAACCCATTCGTAATGCTACAAAATTAACGTTTTGTTAACTAAGGTAAACAGCTCGTTTCAATCTGTGTGCTGAATCTGCAACATCCAATGTGCAACCAGATTATGGCAGGCCCAAAATGGCTTTTGCGCGATTGCGTACTTTCCCGGCATGCGTAGAGTGGGTCTTGCGAATCCATGCATGGGATCGTTTGTCGGTCGCAGCGCGACGGCAACACACTGCACCACGAATAGTGTGGTCGCGTTACGACAAACCGCTGGGTAACCGGCACTAAGAATGACTGACTTTGGAGGTCAACCAATGAAACTCAAGAGCCTTATCCTCGGTTCTGTCGCAGCTGCTGGTCTCTCGACCGCTGGCTTCGCTGCCGATCTCGGCGTCCTCACCTCGCTCGACGTTTGCGACGAGCTCGGCCTGTCGGGTCTGACGATCTCGTCCGACACCAACTGCCTGCAGATCTCTGGCGGCGTCTCCTATGAATTCCGCTGGGGCGACTACCGTAATGAGACTGGTGGTCTTCAGCTGATCACCGATGTGCCTTTCGACGTTTCTGACATCATTGAAGCTGGTGGAACTGCTCCTGACGTCGATCTTGATTGGCAGAGCAAAGTTGAAGCCTTCCTCACGGTCATCGGCACTCAACCGAGCGATTTTGGTCCTGCCAAGGCCGTCATCACGCTCAAGTACAACGACCATCCGCGCTACCGTAACGAAGTCTTCTTCGACAACGATGGGGAAGGCGAGTACGTTTACCTTGACGAAGCTTATGTCGCAATCGGCGATACCACCATCATCATGGCTGGTAAGATGAAGGATGGCGTTGACGGATCGGTTGCAAATCTTGGCGACGACCAGCCGTTTAACGTCCTTGGCTCGTTCATCTCGTCGGGTGTAGACGGCGGTGGCGTTCTGATTGATGGCGACACCAACCTGCTTGGTGGCGATTCGATCCAGGTAGAATCCGATCTTGGTAACGGGGTCAACGTTGGTGTCGGCCTGGAAAATCTCGACGGCGATGAAACCATCGATCCTTATGTAGGCTCGCTGGTTGGCGTTGTAGAGTACGCCGGTGAGAATATCACCGCACATGTGACTGGTGCAGCATTCGGCATTCTGGATGGCGAGGTTGACTCTTATGCCATTCATGCCGGTGCGACTGGCACCTTCGACATGTTCAAGATTCGCGGTGCTGTTGGCTACCGTCACGCTGACCTCACCGAGGCTGGTATCGTAGTCGACCGGGATCTGTTCCACGCTCTGCTGACCGGTGAAGCCACCTTCGATATCTTCAAGGTCGCGTTGACCGGCGAATATGCCTATGAAGAAGATGACCTTGTTGGCCTGTCGGATGAGGGATTTGCTATCGGTGGCTCCATTGGCGCCGATGTCACAGAAGGTGTGTCGATCAATTTGGCTGCTCGCTACTTCAGTGGCGACAACGACCTGACCGGCATTGGTCTTGAAGAAGAAGCGCTGCACGTCGCTGCTCAGTTGGTGGCAAGCATCACTGAAACCATCAAGATCACCGGTGAAATCGGTGGATACTTCAACGACGACCGTGGTGCTATCGATCCTGACTCCGAATTGGACGATGGCCTGTACTACGGTGCTGCCGAACTCGCTTGGGCTCCTGGTGGCGGTTTCACCTCCTCCGTCAAGGGCGAAGTATACTCCAACGAAGCTTACCGCGTAACCTTCAAGGCTGCCAAGAACTTCGAATAATCTTCGATTGATCTTTGATACGAAAGGCCCGGCGCAAGCCGGGCCTTTTGCTTTGCCGATATTGAACAGCGTGGTTCGCTTAACGGTTTGCAAAATCCTAAAAGCCAGTGTCTCAGACTATTTTAGGCGCAATTACACTTTCCAGGAACGCGATCAGATTCCACCGGGAGAGCAAATCAACTACATTGCTTAATTGTACAGCCAGGGCAGCAATGATCAGAAGCATCAAACCTATTCATCGGAAAGTATTTCTGGCATTGCTATCGATCGTGCTGGTCTCGTCGCCACTAGCGCTATTCTGCGCATCAGTTCTTGCGCAAGACGCTACGACGCAACGATCTCCGTCAATCACCAATCTGCAACCACCGTTCGTTTCGGACTATTGGGTGAGTGCCACTCGGCAGGCAAGCGGAGCAATCATCTTTGATGGCTACGTTCCAGATACTGAACTGCAAGCTAGGTCGGCCACACATTCACAAGCAAATGTGCAATGGCTCAAACTGGGCAGTGGGGCGCCTCAACAGTACATGGCGGCCATCGAGTTCGGGCTTTCTTTGCTAGACCAACTCTCCGAAGGTCGCTTTGGCTTGCACGACAATGTTGTGACCATTACCGGTACGGCGAAAAGCGCTAGGGACTACGCTGCTGTTCTAACCCGGTTGCAAGACGCTGCACCCACAGGTCTGGTCCTCGCAAGGTCAGAGATCATTGCTCCGGTTGCTGCTTCCTATCAATGGTTTGCGAAGAAATCTTCAGCTGGCGCTATAACGCTCGGCGGACTGACGCCAGACCCAACTACGGAAGCTCTGCTGCTTGCTGCGGCAGGCTCGAATGCAACCGGCACAATGACCTATGCGTCTGGACAGCCGGACGATCTCGTTAAGTTCGCTTCGCTCGGCATCGAGATGCTTCAGCGTGTAGACGAGGGGCGGATCGCCTTTGATGGATTCGGCTGGGTCTTCACCGGCATGGCGTCTAAGCCAGAAGATAAGGCGCAACTCGAGACCAATTTTGCAGCCCAGCAACTGGCGGCTGCGGGCTGGTCAATGGCCATTGCGCAGGCTCCACTAGGAGCCCACTCGATTACGAACCAAGTTGATCCTCTATATTCACTCTCCGTCATAAAGCCTTCGACGGGAACGATGATCTTTATCGGCAAACTGCCCGCCGACCCGGCCTTGCGTTTCTTTGGCGCCATTACGAATGGCGATACCACGGCCGTAACAATCAGCTCCGGTGCTCCGGACAACTTTATTCCCCAAGCCGAAGCCGGTACGCGAGCCCTCATGCGCCTGGATGAGGGGTCGCTCCAGTTTGCAAAAGGCAAATGGACCCTCACGGGCACTGTCCAAGACGCAGCAAGCCGAGATGATATTCTGCTGGCCCTTGGGGCCATTGGCTCGGCAGACTGGCAAACAGCCATCGACCTTCCAGCCAATTTAGCTCCCGCACCTCCGGCAATCGTGGTCGCAACAGCAGGTGCCACGCCCGCCACCACCTCCGCTACTTGCGCTGATTCTCTTGCCGCGTTCTCGGACCGCAACGCAATACTGTTCCGACCCGGCGCGGCGATCATCACCATCGACTCAGCGCCGGCTCTTGATGAACTCGCAGCCGATTTGTCCAATTGTCCCGACGCAACTATTCATGTGGAGGGGCACACGGATGCAGACGGAGACGACCGTCTCAACCTGGCGCTGTCCGTAGCACGCGCTGAGGCCGTCATCAGCGCACTGGTGGAGCGCGGTATCAAATCCAATCGCCTCTATGCACTAGGCTATGGTGAGACTAGTCCGATAGGCGACAACAAAACCGCCGAGGGCAAGCAGATGAACCGGCGGATTGTCGTCAAAGTCAGTTCGGATCTTTGATGCTCACATCCGCGCGCGCCGCCTGCTGATCCCAAGGACAAAATCGGCGACCGCTTCGGTTTCTTCGCCCTGGTCAAACAGGGCGGGGGATCCCTGGCCGGCTATAGTCAGTGCAATGGCGTCTGGCCGCCGCCGCACCATTTCCTCGAAGGTTTCGCGGCGCAGCTGATCGGTCAACTGCGTGCGCAACAGCATCAACGGCGCGCTTTTGAGCGCATCGAACAAAGGCCATTGCGGCGTCAAGACATCATCAAAATTGATGTTCGCTAAAGCCGCAATCAGCCGGGGGTCATAGAGCGGCCGTGCGCGGCCACGTTTGTCCAGATAATGGCTGCGCCCTACAAGCGTGTCCAATTGCTCCTTAGGAAGTTCGGGATAGTCACCCCCAAGAATACGCCGGAACCCCGCCATCACAGCCTTGCCGCGGAGATTCTCAACATGCGCGAGATTGTTGCGCAGCCGGACTATGCCGCGGGAGTCCACCACCGGCCCAGAGTCCAGCAACACCGTACCAGCGACCAACAATGGATGCTCCGTTGCCAGTGCCATGGCAATCTGTCCACCTTGCCCTTGCCCGAGAAGCACGGCTTCGGAAATGCCGAGCGCCGACAAAATCGATGCGACATCCCTCGCATCGGTCATCGTGCCATAGTCTGCCGCCTTGGCGCGATCGTCGGCGCGTCCACGACCCGGCAGATCAAGAAGGACAAGCGGCCATTCTCCGCCCGTTACGCGCCCAAAATACTGCACGAAACTGGCAAAATCGCTCATGTTGCGCTGATAGCCCGGAATGCAAATTACCGGCATCTGCTGACGCGATAGCTGTCCTGCAACATGGACCATGGCGCGCAGGCCGCTCGCCAGAATGACAGGGCGGACCGGCAAGGCGGCAAATTGCGAATGGTCGGCGGGAATAAAACGGGAGCGGGGCATCGGCGCTATCTATGAGCAAGCCGATGCCCTGCTCAACCCTTATTCGTCGATTGTCCGCAGCGCTTGCTTGATACTCATGTCTGGGCCGCCAAGCTGCGCGCGATAGACTAGATAATTGCCCAGCACGCGCTTTACATAAGTGCGCGTTTCCTGGAACGGAATGCGCTCAACCCAGACCACCGGATCGACATCGCTGTCCCGCGGATCGCCATAAGCCTTGATCCACTTATTGGCATTGCCAGGCCCGGCGTTATAGGCGGCAGCTGCCAACACCAGCGAGCCATCGTAACGGTCCAACTGCTTGTCGAGGTAAGTCGACCCTAGCAACGCATTATACTGAGGATCGCTTACCAGGCGATCGGGCGAATAATCCACCCCAACTTGATCGGCCACTTCCTTTGCCGTACCTGGCATCAACTGCATCAGCCCGCGCGCGCCAACCGATGAGACAGCGTCGATCTGGAACATCGATTCCTGCCGGGCGATGGCAAATACCGCTGCGCGGTCTGCCGCCAGCCGCGCCTCTTGGGGCAGTGCACTATGCGGAAAGCCGAGCGCATCAAGCGGTGTCCCATTTTTGTCTGCCATGGCGGCTATGGCGATGGAGAGCTGTGTCGCGCCGATGTCTTGGGCCAGTTGCGCAGCCAGCATGAACTCTCCGCCATGTTCCAGCCCCTCGCTGTATTGGCGCAGCAGTGCCATCGCCATGCTCTTCTCGCCGCTGCTTGCGAGCAGGCGGACAGCCTGTACGACCGGGTTGCCTTGGAACAGCGTTGCACTGTCGCGCGCATCGGGCAGTGGCCGTATTTCGACGCCTGCATTGCCCAGTTCAGCTAGAGCCAACTGGCCGTAAAATACGGTGCTATAGCGGGCTGCCGCCTCGTAAGCTGCTTTTGCTGCAACCTCGTCACCCAGCTTGCTGTTCGCGCGCCCCAACCAATAATTAGCTTGGCCGATGCTGTCGGGAAGGGTGGTATGTTTGGTCATCTCGGCAAAGTGCCGCTTGGCAGCCGCCGCATCGTCAAGGAACGCCAGAGCGATCCAGCCTGCATGAAAATGCGCCTCGACCATACGCGCTTCAGGGCCGTTCCGGTACCCGTCTGCAACTTCGAAGGCCAGTTCATACTGCCCAAGATCGACCAGCTTGCGGACCAGCGTACGGCGTTCATACCACCACTCGGCCGCGTCCGGCACTTCGTCGGGCGCCTTGCTCAGCCATTCGGCAGCGCTATCCCAAAGCTCGAACTGCAGCGCTCGTTGCACACGCGAGAAAATGAAGACCGGGTTGGTCTGCATGCTGGGGTCGACATCGTCCAGCTTGGCTTTGGCGTCCTTGTCGTTCCGTGACACAGCCGCGCGTGCCACTACCAGGGAGTCTTGCGCATCCGTCAAAAACCGCATCAGGCGCTGGCTGCCCTTGGCGCGGTCATGCATCATCAAATGCATGGCGCGCTTCCAGTGGGCATCGCGGTCCAAGAGCGTGCCGAACGTCGCAAGTATGCGCTGTTCCTGCTGCGTGCTGAGAAAGTTTTCTGTCCAGATCTGCTGCGCTAGAGCACCCGCCTTGTCCTTTTCGCCTTCCGCCAAATAGGCTTTGGCCAAGGCAATCTGCGCCTCGAGGGTGTCCGGCTCCGCGCCAAGCGTCTCAAGCATCTGCGCGGCAGGCAATTGCTCACGCGCTAGCGATTGCTCAAGCCGCGTTTGGAACAGCTCGGATGCGGCAAACTGTGGAGCTTCATTCATGAAGCGTTTGACCGACCGGTACGGCAGGGCACCGGCATTGAAATGGATAGCAGCCCACTCGATTGTGTGCCGCTCGACGGTGCTGTCCAGTTCTTTAGCTAAATCCAGCGCATCTTGGATCTTGCCATCATTCAGCGCTTTCAGTGCCTTCCCGAAATCAGGCGAAGCTTTTACTTCGATCGGCTGCGGAGCAGGAGCGGCCGGAATAGACGCTGTCGTGACAGGATCGACAATCTTGCTGACCGGTGCCTCTATAATCTGGCGCACCGACGGCGGCGCAGCGGCGGTCGCGATGGCCAGCGGCATGGACTTCGGATCGATGGCCGCCGTCTCGATCCGCCCGACCGGCTCAAGCTCCTCGAACGAATAAGGGCCGATATCCGCTGCTGCGGGCTGAGGAACAGACGTTCCGTCGATGGCGCCAGACTTGACCAGTCCGATTACTTCCTTGGCCGCATAGGAGAAGGGGGCAATAACCACCACACCCACAATCACTGCAACGAAGCCTGCCCGAAAGCCGTTATTCATCTGCTGTCCTGCTGGTACGCATCCACATTCCCAGCAAGGACCCCATCCTCACGGTTCCCCAACAATACCGTATTAAGGTAAACACTGGGTTGCCGCACGATGATCCATGCTGGTCACGGCTCCACAACAAAACATTGTGGTAGCCGCCAGTTGAATCTATGGTGCGCCGCATAAAATCGGCTGCACTTAAGCAGCCATATGCCACCCCGCCACGGCCGAACTGTGGCAAACAACCCAAGGACATTGCGACAAATGCTGCGAGGATCGATTACGGCACTCATCACACCCATGCTCAATGGGCATGTCGATGAGAAAGCCTTCGCGAGCTTTGTCGAATGGCAGATCGCTGAAGGCACGCACGGCTTGGTGCCGGTGGGCACAACGGGCGAAAGCCCGACGGTCAGTCACGAAGAACATCGCCGTGTAGTCGAGATATGCGTCGAAGTCGCGAACAAGCGCGTACCGGTAATCGCCGGGGCAGGGTCTAATTCGACAGCCGAGGCAGTTTCGCTGGCAAAGTTTGCCGAGGAGACCGGCGCCGATGCGGTGCTGTCCGTCGTGCCCTATTATAACAAGCCCAACCAGGAAGGGTTGTTCCAGCACTTCTCGGCCGTCGCGAAGGCAGTGGGTGTTCCAGTCATTCTATACAGCGTTCCCGGGCGTACCGTTGTCGATCTGACCGTCGATACCATTGCTCGCTTGCGTGAGGCGCACCCGAACATAACCGGCGTCAAGGACGCGACGGGAAGCATGGAACGAGCGAGCTTGCAGCGGGTGAAGCTTGGCAATGATTTCATACTGCTGTCCGGCGATGACGCTACGGCTCTCGGTTTCAATGCACATGGCGGGCATGGCTGCATATCGGTGACGGCGAATGTGGCGCCGCGCCTCTGCTCGCAGATGCAGGAGCTTTCGCTCGCTGGGGAATTCGCGCAGGCTCGCGACATTAACGATAAGCTGGTCTATTTGCACAAGGACCTCTTCATGGAGCCTAACCCGGCTCCAGCTAAGTACGCCGCGAACAGGCTGAACTTGTGTGCCAATGAAATGCGCCTGCCGCTTGTGCCCATCAGCATGCCAACTCAGGACGCCATGAACTTTGCATTATCCCACGCAGGCCTTATCTAAACTCCATGGCCCCCAAGAATGACAAATCCAAGAATGGTGTGATCAGCCACGGTCTCGTGGCTGAAAACCGTCGCGCACGCTATGACTATGCCATCGGGGAAACGATGGAAGCCGGCCTGGTTCTGACCGGCACTGAGGTCAAGTCGCTGCGGCTCGGCAAGGCGCAGATCACCGAGTCCTACGCCTCGCCTGAAAAGGGCGAGCTATGGCTGATCAACGCTCACATCCCCGAATATCTGCAGGCCAATCGCTTCAATCACGAAGAAAAGCGGCCGCGTAAACTGCTGGTTTCGCGAAAGCAACTGGCACATCTTGATCAGGAAGTCTCGCGCGCCGGCAACACGATCGTGCCGCTCAAATTGTTCTTCAATGACCAGGGCAGGGCCAAGGTTCTGATTGGCTTGGGCAAAGGCAAGAAGAACTATGACAAGCGCGAAACTGAACGTAATCGGGACTGGAACCGCGATAAATCCCGCATCATGAAAGAAGGCGGGCGCGGCTAGACAGTTACGCTGTTTGCAAAACTTGTATCCTTGGTTCGCCTCGTGTATGTGAACCCCTCATTCCATTAATTTTTGGAGACGTCTGTGGCACGCGTCACCGTTGAAGACTGCATTGAAAAGATCGAAAACCGCTTCGATCTCGTCCTCATGGCCGCTCACCGCGCGCGCATGATTTCCTCCGGCGCTCAGATCACCGTCTCGCGCGACAACGACAAGAACCCTGTTGTTGCCCTGCGTGAAATTGGCGACGGCGCTATTTCGCCAGAAGACCTGCGCGAAGATCTGATCCATTCGCTGCAGAAGTATGTCGAGGTGGACGAGCCTGAGAGCCACGCCGCTCCGCTCATCGAAAACAATGGCGATGACGACTCGCTCAATTTCGATACGATCAGCGAAGAAGAATTGCTGCGTGGCATAGAAAGCCTCGCCCCGCCCGAGCGCCGCGACGACTGATTGGGTCCTGTTGGATCGATCAACACCCCCGGCGCAATCCGGGGGTGTTTTGGTTTCGGGGCTTGGCGTGTCGAACCCTCGCCGAAACTACGCCTTTCCAAATCAATACAAAGCGCTAAGCTGATTACTTAAGCGAGCGGCGGCGACTAACTCCATGATGCGTCAGTACGAGCTTGTCGAACGTGTTCAGGCCTATAACCCGAACGCCGATGAGCAATTGTTGAACAAGGCCTATGTGTACGCCATGCAAAAGCATGGCTCGCAGAAGCGCGCCTCTGGTGATCCCTATTTCAATCATCCGCTGGAAGTCGCGGCAATCCTGACCGAGCTCAAGCTCGACGATGCGTCCGTCGCCGTGGGTCTGTTGCACGACACTATCGAGGACACGGACGCGACGCGCGCCGAGATCGACCAGCTTTTTGGCGCGGAAATTGGTGCCATCGTCGATGGCTTGACCAAGATCGAACGGCTGAACCTCGTCTCCCGCGAAGAGGCGCAGGCCGAAAATCTGCGCAAGCTGCTGCTCGCTATCAGCCAAGATGTTCGCGTGCTGCTCGTCAAGTTGGCCGACCGGCTGCACAACATGCGCACGCTACAATACATGCCGCCCGAAAAGCGCCGGCGTATTGCTCAGGAGACCATGGATATTTATGCCCCGCTTGCCGGGCGCATGGGTATGCAGGACATGCGCAACGAGTTGGAGGACATCTCCTTCCGCATCCTGCAGCCCGAGCATTACCAGGCTATCATCGCCCGGCTCGACGAAATGCAGGCCGAATATCGCGAAACTATCTCGACCATTTCGACCGAACTCAGCGAGCGGCTGGCCGCCGAAGGCATCACCGCCCGCGTCAAGGCGCGAGTAAAATCCCCATTCTCGATCTTTAACAAGATCGAGCGCAAGTCTATTGCGCTTGAACAGCTTTCCGACATGATCGGCTTCCGCGTGATCGTCCGCTCGATCGAAGAGTGCTACCACACTGTCGGCGTGGTACACACCAAGTGGAAAGTCGTGCCCGGGCGCTTCAAGGACTATATCTCGGTCCCCAAGCACAACGACTATCAATCCATCCACACCACAATCGTCGGCCCCGGTCGCCAGCGCGCCGAGCTACAGATCCGCACCGAGGAAATGGATCGCGTTGCCGAGTTCGGCATCGCCGCGCACGCACTCTACAAGGATGGGGCCTCGGCCGACCTGACTCGCATTGAGAATGAGTCGCAAGCTTATGGCTCACTGCGCTCTACCATCGCGCATCTGACCACCGGCAATTCCACGACCGAGGATTTCCTCGAGTACACCAAGCTGGAACTGTTCCAGGATCAAGTGTTCTGCTTCACCCCGCGTGGCCGCCTGATCGCTTTGCCGCGTGGTGCGACGCCGATCGATTTTGCCTATGCACTCCATACGGACATTGGCGATACCTGCGTTGGCGCCAAGATTAACGGCTCCATCCTGCCGCTTGTGACTCAACTCCGCTCGGGCGACGAAGTGGAAATCATCCGCGACCACAATCACGTGCCGCCCATGAACTGGCTCGGTATTGCTGCGACCGGCAAAGCGCGCGCCGCCATCCGCCGCTCCGTGCGCCACGCCGCAATCCAGCGGGCGCTTGCCTTGGGCGAGAACGTCCTCAACATGATGCTGGATCGTGAAGGCGTCATGCTGGACGACAGCGAAGCCAAGGCCTTGGCGGATGCCATGGGCTTCGGGTCCCGTCGCGATTTGCTGATTGCTGTGGGCGAAGGCAAGATCAGCTCCGAACCGCTCGGTGAAGAACTCGCCAAGATCAAGGGTTTGCGTAAGCGCCGCCGCAAGCTCGACCTGCCGGTGGCCGATACTGCCGATGGCTGGTTTGCCCTGCGCGCCACTGATCTGTTCCGCTTCCGTGTTCCGGGCGGGCAAAAAGCCGGCCCCCGCGCCAAAGCCGCTCTGGCGCAGCTCGATTTTCACATGCCAGTCAGCATGTCGTCCGAAGGTGTTGTTCCGGGTGATCGCCTGGTGGGCATTCTGCAGCCAGACAGCCCCATGCTGGTCTACCCGATCCATTCGGATGCACTCGTTGAAATGCATGACAGCGACGTGGCCTGGGTGGACGTGCGCTGGAACATTAAGCCTGGCGACGACAAGCTTTATTCCACGGTCATTGCCATGGAATCGGTCAACAAGCCTGGCTCCCTTGCGCAAATTTCCTCGGCGATCGCCGCATGCGATGCCAACATCAACAATCTGGTCATGCGGATGATTTCGCCCGACTTTCACCAGATGATCTTTGAAATCGAGGTGCGCGACCTTGCGCAACTCACCGATGTTCTGGCAACGCTGAAGCGCAGTCCAGGCCTTAGCGCCGTGCAGCGCGCCGGCATCCGCGAAGCCTCGATGATTTCGACGCTCGAATGGGACGGCCAGGTCGATCGGAGGTTTATCGATGACGAAAGATGAAGTGCTGGCTATCTTCCGCGAATGCGGCGCCATGCTCGAGGGTCACTTCATCCTCTCGTCCGGCCTACGTTCGCCAGTTTTCCTGCAAAAGGCCAAGGTTTTCCAATACGCGGCGCAAACCGAAAAACTCTGCGGCGCCTTGGCGGATAAAATCCGCTCCGACGGCTTTGGCACGGTGACCAAGGTCGTGTCACCAGCAATAGGCGGCATCATCCCTGGCTACGAAACCTCCCGCCATCTGGGCGTTCCTGCGCTTTATACCGAACGTGTGGAAGGCAAGTTCGAACTGCGCCGCGGCTTCGAGATTGCGCCAGACGACAAGGTCATCGTTGTCGAAGACATCGTCTCTACCGGCCTCTCTATCCGCGAATGCGTCGAGGCCCTGCGCTCCATCGGCGCCCATGTCATTGCCGCCGCCTGCCTGATTGATCGCTCGGGTGGCGAGGCCGATGTCGGCGTGCCACTCGTCAGCCTTATTCAATACAAGGTGCCGGCTTATCCCGCCGACCAGCTTCCGCCCGAACTTGCCGCTATTCCTGCCATCAAGCCCGGCAGCCGTGGCATTCAGGGGGTTAAATGATCATCGGCCTGGGCTCCGATCTCATCCAGATCGATCGAGTCGCTAAAACCATTGAGCGTTTTGGCGACCGCTTCACCAATCGCTGCTTCACCGATATCGAACGCCGCAAATCCGATCGCCGCGCGCAGCGCGCCGCATCCTATGCCAAGCGCTTCGCCGCCAAGGAAGCCTGTTCAAAGGCTTTGGGCACCGGCCTTAGTTTCGGCGTTTACTGGCGCGACATGGGCGTGGTGAATCTGCCATCGGGCAAACCGACCATGAACCTGACCAACGGCGCGGCCCGGGCTTTGGCTCGGCTTGTACCGGCCGGCCATGAGGCCCACATACACTTGACCATCACTGACGACGCCGGGCTTGCCCAAGCCTTTGTCATCATCGAAGCGCTGCCGATTGACCCTGCTGGGACAAACGCATAACGCTGCGCTACCGCATATCTGGGGAAATCATGAGCCAGTCCGCCCACAAGTCGATCAAGAAATCTGCTGCGAGCGAATGGTGGGAGACCATCGTCGTCGTGGTCGAAGCGCTGTTGATCGCCATCGTGCTGCGCTCGTTCCTCTACCAGCCCTTTTCCATCCCCACCGCATCGATGCAGCAGACGCTGATGATCGGCGACTACTTTGTCGCCAACAAATTCGTCTGGGGCTACGGCAAGCACTCGTTCTCGCTTGGCCGCTACGGCAATTTTACCGCTTTGGACTTCGAACTGCCAATCACCCAGCGCATCCTTGGCCGCGATCCGAACCGTGGAGACGTTGCTGTCTTCCGGCCCGTGCCGCAGGATGTCGAATACATCAAGCGCGTGGTCGGCATGCCAGGTGATCGCATCCAGGTGCGCGAGGGCCGTCTTTATATCAACGGCACGATGGTGGAGCGCGAGGAGATCGGCAAGGCGCAGGACACCGACAGCGAAGGCCAGACCCGCGAAGTAACCGTTTACCGCGAGACTTTCCCCGAAGGCACGTCGCACATTATCCAAGAAGTCTCCGACAACGCCCAGCTCGACAACACGCAGGAATATGTCGTTCCCGCCGGCCATTACTTCATGATGGGCGACAACCGCGATCGCTCCGCCGATAGCCGCGTGCTGAGCCAAGTGGGGTATGTTCCATCCATCAATCTTATCGCCAAGGCTGAAGCCCGGTTCTTCTCGATCAAGGACAATCTTCCCCCCTGGCAGATCTGGCAGTGGCCTGCCAATGTTCGCTGGGACCGCATGTTCCAGACGATCGACTGATGAGCCGCGCGCCGCGCAATCACGAAAAACTTCAGTTCCGGCTCGGCTACCGCTTTGCCGACCCGGATCTCCTCGAGCGGGCACTAACCCACTCCAGCGCCATCTCGCCCGGCAAACGCATCGAACATTCCTATCAGCGCCTCGAATTTCTCGGCGATCGCGTTCTCGGTCTGGTCGTCGCCGACATGCTCTACCGCCGCTATCCCAAGGCCAACGAGGGCGAACTCAGCCGCACGCTCAACACGCTGGTGCGCAAGGAAACTTGCGCCATCATCGCGCGCACGCTTGATCTGGGCAAGGAGATGAACCTCGGCGAAAGCGAAGCGCGCACCGGCGGTTCGGAAAAGGAAGCCATCCTCGGCGACGTTACCGAAGCGGTAATCGGCGCAATCTATTGCGATGGGGGGCTTGGCAAAGCCTACGAATTCGTCGAACGCATGTTCGAGGAGTTCCTCGCCGACGGCCAGGCCAACAAGGCCGATGCCAAGACGACCTTGCAGGAATGGGCGCAAGCCCGTGGCTTGGAACCGCCGACCTACTCGCTGGTCGAACGAACCGGGCCCGACCACGCGCCGGAATTTACCATTGCCGTGTCCTTGGGCGACTTCGAGCGGATCAGCGCCACCGGACCATCCAAGAAAATAGCCGAACACAAGGCCGCCGAACTGTTTCTCCTCAAGCAGCAGGTGTGGAAGGAAACGCCATGAGCACCCCCATCGAGCCGGTCGATACTGCCTGTGGCTTCATTGCACTCGTCGGCGCGCCGAACGCTGGCAAATCGACCCTGCTGAACTCCCTTGTCGGCACTAAGGTCTCCATCGTCACTCACAAAGCGCAGACGACGCGCTCCCAGGTGCGCGGGGTCGTGACTATCGACAAGGCGCAATTGGTATTCATCGATACCCCCGGCATTTTCGCGCCCAAGCGCCGGCTCGATCGCGCCATGGTCGAGAGCGCTTGGGGCGGAGCAGGGGATGCCGATCTCGTCGCCTTTATCGTCGACGCGGAAAGGGGCATAACGCCCGATCTTGAATCTTTGCTTGAAGGGCTGGCGAACATCACCCACCCCAAGATTCTGATCCTCAACAAGATCGACACCATCAAGAATGAGGCCCTGCTCGAACTAAGCAAGACGCTGAACGAGAAACTTCGTTTCGAAGCCAGTTTCATGATTTCAGCGCTCAAGGGCTATGGCGTTCAGGATTTCATGGATTGGTGCGTCAAGCACATTCCACCCGGTCCCTGGCATTTCCCCGAAGATCACCTGACGGATCTGACCATGGCCATCACCGCGGCCGAGATCACCCGCGAAAAGCTGTTCCTGCGTGTCCACGACGAGATCCCCTACAATTCCACCGTCGAGACCGAGAGCTTCAAGATCCAGAAGGACGGCTCCTACAAGATTGACCAGGTAGTTTATGTCAGCCGCGACAGCCACAAGAAGATCGTCCTCGGCGCCGGCGGGCAAACCATCAAGGCCATAGGTGCCGAATCCCGGCGCGAGCTAATGGAAATGTACGAGGTACCGATCCACCTCTTCCTCTTCGTCAAGGTCCGCGAAAAATGGAGCGAAGACCCCGAGCGCTATCGCGAAATGGGTCTCGAATTTCCTCATGGTAAGGGATGAGAGAACAAGGGAATATCCAGGCCTTTCCGCAAGGGGGAGGGTAAGACCGTACACGTGGCAAGGTACATTCACATCCACCGAGTTCACCTCTGCCCCTGCGGGGGAGGCTAGTAGGGGGATGTCTCTCTGCGGACATTGCAGTTCCTAGGATGGAATGGACCGGCGAGGGCCTCCTGATCGGTGTGCGCCGCCACGGCGAAACCAGTGTCATCGCCGAAACCATGGTAGCCGGCCGCGGACGTTATCTTGGCCTGGTCCGCGGTGGGCGCACCCGCCGCCTCGCCGCCGTGCTCCAGCCTGGAAATTCCCTCCAGCTCACCTGGCGTGCCCGCCTCGAAGACCAGCTTGGCATGTTCACTGTCGAACTGCTCCAAGCCCGCGCCGCCGCCCTGATTGAAGACCGCGATCGTCTCTATCTCAGCCAACTCGTCTGCGAGCATCTGCGCCTCTTTCCCGAGCGTGATCCGCACGATCGCCTTCTGGGCATGGCGCTGCGCCTCATTGACAGCCCCTCCGACGGCGCCGAACTCGCCCGCTTCGAACTCGCCGTCCTCGACGATCTCGGCTATGGCCTTGACCTTTCCTCCTGCGCCGCTACCGGCGCCATGGACGACCTCACCCACGTTTCCCCCCGCACCGGCCGCGCGGTTTCCCGCGCCGCGGCCGCGCCCTATCTCGACCGTCTCCTGCCGCTCCCCAGCTTCCTCACCACGCGCGGCAACGCCAGCCCTCACGACATTACCGACGCCCTCCACCTCACAGGCTATTTCCTCCAAGCCCATGTCTGGGGCCCCCGCAACACCCCGGCACCACCCACCCGCGACCTGCTGGTGGAAAGTCTTGGTCGGGAGGCAATTTAGTGCCGGCCGCGCCGTCCTCGCTTTCGAGGTCGCGGTTTAACCCCACCCCGTCCCCACCCCCAATGTCATCCCGGCAGAGGCCGGGATCCATCTCGAGATGAAGCCGCAGCCGCAAGGTGGTTCGTACAATTCACTGGTGATGATACAAGCACCTCAGGATGGATCCCGGCCTGCGCCGGGATGACACGGAGTGTGTTGCATGGT